>Ga0307478_10000026_pt1 | contig 216663 bp, 165 predicted proteins | sample atmos_gasesECM4C_2_FD_203713 | JGI IMG/M metagenome (GOLD analysis project Ga0307478, IMG submission 203713) | Hardwood forest soil microbial communities from Morgan-Monroe State Forest, Indiana, United States - atmos_gasesECM4C_05 | ecosystem: Environmental > Terrestrial > Soil > Temperate...
CTCCTCGTGCAATCCCGTCAGCCCCTGTTTCACGAACCGTCGTCGCCAGAGACCGACCGTCACCTGGTTCAACCGCAACCGGGCAGCGATGTCCTTGTTGGACAAGCCGTCGGCACTGAGCAAAACGCTAACTCTTCCTCCCGGTTGCCTAGGACCCACGGTGCTCGTGAAATGCAACCAATCAGTTGCGGGACCCAACAGGCTATTCCTTTAGATTGACTACGGTGATTGCTTGCCCGCCGCGATCTTCGGCTTCGGCGTGGATGGCCTCGACCAGCGGATGCGTTTTCAAGAATTCGGCGAGGCCACGGCGGAGCGCGCCGGTTCCGTGGCCGTGGATGATGCGCACTTGCGCAGCTCCAGCCAGCGCTGCTTGATCGAGAAATTTGTCGACACGGCGAGTGGCTTCCTCAACGGTCTGGCCGATTACGTTGATTTCTTCTCCAACAGGTTCATCAGCAGGCTGGGTCCGCACCGTGACTCCCTGGGGCAGGGCGCGCTTTTTTGACGCTTCCTCGCTGACAATCGCCGTAATGTCGGCAAGCGCGACTTTCATCCGAAGCGGCCCGGCTTCAACTTCGGCGCCAGCATCATCGCGGCGGCGCAAAGTTACAGGCGCGGGCAATCCGCGGACCCGGATCCGCACTCCGGGAACGAGATCGCTCTGCTCCACAGGCTTCGCGACTTGCGCCGCTGCTAGGCCCAGGTCCGCCTGCGAATCGGCGAGATGCGCAACGGTTGCGGCATCAGCTTCTTCGCGCGCTTCGCCGCGTGCTTTCACGAGTTTTCTCTGCGTCTGCTTTTCGAGTTGCGCGCGCAATTCGCGGTCCTTGACGGCATCTATCGCTCGCGCGACTTCCTTTTCATGTTTTTCGAGCGCCTGCATGAACTGCTGCTCCAGCTCTTTGAGGCGCAATCGCTGTCGCTCGGTCCACTCCGTCTGCAGGCGCTTTCTTTCTTCGGCGAGCTCCTGGGCGGCGCGCACGGCCTCGCTTTTGAGCTGCTCGAGTTCGTCGCGGCTGCGGTGCAGATACGCGATGAGCGCGCCAGCTTCGCGCGCCTCGGGCGTAAGCTGCGCTCGGGCCCGATCGATCACCTGCGCGGGCAGGCCAAGCCGCTGCGCGATGTCAATTCCGCTAGATCCGCCGGGCACACCGACCATCAGGCGATACGTCGGGCGCAGATTCACGTCGTCAAATTCCACTGCTGCGTTGAGGACGCCGGGCGTCGTCGAGGCATAAGACTTCAGGCGGTCGTGGTGCGTGGTCGCCAGCGTCAGGCAACCTCGTGCGCGGAATTCGTCGAGCAGCGCGACGGCCAGGGCCGCGCCTTCGTCAGGAGCCGTGCCCGTACCCAACTCGTCAACGAGCACGAGCGACTGCGGTGTCGCGGCTTCCAGCATGCCGCGCACGTTGAGCATATGCGCCGAAAAAGTAGAAAGATCGGCGGCGATCGATTGTTCGTCGCCGATGTCCACAAGCACGCGATCGACGAGCGGCAAGCGCGCCGCTTCCGCCGCGACGGGAATGCCAGATTGCGCCGAGAGAACGGCTAGGCCGACCGTTTTGAGTGCAACGGTTTTGCCGCCGGTATTCGGCCCGCTAATCACGAGCACGGTTTCATCGCCCCCGAGCGCCAGCGACATCGGCACGACGGCGCGGCCATGCGCACGCAATGTGTCGGCGAGCACGGGATGCCGCGCGTCCTTTAAATCGAGCGCAGGCTGGCCCGAAGACTCCGGTACTTGCGAAGCCCCACCCGTGAACTGAGGCAGCGTGCAATCGAATTCGTGCGCGAATCGCGCCCGCGCAAAAACCGAGTCAAGTTCAGCGATCGTCTCGACCGCAAAGCGTAGCGGCCCGAGATTCGAGCGCAAGCGCTCGGTCAATTCCTCGAGAATTCGGGCGATTTCCGCGCCCTCGTCTTCGGCAAGTTGCACGAGCCTGTTGTTGAGTTCAATCGTTTCGAACGGCTCGACGAACACCGTCTGGCCCGTTGCGCTGGCCGCGTGCACGACGCCCTGCACCTGGCGCCGCTCGACCGCGCGCACGGGAATGACAAAGCGATCGTTGCGAAGGGTGACGTAATCTTCGCTGGAATCGCCACCGCGCGTGCGGAGCATGCGCTCGAGCGTTTTCTGGATGGTCTCGCGTGTACGGCCGATGCTCGCGCGTATCTTCTTCAGCTCCGGCGAAGCGTCATCGCTAATTTCTCCGTTGGGCAACACGGCCCGTCGGATGGCGACGGCGAGGTGGCGAAGATCCGCAACCGAATTCGCGCGCGCCGATAGGAGTGGGAACTTTCCCGCAAGAGCGACGGAACCCGCGCGGCTGCTTTCCCGAAACGAGTCGCGAAGCATCCAAGCCGTATCCGCGAGCGACGCCGCATCCAGGAGCATCGGCGGCGTGAGCACCGCCGCGGGCGATTCAAGGTTCGCGAGCCAGTCGCCAGGGTCGGCCAGCGAACCAAATCCCAGCTCACTGCCATCGCGCAAGTAACTAATCGCTTCGGCGATCAGCGCGAAGGCGGCGTCCAGCGCGGCCCGATCGCGCGAAAACAAAAGCGCATCGACCGCACTGCGTCCGGGCGCGCATGTCGTTTTGCGACGCACGAGCTCGCGCAGCCGGTCAAATTCGAGTATTTCTTCTTCCGTGCGTGACACGCTGCCTTACGATTCCTTTCGGCGCACGCCGGCGCTTGCGAGTCGAGCAGCCAGGAATTGCGCGGCCTCCGCGGGTGTGGGCGCTTCATGCACAAGGGGGTCGCCCGATTCGCCCCACGCCGACGCGTGGCCACGCTCTACCTCGCGCACGCGATTCAGAATCGGTTGCCAGAAATCGCCGAGGGCGACAAACGGGCGCTGCTCCATCGCTTTCTTGTTCAGCATTTCCCAGACGACGGCAAGTTCGACGAGCGTGCCGGTTCCGCCCTTGCAGGCGACATAGCCATCCCCCAGACGGATCAGTTCGAACAGGCGCTCTTGCCAGGTGGGCATGCTGGTTTCCTCTCGGACCCAGCGGTTTGCGCGGTACCGGAAGAAGCCGGAAGTGACGGCAAGCACGCGCCCGTCGGACTCGCTCGCGCCACGCGAGACTGCTTCCATCACGCCGCCGTAGCCGCCCGTGCAGACGGCGAAGCCCGCCGCGGCCAGCGCACGCCCAAGTTCGAGCGCCTCGGCGTAATCCGCATGCCCCTCTTCAGGGCGCGAACTCCCAAATACTGTGATGACCTTCCCGTTTTTCCCCATTTTCTTCCTCGGAGCGAAACGCAACCGTCTGTCGCGTTCCTCCACTTCCTCTACTTCCAATTCCGCTACTTCTTTTGATCCGTTCCTGTCCCTAGCTCCTCCACCATCGCCACCGCAATCGCGTCAATAGTCTTGTTCGCATCCTGCGCGTGTAGATTGTTGTTGTTCCCCAGAATCGAAAACAAAAGATGCTCGCCGCGAGCGGTCGTCGCGTACCCGGACAGTGTGTTCCCGTGCCCGATCGTTCCCGTCTTCGCGAAAATGTGGCCGGCCGCAGCGGTGTTTTTCATGCGCTCTGAAAGCGTGCCGTCTTCACCGGCCACCGGGAGCGAAGAGCGATAGAGCTCGCCCCACGGCTGCGTTGAGGCATATCGCAGGAGCTGCACAATGGCGCGCGGCGTGACCAGATCTTTGCGCGAGAGTCCCGAGCCGTCGCTGAGCACGACGTCGCCATCCGCGATGCCTGCGGTTTTGAGAAACTGGCCCGCGAATTTCAGCGCATCTTCGTAATTACTCGCGCCTGCCTTTTCGTGCGCGGCGAGCAAAAGCAGCAGTTCTGCATGCAGATTCTCACTGTTCTTGTTCGTCAGGCGTACCTCATCGGAGAGCGCAACGGAAGTGTGCTCGGCCAGAATCGTCTGAGGCGGGTCGCCCGCAGCCGCCGGATCCCCGGCGTGGCGCGCGCGGGCTTGGCCGTCGATTTTCACGCCCCGCGCCGCGAGGAGCCGTTTTAGCAGGGCGGCAGCAAACTCCGCAGGTTCCTCGATCGCGATCGTCAGACGGCGAGGCTGCGCGTCAAGCGGCATCGTGCCGCTGAGATGAAGCACGCGCGAACCGGGATCGCGCGCGACCGCCAATTTTTCCTCGCTCCCGCGCGCGCCAGTGCGAACCAGGTTCTCGACCTCGTAAAAATCGGCGGCAAGCCCAGCCTCATACTGGGCAGGCTCACCTGCGTTGGCGCCGGGGCGCAGCTCCAGCGAAAAAGTGTTGTCGTTGACGGCGATCGCGGAGACCGCGGCTCCGTAGGACCACAAAATGTCGTCTACGAGCCAGCCGCTCGGAAACTTTTCGTGTTGAAATAGGCTGTCATCCGCTACCACGTCGCCGGTGATTTCCTTGACGCCGCGCGCAGCGACGGCGTCGGCAAATTCAGCGAGAACCCTCTCGGGCGGACCCTCCCGTTCCTCTCTTTTTTCGAAGGGAAATTTCCGGTTCGAAAGATTGGCGTCGCCACGGCCGATGAGAACGAGATCGCCGATCAGCACGCCGGTTTCATCCGGCGCGGCTGTTGACGCGACTGTGGTCTTCACGCGGTAGTCAGGGCCGAGCGTTGCGAGGGCAAGCGCGGTGGTGAACAGCTTTGCATCGGAGGCCGGCATGAAATAGTTATCGGCGTTGCGGGCATAGAGAACTTCTCCGCTGGCGGCGTCGGTTACCAGCAGGCCCCACGCCCCTTTGTTGGGACCCGCAGCCGAGAGTGCCGACTCGGCGCGCTCGCGGAAACGCTCGACACCACCCCCGGTCGCGGCTTTGACGTTCCGCGCACCAACGTGGGAATTGATTCGCTTCGAAGGCCGCGATTGAGCGGCGACAGTGGCGGATCCTGCGCAGACAACCGTGCCGAGCGCGACGCATCTAAGTAACCAGAGGCCTAGCGTTCGTTTCGATGCCACAAAGGCCGCTCCCAGCGTACGGGCCCACTTTCGCGCGGAATGCTTTCTGCGAAGCGTGCAGCCCTTCGGAATAAGGAAAGTTCGCGAGCAAGACCGATTATAGTCCACCCGGTTGCGTGAACTTGGAACGAATCTCAACACGAATTAGCGCTCGCGTAACTCTTGTGGTAGGAAGCGGCCGGCGTCGCATTGCACAGCGAAGCGACAGGGCCTATGATGACAACGGTTCCAGCCCAGCTCATATCCAGCTCTACTTCGAGGAGGGACCCGCTCATGAAGAAACTACTTTTGGTTGGGATGGCGTTCGCGATTTTCGCAGCCCCTATGTTCGGCGCGGTGGACAAGGATAATGAGAAGGAAACCGACCGGCTCGAGAATGCCGGCATGGTGATGGACGAAATTCTGAACATTCCGGACAATATTCCGCAGGATCTGCTCGACAAGGCGGAGTGTGTGATTGTTTTTCCGTCCGTTCTGAAAGGTGCGTTTATCGTCGGCGGCAGCTATGGACGCGGCGCGATGGTATGCCGCGGCGGCGAGCACTTTACCGGTCCTTGGGGCGCTCCGTCCATGATGGCGCTCGAAGGCGCGAGCGTGGGATTCCAGCTGGGTGGCCAGGCGACTGATTTTGTGCTGCTCGTCATGAATCCACGCGGGGCCACTGCTATTTTGAGCAGCAAGGTAAAGCTGGGCGCAGATATGGCAGCCGCTGCTGGACCAAAGGGGCGTGACGCCGAAGCCAACACGGACGTAACGATGCGCGCGGAGATCCTCTCGTATTCCCGCTCGCGGGGCCTCTTCGCGGGCATTTCGCTCGAGGGCTCAACGCTGCGCCCCGATGACGGCGCCAACGAAAAAATCTACGGGAAGAAATTGACCGCCACGAAAATTATCCGCGAAGGGGCCGTGCCTGTGCCGTCTTCCGGGCAGAAGCTCGTTTCATTGCTCGAGAAGAAATCCCCGAAGAATCTCTCCGATCCAAATTCTCTGAAGTAACTGCAAGTCCGGCTGCGGGCTGCGCTTGTTTTGCCTCTTGACTTTCAAAGCGCAGCCCACCCAAGGCCGCCGGGTATCTCACGCACGACCATCATCCATTCCATCGCATTTATCGCCGCGATAGCCGTTTCGGGTCCGTCGGTTGAGTAGCACAGACTTCAGTCTGTGGGGTTCCGCTCGCCAGGACACCGCGCGCAGTTCTGCCAGAAAACCCACAGACTAAAGTCTCTGCTGCCCGCGACTCATAGTGCTGCCATCCCCCGCTTGTCTTGCGCTCGGTGCCCGCATCGAATAGGCTGGGTGTCTTTTGCGGTAACCGGTGCGAGGTGCCTTTTTTCGTCGTCTAGCGCTGATTTCGATCAGGAGAACAATTGACCGACAAATCGATTTGTCCTATCTGCGAGAAGCGCCGCGCCGAGCGCTATTGCCCGGCTAAAGGCGAAAAAATCTGCGCAGTCGATTGCGGCACCGAACGCGAAGTCACGATCGACTGCCCGAGTGATTGCGCCTATTTGCTCGCTGCGCATCGCTGGGAGCAAAGCCATGCAAAGCCACTCGCCGACGACGAGGTCCCTTTCCCGGACGTGTCTTTTCCAGCCGACGTAATTCACGCGCGTCAAGCTCTCCTCGCAGGTTTAGGGTTTACCGTCCTCGTTCATCAAGCGGCCGAGCGCTCGCTCAATGACAAGGATGTGTTCTCGGCGGTGCAAGCGATGGCAGAAACCTACCGCACTCTTCTCTCAGGCATCTACTATGAAAAGCCGCCCGAGAACCCAGTGGCTGCCGGCCTCTACGTCGCTCTCGCGAAATTCCTGGAGGAAGAAAAGAAACATTCAGCTGAGCATGCCCAAGGTCCGCCCTTGAAAGACAACGAAACCTTCCACCTGCTGGTGTTCTTTCTTCGCTTTGGAAAGCTCCACTCCAACGGACGTCCGCGCTCGCGTGCGTTCGTCGAATTCCTCCGTTCTCAGTTTCCTCGCGAGGCGGGCCTCGCCAAAGAGGAACCTCGCATCATCGTGCCGTAGTCCCTCGTCACTGAGCAGACACTTCGAGCCCCAGGGTCAGCTGCTGCCCAACCACTTGTGGCCGTCCGGGGTCGACCGGGCGGACACCCAGGCCGTATTTCTTGCGTAGCGCGGCAACCCTGGCGGAAATTTCTCGCCGATACTCCTCGGGCGCATAGGCCTCGCGGGAATACCATTCACGGTATCGCCGCGCAAGCTTCGGGAATTGCCGGTCGAGAAACGGCAGAAATTGTTTTTGCGATGATGGCATCAGAAACAGCACGCTCGCCGCAAACCACTGCGCGCCCGCGTCCCGGGCAGCGCTGGCAATGGCATCGAGGTCTTCCTCGCGATCGGTAATTCCAGGCAGGACGGGCATGGCGAAAACGCCCGCCGAAATTCCCGCGCGGCGCAATTCCTCGACCGCACGCAAACGCAAATCGGGACGCGGCGCACGCGGCTCCAGGATTCGCGCTAGGCGCGTGCGCACGGTCGTAATGCTCAGGTTCACGGACACACCCGAGTGCTCGGCGATGCGCCGCAATAGGTCGATATCTCGCACGACTTGATCGGATTTGGTAGTGATGGAAATGCTCAGCCCCCGTCGCGCTGCCATTTGCTCAAGAATGGCGCGTGTGGCGCCGAATTCGCGTTCAGCCGGCTGATAGGGGTCCGTGGCCGTTCCGATAGCGATGTGCTCGCCCTGAATTTTTTCCAAGCCGAGCTCGCGACGGGCAAGCGGGCCGGCATCCTGTTTGACGTAGATCTTCTTCTCAAAGTCGCCCGAGTCCAGCTCCATATACTCGTGCGTGTAACGCGCGTAGCAATACTGGCAGCCGAATTCGCAGCCCCGATAGGGATTGATGGTCCAGGAAAACGGCACGCGGGTCGAGTCGCAGTGGTTCAGGATCGATTTCACGGGCAGCAGGAAGTACTCCGTGCCGCGCTTGGCGTCAACAAGCGGGGAGGAGGAGGCGAGACGAGCGATGCCGCCGCGTTCGGGCACGGACCCTGGTGGCAGCAGGGCATCCGGCCCGCTGTCCCGCTGGCTCGGGACGTTGGGGAATAAGGTGGGATTGGGATCGTCCTTGCGGTCGTGCAGAGGCCTGCCGGGAAGGGTAGGGTCCTCTGTGACCGAAGGAAGCTTGGTTGCGGTCGCCATCGCACGTCTCGCGAAGCACGTGCGAAGTATTTCGCTTTTTGTTCGCTTTGTCAAGCACTATTTGCTTTTTCTTCGCCTGGGCGCTGACGCCGCCTGCCCCTGTCTTAGAACCAGGGCAGGTGACGCTTGCGACCACTGGCGCGGAGACGGCGGGCAGCACCTTCGCTTTGCGGCGCTATACTCGATGTGCCCACCAGGAGTAAGCCTTGGCGAGGATCGGAATTCTCATAATCGACGACGACGAGGCGAACCAGTCGGCCTTGCGCCAGATGCTGGACTCGGAGGGCTGGCATGTCCGTGCCGTGTCAGCTATCCAACAGGCTCTGGGAGAACTCTCCACCGGCGAGTGGTCTCTGGTGATCCTGAACCTCGGCATGGTCCGAATGACAAGCCCGGTCTTTTTGACACTCCGCGAATTGGCCCTGGCGCCGGCTGTCGAGGACGGGAAAGTACGAGCGAGGGTACTCTTCGTCGTGCCCGATTCGGTTGCCGCCGAATCCGTTCCGAGCCTTGAAAAAGACCGACTGCCGTACGTCCTGAAGCCGTTCCAGTTCCACGACCTGCTCGAAAAGGTCAGCGACTTGCTGATGGAGGCCGCCGCTCTTGCCAATCCCATCCGGCGCGTACGCCACGATTCGACCGAGGCAGCACGTAAGCTCAAGGAAAACCGCGCTGGACGCGAATCCGGCCATCGCCAGAGCCGTCGCGACACAAACATGTTCGCGAAGCGCGACGAATACATCATGACCGAGGAAGAAATCGCGGACTACGAGCGTTCCGAAAGAGAAGAGCAACTGAAAAAGAAGAAGAAGCTCCCGGAAGACCGCTACTGAATCGCCCCGCCAGAACTTTAGTTTGTCGCAGCCTTCGACCCCGAGGCGCCCTCCTGCCTCTGCCAGATCCGTACGACGCTCCGGTCGTGTGTGATCGCAAGTAGCTCTGCGGCAGTCGAGCCCAGAACTGGATGCCGCAGCTCAGGAACAAGCTCGCCCAGCGGCACGAGAACGAAACGTCGCTCAGCTAGGCGTGGGTGTGGAATTTCCATCCCTTCCGCGTGAATCACCGCCAAGTCATAGAAAAGCACATCGAGGTCGATGATTCGAGGCCCGCGCGGCACGAGTTTCTGACTTCCGAGCTTGCGCTCGATCGCCTGCAGCTCAATAAGCAATTGCCGCGGCATCAGCGAAGTCTCCGCCTCCACGACGCAATTCAAAAACCACGGCTGCGCGACAAAATCGACAGGCTCAGTTTCATAAATCGAGGAGCGGCGCAGAACCCGCACGCCGATTGCTGAAAGCGCCTCGATAGCGCGCTCCAGGTTCGCAGCGCGATCACCGAGGTTTGAGCCCAAGGAAAGGTAGACGACCTTGAAGTCCGCCATGCAAGGCATGAAACCACGGATGGACAAGGATGAACACGGATAAAAATCTGAGCCAAAAACGGAACACAGACCGCACACACAGAGGCAGGACCTAGGAAAATGAGGAAGACTGTTGAGGATCGATCCACCTTCGATCGCACTCTCAGTCTTTCTTCAACGATTTGCGTTTATCTGTCGGATTTTATCCGTGTTGATCCGTGTGCATCCGTGGTTGCGATGAGGTTCCACGTCAAAACAAGCCGCGCTGCTGACGGGGGGCGTTAAGACCGAAGTGATTGTAGGCAAGCGCGGTGGCAACGCGTCCGCGGGGCGTGCGGTCAAGCAGGCCAAGCTGCATCAAGTAAGGCTCGTAAATTTCTTCGATCGCGTCTTCTTCCTCGCTGATGGAAGCGGCAAGCGTGCTGACGCCTACCGGCCCGCCGGAATATTTCTGCAGAATCGTGAGCATCAGATTGCGATCGACCTCATCGAGGCCGTGCTCGTCCACCCCGAGCATCTGAAGCGCTTCCTTCGCGACCGCGAGAGTGATGCGCCCCTGCGCGCGCACTTGAGCAAAGTCGCGCGCACGGCGCAACAGGCGGTTGGCCACACGCGGCGTGCCACGGCTGCGGCGGGCAATCTCAAATGCGCCATCGTCGTCTAAAGTGATCTCCAGGATGTTTGCCGACCGGCGAATGATCGTCATCAAGTCCTTCGGCGTGTAGAACTCCAGCCGGTGGACGATGCCGAATCGCGACCGCAGAGGCGCAGTTATCAGTCCCGCCCGCGTCGTGGCCCCAACGAGCGTGAAGCGGTTCAGCAAGAATGGATGAATTCTCGCGCCCGCGCCCTGCCCAATCACCAGGTCAATCCGATAATCCTCCATCGCGGGATAGAGAATTTCCTCGATGGCGGGCACGAGCCGGTGAATCTCATCGAGAAAAAATACCTCTCGCTGTTCGAGCGACGTGAGGATCGCAGTCAGGTCGCCCTTGCGTTCGAGAAGAGGCCCGGAACTCGTCTTGATCGTGACGCCCAGCTCGCTGGCGATGATCTGCGCCAGCGTCGTCTTGCCCAGGCCTGGCGGCCCATAGAGTAGAACATGGTCCAGCGCCTCGCCTCGGCTGCGCGCCGCTTGGATGGCAATCTCGATGTTCTCCTTCACGCGCGATTGGCCGATGTAGTCGGCGAACCGCTTCGGGCGGACGCTCGCGTCAATGCGCGCATCTTCATCGAGCGCCGCGCCAGTCACGATGCGACTCGAAGGCCGCTCCATTTGCCGCCCGCTTCCTGCTCCGGAGTTCATCTCGTTTCCTCGTGCATTACAGCAGTGAGCACCCATCTACGACGCGACTCGGCGCGACTACCGCGCTGCCCTTGCGGCCGCCTGTGCCGGAGCGGTCAGTTGCTGCAGCGCGGCACGAAGCAGCGCTTCAAACGAGTCCCCAGCGCCGTTCTTCCCCGCTCGCTCAACGGCCTGTTCCGCGGCCCGTTGCTCATAGCCGAGATTCAGCAGCGCAGACACGACGTCTCCAGCAACACCGCTTGCCGCGACAGGCTGGCGCGGCTCGGGAGCTTCCATCGCGGCGAGCTTGTCGCGCAGCTCGACGACCATGCGCTCGGCCGTCTTGCGTCCGACGCCGGGAATACGCGTCAGGCGCGCCAGATCGCCCGCGCGAATGGCTGGGACGAGGTCGTCCACGCTCATGCCCGAAAGAATTTTCAGCGCCAAGACCGGTCCGACGCCGGAAGCGGAAATCAGCAGCTCGAAGAGATGCTTCTCGCGCGAGCTCAGAAATCCGTAGAGCGAGATGGCATCCTCGCGTACCTGCGTATGAATCAAGAGCGTAACGTTCGAGTGAAGGTCGCCGAGCGCATAGAACGTCGAGAGCGGAATGTGCACGAGGTACCCGACTCCGCCCACGTCCACCAGCACTTGATTCGGCCGTTTGTCGCCAAGCGTTCCGCGAAGCTGCGCAATCATCGTGAGCTACCCGCACGCGATTATGGCGGCGAGTTAAGGGGCTGTCAACGCGGTGCGTCGCGCCAGATTTTGCGACTGGGAATCGGGAGGTGGCGGAATCCTTGAATCTTAGGACTGAATGGTGCTCGGACGGCTGGAATCATTCGTCCTGCAAATCGACGGCGTCGATGACGCCGATTACGGCAGAGTCGATGGGCGAATTGGGTCGCCCAACGGCGGTCATCGCGGAAAAGCCCTCGGTGGTGAGCAACACGCGCTCGCCGACGCCCGCATCCACGGCGTCGAGCGCCAGGATGGGATCACAGCGGTCTGTCCCGTCGAGGTGAAGCGGCTGGACGACAAGAATCTTGCGCCCTAAATGCGACTCAACCTTCTGCGTCGCGACGACGTCCCCGATCACGCGCCCGATGAGCATGCCAGGAAGTGTAGGGCTGAACTGGTGAAGTGAGAAGCAGGAAATCTTGGACCACAACGGCCAGCGAGTGCAATTTACATTACTGGTCGCGCAGGCATGTTCAGTGAATCGACGATGCCGACGATGGTGGCTTCGGTGGGAAGTTCGGCGGGAAGAAACGGGAAGCTCGCTTCGCGGCCGCGGCACCAGTAAATTGTCTCGCCCGCGCCCGCGCCGACTGCGTCGAGCGCAATGATTGGGCGGCCCTTGTCGCGCCCTTTGCGGTCGAGCGGCTGGACGATGAGGAGTTTTTGTCCGTTCAGGACAGGATCCTTCATCGTGCAAACCACGTTGCCGATGATGCGTCCGAGGAGCATCTTATCTCTTCCTGGCGGTAGCCAGCTCAGCTTCGTGCAGGTCGTCGAGTTTCACTTCATCGACGATGCCGACGATCGCAGCATCCACCGGACGGTCTTTGCATTCGGCAGCGTTGCGCGCGGAACTGCCGGTCACGACCAGCACCGTCTCGCGAAAACCCGAGTCGACCGTATCGACGGCGACGAGATAGCCCGACTCGTCCTCGCCCTGCGGAGATACTGGCTTCACAATGAGCAGCTTTTTCCCTTCGAGGCGCGAATCTTTGCGCGTCGCAACCACGGTGCCGACAATGCGAGCGAGAATCATCTGTGGTTCATCGATCCCAAATCAGCTAAGCGTCACCTCGAATATAGAAAATTCACAAGACGCAGTGCAAAAAACCGCCCCAAAAGCAATGCGACAAGCAACGAACTGCAAAGTGCGTTGACGACACGCCGCCAGCAAATCCGCCGCGAGCACTCACGCGACGTCGCGCGTCTAGTGTCCGGCGGCGACGGCTGCGGCCTTCCCGATGGGCAGGACGTCCTCGAGCGATTGATGCGGCCGCGGGATCACGTGGACGGCAACGAGCTCGCCAACCCGCCTTGCCGCAGCAGCGCCGGCGTCTGTCGCTGCTTTTACGGCCGCGACGTCGCCGCGCACTAGCGCGGTCACATAGCCCGATCCGATTTTTTCCCAGCCCACGACCGTGACCTTGGCCGCCTTGACCATCGCGTCCGACGCCTCAATCATCGCGACCAGACCGCGGGTCTCGATCATGCCGAGTGCTTCGCCCATTCCTTTTCCTCCGTCGCCGGCCGTCAAGAAATTCCGGCCGGTGCTCCTGCCCCGCGTGCGAAGAACCTAAAATTCACTGCCATGCACCAACCAGATTCAGCGAAGCGCGCGATCCTTCCTCACCGCTTCTTCGATCAGCGCTTCGAGCTCCTTGCGCGTGATCGAAATTCGGTCCGGCTCGCCCGCCGCCGTTGCCATGTTGTCGCTCGTGACGGGACAGCCGGGCGTAACCGTGGACGCCGTCGTCGTGCCGTAGCGTGCTCGCGCCGCGAGCAATTTTTCCACATCACGGCCAGAAAGCAAGACCTGTTTACCCAGCAGTTCGGTCACAAGAGACACCTGCGCGAAGTGCTCGACCGTCTCCATACGAAAAAAAGCGGTCAGCAAATCCGCCCCGCACGTCACCACGCCGTGATTCGCCAGCAGAATTGCATCGTAATGCTGCACAATCGGCTCGAGCGCATCAGAAAGTTCCTGCGTTCCAGGCGTGCCGTACGGCGCGACCGGGATGCAGCCTAGGGAGATCACCAATTCACTGAGCAAAGCCTTATTGAGTGCAATTCCCGCTGCAGCGTGTGCGGTAGCGACCGGCGGATGAGCGTGACACACGGCGTTAACGTCGGGCCGGCGATTGTAGATCAACAAGTGCATCGCCAATTCTGTGGACGCTGCGCGGCGTCCGACGAGTTTCTTGCCGCGAAGGTCGGTGATCACCAGGTCGTCCGGCAACATCATGCCCTTGCTAATCGCGGTGGGAGAAGTCAGAACACGTCGCGAATCAAGGCGAACGGAAATGTTGCCGTCGGTCGAGGCCACGAACGCTCGGGAGTGAATCCAGCGCCCTACCGTGCAGATGTCGCGGCGGTGCTCGTCTTCGGGTTTTGTGGCGCCTGGAGAGATGGAATCGGCAAGCATGGGGTCGGGCAGGGTCCTTCGCTCCGTCGCGTGCTTCAAGAATTGCCCGGACAAGAGTTCAGTGGCCAGACCGGGCCGCGACATGGTACTCCGATCACGCGTAAATTCCACGTTCCTTTAGAGCGAACGCAACGCGATCAATCGCCAGCATGTAGGCAGCGACCCGGTTGTTTACCTTGTGATTCTCCGCGTAGCGAATCACTTCCTCAAAGCTGTGTTCAAGGACACCTTTCAACCGGTCATTCACTTCTTTCTCAGTCCAGAAAAATCCCTGGCGATCCTGCACCCACTCGAAATAGCTGACCGTAACACCACCGGCATTGGCGAGGATATCCGGGATCACAAAAATGCCCTTGCTGTCGATGATTTCGTCCGCCGGCGCGGTGCAGGGACCGTTTGCGCCCTCGCAGAGAATGCGGGTTTGGAGCCGGTGCGCATTCTCGGAGGTAATCTGATTCTCGACGGCCGCTGGGATGACGACTTCGGCGGGCAGGAAGAGGATTTCGCTGGCGCTCATTTTCGTGCCGCCACCGGGAAAGTCCGGAAGGGGCTTGCGCTCGCCGTACACCCAGTCAATCAATTTCGGGACATCGAAGCCTTTTTCGTTGTACAGCGCCCCGTGAATGTCTGCGACGCCAACGATCTTGTAGCCCGCTTCGTGCAGCAGCTTCGCGGACATCGAGCCCACGTTGCCGAATCCCTGCACGATGATGCGTGTGTTCACACGCAACATGCGGAATCTAGCCAGCGCCCGGTCGCAGTTAATCAACACGCCCCGCCCCGTGGCCTCGTGACGCCCGCGCGATCCGCCGAGGTCGATCGGCTTGCCCGTCACCACAGCCGTGGTCGTGTGCCGCACGTGCATCGAGTACGTGTCCATGATCCACGCCATCGTTTGCTCGTTCGTGCCGAGGTCGGGCGCCGGCACGTCTCGTTCGGGGCCGAACCATTCGATGAGCTCCGCCGTATAGCGGCGCGTAATGCGCTCGAGTTCCCCGTGTGAAAGTTTAGTCGGATCACAGATAACGCCGCCCTTCGCGCCACCAAACGGAATATTGACGACCGCACATTTCCAGGTCATCCAACTGGCCAGCGCGCGAACCTCATCGAGCGTGACATCCGGAGCAAATCGTATGCCGCCTTTGCCGGGACCGCGGACAATGGAATGATGCACGCGGTACCCGATGAACACTTCCAGGTGGCCGTTGTCCAGAACCACCGGAATGTAAACCGTGATTTCTTTGTTCGGGAACTTCAGGAAGCGGTAAAGCCCCTGTTCCAATCCGAGTTTCCTGGCGGCTGCTTCAAAGCGCGCCTCGGCCGACTGGTAGACGTTGAATTCATTTTGGACTGCGAGCGTGGCCATAGAAGACGCTCCTCATTCGCCCGGCTGGCTTCTAGGTGCGCCCAGCGGGCCGACCCCACGCGTGGACACCGGCCTCGCCTCGCAAAAAGGAGTGATTGGACCGGCCAAGGCCAGTATACGAATCAACCCGCGCATGGCGCAAGGAAAGCATCGGAATTTTTTGCGCGAAGACGGGTCCTGGCTCCACTTGTTTGCCCTGAGCCTCGAAGGGGAGCCCGCCTAGAGAAAGGAAAACTAGTTGCGCGGTGGACGGCGGTCGATGAATTCTTCGATCAATAGTTGCGCGAGCCGTGCGGAATCATGCCGGACGACGCCGTGCTCCTCGAGCAGTTCATCAAGCAGGCAGCGCACACCAATGCGCTGCAGGTCGGCGATATTCGCACGCACGGGCGTGGCCCCGCGCAGGCCGTAACGGCGGCTCACTTCCGGGGAGATGGTCTGATTGCTAGCGACCACCCAGTCGATCAGCTTTCGTCGCGTGTGCTTGTAGATTGCCTGTACATGATCGGCCAGCGAATATCCCTCCGTCTCGCCCGGCTGTGTCATCAAGTTCGCAATGTACACGCGCGTCGCCGAGGAGGCCTCGATTGCTTCGGAGACGTCTGAGACCAAGAGATTCGGCAAAATGCTGGTGTACAGCGAGCCTGGGCCGATCAGGATCAGGTTCGCCTGCTTGATCGCTTCCAGCACATCGGGCAGTGGCAGGACGTGCCGTGGACGCAAGCCAAGGCGCCGGATGGCCTTCCCGCTTTTTGCGATTTGAGTCTCGCCTGCGACGACTTTCCCGTCCGTCATTACGGCTTCGAGCGAAACATTTTCGAGCGTCGTCGGAAAAATTCGTCCTTTAATCGCCAGAACTTCGCCGCTAACGCGCACCGCCTCCGCAAAATCACCGGTCACGTGGCTCAGCGCCGTGAGGAAAAGATTCCCAAAACTGTGTCCGCGCAGGCCGCGACCCGAGTGAAAGCGGTACTGGAATAGACGGCTCAGCAGCGCTTCATCTTGCGAGAGCGCAACCATGCAGTTGCGGATATCGCCTGGAGGCAAAACTCGATATTCGCGGCGCAGACGGCCCGAACTTCCTCCATCGTCGGTGACTGTCACGATCGCGGCCAAGTCGCTGATCGGGTGACGGTCCGACTCATGCCGCCGGCGCGCAACATAGCTCTTCAGCCCGCGGAGCAGCATCGAAAGCCCGGTGCCGCCTCCAATCGCGACGACACGCACACCGCTTGCGCCACTTGCGGGCCGACGCTTTCTCTTTTTCATCGGGATTGCATCGCCAATGCCGCCGAACCACGGGAAGAACCCGAATCAGCCGCCGGAGGCTTCGCGCTCGGGGTAAAGCAGCTCGGTAAAGCGGGGATCTTCCTGCAAAAACGCAAAATCCTCATCGTTGCGCGCGTGGTAGCGGTTTTCGGGGCGCAATTGGATGGCGACTTTCAAATTCTCCATCGCGGATTCCGCTTCTCCCGTTAAACAATCGAGCGCCGCCATCGCATAGAAAACGTAGTCGGCTTTGGGAGCGAGCTTCTTCGCACGGAGAAGATGTTCGCGCGCCTCGTCCCAGCGACCCAGATTCATCATGGCCACGCCTGCCTGATAGTGTTCCTCTGGAGTGCGGAGCGAAGGAGCGGGCTGTTTGGCCAGTCGCTGCTCGATAATTCGCAGATGAACTTGCGCGCGGTCAGCAAGTTCTTTGCTCGGACCCGTTAAAACCTTCTCCAGCAATTCCTTAGCCTTCAGCAGTTTTTGCTGCTGGAATTGCTGAACCGCTTGCTCGTAAATCTTCAGCTGGTGCTCGAATTGGGGATCGACCATTTGTCGAACGGCTTCCGCGTGCGCGGCAAGCCTCTTTTCTTCTTTATTTTTCAATAACTTACGGCCCCTCGAAGGGGCGCTTCTGCTGCGGCTGGGGCTGCGCTTCGCAGACTTTCTGCTTCGAGCCATTTCGGCGAGTCTAACAGAGGTCTCTTTCAGCGTCAACGCGGCTGCGACCAATAAGCGGCCAAATACCAAAAATCTCTGGGCCTTGTGCGCCAAAAGATACGGGCCTAGGGCCTTGACCCCAATTCCCAGATGTGCAAGTGCGGGCTACTTCTTCGCCGCGGCAGGCTTAGAAGATGCGGCAGCCGGAGCCGGGGCAGCCAGAGGGGGCGCTGCAACCAGTAGTTTCTTTGCCGAGTCGGGGATCTTGTCCGCGTTCGCTACCAGCAGCGCCAATTGCCACATCTCGGTGTCGTTTAAGACCCCTTTGAAGCTCGGCATCCCGGTCAAACGGATCCCATTGACAACCTTCCAATAGCTCTCCTGGGGTGGATCGTCCGTCACACCCTTGCCTTTGAACATCAAAGTCGCGTGGGGATACATGTTATCCGCAATCACTGGAGGTGTTTGGTCAGGCAAGCCGTGACATACCGCGCATCGGTCGCTGTAAAGCTTCGCTGCAGCTACATAGTTATCTTCACTCGGTTGGATGGGAGGCGCGGGAATGGCTGCCTTCTCAATATGCGCATCCAGGGCGCGGCTCGCCATCCTGTGCTCAAACGGCATTGGCGGATCGGCCGCCGCTGCAGGGGCCATCCCCGAAACGAAATAATAGTACAGGCCCCCCGCAACCAGCAGAGCGCCGATCAGCACACCCAGGACGAATCCCTTCATGGTTCAGTCCTCTCTTGATTCAAAGGAAATGCGCGGGAAGTATAGAACAATCGGGTTCATCTTCAGAAGCCATTTGTGATGGCGGCGCGCCCTCCGCTCGGTTTCTGCGGAAAATTGGACAACACGGGCAGAGACGGAGCCCAGGCCCGAAAAGTTACAGAAAAGAGACACGGTGCCGCGTGTTCTGTACGAACGCCCCAATGTGATTGTGGCGGGCTGATTACTACCAGCGTCAACTACACAAAATGCTGCGAAACCGTCGGTTTTGCAGCCGCTCGCTAATGTCTGGCGAGCAACATCTCCCGGTTTGACGATTGGACAGCCTCCATGCGTATGCTATAAATAAAATTCCGGTTTGACCGGATAACTGTGCCTTTCATCAACTTTCCCGCTCGCGAAATCAACTGCAAGTTGGTCTACTACGGTCCCGGTCTCGGTGGAAAGACCGCCAACCTGCAGTGGATCTATGACCACACAGGTAACGCACAGAAAGGAAAGATGATCTCGCTCGCTACGGAGACAGACCGCACTCTATTTTTTGATTTTCTGCCCTTGGACTTGGGCACTGTGCGAGGCTTCAAGACACGCATCCATCTCTACACAGTACCTGGGCAGGTCTTCTATGAGGCGAGCCGGAAACTAATATTGAAGGGCGCGGACGGCGTAGTTTTCGTCGCGGATTCGCAGGAAGAGCGCCTCGATGCCAACCTCGAAACCCTCGACAACCTTCGCGAGCATTTGAAGGAACACAAACTCGACTTCACTACAATTCCCTACGTTTTGCAGCTGAATAAACGCGACCTTCCCGGAGTTCTTCCCGTTCAGCAGCTCGCCAAACACCTCCAGGTGAAGGGCGAACCCGTTTCCGAGGCCGTCGCCGTCACCGGCCAAGGCGTGTTCGAAACATTGCGCGAAGTCGCCAAGCTGGTCCTCGCCGAATTGAAAAAAGGCGCGTAAGCACCAGGAGAAGAGCGCCCGCCGTTCGAAAGATCAAACCCGCGCGACAAAAATGTTCCACGTGGAACAATTTTGCAGGCGCGTGCGGGCTCTACTTGTGTTCCGCGTCAAAAATGTTTCACGTGGAACATTTTGTAAAACGTCTCGAATTGGAAATATTTCGAATTGTGGAAATCTGTTCATCTATCGGACGGAGATTATCGGGTTCTGTTCGTCAGTAGGGGTCAGGAAGCCATCGACATTTCCGAGCGGGAGCAACAGCACTCTGGGCACTCTACAAAGGTGTGAATGCCCGCAACTTACGCGAATTGAGCGATAGGGGTTGATGCCTAGTGGGTTGCAGCAGGAAAGTGACGCTCGATGACCGTCCCAAAGCCTCCGCCTTTTAGTTTATCTTTGGCGGCGCGAGCATCCGCGGCATCCGAATAAGGCCCCACATCCACTCGATAGAAAGGATCCCTGTCACGTGCGAGCACGAACGCCGGGAAACTCTCCTTCCGTAGAGTATCGCTCAATGCGTCCGCGTTTTCCCGGCGCGTCATGGCTGCTACTTGGAGCACAAACCCTGCGAGGTGGTTTGGGGCCCGGAGACCGGAAGCTGGAATTGTTTCTTGCATTGAAGCCACGGGCACAGGCGAGGAGTTCGATGAAACGCCCTCAGAAGCAGAGGGCCTCGGCGCGGTGGCTGCGATCATCTGCGCCGTAACCCGCAGCCCTACCGGCAAAACTTCCTTCGAATTCTTGAGTTCGATAGTCACCTCGAGTACATCCCTGTCGACCTTTTGAGAGGGATCATCGCTTAGAATCGATTTTGGCTTCATAGCATTCGAGATCTGAATTACCTGGCCTTCAAATCTCTGCCCGGGGAATCCATCGGCGGTTATGATGCTGGTCTGGCCCAGTCTGACTTTGCTGATGTCCCGTTCATCTACTTCGGCCCTGACGTGGCGAACCGATTCATCCGCAAGGCTAAAAAGAGGGCGCGGCACCAGAGTGCTGTAGGATTCCCCGACCTTTGTCTTAATTTCAAGGATTGTCCCGGAGATTGGGGCGCGCACGTTGCACTTCTCAAGCCTGTTCACGGCGACGTTCACATTCTTTTCCGCCGCGGAAACTTCCGCATTTGCCCGCGCAATTTCTTCCGGTAAGGGTTCGGCGTTTACGAGGTTCCGTTCATCTACAGCCTTTTCGTAGTTGGCCTGCGCAACGTCCAGATCGCGTCGGGCTTGCTCAAACGCCTCGCGAGATATCTCGTCTTTTTGATGTAGGGCGTCGAAACGCCTGAAGTGTTCCTGCGCTTCCGCCAATACGGCCTTGGCGGCATCCGCGCTTTGGGCAGCCGCTTTTCGTTCTTCGTCCCGATGGCCGCGAAGAAGACGAACCCGCGCCTCCCGTGCACTATCGGCCTGCGCCTTGGCCACATCGATCTGCGCGCTGATTTCGTCGCAATCAATGACGGCAAGAAGGTCCCCCTTGCGGACCTGCTGTCCTACCGCGACACGCACCTCTTTCACGACGCCGTCCGCGGAGGCTCCCAAAGGAATGGTTTCCTCACGCCCCTCGACCCGCCCAAGAGCTGCGAGCACAGTCGGCGGTTTCGGAAGTTCACTCGATGCGACAGACAGGGGGCTGGGTGCTCTCTTCAACCAGACGAGTGAAAGCAGCAGCGCTAACAGCCCGGCCATCGCGATGGTTAAGATTCGGCGCATTATATCGGTGGCTCCACTACCTTTCCGTCGTGCATGCCAACGACCTTCTCGGCGAACCGGGCCAGCCATTCGTCGTGGGAAACCATGACCACAGTACGTTGCTGCTCTTCCGCAATGTCGCGCAGGATCCGGGTGATTCGCTCGCCTGCTTGGGAGTCCAAAGACGCGGTGGGTTCATCCGCGAGAATAATTTTGGGTTCGCGCATCAATACTCGAGCAATTGCGACCCTCTGCTTTTCGCCGCCGCTCAACTCATCCGGCTTGAGGTGCCTCTTTTCCGACAATCCCAGGTTTTCTAGGATCCGCTCGGCTTGGGCGCGAACCTGGGGCCCCTTTTTTCCCGAGATCTCCATCGCTAACATTGCGTTTTCGACAGCAGTAAGCGCCTTAAAGAGCCGGAACGACTGGAATATGAATCCGATCTGATCTCGCCGAATCCGGGCCCGCTCTTCTTCTCCGGCCGCTGTGACGTCTGTCCCGTTCACCATGACGGAGCCGACTTGCGGCTTCAGGAGACATCCCAGGACAGCAAGCAGCGTGGTTTTTCCGCTCCCAGAGGGGCCCATGATCAGAGTGACGGCGCCAGCGGGAAACGACAGAGAGACATCCGACAAAGCCCGGACAGACGTCTCCCCTGTTCCCATGGTCACATGAACCCCGTGCACGGATAGGATGCAATCAGACACGAAAGACCTTCGCCGGCTCGACGGATAACGCCGTTCGAATGGATGTAATCGATGCAAGCATGCACATCAGCAAAGACGGGAGCAGAACCACCGGCACGAGCCACAACGGTGTGTAGATCCACGCGACTGCATTTTGAGCGAGTTTCACCACGGGAATGGCGCTCCCCACGCCGACGACGCCACCCATGGCGCAAAATACCAATGCTTGCGTCAATACAATTTTGGCCGTGAAACGCTTCGAGGCTCCCAGGGCCTTCAGAGTAGCGAACTCCTCCAAATGCTCCATCGTGGTGGCGTAGATGGTTTGCGATACCAAAACCAGACCGATGAGGAACGCGAGAACGGCAGCGGTAAGAATAGCCGCGCCCGCTCCGGTCTTGCCCACCCAGTACCATTGCGACCGGCGCTCGAATTGAGCGTGTGTCCAAACATCGACTTCCGGCAACTCCAGGGCCAGCTTATCCTTCACAGCGGCCACGTCGTATCCCCGCGCCACGCGAACGGTCAAGTAGGCCGCCCTTTGACGGCCGAGTCGCGAGTAGCGTGCTGCATCGTCGTAAGAGGCGAACACGTAAGGCGAGCCGAGAAAAGAAGAGAAACCATGCACGATTCCTGCAATGTGCGCCCTTCGGCCATTGATTTCCACGGCGCTCGGCACCGCGTCAATTTCCAGCTCTGGAACATTCGTTTCATCAACTAGAATTGCTTCCGGTTCGAGCGCGCCTCCGGAATCCGGCAGATAGGGAAGAGGAAAACGCAAGCCGACCTTCGGATCGGCTCCAATCAGGACAACGGTGCGGTGCTGACCGTCGGGAATTTGGTATCCCACGAAGTTCACGGAGATAGGATTGACCGATTCCACGCCGGATATTCCCTGCGCAATTTCCCGAAAGCGACTATCCAAGGTCGCGGCAAAATCAAAACAAACCACGCCTCGTGGCGCGATCCAGAGGTCGGTATCCGTGGCATCGATGACTTTGGCCGCCGCTCCGAAAAAGCCAATCAGAAGACTGCCTTGAAAGATCATCAAGAACACGGCAAATGCTACACCGAGCGACGTCACGACGAAGCGAGTTGGGTCATGCAGCAGATTCCGAAGCGCTAATCTCAATTGGCGAAATCTCGGTCTGTCAGCATTCTAAATTCCCCGTGGCCGAACCGTACTGGGCCAGCCGGCGTGCAAGTTCCTCCAACCACGATTCCATCGTGGACTGCTGTTCGGCAGCAACCTCTCCGAGAAGCATGCCCATCCCAAAGATTTCCCGTCCCATGACCCGAATGCATGTAAATCACTTTGGCCGGCAAGTCATAAGCGCTCAATCCATCAGAGATACGAAGCCGCAGTTCCGGACCCACGGGGAGGATTGGTTCAAGCGCATCTATTTAACAGCCGCGACGGCTCAATTTAAAAAACTTGCGCCGGAACCAACGTTCCGTCCCCCAGGGTCGCCTCGGCTTCTGCGAAGACCGAGAAACGGGGATGGGCGCGTTTTAGGCGAATCCTGCTTGAGCCATACGTGGCCTCCGTGAAACATCGCTGTTCCGTTTTGACACCATTGTATGAAGGCGTGATAGACGCTGAATCGTCCATATGGTCTGACGTTGCCGAAAACGTTAACTTGTGTCATTGAGTGCGCTCTGCCTTAGAATTCCCCTCAGCACGAGCCAAGATGAAGATTACTCCGGAGAAGTCCGCTCCTGAGAGAGTGGCCGCTAAGTTATTCATTCTTCGAGCCGTGGTCGCGATCACGTTGCGGGGATGAAATCGACGATAGAGGCCTGTACCAAAGTGCCGTTGGACAATGCGGAACGTTGCGCGCATTTTCTGCGGCGCTCATTTTCGACGCTCCTTATAATTGGTTTGAGGCTTGTCCCTCGTCGGAGACTCGTCGCCAGCATGCGTGTTTTTGAGCCAGTTTCAATTACCCCTCAGCCTCGCGCTTCGACGGCAGGAAGCTTAGGAGAGATCCAGGCGAAGCTTCAAAAGCTGGAGCAGCGCGATTGGTGGCTGTGGAGCATGGCCGTCGTCGTCATGCTGCTTCTCACGTTTGCCGTTTTCACGATGAGTTTTCCCGGACTCATCAAGGTGGAGGATCCGTTCTTTCAGGCCAGTTTGAATCGAGCGGTGCGCGGGCTCATCGGATTGGTTCTTATCTTCAACGTCTACACTATCTATCAACAGATTACGGTCAAGCGGCTGCGGCGCGAGTTCTCGCGGAAAATCGAGGAAATGCGGATCCTGCATGCGCGCGCGGAGGAATTCGAGAAACTCGCGCAGATTGATCCACTGACCGGCCTTTCCAACCGGCGTGTCGCGGGAGCCCGCCTCGCGTCGGAAGCGTCGCGTTCCCAGCGCCACGGCAATGCTCTGACCGTGATCTCATTCGACCTCGACAAGTTCAAGCAGATCAACGACACTTACGGGCACTTGGCCGGGGACCAGGTCCTCAAGGAATTTGCAGTGCGCCTGAGCTCCGCGATCCGCCTGTCGGACTTCGCCGCGCGGATGGGAGGCGACGAGTTCCTGGCGCTGCTCCCAGAATGCACGACAAACCACGTGGACACGCTTTTGGCTAGGCTGCGGCCCATGCAGACGGAATACAACGGCCAAAAGATTCCCATTCAGTTTTCGGCAGGATGGGTCGGCTACGAGCAGGGCGAAACAACCGAGCAGTTTCTCGAGCGCGCCGACCGCACTCTATACGCAGAAAAGCGCGCAGGCAAGATTCGCGACAGAGAGCCCTCGGTTGCCCGGTAGAGTGGCCAACGGGTTGTCCGTGCTGCACTGAGTTGTCCTACGCCTTGAAAGCGTCAAATCCGTTTCTCGCTTCAAAGCGTGTTGCTCCTAACCGCACACTTAATTCTGCTGTACGCACAGGCACCCTTCCGGCCATGTGATAAGATCGCAGTGCGCGGCCCGAGAGCACTCACAATCTCGAGGCATCCAAAAATGGCAGAAGCAACCAAGAACCGTAGACGCAGCCAACGGCTGTTTGTTCAAGTGCCGATCGTTGTGGAAGGAGTGCGCGGGGGTAAGTCTCAATTCAGTGATACGACTCACACGATCGTGGTCAATGCCCACGGCGCGCTTGTGGAGTTGAGCGTGTCACTCGATCAGGGGCAAACCGTTCACATGCAAAACGCGCGGACCGGCGAGAAGTGCGAATGCGCGGTCAAGCTTGTCACCCGGGGAGACGCAGGGAAATTCAACACCGCCCTTGAATTTACGAAACCCTATCCCGGTTTCTGGCGCGTAAGTTTCCCTCCTGAGGATTGGACGATTCGCCATCCCGACGCAAAAAAGGGTGGATGAGGACCGCGCTCGCCTCAATCCCCTGGCCTAATTTCTTGCTCTAACACAATTCCGTTCCCGCAATGCCGTCGAGTGCTCTCAAATCAAACGAGTGTGAACTCCGGCGGTTTCCTTCGAGCCTTAAAGGGAGTGTGCCCGCCAAATCGACCATTTTGTGCAGTGGGCCTGGAAACCCACTGATCAGACAAAAAAAGGGAGGTGATGACCTGACTGGTCGTCACCTCCCGGGGTGGGGTGGGGTGTTGCTGGGTAAAATCAAACTAGATCGCTAAAATTGCCTTCCCTACGTCTGAAAGTTCGTTCGTTTTTGCGGACCTAGAGCCCTCTCTACACGCCACGGAATATCACACAGCATGATTCGTGTCAACACCGAAATCAACTGGCCTCCGGTAGGACCCTGTCGCCAGACCCGTATCACTTGGTGGCAGAAGTTGTTGCGGCCGCTCCATCCAAAACTTCGCGGACAACGCGGCACAGCGTAGACGGGCTATAAGGTTTTCGGAGCACCGCGATCCCGCGCGCAACGATTTCGGCGAGCGTGGCCATCTCGTTGCTGTACCCCGTCGCGAAAACCACAGAAATGCCCGGCTTGAGAGCCTGGATCGCCGCGAAGACTTCCGGCCCGCTCCGGCGCGGCATGATCACGTCCAAAAGCACCAGTGAAATGCGTTCGCGATTTGCGGTGAAGAGTTCCAGAGCCTCCTCGCCATCGTGTGCGAGCAGGATGTCGTAGCCTTTGCCCTTCAGGACGGCATGGGCCATCTCCCGGATGCCCTCGTGGTCCTCTGCGATCAGGATTGTCTCTTTGCCGCCTAGGATCGGCGCGTTTTCCACGGTGACCCTGCGGCGCTCCACCTTCTCCGATGCCGGATTGGCGGGGAGAAGGACACGGAACGTGCTGCCACGTCCCGGTTCGCTCTCCACATGAATAAGGCCCCCATGTTGTTTCACGATTCCGTAGGCAGTGGCCAGCCCCAAGCCGGTCCCCTTGCCCGGCCCCTTTGTGGTGAAGAAAGGCTCAAACACACGTTCTCGAACGGCTGCGTCCATGCCGATGCCCGTGTCTTTCACGAGGAGTTCAGCAAAGCTCCCGGGCAGAAGCCCCTTGTCGCGCCCGCAACGCTCCTCGGAGACCGCGGTATTGCGTGTTTCGATCATGAGCCAGCCGCCCTTAGGCATGGCGTCGCGGGAATTGAGGCAAAGGTTCATCAGCACTTGTTCGATCTGCGCGGGGTCGGCGCGAATCGCCCACAAATTCTCGGCCAGAGCGGTTTGGATCTCGATATCCTTGCCGATCACCTTGTCGAGCAGATTCAAGACATCCTGGACAGTTTGATTGAGGCTAAGGTTTCGAGGCTCGAGGATTTGCCGGCGCGAAAATGCCAGCAATTGCCGGATCAATGCCGTGACGCGGTCGCATTGCAGATGAATCTTGTTGAAATACCCGGCGAGCCGTGGATCAATCGCCGCGGCTTGCTCTTTTCCAAGTTCTGCCCAGCCTAAGATGGCGCCGATCACGTTGTTGAAGTCGTGCGCCAGGCCGCCGGCGAGTTGTCCGATGACCTCGAACTTCTGCGCGTGCTGGAGTTGCTGTTCAAGCGCGCGCCGATCGGTGACGTTTTGTGCGACGACGAGCGCTGCTGCGTGGCCAGCGTATTCCATTGCGTGCAAGAGCAACTCCACGTCGAGAGTTGTTCCGCCTTTCCGAAGGTGGTGCCACTGTCCGGCAAATTTCTCCTGAGGAACGGCGCTCCGGAACGCCGCCAGCAGCTGCGGGACTTCTTCGGCCGGGTGGAGATCGCTGGCGCGCATTCCCAGGAATTCCGTCCGGCTGTACCCGTAGTGACGAGCCGCAACTTCGTTGACCTGGAGAATCTCCAGCGTCTCCCGATCGAAAACCCACATAGGCAGGGGATTATGCTCGAAGAGGAACAGTGAATTGGCTTCGCTCTCGCGGAGCGCCTGCCCCATGAAGTTTTGAGCGTCTCTCAGGGCTCTTTCCTTCAGCGCGCGCGCCACGACCAACGGAAGGCGCGCCAGGTGCTCCTTCAGGACATAATCCGTGATGCCTTGCTTGATGCACTCCACCGCGACTTCTTCGCCGAGGATTCCGGTGACAAGAATGAAGGGAACGTCGCGTCCCGCGCGGCGCATCGCGGCAAAAGCGTCCATGCCGGTCCAGCCAGGCAGCCGGTAATCGGCGAGAACAATATCGAACGGGAAACGCCGGAGTTGTTCCAAGAACTCCGCGCGGGTGCAAACGATTTGCGGCCTGCACTGAAATCCGGCGCGCTGCAATTCGTGGATGATGAGCTCGGCATCCGCGTGGGAGTTTTCGATCAGCATCACATGCAAGGGCTCCGCCATGTTCCACAGCGTGGTGGGCGAGTCGCTAGCCGCAGTTTCGCTCATTCCGGCATCCCCGCGCATGCCACCAAGTTTTGTGCCCTTACGACGGGCCCCTTCCTAGAATCCAAAAGCCCGCCCCAACCGGGCGAACATACTGGACCGTCATGGAGTTGCATACGTTTCCTATCGGCATAAGAGGCGAATGTCTTGAATGGGCGACGCGCTAACGGCTTCGTTTGTCGGAGGTTTCTACGCGACCGTCGTGTGTTTCAGGGCGGGAGAAGCGGTGGCACGCAACTGTTTTTGCCGCTTTTCTTCGTACATGTTTGCGTCAGCCACTCGGAGCAGCTCATCGATGGATGGCTGGTGAACCACGGGCACATCCGCAATTCCGACACTTAAGGAAAGCCGGAATCGCCAGGAGGAAAGCTCGTTGATGAAATCCACGCGCTGCTGCAGACGCTTGCGCACTTGCTGGGTGGAGTCGTGCACCGCGTCGGTCATGAGAACGCAAAACTCATCGCCGCCGAGTCGCGCGAGGATGTCCGACTGGCGAAAGCATGCTCGCAAAACATTCGCGGTGACAATGAGCGCTCGATTTCCCTCAAAGTGGCCGTATGTGTCGTTGATCAGTTTCAGATCATCCAAATCGAGGTAGATCAATAGCGCTGCGCCCCTGCGAAGGATGATCCGCAGGTGCTGCTCGGCGAGCGCCAGGAACCCGCGCCGGTTGTGCAGCCCCGTAAGGTCGTCCACAAGGGAGAGATTTTGCAGGGTTTTCTGCAGCCGGTGGCGCTCAATCGCGAAAAGCAGGGATCGCGCAAAACGCGCGTGGTCAAGCTGCGGCTTGGCCAGAAAATCCTGTGCGCCCTGCCGCAATGCGTCGATCGCGAGCGCATCGTCCGCGTCTTCCGCCAGGATAATCATCGGCATGTTCGGCGCCGCTGCGCGGGCGGCCTCAATGATGACGCGTCCCTGCCCCTGCCGTCGGCCTAAATCAAGGAGGAGAATGTCCGCGGTATCGCTCGCGAGTTGCTCGGCGGCCAGGTCGACTCCGGGGACTTGCGAAATCGCAAAAGCGTTGGATTGGTCCGGATCAAGCAGGTGATGCAGTCGCCGCGCTTCTTTTCCCTCGCCAACCAAGAGAATGCGGATCGGCCTATTGTTGGTTACCAACTTAAGCTCTCGCGATTCCCGTTTTGCGTGCGCACGGAGCAACGTAATCTCCGACAGGATTCCTCGCAATCCGCAAGGACGCTGGGTGACCACGCGAACAAGGGGATCTTCTTTCCGGAAGGGGTATTTTAGTCTGGTCCGGCGCAATGGATAAGTCAAGATCGGTGCCAAGGAATGTCGTGTCAAAGACACTCCCGAATATCCTTATAGTAACGGGGTGGATGATGCTCGAGCTGGCGTGACGCTCTCGCGTTTGTTATAGCGGAGATGTTAGCGGATGGCTTCTACGATTTATGGGCGCGCGGAAGAACAATCCGTCCGGATGCCCACGTAATCGCCGTAACCCACTTTGTGAGCCTCGAAGCCTTCCTCCGCGAACCAGCCCAAGACCTCATCTTCCATGTGCACGCTGGTCCACCGCGGGCAGATGACGTCGAAGATGTCGAGCTTGTAGTGCGCACAGGAACGTTTGAACGCTTTCCACCTCGGCTTCCCGGAGCGAATTGTCTCCAGCGCCGCGCGAAATGGGCTGAAAAAGTGCGCCACCGCTAACCGGGCGAATTCGGGATAGTTCCAGATCCCCGGGAATATTTTTCGGAGGGCAAGGTTGCCTTTGCCAGGCTCGTAGAGGCCGCCCATGTAGAACATCCCGCCAGGAGCAACTTGTTCGGCGACGCAGTCGAACCCCTTCTGCGGGTCGGGGGTCATGTGAATTACGCCGCGGCAAATGACCAAATCGAACTGGTGCGGCATGAAAGGAATGCTCAATAAATTGCCGAAAATCGCGGATCCCGGACGCAGACGGGCTGAACGCAGCGGCCTCGACAAATCTAGCCCATAAGCCATCGGACACCATTTCTGAAGCTCTTTCAGCAATCTTCCATGGCCGAAGCCGACTTCCAGGATACGCATCGATTTCAATTGCTCAGGGGATAGGCCCGTGAGGTTCAAGAATTCCCGAAACCGATCCTCGGGGCTTACACCGTAAATAACATTCGGGTCTCCGAGCCTGCCCGCTTCCCACAGGATCCACTGCCGCGCGAAATCTCTGCGATAGGTTTTGTCGACGCAAGCGTCCCAGCAGTCTTGATCCCAATTGATGCTGTATTCACAGTGCACGCAGTGAATCGGGTCGGCGGGCGACGCTGGAAAATCGCCAAGCTCCGAACCGCAGGATGGGCACCGCATTCTGACAGGTGCCGCACGATCAACGAGCAATTGATGCATATAGCCGAGCCTCCCCACAGGCTGGTTTGGGTAAAGGTATTGATTCGGACGCAAGCAGGGCCGGCATTCTGTGCGAGCAGAGGCACCGTCCCTTGGCTGGATGCTGGCAATTCCGGGGCCAATAAGCGGGCATAAAGGAAATATAAAGGACTTATAGAGCGTTCATCTAAGTGCCTTAAAATAAATCGGATGTGGGCAGGTAGCGCAGGATCGTGCGGCGGCTCCAGGAGGCGCGGGACAGGTGAATTGAACCCCAGGGTTCTTTACGCCTGAGGGGTTGGGAACGATTTTCTCTTATGGAGTAACTAGGTTCCCCGAGCCTGCTCTGGCAGGGCGTCCGTGACGTCAGGTCGGTCGGGCTAGCCCCGCTGGGAGAGCGGCGTGTAGGGGCGCAAATCGTGGCCCAAGTACACCTGGCGCGGGCGCGCGATCTTCTGCTCGGGGTCGAGTAGCATCTCTTCCCACTGCGCGATCCAGCCGCTTGTGCGTGGAATTGCGAAAAGCACAGGGAACATCGTCACCGGGAAACCCATCGACTGATAAATCAGGCCGGTATAGAAGTCGACGTTGGGATAGAGCTTGCGCGTAATGAAATAGTCGTCCTCGAGGGCGATACGCTCGCACTCGAGCGCGATGTTGAGCAGCGGGTTGCGGCCCATGACTTCGAAGACAGCGTCAGCCACGTGCTTGATGATGCGGGCACGCGGGTCGTAGTTCTTGTACACGCGGTGCCCGAATCCCATGAGCTTGGTCTCGCCGGCCTTTACGCGCTTGATGAACGCGGGCACATTGGCGAGCGAGCCGATTTCCATCAGCATGCGCAGGACTTCCTCGTTCGCGCCGCCGTGTAGCGGGCCGTAAAGCGCCGCCGTTGCCGCGGCCGTCGCCGAAAACGGATCGACGTGCGAGCTGCCGACGCAGCGCATTGCGTTCGCCGAGCAATTCTGCTCGTGGTCGGCGTGCAGAATGAACAGCACGTCGAGCGCGTGTTCGAGCGTCGGGTTCGGGCGGTACTTCAGCTCGGAAGTCTTGAACAGCATGTTCAGGAAATTGCCGGGATAGCTCAAGTCATTGTCCGGGTAGGCAAACGGCATGCCCAGGCTATGCCGGTAGGAAAATGCCGCAAGCGTCGGCATCTTGCCGATCAGGCGATAGGTCTGCTTGAGGCGCGACTCCTTGTTGAAAATATTCTTCGCTTCCGGATAAAACGTGGACAGCGCAGCAATCGCCGAAATCATCATGCCCATCGGGTGGGCGTCGTAGTGAAAGCCATCCAAAAACTTTTTTACCGACTCATGGATGAACGTGTGGTGCGTGATGTGATACGTCCAGTCGTCGAGTTGCGGCTGGTTTGGCAACTCGCCGTTCAAAATCAAATACGCTGTCTCCAGGTAAGTGCTCTTCTCAGCGAGTTCCTCGATGGAATAGCCGCGGTATCGCAGGATGCCTTTGTCCCCGTCGATAAACGTGATTTTGCTTTGGCAAAGGGCCGTGTTGTTGAAGGCCGGGTCGTAACTCATCATTCCGAAATCGTCGGCGTTCACCTTGATCGCGCGCAGGTCCAGGGCACGGATCGTGTCGTGCTTGATCGGCACCTCGTAGGACTTGCCCGTACGGTTATCGGTGATCGAAAGCGTGTCCCGGCTCATGCGGGTGGCCCCTTCGGTTTCAACCTGCGTCCCTGGCTTGACTGGATTCATAGCAGCCGCCGCTCGCTTACAAGCAAGACAGTAGAATCTACACTAAATTATAGCAGCCTCCAAGCGGCGCCCGTACTAGCTTCTGAGTGACGGCAAAGCGCCTTGGCGATGGTGCAAAGAGTCCGCCGCAAGGGAGACGCATGGGTCGCTAAGCCGGTTGCGTCGAAATTTGTTCGCTCAAAGTCTTCGCTGGTTTTTTCTCTGCGTACTCCGTGTCGAAGATCTTCGGAAGACTTCAACATAGGGTACACAGCGACGGCCACAGAGAGCGGGGAGGCTCTGAAGTCAAGTTTCGAGCTTGAACCGCGTTGCCGCGAGGCGGTATAGACGCTGCCAGAGTGTGCGGTTCACAGTCACCACAATGACTGACATGATGATCGTCGCCGCCAGCAGCACCGGCAGATTTCCTGAGTCGGTCGCCCGGCTAATCGCTGCTCCCAGACCGCGCACAGCGAGAGTTTGGCCCTGAAAATGAAAATACTCGGCGACGATGCTGGCGTTCCACGCCCCACCAGACGCCGTTAGCATCCCGGTCACGAGATACGGAAAAATCGCCGGAAGGATTAACCGCGACCACCGCTCCCACCCGCTGAAACGAAATACGCTGGACGCTTCTTTCAGATCCGTGGGGATCGCCATCGCCCCCGCAATCACGTTGAACAGGATGTACCACTGCGTTCCAAGCAGCATCAGAGTCATCGCCGCGGCGCCCATCCCGCCGCCCGCACGGATTAGCAGCAGCAGGAGCACCGGAAATAGCGCCGTCGCCGGGACCGAAGCCGCGATTTGAACCAGCGGCTGCGCGACCTTTGCGACGCGCGGGCTTGTCCCAATCCACACTCCAGCCGGCACGGCCCAGAGCGCCCCAAGCGCCAGTGCGCCATTCACGCGAAGAAACGTCCAGGCGGCGTCGCGAGAGAGCGAGACCAACTCGCTCAAGCCAACATGGGCGAGGGTGACCACGGCTCGAACCGCGAGCCAGCCGACGGCTACAATGCATACTCCTCCGAAAACGCGAGCCAGCCATTTTCTGGCACTACGAGCCTCGATTGACGGCCCCTCCTGCGAAGATGTCTTCGCTGCAAACGCGTGCGTCACGCGCTCTTCGACTGGGAAAATCACTCGACTATAGAATCCGGCGAGGAGTCCCGACCTGCGGAGCAGCGTCAGCACGAATGATTTGGGAGGCATTCCTTCGACCGTCTCGAATTTGAATTTGTCCGACCACGCGATCACCGGCCGCCAGACGAGTTGATCGAGCAAGACGATGACGGCGATCATCGCCGCCATGCCCCACAGAATCGCGCGCGTGTCGCCGGCGTCTGCCGCCACCTCCAGGTATGAGCCAAGGCCCGGCAAGCGAAAATCGCGCGCGCCAAGAACAAACATTTCACATGCCATCAGGAAAAACCAGCCACCCGCAACGGACATCATTGAATTCCAAACCAGCCCGATCGCGGAGAACGGCAGCTCGAGCTCGTTGAAGCGCTGCCACGCGCTGAACCGATATAGCCGAGCGGCTTCGTCCAGCTCCTTTGGAATTCCCTTCAGGGAAGCATAGAAGCTGAAGGCTATGTTCCAAGCTTGGCCGGTGAAGATCAGCAGGACGGAGCCCAGCTCGAGACCAATCTGGCGGCGTGGGAAGAGCGCGACCATTGCCAGCATCACGCCCGGAAGAAAACTCAACACGGGAATCGACTGCAAAATATCCAGGAGCGGGAGCAGAAACTGCGCGGCGCGTTCTGATTTTGCGGCGGCGAACCCATAAGCCAACGCAAAGAGCAGCGCGAGCCCATAGGCGATTGCGATCCGCACGAGCGAATACGCAGCGTAGAGCGGCAATACGCGGGGACTTGCAGAAATCTCCGCAACCGGAGTAAACGGAGCAAACCACGCACGTCCCGAAACAAGGACCGCGTAGAGAAGCGCCAAGAGTCCGGCAAAAACGGCCACGTCCGCGACGTACGAGGTCTTCCATCTCGCGCGCTCTGTGATGGTGCGCACGATGTCGTGATGGCTGATGATCGGATCGAGTTTCATCGGCCGCGCGGCCTGCGGACGGTCATGGAGTGGGCCGGGTAAGCCGTCCCGTCACCGAATCGTAATCGAAAAGCTCCGCGTAGCGGCCCCACTGGATCGCAGTGTCGAGCTGGCGGCGCACTTCCGCGTCGCTGAAGTGCTCGTCGAGCAGGTCATGAAAAAACTCTAGCGGAATCGTGCCGTCGGCCTTAGCCTGCAGCGCCGAAGACATCTGTTGCAACAACGGCACGTGCGCAAGCACCGCGTCGCGAAACAGCTGCTTCCGCTGCTGAATGTCTCCCTCTGCGACTTTGTGGCCGGTTTCGGTGACTTCGACGTCGCCCTGCTCGACGCGAACGAATCCGAGGAGGGCGCAGCAGTCCACCATCGGAAGCAGGTCGTCCGCCTCGAGCGTTAGTTGGTGCGCGAGCCGATGGATGTCCTCGCGCCCGCCGCGATCCACGAGAATTTCGAGAAGCCCGGCGATGCCGCCTGCGCGGACGTGCGGAAGCATCGGATAGCGAGGTGCGGCCGGCGAAGCGGAAGCCGGAGGAGTTGCCGTTTTAACTGAGGGCGACGGTTCATGCTGAATGTCCCGCTGAGTCAGCACGCGATAAATACGGTCCACCAAAGTCTCGAACGGCTGGGACTTGCGGTCGCGCGGGTGCGGAAGCGTGATTTCAAAATCTTCCCGAATTCGCGCCGGATTGTGCGCCAGCACAATTATCCGGTCCGCAAGCACAACTGCCTCTTCGATGTTGTGCGTGACAATGAAAATCGCACGCGTCGGAATTTTCCGCTCGGTCCACAGCTCCAGTAATTCGCCGCGCAACGTTTCAGCGGTCAGCACATCGAGCGCGGAGAACGGCTCGTCCATGAACAACACTTCGGGCTCGATCACCAGAGCCCGAGCGAATCCTACGCGCTGTTTCATACCGCCGGAAAGCTCCTTCGGAAAAGCGTTTTCGAATCCGTCGAGACCGACCGCGTCTAGAATGCGCAGAGCGCGCTTGTGCCGCTCGACCGCGGGAACCCCGCGCGCCTCGAGCGGCGCTTCGACGTTTTCGAGAACCGTCAGCCAGGGAAACAGCGCGAAGCTTTGGAAAACGATCCCCACGCAGGGCCGCTCGCCGTTCCGCTCCTTGCCATGCCAAAGTACTTCGCCCGCCGACGGTCGTGACAGGCCGGTCAGCATTCGCAGCAATGTGGATTTGCCGCAGCCCGAGGGACCAAGTAGCGCCAGAATTTGCCCTGACATGATTTTAATGTTCGTTGGAGAGACGACTTCGATGCGCCCGCCGTCCGGCTGCTGGAAGAATTTTTCGAGCCCGCGCCCCTCAAGGATTGGCTCGCCATTTTCCTCGGGGAAAAATTCAGTCGCCTGGTTGTTAGGGGTCTGTGACACGGGCACATTATGAATGATTCGAGAGGCGGTCGGAAGAATCGAGACACGCAGCGAACGGAAACGAGTGCTGGGACTCGGCCTCTGTGTTAAACCTTTCGGAAAGAGCAACACAGAGTTCGCAGAGAAAAGCAGCGAGGTCGCGGAGACGTTTAGCAGTGCCTCAAAAACAGTGATATGCGTAACAGGCGACGGCGGCCGCGCCTCCAATTCACGCCGTGTTGCGGTCCACTGCGGGATGGCGCACGTCGCTACCCGCGACCATGTAGATCACGTCCTCGGCAACATTGGTTGCGTGGTCGGCGACACGCTCTAGATTTTTCGCCACCAGGATCAGCTCGAACGCGGGAAAAACGACGGAAGAGTCGCCCATCATGTAGCTCAGCAGCTCGCGGAAAATCTGGTCGCGAAGCTGGTCCACCTGATCGTCGCGCCCGAGCACGGAGCGGGCCAGTTCAATATCGCGCCGCACCAGCGAATCGAGGCTGTCCCGCATCATTTTTTCCGCCAGCTCGCCCATGCGCGGCAGGTCTACGTACGGCTTCACACGCGGGTGGCGCACGATCCGCGTCGCCGAATGCGCGATATTCACTGCCTGATCGCCGATTCGCTCAAGGTCGTTGTTGATGCGCGCAATGGCCAGGACGAAGCGTAGATCGGCGGCCATCAGTTGCTGCAGCGCGAGTAGCTGCACAACGCGGTCGTCAATCTCGATCTGCAGTTCGTTGATTGCGTTCTCTTCGCGAAGGACCGTCTGCGCTAATTTCTCGTCCGCATCCAGAACGGAGTGAACCGCCTGATGCACGGCGCGCTCGGCAAGGCTGCCCATCCACAGCAGCCGCTCCTTCAGCTCTTCCAGATCGCGCTCGAAATGACGTTCCATTCTCTGCATCCTCTCCGCACAGGAAAACTACACCGCTTCGGGCAGCTCAACAAGCCTCATCCGAAGCGTCCGGTGATGTACGCCTCGGTGCGGGGATCCGAAGGCGTAGTGAACATGTGCCCCGTCGGCGAAAACTCGATCAGATCGCCATTCAGCATAAACGCCGTGGAGTCGCTCACGCGCGCGGCCTGTTGCATGTTGTGCGTGACGATCACCAGAGTACAGGTCGGTTTCAGCTCGAACAGCAGTTCCTCGATCTTCGCGGTGTTCACCGGGTCCAACGCCGAGCATGGTTCATCAAGCAAGAGCACTTCCGGGTCTACCGCCAGCGCACGGGCGATGCACAAGCGTTGCTGCTGTCCGCCCGACAGCGCGTAGGCAGACTTCTGCAGCTTGTCCTTCACTTCATCCCACAGGGCGGCGCGTCGTAGGCTCTTTTCCACCTCATCGTTGAGACGGCCGGCGTGCCCGTTGATCCGCAAGCCGTACGCAACGTTGTCGTAAATCGACTTGGGAAACGGATTGGGCTTCTGGAAAACCATCCCGACCAGGCGGCGTAACTTTGTGACATCAAGCACAAGGATATTCACGCCGTCGAGCGTGATCTCGCCCTCGAGCCTCGTGTGACGCAGCGTTTCGTGCATCCGGTTGAGGGTTCGCAGCAGGGTCGACTTGCCACACCCGGAGGGACCGATCAGCGCCGTTACCTTGTTGGTCGCGATTTCCAAAGACACGTTGTGCAGCGCATGGAGCTTGCCGTAAAAGAAATTAATCTTCGTAACCTTCATTCGAAGCGTATTCGCGCCCGAGGCGGACATCGCCGGGTTCTGCGCCGTAACCTTAGCCGTGGAGGAGGCCGCCGCCCCCGAATTCGCCATGAGTGGGAAGGCAGAACTCATTGTCAGGTCCTCTCGTACGAGATGCCGCGCGACAAAAACGCGCGAACCGTTATGTTCGTAGCCAGCACCAATCCGAGTAAAACCAGTCCCGCGGCCCACGCCTGCCTGTGCCAGTCTTCATACGGACCGGTGGCATAGGTGTAAATGATAACCGGAAGCGACGATGTCGGCTGCAGCCAACCCGGGCTCCAGTAGCGGTTGCCGAACGCGGTGAAAAGCAACGGCGCCGTCTCCCCCGCGACACGCGCCAAGGCGAGCAGCACACCCGTCAAAATGCCGGGCGTAGCGGCGGGCAGCACGACCGTTGCAACCATGCGCCATCGATTCGCGCCCAGGGCGAAAGATCCCTCACGCAGAGCCCGCGGCACATCACGCAAAAAACTCTCCGTGTTGCGCAGCACCGTGGGAATCACCATGATCCCTAAGGCGAAGCCGCCGGCGAGCGTCGAGAAATGATGCATCGGCATCACCACAAGTGCGTAGGCAAAGATGCCCATGACGATCGATGGGACGCCGTTCATTAGGTCGGCCGTGTAGCGGACCAGAAATGGTACGGCTCTGCCGCCAAATTCCGCCAGATAAACGCCGCCCAAAAGACCAATCGGAACGCCGATCAGCGCTGCGAGCAGCAACAGCTTCATCGTGCCCAGAATAGCGTTCGCCATGCCGCCGCCGACCTCTCCTACCGGGGCGGGCAAACGGGTGAAGAAATTCCAGGACAAGTCTTTTCCGCCGTTCCAAAGCAAATAGCCGAGAATAAAAAACAGGGCGGAAACCGTGAGCAAGGCGCACAGCCCCGTGAGCGACAGCATGAATACGTTGAGCGACTTCCTCCATAGCAGCCGAACACTCATGTCGGGAGCACCCCGCTACCGCGCTTGGTCGTGACGACAATCAAGAGCCGCGCGAGCCCGTTCAACACGAACGTCAGCAGAAAGAGCACCAGGCCTAGTTCGATCAGAGCGCTCAAATACAAGTTGCCCGTCGCCTCGGAAAATTCGTTGGCCAGTACCGCCGCGATCGAATAGCCAGGGGAGAACAGAGACGCGGAAATTTTGGGATTGTTGCCGATGACCATGGTCACGGCCATCGTTTCACCCAGGGCGCGGGCGAGCGCAAGGAACACGGAGCCGAAAATACCGATCCGAGCGGCCGGCACCACCACGCGCCACGTGGATTCCCATTTTGTGGCACCCAAAGCCAGCGCGGCCTCACGCTGGTCGCGCGGTACCGCCAGCAGCACTTCGCGCGACACCGAGAGCACAAACGGCACGACCATAACGGCGAGGACCATCCCCGCGGTCAGAAAGCCGATCCCGTACGCCGGCCCCTGGAATAGAGGCAGAAATCCGAGGGTTTTTTTCAACGCCGGCTGAAACGTGGTTCGCATCAGCGGCACGAGCAAGAAGACGCCGAGCAACCCATAAATCACGCTCGGAACCGCTGCAAGCAAATCACTCACAAACGTTAGCGAGGAGGAAAGCTTCGGTGGCGCGAGTTCGGCGAGAAAAATGGCGCCGCCGACCCCCAGCGGAACTGCGATCAACAAGGAGACCAGCGATGTTACGAGCGTACCATAAATGAATGGGAGAGCACCGAAATCGCCTGCGACAGGGTCCCAAGTCTTCGTGAGGAAAAAAGTCCAGCCGAACTTGGAGCGTGCCTCTCCGGAGAGCACCCAAAGCTGATAGACGAGGAGAACAGCGATAAGCAGAAGCGTCGCTGCGGCAATCAGTGTGACGACATGCGCGATCTCATCCGCGCCCATCCATCGGCGCAGCGACGATGGCGGATTTGCAGGCAAATCCGCCGGCGTTGCCGCGTTCGGTGTGGTGGCCATTTCGCTGGGCTTGCCTTTGCCAACTCAAGCTCAAGCAATCGCTCGATCCGCTACTGAATCTGTGCGATCGCCTTCATTTCCTTGCTGACCACTTCCTTCGGAAGCTTCGCGTAGGACAGGGCCTCGGTGTATTGCTGCCCGTCAGTCATCATCCACTTCAGGAAATCCTTTACGACATCACGCTTCGCTGTATCAGTGAACTTCGAAGGAATGAGCAGCCATGTAAAGCTCGAGATCGGATAGGCGTCCTTGTTGCCTTCCGGGTTCGTGATCGAGACGCGAAAATCGTCCGGCATGAATTTCGAGAAGGCCGCTGCGGCGGCCGAAACGCTGGCCAGGTCCGCCTTCACAAACGCGCCGGACGAATTCTTCACCTTTCCGTAAGGCAGGTGGTTCTGAATGGCGTAAATCAGTTCGACGTAGCCGAGCGATCCGGGTGTCTGTTGAATCAACGCGGAGACGCCTTCGTTGCCCTTTCCGCCAAGCCCCACAGGCCAGTTTACGGAAGTCCCTTTGCCAACTTTTTGCTGCCACTCGGAACTGACCTTCGAGAGGTAGTCGGTCCAGATATACGAGGTTCCGCTGCCGTCGGAGCGGTGGACGACGACGATATCGTCGCTGGGCAATTTTACGCCGACGTTCACCGAAGCGATCGCGGGGTCGTTCCATTTCGTGACCTTGCCCAAGAAGATTCCAGCGAGAGCTTCTGGCGTAAAATTCAGGTCTCCCTGCACTCCGGAAACGTTGTAGCTAGGAATCGCAGCGCCAAGTACCGTCGGGAAATGAAGGATCGGCACCGTCGCTTGCTTCAGTTGATCGTCCGACATGGGGCCGTCGGACGCCCCAAAATCAACCGTCTTGTCGAGTAGTTGGCGAATGCCTCCGCCAGAGCCGATCGATTGATAGTTGATCTGCACATTCGAGTGAGACTGGTGATAAATATCAAACCACTTAGAGTAAATCGGGTACGGGAAAGTCGCTCCCGCAGCGTTCAAGAGAACTTGCCCCTCGGCAGCGATGGTAAGCGACGCGATCGCGAGCAGAACCGCGAGCAGGGACACCACTTTTACGATTCGCATATTCTCTCCTGTGGAAGTCGTAACGGATTCTCCCTTCGGAATGTTACAGCCGTGTTACAAGGCCATAAAAACAATCCACGCCTGCAACTCCCCTACTATGAGCCGGTTCTGGCAGGAGGGAGGATGGGCCGGCGCCAGGGGAGCGCCGGCCCGTGGTGGGATGCAACACGAAGGACATCGTTCTGCGTGGGAATTACGCCGCGCAAATTAAGATCGTCTTTCCGGGTAATCTGCCTCTTCCACCGCAATTCTCGTGCGTGAGTGCCGCACGTCCAGGCCTCGAACCCAGAAAATAATGTCTTCGGCAATGTTCGTCGCGTGATCCGCGATGCGCTCGAGATATCGCGTCGCCAGCAGGAATTGCAACTGCGGCGCGGCCTGTCCGGGCGCCTCATTCATGCGGGCGAGCAGGTGCTCGAAGATTTGATCGCGATAGCGGTCCACCACATCATCGGACTCGAGCACCTCGCCCGCCAGGACTACGTTACGAAAAATCAGCGCGCCCAGGCTGCGGCCAAGCATCCCGCGGACGGCGCCGGTCATCGGTTCGAGGTCACGAGGCGCTTCTGTTACGGTCATTCCCGCAAGCGAAATCACGCGTTCGGAGACGTTGACGGCCAAGTCGCCGATGCGCTCCAGATCGTTCGCAATTTTCTGGGAAGCGACCACGCGGCGGATTTCCTCGTCGTCAAGAAGCCCCGTCCGCAACATCCGGACGGCGTGATCGTCAATCAAAATTTCCATTTCGTTGACCCGCGGTTCAGCCAAAAATACTTTACTGGAAAGCGACGCCGCCTCTTCGAGATTGGGATGCAGGAGCGCCTCCAGGGCGTTTTCGACGCTGCTTTCCACCGTGCGAGCCATCGAGATCAAGTAGTTGGCCAGCACGTCCTGATAAATCGTTTGTATTTTTGTTGCCGAGGTTCCCATTTTCTCCGCCTTCAGCCTACATTTCTCGCGTGGGGAGCATAATCAGATTTTGTGAACGGCGGATGAAGCGGTAGTGAATATCCGGCGAAAGGGAATTTTCCTAGGAAGCAAAAGGTACCGTGAAATGGAAGTGGGAGCCCTGGCCGATGGCGCTTTCTACCGAGATCCGGCCGCCGTGGGCGTCGACGATGTGGCGGGCAATGGCCAGGCCTAGGCCCGTACCCCCGGCCTCGCGTGATCTGCCGGAGTCTACACGGTAAAAGCGCTCGAAGATTCGCTCGAGGTCGGATTCTGGAATGCCGATGCCGGTATCCGCGACCGTGAAGATGACTTCGCGGCCATTGGCACGCGCCTTCACTTCAATCTTTCCACCAGCGGGCGTGTACTGCACGGCGTTGTCGAGCAAATTCTGCAGGACCTCGGCGAGTTGCGCGCCGTCCCCGCGCACCGCTGGCAGACGCTCCTGCAAGTCGATGTGAATCCGGATCCCCTTGGCTTCGGCTTGGAGGCGTGTCGTCTCGACGCAGCCGTCCACAAGCGCCTGCACGCTAATCGGGCGAAATTCAAGCTCCAGGCGGCCTGCTTCGATCCGGGAGAGCTTCAGCAAATCATCGGTAAGCGCCGCCAAGCGCCTCGCGTGCTCGCGAATAATTTCGACAAAGCGCCGGCGGTTGGCGGTGTCTTCGAGCGCGCCGCTGAGCAGAGTTTCGGCAAAACCCTGAATAGCCGTCAAGGGCGTCTTGAATTCGTGAGAGACGTTGGCCACGAAATCGCGCCGGACGCGCTCGAGCCGCCGCAGTTCCGTTATGTCGTGGAGCACGAGAACGGCGCCATTGGCATCCGCGGCGCGCACGGGCGCCGCTGTGACGCTGAAGTTGCGCCGGCGCACCGTTCCGACCTCGACTTCGCCTGTGACTTCTTCTTCGCCTGGGAGGGCTTGCCTCACTAGCGCCACGAGATCCGCCTGCCGGAGAGCCTCGACAAGTGTTCGGCCCTGCGAGCTGCCCTCGGGCAGTTCGAGGATTTGTTCGAAGGCCCAATTGCAATAGAGAATCCGTTCGTCGCCCGAGACGACAGCGACGCCTTCCACCATGCTTCCGAGGATGGCGGTCGAGCGGTTGCGTTCATCGGTGAGGGTTTGAATGGTTTGCCCGAGCGCGGTTATCGTGCGGCCCACGACCTCTGCCAGATCAGCAAGCTCATCATGGCCGTAGTCACGAGCGAGCGGAGTGTAGTCCCCGGACGCGGCGCGCGCCGCGAATCGTCTCAGCCGCCGAATGCGCCATTCGGTGGACCGGGAAGAACGAAAGAACGCGATTCCGGCAGCCACCAGAAGAATCGCGAGGACGGGCCAGATCTTCAGCACAGTTCCTCGCGAGACCACTTCAACGGCAATTAGAATGGCCGCCACCAGCGCCAGGCATATGACTGCCGGCCGCCAGGAAAGGCTTACGCTCAAGGCAGCTTTACTCCTGTTTTTCGGATTGGCCTTCGCTTTCGAACATATACCCTGCCCCGCGGACAGTTTTCAAGAAGGCGGGATGGTCGGCGTCGCTCTCCACCTTTTCGCGAAGGCGGCGGATGTAAACGTCCACACTGCGGGGTGTCACAAAGCGCTCCGTGCCCCAGACCGCGTCCAGCAACTGATCGCGGGTGAAGACACGGTTAGGGCGAGTCGCAAGGTAGTAGAGGAGACGAAATTCGAGGGTCGACAGCGTAACCGGCTTGCCCTCCCGCGCCACGCGATAGGACGAAGGATCAATCGACAACCCGCGTGCTTCGATGACGCGACGCGGCTCCGTCGAGGGTTCCGTGCGCCGAAGCAACGCTTTCACGCGCGCCCCCAACTCACGCGGGCTGAACGGCTTGGTCACATAGTCGTCCGCGCCCATCTCCAGACCGACCACGCGGTCTGCTTCCTCGCCGCGCGCCGTCAGCATCAAAATGGGCAGCCGGTTGAGGGATTGATCGCGCCGAATTTCCTTGCAGATGTCTAGCCCCGAAAGCTTCGGGAGCATCAGGTCGAGCAGCAAAATGTCTGGCGCGGCTTTGCGAATCTGAGCGAGGCCGGTGGCGCCGTCGGTGGCGGCGGCAACCTGAAAACCCTCTCGCTCGAGGTTGTAGCGAACGAGCTCTACAATGTCCCGGTCATCTTCGATCAGCAGCACACGTTTCATCGATTCCATTCCTGCCTCAAATTGACTCGTCCGGTGGCGATTGCAATATATTACATACACAGGTGGGAAGGCTATGTTACAGCAGGATTAAAAGAACGCTCCTCTGAAACATCCGCCGCCTCGAGGTGCGCCTCGGATACACGACAAGTCCATTAGATTCGTAGAAATACCCTTTTGTGGTAGAGCGGCCACAGGAGCAGGAAGATCACGAAGGTAAAAAAGATCGCGAAGGCCAGCGAGGCATCGAACGGGCTGGCATGAGGGACGAACAATCGGTCGTAAATCCAGCCGTGGAGTGTAGTTGCCTGCCCATGCGAATCCGTGAATTCAAAATCAATGCTGATTTCCGCCACGAGCCCCGCGAGCGCATATGCGAGAATGGCGTTCATCCCGAAGACTAGCCACGGCGCTATCCAGGCGCGAACCCCGCGCCCGTCAATAACCCAATAACACAGCGCCAGGGCCAGCATTCCGAAGCCGCCCGTAAAGAGCACGAAGGAACTGGTCCACAAATTCTTGTTAATCGGAAAATACGGATGCAGGAGCCGCCCGGCGATCAGCAAAACCGCACCCGCTACCGCCAGCCCGACGGCCTTTCGTCTAGCTTCCCGATCTGAACGCAACCACTCTCCCGCGAGAATCCCGATGAGCAAGGTTGCAATCGCCGGAATTGTAGAAAGAATCCCCTCGGGATCCCAGGTCTTGGATTCGGACCACAAGTGGCCGCCCAACACGGCGCGATCAATGTACGCGGCGAGGCTGTCGTCCTTGCCGAGATGCCCCGCGCCGTAACCCGGGACCGGCACAAACGTCATCAGGGCCCAATAGACGACGAGAAGCACGACCGCTACTGCGCTGATCGCAGAAATATTCCCGCCCGCAACCACCCGCCGTTTGCGAGCCGGGTCTCCTTTGAACGTCGCCAAATAAAGCAATCCGCCTGCGAGGTAGCACAAGGCGATGCGCTGCAGCACTCCCATGATGCGGATGGTCGAAAAGTCGAAGTCGGGGAAACCATTTAAAAACAATCCAATCGCAAAGATCAGCAGGCTGCGCCGCACCACGTGAAGGGCCAGTGTGCGCCGCGTCCATCCACGCGCAACGCGCGAAGAGAAGGAAAGCGTCATGGCAACGCCAACAATGAAAAGAAAGAATGGAAAGATCAGGTCGGTAGGCGTCCAGCCATTCCATTCCGCGTGTTCGAGGGGCGGGTAGACGTGACTCCAGGACCCGGGATCATTGACCAGAATCATCGCAGCGATGGTGATCCCTCGAAACACATCGAGCGAAATCATCCGTCCTGGCCGCGCTGCTGCGGCAGGCGTTTGAGCGCTTGGAGCAGGCGCCGCAATCGCTTGCGTGGTGGCGATGGAATGAGCCTCCGCTGACCGCGATACTACAGCGACGGAGCAGGGGTCGCAACCGCGCCATGCCGAGCGATTCGAAAAACAAAAGCACGGCCGGGAGGGGGAGCCCGACCGTGCTTTTTTGCCTGAGGGAAGAATCAACAACGCCGCGACCTGCGGCGGCGCTACGAACGACTAGTGGACGCTGAGATTGTGAGCGCCACAGAACAGTGAGCTGACGAAGCTGGCGCTTTGCGGCGCCCACCACATCCGGCGCACCCACGAGTGGTGGCTGTACATCATTTTCCGAGCGGCGAAGTCCATCAGCACTGGCGCCACCTGGATAGCTGCATACAAAGAAGCGTTTTTCGCGAACGGCTTCAACAAGGGATTCAATTCCTGCGCTCCGGCCGTGGTGATGGCGTGACGCGTCGACCAGGCGTCAAACGTAGCTGCACTGTGCTCGGCAATGACCAGTCCCAACCACATTCTCTGGTTCCGACGATTTTCTTCGCGCAACTCATTGACACTAACCGTCAGGGGATTGGCGGGCCTCAGGAACGCCGCCGGGGTAGCAGACTTGATCATCGGCAGAGGAAGCGGGGCTTCCGGAAGTTCGGCGTTAGGCTCCGCAACAGGCTGAAGCGCCAGTTCAGAGGAAGACTCGGAAGCAGACTCAGTCGAAGGCGAATACTTTTCCGCGTCGGGGGCCGTGACGACGACTGCAGCCACCGCTGGACCGGAGTCTTCGAGTGCGGCGTTAGCTGCTGCTAAGGACACCCTGGGAGCAGGCTGCGGCTGGATAAGCAACGCAGCAAGGACTAGGAACATTCTTGATCACCTCAGTACGTTTGCGAGTGCCAGACTGGAACGGGCTCGCAACGTGAGGCTAGGTTACGAGGGAGGGCGGGTAGCGGCTATGGCGCGGCAGTCCCGACGGCATGGTGCGACGGTTTTCCAGGAACTCAGGACGGCGGTACTAGTACGTTAGGACTAAGGAAAGGGCGCTTCGGATGGCTAATCGAAGGAGCCATGATTCAACTGCGTTCGATTTGGTGTATCATCTTATTTGTTAATGGTTTACCTGGAAGAATCGGGATCACCCGGCATCGCAAAAATGACGATTTTCCCATCTCGCGTACTCTCGAGCGCGGGGGCATACAGTCCGAGTTCTTCGCGCCGCCACCAAGAGCCTTGTTGCCGCTTCTCCGTCCAACTGGTGAACCAGTATTGCCAAAGCACCGCGCGAACCCGATATGGCGGGTGGCGCTGAAACGGGTTGTTGGCGAACAGTGCCAGGACGTCAGGTTCGCCCTCTAATAGGCGCTCTTCGACCTGGAGAACGAAACGATATTCCCGCCAGTTTCCAAGCGAGGCGAACCAAAGGTTCCAGTCAAAACGGGGCTGGTAAGGCGCATAAATTCGGGGCGGCGCCTGCACGTCCTGCGGCTTATAGCGGAAAGGATATGCTTTCCACGTTACGCCATCGTTCGATCCCTGGAATTCGATTTCGTAGCGGCCGCGCGTCATCACAGCGAATAGCCCAAACTCATTCGCGATGCGGAACGGCTCAAGCGCGCGAATCGGTCCTGTGAAGAGGGGCGCCGTCGGCGCCACCATGAAGAACAGGAGCGCGGATGTAACGTAGAAAATCCACGTCAGGAAGAACCCCTCCACCGACATGCGGAGGGAGTATCGCCAGCCTTGCCCATCGGCTTGAGCTGAGGGTGGCGGGCCCGGCGCTTGGGCCACGGTGGCCCACGAACTCCGCGGAAAGAACCGTGCTAAAAATCGGTCGTCGAGCAGCAAGATGCCGAGCACCATCACCAGATGGTTCAGGAAGGCATAATTACTGGTCATAATAATGCCGATTTGCCAAGTCGTAATCAGGAAAAACATCAAGATTCGCGAGGGGCGCGGCAAGAATATTGCAAAGATCAAGACCAATTCGAGTGCGAGCGTGAAGAATGCCGTGACAACGTGGAACCCATGCGGGAGATGCTGCACGTACCAGGCGATCCAGGTGGGCAGGGGGCCATTCTGATAATACTCGTCCATGGCTGTGAAATTACGCCACTCCGGGTCGTGACCCAGTATTTTCGCGACTCCCGATTCAAAATAGATGCGGAACATGAGCCAGACCAGCAGATACCGGCTGGCGCGCGAGGGCGGGTCGTGCGCTCCCCAGCGCGGCCGCCATCCGGAGGGCGCGAAAAACAAGCTGATGAAGCCGGCTTCGAGCAGCATGCCGTCCGATTGGTAGCTGGCAAAGTCCTGAGCGGCCGCGATGAAGGAAAGAAATGCGACGAGGCAAATCGCGATCATGCCCCGCGGAGAAATGTTGAGCGTCAGGAGAAGTGACGCCAGGATTCCGACGATGCAAACAGCGAGCAAAAACCGATCGCTGGAAGACCACCAGAAGAGCGTCGGCGCATACCAGAAGCGAGCGCTCCCCAGGGCGCGCGCTACTTGAACGAGGTAGTCTTTCGCGGGCAGGATTCCGTTCGGCCCGATGAGTCCGCGAATTTGAAATACGAGAGAATAAAATGCGGAAAAGAAAATCAGCCCGAGCGCGCGAAGAAACAGCCATCGGGCGGCAAGATAACCGGGCGCGGTTGAATCGTGACCGAAAAGACGGTTCGGAATCCCGCCCACATCAATTTTCATTGCCGGTCATTATAAGGACAGCATCGCGACGCTGGAAGAACCGTTCGGCCGCAAAATAATTAAATAATTAAGGGTATTGGGTGGATCCGGCAATCTGAATCTGAGGTTGAACTCCGCCGCGGTCTAGTTCACTGAACCTCTTGGGTTTCATTCGCCTCCGCGATGGCTTCCACTTGCGGCATGTTCCTGGGCCCGTAGAACCGCTGCCGGCATTTTCCACAACGGTACGGGCGCACCGGGAGAAATAGCAGAACCCAGAACTCCAATAGCCGGCCACGTTTGTGCGGTGAACGTGCTCGCTGCCGCACACAGGGCAAATTCTCTCCGATTGATAGACGAACAAACCCAGAACGCGCTTCATTTATTTTGGCGGGCTGCGAGCGCAGCCCGCACCCGTGGAACGGGATGATAGCGCCCGCCGGATTTCCGCGCAATCGTCTGTGGCGATCAGCTTTGCTGGAGCGGTTCTTCCTGAAGGGGACCGATAGTTCAGACCGATGCGAACACTTGCATCGCACGATGCCGCAGTTTGCCGAGCTGCCGGTTTATTGCGTGAGCCCGCGGAAGGAACGACAACACCGGCGGGCGCCGAATAGCCAAGCGGTCGAGCGCAATTTTCAAACGCAAATCATGGGGCGAATAACGCAGGCCGCGCACTAACGTATCGGCCGCGTCCTGCTTGCGGTCAGCGGCAACGTAAATCTCGGCCAGATTGAGGTAAAGCTGGGCTTGGCGCCGATTCATGCGTATCGCCGACCGGCAAAGCTCTTCCGCATCCGGCCACTTGTGATGATCTGCTGCGACTGCGACTCCTACGTAAGAGATGTAGAACGCATTGCCTGGTTCCTGGTCCAGGGCCGCCTGAAGGTAGGGCAGGGCCTTGTTCGCTTCGCCGCCGCGCAAGAGCGCCAGGCCGGTGCGAAACTCTTGAAAAGCTTCGACTTGGATCATTTTTTGACCTCCACAAAGTCGATGCTCAGGTCCACACCCGAGGTCCCTTGGCATCGCGGGCCGTCCGTCAAATCTTGGTGAAAAGATTAGAATTACGGGTGAAGGGCGACAACTGACCACTCGTCCAGATGAAGGACAGTACGCTGAGGGGCTACAATTTTTCCTTCGGGCAGGCTGGTCGCCTAGCGATAGCGCATCCGTGCTAACAGTTTGGTAGGTGCGATTACCCTACGAAAGCGAGGCTAGCGAGGAAAGCGCGACCACTCGCGCATCCTCGCCGCCACATTGAGCAGGATCCCTGATGCCGCAAGGTTGCCGAAAACTCCGGCGACTTGGTCTGCGCGCAGCTTCAGTAGCCGGACAGAAGCGCGGCGACTCTCGCCGCACAGCCTCCATAGCTGGTGGAAATAGAGGAGAACAATTCTGCAGGAAAGCTTGGATTGGCCAACGGCCCTGGGCCGAAAGGTGTAGGGTACTTCCTTAACTCGCGCAGTGCGGAGCTTTGCAAGGATTTCCAGCAGAATCTTGAACCCGCTTCCCTTGAGCAGCTCTTGAACCCGGTTGAAATCCTTTCGCCAGACCAGGAAATAGCCGGACATGGGATCCTTTAGTTCAAATCCCAGCAGTAATTGAGCCGCTTTGTTGGCACACCAGGATTCGAACCGCCGCCACCGGCTCCATTCTCCGAACCCCCCGCCCTTCACGTGCCGGCTGCCCACGACGATATCCACGCCTTTGTCGCGCTGAAGTTCTTCGATCATTCTGGGGAGAATGGAGGGATCGTGCTGCAGATCCGCGTCGATGCAGGCCAACATGTCGCCTTCCGCCGCGGAAAACCCATCGATGACAGCCATACCTAGGCCCGGATTTTTCATCCGGCGCAGCGTTCTTACGCGCGGATCTTTCAGCGAGATTTGCTCGGCAACCAACCACGTGAGATCGGGAGAATTATCGTCTACGATAAGGATCTCGTAATCCACAGTTTGCAATATGCGCTGGAGTTGTTCGACAAGAACCGGAACGTTCCGCGCTTCATTTAGTGTTGGAGAGATCACGCTGAGTTTCATATGCGTCGAAAAACGTCGCCCTGCCCCACGCCAGGCGCAACGGGCATTGTGCACGTCCCTTAGGATACAGCGCAAGTCGCGCAAAACCTAAAGCGCGCGTAGCTCGCCTGGCTGCGCTCGAGCGCTCAGCGCTCATTCATTGCATGGTATTTTCAGCACGCTGGCTTGCTCTTCATTTGCCTACCGAGCACTCTTGAGTTGCCCTACGCTCGGAAGAACCCCCACGCTTTGAAAAAAAGGAGCAAAGCCCGCACGCGACAAAGATGATGACCACCGGGTCAATCGGATGGCGAAAGCGGCCATCGTCCTGGTGGGTTAAATAATACACGATGGGAAAGAAGATGAGCGGAATAACTAGCGGGATTGTTTCCTTCCGATGATTACGAATCGCCCACCCCAACCCAATGACAGCCAGCACTGAGATTATCGAGTAGGCCAGCGCGTTTGGCAAACCCACTTCGTCCAAGGTCCAGCGCGGAGGGAAAACCCATATGTTGGTCCAGGTGTAAAGAATTCGCCGCAGAGTTTGGCCCACATACCAGAGCGGGCGAGTCTCGATGACTCGCAACGCTTCCTGCTGCCTCTCGGCCATGTATGCAGGTTCGCCTAGCCGCTCGAACTTCTGTAACTCAGCGAGGTTGGAACCCGGGGTCTCGTCCCAATTCGACGGGCGGCTCGTATCGCTGCTATTGCCTACCATCACTTCCAGGCCCAAATTGCCACGAAGGGCGACAAATCGCCCGTAGAGCTGGGAGCAGCGCCAAAGCCAAGGAGCGACAGCAATGAGGAACATCAGTGAGGCGGCCATGATCGGTCCCAAGCGCAGGGTTCGCGATCGCCAATGCCGCAGCAGTAACCAAAGCCCGAAAAACGGCAAAGTAGACAGCACGTTTGCGTTGGTCAGGGCGGCAATGGCCCAGAGCAGCCCGTAACCGAGCCACGCCAGGTAGTTGTTTGAGCGCTGGAGCTTCAGCGTATACAGAACCAGGAACGTAAACAGCAGTGTCCCTAGAACCGTATCCCAAATCCAAGCATTCGAGCCGGCCATGGCGTGCGGGTAGAGGGCCCAGGCCCAACCTGACCAGACGGCGATCTTAGGCCCGAACGACTGTCGCGCGATCAGGAAAACCGGCAGGCATATGAAAGCTGAAATCAGATTGTTCAGGGTAAGAGCCGCAACGGTCGAGGCGCTGCTGAAAATGCCGAACAGTTTGAAGATGCCCGCAAGCAGATATGCATACACCGGTCCCATCAGGGCCGTGGGACCGGTGGGATACGCGTAAGGCGAGCTGAATCCTTCACCGGTAACGATGGACTTCGCGATTCGTTCGTACTCCCGCGCGAAGGTGTAATGACCGTTTTCCCAGCCGGGAATGAAGTGATCGCGCGCGGGATCCAGCAGGCTCGAGGACGCAAAATGCATCACGATCAGGCGAACGAGCAGCGCCACTGCAATCATCGTCCATACGGATTGGGCAAAGCGAAGACATTGCGCCCTCGCTTGGCTCGCCGCCTCCGCTCCGGTTGAGACTTTAGCCTTGCTGGCGAGCAGTTGGTCCACTATTGTGTTGAATCTCCACGTCTTAAGCGGTGTCCCGATTTGACCCCACAAAACCCGGCGACATCGTATACCAGTCAGCAAGGCTTTGGAAAAAATTCCGCGCAGGTTTGAGATAAACTCCGCCATTGCCCAGCTGATTCACATCGTGACGTCCACTCATCTAATTCGATGGGAGAAATTGGAATATGGACCACCTACGGCAGCTCGAAAACGAAGTTTCGACGTGGCCGAATGTATCGGTTCACCCGCATCGGTTCGGCGGCAAGGAATTCAGATTCGGGAAAGCGGAAATTGGGCACGTGCACAGGGGCGGGACCGTTGATATTCCATTTCCGCGCGCAGTTCGCGATGCGCTACTGGAAGAAGGCCAGGCAGAAGAGCATCGCTGGGCCCCGAATTCAGGGTGGGCCACTTTCGAGGTTCACCGCGAAGCCGACGTCGCCCACGCCATAGAACTCATGCGCATCTCGTACCTGCGCTATGCCTTGAAGGCCGCTTCCAATCCGCACGAGTTCCTGAAACAGGAGAGTGAAGTCCTGCATCTGAGCCCGCGATTCGTCTCCTTGCTCGAAAAATTCGCGCCTCGAGCTGGGTGACAATCTGGGACGGCCGCACACGTTAGCCCACAGGCTGAAGGCCGCGCAATCGAATCTCTTCGCGTAGAACGTTGGCTCGCTCCAATGCGGCCGCGATGCTCGGACAAATGTTCCCCACGCCGACGTGATCCTCAAATTCGGCCTGATGCATCAGGCGGGCGGGCTGCTCGCGTGCGCCGCAGAGGATTAACCCTCGCCCGGATTCGTGCACTGTGTCGGCAAGTTCTTCGAGAGCCTGCAAACCTGTGGCATCAATCGCGGTCATGTTCCGAAGCCGAAGCACGACGATGGGAGGCAACTCTGAAAGGCGCCGCGTGATTTCGTCGATTTTGTCGGTTGCGCCGAAAAGAAATGGTCCGTGGATTCGGAAAATCGTCACGTAGGACGGGATTTCTTTGTGCTGCAGGATGTGCACCTGTCCTTCGCGGAGATACTCCTCGGTGACCCGGGAAACCGTCGTCGTCGCCGTGACTTTGCGTATGTACACAAGAGCCGCCAGAATCATCCCCGCTTCGACGGCCACAGTCAGATCGGCGAATACAGTGAGGGCGAATGTGACCAGCCACGTGCCGATTTCAAGGGGTGTGAGCTTCAAGAGCTCCGGGATTTCCCGCCATTCCCCCATATTGTAGGAAACGGCCAGCAAAATCGCGGCGAGCACCGAGAGCGGAATGAATCGGGCGAGAGGCGCAGCGAAGAGCACGATCGCCAGCAAAGTTAACGCGTGCATCATCCCCGCGACCGGTGTTTTCGCTCCGGAGCGGATGTTGGTCGCTGTCCGGGCAATTGCTCCGGTGGCCGGCAGACCGCCAAACAGGGGAGACATGATGTTGGCGACGCCCTGGCCGACGAGCTCCGCGTTTGGATTGTGTTTTGTTCCGCTCATACGATCAGAGACGACGGCGGACATGAGCGATTCGATTGCTCCGAGCATGGCGACGGTAATCGCGGGAGCAATCAGCGGCCGCAGCAAATCCACGTGGAACTGCGGAATCTTTATCCCCGGAAACCCTGATGGAATGCCACCGAAGCGAGTTCCGATCGTTTCGACCGGCAGCTTCAGCAGGATAACGGCTGCGGTGCCCGTAAACAGGGCGACGATGTATCCCGGCACCCGCTTCACGTAGCGCATGCAGACCAAGATTGTCATCAAGGCCAGCACGGCAAGGCTGGTCGCCGCAGGCGAAAGAGTCCCAAAATTTCGCCCCAGGATTTCCATCCGGGCCAGGAATTCGCCCGGCACTTTGTCCACTTTGAGGCCAAAGAAGTCCTTGATCTGCGTGCTGGCAATGATAACCGCGATGCCATTCGTAAAGCCCACCACGACCGGGCGGGGAATGAACTTCACGGCTGTGCCCAGGCCGGTGACGCCCAAGATGACCAGCATCACGCCCGCCATCAGGGTGCACATGAACAGCCCGTCAAGCCCGTAGCGCGCCACGATGCCATAAACGACCACGACGAATGCGCCCGTGGGCCCGCCAATTTGCGTGGTTGATCCGCCCAGTGCTGAGATCAGAAACCCCGCGACGATCGCGCAATACAATCCCGCCTGCGGCGCAACACCCGAGGCGATCGCAAATGCCATCGCCAGTGGGAGCGCAACCAGTCCCACAGTGACCCCGGCCAGAACGTCGGCCGCGAATTTGTGCCAGTTGTAGTCCTTTAAACAGGAGATTGATCTTGGAAGCCAGTCTTGCATAGAAGTGTCCCCGACATGTCGTTCTGAGGTCTGCTGCTCGGAATGGCAAAATTTAATTATAGAGGTGAAAAATAAAGTTCCCCGCTTGATGGTATCCAGGTTTCTTGAGAGGAAACAGGTCCAGACCGAATCAGTACTGTCCCTAGCGTGCCAGATTGCTGATCTACATTGCCACGGGAATCTACTCTGCCAGCCATGGCGACTCGCCGGGCCAGTGGCGTATCGCATCCGCGGCCCACGCGGGCGTTTTGTCGTTGTGGCAGGACGTGCAGGGATTCGGGATTTTGTATTTGTCGGTCATGCCGGGAGTAATGAACGAAAATGTGTGCGCGCGCACGAAGACGCCCGGAATTGTTGCTTCGATTCTTGGCATGTGGCAGGCGATGCACTCGCTACCTGCGGAGCCGTCCTTGTGGTGCGTGTGCTCGGCAAGGGTGGGCTCGCGGGGGCCGTTTTTTGTGCCGGGTCCGTGGCAATCTAGGCAAAGCTGGCTCGCCGGCTTGCGCAATTGCGCGTAATTCTTTGTGCCATGCACATCGTGGCAATCGAAGCAGGTGATTCCGCGGCGGTACATCACGCTCTGGACGAAGTCGTTGCCCTGCATGCGATTCTTGTGCGCAGTGCCATCGGGGAAATGGGTGAAGCTCAGCTCGCCGAGTTTGTGGTCTTCGAGCTGCCAATAGTCCCGCAGATTGAGCCCCACGTGATAGCCGACGGGCCAGTCATAGTATTTGCCTTCGATGGGATTGGTGAGCGGGCGCCCCTGCGAGTGGCACTGGATGCAAGTGTCGTTCGCGCTGACGCAGTCCATGCGAGTAGGATTGATGATGTTTTCCCGCGTCGCATGCTCGACATGTGCGCTTCCGGGACCGTGGCAGCGCTCGCAGCCCACGTTCCACTCGGCGACTTGCCCGGTCTTGATGTTGTAATCGACCGAATGGCACCCATCGCACGTGGGGCCGGTGGGCCGCTTCATGTTGTCGGGAGGATAGAACGGCGCCCACCAGTCGGTCCCATTGGCGACAAAATAGGGCTTCCACACTTTATTGGTGACGTCCCACTGCGCAGGCTCGGGATAGTAGTCATCGCCGATCTTTGTGAAATAGCGCTGCTTCCACACGCTCCCGTAGACGAATGCGACCTGATCCGTCGTGAACTTCGGACTCACATTATTGGTCGCGAGATTCGGAATGATCGCGTCGGGATGCTCGCGCGGATCGCGGACAACATTCGCCATCGGAGTCTTCTTCCATCGTTCATAAATTTCGGCGTGGCACTTCTGGCACGCGGCCGAGCCAACATAGTGCGCCGAGGCCGCCGTGGCGTTCTGCTCAGTCCTCTCCGCAGGCGTCGCAATTGCAATCGAACGAACAAAAAGGACCAGCTTCCACGCGCTTGCTGTGTCGACACTCCCGTGGGGATTCCCTAGCGCCGGCATGCCCGTCAGACGCACGCCATTCTGAATGATGTAGTGGATTTGTCCGTCGGTGAGGCGCTGCGTTGCAGGCTGGCGCAAGTCCGCCGCTCTCGGATAGAGATTCTGGCCGACGCCGGATTGGCCGTCGCCATCGCGCCCGTGGCAACCGGCGCAGTGATTGAGGAAGTTTTCCCGAGCCTCGTCGAGCAGGGCAGGAGTCACCGTCCACGGATTTTTCTCGTTGCGAGCGCTTCGGGGGATGCCCCAATTCCGAGCGGCCCGCGCCAGCCCTTGCTCGATTGCTGATGGGGGATCCGCCGCGCTGAAACCGCGCCGGATCACAATTAATCCATAAGAGACCGCCAGGACGGCGACACCGGCGAGGATGAGAAGCGATATTTTCCAGCGATTCATCTCGGACTCCGACAGATGCTCAGTTACCTCGGAATGCGTAGCAGGTTACCAAACCGACTTGCGTGCGGAACAGGAATTTCACGGACCTGGAACCGCATGCATGCACCCTTTAGCGCGCGATACGCTAAGATCGCCGAAAGTTTTCTTAGTTCTGGCCGGGTTGCATAAAAACGTCGGTCGCCCACGATCAGTTTAAGATGCTCTTTGTCGATCCGATGGCCGAGCCGATCCGCAAAACCTGACCGGTCTCTCGAGACGGCCGTCGTTGCCGCTCGGTAACTGATTCTCTGAACGCAACTTTGACGCGGAGCAGTGCGGGCCTAGAATGGTACTTGCGCTTTTCAGTTCAATTTCAGGTTGGAGTGCTCCCATAGGAGCGGATGAGCATGCACGTCCTCATCGTCGAAGATGAAAAGAAGATGGCCAGCCTGCTCAAAAGAGGGCTCGAGGAGGAAAACCACTCCGTTACGCTCGCATTCGACGGCCGCACCGCGTTAGATATGGCTCAGGGCCTCGAGTTTGACGCGATCGTCCTCGACCTGATGCTGCCTGGAGTAGACGGTTTCGAGGTGGCTCGCCGCCTGCGGAAATGCGGCAACGAGACGCCGATTCTTATCCTGACCGCGCGCGACGCCGTGCCCGATGTCGTGAAAGGACTCGACATTGGCGCGGATGACTACATGACGAAGCCGTTTTCCTTCGAGGAATTTCTGGCGCGGCTTCGATCGGTCTCGCGTCGCGGTGCCGCTCCGCGGCCCGCGGCCCTCCAGGTGGGAGATCTCGTGCTCGATCCTGCTGCGCACCAGGTCACGCGTGGCGGCGAGGAAATTTATCTCAGCCGGACCGAATTTCGCTTGCTCGAGCTGCTGATGCGGCGCGCGGGGCGCGTCGTTGCAAGGAACACGATTGTGCAGGCGGTGTGGAGCGAGGACGACGACGTCGAGGAAAATACGCTCGACGCGTTCATCAGCCTCTTGCGCAATAAGGTGGACCGCGATCACAAAGTGAAGCTGATCCAGACGGTTCGCGGCACCGGCTACACGATCCGGGACGCGGCGAAAACATGATCACTCTCCCAATCCGCCTGCGCCTGGCCGCCTGGTATTTCGCGGTCCTCGCGGTCGTTTTGTCCGCCTTCGGCTTCTCCGCGTACGTCGAGATGCGCCACAGCATTCATCGAACGATAGACGAGGAACTCCAGATTCGCGCCGACGGCGTGCGCCAACTGATCGAGCGCACGATGCAAAGACAAGATGTTGACGACCTCCGACAAGACCTCCGGGAGCATACGGAGCTGCGTGCCGGCGGCGCCCTTCTGCAAGTTTCGGACGAGCAAGGCAACTGGATTTATCGCTCCAAGGTTATGAGCGACTACGGAGTGCCTCGGCCAGCGAAGGTCCCGCGGAGGGCGTTCGATTACCAGGCAAAGGATATGCCGCTACGGGTCTGGAGCCAGCAAGTCGCGGCGGGCGGCCACATTTACCTCGTCCAGACCACCGCGGAAATGGACGACTACTACGCTGCCTTGCAGCACGTAGCGCTGCTGCTCATTATTTCTATCCCTCTGCTGCTCGCATGCGCGGCAGCAGGAGGCTACTGGATCAGCAGTCGGGCTCTGGCGCCCGTGGATCAGATCGCTCAAACAGCGCGAACCATTAGCGCACAGAATCTGTCGCGACGGCTGGTCGTGCCCAACACGCGCGACGAATTGCAACGGCTTTCGGAGACGCTCAACGGTATGCTGGAGCGTTTGGAAAGCGCCTTCCGTCGAATCACACAGTTTACGGCCGACGCCTCGCACGAGTTGAGGACGCCAGTGGCCGTGATGCGAACTCGCACCGAGCTGTCCCTGCGCAAGGCTCGTTCCGCGGATGAATATCGGGAAACGATCAGGCAGGTTCATGATGACTTGGAACAGACTTCAGACTTGATCGAGCAGTTGATGTATCTCGCAAGAACCGATTGCGGCGCGGAAATACTTCAGTTTGCTCCGACGGATGTGGCGGAAGTTCTGCGCGAGGCCTGCCAACAGGGGAGTGCTCTGGCGGAAGCAAAACAAATCGAATTTCGCTCGCAAATTCCCGAGCAGCCCATCGGAATTTTCGGAGACTCGAGTTCGCTGCGCCGGCTGTTTTTGATCTTGATTGACAACGCCGTGAAATATACGGCGGCAAACGGACGCGTCGATGCCTCGTTGCGGGAAGGCGAAGGCTTCGCCGTCGTGGAAGTGCGTGACACAGGCATCGGGATCGCGGAGAGTGACCTGCCAAACGTGTTTGAGCGATTCTACCGGGCCGATAAGGCGCGTAGCCGTGAGTCGGGTGGAGTTGGCCTAGGTCTTTCCATTGGACGCTGGATCGTGGAAGCTCATGCGGGCATTATCGAAGTGGAGAGCTCGCTGGGCGTTGGATCTGTGTTTCGCGTGCGCCTGCCGCTCGCGAACGGCGAAGGACTCAGCAAGAAAATTGTTTCAGTAACCGCGGCCGTCGATCCAGTTGCCTAAAATGGCTCGGATTCCGGAGGCGTTTAAAAAAAGTTGGCATTCGGAGGCGCGCCGCGCGCCGAGGAATCCCTCTGGTTCAGAAGTGAGCGAACAGAGATTCCTCGCCCGCCCCGGCGGGCTCGGAATGCCAAACGGCGTACCGTTTCCTCAATTCCCATACTTAGTGGTGACTAGGGGCACATGCTTGCGGCCTTCGCCGCGCCAATCGGCTTGAAACAGGCTTCGTCAAAGTAAACTTGCTCGCCAGCCTGCTGATAGATCAAGACGGTTGCCTTCCCGGTTGCCCTCCCGCTTGCTGCCGCCTCCGAAACAACGCTTAGGTGTTTGAAGGAAACCGAAGAAGGGCCACCAGCTAGCGCCTCTTGCAAGACCCGCCCCTTTAGGTTGCCCTTGCTGGCGAGCTGCAGCCCTAGAATTTGGGCGAGCGTCGGTGCAACATCCGCGTTGCTGACTGGGGACTGATCGACGAAATGCTTTTTGAAATCCGGTCCGAACGCCGCCATGAAGTTCAGCGTAAGGCCGCGGCCAAACCCGCCGTGCATTCCCTGCCCGTGCTGCAGTCCGTAGTCGGTGATCTGGACGCTGCTCATGAGCGGATCTTTCGGATCTGTCGAAAATGTCTTGAACGTCACGGCGATGGTCGGCGACGGGATAGGGGACGAGCCGATCAGGCGGACGGCACTTGTTGGCAGCGCGCCGGGAATTTTTCCGTATCCGTCATTCACAAATATTCCGCCAACGTAGTCCTGCTGCGCGAGGAACGCAGCGATCTTGCGCACCAGGTCAGGGTCGCGCGTTGGAAGATAGATCAGGTCCGAGCCTCCGTTGGCAGCGAGAACGACCTTAGCATCCGTTTCCTTTGCGATTCGGCCCGTGCCGCCAATCAACCCGTTCCCGGCGACGGGATGCTGGCGCACCACTGCCGTTTGCTGAGGGATCGTGGGATCGACCGGCTCGAAAACTTTCTTGCCATCCGGGCCGTCGATTTGGCTATCCGGATCGAATAGTGGAAGCCCTAATTCGTGCGCGAGATCAATCGCGAGAAACCCCTGCGGCAGGAAACCGGTGTTGACCTCCTGCCTCCCCTGGCCGTCCTTGTAAATCCACTTTGTGGAGTAACTCGCCGTAACGTGGCCCTCTGTGTCGATGTCGTGCTTGCTGATGGTCGCGAAGCCGTGGTCCGCGGTTAGAAAAATATCCGTGTTCGCGGCGAGTTCAGAGTCGCCCTGGATGTAGTCCAGGATTTGCTTGAGATTATTGTCGGCGTTTTTGAGGCCGGCCTTGGAAGTCGGACCGTTGATGCCTGGAACAAGTTGATTCAGGCTGTCGCCTTGAAAGTGCTGCGTCCCGTCCGGATCGCGCGACCAGTAAACCAGCACGAACGGCTTGCCGCTCTTTTTGAACACCGGCAGGATCGCGCGGGTTGTCGCGTCGGCAAAATAGGCTTGCTGCTTGACGTTCGCTTCCTTTGTTCCGGGAGTCGTGTTGTTTCCAGTAGGCTGATTGCGCGTGGGAGCGCCGGTCGGGAGGCCCGCGCCGACGAGCGCCGCAGCGACTTCCGGCGCGAGCGGGACCGCGTCGGGCGTTCCTGTTCCGTCGTCGATAATTACGGTTTGCGGAACCGCGAATTTGCCGTTCACGGGAGCGAGCTGACTCGCGTCGTGGATTGCCGCAGGCCCCATTTTCCCGATGGCTGCCGTGTTGAAACCGCGCGCGCGTGCCGCGCTGAGGAGCGTCTCCTCGTTCAAATAATTTCCGTCGAATAGCGCGTCAAGATCGCTGAGGACCGCGTCATTTTCGATGTACGGGGCGTATGATCCCGGCGGCTTGCCGAAGTTGCCGTCGAAGAAGACGGGCCGCCCAATGTAAATCTGATTGCTGTAATCGCCGGTGTCCCCAAGGTAGTGCCCGGTCGCGATCGCCGAGGCATTTGCCGTCGTAAACGTCGGAAAGAGCGAATGACTATTCGGGAAGCTCACGCCATGTTCGCGAATCCAAAAATATGTGGGTGCTTCCTCAGCGTTCACGGAACCGGCGCGCAAGCCATCCGACACAAAGACCACGACGTTGCGAGGATGAGGGAAAGCTGGCGCCTTCTGCCCGGCAAGATTGGCGAGCCCTGTGGTCAGCGCTGCTATGATCGCCGTAATCCAGATGAGTCTCTTTTTCATAGATGTGACCGAATCTCAGGGAATAGTACGACATCTCTCAGACGTAATCTGCTGCGATCCTAAAGATACTTCCCTATAGACCCATCGGAAAGTTCGCGGGAGAATCAGCGAGGGTAGTGGTTTCCATCTGGTAGAATAGCGTCGATTGGTGTTCCGATGCTCTCCTGAGCCTAGGGGCTAGCTTTTGGAGTTGTACCCGAGGCGCGGTCGCCAAGTGGTAAGGCAAAGGTCTGCAAAACCTTTATCGGCGGTTCGATCCCGCCCCGCGCCTCCAAATCCGGCCCGAGTCCTGCTGTAGCGGCTTCTTGCTTCAGCACAATTAGCACGGAAATGTTGTATTGACTTCGCACGCCCATTCCGGTAGGTTCATTCCGTGATTTCTTACGTCCAGAAGACTGCGCAGGCCTGCCTCTGTTGTATCTGTTGCGCGTGTGCGTCTTCTGGCGCCGGGAGCTAACTAGTCTAGAATCATAGCGAGCAATTCTAGAATCCCACCGCCAGACCAAGACTGGCGGTGGGATTTTTGTTTTAGGGCAAGTCTAGCCCGTTAAACGCCGGCTCGAAGCGGCGGGCGGAACAGGAAAAGCGATCAACCGAACGGACAGAGAGTTGGGGCTGATATCACGATGAGTAGAAGCGTCAACAGTTGGAAGCTTCGCAGAAGAGCGGGCGCAATCTGGGCTGGGGCATTGCTCCTTGGCGCTCTCGTGTCTACGGCGCGGGGTGAGGACGGCGATGCAGGCCTCGCCCCCGATGCGCAACCGTCCACCAACTCTCCACCAGCTCTTTCGGTCGAAGCCGTGATGGAACTGGTGAAGGCGCAGCAACAGGAGATCGAGTCGCTGCGCGCATCCTTGCGGGATCAGCAAGCGGTAACCGCGCGGCTTGAGGCGAAGCTTAACGCAGCCGGATTCGGGCTAGCTGCCCCAGAACCCGGCGCGCCGGCGCCGACGGCACCTGTAGCACCTGTTGCCGCGGCAGGACAGGGGGATCTCGCTCAGAAGGTCGCCAGTCTCGAAACGTCCGTAACGAGCTATCAAAAAAGTGTCGAAGAGCGCCTAAAGAAGTTGGGGCCATTCACCTTCAGCGGCGACTTGCGTCTGCGGGCCGAACCCACCTTCGGCGGGCCCGTGGACCGCTCGCAGGACCGCTTCCGGGAGCGCATCCGGCTGCGCTTCAATGCTGACGCCCAGTTCAACGACCAAATCAAGGGCGGCCTTTCGCTCGCCTCGGGCGACCTGAACGATCCGATTTCCACCAACCAATCGCTCAATCAGTACGACACGCGCAAACCGATTGCTATCGACCGAGCGTACGCCACCTACAATCCGAGTTGGTTCCGGCCGCTCACACTGACGGGCGGAAAATTCGCTTATTCGTGGTTCAACACCGAGCTGGTTTGGGACAAAGACCTGAACCCCGAAGGCGCAAGCGAGACACTGGCGTTTAACGTCGAGACCCCTGTCCTCCGGAAGGTCGCGCTCGTTGGATTCCAGTTGCCGTTTGCAGAAAACAGGCGCGCGTTGCCCGCCGACAAGAGCCTGTACAACACCATGGTGTACGGCGAGCAGTTGCAAACCGCCTGGCAGCTCGGCAGCCGCGTGCGGCTGAGCGCCTATGCAAGCTACTACGATTGGAAATTTGCAGACTCCGTCGCTTTCTCCCTGCTGGTGCCAAACGGCGCCAGCCCAGCGGACGGCTTGCTCACCCTGCGGAGCGCCGGAGAGGAAAACTCGATCGCCACTGTTACCGTGACGAACCCTGTGACCGGAGCGAAAACGATCACGTCCGCGCAATTCGCCTCCAAGTTCGGCATTCTCGACTCGCTTGCGCAAATCGACGTCCGGACGCCCAGCCAGCGCTGGCCGCTCACTTTGACTGGCGACTTCGCGCAGAACACCCGCGCTTGCGAGAATCTGAGGAACATTCCTGCGGCCGCAGCCCTTTCCATACCGTGCGATCCCCGCGCGCGTCGCGGCTACTGGCTCGAGGCAAGCGCGGGCCGAACTCTGAAAAAAGGCGACTGGCAATTCAGCTACTCGCGCATCGTCATCCAGCGGGAAGCGGTGCTCGGCGCTTTCAATTACAGCGAAATTTTCCCGAGCAGCGGCGTCGAAATCCACCGGTCCGAAATTCTCTACCAGCTGTTCGACAACGTGACGCTGCAGATGAACGGCTTGTTCGGGCGGCCCTTGGCGGACGCGGGAAACCGAGGCCCCGTGCAACCACTGTGGGAACGGTTTCAGTTCGACATGACATACAAATTTTAGGCGGGATATGTGAATTCGCAACGATCGCTAAAGGACATGGCGAGGACCGCAGCTTCCATCGGGCTGGTGGTCGTCGGCTTCTTCGTCGCGTCCACGATCCGGGCGCAGCAGAAACCTGTCGTCCTGCGCGTGGGCTACTTCCCGAATATTACGCACGCACAGGCGCTCGTCGGACGGGCGGGCGGCCAGTTTGAGAAGGCCCTCGGACCGGGCGTGCGAGTCGAATGGAAGGCGTTCAATGCCGGGCCCGCCGCGATCGAAGCGCTGTTTGCCAACGCGATCGACCTCACCTACGTCGGGCCGAATCCCGCTGTGACTGGCTACGTGCGGTCGCAAGGCGAGGCGGTTCGCGTGATCGCCGGGGCTGCGAGCGGAGGCGCTTCGCTGGTCGTGCGGCAGGGCGCAGGGATCGAGAAAGTCTCGGATTTTCATGGAAAGAGAGTCGCGACTCCCCAACAAGCCAACACCCAGGATGTTGCGCTGCGCTCCTGGCTGCGCGCCAATGGCCTGAAGCCGCGGGAAAAAGGCGGCGACGTTCAAGTCATTCCGATTTCCAACGCCGACCAGCTCTCGCTCTTCCTAAAGGGTCAACTTGACGCTGCCTGGGCTCCTGAGCCTTGGGCGGCCCGCCTCGTCCATGAAGGCGGCGGACGGATTTTCCTCGATGAGCGTGACCTGTGGCCGAATCATGAATTCGCCATCACAAACCTCATCATCCGGCCAAAGTATCTTCAGGAGCATCCCGACGTAGTGAAGAATTTCCTCCGCGCCCACGTGGAACTCACCGACTGGATCAACAAGAACGCAACGCAAGCGAAGCAAATCATGAACCAGGAATTGCAAAAAGAAACTGGAAAAACCCTCGCGCACGAGGTGCTTGACGACGCCTTTTCCCGAATGCAAGCGACCTGCGATCCCATTCGTTCGTCGCTTCTGAAATCCACCCAGCAGGCGTATGAAGAAGGTTTTCTTGGCAGGACGCAGCCGGACCTTTCCGGCCTCTACGATCTGACCCTGCTGAATGATGTCCTACGCGAAAGGAAGGCGAGGCCAGTACAATGAGTAACTTTGTCCTAGACCTGTTCAACCGTTCCGTTGGCGCTGCCCGGGTGGCAGTGGACCAACCCGTTTTGGCAGGGGATATGTTGCCGGGACCGAGGACGGTTAAGAATCCACGCGTGAACCATAACGGCGATCATCGCGAACCAGCGCAGCCCACGCGAAAAGAAAGCATCGTGCTGACCAGCGTTTTCCGAAGCTACGCCAATTCGCGCGGCTCCTTCACTCCCGCCCTCCAGAATATTGACCTGGAAATCGAGCAGGGTGAATTCGTTTGCATCGTTGGTCCATCCGGGTGCGGGAAATCCACGCTGCTCCATCTGCTCGCTGGACTCGACCGGCCGACCAGCGGAGAAATCACTGTGGACGAAGGGCCCGTAACCGGCCCAGGCACAGATCGAATTTTGCTGTTTCAGGAACTCGGCCTGTTTCCCTGGTTGACGGTCCGCGAAAACGTGGAATTCGGTCTCAGGATGGCAGGCGTGTCAAAAAACGAGCGGCGCGATCGGGCGCGGATTTTCCTGCGCATGGTTCATCTCTCTCACTTTGAAGACCACTACATCCATCAGCTTTCGGGCGGCATGAAGCAGCGCGTGGCTCTGGCCCGATCGCTCGCGCTTCGGCCCAAAATTCTCCTGATGGATGAGCCCTTCGCTGCCCTCGACGCGCAAACCCGCGACATGCTGCACGACGAACTGGAGCGAATCTGGAAGGAAACCTCGCCCACCATTGTCTTCGTCACGCACAACGTCCGCGAAGCCGTGCGCCTTGGCGATCGTGTTCTGCTGATGAGTTTCCGGCCCGGCCGCATCAAAAGCCAGTTTCAGATCAACCTCAAGCGCCCGAGGCACGTCGAGGATTCAGACGTGGCCCATCTTTCCAAGGAAATTCTCGGCCAGCTTCGGGAAGAGATCGACCGTTCCTTCATTGCGGAGTATTCCCGTGAAGAAAAGCGTTAATCAGATCATTTTTGCGCTGGGGGTGCTGGTGATCTGGGAAGCGCTGGCGCTGGCGAAAATTTGGCCCCCGTATTTATTTCCGACTCCGAAAGGCGTATCGCAAGCCCTTTGGGACGGGTTCTTCAAGGATCACAGTTTCTGGATCGAAATCGGCTTCAGCTTGCGCCGCGTCGCGTTGGGATACGCAATTTCGGTCGTGTTGGGCGTGCTTCTTGGAATGCTTCTCGCCAGTAGCAAGTTCCTCGAAGACACGCTCGGGAGCTTGGTGCTGAGCTTGCAAAGCATACCGAGCACGTGCTGGGCCCCGGTCGCCATTCTCTGGTTCGGTTTGAATGAATCGGGAATTATTTTTGTCACGGTGATGGGCTCCCTGTTGGCTGTCACACAGGCCACGAAAGCCGGTTTCGACAACGTGCCGCGCATCCTGTCAATGGCCGGGCGCAACCTCGGCGCCGAGGGACCTCAACTCTTCGCGCATGTCCTTTTGCCGGCGAGCCTTCCATACCTCGTGGACGGCTTGCGGCAAGGATGGGCCTTTGCTTGGCGCTCACTGGTTCAAGGCGAAATGATTTTTCTGACGTTCGGCCTCGGCAAGTTGCTCGAAACGGGCCGCGACTTCGACGACATCAACCTGGTCGTCACCGTCATGGTGCTGATCGCGGTTCTGGGTTACGCCGTGGACGGCCTGTTATTCCGTAAGCTAGACGCCTCGGTTCGCCACAAGTGGGGGTTAACTGCCGCAGTCGCCAAATAGCCAAATAGCTTCACATCCTCCGCAAACGAGTTCACATTCGCAGTTCCCGTGCTTCCCAGGATTGCCTCCGCCGCGCTCAGAGCGAAACCCTCGAAGTATCGCCAAGTGCTTGAAAACCGGACACAAAACACTGGAAAGGCTCGGGCAACAGATGGAAACGATTTGCTCAACTATGGCCACGACTGCCCGACTTGCTAAGTCCGCAAGACTTTGCAACATTTGTGCAGAAACATAAACACTTCCAGAAGAATGACTTAGACCTGGACCGCCGCTCCGCCACGAGAAGCCGCTCCCAGGGCGATTCTGGCAGGCAGATTGCGAATGCCAGTGAGTCATTCCGTCTATCTCGCTGTGCCCGCAGGCGTAAGGGCAGCACTCGTCCTGACGGCGAATCCTTCGGGAGTGTAAATGGTGACCAATTCCTCCAAGACCACGCTTCATACCGACGTTGAAATCGCAAAGGTAACTGTATCGAAAAGTTCGCAATTCCTTACTGAACAGGCCGCCCGAAGAGAACAGCCGCCCCTAGCGGAAAGCGTCTTTCAGTCCATGCTTACCTTGGAGCGCAGGCGCGCAGAGCGTTCCCGCAAGCCTTTTGTCCTGATGCTGCTCGATGCCATGCACGAGGACGGGTCGGCCGCTCCCCTGTTGTCGAGTGCGTTGAAAGTGGTCGAAAGCAACTCCCGTGAAACGGACGTCGTCGGTTGGTACAAGAACGGCGTCATTCTGGGCGTGATCTTCACCGAGGTTGCCACGAACAGCAAGGAGCTTGTGACCGAAACGCTCCGGAGAAAGATGCTGAGCGGGTTGGAGAAGGAAGTCGGGCCCGAGCAATCCACGAACATCGCAATTTCATTTCACGTTTTTCCGGACCAGTGGGACCGGGAACAGAGAGACTGGACTGCCGACCAGAGGCTCTACCCGGACCTGAATCATAAGACTCCGCAGAAACGGCTGACGCTAGCGATCAAGCGGGTCATGGATTTTGGCGCAAGCGCCTTAATTCTGTTGACGATTTCGCCTATCCTGGCCGCCATCGCCGTAATTATCAAACTCACATCCAAAGGGCCTGTTATTTTCCGCCAGGAACGCCTCGGCCAGTCGGGCGCGCGTTTCAACTGCTTGAAGTTTCGAACGATGTACGCGAACAACGATCCCAAGATTCACCAGGAGTACATCGCGCAATTCATTGCCGGCAAAGAAGGCGCCGCCGGCCAGCAAGACAACGGGAAGAAACCGGTCTACAAGATTACCAACGATCCCCGCGTAACTCCGATTGGCCGACTGCTTCGGAAAACGAGCCTGGACGAACTGCCTCAATTCTGGAACGTTTTGCGAGGCGAGATGTCACTCGTGGGTCCCCGGCCTCCCGTACCCTATGAGTTCGAGATCTATGACACGTGGCATCGGCGGCGTGTCCTCGAACTGAAGCCCGGCATCACTGGTCTTTGGCAGGTCAGCGGACGGAGCAGCACAAGCTTTGATGACATGGTTCGCCTGGACCTCCGCTACTGCCGGTCCTGGTCGCTCTGGCTGGACATCAAGATTCTGCTGGCCACCCCGACCGCCATCTTTACTGGCCAAGGCGCATATTAAATTGTAATTAACCCTCATCGTTTCAGGTGCTTAGTACGACGAAAAAGGGATAAACCCTTACCAACAAGTGGAATTCGGCTAGAACCAGTTTAGGAATTTGCCACTTGAGCGGCTCGCTTGCCTCATTATCACACTGAAAATAAATGGGTTGACAAACGTTTTCTGCCCGCTGCTCGGCCCACCAATTGCTGTCAATCTACGCTACGGATATCGTGTGCAGGAACCTGTGTGGGCTAAGGGGCAGTTAACGGAATCCGTACCCTCGACGCTTGTCGTGAGTACCGCGAAGCCAGGAAAGTGAGATACTAGCCGGAATGCAACGACAATTGACCGCAAAAGACTATGTCGCGATGTTCAAGCGGCGATGGTGGATGTTCGGCCTGCTTGCGATTCTGGGTGGTGCGGCCGGCTTTGGGACCGCGCGAGTATTGCCGAAGCGCTATACCTCGCAGACCTTGGTGCTAGTGCAGCAGCCCACGGTACCGATGGACATCGTGAAGTCAGTCGTGTCCGAGGATATCAACCAGCGACTTGCAGGCATGCAACAGCAAATTTTGAGCCGCTCGCGCCTCGAAGAGGTGATTCGGCAATTTGGTCTCTTTCCGAACGAGGTTGGGCAAGTATCGATGGATGATCTGGTCGACCGATTTAGAAAAATGATCTCAGTGACGCCCATTCAGCCGATGGCGGAGACCAGGGCCCAGAATCTGCCTGGATTCACGGTGGCGGTCACGTTCGGCGACCCACGCGCAGCGCAACAACTGTGCTCGACCATCACGACCATGTTCATGGACGAGAACATGGCGGGACACACGACTCGCGATGAGCAAACCAGTCAGTTCCTCGGAAAACACCTGGACGACGCGAAAGCAGCCCTTGATGACAAGGACGCGAAGCTTGCCGTGTTCAAGCGCCGCTTCCAGGGATCTTTGCCTGATGAAGAACAGACAAACCTGAATCTCCTAACAGGCGCCAACGCACAACTGGAAGCAGCCACGCAGGCGCTGAGCCGCGCTCAGCAAGACAAGAGTTTTGCCGAGTCCATGCTCACTCAGCAATTGGCATCGTGGCAGGCAAGCCAGGCCGGACAGAATCCAGAAACGCTCGAACAACAGCTTTCGACGTTGCAAACTCAGCTGATTGCTCTGCAAGCAAAATACACCGACGATCATCCGGACGTGATCAAGCTCAAAGGCGACATCGCCAATCTGAACAAGAAGATCGCCGAAGTTGACGCTCAAAGAAAGACCGCGGGAACGGAGAAGTCTTCGCATCCTGCGACGGAGCCGGCCACGATCCAGCAGTTGCGCGCGCAGATCCACCAGTACGACCAAGTGATCAAGGAAAGGTCCGCCCAGCAGGAAGACATTCAGAAGCAGATCAAGATCTACGAGAGCCGCGTGCAATCGAGCCCAGCGGTCGAGCAAGAATACAAACAGCTGACGCGCGACTACCAGACAGCGCTCGATTTTTACAACGGCCTGCTAAAAGAACGTGATCAGACGGCCATGGCGGCCGACCTCGACCGGCGGCAACAGGGTGAGCAATTCCGGATTCTGGACCCTGCCAATCTGCCGGAAAAGCCATCCTTCCCCCAGCTCAAACTATTCGCTGCCGGAGGAGCTGCCGGCGGACTGGGGCTGGCATTTGGCCTGGCGCTTTTGTTTGAGATGCAGGACACATCCCTTCATTCCGAGCGCGAGGTGGAGGCCGCCCTCCACTTGCCGGTCCTTGCCATGTTGCCGGTGATTACCGGCGAGCCGAGCAAGTCTGGCTACCAGCTGTCGCTCGCCAAATCGAGGACTCGAAGTTGAGATCTTGAGCGATCCAACGGAATTCGAATTGGGAAGGAAATAATGAGCAGGATTCATGAGGCACTAAAGAAGGCGGAGAAAGAAAAGGCCATCGGCCAGCAGAGCGGGCACTCGCAAGGGCCGACTGGCGCGCAAGAGTCCAATCACGCTGTCCAAGCCTCTGCCCCTGTTCAATCTGCCGCGGCTGCCGTAGCCGATGTGCCCGCTGCCGAAACTCATGTCGCGGTTGCCGAACCGGTTCAACCGACACTGGAATTAAGCGAATTGCAGACCAAGAGCGCGCGGCCCGGCTGGAATCCCGATCCAAAGTTCCTGGTTTTCTCCAGCTCCGATCCGTTTGCTACAGGAGCCGAGGAGTTCCGCACCCTGCGGTCGCGGCTTTACCGGATTCGTGAGAGCCAGCCACTGCGCACTGTTCTGATCGCGAGCGCCGTGCCGGCGGAGGGAAAAACATTCGTTGCCGCAAACCTTGCGCAGTCCATCGTCCGCCAGCTCGGTTGCCGTGTTCTGCTGATTGACGCGGACATGCGCTCGCCGCGGCTTCACAGCATACTCGGGGCGCCACCGGAACCCGGGCTTGCCAACTATTTACAGGGCGGAGTGAAGGAAGTTGAGGTCATCCAGAAGAGCCCGGACAGTGAACTCTACCTCATCCCTGCCGGGTATCACGTGACCCATCCCTCGGAATTGATAGCGAATGGGCGGCTGAGTCAGCTGCTTGAACGTATTGGGCCTCTGTTTGACTGGATCATCGTGGATTCTCCGCCGGCTTTGCCGGTTTCTGACGCCAGCGTGCTGGCCAGGATGTGTGACGGCGTGCTCCTTGTGGTGCGTGCCAAGGCTACACCGTCAGAGGCTGCTGCAAAGGCGTGTCACGAATTGCAGGATGGCAACCTGATCGGCGTCGTTCTGAACACTGTGGACAGCGAAGCTACTTCCTATGCCGGCGGCTATGGCCAGTACGGCAGCCAATCCGCCCAGACTGCGACGAAGTAGTGAGCTTCGAGGGGGAAAGCAAGAAGGTTGGGGAACGGTCGAGGGAAGTTACAGCGCAAACGATCTGACGAGAGCTAGCGGAGAGAGTCAACCTACCGAACTGCGGTTTTCTCTGGAGCCTTCACGGGCGCGGGAGCGCGGTTGCCAGTCAACGAATCCACCAGGCTTAAATATTCGCTCTTCTTCGCATCCCAGTTATTCAGCTTGATAAACTCGTCCGCGTTCTGAACCTGCCTCTGCCGGGCGCTAGGATCGCGAATCAGTTTGAGCATTTTCTCGGCGAAATCGTTTTCATCTCCGCTGCGAGCGAACGTCACGATCCTGTCGTTGAAATAGTAGAGATCCACCGCGGTGTCAGAAATCAGCAGGGGCACTCCCAAAGCCATGAACTCCAGGGTCTTGGTGCTGAACGCTTCGTTGCCGAAAGAATCCTTGCGCTTCGGCACGACCGCGAGATCGGCGTTCTCCATCACCCGCGCGATATCCCACATTGCCATGGGCTCGAAAAACAACACGCGGTCTTCAACTTGAGCTTCCTTGACCTGCGCCTTCAATCCCGGCAGCGCCCGGCCGACCCCGTAAATATGAAAGTCGGCCTGCGGGGCGATATCCTTTATTTTCACGAATGCGCGAATTGCAACGTCGAGTCCTTGATGGTGCGAAAGCGTCCCGGGGTAGAGCATGACGAAGCGATCATCATTCCGGGTGCGACCGCGACGGAAGAAAATCGAGGGATCGGGATAGTTCAGGACGGCGGTACATTTCGACGCAGGAACCGACCGTGATTGCAGCCTCTGCAGCCACAGATCATTGGCAATAATGACGTGATGCACGAACGCGCAGGACGCTCTCTCCACCCAAACAAGCGATTTGAAGATCAGCGACTCGGCGCTGGCGTGGAATTTGCTCGCGTAAAATTCAGGCAACACATCGTGGATATCGAGAATGATCTTCGCGCCTGTTATACGCGGGAGCCACGCGGTAAAAACCAGGAAGTCAGGTACGGAATGGACATGCACAAAGCGATAGGGCTTGCGAAGGTGGTTGATGCTCAGTACCCACATCGCACGCATGAAAAAAAGTAGGATGCGAAAGAGGTAAGTGAACTGGCTCTTTTCGTTCACGAGGCGCCCCTGGATGTGCAAAACCCGCACACCGTTCCGGGTGGTGACAGGCGCGCCGTCCTGCTCACGAAGGGCGATCACATCCACTTCGTCGCCGCGCTTGGCGAGCGTTTCGGCGTACCGCATTACCCGGTTATCCGAATCGTAGAACGTATATGCGACCATGCAGACTCTCATTCGGGGCCCTTTCCGTCCTTACCTCAGATGCGAAATCGGTTGGTTCACACTCGACAAATAAGCTCGCGGCAATTGTTCCGCTCGATTGCAAGGTCTCTCAAACCTCACTACGCACGAACAGACGCTCCCTCGACCTCATATTCAATCCGCCCATCCGCTACGGTGGCATAGGCGACGCAGGCACAGGATTTCTCCGGCCCTTCGATCTCCCATTCATTGCCCTTCCGGACCAGTTGCATTTGGCTGCGTGCGCGCCACCACCGGTCCACCTCGCCGGGGAGCGGCGCCCAGATTTTTTCGCGAGAGACCACTTCTTGGATGTGCGACAGCAGAGCCACATAAATAGCGCGATTTTTGTTGTCGATGAGGTAATCCGGGTGGGAGACAAGACTGATCAAACCGTTCCTTTGCTTCAGAAGGCTGATTTCCTGTCTCCATAAATCGATTGTGTCCATCTGCAGCATGTGCAGCAGCGAATAGTCCTGCGTCACGGTCAGCGGAAGCTCCACGATGTTGCCGATGAAGTAGGGCATCACCGTGCAGCAACCCCCACGCTGCGGCTCCATGTGGGCGACGTTGCAAACCGACATATCGTACGAGAACCCAAACGCCTCGTACCAATCCGCGTTGTGGTACATCGCACCCGCCCGGAAGCCCCGGGCGCCATACTTCCTCGCATATTCGTTGATCTTCTTGGCGCGCCGCAAGAATTCCTCGCGCTCCTGGAACAATCGCCCATCATGATTCAAGTCGTGTACATTTACCTCGAATCCGCGGTCGCGAATTTCCTGAAGATAATCAGCGGGAACGTCGTAGCGTTCCTCGGGGATCACTTGGAAGGATGCGCGTAGCCCGTGATCGGCATCCATGTCCATCAGTTTGGCAGTGAAGTCTCTGCCCGCTTTGGTTTCGACGTCATGCGTCAGGATCAGGCAACTGGGGGCGCCGTCGGGCCAAAACCAGATGAATGGTATCTTTTGGACGCCACTCGCTTCCATCGCAAGGCGCAACTGTACTTCGTGCAGAGTGTCGACCGCGAATTCAAGCGGCCAATGCGGGAACTTCAATTTTTTCCAGTCACTCAAGTACATGCGCTGGAGCGAGTGGCGGAAAGACGTCGGAAGAAGGTTTCGAAACGCGTAGTAAGCCCCGCGGACAGCCGCATTGTTCATCCAGCCCTTATTTTTGCCGTCGGGCGCGGCTACGTATCGTTCTCTACGCAGATTGTCGATCACTTCGGAGATATCGAACGGGAACTGCACCGCCGATCCGTTGGCGCGCATGTGTCTCGCCGCATCAGGCAAAGGCGCTTCATCAACCTTGGCGCTGACGCCGGATTTGCAGCGGCCAAAACAAATTGTGTCCTCGCCGAATTGGAAGAATCCGGCGTCTCCAGACGCATCGAAAGCGGAGGCGGGCGGCTGCAATTCGACCGGAATACGATAGTAGTCCAATAAAGTTTTTGTCATCGTTAGGTGCGCCAAACAATCTTCTGGCGGGCTGCAAGTAAAGCCCGCACCCGATTTCACGAATCAATTTCCGGTTGAGCTGCCCGCAAGACAAGCCCTGGGCTGCAAAATACTTGATGCAACGCTTACGCGGAACGCGTTTCACCCGATATGACGGTAGAGCGCACGCCCCGCTGCTTTGAGGAGATTCTGAGGCAGCAGTCCGAAAAAGTACTTCGAGATTTTCGGACTGTGGCTCTCCGTCATCACCGCGGACTCGATCGCCGGATAACGCCAGTAAACCAGGTTCTCTCGATTACCGCCCCAGAGATCTTTGAACCCGACGAGACTCTCATCCTCCATCTCCGACCGGCCCCAGTCGTATTCCGTGGCACCGTTCACCTTCGCCCCAGCTAAATCCGACCAAACCAAATACGGCGTCACACTTAAATTGTAATCCCCGGCATCCGAGCACATGTACTTTCCAAGGGCCGTGTCTCGAAAGCGTAAGCTGACGGTGCTCGCGACAGGAATATTCGCCCGTGAAGCGACGCGAATCTCCAGAACATCTCCCATACAATCAACGAGGTTTCGAAACCATTGCAACGGCTGGGGCGGCAGCCGGCGATCCTGCCGCGCATGCACCATCAGGTCGTAGAATTTCTGCAGGAGAATTTCCGAGCGGCCACATTCGAAAGTAAGATCCAACTGGCCAGCATCCCGAATGTTTTGTCTGATCGTTGGGTCAAGGCGCAAAAACAATTGATCCAGATCACTTGCGAGGTTGATCCGGTGGCGGACGAAAGTCTTAAAAGGCCGGAGGTAAGCTTCTCCCCGCTTTGCGGGGAATTCCCAGCGGGCTGGTCGCAGCTCAAGATATTTCCAGTCTTCGTGCTCCATCTCCGCCTGCAAACACTCAATGAGAAAATCCAAATCGTCCGGGGATTCACACAATGGCTCGCAGTGGTCTGAAAAGGGCAACGAAACCCTCCTTGACCCGGTGAGCCAACTGCGAACGCGGCAGAACACAACACCGTTCTTCAATTCGGTTGTGGGAGGAGACAGTGTGTATGCAATCGGCTTGTATCCATACGTCCGGCGGATCGCCTCGAGCCATGCCCTGGTGTGGAAGACAGAGGCAAACGGGTGCGTTTCCACGAAACGCGGCCAGCGAGGGTCCTGTAGCGGATCGATCTTGTAAATCAAATCTGGAAATCCCTTTTCTGGATTCAGGATGTGGTAACGAGCGGATCGACGCTTCAGATGCGTCTCTACGCTTTCACCGCGAGAGTGCTGATCTCATCAGCGATCGTGTTGAGAATCGTCCTCTTCACCTGCGGCATTCGTTGCAGCAACTGCCTATGCAGCGCCTCGCGGCCGTGAAGATTCGAAGAGACGTGCGCGAGAATTTCGTCTACGGTCATGCGACGCGGGTCGGCCACCAGCGACTCTACGCCGACGGCTTTCATCACTCCGACAAATTTGTCGCTATAAGCGATCGAAACAGCCGGAACCGACTGAGAAACCGCGGCAATGCAAGCGTGCATGCGGGACCCAACGAAGAAATCGCACTGCCCGATGATGTATTTGATCTCGTTCTGATTGTAGTGGCCGCGCACAACCCCTAGCCGGCCTTCATACTTGCCCCTTAGTTCCTCGAAGATGGCGTTGCACGCTAGAGTATCCGTCTCGGAACCAGCCTCTTCGCCAAACACATGCGGAACGAGCAAAACATTTACGTTTGGTTGCTGTAGTAAGTGCTCGACGATCTGCTGGATGAGACTCCGGTAGCTTACCTTCAGACCGAACATGTTGTTTCGCGTGTAGCCTTCCATCAAAAGCAGGCCGCTGACATTCACGCCGACGAGGGTTGCGTTGGAACGGTGACTCAACGAAATGCCTTCGATCTTGAGGTGTGCCGGCGCGTCTGGCTCCAAGAGAAATCCGACGTCATAGCAAAAGCGCACCTTCGGAGAGCCTGCCGGGAGACCGAGCATTGAGGCGATGCCCTCGACACCCGAAACGTCACGCGAGTAAATCATCTCGGCCCGGCGCAGAATGAACCTCGCGATCGCTCTCGCCCATGCGCCGCGGAAGGGCCCGTAGGTTTGCGGCATTAGGATCAGGCGCTTGCCGGCAAGGAGAACCAGCAACTGCGGCAGTGCCACGTATAGCAATCGGCTAAACCCGTAGATATCGGCGAAACTATCGCCTCCAGCAAGCGAAACGAAACCGTGCGTGTCGGCAATCTCGCGGAGATAACGGTTCCTGTTGATGAATTTGCGTTTCAGCTTCTGGCCGGGAATTAACTTCGAGACCAGCGTGAGGAAAATCAGCAAGGCGATATTGTTGGGCAAGAAAATCTTCTTCGAGAACCTCATGTTCAGGAGAGGAACGGTCAGATACCGGCCGTCGATTCTCACCTGCCGAGCAGTTTCCTCGTGAAGATAGTCCATCAGAAAAACATCCGCGTTTGGATACTCGTAGCGGATACATTGGACAGTGCCCGCCGCCAGCGCTCCGAGTCCCATGTTTCCGGTCTCGAATGTCGCGCCAAGAATCCCGATTTTTATCGGCGTGGCGCTGTACTCCCGCGTCACCGCGGGATCAAGTTGTGTTTGTTGCTCGATCATTCTAGTTCCTGCAAAGGGTCGACTTTAAGCGGCGACGGAAGACTCAGACCGAAGCACCAGCGCTTGCACGTTCCGCCGGAGTGCCGGGAAGAAGTAGAACATTCCGCCAATCACACCGAGAACGAGGATTGCGGAGACGGCAATCGACATGATCACGCCGAGCTGACTGACTCCGAAAGCTGCGATCGCAGCTGCGATCATCATGCCGCCAATCGTGAAGGCAAATGGGCGTACAAAAAGGCTCGCGGGAATCTTGTGCACCATCTGTAGGCGGCCAACGCACACGGCTAGCGCCATAAGTTCCCCGAAAAATCCAGCCGCTGCAATCCAGGAAAGTGGGTGGCTAGTCGCGGCGACAACGAGCACGCCGACGAACGTGAGCGCGCGCGCGATGTTGGAGATCATGGCGTTCTTGGTATCGCCCAGTGACATGGCAGCGAGCGTGGGGCTCTGCCGGACAGTCCTGAGCGTCCACATTCCCGCGAGCCAGCCAATGAACGAAGCCGCCGCCACGTATTTCTTCCCGTAAACCAGGACGATCACCCAGCCTCCCGCGATCATGAATGGGATGGCAATCATCGTGGCCACGAGGGAAACAATTTGCGAGCAGGCAAAATACCGCCTCTCGAAGTGATGCGTCGAATTCTGGGCTCGCGAGAGAATGGGCAGGAACAGCGAGCTGCTGATGTTGCTCACCAGCATCGCCGGGCCCATCGTGATGGCAAAGGCCACGGAATAAACTCCGAGGTCTGCCAGGCTATAGGCGTTGACGTGGAACAGGCGATTGGCGGCGCCAATTGTAAACCGGTCGCCCTCAAAGATGAGATACATCAAGAGGCCGTTGATCAAGAGGGGCCAGCCGAAATGAAAAACCCGCTTGGCGTAAACCCGGTCGTAACCCCAGCGATAAGGGCGATCGGCAACGATGTGGGAAATGACAGTCATTAGAACAGCCTGGGCAATCAGCACGCAGAGCATAGCGACGTAGTTTTTGAACCACAGCGCCAGAGGCACGGCCAATATCGTGACAACAATGGCGGAGCCTGCGTCAATTGCAATCGACGGCTCGAATTTCAAATCCCGTTGCACACGGGACGCATCCGTGTGGATGAATCCGCGGATGAAAGGCAGCAGAGCGACGTAACGAAATGCCCACGCCGCCTGCGGCACACCGAACAGATTTGCAACGGGGCCAGCAAGAAGCAGGATCGCCAGCCCGTTCGTGCAGCCGCGAAAAGCCTGCAGGAGGTGCACTGTGTCCTGAAACTTGGGCTCATTTCCCTCCTCGGCTTGGATCAGCAATCGCTCCTGGGCCAGATTGCTCAGCATTTCGAGCAATGAGAAGGTCATGGCAAAGAGAGCCGCGATGCCGTAATCCGAGGGGCTGAGAATTCGCGCAATGATCACGTTGCGTCCAAACGAGCAGGCCTGCGTGAGGGCCTGGTTGACGCCCAGTTTCAGGCCGCCTTTAAACACCATTCGAGACGTGGGAGTTGTCATTTCTATTTTTTCCGTGTGACTTGAAATTAGGACGGGGTCCAATTCAGCCGCGAAATGCGCTTTGCACACGCGAGCGCTGTTACTTCCAAGATGATTGGCCTACTGAACAGACAAAATAGTGAGTGAAGTCGGCGGATTTGGTCTCGCGCCGTTGAATGCATAAGCGCCTAGATCCCAACCGCCCGACGCCGATCGCGGAACTCCGAGAGTACTGACGTACCCGACCCCAACATTCAAGGGCTTGCTTGTGTCCAGTAGGGTGATGTCCTTGCTTGTCAGATTCGATCCCACACCGATCACCGACGAGCCGGCCTGGAGGGTATGGTCAGAATTTATTTTCGGATTTGAGGTCATCGAGTGTGTGTCTTGTCCGGGTTGGGAGGATTTCCACTGCGCAAACGACTGCTGGCCCCACCCGGCGCCTCCGATATTGAACCAATCGTTGTAGTCGCCACTGTACGAACCGCCGTCGAACAGGACCGCTTCATTGCACCCGATAATCAGGTTGTTGTAGTAGGAGTCCGTGCCCCCGCCAAATTCTGTGGCGAGTGAACCTGAGTCCGCACCCCTGCAATCAATCGTGTTGTTGTAAATGTTCCCGTTTGTGCCATTTTGCGGGAAGATCGCGCCGTCGCCAGGATGCCCACCCTGCATCAGGATCAGGTTGTTGAACACGGTCGCTGTATTCGGGGCGTTTCCTCCCGTCACGTGCGCTTCCCAAAAGATCGCAGCCGTTGAGTTCGCCACGCCCTGATTCACGCAAAAATACCCGTGAATGTAGTTGTTGTAGATGTATTCGTTGTAGACGCCGTCGGGAGAGCTTCCCTGCGACCAGGTATGAATCGGATCCAGATGCGTCAGATCGCTGGCCCCGGTGCACCAGCTATTTGTCCCTATAAAGGTCGCGGAATTTGAGTTAATTCCAGTTCCCGATCCAGGCGTGATGTCATTGTCATGGATGTAGACGCCCGTGACAGAGAAACCGGGGTTCCCCATCACGACGACAATCCCCCAGCCGACATCCTGGTTGGGAAGACTGTTGTGATCTACCTCGACGTTCGTGGCCACGGCCGTTTCCTGGAGTTGCACGCAGGCGAAAAGCTGGGTACAAGTATTGTTATAAAAACGCAGATTGCTTATGGCGCCCTGTCCGTAGATGCCTTGCCCAAACTGGCTCCCATCCGAGCAGCACAAGTTGACAAAAAGATTCTGAAAAACGATGTTGTGGATGGTGACGTTGTTCGTTGCATCGACGTCGATGCCCACGGAGTTGATGTGGCTTGTCTTCGAAGTCCCGTTCGAAGTGGACTCGATAATTCCGTTGCTTCCGCCGTCTATGTCAATGAACTGGCGGCCCGCCAGGTTGATTCCGCCGCCGCCGGCGTAGTCGGGGATAGCAGGCATGCTGATCTTGGCGTTTGCTTCGAATAAAATCGTGATGTGGCTGCTGGCCGAGCCATTGGCGCCCGGCGTCACTTGCGATGTGATCGTCCCGCACAGGTGATACGTGTTCCCGGCCAACCAACTCGCACCCGACACCGTTCGCGCATCAGCGCAATCGGCGCCGTTGGCGCTGCCAACGGAGGATTGGGCAAGATAAACATCGGAAGCAGAAACTCCCGCCGCCGCGATCAAAACCAGAATGAACAGCGCGACCCCGCGCCGAAGCCGTTCGGCAATCCGGAGAAGTATTGGCTCTGTGCTCACGAGAGATACGCTCAGCTGTCGCATTTTGTCTTGTCTCGAATAGCCCTTAATCAGTGTGCTTTCTTAAGGCTACGTTGCAGGCGGATTGGGTACTACCGCCTTGGGGTACAGTTTTAGGACAGGTTTCAAGTCTGGAAAACGAGCTAAAGCCTTTCCTTTAGGGTCCCTTTGAGGGTCAGGCCAGGCCCGGCCTGCAGCTTAGGTCTCGGTCGGGGAGCAACTCTCGCCCATGGCTTCGCTGGGACGGAAATCTGACCGTCTGAAGAATTCGCGGCAGGCTGTGAGCGCAACTTTTCGAGAAACTCTTGCCTCGTCATCAGCAAAGACGGGCCGGCCACCGAGGAAATCATCGCGAGCAACAAGTACCAGTTCACGAAGTTCTGGTCGAAATAGGTGACCGATATGTACGTCACTGCGTGAGCGAAGAGAGCAGCGCCGAGGGCCCAGGTCAACTTTCGATTAGCGATCGGCATACTTGTTTCGCCCAACCGCACGGATCGGCCGACCGCCTTGAATGAAAAAGCGATGATCGCGATGAAGAGGACCATCGTGATAAGCCCGCCGCTCGCGCCGTTCTGGATATACGCGTTGGTGACATCGAAGAGGTGAGCGTCTCTGTCCGCCCACTTCCAGGTTGACTTGGTTCCGACGAGCCACCAATCCCAGAAATTCGCGATGGCGCGGTCAATCAAGTACGCGCGATGATATCCGGTCGAGCCCTGGACGATGTCGACTCGCGCCAGCAGGAACCAAACGGGAGCCTTCATCACCAAATGAAGTGAAACCAGCACCCCGAGGATTCCGTAGCGCAGCGTTCTCATCTGATTCCGCCAGCGCCACAGAGCCAGGGCGCCAATTCCGAGCACCGCAGCAAACAGGGGACCGCTCGAAGCCGAGGTGACGACAATCACTAGCGAGGCAATGACGGCAACGGCAGGCCAAAATCGCTTCGCACCCTGCCAGTAAAGACCAACAAACAACGCCAGCAGCGTAGCGCCAAATGTGCCTGCCAGAATGGGATGCGCAAAGGGGCCTTGACAACGCAACGCGCCTTCGCGAACCGACGTAACCTCAGGCACACCGCCGAAAAGCGCGAATGGATTCCTTCCCGTCATCTTTTCCAGAATCATCGCGCCGGCGAGCGGCACGATGACGACGGCAAGCATCCTGAGCGTTCGAGTCACGTCGTCCATGTCCCGGACGAAATACCGGAACATGAAGTAGAAGCCCAGACAATCGTAGGCAAATCCCAGCTTGTACTTGAACGCATCGCCCGTCTGCCAGAGCAGCGTATAAGTCACGATGCTCACAAAAACCCATGCAAGCATCGTTTTATCGATGGGATTGAATCGAATCTCTTTTAGCTCGCCCCGCAGAATGAGGCGCAGCCAGCCGAACGGCAGCACGATGCGCAGCATCGTGAAATTCAGCGGGCCGATCATGATGCGCATGCCCATCGTCATGTAGCAGATCAATGCGATGATGGGCAGGAGCGCGTATCGCCGTGGGAGGACGAGCAACAAAATCCCCATCAGGATGGTGAAGACCAGCCCTAGGGGATTGACGAACGTGGTTCCGTCGGTCGCGAATGCGTCGATAGGTTGCATGTGATAGGGAACAGCGTTTTAGGACGCGGAAGAAGCCTTTACGAGGTCCTTGGCCCAGCCCTCAAGCCCAATCGCCCACCGAAATACCTTGCCCCACTTAGCTCGGGACAGCGATAACGACTGGCTCTTTTTCCTGTCGAGCAGCATTAGCCAAACGGAACTGAGCAGTAGCCACCGAAACAGGGCGACCATTCCGGTCGTCGCCTTGTAACCGAAGGCGTACAGGTTCCCGCGGGTATTTTTCATGTACTTCACCAGTGACTCGCGCATGAGAATCGCGGCGAAATTGTTTCGCGTTGCCGAGTCCGAGCTTCTGCCCCCGTGGTGAATCACCTCCGCCTGTCCCGTGTAGTAGGCCTTCCAGCCTAACTGTGCCGCGCGATAGCACAAATCCACGTCTTCGGCGTACATGAAGTAGTCGCTGCTGAGGCCATTAAGTTTCTCGTAGATGCTTCGCCGAATCAGCAAGCACGCGCCTGAAATCACTTCGACCTGAGCCGGCGCGCCACCCGATTCGGTCAGGGCCCGAGTTCCCCAAATCGCCAAGCCCGGAAACCTCGCGCGTAAGTAATCCGCATCCACAGTCTGATTGAGAATGGATGGAAACCGTTGCACGCAGCTCATTTGGATCGAACCATCCGAATTGAGCAGCTTGCAGCCCACGATTCCCGCATCCGGATTCGATCGCAGCACGGAGAGCATCGTTGGAATCGCGTCCCCGACGATCTCGGTGTCCGGATTCAGCAGCAGCAAGTTATCGCCCGCCGAATAGCGGAACCCAAGATTGTTCGCCTTGGCGAACCCGATGTTCTTTTGGCTCTGTACGAAGCGCACCTGGGGGAACACGCGAGAGGCCATCTCGGCCGCACCGTCAAACGACGCGTTGTCGACGACAATCACCTCGAACTCAATCCCGCGCGTCGTTGCGTAGATCGTGGCCAGACACTTCTGCAAGAATTCGACAGAGCGCCAGTTCACGATGATGATGGATAGCTCGAGTGGGCCGGACATCGAAGGATCCTCTAGCTCCTAGTGCGACATGAACTGTTCGTGCCACATTTCAAACGAAAGAAGCAGATAAATGTGCCGCAGATGCTGTGCCTGATTTTCCTCGTGCTTCTCGATCGTCTGGCGGATGAAGTCCCGGTTAAAGTATCGGTTTACGGCAGCGCTATCGCTGAGGAGGCGGTCAGACACGAGATGGCGCATCGAAGTGCGCAGCCACATATCGATCGGGTTGGCAAAGCCCTTCTTTTTGCGGTAGACGATTTCCTTGGGCAGCCATTTCTCCACGGCCTTCTTGTGGAGGTACTTCCCTTGATGGCCGTTCAACTTCAAATGCGGCGGCAGGGTCTCAATGAATTCCACCAGGCGGTAGTCGAGGAACGGCACACGCACTTCGAGCGAATTCGCCATGGACGTCTTGTCGCCAACCATCAGCAGATCGTCAGGAAGGTTCGTTCGCGTGTCCATGTACAGAATCTGCGTCAGCGGGTCGAGGTGCTGCACTTCTGACTGCAATTGCCGCAGCGCCCCTTTTGCCTCGACGCCGTTCGCGGAGATGTGCTCCTTGATCCAGGGCTGGAACAATTTCGCCTTCATGTCCGGGCTGAAAAAGGAATAAATGTTGACGAGCCGCGACAAAACGTCGCGCTCGTAGAGAGACGTCAGCCCCCGCTTCAGCCGTTCTTGTTTCACCCAGCGCTCGCCCACGTGGCGCAGCAAGCCCTTGGTGATGAACTGCGGCAAGCGCGAATAGGTTTCTGATACTTTGACGCCCCAATAGCGCTCATATCCAGCCCACGGTTCGTCTGCGCCCTGCCCTGTGAGCGCCACCTTGACCTGCTTGCTAGTGATGTGACTCACGAAATAGAACGCAGCTGCCGTTTCATTTCCGACCGGCTCCTCGAGGTCCCAGAGATAGCGCTCGTAGTATTTCTCGTAATCGCGCGCGCCGACGACCATCTCGGTGTGCTCAGCCCCAAACATCTTCGCGATTTCACGGGCGTCGTCGGTCTCGTTTGTCTTCTCTCCGTTTTCGAAACCGATGGTGAACGTTCGAACCGGCTGATTCGAAAGCTTGCTCATGATTGCAAGCAGCGAGGCGGAGTCGATCCCTGAACTCAAGAAGAGGCCGACTGGCACATCGCTCCTCATCTGCAGCCGGACCGCGTCCTCCACCAGGTCGCGGTATTCTTCGACCAGCGCAGGCTCATCAACCTTGGACCGAAGCTGAGGCGTCGTTTTCCAGTACCGCTCGATCTGCATGCCGGAGGATTGCACCACCATGCGATGCCCCGGCGGCAGCTTCTGAATCCCTTGAAAAAGAGTCAGCGGCGATGGAACGTACCGCAGCGTAAAAAGCTGGCTCAGCGCCTGCAGATCAACTTCCTTCGGGCAGGCCGGATCGGCGAGGAGCGCTTTGATTTCCGACGAAAACAGGAGTCTGTCGCCCAATTGCACGTAGTAAAGAGGCTTAACGCCGAGGTGATCCCTCGCGATGAGCAGCCGCTGCCCATTGGGATCCCACAGCGCAAAGGCAAAAATGCCGTTGAACCGGCTCGTGCAGTCGTCGCCCCACTCTTCGTAGGCGTGTACGATCACTTCCGTGTCGGAGCGAGTCTTGAACCTGTGGCCCTTCGCCAGCAGCTCTTCTCTAAGCTCGATGAAATTATAAATTTCGCCGTTGAAAACGACCTGGAGGCTGCTGTCCTCATTGGTCTGAGGCTGCCAGCCGCCATCGAGGTCGATAATGCTGAGACGCCGGTTGGCGAGCGCAACGGGGCCACAAACGTAGAAGCCGTCGCCGTCAGGTCCCCTATGCCGGATTCGTTCGTTCATTCGCTCGAGGAGGCCGCGATCCGCTCGCTCCCCTTTGAAACTAAAAATTCCGCATATCCCACACATACCCATTTCCCCTTGTCTTTTTGCTCTTCAATGGCCAGCAAAATATGGTGGAGATTCCATCCCGCATGATCCGGCGCTGCATTTGCCTGTAACGCCTGGCTTCTGATTCACTTACCGCTTTCGGCCTCCGAGATATGCAGCACTTGAGATAACCCCAAAGGACCGAGAGAGAGCCGAGCAGTAATGGGCTGCTTCGCTGCACGCGATAGAGAAGCTTGAGAAGAAAAAAACCGATCCCGCCGCCGCTGAGGTAGTAGACCTCCCCACACATGATATTGGTGCGAAACTGGCCTACACCACTTCCTTCGATTTTTAGGTGATAGAACTCCAGTTCGTCAAAGTGCCGAGTCGTCCAACCCCTCTCCCACGCTCGTATCTCGTCGACTGTATCCCACGCGCGAGAGAACTCCAGGCCGCCAATGTCCGTGTAGCACTTCTTTCGGTACATTTTGGACGCGCCGGCGACGTGGTATTCCGGCATGGGGATGGGGTTCCATCGCCCTTTCCGGTGTTCCAAATAGTGCCCCGAAGCTAAGCCCAGAGACTCGTCTGCGTTGAATTGGTCGCAAAGATATTCAAAATAATGCGGCGGAAGCTCCAGATCGCCGTCCAGCTTGACGACGAAATCGAACTCGTCGTCTTTAATTATTTCGTAGCCTCGAACAAAGGCCCGGATTTCCGCCGAACCCGGCAAGCGGTTGGCGTCCCGCTCGATTCGCACTACCTGAATCCATTCGTATTTCTCTGCATACCGGCGAAGGATTTCGGGAGTCGCGTCGCTCGACCCGTCATCGAGGATGATCCAGCGGCAAGGCTTCAGGGTCTGCGCGGCGACTGAGCGGAGGGTCGCCTCAATGTATTTTTCTTCGTCTTTGACCGGCGTAATCAAAACATACCGGTTTTGGCCGGAGACAGACATGATGACTAGGCACCCCTCGATTGAATTAGCTTCGTCGCGAATTGAACGCTGTGGAGCCAATCGTAAGCGCCTTCCAGCTTCGCTTGAAAGAATTGACAATCGTCCCAATGATTCACGGGCAAGCGAGGCAGGAAAAACGGATCACTGCGAGAAGTCGCAGTCCCGAGAATCGTAGTTACACCGTTCTCGTAACCGTTATTCATAAGGATGTCTTTCAACCGGCGCGTAAATTGGCGGTCCACTTCGGGAAACGCGTACGGATACGAAAACGACCGAACTGCTCCGCCGATTCGGTCTTCGATCACCTTCTTCGAGGTACCGACCTCCTCTTCGACCTGATCTAACCGCAGCGTCTTTAGCTGGGGGTGCGAGACTGAGTGAGAACCGAAGTGAATGCCATGCGAATGCAGCTCCCGAACTTCGTTCCAAGTGAGAACGGCTTTTCCCTTGAAGCACTTGCCCGGCTCGGCCATATATCCGGTCATCAGAAAGACCGTCGCCGTGAATTGGCAATCCGCGAGGATGGGAAACGCCGTCTCGTAAAAATCTCGAAATCCATCATCAAACGTAATCACAACGATTTTTTGATCGGCAGCACCATCGTGCAAGTCTTGGAGAGCCTGCTCGAGGCTAACCGCGCGATAGCCCGCGTTCCGCAACTGCCGCATCTGGCGCTCAAAGGTTGAGGGCGAAACATTGACCTCGTAGTAGGGCCGCGGGTCCGATTGCCCTTCCTGAACAGCGTGATACATCAGAATCGGAATTCGGACGTTCCGCTTGCCGGTGAGAAGCCGACTGACGGGTCCGCCCAGATAAAGTGTGATCGCCCGATCCAGTCTCACGTCTGTCGTTCCTCTCTGCGCCTTCGAGTATCCGATCCAATGGCTACGCGGCCGGCAGACCGTATTCGCCAAAGGAGTACAGCGTCCAGCTGCAGCGGTCCGCGGCGCCCTCGGGTACTACTTTCATCCGTTCTCTTGGGACGCGAAAACAGTTGGGTGAGATTCCCAACAGGCTGAGGGCTGTCTCAACATACCGGATGCCAGCGAATTCGGGAGTGACCGTAACCCACTGATTGGGCCGACCCGCCGCACTCAAGTCTTTCGCCAGCTCATTCTCGCCAAAGAGCCACCGCAATCCCTTTTGGACCGCCTCTTGAAAATCGAGTCCAGTCGATTCTTGGAGAGCTAACAAGGCCAACGGCGCTAGGCCGGCCTGGTTGGCCGACAAAACCGGATATTGGCAAGCAACGCCGCCGTTGTGCGCATCATAGAGCCACCACCACTGCCCAAATGGCCCCTGCAACGCGCACAGGGCTGAAGCGCAATCGAGTGCGCCGCCAAGCGGCTCGTCCACCTGAAACGCATTTGCAAATTGCGAGAGGGCATAGATTGCAAACGCCTGATCCGTGAACGTCCCGAAGCGGCTGCCGAGCCACCCGCCAAGGCGTGCCGTCGTTCCCCAGTGGCTGAATATTCCTTCCTCACACTGGTTTTCGTCGAGCTTGCGGTAGGTTTCTACAGCCAAATCGGTGAAGTCCTGAGAGGCTTCTCCCTGCGCCCGTTTCGCGTGGGACAATCCGGCCAGGAACCAGGCCAGCTCCTTGGTGCGAGACTCTCGGGCGTCCCTGCAAAAATCGAGAGCTACTTCGAAATTGCAGCGCTGGTACAGTTTCTCCAGCTGCTCTGGCGCATGCAGGGCGGCGTACCAGAGGGTGAGCCCCAGATCGCCGATACCGCGCATCCACCTGAAATCCCGGAAGACCGCCTTCTCAATCGAGGCAAGGTCGAACGGAAAGACTGTTCGCGTTTCCCTGATCCGGCGGAGTCCGAGTAGTGCGATCAGAGTGCCGCTTCGGGAGGCCCCTTGCTCGACGAACAGTTCTTCAGGTTCTACAAGGCGGTCCGAAAAAAGGTGCTCCTGGTCGTCGAACAGAGCGAGAAGCGTTCGAACGGCCAGTGAGTTGAGTCCTTGAATGTGCGATCGGATCTCGATCCACTCGCTGCGCTTTGCGTGCGCCGCTGCCGACACGTCGATTGTGGCTTGTGATGAATGCATTCTGATAGGAGGCGGTGCGGGCCCCACTCGGAGGCCGCTCCTAAGAAGGCGTCGACCGTCGAAGTTAGGGTTGTATTGGGCTAAGAATTCCGAAGGGCCTACCGTGTCGCGAAGGCGGATTCGAACTCCGCGATGGCGCCGGCGACGTGCTCCTGTTGCTCGGCGCTCAGCCCTGCATACATGGGAAGTGACAAGATTTGATCGGCCGCTTCCTCGGACACCGGGAAGTCGCCGCGCTGGTAGCCCAGCGATGCGTAGGGCCTCTGCAGGTGAACCGGAATCGGGTAGTGAATCCCGGTCCCAATTCCCGCGTCACTCAGATGCTTTTGCAATTCGTCTCGGTTGGTGCTCCGAACCACGTAGAGGTGATACACGGGATTCGACCAGCTTGGCTGATGTGGAACTGCAATCGAAGCGCCCAGGGGAGCGAGCAATTCGTTGTAACGCTTGGCACATTCGCGGCGCTCATCGTTCCAGCGCGAAAGATGCTGAAGCTTGACCCGCAAAATTCCAGCCTGAAGGGCATCAAGCCGTCCGTTGTATCCCAGAACGTCGTGGTAATACTTCTTCGATTGGCCGTGATCTCGCAGCATGCGGCAGTTGGCGGCGACGGCGGAGTCGTTCGTCGTAATCGCTCCTCCCTCACCGCATGCGCCCAGGTTCTTTCCGGGATAGAAGCTAAACGCGGCAGCGTGCCCCATCGAACCGACGTTGCGCCACCGGTTCTCTTTCTTCGAGAAATACTCGGTGCCGTGAGCCTGGCAAGCGTCTTCGATGACCATCAAGTTGTATTTCGCGGCGATCTCCAGAATTGCATCCATGTCCGCAGATTGGCCGTACAAATGGACAGGGACGATCGCCGACACGGTCTTCTGCGTCTTGCGGTGCGTCGGCCGCCCGGTATTTCGGTCGATATCGCATTCGTTCTCGACGTAGGCGCGCAGCTTGACCGGGTCCATCGTGTAGGTGTGCGGATCGACGTCAACGAAATCCGGGCGCGCCTCGGACTGGGAAATCGCCTCCGCGGTCGCGATGAAAGTCAGCGGAACCGTCAGAACGATATCTCCCGCCTGGACGCCCGCAGCCATCAGGGCGAAGCGCAATGCGTCCGTGCCGCTGCTGACCGCGACACAGTGTGACGAATCGCAAAACTTCGCGAAGTCGTTCTCAAACCCTTCCACCATCGGGCCGCCGATGAATCCGGCTGTCCGCAGGGTCGTCTTGAAAACGGAGACCAACTCGTCTTCCAACTGGACGTGCGGTGTCACCAAATCTACAAACGGGATTTTCGTATTCTGACTCATTCGGTTACCCTCGTTTCAGAGTGAATCGATCGCAAAACCTTTGCCGGATTGCCGGCCACAATCGTGTTGGGCGGAACGTCGCGCGTGACAACGCTTCCCGCGCCGACGATGGCGTTTTCACCGATGACGACGTTTGAAAGGATCGTCGCGCCCGATCCCACCGAGGCTCCCTTTTTGATTAGGGTTGTCTCGACCCGCCAGTCTTTTTCGGTCTGGAGCTGCCCGCCTTCCGTCGTTGCTCGGGGATAGGAATCGTTGATGAACGTGACGCCGTGTCCGATGAAAACGTTGTCTTCAATCTGCACGCCCTCGCACACGAACGTGTGGCTCGAAATCTTGCAACGACGGCCCACTTTTGCATTTTTCTGAATCTCAACGAACGCGCCAATCTTGGTTTCGTCGCCGATCTCGCAGCCGTAGAGATTGATAAATTTAGAGAGCTTGACGCCCTGCCCCAGCTTGACGTCCGGAGCGATCGAGCAAAATTCGTTCACAGGCATACCAACTCCCCTCTTTTCTGGATGGAACGGTCCGCCGCTTCGAGCATCCGCACGACGCGCAAGCCGGCAAGACCGTCATTAAATGGCGTTTCACCGTTCATGATGCATTTCGCAAAGTACTCCAGCTCGACGCGGAGCGCCTCCAGTTGCTCGATCTGAGGGGCCCACATGTCTCCGGTCCGGTAACTCACCAGGATGTCGTGCACTTTGTCGCCCTCGCCCGACGCAAGGTTTACTCCTTTATCATAAAGGCGGATCTTTTCGTCGGCCACGAGGTCGTTCCAAACAAGCATCTTCTTGGTGCCGCCGATCAGAGTCGTTCGTATCTTCACGGGAGAAAGCCAGTTGACGTTGATGTGCGCGATGACCCGGTTGGGAAAATGGATGGTCATGTAGGCGACGTCTTCCACGCCGTTCAAATGCTTTTCGCCCGACGCCACGATCGCTTCCGGCTCGCCCTTGATCAGGTAGTCCATGATCGAGAGATCGTGCGGAGCCAAATCCCAAATCACGCTGACATCGTGCTGGAAGAGGCCCAGGTTCACGCGCAAGGAATCGTAGTAGTAGAGATCGCCAAGGACGCCGCTGTCGGTAAGCTCTCGAATCTTCCGCACGGCGCCGGTGAACAAGAACGTGTGGTCCACCATGATTTTCAAGTTCTTGCGGTCGGCCAGGTCTATCAGTTCCTCCGCTTGCTCCGACGACGAGGTAAACGGCTTCTCCACGAACACGTGCTTGCCGTGCATCAACGCAGACTTGGCAAGGTTGTAGTGTGTCCACACCGGCGTAATCACCGCGACCGCATCGATCTCCGGGGAATTGAGGATGTCGCAGGGATCGGTCGTCGTCTGGATCGAAGGGTACAGGCGCCTGGCGCGGGCCAGTGCCTTTGGATTCTTGTCGCAGAGCATCTCGACGCAGGTGTAATCCTGCCCGTGAAAATTGCGAACGATATTGGGACCCCAGTATCCGTATCCGATGACACCAACTTTAATCATGGCTCTCCATCATGGAATGAATCGAGTTTGACTACGGCGTGCGTGGACGGCGTGTTCCTGAGTACTTCCGTGAATCTGCGAAATCGGTTTCTAGACAGACTTTCAACGAGGCTTGCTGTCCGTTGTTTCCTTGCGAACCGCTTAAGCGATACTTCCGTTCAAAAGCGCATCCGCCGGGGCATCTATAAAGGGTTCTTCTGCTGGTTGGACCAAACTGATCAGAGATCGCTCAATCTCCAATGCGACGGAACGTTGAAGGAGGGAAACGGAAACTACAACACGCTGATTTCCCTTGCGGCCGACCAAAATGCCTTCCAAACCTCGCAGGGCGTGGTCATCGATTCGAACTTTTTGTCCGACCTCTATATACGGCCAGGGCTCCACGGATGCGCCGGAAGAAACAATGCTCTTGATCGAAAGGACTTCGGACTCGTCTACCGGAACAGGGATTCGGCCTTGGCCCACTACGCCAATCACGCCGGGCGTAACGAGGATCGGCAGCCGCTTCTGGACATCGAAACGACAGAAAAAGTATCCCGGAAACAACGGCGATTTCACTTCTTTTGCGCGGTCACTCCAGCGCCTTTTCGAAAGGTAAGTCGGGAGAAATACTTCGTAGCCCTTGCCGGCCACAATCGTTGCAGCGGAACGCTCCCATCGCGTCCTGACCTGGATCGCGTACCAGTTCTCTGAATTGGGGGTTGAGGTCAATTTGGCCCTCGAGGCCTGCGTTTGCTTCGGCCAGTGCTGGGTACGTCGAGGTCCAGCTAGGCTACCGCCATAAACGCACAGCAAGCGGCTACAGGGTTTACTGCAATACACCTGCCAGAATGAGCTATTTCCGGTCCCCTGTTGTCGCTTTTGGACTACGATAGGCAGCTTGTTTTCAGCATCTTAGTGGAGGTCGGAGGGGCCTGTGCCGGGTTGGGATCAAGGCCAACGTCACGTGGGAGAAAGCCACTTCCACCATGTGCCAAAGCCTTTCCAACCTTGTCCAATTTCGTCGCTACTCTAAACAAAGGCTTTAGGCCAGAATTCAACTATCGAGCCATAACAAAGCGTTTTGAATTAACGAGTTAACCAAAAACGCCGCCCCACTCAAAATTGCCGCAAATTGGTATCTGTGCGGGCGTCGTGGCCTGAAGACTCTAATTCCCTGGTATTGAGTGGGTTCCAACCGTCTGAGGGTTTTGGCTGCGCGACGCAGGCGAACATCCGCGCTAGAGTTACTTCTGGGGCTTGTACAGCCGCCTGATAAAACGCGCCATCGGGTGCCAAAACCTGCTAGAAGGCGAGAGAAGGGCAAGCGCCCACCCAGCCGCTACCCAACTGGGCGAACTGAGCGAGAATGATCGTCCAGCCCGTTCAACGAACGCGACGCGCCCAATCAATTCTCTTTCGAACACCGCAGGATCGCACCGCTCGGCAGAATCGCCTTTCGTTTTCCAGCGTAATTCCCCAGTTGAACCGCCGCCGAGAAGCTTGATGACGCGATGGGCAATCAGGAGACCCCTGCGCCGGAAAACCACCACATCCCCGCGCCGCACTGTGGGAGGCTCGACTTCCTGTACGATGATGAAATCTCCAGTTAAAAACCAAGGACCCATGCTTCCGCCAACAACGCGCAAAACGATGTGGCCGCGTTCACGAATTCGGTCGAGAAGTTGTTGGGGGCCGAGACTCTCAGGGCTGGCAACTAGTGCACTGGCCGCATTGGCTGGTTGGCTAGCTTGAATTCCGTGTTCTATGGATGGGCTGTCCTTCGACGACCCGGAGGGAGAATCGATTCGCATCGTACAAATCTCTACGCTGTCGACGGCTTGAATTCCCTCAGCTTTTCTCTTGAGGCCTTAGCCGTTATTTCCGCATAAGCCTGGTCGAGCGCACAACTCACGAGCGCCGCGGCGCGGCGTTGCAGAAGCCGCCCTGGCCCGGCAGCTTGCCGCAGCCAAGGGCTAGCGTTTCGTAGATCTTTTCGGACACAAAGCCGGGCTTTGTATATGGCTTGCGCGTTCCATTTTCTTCTTTGCGGGATTCCTTACGCTCTTGCTCCATATTCCTCCCCCAGCCGCCGTGTTGCCTTTCCGCCGAGTTCCCGTCAGTGCCGCGCACTCACGGGTCCAGTCGTAAATCGCCGGTGGTGATGACCTTTCCGTCGAGAGAGACTCTTACTTTCCACCCGCCGGTGAGTTGACGTTGAGCGATATAGGAACCCACAATCGGAATGTTCCGGTTCACGCTGGCGCTTCCGCCTCCGCTCCGAGGTACGACGAAAGTATTTTGCAATCTTTCGAAGAGATTACCGTTCGGCATCAGCAGGCGCATTTCCTGAGAATGCGTGCCGGCGGCCACGTTCGCCCAATCCACTTTGACGTTGAGAGTGGGAATGTTCGATGTCTTTAGGCTGAAATTGGCGCTGTGCGACTGGCAGTTCGTCTGTCCCGCGTTGCAAAACGATACCATCGCGCTCGCAGGGGTGACCGTGGGGCCGGTTCCGCCGCCTGGTGTCCCTGAACTGTTAGTCGTAACGCCAGCGCCGGCGCACCCCGAAATGCCGAGCAACCAACCCAAGGCGGCGGGAAGCAGCAGGTGTCTCAAAACCCCTTGTAATTTGACGGCCTTCATTGATTCCCTCCTCCTCACAAGAATGGCGCCTTGAATGAATAGACGCGTCCATCCGTCGAGCCTACGATCACCTCGTTAGTAGAAATGTCCAGGCTGGGATCCCCGATAGTGGTGGTGGGATCGACAACTCGTTGCGCCTCGTCTGCGCCAGTAACCAGGTTTATTTGGTGCAGTTGTCCGTCCGAGCAGCCGATGATAGCTATGGGCTGGCTCGCCCCGTTCATCAAGTGGGGTCCCGTAACTGGCGAGGATGGGTTGCAAGCAGGACTAACAGTAAATAGACTTATAAAGTTAGTCCCATCGAAGGAAAGTATTTGAACAAAGGTGGTCGTGGATACAACGATGAGCCACGGCGGTGAGCTGCTCGCAACAAGCGGAAAGCCCTTGATCGCGCCGTCACCTAAGCTAGTCGAGGGATTACCAACCTGGTGCGGCGTTACCGGAGGTCCGGTGTCCGTGGCCGTCGGGTCAAATGCGTAAAGCACTCCTGCGTTTGTGCCGACAAAAATCAGGGATTGATCTTGCGTTCCGGTAGGAGACGAATCGATGTCACCGCCGAGACTCACTGCCGCCAATACCGCGCCGGAATTTGCGTCGAGCTTCAACACATCTGGCGAGGTGACGTCGGCGGTCGAATTGCCATTGTGAGAAGTAACCCAGACGGTGTTGTTCTTGTAATCGACAAACGGCGTCGACGTAATGATGTCGATATTGCAAGTCGCCGCGCTGGTTGTGGCGCTGCAACCCGTGGATGTTACCGAGCCTCCGCTTATGTTCCAGCCGCCTCCGGAGCCGGCGCACCCCGTGCCTGGAGCAACACTGAGGCTACAGGTGACCGCAGCAAAAATGGTGTTCTCGGTTGGAGTGGTACCCGCCACAGCAGTCCCCATGATTATGACGTCGTTCGGCTTTGTATTCCCCGAATTGCTGAAGGCTTTGGCTTGGAGCGCAACCCCGCCAACGTAGGTGCCGGAGACCCCCCCGCCACCCAGCGGATTGAGGAAGTCGAGTACGAACCCAGAATGTCCTGCCGGCGGAAATGGCTCCAACCCCACGTCGTACACCAGGCTGTCATCGGCGGCCAGATATGTCATGGGAATCGGCCCGAAGCCACTGCTTGGGCCGAAATCCGCCTCGGTACTCTCCAGAACTGGCACGCGCGAACCGGCGGGACCTCCAACGAACCCCCCGACAGACACTGGGGCGATGGCGTCATCTCCCGTGGTTGGGTTGAACCCCTGCACCAGAAAATTATCCACGGCGACAATCGCGTAATTTCCGGGGTCGATGCTGGGCGCGTTTAGAGCCGATAAGCCCACAGGCGCAATCCATACCGGCGCCTGCTGGCCGGCCGGTGTCGCGTCCGGAGTCGCTGAGATCTCGGCGGCAAAGCTGCTGTCTACGGCAGGGAATGAGGTGGCATTTCCATTCTGCGAGTAGTTGTAGGCCCCCGGCGGCGATGGCAGACTAGCCACGGCGAATACTTTGTAGTAATAAGTGTTGGTGTTTGTGATCGTGCAGGTGTTATCGAGAAACGTAGTAGGCAAACCGGTGCCACCGTTAAACACGACGATTGTTGAGGCGGTTCCGTTTACGGTCGTCGTGCAATCAACGGGAGGAGGCGCCGTACCGTCCTGGATAAGCGCGAGATCTTCGACCGGTGCATTCGTATTTCGCAGGATCACAACGCCGGTCGTGGCATTCACAATCGTCGAATTGGCGACTTGAGGGGGATACGTCCAATTCAAAACCACTTGTCCGTTGCCGGGAGTTGCCGTCAGGCTATGCACCTGCTGAATGAAATCCACGACAAGCGAGGGAGCGTGCGTCAGAGTGCCATTCGAATTCGAAGCGATCAGTCCCTCCTCTGGCGTCGCGACCGCATCTTCGGCCTCATCCAGGATGAGGTAACCGTCGTTCGGACTTGGCGGGAGCCCTCCAAAATAGTTCATGAAGGTTTGGGTCACATCGCAGGTGTTGTCTCCAGCAGCGACACCCTGAATTGTGCAGAGTGTTGGGTTAAAGTCTCCGCCGGGAGCTGTCCAAATCAATTGGTTCGTCCGGTTAGTCCAAGAGATGTTGCTTGGCTGAGCCCAGCTAATGAATGAGGTAATCGGGTCAATATCCCAGTTTTCGCTGGCGGCCGGCGCCGTATCGACCCACAGATGCATGATGGCCGACTTGATGCCAGATCGGGGAATCCGGCTGATGTCGAAATCCACGATGGCGCGACGGTTCTGATTGGCGCCGCCGACGCCAGCCATGACGTGCAAGTCCACATCTGCTGCACTACTTGAGGTTCCAGGGCTCGCTTGATCGATCCATTTGTTGACGGCGCGGAGCTGCGGGTCTGTCGAAGAACCGCCGCTCCCTACAAATTGCAGGGTCACCTCTTCCTGCGCGTGAACGGGCGCCGCCCGCATCCCCAGCAAGGCTAGCCCCAAGAGAAGTACTAGCGTCCTTCGCATTGCCATGATGTCGATCCTCCCAAGTTTGTGGGACCGTTCTTGAATTTCGTCACAAACCCCACGTTCCAAAACCGAAGCCGCCGTTGCCGAGCGATTCACGACCGCCGCGGAGCGGCGTTGCAAAAGCCGCCCTGGCCCGGCAACTTGCCGCAGCCAAGGGCTAGCGTTTCGTAAATCTTTTCCGACACGAAGCCAGGCTTCGTGTAGGGCTTCCTCTTGGGGCTTTCCTGTTCCTGCCCTCGGGGCACCGCTTGTTCCTGCTCCATCTTTTCCCCCTGCGCCTAGACCGTTCGCATCGGCGCGATTGAGATCAGCCCTGTGGCGATTGGCCTCAAACCTCTTGAGGACAGACTCCCGGAGGCCGCTTGGAATGCGTGGAATGCGCTGACGGGGCTTTCCGCTCCAGCCAGGCGCGCATTCATCTCCGCCATTTCGCACGCGCGCTCGTACGCGCCCATCAGGTCGCCGCCTTCCATCAACGCCAGTCCCGGGCAGCGCTCGCAATAGATGCGGATCGAACAATTTCCGCAATGGGTCAGTTGGCTCTCGCGGATCGCTTCCACGCGCCGCATTTCGGGCGACCGGTACCAGATATCCTCAAATTTCTTCTGGCGTACATTCCCCGCTGCAACCGGAAGCTGAACGCAGGGAAAAACTTCTCCGTACGGCGAGATGTAACAGGTGTTGTGTCCAGCGCTGCAGGGAAGGTCGTCCGATTCCGCCGGCAGCGGCATCCCGCTGGAGACGGCGCTGTCGGAGCTGACCGAAGCCATGGGAGATATACGCAGCTTCGGATTTAGTTTCGAATCTCGCAGCACCGGCAATAAATCCTGGGCCTTGACGCGATGATTCACGGTGCTGTGGTTCCCGTCCATCATCGGTGTGATCGTCAGGTCCAGCACATAGGGCACGTCCAATTCCTCGGCCAGCAAAAGCACGGAGCGGTACGCCGTTAGGTTCTGCTTCATGAGCGGGCAAGCAATCGTCGCAACAAGCCCGAGCGATTTCACCAGGCGCATCGCTTCGATGGAGCGCCGGAGCGACCCTGGCACCATCGTGATTCCGTCATGAATCTCCGGGTCCGCGCTGTAAATGCTGACCTGAATTTTCCGGACTCCGAGTTCCTTCAGCCTCCGCGCGCGTTCAGGAGTAATCAACAGTGCGTTGGTTTTAAGGCTTACATCAAAATGCAGCGCCCGCGCGTATTCGAGCAGCTCGAAGAAATCCTGCCGCAGGAATATTTCGCCTCCGCTGAGGGTCAGGAACAAAGTTCCTGCTTCCGCGAGTTCGTCCAGCACACGCTTCACTTCCTCGGTGGTCATCTCGCCGTAATCCTCATGGTCGAGGTAGCAGTGCACGCACCGCTCGTTGCAGCGATAAGTCAGGTCCAAATGGACGCTGAACGGGAGGTGCCGCTCGACCGTCCGAAGGATGAGATCGTCCATGACGTGCGTCGTTCTAGACATGGGCCTTCACCTCAGCGAGTTCGAGCGCGCTCACAAGCTGATTTGCTACGAGACTTTCTACCAATTCATGGACGTCAGCTAGAGCCGATTCGCGCGTTACGTCGAATTCGGCGGCGAGTTGCTCTGCGATTTCGTCGGCTGTTCTCCTGCCGTCCACTCTTTTCCAAACAAAGCTTGCCGTTGGGTTCAGCTCGTGCACCATGCTGTGCTCCGGCGAGATGATCACGATGGAGCCGTCGATCTCGCGCCAGGCCAGCATTGGATTAGTCTTCAGAACTGTCTCAGGATTCATGCGATCACCTTCCAGAAATCAGCATGGCGACGAAAATAAAGCTGATACACGGGTATGGCTTCGACGATGTCCGTCAATATCCTCAAAAGCTGCTCGTTGTCTTGCTTCCTGCTGGAAAAAAACAGAACATTCGGCAACAGGACCCGCAGCCCGTCCCGAGGCGAGATGCGCTCCAAGCGGTCCTGTTTCGCCTGGATCAGCGAATAAATTCCCGAAATGGGCGCGCTGCAGTTCATGTCTCCAGCTCGAAATTCGCCCCAAAACGGCGTCCCGAATGCCTGCCAGCGCGTCTCCACGCAGCGAAGCAGGGATATCTCGTCCGTGAGCACGCTGCCGGCAGGAGAAAGGGATGCGACCGTACTCTTTCCCGCGCCCGATCTTCCGGTGAAGACATGGGCCCGGCCGTCTGCGAGCACTGAGGCCGCGTGCAGCAGAAAACCACTCCGGTCCAAAAGCAGCTTGGAAAGCAGGATGCGTATCAGGGAATCGAGAGAGTACTCGTGCGGGACCCGCTGGAATTCGGCCTGGTCCTCGCCTAGCTGAACCGTTGCTCCGTCCAGGTCATAAGTGAATGGATCGCCATCGAGGCTAGTCCGGCCCTGTAAATCAACCAAGACTGGTAAACCCTTTTTGTCGCTAGAGAGAAATGTGCTGTATCGTTTTCCGGCGGACTCAAAGCGCGCCATGTCCGCAAACTTAAGATTTAGGGGGATCTTGCCGATTTCTAGTGGCAACTGTAGGACCGGGGAGACAACGCCGATTCTCTTGTCGGGCTTAGTGGCAATTTGCATGGGCCAATTTTGAGTCGGCTCCACGCGGGAGCCCACACCAGTTACGCTATCTGTGTTTCGGAGGGGTTCTCACGCTGAAATCCAAGGCATTCTCAGGCACCACCCGACGTGCACCGATTTCCCGATCCGTCTGGTTCGCTCTTGCGAAGTAGGCACCATTCCTGGATTTCCCCCCTGATCTACCCGTCCGCCAGCATGTTCAAGTTTGGTACGTTTCGCTTGCCGCAGTTGATCGTCTGCCATCCCCGACGGTGTGCCTTACCGATACAATGGCGGCGAAAAAATTCGCTGCGGCTCTCTCCCGGAAGGAATACTAGCCGAACGTGTTGAGCCGCAAAGAGATGATTCTGGAGGAATTGTTCCCTGTTGGTTACTGGCGCTCCCAAAGGTAAACCGGGACGGAATTTCCCTGAGAGTCCTGGGCGTGTTCCAGTTTGACGCTGGGCCACTCGTGCATTCCGGCCGCGCACGAAACTACGCGCGTGCCAGGCAAAAGTTTTTCCCACACGCTGTGGCTGAGCGCCGAGTTCGACGATTCGCTTCGGCCAAGCAAAATGACCGTCGCTTTCGCGAAGTGAGATTCGTCCGGTTCACATTCGAAAAAGCGGACCAGGCCGTGAACCCCAGCCGCTCGCGCGTACGCTTTTGCTTCCGCGACATCCCGGGCGGTGCGGGCAAAAGCGAAGCCTCGTGCGCCGTATTCTTGCGCAGCACGCACAACTGCGCGGCCCTGCTCCCAAGTCATATCCAGCACAAAATCATCCGCGGAGATGTGCGCCAGCTCCATCATTCGAATCATCACCGGTTCGGACAGCGTTCCTTGGCCGTTGACTGTACGATCTTTAGGAATTCCCGCGCCGGTCGCACGGCGTTCTCGCAGAAAACGAAGTGGGCGCAAAACGCTGTATAGGGGCTCTAGTCCGCGCGGGACTGAACGCTGCGCCCAGTCTTCCTCAGTTGGCATGGCCAAGATACGCAAGCCATACCGGAGTCCGCCCCATGCGCCTCCGCCCATTCGTACTCGTGCCCAAAACCGCTTCACGGCATTCGGACGCACGCGCTTCTCCTGGAACAAGCGCCTGGCAATTTCGTCGACGAGTTGACTTATAGAGGTGTCTTGCGAAATCCGATCGACGACTTCTTGGGGTAAGGGGGTGTCCAGGAAACGTCGAGCCACGGCAAGACCAAGAAGGGTCATTCTGTCCGCGCCGAGGCGGCCCGACAGCGAAAGCGCTCGTTCCCAATCGAAGTCTGCGGGGGCTTGCACTAGCTCACTCACATCGGCAATGTAGGACAACTGGTCCCACAAATGCTTCCCGCCATGGACGCAAAGCAAGGGCAGGGCGTCTTCCCGCGCTAAAACCTCGACGCGCTGGCCGGCGATTTCTATTTTTTCCGGCCGCGGAAGCAATTCGTCGAGTGGAAGAGGGCGCGGGAAATACCTCATCGTGGCCGGGGTGTGCAATTCAAGGGTTACAGTTCCCTCCGAGTCGCACGTGGACTGCCCGCCCGGCCTCCGGCTTCGGCCCATTCCACCTAAGAGTTTCGTGTATGCATAGTGGCCCGGAATCCTGTGAGAATCCGGCCCGCTCTCCCATTGGATTTCGGGTTGGTAGCCAAGCCCCAAGAGGATTTCATGCGCACTTGGGATTTGCGGCTGCAGGAGCAAGAAGTCGAGGTCTGCAAACTGGCGCAGCGCGATGTCGCCGTACGCCAAGGCCGCCAGAGACGGTCCTTTGTGGGGAAGCACGAGAATACCACTCTGTTTGAACGCGTCGAGTATTTGGAACATGCTGCCGGCTAGAAAAAGATTTCGCCTTGAATTGAGGAAGAACTCCTCGCGGAATTGTTCCCGCCAAATGGGGGGCAATTCCTCGGACGCTGCGGTCAAAAGATTCTGAAAAACGAGCGGAGCGATACAGTGATCCGCAGCGGCGGCGATGATTCCGGCAAAATCCCGCTCGTTGGCGATCAAAGTTCGGATGCGATTTTCTGTGGATGAATCGACTCGCCTCCGGGCGCACAACAACAAGATCTCGTCATGCGGGGAGACTTCGGCAGGCAATGGCCTTTGACGCATTGCGATTCAATCTGTCCCCGATCCCCCAAAGGCGCAACGGAAGATCTCGGCAGTTGTGCGCAGACAATTATGGAATTGTAGCTGAAACTTCGTTCGAGTAGGCACTTTCCGCGTTGTTCGAATCCAGGGCGGTTACAACGTAGAAGTAGGTGAGACCTGAAAGCACTGTCGAGTCGGTGTTTGTCGTAGTGGTGACCAAGGCGGAATTGATCTTGGTGTAGGGGCCGCCGGAAACAGTGCCGCGATAAACGTTATAACCCGACACCGTTGACGTGCTGGCAGTCCAACCTAGCATGGCCGAATGCGCGGTGGCTGGGATTCCCGTCCCGGTCAACGAAATTGTTGCCGGCGAGTTCGTAGCGTTGCTTGCGACTGTGACACTTCCAGTGACACCGAGAATGGCGGCGGGGGCAAACATTATGTTGAGACTTGCGGTCGCTCCGGGCGCGACGATCTGTCCTCCTGACATACCGCTGGCGGTAAATCCTGCGCCGGATATCGTGACATTGGAAATTGTGACGCTGGAATTTCCCGAGTTGGTGAATGTAACGCCCAAAATGCTGTTGCTGCCCAGAATCACATTTCCAAAAGGAAGGCTCGTGGTATTGGGCGTGAGTATCGCGGTCGCCGGGTTCACGGTGAGAACAGCTGGGCTGCTGGTCGCGCTGCCTGCGGAGTTGGTCACCGTCACGCTGAACGCTGCCTTATCGTCGGAAGAGGAGGCCGGCGGAGTCGTGTACGAAGCGGAGTTCGCACCGCTGATCGCGAGGTTGTTCTTGCTCCATTGGTATGTCAGCGTCCCGCTGCCCGTCGCGGCGACGCTGAAAGTTGCGGTTTGGCCTGCGATGACGGCTACGCTGGCCGGCTGCCCCGTGATCGCGGGAGCGACAGCTGACCCGGTCGGGTTCGAATTCGATTTGGAAGCGCCAGTTATACCTGCGCAGCCCGTGAGAATAGCGAGCGAGACCAGCGCCGCCAGCAACAGAGCCGCACCGGGAGTATCGCTCCGCTTTACAGCGAGAAGCGCCTTTAGAATTAAAGTGCAGCACAGCGCACACGGACCCGTCATCATGCCAGATTATGAATTGACAAGAAACGGCTGCTACTGGCCACCGGGCCAAACAAAGGACAGGTATGGGGCCTGTCCGTTCCCTGGAGACGTATAGGTGGCGAAAGCGATCAAGTCTATCTCGGATCGGACTTTTAAACGACCCGCCGAAGAATTTTTCCGGCTCCGTAGGCCTGAGTAGAAGCGTCCTGACACTGTGCTAGACTGGAGTGCTTCATCGTTCCGTGCGCGCAGAGCTCACCGCAAACTCTTCAAAGATGAACAATGACGAAGTCCCCGCGTGGCATTCTAGGTGGGCCAATCGACTTTTGATTATTTCGCTGATTGGAATTTTCTACTTCACACTTTTTCCGTTTCGTTTGGATTTTAGTGTTGCGTTGCCGGGAAACAGATCACCGTTCCTCCTCGGGTCTTTCTGGAAATACCACACTTTTCTCGACTTCTTTTTGAACTTCCTGCTATTCGTTCCTTTTGGATTTGGACTGGCAGCCGAATCAAGGAAACGGACGCAAAACTGGGCGCCCGGGGTATTGCTGGCGCTAGCCGGTGGCTGCCTTCTCTCCTACACGATTGAATTTCTTCAGCTCTATGTTCCTTCCCGAAATTCCGGGTGGGACGACGTGTTTTCGAACCCTCTTGGTTCAGTAGGAGGGTCTCTCCTTTTCGAGGCCTGCGGGCTCTCACTGTTCGCCCTGAGCCGCAAAGGGCGGCCCGGCACAAAATGTTCCGGCGCAGAAATTTTTCGACAATTGTCACGCATTGAAGATGCGATGGAACGCTGGATGTCCCTCAAACATGCTGCGCTCCTCCTTTTGATTTATTTTGGCAGCTGGCTCGCCGTATCAATTCCTCTCCAGCGGGAGACGCGTCTGAGTAATTGGGAGGAGCAGTCTCCCCTGATCATTGGCAATGACGCTACCGGTCAGCGGCCTTGGAAGGGACAAATCTCCCGGGTGCAAATCTGGGATCGGGCCTTGAAGGAAATGGGCGTGGAACAGCTCACGAAACTTGGCCGAGATGCCAAGACCGATCCTGCTTCGGACCTGCTCGTGGCATACGAATTTCCAACCTCGACTCAATTCATGGACACGAAAGGGACCGCCCCAGCACTCGTTTGGCGGACGGGCGCGCCTTTCGTTGAACCTTCCGACGGCTTGCGGCTGGACGGCAAATCCTGGCTGTCCACGAAAATGCCCGTGACCGATTTGGTTGAGAAAATAAAACAAACGAGCCAATTCACCCTGCGGGTGACCTGCACTCCGGAAAGCATCAATCCATCACCAGGCCAGCTTGTCTCGGTCTCTCAATCCGACGACGAAACCGATCTGAGCCTGAGGCAAATCGGGCCCACGCTCGGATTCTGGTTTCGCAATCCCCTTTCCGCGGATCGGGCGACGCTTTCCTGGTCCATTCCGGATGTTTTTTCTGCTCTCGAGGCTGCGGATATCTTCATTACCTACAATGGGTCCGAGGCAGCAGCCTACTTAAATGGAAGGAGGGTCCCTCAGCATTATCGCCTCGGTGCAGGAGCAAGCCTGGCGCACCGGTTCTTCTTCATAAGGACGGAATACCTCCCGGGCTATGAAGCTCTCTATTCGACATTCGTGTTCCTGCCGTCCGGCATGCTGATTGGGCTTGTGGCGAGAAACCACGCGGTGAGCAAGACGGTTCAGCGATTCGTACTCGGTATTTTTTTGGTTGCGCCTCCGATTTTGCTCGAGGTTTGCCTCGCCTGGCTGGGCCATCGCCAGATTTGGCCTTACAACATGCTCATCTCGCTCCTTCTGGCTTGCACCGGTGCTCTGCTCATCAACGCAGATCGCCGCAAGCTTCACGGCGTCCTAGCCGATTCAAACTAGGGGACTTCGCCAGTTTCAGCAGGGTTCCCGACTCATACACGGTGGAAGCCTCTGTCCACAGTGAGACAAAGTTTTACCACCCTGGGAAAAAAGCGCGGCCCGAAAGGGGCTACCGATCACAGCACACGCACGCAACTTGCTGATTAAAATTGGTTTAGATTCGACCTACCATACTTGTATCTCTGCCCTTGGCACCACAAGTGCACACATTGCCGCTGGGGCGGACGCCGCCCACTTCGGGCCAAAATCGCGCTCGTAATTTCTGACACCTTGCTGGCTCGGCGGTACTGAGGTTAAGCGGTGTCGCTCTTCCCGACCGGAAAAACAGGAGGTCGCATGAAAGGTGTTGTACTGGCAGGTGGAACCGGTAGCCGGCTGAATCCGCTGACGCGAGTCACGAACAAACATCTCCTCCCCATCTACAACAAGCCCATGGTGTATTACCCGATTCAGACCCTGGTGAATGCGGGCATCGAGGAGATTCTGCTCGTGACAGGAGGGAAGAACGCAGGTGACTTCCTCCGGCTGCTCGGCAACGGCCGCGACTTTGGTCTCAAGCACATCAACTACACCTACCAGGAAGGCGAAGGAGGGATCGCGCAAGCGCTGGGGCTTGCCGAATACTTCGCCGGAAACGATTCCATTTGCGTGATCCTCGGCGACAACATCATTGAAACCAACATCTGCCAGGCGGTTCAGAATTTCAAGAAACAGAAAGACGGCGCAAAGATCCTCCTCAAGGAAGTGCCGGACGCGCAGCGTTTTGGCGTCGCCGAACTGCGCGGGAATCACGTGATTGGGATCGAGGAGAAGCCCCGGAACCCGAAATCGAACTACGCGGTGATCGGAATCTACCTCTACGATAAAACGGTGTTCGAAAAGATCCACCGGCTAAAGCCATCCGGGCGGGGAGAGCTTGAAATCACCGACGTGAACAACTTCTATGTCAAAGAAGACAAGCTCACATACGAAGTGATGGACGGCTGGTGGACGGACGCCGGCACATTCGAATCGCTGCTTCGCGCCAACATGCTTGTATCGGAAACAGGCGCGAACAAGATGTCCCCGGCAGACGTGCCGCAGGAAGTGACCCGATGAAGATTTTTGTTACCGGCGGCGCAGGATTCATTGGCTCGAACTTTATCCGGCACGTTCTTTCGTTATCCCGCGGCTACCAAGTCGTGAACTACGACAAGCTGACGTACGCCGGCAATCTGGCGAACCTGGCCGAGGTTGCGGAAAATCCCCGTTATTCATTTGTGCGCGGCGACATTTGCGACGGCGTCGCGGTAGAAGAAGCGATGCGGGGTTGCGATGCGGTCATACATTTTGCCGCCGAGTCGCACGTCGATCGCAGTATCTACGAGCCTGCGCCCGTCATCGAGACCAACGTGACGGGAACCTTTATCCTGCTTCAGGTGGCGCGAAAGCTGGAAGTTGGACGCTTCGTGCACATTTCCACCGACGAAGTGTACGGCGACATCGCTCCAGGCGCGTTCGCTGACGAGGATTCTCAATTGCAGCCGAGCAGCCCCTACTCGGCGTCCAAGGCGGCCTCGGATCTCCTCGTGCGCTCCTATGTCCGCACGTACGGATTTCCGGCGCTGATTACGCGCTCGTCGAACAATTACGGCCCTTATCAATTTCCTGAAAAATTTCTGCCGCTCATGGTGGCCAACGCCCTCGAGAACAAGTCACTCCCGATCTATGGCGACGGGAAACAACAGCGCGACTGGCTGCACGTGGAAGACAACTGTCGGGGGGTTCTCGCCGTGCTCGAACGCGGGCGTGTGGGTGAGGCCTACAACATCGGTGGCTTAGACATCGTGGAAAACATCGCCGTCGCGCGGGAACTGCTTCAAATCATGGGCAAGCCGGAAAGTCTCCTCACGTATGTGAAGGATCGGCCCGGGCACGACCGCCGGTATGCTCTCCGTTGCAACAAGATGGAGAGAGAACTCGGCTGGAAGCCGGTCATCCCCTTCGAGGAAGGCCTGCGGCAAACCATCGATTGGTACAAATCGAACTCCGAATGGGTGGCTGCCGTGAGAGGCGGCGAATACCGGTCCTACTACGACAAATACTATGTGAACCGGGACTCCTCGCTGCGCGCCATTTCATCTTTGGAACCGAAAGTCCCCGTCTGAGGCGGTTGTCAGAAATCCTGTTACAGTAAAGTGGCGATTGCAAGCGGCGGATGGAATGCCGGCCTCGCGGGGGCTTAATCCCATTGCAGCGGATAGACACATCCCTTCCCGGCGTCTACGAATTCCAACCAAAAGTGTTTCATGACCCGCGCGGATTTTTCATGGAGACCTATCACCAGGAAAGATTCGCGAGTCTCGGAATCAGCGACGCGTTCGTTCAGGACAATCACTCCCAGTCGGTCAAGGGAACGCTGCGCGGTCTTCATTATCAGTTGCGGCGCCCCCAGGCCAAGCTTTGCCGCGTGATCGAAGGAGAAGTGCTGGACGTCGCGGTCGATATTCGCGTGGGCTCGCCAACGTTTGGCAAGTGGACCAGCGTCTTGCTTTCCGCAAAGACTCACAATCAAATTTACATCCCCGTAGGGTTTGCGCACGGCTTCCTGGCCCTAACCGACAGGGTGCAGTTTCTCTACAAGTGTAGCGACTTCTACGATCCGAAGGATGGGTACGGAATCCTTTGGAGCGACACAGACCTTGCAATCTCTTGGGGAATTTCGAATCCCCTGGTCTCCGACGCCGACGCAAAGTACCCGTCGCTGGCCGCTACGCCGCGAGAGCTTCTGCCCAAGTATCGCAATCCATGAAACCCGAAATTCTACTTACAGGGGTGAACGGCCAAGTCGGTCACGAACTGAGCGTATTTCTTCAGCAACTGGGAAGCCTTACTTCGCTGACCCGCGAGCAACTGGACCTTTCGAAACCGGACGAAATTCGGCGCATGGTGCGAACGGTCAAGCCCAATCTGATCGTAAATCCGGCGGCGTACACGGCGGTCGACAAGGCCGAGTCGGAGGAACAAGCCGCGAGAGATATCAACGCGCGTGCACCCGAAGTGTTCGCCAAGGAAGCGAAACGCATCGGCGCACTGCTGGTCCACTATTCCACCGACTACGTGTTCGACGGGACGAAGAATTCGCCCTACGGCGAAGACGATCCCACGAATCCGCAAAATGTTTACGGGAGAACGAAGCTCGAAGGCGAGAGCGCGGTTCAGGAATCCGGAGCTGCGCACTTAATTTTTAGAACGGCCTGGGTGTACGGGTCGCGAGGCCGGAATTTCCTTCTAACGATCCTGCGGCTGGCGACCCAGCGGGAAGAGCTGAAAATTGTGAATGACCAGGTCGGCGCGCCTACGTCGAGCCGAGAAATTGCGAGAGCCACTGCAAAAATTCTGGAGGGTATTTTCGCCGGCAATCACAACCCATCGCCTCTCCCGGACATGAGCGGTGTCTATCATATGACCGCCAGCGGGGAGACGACCTGGTATGAATTTGCGACGAGCATTCTTGACCGAGCCGCGAAAGCGGACCGCGCATTGCCTTGGTTCGCAACCGCTACGAACAAGTCCCCACTCATCGCGCGCCGCGTACTTCCCATTCCTACCAAGGAATACCCAACGCCCGCGCTCCGGCCGGCCTATTCCGTGCTTTCGAACGCCAAGCTCGGTCGCACGTTCCATTTACAACTGCCGCACTGGCAGTCGCAATTGGATTCTGTCTTTTCGCATGGCCCGGAATTTCACTCACCTGGCGGCGTGTAGACAAGACGGGAGCGGGCTCCGCTTGGAGCCGGGCAAATCATTGACTACCTTCGGTCGAAAGCCTCCCGCCATCGATTACTTCTTTCGGTCTGTGCCTTTCTGAGCTGCTCCGGCTTGCGGCGGCGTGAGGGGGAACGCTGCATCGGTTGTATCCATCTCGAAATCGTCAAAGTCAACCGTGTAATTGTTAGGCGGGTAGGTGCGATGGCTATTTCCTAGCTCGACTGCAGTAACCGCCGCGTTCGTTCCATCCACGTATGTCGTGGTACCAACCAGGTCCATCGAGGCGTCATACACACTCAGCGAGCCGGTCGAGCCTTTCACGAACTTCATTGTGACCCAGTACCACGTGTTGTCGCTGATCCCCGTGACTCTTCCAATTGTTCCGCCCGAGTTCTCGGGGCTCACGCGAATCTGCCGCTCGTTATCCAAGCTGTCCCGTTCATCGGACAGCCGCATCGTCGGGCCGTACGTGGGATTGAAGAAGGACATGAAATGAGGACCTTCGCCCCAAGGATACGAGGCACCCGTTTTGTACCAGAGTCCGATGGACACGACGTTCTTCTCCGCTGGGAGATTGTAGATAATCATGCTGATTGCGCCTGTCGAAGAACTGTATTGCATCCCTCGCGTGCCTGCGTCTCCGGTCACGGCGTGGACAGGAGATCGCGCTTCCGCCCGTGTGGTCAGCAAACCGGCCTGCTGCGATGTGACCCAGGTACCCTTGGCTCCATGAGAAGACGCCGCAAGCTCTCTGGCAGTCATGGTGCTGCCAATGGTGTCCTGCTCGAAATCGACCCACAAGTCGTATGCCTTGGCAGCGGTGTGCGCAGGCCGGTAAGGGGCAGTGCCGCTGCTTCTCGGCGCGGTCAGCAGAATGGCTAGGAATATAGCTCGGCGATGCGAGATCATCGGGTGCCTTTCCGCAGCTAGGTTGAATCCCCTGCGATTAGGTGAGTTGGAGTTCAGCGGTTCATCAACCCTAAGATCGGAAGGCAAGCCCGCGAAAATTACCGAAATCGCCTCGTTGGATACAAACAGTAACGTGCCGCGCTGGCGTGTGGGCCAAAATCCCCTAGAATCAAGCCTGTTTGGCGCGTTCGTTTTGAATGGTTACAGAAGGTGTCCAATCCCAGAAGTGCGGCCTCCAGTTGCGGCCCTCGACGACAACGGCTCCGGCGAAGCCGGGGCTCACGTCGATGGAGCGCAATGTCCAGCAACTTGCGTCTTCGCTTTGTAGCGTCTCCGGCTGGCCCGGCGTGAGCGACACGCTGAAGCTTTGCAGCGGTATCTGCAGGCCCAGCCCTCGCGCCTTTATGTAACCTTCCTTGCGCGTCCAGCACTCGAAAAATCCCTCGGTCCGCATCGCTTCCGGCAAGGCTCGCAACTCTTCAAGCTCTTCCTTCGAGAAATAGCGCTGGGCGATTTCATCGCCGGCAAAATCCGCGCGAATCGATTCCAAATCAACTCCAATTTCGCGGCCGCACGCAAAAGCTAGCAGGGCAAGCCCGTTTGAGTGTGCGACGTTGAAACGAATCGACTGGGAGGGATCCTCGAAGTGAAGAGCAGGCTTCCCGAAAGTTCCGTAACTGAATTGAAGCGAGGTTGGGTTGCGGCTTAGGTATGATCCGAGCAGTTCGCGCAGGATCCCACGGCAAGCGACGAAATGGTTCCGGTCGCGATCGAAATGAAAGCGATCTGCTCGCGCCTGCTCGTCCTGCGCAAGTACGCCCCGCATTCGGCTGAGGGACTCAGGCGGCAGGTCCAATCGGGCGCGCCAAACGTGGATCTCTTCATTGCCGAGAACAAGATTTGTCGGAAGGGCAAGCCAATGGGATGGGCTGGACATTTCGCAGGATTATCAGTGGGGATCGAGGCCGAAATCAATCCACCCGCACAGGCGGCCTATTTGCTCGAGCTCGCGAGCGCCTCTTCAAGTTCCGGTTGCACACATTCCGGGGAAGCATCGGGCCGGTGCAAGCACAACTCCAGAGTGTTTGCGAGTTCCCGGCAGAATGGTTCGATCAGCATTCCTTTTGGATACATCGGCAGCTGATGGATTTCCAGACCTTCGCGGACAACTTTTCCCCAGCCATAATTGGGGTCAGTCAAACCCGCGAAATAGCCTTTGGATCGAATAACGGCGACACGCCCGGTGTACGGCCGGGGCGTGTACCGGCGAGCAGCATCGTCGTTGACCTTCTTGATCATCAAGTGAGGGAAGTCGTCCGGTTCACTCTTCCCGAGCAGGCGCATCGCGTGAAGCGCAGCCTGCAACCGGATGCTTAGCCTGCCGATCGCGATGTCTACCTTTTCTTTCAGGAACCTCTCTCGGTCGTTTTCCGGAAGCGAGAGAATGTTGGCGCAATGAAACCAGAAATTCTGCAAAAGATGCAGCGGCTTCTGAAACCAGCGATTTGATTGAGGAGTCTGTGCCGCGTTGTACGTGTCGAGCATCGCGGCGAGTTCGACGTTCTTCCCCATCGCGGTCAGCTGCTGAGCCATCTCAAACGCGATCGTTCCGCCGAGACAATATCCTCCGATGAAATATGGCCCCTCCGGTTGCAGAGCCAAAATTTCTTTGACGTACTCGGAAGCCATCTCCTGAATCGTCGTTTTCAATTTTCCGTCGCCGTTCAGTCCTTGCGACTGCAGGCCGTAGACGGGCTGATCCGGGTCCAAGTGGCGCGCCATTTGCCTGTAAAGGAGCACATTCCCTTCCGCGCCGTGCACGAGGAACAAGGCGTTCCTGGTGCCGCCTGTTCGTATCGGCACGAGGGATGACCAGAAAGGCTTCCAGCCTTCCCCGCGCAGAATGGCCGCGAACGTTTCTACCGTGGCGGCCTGGAAAAGCGTAGCGAGAGGCAGCGTCTTGCCGGTCAGCTTCTTCACCTCAGACATCAAGACGACCGCATTGAGCGAGTGCCCGCCCAGATCGAAGAAATTGTCGCGCAAGCCAACCCGGTTCACTTTCAAGACCTTCGACCAAATATTGGCGAGGGCCTGTTCGAGCGGATCACGAGGTCCGAAGAACTCCGTCGTGTCGACAGCGCTCTCCGCTTTCGGCGACGGCAGCGCCTTTCGATCGATCTTGCCGTTCGGGGTTAGAGGCAGCTTCTCCATCACGACGAATGCCGAGGGAACCATATAGTCCGGCACATCGTTTTTCAGATGCGATCGCAAATCACTAGCTGCCGGCTCTGTCTGCCGTTCCGCCACCGCATAGTACGCCACCAGCTTCTTGTCGCCCGGCGTATCTTCTCGAGCTACCACTACGCATTGCCGCACCGATTCGTGACGGCTTAGAACTGCTTCAATCTCTCCCAACTCTATCCGGAAGCCGCGGATCTTGACCTGGTTGTCCACTCGTCCCAGGCACTCCACGGTCCCATCAGCGAGCCAACGCGCCAGGTCTCCCGTCCGGTACATCCGGCTGTTCGCCTTGTACGGATTCGCAACAAATCGCTCTTCTGTCAGTTCCGGTCGATGCCAATAGCCCCGCGCTACTCCCACTCCACCGATGTACAGCTCTCCCACCACTCCCACCGGCGCCAAATTGCGGTTGGCATCCAACACATACACATCCGTGTTCGCGATCGGCTTGCCGATCGGAATCGTTCCTTTCACCGACGTTACACGCGACACCGTGGACCACACCGTCGTCTCCGTCGGCCCGTACATGTTCCACAATTCCCGGCATCGGGTTAGCAGCTTCTCTCCTAAGTCCGGCGGGAACGATTCCCCGCCGCACAGAATCTTTAGCTTCGGCGACCCGCCCCAACCCGCCTCAATCAGACCTCGCCAGGTTGCGGGCGTCGCCTGCATCACCGTGCACTTCGATTCTTCGATCCGCTCCATCAGCTGCGCGGGATCGTGCGTATCCTCGCGGCTCGCGATCACGACCTTGCCGCCGCTGATCAACGGCAAGTACAGCTCCAACCCCGCGATGTCGAACGACAGCGTCGTGACGGCCAACAGTGTGTCATTGGCGTCAAAGCCCGGCTCCCGTTGCATCGACCGCAGAAAATTCACCAGAGCCACGTGCTCGATCGCTACTCCCTTCGGCTTCCCGGTCGATCCCGACGTGTACAGCACGTATGCCAAATTGTGAGGATCGGCGCTGAAATCAGTCAGCCGCTCCCTGCTATGCTTTGCGATTTCTTTGCAGTCTGCGTCCATTCGCACGACCGACCCTGGTCGGGTCGGCAGTCTTCCGTCGAGCGCGCTTTGGGTGATGAGCACACGCATCCCGCTGTTCTCCACCATGTATCTCAAGCGGTCCTGCGGGAAGGAAGGATCGAGGGGAACGTAAGCGCCGCCAGCTTTCAGAATCCCGAGCAGCGCAACCATCATGTCGAGGGAACGCTCGTGATACAGGCCAACGAGTGTATCCCGCCCAACGCCGAGTCCTCGCAAATGCCACGCGAGTTGGTTGGAACGCGCGTCTAGTTCACGGTAAGTCATCTCGCGCCCATTGAAGACCAGGGCGGTCCGCTCCGGCGCTTTCGCGGCCTGCTCTTCAATCAAGCCATGTAGCACCTGATTCTTTTCGTTCAGCGCGGCGGCTGTATCATTCCATTGGCATACAAGTTCGTTGCGCTGCGACTCAGTGAGAACCGACATGTTCGAGACGCTCTGCTCGGGGTCGCGGACGATCGCGTCGAGCAGTGTCTGGTAGTGGTCGAGCCAGCGTTCGATCGTCGTGGCGTCAAACAGATCGGTGTTGTAAAAACAATTCAGAACCAGGCCGTTCGTACCCTCGGCGAAATAGAAAAATAAATCGTGTTGGAGAGCTGGTTTCGGATTTCCCTTGGAGGCAAACTCAACTCCCTCGAATTTCGCCCCGCTGGCGTCTCCATCCACGGAAAAGTTGATTTCGACGAGGGGCAACCGCCCCGCCACGCGCGGGACTTTGATCTGCTGGAGAATACTGCCAATCGAGCATTCGTGATGCTCGTAGGCGTCCATCACGTTCTTTTTCACCGACGCGAGGTTCTCGTGAAAGCCGGCCTCCGGCCGAATTTGCGTTCGAATCGGGAGGAAGTTCACGCAATGCCCGACAAGGCAATCCTTGCCGCTTACCGCCTGGCCGGCAATGGAAAGGCCCGCCGCGGTGTCAGCCTGGCCGGTCAAGCGGTAAAGCAAAGTGTGCAGCGCGCCCATCAGCAAGACCACGAGCGTCGAACCTTGCTGTGCCGCCACACGCTTCAAAGCTTGATGCTCTGCCGCGCCCATAACGCGTTTTAGCGTGGCGCCCTTCGCCGACCGCACCAGAGGATGCGGACGATCCGTCGGCAAATCCAACTGCGGAGGAGGGTCGGCGAACCGCTGCGTCCAGTAGTTCAGAGCGTTGCGAGCGGCAGGACAGTCCGCCTGGGTCGCCATCGCGTACTCCCGGAAGGAAGCCGGCGCTTCGAGGACGGGAGCGACTCCTTGCTTCAGCGCGGAATAAATTTTGCCGAGCTCATGGACGAGCAAACGGGCCGACCAACCATCGCAGATGATGTGGTGCGCGGTCCAGATCACCACGTGGTGATCACTCGAGAGCCGCGCAATCGTGACGCGCAAGAGTGGCCCAGTCTCGAGATCGAACGGCTTGCAAGTATCACGTTCGATCATGCTCGCCAGTTCGTGCTCCCGCTCGGCTTCGCTGTTGCCCGGCACATCGACGAGCGGCGCTTCCAGTTTCGTTTCCGGTTTGATCTGCTGCGTGCCGCCTTCGTTGTCGATGCTCGCGAGCACGATGGGGTGCCGCTCAATTACTTGTTGCAAAGCTGCGCGAAAAACGCCTGCATCGAAGGCTCCTCGGAACTGAAGGCTGAGCGATTCGTTGTAGGCGATGGCTGCGGCTCCGCCCATTTGAACTGCCAGCCAGATTTCCTTTTGCCCTTCGGTTAGCGGGAACGGACCACTTCGATCCGGGTGCGCGACGACACTTTTCTCTGGCACAGCGGGCTTCGAAGGCGCCGCCGCTTCGGCAGGCTCTTCCGCAGACGTCTTGCTATCGAGGTAGGACGCGATCGCGTCGATTGAATTCAATTCTTCCATGAGCTGGCGGAAGGTGATTGAAACGCCGAATTTGCGCTGGAGAAGGTGCGCGGCTTGCGTCAAGAGCAGCGAATCGAGGCCAAATTCCAAAAGGCCGGTCGCGGGATTCACGTTCGAAAGATCGGACCCGGATAATTCCTGCAATAAGGATCGAGCGGCGGCAACCAGACGCTCTTTGCGAGTGGCACCCACCTGAATCTGGGCAGACGATTCGAGTGGACTCGAAAGGCTTTGCACGGGCGCTGTTTCACCGGTTGTCACGGATCTAGAAAGATTGGTTGAGGTCGTCGCCGCAGCTTGGACTGGTGCGCCGGATGAAACGTGTGGAACACCGGCGGGCGGTTCCGGCCAGTACCTCTTTCGTTCAAACGGATACGTAGGCAGCACGACCCGGCGTCGCTGTTCGTTCACGTAAAAAGCCTGCCAATCGACCTCGACACCCGCCATCCACAGGCGGCCCAGCGTTTCCAGCATCCCGCGCGGCTCGATAGCACCCTGAAGGGCCAGGGACGACAGCACGATCTGCTCAGGCGCCTTCGCCGGATGCTGCCGCGAAAGCGTACTGAGCGTCTGGCCAGGGCCAACCTCGAGCAGGACGTTTTTCGAGTCCTTCAAAAGCTCGGCGATGCCATCGGCAAACCGCACCGTCTGCCGCACGTGACCCGCCCAATATTTCGGTGCTTTCGCTTCCTCGGGAGTGATCCAACGCGCCGTTACGTTGGACACAAAGGGAATCTGCGGCTCGCCGAACGCCGCCCGGCGAAGCAGTTCCGTAAAGGGATCAAGCACGGGATCCATCATCTGCGAATGAAACGCATGCGACGTGTGCAGATGCCGAACAGCAACGCCTTCCGACTCAAACTCTTTTTCGAGCGCCGCGATGGCCTCATGCGGGCCCGCGACCACGCAAAGATTCGGCGAATTAATTGCGGCGATATCCAATTCCGAATGAAGTCGCGGCAAAACCTCTTTTTCGGGCAGGCGCACCGACAGCATCGCGCCGCCCGGTTGCGCCTGCACTAAGGCGCCGCGCCGAGCCACGAGCGCAATCGCTTCTTCCACCGAAAATACGCCCGACAAACAGGCCGCAGCGTATTCACCGACACTGTGGCCAATCATCGCGGCGGGCTTGATGCCCCAGGACATCCACAGTTTTGCGAGGGCGTATTCGATGACAAAAAGCGCCGGTTGTGTGAACCGGGTTTGCACAAGTTGTTTCTTCGCTTCTTCCTCTAAGCCGCTCGGGGGAAACATCACCTTGCGCAGATCGATTCCAAGAATCGGCAGAAGCAAGTCGCAGCAGCGATCGACTTCGGCGCGGAACACGGGCTCCAATCGATACAATTCCGCGCCCATGCCTGGGTATTGCGCGCCCTGACCGGGAAACATGAAAACGACGGGCGGCTGCCGGAGTTGCTGGCGATGCGAAAAAACGCGCTTGGGATCTCGCGCATCGAGCGCCGCCGCGCCCTCGGTGGCCTCCCCGCAAACGACAATGCGCCGCTCGGCGAATTCGCTACGGCCTGCTTGGAGCGTGTAGGCCGCATCCGCGAGCTCTCGCGTTTTCTCGTCGGGGTCTGTTGTAGGGGGCATCCGCTTCAAATGCTGCGACAAGTCCGACGTCGCACGGTCAAGTGCGACGGGTGTCTTAGCCGAAAGCATTAGCAATTGCCAAGGGCGCGAAGGGCCGGAGGAAGCCAATTCAGGCGACTCTTCCAGAACGACGTGTGCGTTTGTGCCGCCCGTTCCGAACGCGCTCACGCCTGCGCGGCGCGGAACTCCCGGCTTCGTCTTCCAGTCTTGGAGCGACGCGTTCACGTAGAACGGACTGTTCTCGAGATCGAGCTTCGGATTCGGCGTCGTGAAGTGAAGGCTGGCCGGAATCACTTTGTGGTGCAACGCGAGCGCAGTCTTGATCAGGCCCGTGACTCCGGCGGCCGCGTCGAGGTGGCCGACGTTCGTCTTGACGGAGCCGATCCCGCAAAATTGTTTGGCGTCGGTGCCGAAGCGGAACGCTTTGGTCAACGCTGCGATCTCGATAGGATCACCGAGCGGCGTCGCCGTGCCATGCGCCTCGACATACGTGATGGTTTCGGGATCGACACCCGCAAGAGCGTGGGCCATGGCGACGACTTCGGATTGGCCTTCGACGCCGGGGGCCGTGAAGCTCACTCGCCGTGAGCCGTCGTTGTTGAGCGCCGCGCCTTTGATCACGGCGTAGATTTCATCGCCGTCGGCGACAGCCTCTGCAAGGCGTTTGAGCACCGCCACGCCGACTCCATTGCCGAACACAGTGCCCGCTGCCTGAGCGTCAAATGTGCGTGTGTGCCCGTCAGCCGAACCGATGTTGCCTTCATCGTGATAGTAGCCGCGCTTCTGCGGCACCGTCACAGACACGCCGCCGGCGAGCGCGACATCGCATTGATACGTCAAGAGAGATTGGACTGCCTGGCAGACGGCAACCAGCGAAGTCGAGCAGGCGGTGCTGACGTTGATCGCGGGCCCTTTGAGGCCCAGCTTGTACGCCACGCGCGTCGTCAGATAGTCCTTTTCGTTGCCGAACATGACTTGTTCGGGTCCGACGAGGTCGATCAAATCTTGCCGTTGATGCAGCGCGTACAAGTAATACGTGTTGAAGCTTTGGCCCGCGAACACGCCCACCGAACTCGTCATCTGGCTTGGCGCGTAGCCCGCGCGCTCGAGCGCTGCCCAGCAAGTCTCCAGGAAAACTCGCTGCTGCGGGTCCATCACCTCGGCTTCTTTGGGATGAACACCGAAGAATGCCGCATCGAAACAGTCTGCGTCCTTCAGGACTCCGCGAACAGGCATGTAGCGGCCGCGACGCCGCACTGCTGCAGCGTCAAGGCCGGACTCGGCTAGCTCTTCGTCGCTGAATGAGCTGACGGTTTCTTTGCCGTCCAGGAGGTTCTGCCAGAACTCCTCGACGTTCTCCGCACCGGGAAAACGCCCTGCCATGCCAATGATTGCAATGCCTTCGTATCGGTCTTCGCTCATTTCCTGAGTCTCAATCCTGGCCCGCATCCACTAAATGACTTTGAATCAGGGATATCCCAAGCCAATCGAAGCAAGGCGTGGGCCAATCAAGACCGAGTTAATCGATTGATATGAAGGAGTTTATTTGTGTTTGGTACTTATGGGACGGGCGACGCCCACCACTTTGTGGTAAAGCTTTTCTCTCATGTGGGCCGCTAGGTATCTGGTTCGAATCGTTCGGAAAAGCCTAAGAACTGCGCGTGGGCAGAATGTCCTTAAGTCCTATTTTTTCAATGTCATGCGTAACTTGGCCAACGCTTCCTGCTGCCGATGGGCGCGATCCCGCAACTGCTCCTTCGTATTCGTAGGCGACTTCGTTGGCTGTCGCAAGTGTTGGGCAAGAGAGCGAATCGTGGGATGCTCGAAGAGGGTCACCAATGGAAACTCAGTCTTTAGCGCATCTTTCAGGCGGGCATGCAATTGTACGAGCAGCATGGAATGGCCGCCCAACTCGAAAAAGTTGTCTTCGACTCCGACTTGGTCGAGCCCGAACATCCTCTGCCAAACCGCCGCGATGGTGTGCTCCATTTCGGTTTGCGGAGGCGCGAAATTTTGAGATTGAGTGAATAGCTTGCGGCTCGGCCGCGTAGCGGCGGGCAGAGGCCGCGACAGCATTGCCAGCAAATCCGTCAACGAATTTTCGAGCGAGGCCGGCAAACGCTCCAGTAGCAGCGCGAGATCGCGTCCCCATTCTTCTACCGTGGCCCGAGCAATGGCTTGGCGGTCGTAGATCAGCGTGAGCCTTAGTTGCGTGCCGGGCTCAGCAAGCAGCATGACTGGGTAATTGGTGTGGATTGGCCCGGCAAATTCCTCGATGCCGATTTTTCCGCCGAGTCGCCGCGCAGAATCGTCCACTAGGTAGTTCTGGAAAACAATCAGGCTGTCGAATAGGCGGTAGCGCCATGGCACTTCGCTCGCATTCTGAATTTCCATCAGTGGCGTGAATTGGTAAGGATTCAGCTCGAGCGAGCGCGAATGAACGGAACGCACAAATTCCGCGCCTGTCGAGCCTGCATCCACCGAAACGCGAACGGGCAAATTGTTGACGAAGGGACCGACAATCGACTCGACTCCGTAAATATCGGTCGGCCGTCCATTGAAGGCTGCGCCAAACACGATATCCGAACTGCCGCTCTGCCGGCTCACGAGAAGCGCCCAAGCGGATTGGACCAAAGTGTTTAGCGTTACCTGAAGCTGGCGTGCGGCGGATTGAAGCGAGTTGGTAGCCTCCGCCGAGAGCCTAAGAGGGTGTTCGACGTATCGCTCTCCTTGCCCGCTCAGATCCGGTGGCTCGCTCGGCAGCACGGACGGCTCGCGAAATCCCGCAAGGTTTCCCTTCCAGAATTTCAGCGCCTCGCTCGCCGATTGACCGGAAAGCCACTCGGGATAGTCGCGGTAGGGGCGCGCCGGTTCAAGTTGCGGCGCAGGGCCCTGCGTGAAAGCTTCGTACAGGCGGCTCACGTCGCGGAATACCAGCGGCCAAGACCAGCCATCGAGCAGTAGCGCAGGGACGCTCCAGACGAATTTCCACGTGTCTTCTGCCAGCCGAATGAGCGCAGCGCGCACTGCTGGCGCCTCCGTGAGATTCAATGCGCAAGCTCGGTCGGCCTTTAGATAGCCGGCCCAGCGATCCGTGTGTTCCGCGACAGGGCATGGGCGCCAATCTTCAATGTTCCACGGCATCTCCGCGTCACGGTGGACGATCTGGACCGGCTCGCGCAGCCGGTCGCCATGAATCGTGGTGCGCAGGATCGGATGACGACGCAACACCTCCTGCCATGCGCGCTGAAATGCCGGAACGTCGAGGTCGCCCCGCAATGTACAGTGCCACTGATCGAACGCCAATTGCCTCGCCCCAGGGTTCGCAGAATAGAAAAGCGTTTGAATTGGCGAAAGCGGGTAAATGTCTTCGATCCCGCGCTGGCCGGCGAGCAATGAATCGAGCGTGGCTTGGTCCAGATGAGCCAGCGGAAAGTCGGACGGAGTGCGCCCGCCAGCCCTGGAGGAGAGGCAGTGCGCAATGAGCTCTCTGAGCGCGCCCAGAAATTCATCGGCCAGGTTCGCTATGGCGTGGTCGGAGTGCAGATTTTGACTATACGTCCACCACAGCTCCAAACGGCCGTCGATCACCAGGCTGTTGATTTCCAAAGCGTGGCGGCGCCGTTGCGCGGGACCGTGCCAGGGGCCGGTGGATTCACTAGCGAAACGAAAGAGCGCTGATCCGGCAACAACTTGATCGAACTGCCCCAGATAATTAAATACGACCAATGGCTCGGGCTGTTTTGCCAAGCCGGAATCGGGAACAAGATACCGGAGGATGCCGTAACCAATGCCGCGTTGCGGAATCTCGCGGATCTGTTCTTTGATGGACTTTAAAGCCTCGCCAGGCTGCCAGTTGTCGCTTGCCTCGGGAAGCTGCAAAAGAACAGGAAAAATGGACGTGAACCAGCCAAGCGTCCGGGACAGATCGGCGTCTTCAAAAAGATTCTCGCGCCCGTGGCCCTCGAGATTTGTGAACAGCGCGCCGCTTCCCGTCCAGCGGTTCCATGCGCGCGCGATTGCGGTCAACAGAACGTCATTGATCTGCGTGTTGTATGCCGCCGGAACTTGTTGGAGGAGCGCTTGAGTTTCTGCCGCGGTCAGCGCGACTTTCACGGTTTTTGCAGAAGCTTCCGTGTTCTCCTCAGAGGAGCCGGCCACGGCATTCGGCAAAGTTGGGGAGTCCGTCGACGAACGGCCCGTCACACGCATCCAGTACGGCAGTTCCTCCCGGAGCCGGTCCGTTCCGGCGAACGCCCGGAGCTTTTCCGCCCAGGTCTTGAAAGAGGTCGTCTTCGCCGGGAGTTGCAGCCCATTTCCGTTTCCGTTCTTGACTTGTTGATAGGCGCTTTCCAAATCCTCGAGGAGCGGTCGCCAGGAAATTCCATCAACCGCCAGGTGATGCACAACGATCAGTAGTCGATCGGGGCGGCTGGCTCCCAAATCGAAATACGCGACGCGCCAGAGCGGGCCGTTCTGAATATTGAGGGTCGCTTGAACGGATGCCGCGGCGGATTCTATTTCGCGCCGCTGTTCGGCTTCGCTGAGCGGCGATAAATCAGCGCGGCTCAACGGCGCGGGCTCATCGTCTGCAGAATAGGATTGCCGCCACCCCTCGCCCGTGCGCGTGTAACGCAGACGCAGCGCGTCGTGCTGCTGGCTTACTTTCTTGAGGGCAGATTCCAAAAGGGACGGGTCCAGCTGTTCGCTCAGCTCGAACAGGAATGCCTGATTGTAGTAATGCGATTCGCTCAGATCCTGCTCGAAAAACCAGTGCTGGATCGGCATCAGCGGCACCTCGCCCGCCACTACCTCCTCTCGAGACTGCGCCTCTTCGGCAAGGCCCGCGACGGCAGCCAGTTCCGCGATCGTCTGATGCGAGAACAAAAGCTTCGGCGTCAGTTTCAGGCCTTCGCTACGTGCCAAAGAGATAATCTGAATACTGAGGATCGAATCGCCGCCCAGCTCAAAGAAATTGTCGTTCACACCCACGCGCTCGACACGCAGCACCTTCGACCAGATAGCGGCTAGCGTCTTTTCCGCGGGCGTGCGCGGCGGTACGTAGCGCGCCGCCAATTCAGGACGCTGTTCCTCAGGCACGGGCAGAGCCTTGCGATCGACCTTGCCGTTGTTGGTAAGAGGGAATTTTTCCAGGAACACGAATGCCGCCGGCACCATGTACTCGGGCAACTTTTTCTTGAGGTGTTCGCGCAACGCGCTTACCTCGGGAGCGGGCGAGGGCGTCACGACGTAGGCGACGATGCGTTTTGAGCCAGGCGCATCTTCGCGAACCAAGACGAGCGCTTGGCGGATGGCGGGATGCTGGCACAAAACCGATTCGATTTCTCCAAGCTCAATCCGGAAGCCTCGGATCTTCACCTGGTGATCGATACGGCCCAAATATTCAACGTCGTGCCCGGGCAAAAACCGTGCCAGATCACCAGTCTTGTACAGGCGCGAACCGTCTCGCCCCGTAAGAGCGTCCGGAATGAATCGCTGTGCGGTAAGCTCTGGTCTCTGGAGATAGCCGCGAGCGAGACCCGCGCCGCCCACATACATTTCTCCCGGCACGCCAATGGGCACCGGTTGTAGTTGCTGATCTAGGATGTAAATCTGCAGGTCGGGAATCGGCACGCCGATGACGCTGCCGGAAGAGAGATCGTCTTTGCTCAACGGGCGGTAAGTCACGTGAACGGTCGTCTCGGTGATGCCGTACATGTTCACGAGCTTCGGCTTTTGGTCTCCGTGCCGTTCGTACCAAGGGCGCAGCGTCTGCATCTCGAGCGCTTCGCCGCCGAAGATCACATAGCGCAGCGCGAGTTCCTTTTGGCCGACAGCTCCTTCTGCTTGGATTAACTGCCGAAACGCTGAGGGCGTTTGATTCAGAACCGTGACTTTTTCCTCGGCCAGAAGCTCGTAGAACGCCTCAGGAGACCTGCTCACTAGGAAAGGAACCACAACGACGCGGCCGCCGTACAGCAGCGCGCCCCAAATTTCCCACACGCTGAAATCAAACGCGGTCGAATGAAACAGTGTCCATGCATCGTTTTCGCTGAATTCGTACCAGTGCTCGGTATTCGAGAGCAGTCTGACGACGTTTCGATGTGTGATCTGCGTTCCCTTCGGTTTCCCTGTCGTGCCGGACGTGTAGATCACGTAGGCCAGGTCATCCGGGCCGGCTTCGGTCGGCAGGTTCTCTAGTTCCTCCACCGACGAGGGCCGCGCCAGGATTTCATCCACGCAGAGCACTTTCGCGGGCGTCGGCGGCAGCTTGCTCACCAGGCTGATCTGTGTCAGCAGTATCGGCGCATTGGCGTCCTCCAGCATGAACGCCAACCGGTCCGCCGGATAAGCAAGGTCAATCGGCAAGTAAGCTGCGCCCGCCTTCAAGATCGCCAGGAGAGTGATGACAAGCTCGTTCGTTCGCTCGAGGCACAGACCAACCAAAGTGTTGGGCGTAACGCCAAGCTCGACGAGCTCACGCGCCACTCGATTGGCTTCTGCATTCAGATCAGCGTAGGTCAGCGACCGGCCTTCACAAGTCAGGGCAATAGCGTCGGGTCGCCGTTCCACCTGCGCCTCAAACAATTTGTGGAGCGTCGCTCCGCCATCGAGGGGCAGCGAACGACTGCGCGCCGCCTGCCCCGGGACATTGAAGCCCTCGATCAGTTCGCGCCTCTCCTGCTCGGTCAGGAGAGGCAGGTCCCGGACCAGCGCATGAGGATTCGTCGCGACGCCGCACAACAAGCTTCTCAGGTGGCTGAGCATCCGCCGGACAGAATCGTCCGCAAGCCGCCGGCGATCGAACTCGATTTTGAAGCTGAGTTGCTCGCCGTCATACGCCGCCAAGGTAATGGGGAAATTCGTGAGCTCGTGCAATTCAACTTGCCGCTTCGACCACGCTCCTCCAAGCGAGCGCATCGCCGCATCGAGCCGGTAATTCTCGAATACCAGCAGCGTCTCGAAAAGCGGCTGGCCTGGGGGCGCCTGACTCACCGACTTCACACGCGCCAATGGGGTGTGCTCGTAGGGACGCATCTCCATCCACTGCTTGCGCGCATTCTGCAAAACGGAAAGGACGCGAGTGTCTCCGCTCAGAGCGACGCGGACGGGAACCGTGTTGATGAACAGACCGATAGTTTCCTCGGCCCCTGAGACGGACGATTTGCGACAGGCGCGAGTGGATCCGAAAACGATGTCTTCTTCGCCGGAATAGCGGTGAAGCAAAATCGCCCACGCACCCATGACAAGGGCGTTGACCGTGAGTCCCTGCTCCTTCGCGAGTGTTCTAAGCTGCAGGGTTGTCCGCGCATCGACCGTTTCCCAGGCTTCGCCTTGCTGATAAACAATCTCCTCCGAGGCAACTTGGCGATCAACGACCAGGGGAGTCGGCGCAGTAAATCCTGACAGCATCTCTTTCCAAAACGTTTCGGCCGGTGCGAAATCCTGTTCCTGCAGCCAGTCAATGTATCGCCGGTAAGACAACGGCGCCGGGCGTTCCGCGAACCCACCACGACCAAGCTCGTCGTACACCTCGAACGCCTCGCGCAGCAGAATCGGGTAGCAGCGGCCGTCCAGCAAAGCGTGATGGAACGTCCAGACAAGTGAGAAGGATTCGTCCGCCAACTGAAAAAGCGTCACACGGAGCATCGGGGCGCAATCCATCTCAAAGGCCCGGAGGCGGTCCGCTTCGAGAAATGAGCCGAGATGTTCCGTCCGCTTCTGCTGGGGAATTCGGCGGGCGTCTTCAAACGAAAATGGAAGATCTACTTCCGGGAGAATTTCCTGCCTGGGTTGGTCCACGCCTTCCCAGACAAATTGAGCGCGCAGAATTTCGTGGCGGTTCAGCAGCCACTGCCAGGCTGCCTGCATGCGGCGAACATCAATCGATTCCGGGAGATGAACAACAACTTGCTCAACATCGACGCCGGAATGAGGTTCCTTCAAATGGTGGAAGAGCATCCCCTGCTGCATCGGGGAGAGAGGATAGGAATCGATCAAAACCTTTTGGCTCATCGCTTATGGGTGACTAGTTCGCTTACTGGGGGCCGCGGAAGCACGCCAGTTTGCGTCGCAACACCAGACACACTTGCCCCCGCAAACGGAATGACCAAAATGTGCAATCCTGTGACCAATGGAGAAATTTCGTAACGTATTGTCAGAAATAGACTTACTTGAGGAATAACCCTGGCGGACGGACTCGTCCTCTCCTGTGGTGGAAAGTATTTTTCCATATTTGGACATCGATTCCTAACATGTGCTAATTCTTTTGGACTACCTGGATCTTCCTGAAAGGGTGGGCATTAGCGGGCGTGTTCGCTTCGCTCGTACCCCTGTGGACGGAGTAGCCGCCAATCCCAGGCGGAACGAACGATCGCGCGGAGATCAGAGACCTTCGGTTGCCAGCCAAGGACCGCCTTGGCCTTGGAAGGATCGGCAATCAATCTCGCGGGATCTCCGGCTCGCGGAGACTCGATGCGCGCCGGGATGTCGCGCCCGGTTACCTCACGCGCGCACTCGATCACTTCAAGAACGGAATAGCCGCGCCCAGTCCCAAGATTCAGAAAATCGGACTGGCCTCCGGAGCGCAGATAGTCGAGGGCGCAAATGTGCGCGTCGGCAAGATCGACGACGTGGATGTAGTCGCGGATGGGCGTGCCGTCCGGGGTCGGATAGTTGTTGCCAAAGACGCGAATGGCTTGCTGCTGTCCAAGCGCCGCCGCGAGCACGTTGGGGATTAGATGCGACTCCGGCCGGTGGTCTTCGCCGCGCAATTTGGTAGCGCCCGCCGCGTTGAAATAGCGCAAGGCGACAAATTTGAGCCCGTATGCGGTGTCATAGGAGTCGAGCAACCGCTCCATGAAGAGTTTCGACCAACCGTACGGATTCCTCGGCCATTTGCGGCTTTCTTCCCCGATCGGAATCTGCTCCGGATCGCCGTAAACGGCCGCGGTCGAAGAGAAGACCAGTCGGCGCACATCCGCCTGTACCAGCGCGCCGAGAAACGCGATCCCGTGCCCGACGTTGTTCTCGAAATACTTCGCCGGCTCGCGAACTGATTCTCCAACCTCGATCAAAGCCGCAAAATGAATGCAGGATTCCAGCTTATGCTCCCGCGCGATGCGCGCAACGAGCTCGCGGTCACCAGTTTTTCCTTCGTAGAGTGGGACATCCGCGGGCAAGGCGGCGCGATGGCCACGCACTAAATCATCGAGAACGACAACTTGCTCACCTTTCCCGAGCAAACGCTCTACCGTAATGCTTCCGATGTAGCCGGCTCCACCAGTAACCAAAATAGCCACGCGCCGTCGCTCCTTGGAGAGACCTCTCTCGCAAAACATCACGAAGCATCAACGACACATTCGGACGTAAAAGTCTACCTCAACGCGGTTGAGCAGCCCGGCCGTATTTTGGGGGCAACGCTCCAGTGAACATCACGTCAGCGGTTTCGTCATGAGGATGAAGTGCACGGGAATCTTTGTTGGCGTGGGGTCGTCATATGGCGCGGTACCAGTCTCGGTATATCCCCACCGGGTATAAAGAGTATGCAAGTCCCTGCGAACGTCCACGATTTTCATGTCGCAGAACTTGCAGCCCGCGTCTCGAAAATGTTCTTCCACGGCGTTGACGAGTCCATGGCCTACTCCCGTCCCCTGCACCGACGGCTCGACCGACAGCATGCCAAAGTAACCGCGTTCCCCATTCTGCTCAATGTGGACGCATCCCACGATGCTCGATCCATTTTCCGCCAGCAGGAATTCCCCGTTTTCCATCAAGCCGCGGACTGTCGCCGGATTGGTGCGGTCCCGTTCGATGAAAAATTGTTCTACAAGGAATGCCGTGTTGACCAGGCGAGCGATCGCTTCGGCATCGCTGCTCTTCGCGGTTCTGAGGGAGATCATCGGCTCGCACATCATATCAATATTGAAACTCGGTTTCCCCTCACGATGGAGCGCGACACAATCGGTTCCTTATGGCCGTTCTCTGACTCAGAGCCGTTTTCAGCGCGAATTGTGGAACCTCAGTGCAGCAGAAGAGGAATACAGGAGGGGTGAAGTGTGCACGTCCCGGTGGTTAGGACGAGACGAATGCAACGAGGTTGCCAAGGGAGGAATCGTAAGATGAACTCGAACCGTAAGTATCTTTGGATTTTGACATTGCTATTGGCTGCGCCCGGGCTGTCTGCGAGCGTCACCGCCGCACAATATCAGGGCGGTGGTTACGGAAGGCCGCAAGGCGAAGAGGGCCGTCGAGGACCCATGTCCGTCGATGACCGAGTGAAGCGAGTGACCAAGGACTTGAATCTGACCACGGACCAGCAGACGAAGGTCAAGTCGATACTCGAGGATGAGCAAAAAAAGGCGCAGGATCTTCGAAACGACTCCGCCAACGACCGCCAAGCGATGCGCCAGAAAATGATGCAGCTTCGGCAGGACACCGGCGATCAGGTTCGCGCGCTACTCGACGACAAACAAAAGGGAAAGTTTGACAAGATGGAAAAGCAGCGCCAGGACAGAATGCAAAACCGCCGAGGCGGAGGAAGCGCGCCGAGTGGAGAAAATCCGGGAGGAAACCCACCGCCGCAGAACTAGTTTGAATTGGCACGAACAAGAATGCGTGTCAGGACATGTTGTGGCGCGGGCTTAGCCTGTGGGTTTTGGGCCTCGCAAGAACGAACCCAACAGGCTGAAGCCTGCGCCACTTTTCTGTTCAGAACCCGTAGAGCTTGGCGGGATTGTCGACGAGGATCATTTTTCGCGTGGCGGCGTCTGGCACCCACTGCGCCAGTAAATTGAGCACGCGGCCATCGTCAATCTGAAAAAATGGAGTGATCTCGGTGTTCTTGCGAGTGGGAACCGGTAGCCCCGGATGGGGCCAGTCGCTTCCCCACAGAATTCGCTCTGGATTTATGCCCACGAGCGCGCGGGCCAAGGGTGCAACATCCGGATAATCTGGCCCCTCAATGGAACTGCGGTACGGCGCGGAAATCTTCACGTACGCCTTGCCCGTTCGAACCAACGTTAGCAGCGACGAAAAACCCGGCTGCCCGGCGCCAAGCGCGGCCTCCATGCCTCCAAAGTGGTCGAAGACCACCGGCATCGGTGCCGCCGCTACATCCGCACTGATGGCGCCAATCACAGTCAGGCGCGTGTAAATCTGGATGTGCCATTTCCTGTTCTTGATTCTCTGCACCGCAGCTTGAAACCGCTTGCGGCCAATCTCAGGATCGGTTTGGCCCGCCGTTTCGAGATTCAGCCGGATGGCGCGAACTCCGGCGCGGTCCATTTCGTCGAGCGCGGAATTCGGCGTCTTGTCATCAATCACAGCGACGCCGCGGGCGCGCGCGCCGAGCTGCTTCATCGCGTCCAGCGTGTTCGAGTTGTCGGCGCCATAGACAGTCGTCTGCACGACAACCACGCGATCCATGTGCAGCGCCTTGTGTAGGGAGCGGAGCTCGTCGACGGTAACAAGCTCCGGCGTGTAGGGGCGCGAAGGAAACATGGGAAATTTCTGAGGGTCCTGGTAGACATGCACGTGGCAATCGCAGGCGCCCTCCGGCACCGCGAAACTCACCGGCGTGGATGGTTGCGAAGCGCGCGCCGATGCCACGTTCGGCCTCCAGGCAAGGCTCGCTGCTCCCACCGCTGCCGCGCCTCGCAATACATCGCGCCGCGTGAATATGGAAAACCTCCGGAAGAGTTACCGCGAAAGTATAGCGCGGCCCCGAATCCCCGCCCGCCGAAAAGACGGGTGCGGGCTATACTTGTAGCCCGCTAAAAAAAACGATGCGGGCTGTGCTTACAGCCCGCAAAAAGAATTGGTACAATCCGCGAAACCGTATAACATCTCGCCTTCGCCGAGCCGTTCGGAAAACTTCTCTTCTCGTGGAGAGCTAAGTCATGTGGGCATCGAGAATTGCCGTCGTCACTGCGGTCTGCGCGGCGATCGCCCTTCCTTTGTCATCTCGTCCACAAGCGCCGGTTGCCACCGCACCCGACCCAAAGTTCATCGAAGACCTCGTGTATGCCAACCGCATTCTCTATAACGAGGAGGTTCTGGACGGCTTCGGCCACGTGAGCGCGCGCAGCGAAAAAGACCCGAACCACTTCTTCATGGCGCGCAGCATGGCGCCGGGACTGGTCACGTCCGGCGACATCATGGAGTATGACCGCGAAGGCGAGCCAATCGACGCCCGCGGCCGTAATTCCTACATCGAGCGCTACATCCACGCGGCGATCTACCGCGCCCGGCCCGATGTGAAGGCGGTTGTGCACAGCCACTCGCCGGACCTCATCCCGTACAGCGTGACGGGCACGACGCTGCGCCCCGTGTATCACGTGACCGCGTTTCTCAGGTTGGGTGCGCCGATTTTTGACAGTCACGATGAATTCGGCGATACGGACATGCTGATCCGCGATAACCAGCTGGGGGATGCACTGGCAAAGACGCTGGGCAACAGTGGAGTTGTCCTGATCCGCGGGCACGGGTTCGTCGCGGTGGCGAATTCGACCATGATCGCCGTCTACCGCGCGATCTACACGCAGATGAACGCCCGGGTTCAGGCGGCGGCAGCGAAGCTTGGGCCGGTCAAATTCCTCACGCCCGGCGAAGCGGTGAAAGCGCAAGAGATTACGGAAGGTACCGCGCCGCGCCCGTGGGAGTTGTGGAAAGCGCGAGTCGGAAAAATTGAATAGAATTTCGGGGCTAAAGCCCTCGTCTCTCGACGACGAAACACCGCGTCTAAATCGCTTGCGGGAAAAGTGCTGGATACTGTCATTCCGAGCCCGCCGCAAGCGCGCCTTTGGTAGCACAGACTTAGTCTGTGGGGTTCCACGCGATCTTGGCTGGCGCGCAGGGTCCGGGCTCACGAACGAACCGCCACAGACTGAAGTCTGTGCTACCTAAGTCGGAATGACACGCTTTCGGTTTGTGGCAGCGCATGAAGCCTCGGTCAACGAGCTGCTCGCTGCGAGGCATTTTAAACATCAAATGATCGGAACTCAGGCATCGTTCAACGGGTGCGGGCTCTACTTGGAGCCCGCCAGGACATGATGAATACCTACAAAATTGCAGTGATTCCCGGAGACGGTATCGGCAAAGAAGTCGTGCCGGAAGGCATACGTGTTCTCGAAGCGGCAGGCAAGCGTTTTGGGATGAAATTCTCATTCCAACATTTTGATTGGAGCTGCGAAACCTACGTCAAGACGGGAAAAATGATGCCCGACGACGGCCTCGCGCAGCTTCGCCCGTTCGACGCTATTTTCCTAGGAGCGGTGGGCTATCCAGGCGTCCCGGACCACATTTCGCTGTGGGGACTGCTCATCCCAATCCGCCGCAGCTTCGAGCAGTACGTGAACCTGCGACCCGTCCGAATGCTGAAAGGCATCGAATCGCCGCTCAAGAACGCGCAGCCGGGGAAGATCGATTTCTGCGTCGTGCGGGAAAACAACGAAGGCGAGTACTCCAATATCGGCGGACGAATCTTTGACGGCACCGACGACGAAATGGCCATGCAGCAAACGATTTTCACGCGCCGCGGCGTGGATCGCATTCTGCGCTACGCCTTCGAGCTGGCCAAGAAGCGCAAGTCGCACGTCACCTCCGCCACAAAATCGAACGGCATCATTCACACCATGCCCTACTGGGACGAGCGCTTTCAGGCCATTTCGAAGGAATACCCTGGGGTTCGCACCGACCAATTTCACATCGACATTCTCTGTGCCCATTTTGTGCGCCGCCCGGAATTCTTCGATGTGGTCGTAGGATCGAACCTCTTTGGCGACATCCTTTCCGACCTGGGCCCCGCGGTGGTCGGGTCGATCGGGATCGCTCCCTCCGCGAATTTGAATCCGCCGAAAAACTATCCCTCCATGTTCGAGCCGGTGCATGGCTCGGCGCCGGACATCGCCGGACAGGGCATCGCCAATCCCATCGGCCAAATTTGGTCCGGCGGGATGATGGTCCGCCACTTCGGCGAAACCCAAGCCGCCGACGCCATCGAACGCGCCATCGAGGAAATCCTGACGCGCCCCGAATATCTCACCCCAGACATAGGCGGCAAAGCGACTACGCAAATTGTGGGGAAAGCCATCGCCGACGCGCTAGGCAAGTGATACCCGCCTACGCGTGACGAGTTTTCGTTCACCCCTAAGCCGTCACAAGTATCCTCAAAAGCTTAGGGGCAAATTCATAAGTCTTAGAGTCGACAAATTCTCGGACGCTTGTCACGGGAGCCGCTCCAAGCGATAGCTTGTTATTCAGATACAGATCGTCAGCGAGGCGAAAAACGCTCTGCTCGGTAATTATGGAGCACAGACGGTATTGAGCTGTTCTATCGCCTTCCACATTTCTTGCATAGTCGTCTTGTGTGTCTCCGAACACAGAATTATTTAACGCATGACCGCTGTTTATGTAAATGACCCCATCGACCAGATCGGAGCATTTCTGATTCTCCAAATCTCTGTACTTAACTTCCCGTATTAAGCCTCCCTCTTCTTCTTGGTCAATAACTACCATTCCGTTTGCAGTGATGACCTTACCAGAGGGAAGCTTTGTGACGGCGCTCTTTAATACGTGAAACGAAATACTTGAAATCACGGTTTTTACTGAAGAAGAGAATGTATTCAAAGGTTCGGCGAAGCTGTCCCTGTCTAGACCACGGCAACGTCTTTGTCTTGTTCCAGATTATTACGTCCTGAAGCTTCCATCCCACATTGGTCAGACGGGCGGCCAGATCAAATGGCAAAAGTCGCAGCTGCGATCTGTGTTTAAATGTATCGGCAACGATCCATAACGAACCGGTTTCCTTGGTTTTCTGAAGGAGTCCTTCGAAGATCCTGCAAACGGAGTCCAGATATTCCTCGTACGTTTGCCCGTGGCCGATTTGGTCCTTAGCTCCGTAATCTTTCATTGAGCCATATGGAGGCGACGTTATCGTTACGTCGACTCCTCCGGGCGGTAGAGAAGATACTAAGGAAAACGCATCGCGGTGATAGTAGCCACTTCTCATTCTTCAGCTCTCACAGTCGGAACTTTTCATCTCCGCGTGGATGGAACTTGGCTCGCACCTCTTTCAATCTGCGTTCAATCGCGGAAAATATCTTCTCTACCTCTTTCTCCGAGTAGGAATAGGCCTGGCGGTTGGCACAATTTCCGAGTATTTTCAGGCGCCGAAGCACCTCGTTGGTCCTAGCGGTGGCTAGGCGTCGAAATCTGTCCTCCGGCGTCTCTGCTTGAGGCACTTTCGCGGCTACCTTTGCAATAGAGATAGCCTATTGTACGGAAATAGTTCTATTTGTAAAGGAGCATTATAGGCTCATAGCTCACTTCGCTGCATAGGAGGCTGTCCCACTGAACCCGCTGTCACAAAACCCCTACCTGCCCGGTCTTAATGAATGAGTCCGATATGGGCTCCGTCCCCGGCCCATGCGCATCCAATCGGGAAGGCGATGCAAGGAAAAGACAAACCTAGCGCTTCGGAAGAAAAACACACGCAATCGGCGAATGAAGCGGTCCGCCTGGCTACGTTCGACCAGCATCGCGGACTCCTTTTTTCGGTCGCTTATCGAATGCTGGGCAGCGTGGCCGACACCGAGGACATGCTTCAGGAGACGTTCATCCGCTGGCAGCAAGCCTCGATCGAAGAGGTTCGCTCGCCCAGGGCGTTTCTAGTCACGATCATCACTCGCCTGTGCATCAATCACCTGCAATCGGCGCGCGTCCAGCGCGAAGAATATGTGGGCGAGTGGCTGCCGGAGCCGCTCGTCACCGATCCAGCCAGCGATCCCCTCGGAGTGGTGAAGGTCGATGAGTCGCTCTCCATGGCGTTCCTTTTGCTGCTGGAGCGCCTGACGCCAATGGAACGCGCGGTGTTTCTCCTGCGCGAAGTCTTTGACTACGACTACGCGGAAATTGCCCAGATGTTAGCCCAGAACGAGGCAAACTGCAGGCAGATCCTTCGGCGGGCGCAGCAACACGTCGGCGACATTCGCCGGCGCTTCGATGCCTCGGCGCAGCAGCGCAATGAATTGCTGAAGCAATTCATCCAGGCGACTCGCAAGGGCGAGTTGCAGGGACTCGTCGAACTGCTCTCCAGCGAAGCGGTCCTGCATACCGACGGCGGCGGCAAGGCCATTGCTATTCCAAGTTTGGTCGAAGGCGCGGCAAACGTCGCCGCGATCATTCTGAACAGAATGAGTACCGTGGTGCCGAAGGATTTGGTAACGCGCCTGGCCCAGATCAATGGGCAGCCTGGCATCGTCAGCTATCGCCAAGGCAAACCGTTCTCCGCATTGTCACTGGAAATCGCCGAGGGTCGCATCAAGGCGATCTACGTGGTGACGAACCCGGAAAAACTCGCGCACCTGCAAAATTTGCCCGCGGCGCCGCACTAGAGAGCTGCCTCTACGTTCGAACAGAATTCCCGTTCGAATTCCGAGTTCGAACGATCAAATTGTTCCACGTGGAACAATTTCGCAAGCTGCTCGGGCTAGGCTTTTACGCTCAACAGTTTGATTGAGCGTGCAGCCTGCGTCAAAAATGTTTCACGTGGAACATTTTTGTCGTGGAGAACCGGCAACCTCCTCCGTTCTCCGGCGCCGCGAGTGTCTATTCGCATTTGCCGGCTGGCAGCAGGCGTACAAAATGTTCCACGTGGAACATTTTTGACATGCGGAGCGGCTAACCTCCTCAGTTTTCCGGCCGCCGCGAATAATTATTCGGTATTACCTCCACTCAAAGTGCGACAGGCTGAAGCCTGTCCTACTAAACCATGTCACAAAATGCGCGTTCGAACGGTCATCCGTATGGAGGCCATGGGGAGTGAACCGGGCCTCGGAGAAGGTGACGTGATGAAATTGATTGTATTGGGGGCTACGGGAGGCATTGGCCTGGAGATCGTTCGCCAGGCAACCGAGCAGGGACACTCGGTGACGGCATTCGTTCGAACGCCGGGACCGCTCGCGGCGTTCAAGAGGCGCGTCTCGGTGATTCGAGGAGACGTGCTGGACGATGCCGAACTCGAACGCGTCATGGCGGGTCACGACGCGCTCTTATCGGGCTTTGGTCCTCGCGTGCCCATCGCAAAAACCGACGCTGATTTGCTTTCACGCTTCGGTATCGCTCTGACGAAAGCGGCGCTCCGCGCAAGGCTGCGACGCCTCATTGTCGTGTCAACCGCTTTCCTATTCCAGGATTCGATTATCCCGCCGACGAATCTTGTCGGCCGATTGTTCTTTCCTCGCATGGTTGAAGACGCCACCGAAATGGAAAGCATTCTGCAGAAGAGCGGGCTCGACTGGACCATCGTGCGCCCGCCCCGGCTTACCAACCGGCCCCTTACCGGGAAATATCGCGTGCGGGAAGGCCACCTCCCCGGTTTCGGCTTCACAATTTCGCGCGCCGATGTGGCCGATTTCATGATCAAGACTGCCGAGAATCGTGGATTCATCGGCCAGGTTGTGGGGACGAGCAACTAAGCCACGCATGATCTTTCTGGCCCCTGAGAACGAGCGCTAGCCTGGATCTCTCACCAAGTCCGGAGGAATTGAGTTAAGCAACAAACCTACCGTTCGTCGACACGCGGATCGCGGGGCCGGTGCTTTCGGTAGCACAGACTTCAGTCTGTGGGGTTCCATGCGATCTTGGCTGGCGCGCCAGGGTCCGGGCTCGCGAACAAGGCCTCCCGCGACATTGTCAATGAGGTGGGAGCAGTGCTTGCAGCCCTCTTCCCAACTCGGGTCGAACATGAAGTGATAGACGATGAGCTGGCGTCGACCTGCAAAGAGATCGCGCAAGCTGACGTGTCCATTCGGCCCGTCGAAAACATAGTCCCGTTCGACTTTGACCATGGGCAGAGCGCGGCGCGCCTCGTTCAGCGAGTCACGCTGGCGGGTAAATTCCTTTTCCTTGGCTAGAAAGTCGCGGCGGGCGGCAAGCCACTCCTCCCGCGACACCACACTCGAAACAACTCTCTTCTTCTCAACGCTCGGATTCGTCATTTTCGTCTCCTGTAGTACTCGGATTTGTTCCTTCAAATTCCTGCGGGCTGCGCATCGGGTAAAACTTCGCGATGGCGAGCGCCGCGAGCGTGCCGGCCAACGGCATGCTCGCGGCAAACGCAACTGAGAAAGCGGCGCATTCGGGACACACGGGTTCCTCCCTAAGTGGCACAGGCACTCTTGCCTGTGCGGGTTGTGCTGCCGTTACATTCGCTACACAGCTAAGAGTGGCTGTGCTACTGGACTTTTTCTGTTATGCGGTTGCTTGGGCTGGACGCTCGACGATGGGCCGAACTTCAATGGTGCCCAGTCGCACGGACGGAATCCGCGCGGCAATGGCAATGGCTTCGTCGAGGTTCTTCGCTTCGACCAGGAAATAGCCGCCGAGCTGTTCGCGGGTCTCGGCGAACGGCCCATCGGTCAAGAGCCGCTTGCCTTCGCGCACCCGGACGCTTGTGGCAGCCGTCGTCGGGTGCAGCTGGGCTCCGGTGACGTAGTTCCCGCTGGACCTGATCTCCTGGCTAAACTGCATGTACTCCCCCATGATTTTCTGCTGTTCGGCTTCGCTGAACTTGGCCCAAACCGTGGGGTCGTCGTAAATCAGCATCATGTATTTCATTTGAACACCTCCGTAAGTGAGTCGAACGGGAAACGACAAAATCGACAGTGTAGCCAAAATTTTTTATCATGAGCCATGGACCAAGAAGCTGCTGCGGCCGTGGACGCTCTGTATCGCACTGATTGGGGCCGGATTGTCGCCACCCTCATCCGGCTGGTCGGGGACTTCGAGGTCGCGGAAGACGCTGCTCAGGAAGCGTTTGCAGCCGCCGTGGAGCAGTGGCCCAAATCGGGGGTGCCGGATTTTCCGCGAGCATGGGTGATACAGACAGCGCGGAACAAGGCCATCGACCGGATCCGCCGCAGGGCAAAATTCGAAGAAAAGCTTGAAACCTACACGCTGAGTGCGAGCCAGCCGGCCGAAGAACCCGATTACCACGACCGCGGCAGCGAAATCTCGGATGACCGGCTTCGCTTGATCTTCACCTGCTGCCATCCTGCGCTTTCGATCGAGGCTCAAGTTAGCCTGACGCTGCGTACCCTGTGCGGCCTCGAAACCGATCAGATCGCGCGGGCATTCCTTGTCCCAGAGCCCACGATGGCGCAGCGGATCGTCAGGGCCAAACGGAAGATTCGGACAACGGGCATCTCTTATGCCGTGCCCGAAAAAGATGCGCTGTCCGAGCGCTTGGACGCGGTACTGACCGTGATCTATCTGATTTTCAATGAAGGCTACGCGTCGACGCGGGGCGCGAGGCTCATGAAGGCTGACATTTGCCGCGAAGCGATTCGTCTTTGCCGGCTCCTGCAAACACTGATGGCGCCGGACCCGCCTGGCGAACTGATTGGGTTGCTCGCCCTCATGCTGCTCCACGACTCGAGGCGAAACGCGCGATTGGATGATGCCGGAGACCTCGTCGTCCTGGAAAAACAGGACCGTGGCCAGTGGGACCGGCAGCAGATCGCCGAGGCGCTTCCTCTTGTCGATCAGGCGCTGCGCGCCGGGCCGGGACCTTTTGCTGTGGAGGCCGCCATCGCCGGACTCCATTGCCAAGCAGAACGAGCTGCGGACACAGACTGGCCCCAAATTGTACGCCTGTACGAGGTGCTGGAGCGGCTGAAGCCATCGCCGATTGTCTCTCTCAATCGAGCCGTAGCCGTGGCAATGGTAGATGGTCCCTCAGCCGCGCTCGCAATTGCCGACAAACTGATCGCCGCGGGGGAACTCGATCACTATCACCTCGTCCACGCGACTCGTGCTGACTTTCTCAGGCGGATGGGATCGCTAGCGGAAGCTGCGGCGAGCTATGAGCAAGCGCTTGCGCTGGTCCAAAACGAAAGCGAGCGCCGATTTCTCGAGCGGCGGCTGCGCGAACTTCGATCGGCCGATGGAGCGCTTTCAGCGCCGTGATTGGCCGGATCACGGGCGGCGGGCCACAATTTCGGCGACGGCGCGCTTGTGGGCTGAATCGTTGGGCTTTCCTTCGTAGCGATGCAAAATTTCCCAGCCGGCAAAATATTTTTCCAATTCGCCGGGACGCAGGCGATGCGCCGTCGGCTCCTCACCAGGCTCGGTGATGTGAACGATGGAAATCACGACGCCTCCGGGCACGACGCCTTGTTTAGCTGGCTCGAACAAATTGCTCTGCAGGTAGTAGCACATCGCGATGAGGTTCCAACGGGAAGGCTCGATCACGAATTCGCCCTCTTCAAGGTCAGCGACGTCGGCGTTGATTTTCAAGCCGCGCTCTGACGCTCTATTGCGGAGAATCTCGATAGCGGTTGCGGCGCCATCGACGGCCGTGACGGCCCAGCCATGTTCCGCGAGCCAGAACGCGTTTCTGCCTGCACCGCAGGCCAGGTCAAGCGCTTTGCCTGGTTTCAAATCGCGGACGGTCGCAACGACAAGAGGCGTCGGCGCAGCTTCCAAATCTTCCCCGGGCCGCTCGCGCAGGCGGTAACGTTCATCCCACTTGCGTATCTTCACGATGGAATTGTTTCTGTAACTGGAGACCATTGCAAGGCGCGAACGAAAATTCCCGAAGGCGTCGGAGACTCTTGCTCACTTCCCCGCGTCTGCAAGGTAGAGTTGATCCAGGCTGCGCTTGTAAGAGATGGCGAATGACTTTCCGTCGGGAGTGATTGAATCGACGGAACTTTGGAGTACACCGACAGGGTCTGCGGGGGCAACTTGTTTCCAGGGCTGGCTTTGCCCCGTGGCGGAATCGACGCGCCAAATGGTCGGGACCTGTTCCTGGCGGGCTACATAGAAATACTTCCCGTCCATGCTCCACGCCAAGGGTCTATCCTGCTCCCTAACACTCGGGAGAGGAGAACACTTTGCATCCTCGATCTGGCACAGACTCCATGCGCGCGGCTGCTGGTTAAACGCAACAACTCGCTTGCCATCGGGCGAGACGGCGATGCCAAACTTCACGCTGAAACCTTCCGGCGTCACCGGGCGAGGAGCACCGCCTTTGGTGCTTTGAACGTAGAAGCGGGAGCCTCGGCCAGGCTCATTGCCGGCGAATATGAACTCTTGAGAATCCGGCATCCACCCCACTCCCGAATATCTCTCAATGTTTGGATTTTTCAGCGTGCGCGCTTCACCGGGCCCGGTGGGGAGAAATTCGATCTCAGGAGGGTCTTTCAGCAGCAGGGCCAACGCCCACGCGCCGTCTGGAGAGAGTCCGATCGCCGCACCCTCTCCAAGCCGGACGACAGGTGAACCATCGGTGTTCCGGAGGCACACCGAGTAGAGACCGCTGGAAACAACACTACCGTCACTGAATAGGATTCTCTTCCCGTCACTCGAAAGCGCTGGCGAGAAGGAAGTATCCAGCCAAGACAGATCGCGCTCCTGAGCTCCTGCGATCGAGGCGGCAACACTGTACGTCACTTCACTGCGGGAGAGCAGTAAGCGGCCGTCCGGAGCAATATCAAGCAGCCTGATCCCTCCGGGTCCAGCCAGCACATTACGAGTCGTGCCAGAAAGCGTCGCCGCGAAGACAGCTAAGTCGGAACCGCTTCTTGTGGCGGAGAACCACACCTCGTCTTCCTTGGGCGACCATGCAAGCCCATGCTCAGCCTCCCAACCGGAGGAGAGAACCTTGGCCTTCGAGGCCGTGTCGACGACCATTACTTCTCCACGGTCGTCTCCTACGACTGGATGATGCAAGAACGCAACCATTTTGCTGTCGCGGGAGATGCGCGGCTGGGTAATCTCTCCAGTGGTCTCAAAGAGCATCTTGCCCAGGGGATATTCCAAGCGATACTTTCCAGCGACTATATGAACGATGGTCATGGACTGGCCGTCGGGAGCCCAATCGGCAGCGGTTACATCCTGGAGGATTTCCCTGGGCGCACCGCCGCCCATGGGCATCGTGGCCAGAGTGCCTTGAAACTCGAAATGATCGAGCGGCTGGACGGCTGTCAAAACGGCAAGCTCGCCCGATGAACTGACGGAGAGCACCACGCTTTGCTTGACATCGACTGGGCGCGACTCAGGGAACTCCTTGTTCGCCGTATAAATTTGCTCAGGTCCGCCATCCCAGGCGGCTGTGTACACGACGGTTTTGCCATCGGCCGAGAGGCGGGCAGAATAGACTGTGCCGCGACGATAAGTGATTTGTTGAAAGGCTAGGTTGCGACGCGGTGTGCTTGTCGCGTTGCGAGCAACCCATCCAGCAACCACCGCGGCAACGACCACACCTACGGTCGCGATCACACGCCATTTTGTTCGAGTTACTTCCATCGGAGCGATGGCGGTACTCGATGTGCCGGACAGCGATTCAAGCGCAAAGCTGAGATCCGACGCGGACTGGAAGCGCTGCGCGGGTTCCTTCTCCAGGCAGCGGCGCACGATGCGATCGAGGCCGGGAGAAATCGCGGGATTCGTCCCCGTCAATTCCGGCGGTTCTTCCTTCAAGATCGCGGTCATGGTCTCCGCGGTGGTGTCGCGCTTAAAGGCACGCTGGCCGGAGAGCATTTCGTACAGGATGGCGCCCAGCGAAAAAATGTCCGAGCGGTGGTCGGTTGCGGCGCCGCGAACTTGCTCAGGAGACATGTAGCCGACCGTGCCCATCACCATGCCGGGTTGCGTATGGACGTCGGCGACCGTTGCGCCGCTCATTGTTGCGGCCGCGTGCGCAGGGTGCGACGGGTTCTGCTTGGCCAATCCAAAATCCAGAATCTTTATCCGACCTTCTTTCGTGCAGAAAATATTCTCCGGCTTCAGGTCGCGATGGACGATCCCCCGGCTGTGGGCCGCTGCGAGTCCATCGCAAATTTGACGCGCGTAGTCCAGGCCTTTGCGAACCGGGAGCGCTCCCTCTTCAAGTTGTTCGCGCAGGGTTCGCCCTTCGAGCAACTCCGAGACGATGTATGGGCTTCCGTCTTGAGTGCCGATGTCATGGACCGCGAGAATATTGGGATGATTCAGAGCCGCAACCGCGCGCGCCTCTTGCTCGAACCGGCGCAGGCGATCCGCGTCACCGGCGAAGGATTGCGGCAGAACCTTGATCGCGACTTCCCGTCCGAGGCGAGTATCGCGAGCGCGATACACCTCTCCCATTCCACCGGCGCCGAGCGACGATTGGATCTCGTACGGACCGAGCTTTGCTCCGGAGGTCAGAGTCATGGGTCGGGGCGATTATAGCTTCTTTTCGCCGGAGGACTTCAATCAGGAAGGCCTCCGGTAGTGTCTCAGTTTGAAGGCGGGTATAAAAAGAGATAGAAAAACCATATTGCCGCACCCCCACAAACAACTCCAACCGCCCGCCAGAACAACAATGGCAAGTTCGCAAAAATTGTCCTCATCCGAACGTTTGCGTCCTTTGCCGCTTCTGGATTACGGAGGCATCGAATGGCGAAAAGCGTTTGCACAATCGCCATGAGGAGAAATGGCAGTCTACGAATCATGAGGCTCCAAGCAGGACAATTTCCTCAAAGCTCCAAACGTGATCCGACAATCCGCAGGCCATCGCTGGCGTAACCCTCAGCGCCTTGTGAATCCGAGCGAAATTGTAGTGCATGAAGTGAATCGCCACCATCGCAATGTGATTCTCGGCTCCAAACTGAGACACTACCAGGCCTCCCGAAGACTTTTTTTGCGAAAAATGCAGAGAGCCAGAGCCGATTGTGCGAGACTCGGTGTTTCGCTGAGGGTGTGCGGCATGTAAGTCACCTGCGGGAACGGCCCGACGGTCATTCGGTTAGAGGGTGCTCCTTCGGCCGTGAACAGAAAGGGCGATATGAGCAACGAGGGCGCGATCGAGCGTTTGGTCGCGACGCGCATTCAGGAAAATCTTGCTGCCACCCAGACGCTGCTGGGGGACAGAAAGCTGCTCGAAACGGTCGCCGAGGTGGGCAGGCGAATGGCCCGCGCCCTCGCTGCGCGCCAGAGAGTATTCTTCTTCGGGAATGGGGGCAGCGCGGCAGACGCGCAACATCTGGCGGCGGAGCTTGTTGGGCGATTTGGCCGTGAGCGGCGCGCCCTCCCTGCGATTGCGCTCACCACTGATACCTCAGCCATCACAGCGGTGGCCAACGATTCTTCGTTCGAAAAGATTTTTGCGCGGCAGATCGAGGCCCTGGCCGAGCCAGGCGATGTTGCGGTCGGCATTTCGACCAGCGGCAAATCGGCGAACGTGCTCGCCGCGATTCGTGCAGCTAAGGAGCGCGGAGTGGTTACTGTGGGCATGACAGGCGGGTCCGGGCGGGAGTTGGCAGCGGCGGCGGACTATTGCATCCGAATTCCAACGGACAACACTGCACGGGTGCAGGAAAAACACATCTTGATCGGGCACATCCTCTGCGAAATTGTCGAGAGTGAACTGTTTCCCGAGAACGCAAAGTAGCAGACCCTCCGCCAAAACCCGACTTTGGTTGCGCCGTCGCCTGCTTGACGCTACAGTGTGTCTGCCGGCGTGTTCGGGACAAAGCAAACGTGATTCCCTTGTCAGCGAATTTCGTTTCACTGAAATTTAGGAATCAAATCCATTTTGGGTTGATCGTCATGTCAGCAATTTCTATTGCGCAAACCAACACACCAATTGCGTCCGCGCAAGACCGCGGCCAAGCCCGCTCGATGGTGATTTCGCAAACTGGGATTGTCGCGACGGAGTCTCCACTCGCGTCGAAGGCGGGCGCCGCCATCCTCGAGAGGGGCGGCAACGCGGTGGACGCGGCGATCGCGGCTCACGCCGTGATGACCGTTGTGGCGCCGATGTGGAACGGAATCGGGGGCGATCTCTTTGCGATCGTCTATGACGCAAAGACCAAGAAATATTACGGCCTGAACGCCAGCGGCTGGGCGCCGGCGGCGCAGTCTATCGAGCGTCTCCGGCAAAAAGGGCTGCGCGAAATGCCGGCGTACGGAATTGAGCCGGTCACGGTGCCGGGCGCGGTGGACGGGTGGCAAAAGCTTCTCGAGCGGTTCGGCAAAAAAAAACTGAATGAAGTGCTCGCTCCGGCGATTCAGGTGGCCGAGGACGGGTATCCAGTGACGGAATGGATCGCGCAGCACTTCGCGGCGGATGTGGATCTGCTGCATGAGAACGAAGTTGCGGCGCGCACCTTCCTCATTTCGGATCGGGCGCCGCGGGTTGGGGAGATCCTGCGCAATCCCGATCTGGCCTGGTCGCTGCGGCAGATTGCACAAGGCGGGCGCGACGCATTCTACAAAGGGGAAATCACGAAGCGCATTCTGGCACTTTCGGCGCGGCACGGCGGCGTATTGGCCGCAAAGGATTTCGCCGATTTTTCGAGCGAATGGGTCGAACCGATCTCGACGACTTATCGCGGCTGGACCGTCTACGAGATGCCGCCAAACGTGCAGGGCATCGGCGCGCTCGAAATGCTAAACATCATGGAGCAATTCGATCTGCACCAGTATGGGCTGAATTCGACACGCGCGCTGCACATCCAGATCGAGGCGAAAAAATTGGCGTACGCCGACGTGCTGCGCTACGTAGGCGATCCGAAATCAGTGAACGTGCCGGTGAGCGGCCTGCTCTCGAAAGAGTACGCGGCCAAGCGCGCGAAGCTGATCGACATGGACCACGCCAACTGCGAGGCGGGTCCCGGCAAACCTGTTCCCGATGCGGGTGATACGGTCTACCTGAGCGTTGTCGATCGTGAAGGCAACATGGTGTCGTTCATCGAATCAAACTACGAGGAATTCGGCTCAGGCCTCGTCGCCGAGGGCACGGGGTTTCCTCTGCACGATCGCGGCGCGCTGTTTAGTCTCGATCCTGCATCGCCAAACGCAATTGCGGGGCACAAGCGTCCGCTGCACACGATTATTCCCGCGTTCATGGAAAAGGATCAGGTTCGGATCGCGTTCGGGATCATGGGAGGATGGAACCAGGCGCAGGCGCACGCGCAATTCGTTTCGCATATCGTGGATTTTGGCCAGAACATTCAGGCGGCGCTGGAAACGGCGCGGTTTACGAAACGTTCGTTCAGCGGATGCGATGTGAGCCTCGAAAATCGGATGCCGGGCAACGTTAAAGGTGAGCTGGAAGCCAAAGGTCACAAAGTTACGATGCACAACGGTTTTTCGGACGCGTTCGGTGGAGGACAGGCGGTGATGCGCGATTACGCCGCAGGCGTGAACTATGGGGCGTCCGATCCGCGCAAGGACGGAGCCGCGATCCCGGAATTGCCGATCAAGGGTTGGGGGGAGTGACGTGAGTAGCACAGGCACTTTTGCCTGTGCGGGTTTCGCGAATCGTTGTATCGTGATCGCCTAGCTGAAAAAGCCAACAAAATCGCACAGGCAAGAGTGCCTGTGCTACTTAAACCTTCTGCAGCGTTTCCAGCGCTTCGCCTGTGGCTTTTTCTATGTCGGCGTGGAGGCTGTTGCCGTGGGCGTCCATGGTGACGATGGCGGCGAAATTATTTACGCGCAGGCGCCACATCGCTTCGGGGATGCCGAACTCCATCAGCTCGACTCCTAAAACCTTTTCCACGGTGCGCGCGTAATACTGCGCTGCGCCTCCGATTGCATTCAAGTACACGGCGCCGTACTCCTTCAGCGCGGCTGAGGTTTTCGAGCCCATTCCGCCTTTGCCGATGACGGCGCGCACGCCGTATTTTTTGATGACGTCAGCTTGATAGGGTTCCTCGCGGCTGCTGGTCGTGGGGCCTGCGGCTTTGACAACCCACTCGTTGCCCTGCTTGAGCATGACTGGGCCGCAGTGATAGAGCACCGCTCCGTGCAGATCGACAGGAGGCGGATTCTTCATCAGATAGGCGTGAACATTGTCGCGGCCGGTAAAGACTTCGCCGCTGACGAGCACGAGATCTCCGACTTTTAGAGAGCGCGCTTGCGCCTCGGTCAGCGGCGCTGTCAGCACAACTTCCCGCCCGGTCAATTTGAAGCCGGAGCCGCGCGCCATGCGCTCGACGGGACGCGAAGGATCGCGGTAGAGCCATTTGGTGATCGCGCCGTTCGCGGCGTCCAGGCGCACGCCAAGGCGGCGAAACGCCCAGCATTCGTACGCTACCGAGATGAAGAAGCTCGCCGGGAGGCGATTTGCGGCGGTGACTTTGCATCCGATCAGCGACGACTTGCCTCCGAAGCCCATCGCGCCGACGCCGATCTTGTTCGCTTCCTCCATGATTTCGGTTTCGAGCTTCGCCAGCGTCGGGTTGGGATTCACGTCTTCGAGCGTGCGGAAGAGTTGTTCCTTGGCCAGCTCGTAACCGTGCGCGCGGTCGCTGCCGACGCAGACGCCCACGGCGCCGGGTGCGCAGCCTTGCCCTTGCGCCTGCCACACGGCGTGCAGAATGCATTTGCGCACGCCTTCGAGATTGCGGTCGGCGCGGCCCAGGTGATCGAGATCGCAGGGCAATGAATACTGGATGTTCTTGTTTTCGCAGCCGCCGCCTTTGAGAATCAGCTTGACCTCGATGTCATTCTCTTCCCACTGCTCGAAGTGAACGACAGGAGTCTCTTCGCCGAGGTTGTTGCCGCTGTTCTTGCCGGTGAGGGAATCGACTGAGTTTGGGCGCAGTTTTCCGAGCCGCGTGGCTTCCGCGACAGCCTCCAGGATCGCCTTCTTGATGCGAATCTGATTCACGCCGACGGGCGTGTGGACTATGAATGTCGGCATGCCGGTGTCCTGGCAAATGGGGCCGGAATCGTCGCTGGCCATGTCGATGTTGGACAGAATGATGTCAAACGCCTGCGAGGACTGCGTACCGGACATTTCTTCGTTGGCCGCAATCGACATCGCGGCACGCACGTCGGGAGGAAGATTGGTGGACGTCTGGGTGATCAGTTCAAGCAGGCTGCCGGCAAGGAACTCCATTTCGCTACCCCCAAAGCAGCCATTTTACACGCGTTCGGCGGGCAGCAGACGAAAGATCGCAGCAAACTAACTACGAGGGCGCAGAGCACACGGGGATTAGATTCGCCTTAGACAATCGGTTGCACAGGCATCGCCAAATCGGCGCTTTGGCGGCTTGGGGCTAAAACTCCTTGGACCAAACCAGCGACAGGCGGAAATCGCCATAGCGCGGGCCGTAGGGGTTGACCGGATCGTGAACCGTGTAGAAGCCGCGAACGTAAGTCGCTTCGAGCGCCAGGCTAGGAGCGTTTCGCAGCGGAGCGACACGCAGCATCGGCCCGACTTCAACGACGTTGTTGTAGAAGTTGCCGTTCGAATCCTTCACAAGATTGAGCGAGCCGAGCAACGCCATCGGCACCCGCGAGGTCCGTAGGCGGATTCCTTCGCGTAGCTGCGCGGAAGCGAGCGCGTTGCGATTGTAACGGCTGTAGTAACCGCCGTCGGCATATGCGCTTCCCATCCACTTTGTTGTGCCTGAAGCGTTCGGCGAAGGCACAAGACTGGCGCCCCACGAGCGAAACCAGAGTAAGCCCACGCGATAGTCAGCAGGTGCTTCCGGCCCTGTCCCTACGAGATTCACCGCCGTTCCCGCTTCGGCGTAAATCACGGCGCCAGTGTGCGCAATGGGGCTCTGCACTCCGACGGAGAAGACCGCCGAATTGTCTGAATAAATTTGCGGCAGCGTTCCCGATCGAGAGCGGATGTCGCGGCTGAAGCGCAGCCCGACGTAGGGCTGAAAATACCGGCTGGGCTGCAACCCAATTTTCAGGTTCGTCGGATTGACCTCGTTCGAAAATCGCGACTGGAAAAACGGCTCCGCATAAACGGATGCAAACCAGCGCTTCGTCTGGTGGTGAACCTGCAGCAGCGCCGCTTTGGCCGGCGCAGAGATCGCCGGATCGGGGCTGGCGCTCGCCTCCGTGAACATCACCTCGGCCTTCTCGGATTTTCCCTCCGCGGAATACAAGTAGGCCAGTTGCAGGGTGGTAGTCGCGTCTGAGGGATCGTCCGTGTGGACGGATTCGAACGTTTGGATTGCTTCGGCCGTTCGGTTCGCGGCGAGCAAATCGTAGCCCTTCTGCTTGCGGTCCTGGAGATCTGATGTTCGCAGATCCGCTAGAGCCGCGCGCGCCTGCCCAGAAAGCAATTCGTCCGGGCCACGAGCCGCGATTTCAAAATATTTTGTCGCCGCGCCGGAGCGGTGCAGCTGTTCGAAAATGTATCCGAGCTGCAACGCCGCGCCAAAGTTCTTGGGATCGACTGCAAGCGCCCGTTCGAATTCCGCTGCGGCGTCGTCGATCGCGCCAGCGGACAGGGAGGCGTAGGCGAGATCGTTCTGCCAGTCCATGTTTGTGGGATCTGACGCAAGGGCTTTCCGGAAGTCGCGGATTGCAGCGGAGTAATCCTTTGCGTCGACTTCGCGGTAGGCTTGCTCTGCGACCGCGACCGATGGCGTATTGTCGGCCTGCTGCGGCGCCGCGTAGCTTCCTGGTGTAGCAATCAACAAGCACGCGGAAGCGCATAGGCCTAGCACGCATCGTTTGACTTCTCTGATATCCGCAAAATGGCACATTTGGCGATCCATTTTCATTACCTTCAATCTGCTGGGGCTTTGGGCGCTTGCTTTTGCAGAGCATCGGCCAGCGTCTCGGCCGAAATGAGCCCAAGGTCCTGCAAAGTTTCTCCCAGCTTCCGCCCCGAATTTTTGTGAGAGCGTATGGCGCGCTCGAGATTGGCCCGAGAAATCGCGCCCGCTTCCACGAGCAACTCGCCAAGCAGCGGCCCGGCGTGGCCCTCGCTCGAAAGATAGGCGCGCGCGATGGCAAAACGGAGATGCGATTCACTCACAAGGCGCAAGGACACTGCGCATCCAACCTGCGCCTCGAGCTTCTTTTTCAGGTCAGGGATCCCAGGGTCCGCGCAAGCGAATTCGACGGTTCCATTTGAGGGGTGGATCGGAAGGGCGAGCAGCTCTTCCGCACAGGCGCGAGGGAATCGCCGCAGAGATTCGAGGTCAACGGCGCGAGGATCGATCTCCCCAGAGGCCACACCGAATTGCCGCCCGAGGACAGCGAGCAAATCTTCTTCCGAAATGTATCCCAATTGCAGTAGCACCTCGCCGAGCTTCACGCCCTCTTTTTGTTGCGCCAGCAATGCTGTACGGAGTTGGGCCAAAGTGATCAGCCGGTTGGCAAGCAACAAGTCGCCGAGGCGCCGCCGGTATTCTCTGAGCTGGTCGGAGCTCGGAAAAGCATGCGACGTTTTTTTCCACTCCACTCGTCTGCCGTATCGCTCAGCTTGGAAAAACTGCGCGGCGGCCTCCGCCGTTGCCGCGAAGTTGATCGCGTTGCCGACCACAGAGCGCGGGATGGAGAGAACTGCCTGCCACCAGCCGGAAATTCGAACGACTGCCACGAATCGCTGCACGAGGCGATGGATCATCAAGCCTGTGTCGGCCAGAATGACGTCCCACACCCAATCCGATTCCGCGAGGCTTGGCGCGTCGCTGAAACCATACCAACAGATGTTGACCAGCCAATACAGGAGGACGGCGTATCCGAGCGCATTGACGATGTTGGTAAAAAGCGCCTTGCGGTCCCGGTAGAGCATGTACCGGATCCAGAAGCCGGGAGGCCAGCCAAGGTTCTTCCAGCCTTGCAGGGAAATGCCCAACACCCACCGCGACTTTTGTCGGACCGCCAGAGGGAACTTATCGGGAAAGAATTCGCGAACGGCGACGCGCTCGCGCACCTGCCGCACGACTTTGCGCTTGTTGCGCCAGCCGCGAAGGACGGTTTGGGTGCGGGTTATGGTGAAATGCGCCAGGATTCCCGTGCGCTTCAGGCGGAAGAAGCTCGCGCCAAACTCGTAGTCTTCGGTAAGGCTGTTGATGTTGAAGAGCTGATTCTTGCGTTCGCCCGCCAGCTGATCGAGCACTGCGCGGCCGACGGCTGTTCCGACACCGGCTGAAGGAATGACCTTAGCCAGACGCTCGCGCACCAGCAGGTCCTTCAAGTGATTTTCGGCAAACTCATCGAGGTAGGTGCCGGCGGTCCAGCAATAGGCCGGGCGCTCGAGCGGAATCACCGGAAGCTGGACCATGTCCTTGCGGGGAATGAGCCAGTTAAAAAGCTTCAGCTCGAGCGGATGCACAATGTCTTCCGAGTCGTGCAGGACCACAATCTCGTAGCGGATATCCTTTTCCTGCTCCGCGACCAGCATCCCCTGGAATACCCAGTTGAGGCAGTCCGCCTTGTTGGTCGGCCCCGGATGCGGACAAACAATCATTTGCACCTGGGGGAATTTCGCGCGCACCGATTCGACCGCATCCTGCGTGGGCTTGTCGTTCGGGTAGGCCCCGACGAAGATGTCGTAATTCTGGTAGTTGATGCTCTCGATCGTGTGCATCAGCATCTTGTCGATGACTTCATGCTCGTGCCAGGCCGGGACCCAGATTGCGGTCCACTTCTCGGGAATAGAGGAGAGCGCTTGCTGGCGAACCTGCCGGATTTTGTGGTGGAGGAATATTTTGCGGTAGAGCTGCCGGATCCAGTAGTAGCCATCAATGAAAAAATCGTCGATGCCGCTGATCAGGAAGGCGACGGCGACAAAGGCGGTCAAGACGATGAAAAATTGGTGGATCACTACAGACACTCCAGAATGGAGGCAATTCGCTCGGCGGCGTGGCCGTCGCCGTAAGGGTTGGTCGCGCCTGCCATTCGCAGATGCTCCGCAGGATCGTCTAGCAAACGGGAGGTCTCTGCCACGATTCGCTGCGTGTCGCTGCCAACGAGCTTCACGTTTCCGGACGCGACGCCTTCCAGACGTTCTGTAACCTCACGAAGAACGAGTGCGGGGATGCCTAGCGCCGGCGCCTCTTCTTGAACGCCTCCCGAGTCGGTCAGCACGACGTAGGATCGCTTCATCAGTTGCACTAGAGAGAGGTAGTCCACAGGCGGAAGGAGGAAAATGTTTGAAACTTGTCCGAGGAGACGGTGAACGGGTTCCCAGATGTTCGGGTTCTTGTGAACTGGATACACGATGCGGACGTCCGTGTAGGTTTCCGCCAGCGTGCGCAGCGCTTCGCAAATGCGGAGGATTGGTTGGCCGAAGTTTTCCCTGCGATGAGCGGTGACGAGAATGAGCTTCGTATCCTGCGATTTCAGGACGCCGGCACATTTGCCGAGTGTTTCGGGATCCCAGGGCAAACAGCGAATTCGCTGCAGCGCATCGATGATCGTATTACCTGTGACCCTCACAGCAGCTTCCGGGACGCCTTCGCGCAGCAAGTTCTGTTTCGATTGTTCCGTCGGAGCGAAGTGCATATCCGCGACGATTCCGGCGATGCGACGGTTGATTTCTTCCGGAAAAGGCTGCCACTTGTCGTGGCTTCGCAGTCCGGCTTCGACGTGAGCGACCTTGGCGCCGTGATAGAAAGCGGCGAGCGCGGCGATGGCTGCCGTTGTCGTATCTCCTTGGACGATCACCCAATCGGGGTTTTCTGATTCGAGAATCGGAGCCAGTTTTAGAAGAACAGAGGCCGCCAAGTCCGGCAGAGCTTGATCTCGCTTCATGAGATCGAGGTCATGATCGGGAACGATTCCGAACGGCTCGAGCACCTGGTCAAGCATGTCTCGATGCTGGGCCGTCACGCAGACCTTTGAAGTGATTCGCGGCCGCCGATGCAGTTCGCGGATGACCGGAGCTAGCTTGATCGCTTCGGGGCGGGTGCCAAACACGATGAGAATTCGAATGGTCTTGCGGTCAGAAATTAGGCGGGCGGGACGCACGGGGGCATCGACCATGACAGTCACTAACCCTTGGCCCATTCCACGTGGCCGATGCATTCGTAGCTCTCCCTGAGGACACACGCACGGCATCTCTGGCTGAGACCCTGGCGTATCCGCGCCTTTCTGGATGCCTGTAGCAATTTGCGAGCCAACTCCAAAAGGAGGCAAGCTCATGCAAAATCAGGGGTTAAGCGAGGAAGTTCGTAGACTTAGTTACGTTGCGTGTGTGCCGCAGGCGACAGCGATGTACCGCAATGGTGCAAAAGATTTGAGATAACTAAGACGAAATGTCCTGATTTGGGTAAATGGCGTCCGCGGCGCTATTTTTCCCAGATCCAGGTGGGACTTTTCCAACCTTCGAGGCCGTAGTCCGACATGCACTGGTCGGCAAGCGCCACGCACTGATCCAGAATACCGCTCTTGCGAGCGCCGGTGAGGATGTCGAGGCGAATCTGTTCGTGGTTGCCGGAATAGTTGATCTCGTATAGCTCGTGTCGAGCGCCAAACTCCGTGCCGATTGCGTCCCAGATGAGCTTGAAGAGCTTGATCCGATCTTCGGCGGAGGAAGCGGAGCCGCGATAATACCTCTCGATCAACGGCTGAAGATCGGGATTCAGAAAATCTCTGTAACTCGAAGGGAAGACGAGCAGGCTGCCCGCAAGATTTTTTTCGAAAATGTGGCGGACCGCCGGCCAGCTCCGCGTGCAGAAGAGGCGCATGGTGTAAGCATATTCTGACTTCGGGACGACTGTGCCGCCGGGCGCGCTTTCCGGGTCGAGGCACATCGCGGCCGTCATGCCCCAAAGCAAGTTTCTCCATCCGATGATTTCGCCGAGGGCCGCCTGGACGCCGCGGAAGGCGTCCGTGCCGTTGGTCTCAATGCCCTTGGCGAACAGGCCGACCATCAAATCCAGTTTCACCGCAAGCCGCGAGGAGGATTGGAACGTGTAGCGATTCACGAAGCGCGAATGATGGTAGAAACCGTTGGCCCTTTGAGGGTCCCGGTACACAAGGACGTTCTCCCAAGGAATGAATGCGTTGTCGAAGAGCAGCACGGCGTCGTTTTCATCGAAGCGGCTCGACAGCGGATGGTCAAACGGGCTCTGGGCGTTCTTTTCGTACGAGGTGCGGCAGATCAGCTTCGTGCCCGGCGTGTCCATCGGGGCGATGAATACGAGAGCGAAGTCCTTGGCCTTTTCTTGATCCAAAGTGACCGCGCTATTTTGCGCTATGAACGTCGCGTGAGTCAGGGCAGAACCCGTTCCTAGCATTTTGGCGCCGCTTACGATGATGCCATCGTCTTTCTCTTTGACGACGTGCACGAAGACGTCCGCCACTTCGTGGACGGGGCGGTTTCGGTCGATCGGAGGATTGATGAGGCAGTGATTGAGGAAAAGGCACTGCGATGAGTACCGCGTGTACCACCGGCGCGCGCTGCCGTCGAATGGCGCGTAATACTCGGGCTCGGACGCCAGACTGCCCATCAGGGCCGCCTTGTAGTCCGGGGTGCGGCCCATGAATCCGTAGCTCATGCGCGACCATGTGATGATCGCTTCGCGCGCTTCCTGCAGCTCCTGCGCGGAGTAGCTCGGCTTGAAAAATTTATGAGTACGCGTGCCGGCGCGGTCGGTCCCCGTGAGCGTGTCCCGTGTTTTCGGATCGTGGAGCGCGTCGTATAGGCGCGCGATGGAGCGGCAGGCGTTGCGAAAGCCGGGATGCTGGGTTACGTCGCGGACCCGCTCGCCGTAGATGTAGATTTCCCGCGCATCCTGGAGGCTGGCCAGATACCGTGTGCCGTCGAAAATTCGGTCTGCTGCCGGACTAGTTTGCGGAGGGATGCCGCTTGCAGGGGCGTTTGCCATAGGAAAAATCCTCCGCGCTCCGTGGCCCGCGATGTCGAGATGCGGGATTGGGAAGAGAAGCTTCGTTCGTACAGGTAATAAATGGAATGGCGTTATGAGTCAAGAAGGGATCGAGAATCAGGAGCCAGACGAGGCGTTGTTCTTCGGCTTCAATCCGATCATTCGCTTGAAAGAGCGGCCGAGGAGGACAGGATGGTCGAGCGGGAAGATCACTCCGCCGACGGCGTAGACTCCGGCCGCATTTTGCACCGCGGGGCCGGCCCCCAAATTTCTGCCGGCTCGCACTGCCCAGCGCGGACCGTTTTTCACGATCGCGCGATCCACCATCACGCCGAGGCCCCAGAGTTGATGCGTCTTACTATCCATCTCCGCATCTACCGCGCCATCGCTGAGCGGGAAAGCGATATGCACGTGGTCGCGTTGATGGGAGAACTGTGCAAACGGCGAGATTCGGAAACTCTTCCACTGCGGGAAGTGTGTCGTGATGCAGCCGCCGTAAGAACTGTCCCACTCGTGAACGAGCCCATCGTCCGTTGCACTCGTCACGCGGGATTGGGCGGCAAAAGCGCAGAATCCGAGCCAGCGGACTGGATTGATCTCGAGGTAGGCACTGGACCCCGTCGCGTCACCAGGCCTTCCGAACAGGAATCCCACGCTGACAATTGCGGGGCGGTCTGCGGTGGGGTGCAGAGGCGCACTCTGTTGCGCCAGGGCCGCAGGATCCCAAGAAACCAGACACACGAAAAGCGCCACGAACATTGCGACCGATGTTTTCAAGGCGGAACCTCGGGAAAGGGAGTCTGAACAGGCCGGGAGACACCACGATGTGTTGAGAGGTTCGCCCCAGTTCATTCGAACGAAGAATGTGCATTGGCCCTGTTGAAGTAGCGCGCCACTGCATGAGCATTTGCCGAGCCAAGGAACGTCAAACAATAAGTGCCGCCAGTGCCATCACTTCGAGTTCACAAAAATCGAGTGTGAAAAATCGCAGCGCAATTTCTTGGCAGAGAAATTCCAGGAGTGTGCAAGGTGAATGTAGAATTCACATCCGCGGGAGAGTGCAGCGAGATGTTCCAAAGCGGAACAGTTCGAAATTTCGTCGCTCAGCTTTGTGATTCGCCGTTCAGACTTTTGCAGGCCGCATGAAGATTGGTTTTAGCTGCACGGATTAGAAAAGTTTCGGCTTCATTTTCAGCTTGTTCAACCAGCCCGCACTCCATCCAGAAGTAGAGCTACAGGAATCAAGACGAACATCCTGAAGGCCAGCGCATGAGTCGATTGGAAGCGGTGTATACTACGCGCCACGTCATAAGCGGGAGATTCCGGCTCATGCAAAAATCCGCGTTGCACGGTTTGGTTGTGATTTTCTTTGCGTCGTTGCTGGTCACCGTGCAGGCATATTCCGAAGGCAATCCATCGAACCATCAGGCTGACGTGATCCACACTTCGCGCGGAACGCTTCGCCTGACGCCGATCTATCACGGGAGCGTGATGCTCGAATTTGGCGGCAAAGTGATTCATGTCGATCCATGGAGCCAGGGCGACTTCACGGGTTTTCCGCCGGCCGATTTGATTGTGATCACCCACACTCACCGAGATCACCTAGACCCCGCGATGGTTGAAAAGTTGAAAAAGCCAGAAACCATAATCGTCGGCCCGCCGGCCGTGATCGATACCTTGAATTGCGCGCCTGCGTGCGGTGTTGCTGAGGCGATCAGCGATTCCGAGAAACGCACGGTGATGGACATCGAGTTCGAGGGCGTGCCGATGTACAACCTGGTGTTTGGATCGGGACCGGGAAAGCCTTACCACCACAAGGGAATCGGGAGCGGCTATATTTTGAATTTCGGCGACACGCGCGTCTACTTTTCGGGCGACACAGAGTGCACGCCGGAGATGAAAGCCCTGAAGAACATTTCGGTCGCGTTCCTGGCGATGAACCCGCCGCGGACTGAGACTACGCTCGAAGCTGCTGAGTGCGTGAAGGCGTTCAAACCAAAAATTGTGTACCCCTACCACTATCGCGGTTCCAAGCTTGACGAATTCGCGAACGCGCTCAAGGACACGCCTGGAGTGGAAGTACGGATCAGGAAGCTCGAAGGCGAGTCCTGAGACAGTTCGCGCGCATGTTTCCCGACATTATCGCCGCCAAACACAGCGATTCCATTAAGAGTGATATTCTGCTCGATGACGGTGCCGCGTGCCGCGGTTTTGTTCAGATTGCTGAATAGACGTACTTCATTCAACAACGCGGGAGAATTTTCGCGCACTGAGGGGGCCTGTTCTTATGTGTACTTGTGTGGGGTCTAGTTTTATACTGGGTGCCACCCCCGAAGGTGTTAGTGTCTGATTCGACCGGAGTCAGCCAGGCATAGGCCGTTGGGTTCCGTTCTGAGGCTACTCCGCGCGATGAGGCTTACCCTGGTCCTGCCCGCCCACCCACGTTCCATCCTTGCTGCCCTCCTGATCCTCGGGACTGCCGTACTGGTCCATCCGTCAAAATCTGCCGGCCAGGATCTGGCGCGTCCTCTCGCCACACAGGCTATCGACGAATCGAAAATAGTCACGCTGCGGGGGTCAGTGCACCCGCTCGCACAGAGCCGCTTCGACCAGGGACCCGTGCCCGATTCGTTTGTCGCAGATCGCATGCTGTTGATGCTCAACCGGCCCGCGGAACGCGAAGCCGCTCTCCGCCAGTTTCTTATTGACGCGCATCGCCGCGGATCGTCCAAATTTCACAAATGGCTCACACCGGAGCAATTCGGCGAGCTGTTCGGACCTGCCGATTCCGATATTCAAGCGGCTACGGTATGGCTTTCCTCTCACGGCTTCCGCGTGGGCCGAGTCACAAAAAGCAAGAACCTGATCGAATTCTCCGGAAGCGCCCGGAATGTGAAAGAGGCCTTACATTCCGAGATTCATCAGTACCGCGTCAACAATGAGACTCACTACGCGAACGCCGCCAATTTGGCAATCCCCGCAGCCCTCGCGCCTCTGATTCGAGGCGTTTCTCCGATCCATGACTTCCACTTGAAACCTTATGCTCGACCCGTTGGACCAGCTTCCTATTCGCGCAAGACGGGGAAGGCAACCCCACTACTCACAGGCGCCACGAACGTCGGAAGCTACTTCACTATCGCCCCGGCCTTTTTTGCCATTGCCCCGGAAGATTTCGCCACCCAATACAACCTGACTCCGCTCTATCAGTCCGGACTGAAGGGTTCTGGGCAGACCATAGGCATCATCGGAGGGTCGAACATCAATTTGGCCCTCACCAACGCTTACCGCCAACTGTTCCATTTGTCCGGGAGCGGTCCCCGGGTCGTGATCGACGGCGGTGACCCCGGCATCGGCCCTCTGCCTGACTCAGACCTCGAAGCGTATCTTGACGTGGAGCTCAGCGGCGCCGTGGCTCCCGATGCGGCGGTGAATCTCTACATCTCTGACGGCAGCCAGGTGCAGGATCCGATTAACCTGGCGACGATCCGCGCGATTGAAGACAACCAAGCATCCGTGCTGAGTCTCAGCCTTGGGGCTTGTGAAGCCGTACTCGGCCCTTTTGGAAACCAGCTGTGGGCCAGCTTGTGGGAACAAGCGGCGGCGCAAGGGCAAACCGTTCTGGTCAGCTCGGGCGATACCGGATCGGCCGGTTGCGGTTTCGCCGAGGGAAACGACGCGGCTCAGGGTCTGGCAGTTAGCGGGGTTGCTTCAACACCCTGGAACGTCGCAGTTGGGGGAACCGATTTTTTTTACGCGAGCTACGCCAATGGCCCCTCCAGCGCGGACGCGTTCTGGAATCAGGCGAATGATTCGAACAATGGGTCCCTTATAGCTCCTCTCGCCGAGCAGGCCTGGGATGTGCCGTTTGGGTTGAACATTCTCGAATCTTCGGACTCTCTTGACTCCACCGAAGCCGCCGGAGGCGGGGCCAGCAGTTGCGTTCAGTCCACAACCGATTCCACAGGCCACACCGTGTGCCAAGCCGGATACCCTAAGCCCGCCTGGCAGGGAGCGCCCGGAGTGCCGGCGGATGGTGTCCGCGATCTGCCAGACGTTTCACTCTTCGCGGCGAATGGTCCGAACTTGAGCACATACGCGATCTGCGCCAGCGATACAGACTGCGCTGCGGCGGCCGGCAATGAGCCGCAAGTTACGCTGATCGGAGGTACATCGGCTTCGGCCCCGGCAATGGCGGGAATTATGGCGCTGGTCAATCAGAAGTTCGGCCGGCAGGGTCAGGCGGATTTTACTTTATACGCGCTGGCGCGCAAGAATCCGGCTGTTTTTCACGATATCGTCACGGGCACAAACAACGTTCCCTGCCGGCAAGGAACCACGAATTGTTCGCTTGATCCGAATGGCGACGGCCGGTATTCGCTGCAGCAGTACGCCGCCGGCCCGGGCTACGACCTTGCGACCGGCCTTGGCTCCGTTGATGCCAACGCGCTGGTGACGAATTGGGACGACACCTCTTTCGTAACGACGACGACCGCACTTTCGCTGTCGCCCTCATCGATTGTTCACGGGACTCCAGTTACGTTCACGGCCAGCGTGGCTGGCCCGTCCGGAGCCGGCACGCCTACGGGTGACATCGCGGTAGCCACTAGCAGCGGCTCTCCACTCCAGCGAGATGAAGTCATACCCATCACGAACGGAACTGCAAGCAGCACGGTTGACTTCTTCCCCGGCGGAACGTATCAGGTGAGCGCCCAATACTGGGGCGACGGTGTTTTTGCGCCGAGCGTATCCGCTCCGGTGCAGATTTCCGTAGCTCCCGAGCCGAGCACCATCTTTTTCGAGGCTTCTGGTCCGACCGGCACCGTAACCAACAGCGGCGCGCAGACAACTTATGGCCAGAGGTGGACTTTCACAGCTGAACCGTATGGGATGAATGGTGACCAGATTTTTGGTCTGGCCACCGGGTCGGTAACATTCACTGATGGCGCCACCGCACAGCAGGTTCCCATCAACAGCCAGGGTGTTGCCGGGTACTCTCCAAGCGTTCTAACTGTCGGCACGCACAACGTCATGGTGAGCTATGCGGGTGATGCCAGCTATCAAGCATCCACTGCGGGCCCTTTCACGTTTACGGTCTCGCAGGGTGCTCCTCGGATAATGATTCCAACTGTGCAGACTTCCGTCCCGGTGGGCGGGAACCTTCTTGTGAACGTGGTCATAGGCACGGGATTCGGAACCGCGCCAACGGGAAGTGTCAGTATTGCTCTTGGTACGCCGCCGCAGGTGGGTGCCGCGCCGCTCATCGTTCCGCTCACTCCTGTTTACTTTGATGGTCTTCCATATGCAACGGCCACGGCCACGCTCGCAAATCTCCAAACCGCAGGATCGTTTCCCCTGGTTGTTAGTTACGGCGGCGACAGCAATTGGACTACGGCCACAACTACCTACCGTGATCCGATTGTCGTGGCGCCCTCCAGTCTAGTCGCATCCACTACGTCGATTTCGGTTTTTCCCACAAACCTCAGCCGGTTCGAAAGCTCAAGTTTCACAGCCACGGTACGGAGCGCGTCAGGGACCGGTCCCGCCCCCACAGGAATCGTCTGGTTTTACGTGAATGGCCAAGCCTTGCCCTCCCATTTAGACGCAAGCTCCGTGGCCAGCCCTTCCGATCCTGTGCCAGCAACCACAATGACCAATGGAAACAATCAAGTCGTTGCCGTCTACTCCGGCGACAGCGTTTACAATCCTTCGACCAGCGCTCCGGCCACGGTAAACGTTGATCTTGGAACGTTCTCTTTGACCCTCGGGGTTCCAAGAATCGCGATCCCTGCTGGGCAGTCCGCCACTGTTCCTCTGCTCCTGAATGCAATTGACGGTTTCAGCGCGCCGCTGACGCTGTCCTGTGCTCCCTCTTCTGGAAGCATCGGCTGCGCCGTGAATCCGGCGATGACGGTCGCCAGCAGTACGGGCGCAATGCTCACGATTGACGCATACAAGCTCACTGGCGGAGAAGCTGCCCCGATCGAGAGGCTTTCCGTACGAGGGATTCCTGACGGCGGCATCGGCTCGACGGCCCTGCTCTTGTTTCTTGTCCTTGTGTGTGCCGCGCGGTGGATCCCGCTTAAGTGGCGATTGGCAGTGAGCTTCTGCACTATCGGCCTGTTGCTTGCCGGTTGTGGCGGCGGATCGAGCAACCCTTCGTCCCCGCCGCCTGCCGTCAAGACTCCAGCTAGCCCAGGCTCCTATAGCGTGTTGGTCAGCGCTTCGGCCAATGGCACGATTCGCAACGTCAACCTTATTGTCGTCGTGCAATAGCAGCTAAGAATGAAAATCCATAAGGGCTGATTATAAGCGGAGAACAGGTCGGACCCGCGCCGGTCAGGCCTCGACGACCGGCGGGAAGCCCTCACTCCGGTCGGGTTCTGTGCCGGCGACAGCGTCGGTGGACTCGGGGGAACGTGGCGACGCCTGGGTCGTCAAGACCTCCACGAGACGGCTGACGAAATCGTTCAGGGTCGGCATGCCAATCAACAGGTCAATCGGTAGCTTGGCCCCGAAGGATTCTTCGAGTGAGTGTTGGAGCTCGAGGGCCATCAGGGAATCGAGTCCGACATTACTCAGAGACTCTTCCGGGTCAAGTTCGGAAGCATCAATCGACATCACTTGGGCAAGGCTTTTCTGAACGTGGGAAAGCAACAAGGTGTGCCGCCCGGCAGGCGGTGTGCCTAGCAGGACATGGGTGGAAAGGCGCGGGCCCGATTCGCTTGACGATTTTGCAGCGGCTTTCACTTTTTCCCGGAGGATGTCAGAAACAAGCGACGGCGGCTGATTTCCGTTGAAGGACCGGGCGAATTGCATCCAGTCCACCGACATGACAACCGCCTCGGGAGGTCCGCCGCTTTCGAACAGCCGGTCGAGCGCGGCCAGAGCCTGTTCGGGCGAGAGTGGTTGCATGACGCGAGATGCTGCGCCGCGTGAGCTGGGTGCGCGGGCGGCCATCCCGATTTTTGCCCAGGGTCCCCAATTTATTGACAGGGACGGCAGGCCACGAGCGCGCCGCTCGTGGGCGAGGCCGTCCAGGAAAGCGTTGGCCGCCGCGTAGTTTGCCTGACCTGGCGAACCCAGTACGGAAGCAACAGAAGAGAACGCGACGAAGAAGTCGAGCGGCAAATCCGCAGTGAGGGCGTGAAGATTCCAGGCGCCGAGCACCTTGGGAGCAAGGACGCGGCGGAAACTCTCCTCGTTCATGTTTAAGACCAAGTGATCGTCGAGGACTCCCGCGGCGTGGACCACGCCACGAAGCGGCGGCATCGAGTCACGAATCGCTGCGAGCGCGCGTGCCAAGTCGCTTTCGTTGGACACATCTGCCTGGATGCTAGTGATGGCGGCGCCTTTGGCCGAAAGCTCCGCGGCAACCTTTTCGCCCTCGGGTGAAGCGCCGCCGCGGCTGAGAAGAACGAGATGCCGCGCACCCTTCTCAACCAGCCACCGCGCGACAGCCAGCCCAAGGCCTCCATGACCTCCCGTGATCAGGTATGTGGCATCAGGCCGGGCACCGAGAGTGCGATCGCGCCGCCCCTTGGACTCCGAACTGGGAAATGATAGGACAACTTTCCCGGTATTTTTTCGTCTGGCCATATAACGAAACGCATTTGCGGCATCCGCAATAGGAAAGATTTGTTGGGGGAGCGGGCTGAGACTGCCTTCCTGAAACATCGTCATCAGCTCAAGGAGCAGCGTTCGCAGGAAGTCGGGCCGCTCGCGGCAAACGCGTTCCAGATCGACAGCGAAGTAGGAAAGATTGTTGCGGAATGGAAACAGGCCCAGGGGCTTGTTCTGGTAGATGTCGGTCTTTCCAATTTCAACGAAGCGCCCATACGCAGCGAGGATCGCGAGGCTTCGCGTGATGTATTCGCCGGGAAGGGAGTTCAGAACGACATCGACGCCGTGGCCATCAGTCCTTTTCATGACTTGATCGGCGAAGCTCAGCGAACGAGAGTCGAGAACGTGCTGGACCCGTATCGATTTCAAGTAAGCGCGCTTTTCCGACGAGCCTGCCGTTGCAAAAATTTCCGCTCCTGCGCGCTGAGCGAGTTGCACCGCAGCAAGCCCCACGCCGCCGGCTGCAGCGTGAATGAGCACACGTTCTCCCCGCGAGAGCTTCGCCAAGTGCTGGAGAGAATAGTAGGCGGTTAGGAATGCGATCGGAATTGTGGCCGCTTGCACTGGGCTGAGACCGTGAGGCTTGAGCACAACGGCACGCGCATCGGTCGTAGCGAAAGCCGCGAAGCTGCCGGGCGCCACCGCGATTACTTCGTCACCCGGTCGCAAGTCATCCACGGCTGCTCCGACGGCAGCAATCGTTCCCGCGCACTCAGCGCCGAAAGGGATCGGCCCGCCGGGATAGATCCCCGCCGCATTCATGACATCGCGAAAGTTGAGACCTGCCGCAGCAACGCGAATTTCGACTTCACCGGGCCCCGGCTTGGGCCGCGACGTTTTCCGAAAAATCAGGTTGTCTGGATTTCCGGGCCGGGACATATCCAAGCGGAATGATTCCGCGTCCGGAATCTCGAGAAGCGCGCCGCGCGAGCTTCGAGAGACGCGTGGGACGAGACGCGCCACGTACCTAATCCCCTTCCGGAAGGCAACTTCACGCTCCTTCGCAGGAAGCGAAACCTCTTTCGCCAGCGCCCGAATTTCTCCCGCACCCCCAGTGGGATCAAGATCGATACGCGTGCAGCAAAGCTCCGGATGCTCAAGGTCAAGCGACTTGGCAAGACCCAAGAGTGGAGTCTGAGCGAGCGAGACAGGCGCGGGAGCAGCACCGCACGCCTGTGCACCACGGGTAACAATCCACAAGCGCTGCTTCGCGCCCTGCTGATCGCGAAGAAGCTTTTGCGCGAGTTGCAGTGCTTCGATCCACTTGGCCTGTGCTTTAGCGAATGCATCCGGGCGACCGGCGAACGGAGACAGGTCCAAGCTCGCAAGATAGATAATCCTGCGGGAGCCTGGAGAGAGCTTCAAATCGTGGAGGTCAGCCGAGTTTACTATGGTGGATTTCTCGCCCATCAACTGAAACTCGGCGGCAAGCGCTTGTGCGACTCGGCCACCATCGGCGACGATGAGCCAAGAAGCTTTCTCCGAACGATCGGGCTGTTCCGACGGCGCCGATTCCTTGGCAACCCAACTGACGTCGTATAGCAATTCACTGAGATTTTCCCGCTCATCGCGGTCTGGCTCCCGCGCGACCTGTTTCACCCGAAAGCCGAGGAGCTCGCAAGTGACTCGGCCTTCTTCATCGAGGAGGCGAATATCTGCATCGAAGTAGCCTGCGGCGACGTTTCCCTCTCCGCGGATAACGCAGTGGCTGAAAAGCCGGGTTCCAGGCCGAGAGATGAATCGCAGGCTCTCGACACCCGAAGGAAGGTAAGTCCGTTTCCGGCCCGATCTATTCGAGTCTTCCGGCAACGCCGCAGCCACCACCTGAACGCAGGAATCGAGCAGCGCGGGATGAATCCAATATCCGTCTGATTTTCCGTTAGCATGGCCGTTGAGGTTCAAAACCGGTGGGAGCCGGACTTCACCGAGCGCCTCGCGCGGCCCACACCACAATTGCTCGACACCGCGAAAACTCGGGCCGTACTCCAGTCCAGCCTGCCGCAGAGAGTCATACAATTCCGCCGCACTCTTTTGTCGCGAACACCGTGAACGGATTTGATCGAGGGCGCATCGTTCCGCCGTAGCAAAACTCGATCCGGCAGTCTCGGCACGCATTTCGCCGGATGCGTTCAACGTCCACCCAGCGCTTCCGTGATTGCCGTTCCCATTGGAGCCTACGCTGTAAACCTGAAACGAAGCGCTCGCACTCGAAGCCGGCGAGGCCACAAACTGAACGGCGCGTGTGCCCGAAGCAGGGACCAGTAATGCTTCCTGGAACGCCACGTTGGATAGAACTGCGCAGCCTTCACCAAACAACTCTGCCGACGCCGCCCGTGCCATTTCAAGATATGCTGCCGCGGGGAAAATGGCGGATCCCTGGACTCTATGGTCGTTCAGGTAGCGAAGCGCGCTGGTGCCGATCCGGCTTTCGAACTGCGCCATCGGGAGCGCGGAGTTTAGCTTTTCACCGAGAAGCGCGTGGGCGGGCTTTGCCGCCTCCTGCGAGCCGGGCGCACGGAACGGATCTTCCCAGCAGCGTTCGCGTTCGAACGGATAGGTCGGCAGAGGGACCTTGTGCGGCTGGTAGGGTTCATCGAACGCCTGCCAATCGACGACCGCACCTTGGACGTACAACGTGGCAAGGCTCGCAAGCAGGGTCTGCCAGGCCCCGCAATCGCGCTCGAGCGAAGACAGGCATAGTGCCGCGCCTGCCGATCCACAGAATCGCGCGTCCGCTAACGGTCCGAAGGAAGCTCCGACGGAAAGGAGAAGGTTGCAACCCCTCGCGCTTGCAAGGGTTTCAATACCCTTTTCGATTTGTGTGCATTGCTCGATTTGGCGCCGCCAATGGGCCGGGCCGGGGATGTCGCCATTCGAAAGAGGCTGTCCCGTGAGACTCGAAATGAATGCGATTCGCGGCGATTGAAATTGCACGCCTCCAGCTGCCGCCTCGAATGCATCGAGCGCTCGTTCCCATCCGGCGTCTTGACGAGAAAGCTGCAGAAGGCGACCGCAGTCGGCGATCATCTTGAGCGCATCTTCGCAGGTCATGACGCCGGCAGTCACTGCAGCCGCGTATTCTCCCGCACCCGCGCCGATCACGGTATCGGGTTCGACGCCCCACGATCGCCAGAGTTCAGCGAGGGCATATTCGAGGCTGAACAGCGCCGGATCGCAACATCGAGGGCTACTCTGCGCAGTAGAAAGTGCGGAGAGGAACTGCTCATGGGTCTGTTCAGAATTCATGCCGAAAGCGCGCAAGCAGCGATCCACCGCGGAGCGGAACACAGGTTGCGTACGGTAAAGCTCAACCGCGGCGGCAGGATCAGGATTCTCTGTGCCGAAGAGAAACGCAACGCGCGGACCGTCTTTTTTTGCGATGTGTCCCGTATAGAGTCCCGGCAGAGCGGTGTGAGCTGATTCTCCCTCTGCGAGTCCGGCGAGCGCATTCTGAAGTTGTGCCTTGCTTTCGACCACCACAGCGAGACGATGGGCAAAGTGCGACCTGCCCGTGTTGGCGCTGAAGCAAACGTCTGCGAGGCTCTCCTCGGGGTGCTCAGCGAGGTGGCTCTCAAATCGCCTGGCAAGATTTTTGAGCGCACCCTCGGTGCGAGCGGAAAGCGTGAAGATGTGGGCCGACCTGGAAGAATTTTCTACGGCATGATTGACCGGGGCTTCTTCGACGACGACGTGCGCGTTCGTGCCTCCAAAACCAAAACTGCTTACTCCTGCGAGCCGCCGTTGCGCGCGCGGCCACGGCTCCGTCGCACTGGGAATCCTTATTCGGGTGCCCGAGAGAGAAATTCGCGGATTAAGGCGCGTGAAATGCAATTGGCCCGGAATCTCGCCGTGCTCAAGACAAGTCAAAACCTTCGCAAGGCCTGCCATTCCCGACGCGTTTTCGAGGTGGCCGATATTGGCCTTCACAGAGCCAACGACACAAGGCGGATCGCCGGGTGCGGCTGTTCCGAGCACGCCCTTTAGCGCGTCGATTTCAATGGGATCGCCAATCGACGTGCCGGTACCGTGGGCCTCGATGTAAGTCAGTTCGCGCGGGGCAATGCCGGCCTGAGCGAGCGCTTCGCAAATTACAGATTGCTGTGCCGTTCCGTTGGGGGCGGAGATTCCCGCGGTTCGGCCGTCCTGATTCACCGCGGACCCGCGGATGAACGCGTGAATGTGGTCGCGATCGCGTAGCGCGTCAGAGAGGCGCTTGAGCACTACCACGCCGCAGCCTTCCGCGCGAACGTATCCGTCGGCTTTCGCGTCGAACGTCTTGCAGCGGCCGTCCGCGGCCATCATGTGGGCATGAGAAAAAGCAATCGTCGTCTCTGGAGAAAGGATGAGATTAACTCCGCCGGCAAGGGCCATGTCGGCCTGCGCGCTGCGCAGACTCTCGCAGGCCATGTGGATGGCGACTAGCGACGAAGAGCACGCCGTGTCGATCGCCACGCTGGGGCCACGCAAGTCCAGCAGATACGAGATACGGTTTGCCGCGATACTATGCGCGTTCCCCGTTCCGAGGTAGGCGTTGATCGTCTGCAGGTGGTCGTGATAGTTCATGATCACATTGGTGTAGTCGAACCCGCCAATACCGACGAATACGCCCGTCCGGCTGCCCGCCAGCTTGTCCGGCGGCTGGGCTGCATTCTCCAGGGCTTCCCAAGTTACTTCGAGGAGTACGCGTTGTTGCGGATCCATGCCCGCCGCCTCACGGGGCGATATTCCGAAGAAATGCGGGTCAAAACGATCGAGGCCAGTAAGGAATCCGCCCCAGCGCGTGCTCATCTTCCCGACCGCACCGGGGACCGGATCATAGAGCGCGTCAACGTCCCATCGATCGCTCGGAATTTCCGTGATGGCATCGACCCCGTCGCGCAGCAGGCGCCAAAGCTCCTCTAGGTTCGTTGCGCCAGGAAAGCGGCAGCCGACGCCAACAATGGCAATGGGCTCAGCAATTGCCGTGTTTCGCGTGATCGCGGCGCGGCGCGGGTGCCTTCCGTTGCCGCGCGCGTTCGCATTGCCGGCAAGCCGGTGGGAAGAGGACGATGCGCTGAGGTAGTCCCACACGAGCCCGCTGCGTCGACGGCCTGCGTCATTTTCCTTGTGGTCGTGGCGGCTCTCTTTCTCGCGCCACTCATGAACCACATCGAGAGCGCCGGTTAGAAAAGCTTCCCGGCAGGCATATCGCTGGATCTTGCCACTCGAAGTCCGTGGAATCGTGCGCGGCTCGATGAGCACAACGGCGCTCGGCTGGACTTCGTGCGAGTCGATAAGAGCACGGCGAATCGCGGAGACAACGTCCTCGCTAGGGGCGGACGTCTCGTCAATCAATTCCTGAACGATGACCAGTTGCTCGGCTCCATCCGTTTCTAGTGAGAACGCCGCGCCGCAATCGGGCCGAAGCGCGCGATGACAGCGCTCGACAGTCTGTTCCAAATCCTGGGGATAGTGGTTTGAACCCCGAATGATGATGAGGTCTTTCCGACGCCCCGTGACGAACAGCTGCCCCTGGTCGATAAAGCCCAGGTCGCCCGTGCGCAGGAAAGGACCTTCACCCGAGGCGAGATGCGCGCCAAACGTTTCCGCTGTCTCCCTTGGCTTCTGCCAGTAGCCGTTGGCAACGCTCGGGCCGCAAACCCAGATCTCTCCAACACGCTCGGGACCGGCGGGCAACAGCGTCTCAGGATCAACGATCTTGACAGCCAGACCAGGAGCAGTCCCGCCGCAACCGGCGAGTACACGGGAACCCGTGGCTCCATCTTGTGCCGTCTTCACGCTGTTTTTTTGCAAATCCTCCGCGACCACCGCGCGTGTGGAGTTGCCGACGCCATCGGAGCAGCCCGAGACAATCAGCGTCGCTTCGGCAAGGCCATAAGCCGGACGAAACGCCTGATGACGGAAACCGCGCGGCGCGAATATCTCAGCAAAGCGCGTCAGCGTATCCGAGCGCACCGGCTCAGCCCCGCACAAAGCAACGTTCACAGCCGAGAGTTCGAGAGAAGCGCGCTGCTCAGCAGATATTTTTCGCGCGCAAAGGTCATAGGCAAAGTTTGGCGCAACAAGCGTCGTCGCCCGGTAACGCGTCGCAGCCGCAAGCCACCGCACCGGCCGCTGCAGAAACGTTGACGGGGGCATCACAACCATCTCACCGCCCGCGAAGACAGGCTGTAGCAAGCCGCCGATGAGGCCCATGTCATGGTAATGCGGCAGCCAGGTGACGCTGACGCTCTCCGTGGAAAATTGGAACACTTCCCGCAGGCACGCGAGGTTATGCAACAGATTTCCGTGCGTCACCATGACACCCCGCGGCGCGGCAGTCGAACCGGAGGTGTATTGCAGGAGGGCCAGCGTTTCGCGACTCGCGTCGGAAGCGTTCCATTCCGCCGCGTCGCTGTCTGACGCTTCATCCGTCGCGAGCCATTGCAACTTCTTAAGGTCCGGCACGCGCCTAAAGAGTTCCTTGGACTGGCCGCAAATCTTCGCCGTCGTCAGCGCAAACCTCGCTTCGGAATCGGCCGCGATGCCGAGCAGCCGCGGAATCTGCCGGTGAAGGCGAGCAGGAAAAACAGGGACCGCCACAACGCCCGCGTAAAGGCAACCCCAAAAAGCAGCGATGAACTCCAGTCCGGCAGGATAGAACAGCAGTGCGCGCTCTCCGGCAGCGGATTGTGCCTCGAGCGACGCGGCGATGGTCCTGGCTCGGGCCTCTAACGCTTCGTAGGTAAGCTGCGACTCCTCGGTCTCGCCGTCGGGAAGAAAGCGGAACGCGACCCGCGAGCTATGCTCCGCAGCTCTAGCGCGGAGCAGCTCTACCAAGCTGGCAAAATTCGCGTCCAAATTCGGTGTAAGAATGCCCAAAATTTCCGCCTCCTCGAATCAGGCGCGCCGGACAAGCCACGCCACCCAGCGGATTCATATACCAGGATTCCGCCTATTGATGCTTCTCCGGAGTCTTCCCTGGCGTGTTCTCCAGCGCTTCCGGAGTGAACTGCGACTCCTCCAACCCCGCGTTCAGGTGGATTTCGTCGACTGTCAACACGGTTTTCGTGCTTTCGAGCAGCGAACTCATTTCCGTTTTTCGCGTTCCCCAAATCCCCGATACTTTCCGCAAACCGCTGGCATGCAGGACGCGCACCTTGCGCCCCTCCCGGTCATACATCTCCGCGTGAAGGATGCAGGGTACATCCTGTGCCACCCAGTAATAAATAAATTTGTACTGCGAGAGGTCCGGCGCGACAGGCGTGGCTTCGATCTTGTAGGTTTTGTGATTCTCGATCACGTCCTCATCGGGCAGCAGCTGATAGCTGAAGTTATCAAATACGCGCTCGGCAATGTCTTCGTACGTGAAGTCGCTGCCGGCGAACCGCTCGGAGCGCTCGCGGGGCGCAACACTGCGCGCGCGTTCGGTCGCTGGCGTGTAAATCCATTGGCGGGCGGTCTCGCCCGGCTGATTGATCGAAAGCAATGTGACGCCGCGAATCTCGGCCGGATCGGTGAAGCGAAGAAGGGTTTTGCCGTTGCCGAACGAGCCCAACCTGCGCAGCGTAAAACGCTTTCGCACCGTGTGGCCATCCTTGTCCGTTACGTCGAGAGTCGCTCGCAACGTGGTGTCGCGGCTGGTGTCCTGCTCATACACGCCGGTCATGATCGCCTTGGCGTCGGCCGCGCCCGACGCCGCAGTCGCGTACGTTGCACAGAGCACCAGGGAAAACGCCGCCATATACCGGTACGTCACCAGTCCGCGGCTGCGAATTTTCCCCGCGCTACTCATATCCGATGGCCTCGATGACCTGCATAGTTGACGCATTCCGCGCCGGCCACCAGCCGGCCGCGAGCGAGACCGCCGACACTACAGGCACGGAAAGCAGAACGAACCTCCATGGAAAGTGGAACGGCACGAGGTATCCAGAAAGCATCCCAGACACCGTACGTGACATGAATTCGGTGGTCAGGACTCCCGCGATCGATCCCACGACCACACCCACCACGGCCACCGCCACGGCTTCGAGCAGCACCAGCTTGCGGATTTGCGATCGCAGCCCTCCGATCGCCCGGACAATGCCGATCTCGCGCCGCCGGTCCGAAACGGAAATGAGCAGCGTGTTCACGATCCCAAGAATGCCGATCAGCACGGCCACCACGAGCTGCATGTAGTTCAACGTAAAGAATTGATCGACCAGACTCGAAATCCAGCGCTTGAACTCCGCGTTCGTATACACGAACGCGTGGAAAGAACCAGCGGTAAGCTTTTCGATCTCGCGCTTCATCTGCAGCTGGTCCACTCCAGGGTTCAGATCGACGTCCACAAAGTCCACCGCGTCGTCTGCCCAATGCTCCTTATACAACGCGCGGTCCATGAAAATCGTTCCCTTTTCCGAGCGGTAGTCATCTAGGAAACCTAGGATCGGCCGCTCGAGCGCGCCGGTTGGCGTTTCGAGTTGTAGCTGGTCGCCGGCGCGGACCCGCCAGCGCACAGCAAAATTTCGCGATACGAGAACGCCCTCGCCTCGGCTCAAACGATCGCGGACGGAACTCGTGTCAGCGCCCTGTATTGCGCCTTGCGCGCGCGACAAGAAACCGTCCATCTCGATGGCGATCAGCGCCGCCGTGTCGCCGCGAAACGGTATGGAGGTGAAGCGCACGTTTTCGACGCGCTGCACGCCGGGAAGCGCCGCAATTCGCCGGCCCAAGTCTTCCGTGAAGTGGTAGCTCGTCGACCGCAACATCGCCGAGGTCGCCACGAAGACGTCGGAGTTGAGCACCTGATTCATCCACCTGTCAATCATTTGCCGGTAACTCAGGATGTAGGACTCGGTGGAAAAAACGAACATCAGCCCGATCATCAAGGCGCCGACCGTCGCCGAGGACCGCCGGGGCGACTGAATCATCGCGTCCACCGCCAAAGCGCCTTCCGATCCGCCTGCCAGGTTCATCAGCGGGCGCAACGCGCGCGCGGACCAAAGCACCATCTTCGGCAGCACCAGCGTCAAACCCAAGAGAACAATTGAGGCGAATACGAACTCGACCGAAAGGCCGAACCGCGCCGGCGCGCATAGTACGAGTGCGCTACCCACGCACATCAGGAGCACGCCCGTCCCAATTCGCTTCCATCCGAGCACAGTCTCGCGGTGGCGAGCTTCAATGTTGTGCAGAGCGAGAGCCGGATCGAGCGACGCCGCGCCTCGCGCGGGAAACCACGCACCGACCAGCGACGCCGCAACTCCGAGCGCAAAGGCGATGGCGCACTGATCGAGATGCAATTTCGCTGGCTCCGCCGAAGACACTACTCCATAGACCGCAGCGACCATGCCTCGCATCACACGGTTCGCTGCGGAAGCGAGGAAGAAGCCTCCTGCGATGCCCAAGAGAGAGCCGATCGCGCCCATCAGCAGCGCCTCGCAGAGGAACATGCCGGAGACGTTTCTCTGCTCGACACCGACGGCCCGCAAGATGCCGATTTCTTTCCAGCGCTGGCTCACCGCGATGGTGAACGAATTGAAGATGATGTACACGCCCACGAGCAGCGCGACAAAGCTCGTGATCATGATTCCCACGCGCATCGCCGTGACCGCGTTTTCCAGCGCTTGCCCACGAACCTCCGGACGCTCTACCTCCAATCCCGGCGGCAACTCTGCGCGCAATCGAGCTTGCAGAACCTCCACAGGGACGCCCGGAGCGTTCATCACGTCGATGCGGTCGAACTTGCGCCCACGATGGAATACCACCTGAGCCGAGTAAACGTCCATCACCGCAACGTTTCCGCCAAAAACCTCTCCCACGCCGATCGGTTTGAACGTGCCCTGGACGGTAAATTCCTTCCGCCCGTCGGACGCAAACATCGGCAGCTTGTCTCCAATCTTCAATCCGTGGCGGTCGGCAAACGCGCGCGAAACGAGAATTGAATTAGGCTGCGCGAGGAACACCAGCGGGTCGGCAACAATCGTCTGCGTGCGGTCGAATTGGTAGTCGCGAAGCTGTTGATCCCCGGCCGTGTCGATTCCAAGGACAAGCAGCGAGCCCTCATCCGCAAAGGACGTCTGCACCATGGTTTCGATCACCGGCTCGGCAAATTTCACGCCGAGCGTACCGCGGACGGTGTCGAGGACCTTCTCGGGAAATCCCGATTCACCGGCTGTGACTTCGAGCGTCGCCTTGCCTGCCAGTTTCTCGACGGTTGCGCGGAGGGAGTCGAGCAAGGTCGCATTGCCCGTGCGAATCGCGAAAAACACCCCGACGCCGAGGGCAATGCCCAGCGTGGTTAGAGCCACCCGGAGCCGGTGCACGCGCCATTGGTGAAACGTGATGTTCCAAAGCGCGCCAAACATCAGGATTCTCCCGCGCGAACATTGCCTGTGCGCCCCGTCCGCGTTTCCTTGACGAACTGGCCGTCACGCAGCGTGAGGACGCGGTCGCAGAACGCTGCGGCGAGGTCGTTGTGCGTCACCAGCAGAATCGTGTAATTGTACTCACCGTGAAGATCGTCAAGCAGGCGCAGGATTTCTTCACCGGTAGCGGAATCGAGATTGCCGGTCGGTTCGTCGCCGAGCACAATGGGAGGGCGAAATACAAGCGCGCGGGCGATCGCCACTCGCTGGCGCTCGCCTCCCGAGAGTTCGTCGGGACGATGGTGTGTCCTGCCTTTGAGCCCCACGCGCTCCAGCATCATCCGGGCGCGCTCATCGGTCTCGCGCTTGGGCAAGCCCTGCAAGCGCAGCGGCAGTGCGGCGTTTTCAAGAGCGGTGAGCGTAGGGAGAAGGTTGAAAGTCTGGAAGATCATTCCAATTTTTTCGCGGCGCAGGCGCGTGCGCTGATCGTCGGTCAGTTCGGCAAGTTCGACACCTTCAAGGCGAATGGAGCCGGAGGTGGGCTCGTCCAGTCCGCAGATGAGGTTGAGGAGCGTCGATTTGCCGGAGCCGGACGGTCCCATGACCGCCACTCGCTCGCCTTGTTCGACCGTCAAGCTCAAATTGAGCAGCGCCCGTACCACCCCCCTGTCTCCATAGCTCTTGGAGACCCTTGTCAGTTGGATCATGATCGCAACCGAGACGGTCCGAGGGTTTCAGGCCAATGTCTCAAGCGGAGGCTGATTCTACCTCAGTGCGAAACAACCGCGTAAGCGAAAATTCAAGTTGGGGACCCAAAGTGCGCAAGTTCGGGTTTTGCAAGAGAAAGGCAATATTCGAAGGGTTCTTGCGCTGCCATGAGCGGGTTGTAGTGCAGCGGAATGCGGTTCGGCGATTGCCGGTGGGACGTAGTAAGGCGTTTTCTTGCTTCCTAGTATTGGCGCTCGTCACAACTTCGGGCTTCGTCGCAGGCCAGACGAACCGCGGGATGCCGACACGATTGGGCAGTCATTACTTGATGCTCGTAAACACGGCTGCGCCCTCGAGGCTGGATGTGCACAAGTTGGCGCAATTTGATCGCTCGCCTTTTGACGGATTGGCTGTGTCCTTTCTGGACGCTTACGAAACCTCGCCGGTTCCTACTTCGGCCGCAACGGACGCTCTAGTTGCGAGTTGGAAAGGGGCTACGACCAAAGATATCTGGCCGTGGGTCTATCTCAATCGCATGATTGGGGTGAACGCTGCCGACGGAAATCAAGACGCGAAGGCGCCCTACTTCGACCGGATTCGGGGAGTCGATCTCGATGGCAAGGCCGGAGCGCAAAAAGATTTTTTGGAGAATTGGCGGAACGCGCTTCGCGCAGCGAAGGACACTAAGGTTCCCGGGATCGTTTGCGATCTCGAGTTCTACAACAACTATGACGCGTACGACGTCGGCGATCTCGCGCGCATGACCAGCTTGACCCGGCAAGATGTGGTGAAACTGCTGAAGCAGCTCGGGACGCGCATGGCTGACACCGCCGCGGACGAGTACCCAGGCGCGACGCTGTGGTTCTTCTTCACTGGCTTTACCCGGCCTGAATACAAAGTCATCGAGGGTCAGCCGTATTATCTCGCAGCGACGTACATCGTCGAAGGACTTCTCGACGAAATTCAGCGGCGTCATCTTCCGCTCCATGTCTTGTCCGGCGGAGAAGTCGGCCTCGGCTACTGCCACAATTCGGTCGAAGATCTTCGCCAGGCGATAGAAAAACGGGCCACCGACTTCGCGCCGACGCTACAGAGATACATCGGCATCCTGGAGCTCGCCGGAACGATGACCTTGTGGAGCGACCCGCAGGCCAAAAATGGCTGGGTGGCCAAAGGCGCCTGCGGAACGTCGTCGGCAGCAACCGTCGAGGATCTCGAACCGTTCCTGGAGCTTCTTTTCCGGTCCTACCGCTACAACTGGATCTATGGCTCAGTGAATGGAGGCTATTACGCGTTTCAGCCCGCGCTCGCGCCCCGCTTTGACGCCGCAATCGCTCGCGCCAAGGCCGCGGCGCTCCGATAGTCTCGGGAACATTGCGGTCTTGGACCGGCATCTGTATATTTAATAACACTGGCTTTAAGAGCAGAAAACCGGGCTTTCCTGCAGGCTTGGCTGGACACTTGAGAAGTGGCCGCGCAGGCCACAGAGCGCGCAAGTCTAGATCCTCAGGCGGAGGAGAAATGCAGAAGGTCAACGTCGGAATCATCGGAACCGGCTGGTGCGGGGGCATCCGCGCAGAAGTTTGCGCCGCGAGTCCCTACGTCAGCGAGTTGCATATCGCCGAAATCAAAGAGGCGCGCCTCAAGGAAGTGGCCGACAAAACCAAGCCCGTCACGGCGACAACGGATTACCGCACGCTCCTGAAGAACGACAAGATCAATTCCATTATCGTCTCCGCCACGCCGGAAACCGTGCACTACCCGATGGCCAAGGAGGCATTGCTCGCAGGCAAGCACGTCCTGCTGGAGAAGCCGATTGCCCTTACGCTGGCAGAGGCGGATGAACTGATCGTGCTGGCTCGGTCCAAATCGCTGCTCTTCACGATCGGATATTCCCAGCGCTTCAATCCAAAATTCGCGTACGTGAAGCGCTCCATTACGGACGGCACGATCGGCCAGCCGGTCAGCGCGCTCGTCAGCCGCCACATCACGCGCAACCTCGGCAACAAAATCAGCGGTCGCATCAAGCTTTCTCCTGCCGCGATGGAAGCGACGCACGACATCGACTTTGTCCTCTGGTGCTTCGAGCCGCGGAAACCGGTACGCGTGTACGCGCAGCTCGTCAACAAGATCATGCAGGCCACGCACGGCGCGCCGGACTGCGTCTGGATCATCGTAACGCTCGACAACGGTTGCGTTTTCACGATTGGTGCAGGCTGGGTGCTTCCACCGGCGTACCCAAATTTCTCGTCCACCTGGATCGAGATGATTGGCACCGAGGGTGCAGTCATGGTGGACGATACGCACCGCGACGTCAGCCTCAACACCATGAAACGCGGCATCGAGTTCCCGATCTCCACCATGCCGGGCGAAAAGGTGGAACATGTCTACGCGGGCCCAATGGAGGCCGAGACTATCCACTTCCTGGATTGCGTGGCTCGAGGAAAACAGCCCCTCGTGACTCCCGAGCATGCCCGCATGGTGATGCAGGTCTACCAGGCGGCAGATCAATCCGCCGAGGAAGGACGGCCCGTCGACATCGCCTGGCCAGCAGCGGATCGACGACGCTCAGGGGAATCCGATTTCGTCTCGGCAGGCAGGCCCACGCCCGGCGTTTGATTCGTACCCAATCGTCCCCGATCCGTTTGCGCTAACGGTTCCAGGCGTCAATAGGGCTAGAATACGGGCCATGGATAGCACGCCCGCGTCGCCAAGCGTTGCCATCGCCGAAAACTCCGCAGTGAAACCAACCGGAACCCGCTGGCTGGTCCTTGTGCTACTCAGCTTCATGTACCTGATCACGTATATGGACCGCAGCAACATCTCGGTCGCGCAACCGGAAATCGCCAAGCAGTTCGGGCTCAGCAAAAGCGCCATGGGCCTCGTCCTGGCAGCCTTTACGTGGGCCTATGCGCTTGGGCAGGTTCCCTCGGGGTGGTTTGGTGACCGCTTTGGTCCCAAGCGCGTGCTCACGGTCATCATGACGCTGTGGTCCGCCACCGCGGTGATGACCGGCGCGGCGCTGGGTTTTGCTTCTCTCTTTGGCGCTCGCTTTCTTCTGGGACTGAGCGAAGCCGGCGCATTTCCGGTTGCCAGCCGCGGCATGCAACTCTGGTTTCCGCGCGTCGAACGCGGCCGGATCCAGGGCACGACGCATTTCTTCAGCCGCTTCGCCGTAGCGATCACTCCGTTTATTGCCGGCAGCATCCTGCTCGCTTTCGGTTGGCGCGCGATTTTCTACATTTTCGGCTCCCTGGGAATTGTTTGGGCGATCGGCTTCAGCCTTTTCTATTGCAACCTTCCCGAAGATCACAAAAGCGTTAATAAGGGGGAACTAGCCCGCATTCGAGGCGTCAACCCGGACGGAACCATAAAGCCGCCTGCCATCACTCATCTCGCGACTCCCTGGAAGCGAATCCTCCTCTCGCCCAACATGTGGTTCATATCTTTAGGCTATTTCTGCTTTTTCTTTGGATCGAACTTCTACCTCACCTGGTATCCAACCTACCTGCGAGAACATCTCCACATGTCCATTCGTTCGCTGGGAATTTGGGGATCCGTTCCTCTGTTTGCGGGGATGGCCGGAGACGTAATCGGCGGCTCGCTCTCCGATGTGATTTTCAAAACCACAAGCAACCCTAAGTTGGCGCGCCGCGTTGTTGCCGCTCCCGGCTTTCTGCTGGCAAGCGCCTTCGTCGTTCCCGCCGCGTTGAGCACGAATCAATTCAGCTCGATTGTCTGTTTGGCCGCTTCTTTCTTCTTTCTCGAGTGGGTGATCGGGCCGGCGTGGGCCGTTCCTATGGATGTTGGCGGCCAGTTTAGCGGCACCGTTACCGGCGTGATGAACATGGTTGGCGCCCTGGGTGGCGCCTCTACAGCCGTTGTCTACGGAAGCCTGTTCAACCGCGGACTGTGGGTCGCGCCGTTCCTGGTGAGTGCGGGCGTGATGCTCCTCGGCGCGCTGATTTGGACATTCCTGATCAACCCCGAGCAGTCAGTAGTCTAGTCAGTCGGGCAAGAGAGATTTATGGCATGATCGCAAGCCTTGGTGGAGCGGAGGACACTCATGGAAAGAAAACCATACTTCAAGAGAAGGCGGCTCGTGCCGGCACCGTACTGCGCGGCCATTCTGGTCGCGTTCGCCTTCGGAGTTGCGGCCTGGGCGCAGTCGCCTGATCTCAGTGTCACGTTAACCGGACAATCGATGATTCGTTCCGACCTTCGTGTGAACAATCCGACGGCTGTCGCGACGATATCGTCCCTGCTCAAGGGCGACGTGATCTTCACGAATCTTGAGGCGGCGGTCGCGGAAAAAGGCGAGCACGTGACGGAGGGCCGCGGCTTCCTCGCCCCGCCCGAGGCGCTGGACGCCTTGCAGGCCTTGGGCTTCAACCTGGTGGCTCTCTCAGACAATCATTCTTTCGATCTGAAGGGGACAGGTATTCAAAACACGCTGCGCGAGGTAAAGAGCCGCAACCTGGCTCACGCCGGCATTGGGAATACAGTCGATGAAGCCGCGGCGCCGGGTTATCTGCACACGCCGAAGGGCACGATTGCCCTAGTCGCGATGGCATCAGGCCTGATCGCTGAAGGAGCATCCGCGACGGCGACTCGGCCGGGCGTAAATGAACTGCGGGTCGAAGCCGGAGGCAAGTCGAACGAATCTACCAGCCTGCTTCCCGCCGAACCAGGGAACGAACCGAACCCGGAGGACAAGAAGCGAATTCTTCAAAGCATTCGGGATGCCCGCCAGCATGCCGACCTAGTCGTCGTGTATGAACACAATCACGTCTTTCTGAACAGGCCGTTCACGCCGATGGTCAGCGAAGAGCTGCCGGAACGATTAGCTCCTGCGGATTGGCTCAAGAAATGGACGCACGAGGAAATCGATGCCGGCGCGGACATCATCGTCATGCATGGGATGCCCATCCTGCACGGCGTGGAGATCTATCACAACCGGCTGATCTTTTTCGATTTGGGCAACTTTATTTTTAACCTGCCGCCGACTATCTCGTATCTTGAAGAGCCTATCATCTGGGAGAGCGCAGTCGCGCATGTCGAATTCCAGGGCAAAAATCTCAAGTCGATTACGTTCCAGCCTATCGTGATGAACAAGATTGGCCAAGGACAGTCCGACACTCAGGACCCGTACGCGAATAATCTCTTCCTCCAAACGCGCGGCATTCCAAAGCTAGCGACGGGCGATCAGGCGCGCTACATCCTCGAGCGTCTGGCGGATGCCTCGCGCCCCTTCGGAACAACAGTCGAGGTGAAAGGCGAAACGGCGGAGATTAAGCTGACGCCCGGGCGTTAGGATGGAGCTTCTTGGTTCCTACAGGTTAGCGTGAAGTTGCCGGCGCTCCGATGATCCCAACGGTGGGCGCAGCCGACCCTTCGCCTCTGTCGATCACGGATTGCTCGGGATCAATCCAGAATCCCCAGATGATTGCGCCCACGAAGAGAAGGCCTGCTGAGACCATGAACGGAGCTACCCAGGATCCTTTGTTGACGAAAATGCCGAAAATCGTAGGCGAGAGCGCGCCCACGATTTGTCCGCCCATGTTCATCATTCCGGACACCGTTCCCGAGAATTCTCCACCTATGTCCATCGGCACCGCCCACGCCGGCCCGATATTCATTTCGAGGAAGAACATCGCGGCCGTCAGGCAATACACGGCCCTGTTAGGGCTTGCGGACAATGCCGCAAACAACGTAGAGATGGCGCATCCGATCATCGCCGTGATGGCGACCGCCCGGCGGGAGAACTTAAGGTTGTTCGTCTTCAACAGAAGCGCATCGGTGAGCCAGCCGCCAAACGTGTCACCGACTACGCCCGCGGCGAGCGGCAGGGACGCAAAAAAGCCCATCTTGATCAGCGTGAATCTCCGGTACTCCACGAGGTAGGACGGCAGCCAGGAAAGAAAGAACCACAGCGAGTAAATATACGCTGCGTAGGCGCACATCACGGCCCACATGTTGGAATGCTTCAGCAGGACACTCCAGGGAACTTTGGGCCTCTTCGCGACATTTGCCTTCTTGATTTCTCCCTTGTCGTCTACACCGCGAATTCGCGCCAGCTCCGCGCGGCTTACGTGCGCGTCCTCTTCCGGCATGTTGTGATACGTCGTCGCATACAGAAAGCACCACAGCAAGCTGAGAGCGCCGATCACGTAAAAAACGGAACGCCAGCCGTAATGAATCATGATCCAGACGGCAACCGGAGGGCCAAGCGCAGCTCCCAAACGGCTCGCGGCATGGCTGACGCCTTGCACGAAACCACGCTCATTGCGCGGGAACCACATCTGCATGCCGCGGGTCGCTGTCGGAAAGGCTCCAGCTTCACCGACGCCGAGAAGGAACCGGATGCCCCAGAACGAGGACATGCCGAAGGCCCTGGTCGTCAGCACCGCGATGAGCGTCCGGTAGCCCATGATCGTCGAAAGGACTTTTCGCGGGCCGAAGCGGTCCCCCAGCCAGCCACCGGGCACCTGGAACAACGCATAAGCCCAGATAAATGCGCTGAAAATGACTCCCATCGTGGCTTTGTCGAAGTGGTATTCCTTGCTGATGAGCGGCGCGGTATTGGCGAGGCTGACGCGGTCGAGATACGTGATGAGGTACATCAAGCACAAAAGGAGAAGAACGAACCAGCGCACGTGGCTCCCGTGGGTCTCGTTTGAGTGGTCCATCTGTCTGCTTCCCCCTTGCCATCCGAGGCAGGTATACCCGCGCCCGCTATTCTCGCTGCGGAAGCTTAACCCCAAATGAAAATTTCAGGATTTCACCGCACTGAGGTTACACCTTGCCTCAGCTGTCAGCAAGAAAAGAGCCGTTGGACGCTTGCGGTATCGCGACCTTTCAAATCGTTTCCGGCAACGGTTTGCCGCGCGTCTCAGGCAGAAACGGTCCGACGGCGAGACCCAGAATGTAAATCGTGGCGACGATGATCGCCGCATTCCCGTAGCCGCCGAACTTCACGATCAACGTGCCGGCCATCAGCGTGCCGGCCGCCGCGAGCAAGCGCGGCGCGTTGAAGATGAACCCCACTGCAGTCGCGCGCATGCGCGTCGGGTAAAGCTCCGGAAGCCACGCCGCAAGCCACGTGAGCTGCCCCGAACCAAAGAACCCCACAATCGCGGCAACAAACAATAGCAGGCGTAAACCGTGCGTCCAGAGGAACAGAACCGGCGTAAACAAAAATGCGAATGCGAAATAGGCCAGCGTCACCGGCCTTCGTCCAAACGCGTCGGCAAGAAATCCCAGCGCGACGTATCCCGCGATCGTCCCGAGGTTGTATGCCATGCCCGTGAAACTGGCCCACTGCGGCGAGGAAAGGCCGGCAGCCGCCGCCACGGATCCGATGTAAGGAGGAACCCAAGTTGAAATGCCCCAAAAGCCCACGGCGGAGGTCGTAGCCATGAGAAACGCGATGATCGTCCGATTTCGAATCGCAGGTGTCGCGAACAGATCGAGAAAAGTGAATCGCGTCAGCGCACGATCCTCTGCGGTAGCTTGCGAACCGCTTCGCTTCCGCCGGCTCGCTGCGCGACGCAGCTCGTTGGCCTTCTCCCAAAGAGACGACTCCGGGATGGCGCGCCGGATCCAAACCGTCAGCAACGCGGGTAAAACCCCAATTAAATACATGGTGCGCCACGCCCCGGGACCGGTGGCCCCGACAAACAGCCAAACGACGGAAGCAAGGAAGAAGCCAATGCCAAAGCCGCACTGGAAAAGCCCGCTGCCTTTGCCGCGCGCGCTGTCGGGCCAGAACTCAGCCGTCATGGAAGTGCCCGTCACCCATTCGGAGCCAATGGCCAAACCAGCGAGAAAGCGAAAAACGGCGAAGGAAATCCAATCCCACGAAAACGCGCTGAGACCGGTCATGATCGAGTAGGTCAGGATCGCGTAGATCATCGTGCGTTTGCGGCCGATGTAGTCGGCCAGGACGCCCGCTGACATCCCTCCGACCGCCCAGCCGCACAATGTTGTTGCGATGATGGCTCCCGCATAGGCAGGGATCTGTGAATGCCGCCACGGAGGAAGCAGTTGAGCGAGGGCCACCGCAACCGTCAGGATCAGCGCGTACGCCTCGAATCCGTCAAACACCCAGCCGAGGTTCGACGCGAGAAGCGTGTTCCAGTGGGTGCGATTCAGAGCGCGATACCAGGGCTGGGTGGTGGGTGAGGTCAAATTGGAATCCGAGGAGCGCTATTTGCGCCGGGTGCCCGGCAACCGGGCGCCAGTCTGCTTCTGGATCGAGCCCAGATCAAAAAATACGGTCTCGCCCCACAGCTTGTTGCCGCGAAAATGCCAGACCACGAGGGCACGCACGCGCACACGCTTCCCAGTGGGCCGAAGACCGAGGTACATGCCGCGATGAGTTCCGCTCCACTCGTTTTCGGTCACAATGCACTTATCGTCTGCGGCGAGGAAACGCTTGACTCGCACTTTGAAATCGGGAAAGCCTTCCCAATGCTCGCGGTAGCGCTTGGCTACCTGCTTGGGGCCAACGAACGTTTTTGGCGCGCAGACAACGTCGTTGAAGCAGTCGGAGGTCATTCCATGGAGAAGCTCTTCGATGTTGTGCGTGCTTTCCGCCTTGACGTGCTCGCGCAGCACAGCCAGCCGTTTCTTCGGTATCCGCACCAAGTTATTCTCCCCGAGTCCTTAACATCTGTTTGAGATTAGTTCGTCGGATTCCTGCAGGGCCAGCACCGCTTCACCGGGATGGCCTCTTAGAATCAGGCAGACGCCTGCCTGCGGTCAGGCGTTACAAAAATCACTTCCGCGCTGTAAGGGAGAAATGCCGCGAAACTCACCGCCTCCCCCCTTGCGAAGCCAATTTGCGTCACTCGGTCGTTCGAACAGATTCCACCGTTCGAACGATGTTCAACATTTTGATTTGGCGGGCTGCAAGTACAGCCCGCACCCGGTTCCACGTGGAACATTTTGCTCCGGCTTCCTAGGCTTTTGGCACCGGCGGCCAGATTCTCTCCGCGCTGTTGGGCCCGTGCGGCGCGTGAATCAGATTCGGTACGACTGAATGCCCGCCCAGCCCGATTAGCGCATGCGCGTTCGTGGCCTCGTAATCTCGCTCGTAGCCTTCCACGGACGTGAACTCGTACAGGATCACGTGCTTCGCCCATCCCGAGACCGAATTGAGCTTGCGTGTTCTGACGCACGAAGCGTCCTTGCACATCGCCGGCATCCGCGACTGCACGTATCCGCCGAGCATTTCCTCCTCGTACTCTACCGGACAATTGAAGCTTCCAATTTGGATGGAAGGCGCGCTCATCAGCCCTTCCTTGTACGCGGTTCTCGCTCGCCCTTCGCATCGGCCCGTTTCCGTCAGAAGGTTCACGCGCGCGTTTCTACGCATGGCGAGCATTTTCCGGCCCTCGTCCGGCAGCGCGGCGTGGATGGCGCTCGGAACGGGATCGCCGAACACAAACGCGTCTTTCGCGCCGATTAGGAGAATGTAGCGAAATCCAGGAGGGACCGCCGGATCGTCCGTGTGATGGATTTGAGTCGAAGTAGAGCCGCCTTCGGTGCCGCGCGTGGCGTAGTGCGCCGCCCACAGGTAGCCGGGGCGCTTCAGCAGCGCTGGGAGATACGTACCGTGGAGCCAGGAAAGATACTGATCGCGACCGTCTTCCTCGAGGTCGTACCAAGTTGCCCAGATGCCTCGGTCGATGGGCTCAGCCCTGGGAGTACTTCTCTGCGTTGCGGATTTGGCGGGCGCCGTCTGCCCGAATGCGTTCTCACCATCGAAAAGCGCAACCGCTGCGCTACCAGTGGCCTTCAGAAAATCGCGGCGCCTTTGATGCGATTCTTCGTCAATGTTTGCCACGCTTCCTCCTGCCACCGAAACACGTCAGCTCAAACTTTCATCTTGAGAAGCTTCGCCAGCGTGGCGCTGAAAATCGCCGAACGATCTTCATCGCTGAGTCCCGGAACAGCAAGAATGCGGTCGACTGGATTCCGGTTCCACAAAGTCGGGTAATCCGTCCCCACGACAACTTGGCTCGCGCCGACAACTGCGATCAAATGCCGCATGTCTTCTGGCGTGAAGAGGATGGAATCGAAATACAGCTGCTTGAGATATTCGCTCGGTGCTTTCTTCAGCGATTTGCAAAGTTTAGGAAAGGCGGTCAGACACTGATCGCTGCGGCTCGAATATGAAGGCAGGTAGCCTCCGCCGTGCGCCGCGCAAATTTTGAGTTTCGGGAAAAGATCAAGGGTCCCGTCCTGAATCAAGTGGGTCAACGCAAGCGTCGTTTCCAGAGGGTGGCCAATGACGTTGTCCAGGAAGCCGTTTCCCTGCAGTCTTTTTTCTTCGATTGGCGTTCCTGCGGATTGAGGATGGATAAATATCAGTGTGTCCAGCTCTTCGGCCTTGGCCCAAACAGGATGAAACTTCGGAGCCGACAAATCGTCTCCGTTGACGCTGGCCGCGATGGCGAATCCGCGCATGCCAAGTCTCTTCACGCCATCTTCCATTTGCTCGACGGCAAGCGGAGGATGCTGCAAGGCGAGCGTGCCGAAACCCACGAACCGCTCTGCGTGAGCGGCACAGAATGCCGCGATTTTCTCGTTCTGTAGCTGGATCAGTTTGCGAGCCAGGTCCGCGTCCGCCCAGTACCAGAAGGGATTGATCGAAACGGCCTGCACATCAATTCCCATTTCGTCCAGATCGGCGATTCGCTTGTCCACGTCGTTGTGAATGTTGGCGGCGTTATTCGGGTCCACCTGCTGCGCGTCGAAGGGACTGCCTTCGTGGGCGATGCGGTCCTTGACGAGGTCCCATGCCTCAGGCACGCGAACGTGAGCGTGAACGTCCAATACAGCGACGCGCTTGCCGGCGACGGAGACTTCCCTGCGTTTGCGACTGTTCACGGGCTGCGCGGCGGGTTGCTGCAGGCTCCGCGCAAAGCCCAGCGTGGGATCGAAACAATTGCAGCCAGCGAAAACAATTCCCGCAGCAGTCCCGGTGCTGTGCCTCAGAAAATCCCTGCGCGTCGGCATGGTGGGTTACTTATACACCCGCATTCTGCGCGAGTGAACTATCTTACGAAGATGCACGCCTGAAGGCGGGCGCTACATCCAATTCACTGTGTACAAGGCTCTGCAGGTTTTCGTACACTTCTTAACTACCTTATGAGCGCGAACGACATTGTGTCTCTATCGACGGCTCCGCTGCCGCTTAGTTCCCACGGCAAGCCTGTCGATTCCTTCCCGAAAGCTGTCGAGCTCGAACAAGAGCTGAAACGCTCGGTGAAGGGCGAAGTGCGTTTCGACCGCGGCAGCCGCGCGCTTTATGCGGCAGACGGCTCGAATTATCGCCAGATTCCCATCGGCCTCGTGGTCCCACGCGATGACGAAGATGTGATCGCCACCGTAGCTGCGTGCAGGAAATTCGGCGCCCCGGTTTTGCCTCGTGGTGCCGGCACGAGTCTCGCCGGGCAAACGTGCAACGTCGCGGTGATCCTGGACTTCACGAAGTACATGAACAAGATCCTGGAGATCGACCCGACTGGAAAATTCGCACGGGTCCAGCCGGGCGTCGTCCTGGACACGTTGCGCAACCGTGCGGAAAAAAACCAACTGACGTTCGGTCCCGATCCATCAACGCACAGCCGCTGCACGCTCGGCGGGATGATCGGAAATAATTCCTGCGGCACGCATTCGCTGCTGGCGGGCAAGACCGTGGACAACGTCATCGAGCTGCGCATCCTTCTCTACGACGGCACGCAGATGACGGTGGGGGCGGTGAACGGCGAAGCCGAACTGGACTCGATCATCGCCGCGGGTGGGCGCCGAGGCGCAATCTACTCGAAACTGCGCAGCATTCGCGATCAGTACGCGGGGCTGATTCGCGCGAAGTATCCGAGCATTCCACGGCGCGTCTCGGGTTACAACCTCGATCAGCTGCTGCCGGAAAACGGCTTTCATGTAGCGCGGTCGCTCGTCGGGACCGAAGGTACCTGCATGACCGTGCTCGAAGCCAAACTGCGGCTGATCGAGAGCCCGCAGCACAGGTCGCTTACGTGTCTGGCCTACGGCGATACGTTCACCGCGGCGGACCATGTTCCCGAAATTCTGCCGTACGGTCCCATCGGTCTCGAAGGATTTGAAGGGAGCATCGTTGACGGACTGAAAAAGAAAAAAGCCCCCAACCTGGAACTGATTCCTGAAGGGCGAGGTTTCCTGCTCGTGGAATTCGGCTCGAATGATCCGAATGAGGCGGAGCAAACCGCCCGCAAGATGATCGAGCAAATAAAGCGATCGCCGAATCCACCCAATATGCGGCTTTACACCAAAGCCGAAGCCAAACACGTCTGGAAGCTGCGCGAATCCGGGCCGCGCGCGGCGGCTGCCGCTCCGGGAATGCCGCCGGAGTGGGAAGGCTGGGACGATGCCGCTGTGCCGCCGGAAAAACTGGGCGGTTATTTGCGCGATATTCGGAAGCTGCTCGACGAATACAACTATCACGCCGCGTTTTACGGCCACTTTGGGCACGGCTGCATTCACATGCGCGTGAGTTTCGATTTGCAGAGTGAAACTGGAATCCGCAATTACGGCGAATTCGTCGAGCGCGCCGCCGATCTGGTGGTCAGCTATGGCGGATCCCTCTCCGGCGAGCACGGCGACGGGCAATCGCGCGCGGCACTGCTTCCCAAAATGTTTGGTCCCGAGTTAGTCCGGGCTTTCGGCGAATTCAAGTCCGCCTGGGACCCGGACAACAGGATGAACCCGAACAAGGTGGTCAACCCGTATTTGCCCACCGAGAATTTGCGTTTGGGCGCGGATTACAAACCGCTCGAACCCAAAACGTATTTTCACTTTCCGGACGACGATGGGTCGCTGGCCAAAGCTACGGTCCGATGTATTGGCCTCGGGGAGTGCCGTAAACAGGATTCGGGGACGATGTGTCCCAGCTACATGGCGACCCTCGAGGAAGAGCACAGCACGCGCGGGCGCGCGCACATGCTGTTCGAGGTGCTACAGGGAGAGGTGGTGCGCGACGGATGGAAGGACGAGCACGTCAAGAAAGCGATGGATCTGTGCCTCTCCTGCAAGGCCTGTAAGTCGGAATGCCCGACCAACGTGGACGTGGCCACATACAAGGCAGAATTCCTGGCGCATTACTACGAAGATAATGCTCGCCCGCTTCACGCCTATGCCTTCGGAATGATCGACCGCTGGGCGGAACTCGGCTCGAGTGTTCCGTGGCTGGCAAATTTCTTCAGCCAGGCGCCAGGGTTCCGTCATGTCATGCAGGCGGCCTTGCACCTCGCGCCGCAACGGCGCGTGCCACAGCTCGCCGGTTCGAGTTTTCAGGCATGGGCGCGAAGGAATCGAGTCCCCGAAGTTGGCCGAGCCAATGGGCACGCCTCGGAGAACGGCTCGCGCAAACCCGCCGCGGAGGGCAAGCCCGAAGTGATTTTGTGGGCCGACACGTTCAACAACTATTTCCATCCGGAGACGAGCCGCGCTGCGCTCGCCGTGCTGATGGGAGCTGGTTTCAGCGTCAGCGTCCCGCAGACACACCTCTGCTGCGGAAGGCCGCTATACGACTTCGGGATGCTCGACAGGGCCAAGCAGTACCTGGAACAAATCATGAGCGTCCTCAGTTCGCAGATCGAAGCGGGCGTGCCGATCGTCGTGCTGGAGCCCAGTTGCGCCTCGGTCTTCCGGGATGAATTGCGGAACCTCTTCCCGACGGATGCGCGTGCGACGCGCCTGCGCAGCCAGGTGTTTCTGCTCAGCGAATTCCTCGAGCATCATGCGCCAAATTTTCAGCCTCCGCGGCTCGCGGTCAAGATCCTTTTGCACGGGCACTGCCACCACAAGTCGCTGATGCGCATGACCGATGAGGAATCTGTGCTGCGCAAGACGGGCGCCGAACTGCAATCCATCGATTCGGGGTGCTGCGGAATGGCGGGCCCATTTGGATTTGAAAAGGAGAAATACGCGGTTTCGCAGGCGGTGGGCGAGCGAGTCCTGTTGCCGGCGGTGCGAAATACTCCTGCGGATGCGCTCATCGTGTCCGACGGCTTCAGTTGCCGGGAGCAAATCCTGCAATCTGCGGGACGGCGTGCGATTCATCTGGCCGAAGCCCTACAGCTTGGTCCGAGGGGCAAGCCGGATTCAGATTGACCGCGGGAATTCGGTTTGTCTTCGTGACGCCGAGAACGATGGGGATTTGCGCAGCCAAACATGAAGACGCGGCTAAGCAGATTAAGCCCGGCTTCAGGTTTTGTGCGATAATTTGCGGGCAGATTTAGACAGCACCTGCATCCAGCAACATTTTATAACCAGTGCAATTCGATTTCTTGATCTTCCAGTCAAAGGGGAACTGAGATGACCGCCATTTCGAACCAACTGCCCGGTGTTGAAATTACCGGTGCCGCCGGCCCGCAGACGGAACAAATTTTGACGCCGCAAGCCCTGCAATTTGTGGTGGACCTCGAACGCAAGTTCGGCCCTCGACGCCGGGAATTGCTGGCCGCGCGCGTCGCGCGGCAAGCGAGGCTGGACGCCGGAGAGCGTCCCGATTTTCCTCGTGAAACCGCCGAAATCCGCAACAGCAAGTGGACGGTATCGCCGCTGCCAGCGGACCTGCTCGACCGGAGAGTCGAAATCACTGGGCCGGTGGACCGCAAGATGGTCATCAACGCGTTGAACTCGGGCGCAAGCGTCTATATGGCGGACTTCGAAGACGCCAACACGCCGACCTGGAGCAACCTGATCGAGGGTCACGTCAACCTGATCGACGCCGTCCGCAAGACGATTACGTACCGCGATCCCGCGAGCGGCAAAGATTACAAGCTGAATCCGCAGCTCGCGGTGTTGCTCGTGCGGCCTCGCGGCTGGCACTTGCCCGAGAAACACGTCATCGTGGACGGCAAGCCGATGTCCGGGTCGCTCTTCGACTTTGGACTTTTCCTCTGGCACAACGCGAAGGAGCTGCTCGCGCGCGGCACAGGTCCTTATTTCTATCTGCCAAAGCTGGAGAGCCACCTCGAAGCGCGCTTGTGGAACGACATTTTCCTGTACTCTCAGGAAACGCTGGGAATCAACCGCGGCACGATCAAGGCCACGGTCCTGATCGAGACGATTCTGGCCGCGTTTGAAATGGACGAAATCCTGTACGAACTGCGCGAGCATTCCTCGGGATTGAACGCCGGACGCTGGGATTACATTTTCAGTTTCATCAAGAAATTTGCGATGGACCCTGCCGACATTCTGCCGGATCGCGGCAAAGTGACCATGACCACGCATTTCATGAGCTCGTACGCGAAATTGCTGATCAAGATTTGCCACAACCGCGAAGTGCACGCGATGGGCGGCATGTCCGCTTACATCCCGAACAAGCGCGACGTGGAGCTGAATAAAATTGCGATGGATCAGGTCCGAGCCGACAAGGAACGTGAGGCGACAATTGGTCATGACGGCACCTGGGTGGCGCATCCGGGACTCGTGGCGCTCGCCAAGGAAGTGTTCGACAAGCATATGCCGACGCCCAACCAGATCGATCGCAAGCTCGAAGATTTTCATGCCACAGCCGCGGACCTTCTGACCGTGCCGCACGGCGACATTACGGAAGCGGGGCTCAGGCAGAACATTGCCGTGGGCATCGGCTACCTGGAGTCTTGGCTGCGCGGGATTGGATGCGTGCCGCTCTTCAACCTGATGGAGGACGCCGCCACCGCTGAGATCAGCCGCGCGCAGCTTTGGCAATGGGTCCACTACAAGGCAAAGATGAACGACGGCCGAGCCATCACGGGGGAGCTGGTTCTTAAGACCATCGATGAAGAATTGGCCAAAGTGCAGAAAGCCGTCGGGGACGAGCAGTTCCGGAACGGGCGTTACAACGACGCCGCGTCCATTTTGCGAGAACTGATTCAAGCGCCGCGTTTCATGGACTTCCTGACGCTGCCGGCGTATGACCGGCTGGATGGGGCGGAGCGAGTCGCGGCTGGAAAGAAATCCTGAGCGGCCTCGCAAGGCGAGCCACCAGCCAAATTGCGCGCTGTGTAAGTCGCATTTCTCTGCGGCCTTTGCGCTCTCTGTGCACTCTGCGTTGAGGTTTTTCAAGGCTTACACGGGGGACACAGAGAACGCTGAGGGCACAGAGAAACCTGGACCTTCGCTTTTGGATGGAAATTCGAGGAGGCACCTCAATGCTGTCGCACAGAGTTTCTACGGCTATGCTCAAATTGTTCGTGGGCTTCACGCTCGTTCTAGCGGGCCTGAGCGCGGCGCGAGCGCAGTCCGGCGTGCCGAAATATGAGGTCGACCCCACTTGGCCCAAGCCATTGCCGGGCACGTGGGTGACTGGACGAGCCGGGGGAATTTGCGTCGATGCGCAGGACCACGTGTTCGAGGTGAATCGCGGCGACCTGCAGGACAAGGAAAAACTGACGGCCGCGCCGGCGCCGCCCGTGCTGGAATACGACTCGGACGGCAACCTGGTGAACTCGTTCGGGGATTTCAAGACTGCGCCCAGTTCGATTCACGGCTGCATTACGGACAAGGAAAATAATATCTACGTAGCGGGCAACGATGATGCCGTGGTGCAGAAATATACGCACGACGGAAGCAAAATGCTGCTGCAGATCGGGACGAAGGGCCTGTTTGATAGCTCGACCGGCCTGATCACCGGCATCGCCATGAATCAAAGCCACACGCTGCTGAACAAGCCTGCGGACATCGCGATCGATCCGGGCAACGGAGACGTCTACATTGCGGACGGATACGGCGACCACCGCATCGTGGTCTTTGATAAGGATGGAAAATTCCTGCGCCAGTGGGGCCGCCAGGGGACGAAGGACGAAGCCGCGGCCGGCGACGGCGGGGCGTTCATGGGCGTCGTGCATTGCGTGGTGATGGACAATAACGGCCTCGTGTATGTGTGCGACCGCCAGGGAAACCGCATTCAGGTGTTCGACAAGATGGGAAATTTCAAAAAGAACATCTGGATCAAGTCAGGTCACGAAGAGACGCCGGATTCGTGGGGAACGGCGTGGTGGCTGCGCTTCTCTCGCGATCCGCAGCAGAAATACATGATCGTCGCTGACGGCCGCAATGAGCTCGTCCACATTCTCGATCATGAGAGCGGGAACGAAATCACGAAGTTCGGTCGCCCTGGCCATCAACTGGGCGAATTCACTCATTGCCACACGCTGGATATAGACTCCAAGGGAAACATCTACGTCGCGGAAACCGATATTGGGCGGCGCGTAGATAAATTCAAGCTTGTCAGCAGATAGTTGGGCAATCTGCGGACAGAAGTCAAAAGCATTACCCTTCCAAAAGGCGGAAGGATGGGGCACTCGAAATTCGAAAACCATCCATCAAGACCACGGCCGCGCACAAATTCTGGGTCAGCTAGGTGGTCCTCAATGAAATTCAAACTGGCGGGAATGATTTTTCTGGGGGTTGCGATTGCATTCGTGCTGACGGTGCAGGCGCGCCCGCGTCAGGGTGACGAGCACGCCAAATCGCACTCGACCGCGGCACATTCACGCAATGCTGCGCAGAAACCGATGAAGCTCGTGGGCGCGATTCTCGTGCCGGGGAATCCGATTCGCTTTGACATTAGCTGGGTGGATGAAGCGCGCGGGCGGTATTTTCTCGCCGAATCTGGGAACTCGGCTGTAGACGTGTTCGATGCTGAAAATGATTTGTTCATCGGCAGGATTTCAGGATTCCACGGCATTCCGGCTGCAGACGACCCGTGCGGGCGCATTGAAGGAATGGGCCCGAGCGGTGTCGTGGTCACGCCCGACAATCACCTTTGGGCGGACGACGCGCACGGCACGGTGAAAGTGTTTGATTTGACAAACGCCAAGCCGCCCTTTAGCGACGTGACGCCCTCCGCGACGATCTCCACCGGCGCAAATTGCCGCGCCGACGAAATCGGCTTCGACCCGAAGGATCACGTCATCGTGGTGGGGAATCCAGAGGAGCATCCGCCGTTCGCTTCGATTATTTCTTCGGATGCGCCGTATGACGTCGTGGCCAAAATTCCTTTCCCCGACGCGGAAGGGTTCGAGCAGCCCTTGTGGGACGCGGGCTTCAAGGGCGGACGGATGCTCGCTACCGTGCCCGGGAAAGAGCACCCCTCGATAGTTGCGGTGCTTGACCTGACGAAGCCGAAGTCACCCGTCGTGGAGACGACGTATCCTGTGCCGGGCTGCGGCTCGGGCCTGGCGCTTGGCCCGGCCCAGCATCTGCTCGTCGGATGCGGAGGCGGGAGGCCGCTCATCGTCATCGACGCCACAACGGGCAAAATGATTGCGACGGTAGACGGCACCCACGGCGCAGACGAAGTCTGGTACAACCGGGGCGACAACCATTTCTACGCGGCCAGCGGCAACAATCCCACGCCAACGCTTAGCGTGATCGACGCCGACTCAGGTAAACTTCTATACAATCTGCCGGCGGGACCCGGTTCTCACTCCGTCGCGGTCTTCAGCCGGAACAATCACATCTTCGTTCCCATCGCAATCCCCACTCAGGTGGCGCCAACGGATGCCTGCAATGCCCTTTTCGGTCTGCCCGAAAAGCAGGGATGCATCGCAGTATACTCGCCGGAGAAGTAGGCGGAGTGGCTGCAAGAACGTCGTCAAAGCGAAAAGCCCCACCCTTCCAAAAAGCGGAAGGATGGGGCACCCGAAAACCCGAAATTCAGAAAACCCGAAATCCAAAGACCTTCCCGTATGATTCGACCGCATGCGGCTGAGCGCTACATCTCTGCAACGGTCAGCTTGGTGTCCGCCTTGTTCCAGTGTTGCTGAAATTGCTGCTGAACTTTCGCGGCGTCCGCTGATTTGCCTTGAGCCTTCAGACTCTCACTCAGGCCGAACAGCGACCTCGCGTTGCTCGGGTTGCGCTTCAGGTCTTCGCGGAAGACGCCTTCCGCTTCGTCGGCCTCGCCTTCCTGTAACAGCGCCGCGCCGAGCGGCTCGCGCATCGGGTAGAGCCAGTCCGGCGGCTCGTCGTAGTCCATTGAGTCCTGCAGCGCGACAGCGGCGCGCAGATTGGCGATAACATCGCTCATCTGTTTCTGTGCGCGCGCGATGTGCGCTTCAACAAAATGCGCCATGATTTGAGTGATTATTTCGGCGTTATGCGTGCCTATCGGGTTGGTCTGGATTTTGCTCATGGCCGGCGACGCGTCTTGCAGCGCCGTGAGTTCCGCGCGCGCTTGATCGAGCTTGCCGGTATTGGCCGCGGCGAGCGCGCGGGCGAAGTGCCAGGCACCATTGCTAATGGGGAACGAAGCGCCGGGCGCCGGCGCGGCCATAATGTCGCTCCAACGGTGAAAGCGCACCATGATCTGTAACGGCAGGGAATAGAACGCGTCGAGCATGTCCATCTCTTTCACGTGCGGTCCGACGTACTCTTGCACCTTCCTGGCTGCGGCCAGCGAGGCCGCGTAATTGCCCATGAAAGCGTTCTCCACCGCAATAAAGTGGATGTTATGGGTGTAATACATCATCGGGTAGACGCCCTGCGAATGGGCGACGTCAAAAAGGGCTTCATCGGCGCGCGCCGCCGCTTCGTTGGTCTGCTCGGAAGCTTCATGGTCGCCCGTGCGTATGAAGATGTGCGCAGGCATGTGTACCAAATGGCCCGAAGCAGGAGCAAGGCCCGCCAAGCGCTGCGCCGACGGCAAGCCCATCTCCGGGTGCATCGACGCCTCGACGGCATGGATATAGAAGTGGTTTGCGCCAATATGGCTGGGGTCGCGCCGTAGCGCCGCCTGGAGCACGCTGACGATTTCGTCGGTGCCAGGCGCGGGCGTGCCGTCGCGGTCGTAGAGCTTCCAGGGATGCAGATTCATGCCGCTCTCGGCGAAGAGCGTCGCGGCGTCCACGTCGTCGGGATAGCGTTTGTAGACCTCGCGCATGGCGTCGTGGTAGGCGGCTTCGAGGCGGTCGTAGTCGGGATTCGCGGCGTCAGTGTAACGCTTGGCCAGCGCTTGAATATAATCACGCTCGTTCGCGGGGCCGTCGGCGGAAAGTGCCAGGGCCTTCTGGACGGCCGCGTAAGCTTGCTTCTCGCGATCCGCATCCACCGGCAGGTTGTAGTTTGTGCCCAGAACCAGCGCGATACCCCAATAGGCCATGGCCATCTTCGGATCGAGTTCGGCGGCGCGCTGGAAGCAGCGTTGGGCCTGGTTGTGATTGAAGCCATAGTCGAGCGCCATACCTCGATCGAACTGCTGCTGAGCCTCGGGGTTGCTGGTTTTGACGGGGTGATGCACGCTGCCGAACCCGGGTGCGGTGCAAGCTGCCGTAGCTCCCACAGAAGTGGGTTCCTGCGCAGCGTGCTCCTGTGCCATGACCAGGACGGAAAAAGCAAAGACCGCGGCCAGCGGCAGCACAAATGAAGTCCGGACCGAACCATTCCCATTTAGCAAGCTGGAAGCAGTCAGCATGTGGGACACCTCCGATCTTGCGGTGGTTTATAGCATTTCTGAGTCGCGTCGCACCGCAAGAAAAACTGCGGATGCCGTGGCTAAGAGACTCTGGCTGCTATTGCAAAGGTTTGCAAAGGCGACGTCCCGAGTCAACCGGCCGCGTGCCAGCCGCCGTCGACAAACAGCGTGTGGCCGGTGACGAAGTCTGAGGCAGGGCTGGCGAGAAACAGAGCCGTGCCGACCAAATCCGAGGGCTCGGCGAAGCGCCCAAGTTTGATTCTGCCCAGCAGCCTTTGCGAGCGCGCTTCATCTTCACGGAAGGATTGGCTGACACGCTCCGTCAGCGTTGCTGTGGGTGCGATTGCGTTGACACGCACCCCAAGAGGAGCCCACTCCGTGGAGAGAGCCGCAGTGAGATAAGACACTCCTGCTTTCGCTACGCCGTACACGCTCTTGCCCGTGTCGGTGCTGGCTGACCACGTTGAACTAAGATTGATGATCTTGCCATAGCCGCGTTCGATCATCAGCCGGCCCAAAAATTGGCAGCAAAAAAATGTCCCCTTGACGTGGACGTCGAGAATGGCGTCCCAATCTTCTTCAGTCACATCGAGCGCGGGCTTGGTGAAACCGAGGCCTGCGGCATTGACGAGCACTAGGGGAGCGTCCTTGCCTTTCAGAAGCTGCGAGACTTCACGCTCGATCGAGCGAATGTCATCCATCCTTCCTATGTCGGCGCAGAGTACGTGCGCCCGGCCACCCGACGCCACGACCGAACTCTGCACTTTAAGCAGCTTTTCCCGAGTGCGGCTCACCAGGACGAGTTCTGCGCCTGCGCGGCTGTAAGCGAGCGCAAGGGCGCGCCCGATCCCTTCGCTCGCGCCGGTGATCACGGCAAGGCGACCGTCAAGGCGAAAGGAAGGAAGTTCGTCGTCTTGGTGTCTGCTCGAGTTCATTCTATCTATGTCAAGGACGCCGCGGATGCGCAGCCCATAGCACAGACTTCAGTCTGTGGGGGTCCATAGGTGCTCCCAGGCGGTACACGCCAACGAAGTTAGAAGATATATGTCAAGCCAAGATCACTCGGAAAGCCACAGACTGAAGTCTGTGCTACTTGAACCTACCTCGTGCGGCCGGTTGTGGTGTCGAGTGGGTGAACTTCATTCACCAAGCGCTCGTCGAATGGATAGGTTGTATAGATGTCGACGCCGTCGGCAGTCACGATGTGGTTGTTTTCGAGGCGTATGCCGCCGATGCCGGGCTTCCCGGCATATGGCTCGAGATTGAATGCCATGCCTTCCTTGAGGACCACTGGAGAATCCTTCGAGGCCGGGCTGAAGTAGGGCGCCTCCCAGGGATTCACTCCGGAGCCGTGGCCCAGGCTGTCGAGGACATACGGGTCGGCCGCAGCGAAAACGTCGGCGTTGGTCGCGCCGGGGCGCACTTTGCTACCGGCATTGAAGAGCGCGTTGTAGCACTTGTGGTGCAGGTCACGCATCTCCGGGGTCGGCTTGACGTTGCCGCAGATCCACGTGCGAGTCAGGTCGCCCCAGTAGCCGTTATAGCCGGCGCCAACGTCCATGATGACCAGATCCCCATTGCGAATGATCCTGTCGGACGTGAAGCGGCGATAGGGAGCGGTGTACGGGCCCGAACAAATGATATTGGAGCATTGCGTCCACTCGCTGCCCATGGCTGTCATGGTCTCCCAGATGATCGCCAGGACCTCGCACTCCTTGATCCCGGGCCGCAATGCCTGGATTCCGCGGTCAAGCGCGGCTTCGGTGATGGCGTTGGCGATCTTGAGGCACAAGATTTCGTCTTGCGTCTTAATTTCCTTCGCGCGCATCAGCACGCTCTGGTACCCATCGGCAAATTCGGTCTTCGGAAAGACCTCGCGAATCGCAGCTTCGAGATTGAAATCCCACAGATCGATTCCCACGCGTTTGCCCGCGAGCGAGCCGATCAGGCCTTCCACCTGTTCGGCCCATCGCTTCATTCCGATTTTTTCCCGGAAATTCGCGCGCGGCCGGATTTGATCTGCCGTCAGCCAGGGCATACGTGCACGGCAGTGCTCGAAGTCCATGGTCCAGAGGATCGGATCATGATTGCGGGCCAACACCGTGACCGCATTGCCCAAAATAAAGGCAGGACCGAGATGGTGACGATACCCCGTCAAATAGCGGGCGTCTTCCGTACGAAACACAAACAGGGCATCTAAATTGGAATTATTCAGCGCGTCCTTCGCGCGCTGCAAACGTTCACGCAACATACGCTGCGGATCAAAGCGCACCTCCCAGTCAACCGGAATGATGCCAATGTCAGACATGAATTTTCCCCCGAAAAAAAGCAGGAGTTCATTAGCATCAATGAATGAGGTAAGTCAAATAAGGCGTTGGAGTTTTGCGAATTTCCACGAAGACGCGGCGCTCAGCGGCGTTGGTTTGATTTTGGTCCGCGCTCGCCGCTATTTTGTGAGGATTCCCGCACGATCAGAATATCCTGAGTGGGTCGTGAAAGGCCGCGGGCCTTCCATTTTGCCTCTTCGTCGAGTCTCCGCAAACGGGAGTGTGCTTCGATCACGAACAACAAGCGCTCGAGTATCTCCTCCCGCTTGAGGATGTCGACTTCCTCGACCAGTTGACGATGAAGCTCACACAATCGATCCACGTATGCGATGACGGATCCTAGCCCTGCTTAGTAGTAAAACGCCGATTAACTCTACACGAGCAAATTCGACACTTCGATACGCCCAATACATCAAATGATTTTGACATTTCCCTGTAAGCGTCTTCCCCGAGCAAACTGCATCGGAGCCGGGCAAATCTCTCAACCTTAATCCTTTAGCGCCCTTTAGCGATTCGGATGCCTTTCGCGCCGGGCCAGCACAAACGCGGGAAACAAAGCCGGGCAGTATGGTTCAAGATTGGCTGGCGTAGCTTCTTCGCCGATCTCTCTTTTGCGCATACATCATCCGATCGGCGATCGAAACCAGATCGCCCAGCGAGACTGGGTGTTTTGGGTCGAATTTCGCGACTCCGACGCTCAGGGAAACTTGGTAGCGCGACTCGCGCGCGTTGGAGGTCCCCAGGCCCGTTTCCAAACGGCGAAGGATGGCCTCTTGGCTTTCGCCGCAAGTTTCGAGGGCGAGCACGACAAATTCGTCTCCGCCGATACGGGCAATGATGTCGGAATCGCGGAAGCAATCCTCCAGCGTGTCCGCCACGCGAAGGATTGCCAAGTCACCCTCGTGATGTCCAAACGAATCGTTAATGTGCTTCAGGTTGTCCACGTCCACAAAGAAGAGCAGCAGCCCCTGCGCGTTCCTCCGAGACAATTTCAATTGTTGCGATGCCAGAGTCAGGAAGGCACGGCGGTTATACAGGCCAGTCAGATCGTCCGCCAGAGCCAGAGACCGCAACTCGCGATCCAAAAGGCATTGCTTCACCGCGCACTGCACAACGCGCTTCAGAGCATCGGTCAGGGTCTGCACATTGCGCGCACTGTTTTTCAACGTCCTGGACATCTGAACCATCTCGACCACAATATGGGCAAGTTCGCTGTCTTGGGACGGCAAAACCGTCGATAGCAGTTCGCCCAAGTGCTCATCGGATCCCGGTCTCCGCTTGCCCATGGCGAGAACTCTCTGGCTGTCCATTTGGCTCGAAACGGGTGCTAAGAGATCACTCGCATGCGAAGCCACGTTTTGTGGGTCGGTAGGACGAGCGGTTCGCGTCCTGCCTAGCCGTGAGATGCTTTCACTCATCTGAGCTACCATTCCTGTCCGGCCTGCTGGCCACTGAAATCGTAATTAGATACACCCTCGTATCGGGCTCGCCAATCCCGAAATGACTGTAGGCGGAATGGTGAAAAATACTGATTACCATTTCGGAGCGCAACATCGAAACGGCCGCCGCCATTTTCAGTTTTTTTGCGGGTGGCACGAATCGTGCCCGAATCAGGGCGAAATATTTTCTCATTTTCTCTCCGCAAGAACTCACCTGCAGGTCAGTAGCCGAGATGAGGGGATGTTTAGCTGCGCTTGCCCCACTAAACACGATGTGTCTTACCAATCAGTACTACAGGGAATACCCTAGAGCGTCACTCGGTTTATTGTGATATCAAACGGGATTGTGTGCGCTGAAGAGCGAAACAGTGGATGCTCTTCCTCTTCAAATTCAAGGAATTCTGCGCAAATGCAGACCATGACGCCCCGTTGCCATGCGAGCTTGGATTTGCGCCTCTCCATCGATGGGCGCGCCGACCTCGACGCCAATCATGACCAACTTCCCCTCGGTCATGAGCGCAATTTTTGCTCTCCGCTTTAGGAGTTCCACATGAAAAGAACGAGTCGCGAGACAACGATTCAGGCCGCACCAGCTGAGCAGTCGGGAGCGGCCGTGGCAGGAAACGGCCACACAGTTATTACCGGTGAACCGGTGTCACCGGATCTGGGTGTCATCCTAGCCGGTTTGCAAACCATGCGCGACGGAGATTTTTCCGTTCGGCTTCCCGGTTACTGGACGGGCTTGCATGGAAAAATTGCGGACACGTTCAACGATATTGCCTCTGCCAACCAACAGATGGCCCGGGAACTCGCGCGCGTCGGACAAGCCGTTGGAAAGGAGGGCAGGACATCGGAACGCACGAGGTTCCATCAAGCGCGCGGCTCGTGGAATGAAATGCAAGTCTCGGTCAACTCACTGGTCGAAGATCTGCTTCGGCCGACGACGGATGTGACGCGCGCCATCGCCGCGGTCGCCCAAGGCAATCTAACGCAGACGGTGCGCCTCGACGTGGACGGTCGGCCGCTCGAGGGAGAGTTCCTGCGATCGGCGAGCATCGTCAACACGATGATTCAGCAGCTCGGCGTATTCACGGCGGAAGTGACCCGCGTGGCTCGCGAAGTGGGCACGGACGGAAAATTAGGCGGCCAGGCGCAAGTCCCGGGCGCGGCGGGCACGTGGAAGGACCTCACAGACTCGGTGAACTCGATGGCCAGCAACCTCACCGGCCAGGTCCGCAACATCGCGGAAGTGGCAACGGCGGTGGCGAGCGGCGATTTGTCGCGAAAAATTACCGTAGACGTGCGCGGCGAAATTCTGCAACTGAAAGAGGCCATCAACACGATGGTCGATCAGTTGCGTTCGTTTGCGTCCGAAGTCACGCGCGTGGCGCGCGAGGTCGGCACCGACGGGAAACTCGGCGGACAGGCGGTTGTGCCTGGTGTGGCTGGTACCTGGAAAGACCTGACCGACTCGGTGAACGCGATGGCCGGCAACCTGACGGCGCAAGTCCGCAACATCGCCGAAGTCACCACGGCCGTGGCGCGCGGCGACCTGTCGCGCAAGATCACGGTGGACGTGAAGGGCGAAATTCTCGAGCTCAAGAACACCATCAACACGATGGTGGACCAGCTCAACGCGTTCGCAGGCGAAGTAACCCGCGTCGCGCGCGAGGTCGGCACCGAAGGGAAATTGGGAGGCCAGGCGCAAGTGCCCGGCGTCGGCGGTACCTGGAAGGACCTGACCGACAATGTGAACTTCATGGCCAGCAACTTAACCGGCCAGGTGCGCAACATCGCCGAGGTTGCCACGGCAATTGCGAATGGCGATCTCTCGCGCAAGATTACGGTGGATGTGCGCGGCGAAATCCTGCAACTCAAAGAAACTCTCAACACCATGGTGGACCAGCTGAACCGGTTCGCGGGCGAAGTCACACGCGTCGCTCGTGAGGTAGGTACCGAAGGCCGCTTGGGCGGCCAAGCCAACGTGCCCGGCGTCGCCGGCACCTGGAAAGACCTCACTGACTCCGTGAATTCAATGGGCGGCAACCTTACAGCACAAGTTCGCAACATCGCTGAAGTCACGACGGCCGTCGCGGGCGGCGACTTGTCCCGCAAGATCACGGTGGACGTGAAGGGCGAAATTCTCGAGCTGAAGAACACGATCAACACGATGGTGGACCAGCTCAACGCATTCGCCGGCGAAGTGACCCGCGTGGCGCGCGAGGTCGGCAGCGAAGGCCGCCTCGGCGGGCAAGCGCAAGTGCCGGGCGTGGCTGGAACCTGGAAGGACCTCACCGACTCAGTCAACTCTATGGCCAGCAACCTCACGGGCCAGGTGCGCAACATTGCCGAGGTCTCGACGGCCGTGGCGCGCGGCGACCTGTCGCGCAAAATCACGGTGGACGTGAAGGGTGAAATTCTCGAGCTCAAGGACACCATCAACACGATGGTGGATCAGTTGCGCGCTTTCGCTTCGGAAGTGACGCGCGTGGCGCGCGAGGTCGGCACCGACGGCAAATTGGGCGGGCAGGCGCAGGTGTCAGGCACCGCGGGCACTTGGAAGGACCTCACCGACTCGGTGAACTCGATGGCCAGCAACCTCACCGGCCAAGTCCGTAACATCGCGGAAGTTTCTACGGCCATCGCTAAGGGCGATTTGTCGAAGAAGGTCACCGTTAACGTCAGCGGCGAAATCCTCCTGTTGAAAGAAACGATCAACACGATGGTGGACCAGTTGAACGGGTTCGCTGGCGAGGTCACGCGCGTCGCCCGCGAGGTCGGCACTGAGGGTCGCTTGGGCGGCCAAGCCAACGTGCCCGGCGTCGCCGGAACCTGGAAGGACCTCACCGACTCGGTGAACTCGATGGCCGGTAACCTGACGGCGCAAGTCCGCAACATTGCTGAAGTCACTACAGCCGTCGCGCGCGGCGACTTGTCTCGCAAGATCACGGTGGACGTGAAGGGCGAAATTCTCGAACTCAAGAACACGATCAACACGATGGTGGACCAGCTCAACGCGTTCGCGGGCGAAGTGACGCGCGTCGCGCGCGAGGTCGGCACCGACGGGAAGCTGGGAGGCCAGGCGGAAGTCCCAGGGGTCGCAGGTACCTGGAAAGACCTAACCGACAACGTGAACTTCATGGCCAGCAACCTGACCGGCCAGGTGCGAAACATCGCCGAGGTTGCGACCGCCATCGCCACGGGAGATCTATCCAAGAAGATCACCGTGGACGTACGCGGCGAAATCCTCCAGCTCAAAGAGACCCTTAACACCATGGTCGAGCAGTTGCGCTCGTTCGCCGCGGAGGTCACACGCGTGGCGCGAGAGGTCGGCACCGACGGAAGATTGGGCGGCCAAGCCAACGTGCCGGGCGTCGCCGGCACGTGGAAAGACCTCACTGACTCCGTGAACGCCATGGCCGGAAACTTGACGGCGCAAGTCCGCAATATTGCCGAGGTCACGACAGCCACCGCGCGCGGCGACTTGTCGCGCAAGATCACGGTGGACGTGAAGGGCGAGATTCTCGAACTTAAGAACACGATCAACACGATGGTGGATCAGCTGAACGCGTTCGCGGCGGAAGTGACGCGCGTCGCTCGTGAAGTAGGTACCGAAGGGAAATTGGGAGGCCAGGCACAAGTCTCCGGTGTGGCAGGTACTTGGAAGGACCTGACCGACAACGTCAACGTGATGGCCGCCAACCTCACGGAGCAAGTGCGCGGCATCGTGAAAGTCGTCACCGCTGTCGCAAACGGCGAACTCACTCAAAAGCTGAGGGTGAACGCAAAGGGCGAAGTGGCGGCGCTCGCGGAAACGATCAACAACATGACCGGGACGCTCGCGACCTTCGCCGACCAAGTCACTACGGTGGCGCGCGAGGTCGGCGTGGAAGGACGGTTGGGAGGGCAAGCGAACGTCCCTGGAGCGGCGGGTACCTGGAAGGATTTGACCGGAAACGTCAACCTGCTGGCCGACAACCTCACCAACCAGGTGCGCGCGATTGCCGAAGTTGCCACGGCTGTGACGAAGGGCGACCTAACGCGCTCGATTCAGGTGGAAGCACGGGGCGAAGTCGCCGAGCTCAAAGACAACATCAACACGATGATTGACAATCTGCGTCTCACGACGGACCGCAATACCGAGCAGGACTGGCTTAAGACCAACCTCGCCCGTTTCACGGGTATGCTTCAAGGTCAGCGCGATTTGGCTACGGTGGGCCGCATGTTGCTTTCGGAGCTCGTCCCCCTTGTCAATGCGCAACAAGGCGTGATTTACCGCATGGACGGAGGAGAGGAAGCGGGGCTCGCTTTGCTGTCTGCCTATGCCGACGACCAGTCGGATGGGCATCCTGAGCATGTGGGCATCGGAAAGGGCCTCGTCGGACAGTGCGCGGCCGAGAAGCGAAGCATGTTGATCGGCGAAATGCCGACCAAGGTCGTTCCGATCCGGTCGGCCTTGTTCGAGGCCACGCCGAAAGCAGTCATTGTGCTGCCGGTACTGTTCGAGGATCGCGTCAAGGCGGTTATCGAGTTGGCATCGCTCAGCACCTTCACGATTTCGCACCTCGCGTTCCTTGAACAGCTCACCGCCAGCATCGGGATCGTACTGAACAGCATCGAGGCGACGATGCAGACCGAGGGCCTGCTCAAGCAATCCCAACAACTCGCCACAGAGCTCCAGACGCAACAAAAGGAACTTCAACAAAAAAACGAGCAGCTCGCGCAAAAGGCCCAGCAGCTCGCCGAGCAGAACGTCGAAGTGGAACGCAAAAACCAGGAAATCGAACAGGCCCGCCGCGCACTCGAGGAAAAGGCCAAGGAACTGGCGCTAACCTCCAAGTACAAGTCTGAGTTCCTAGCCAACATGTCTCACGAGCTCCGTACGCCCTTGAACAGCATTCTCGTTCTGGGCCAGCAGCTCAGCGAGAACCCAGACAGGAATCTCACTCCCAAGCAGGTTGAATTTGCCCGGACGATTCACGGCGCGGGGACGGACCTGCTGAATCTCATCAGCGACATTCTCGATCTCTCCAAGATTGAGTCGGGGACTGTTTCCGTGCAGGCCGAGGAAGTCTACTTCAACAGCGTTCTCGAAATGGTGGCGAGGCCGTTCCGGCATGACGCGGAAGGCCGCCGGTTGAATTTCGAGGTGTACACCGATCCGCATCTCCCGAGGAGCCTAGTCACCGATTCAAGGCGCTTGCAGCAAGTGCTGAAGAACTTATTGTCCAATTCATTCAAATTTACGGAACAAGGTGGCGTGCGCCTGTCCGTTTCGCTCGCAACGGGCGGTTGGAGCGAAAATCACCCTGTCTTGAACGGCGCGGCCTCCGTCATTGCTTTCGAGGTGGCGGATACCGGCATCGGAATTCCGCTCGAAAAGCAGCGCATCATCTTTGAGGCCTTCCAGCAGGCCGACGCCAGCACCAGCCGCAAGTTCGGCGGCACAGGTCTGGGATTGGCGATTAGTCGTGAACTCGCAAGCTTGCTGGGAGGTGAGATCCAGTTGCGAAGCACCCCCGGGAAGGGCAGCACGTTTACTCTGTATTTGCCTCAAACTTACCTTGGTCCGACATCGCCGACCGCAGCAAGCCGGGAAGCGCAGGTCACAGCGGCTTCGGCCCCGATTCGGATGGCCGCAGCGGGACTCGGGGAAGCACCCCTGGAACGGATTGAGGACGACCGCGACAACCTGCAGCCCGGTGATACCACGTTGTTGATCGTGGAAGACGATCCGCATTACGCGCGGATTCTGTGCGATTTGGGCCATGACAAGGGCTTCAAGGTCCTGGCAGCTTCGAGTGGCACGGAAGCTCTTACGCTGGCCCGCGAGTTTCACCCAACCGCTGTCTCTCTCGACGTTTTCCTGCCGGACATGCTCGGGTGGACGGTTCTCAATCACTTGAAGCAAGATTCCGCGACGCGGCATATCCCTGTTCAGATGCTCACGCTGGATGAGGACCGCCAGCATGGGTTGTCGCGCGGAGCGTTTTCTTTCGTCACAAAGCCGAGCACGACCCAGGCGCTGGAAGCGGCAATCTCCAGAATCAAGGAATATTCGACGCCGCGCCGCAAGCGTCTTTTGGTCGTGGAAGACAATCCCGCGGAGCAGCTCAGCGTTCGAGAGTTGCTCGGCTACGATGACATCGACGTGACCGTCGCGACAACGGGAGCCGAGGCGCTCGCGGCGGCAGATGAGGAGTCATTCGACTGCATGGTGCTCGACTTGCGCCTTCCCGACATGTCCGGCTTCGAAGTGCTGGAACGGCTGCGTGACACACCCCAGCTGGCTGACCTCCCGGTTGTGGTCTTCACCGGGAAAGAACTTTCCGCGGAAGAAGATGCCCGCCTCCGCGTGCTGGCGCGAAGCGTCGTGGTCAAAGGCGTCGAGTCGCCGGAGCGTCTGTTGGATGAAACGGCGCTGTTCCTCCACCGCGTCGTGACGGACCTTCCGTCCGAAAAGCAGAAGATGCTCGAGCACCTCCACAATTCCGACGACGCGCTTGCGGGAAAGAAAGTACTCGTGGTCGACGACGACGTGCGAAATATCTTCGCAGTGAGCAGCGTCCTGGAACGCCGCGGCATGAGCGTCCTGACCGCCGGGACGGGCCGTGAGGCCATCGAACTAATCGAGTCGACTCCAGATATCGCGATCGTCTTGATGGACATCATGATGCCGGAGATGGATGGATATGAAACGATGCAAGTCATCCGGCAAAATCCGTCGTTCCGCCGCATGCCGATCATTGCCTTGACAGCGAAAGCGATGAAGGGAGATCGTGAAAAGTGCCTGGAGGCCGGTGCTTCCGAATATTTGGCCAAGCCGGTCATCACGGAGCAGTTGCTCTCGGCGCTGCGCATGTGGCTGCACCGATAGCTTTCATGTTATGAAACGTGCTGGTTTACTTGAGCTGAAAACTCGAGGGAAACATGGCAATCAAAGAAAAAGTCAACATCCTGATGGTGGATGACCAGCCTGGAAAGCTGTCGACCTATGAAGCCATCCTGAGCGAACTCGGCGAGAACCTGGTGAAAGCCTCGTCAGGAAAGCAGGCCCTCGAAATATTGCTGAAGAACGATATCGCCGTGGTGCTGATGGACGTCAACATGCCCGAGATTGACGGTTTCGAAATGGCGGAGATCATCCACCAGCATCCCCGCTTTCAAAAAACCGCTATCATATTCATCTCCGCGGTGCACCTTACGGACATGGACCAGATCAAAGGTTACCAGCGCGGCGCCGTCGATTACATTTCCGTTCCAATCATCCCGGAACTGCTGCGTGCGAAGGTCAGCGTATTCGCGGAACTACATCGCAAGTCGCATCAGCTCGAAGTTTTGAATCGAGAGTTGCGCCGCCTCTCGGTCAGCCTGATTTCGACCCAGGATGAGGAGCGCCGCCGGATCGCGCGGGACTTGCATGACGGTTTGGGGCAGGACCTCTCTGCGGCGAAGATCATGCTGCAAGGAATCTTCCGGCAAGGGCGCGTGCCCAAACCAAACGATCAGGCCTTCGCCGATGTGGTCAACCTTCTGGACCGTGCGCTACAGCAAGTTCGAAGCGTCTCCTATCTCCTGCACCCGCCGTTGCTGGATGAGGTCGGCCTGTGTTCGGCGCTGGCGTGGTATGTGGACGGACTCTCCAAGCGGAGCGACATCATCACTTCGCTGCGCATCGAGCCGAAGGACTTTCCGCGGTTCGCGCCGGAGTTCGAAACCGCGCTGTTTCGCGTCATTCAAGAAGCCCTAACGAACGTGTTCCGGCACTCCCGGGCCGCCAAAGTTTCGGTCACGTTGCTGAAAAATGACGTTGAGATCGTCGCGGCTGTGTGCGACGATGGAGTAGGCCTTTTGGATGAAGTTGCGGAGTTTCGTCCCGACAGTATTGGCGTTGGGATTTCCAGCATGAGGCAGAGGATCCGAGAGTTAGGGGGCGAACTGCGGCTGAAAAGCGCAAGCCCCGGAACAATTGTGGAGGCGATGATTCCGATCGCTTCCCTGCCGGCAAGACTATTGGCCGTGCCCGCATCGGCGCAATAGCCGGCCGCGGCCCTTAGTCCGCGACGCTCGTCAGCGATCAGGCCCTTCCCGGATCGTCAAAGAACGTTCCGCCTTCCATCACGCGTTCAATTGCTACAATGAGGTCCCCGGCAGCGCGCGATTTCTGAACGTACCCGTGCCCTCCGACGTTCCTTATCTCCGTACTCATGCGATGCGAGTCGTGCACCGTAAAGATCAGAATGCGGCAGCCGGGATTTTGCTTCGAAATACGCGCGCACGCCTCGAGCCCACTCATCCCAGGCATTGTCACGTCCAGCACCACGACATCTGGATGCAAGTTGTTGACGGCCTCGACGGCTTGCCGGCCGTTGGCGGCCTCTCCGCAAATCTCCCAGTCAGGGCGCGATTCGGTGAGGAGCCTGCGTATCCCTTCGCGCACGATCTCGTGATCGTCGGCGATTAAAATCTTGACCATTATGTCCGCGCCCGAGGGGTTGGTTGGCATTCTGACTGGCCCTTGTTTGATTTTGGTTGGTGGTCCGCTGCCCTATGCTTCGCTCAGTAAACTGCTGCACCTACCCCCGACTTGGCTCCCGAGATTAAAGCGGGATCACCGACCAGCGTCAAGAACTCCGCACTAAGAGACGCGTTGGATCCGGTGGCATTAGACCGCCACCCGCAAAGTCAGCTTCAATCTTGAAGGATAGTAATGTGCAGCGGACCGAACTTCTGGTCCTTGTCACGTGATAGTAACGACTCGTCGTTCGCGGGAAATTTCAGGTTTAGCTGGGGAACCGAGAACTCACCGCTCAGTCGAAATGGAGCATCTGAAATCGACATGCGCTAACCCACCTTACAATTCAGTTCACACATCACGAATGCAGCCGGACCTCGGGCGGGCGAGTGTCGAGCCTCGCCGCTTGCCGTTCATTCCGCAGGACACGAACTACTTGACTGATCACCCATTTCACTTCGGTGGGTACACAAGGGGCCGCGATCATGTCGAAGGCCCCGAGGCGCGCGGCTCCCAAGAACTCCTCCCATCCCGCCTGGCGCGTCGTGACGACAACCTTGACCTTCCTGTCGACAAGCTTCAGTTGCTGCAGCAAGTCACGATAGGTCCCATCCACCAAGCTGCTATCACAGAAAATAAGATCCACGTCGCGGCTTGCGAGAATCTCTTGGCAATCACTGATGCCGGACGAGCAGATCGTATCGATTCCGCTGCCATCGAGGATGCGCTTGAGCTGTCGGCGGGATTCTATGTCGGACGAGACAACGATGGCATCCAGAACAGTGTTCATTAGCGGCCCTCCCACAAACGCGTACGAAAAATCTCGGCACCAAGTTCGCGCAATCTACTCGGAGTGACGGGGGCTTTCAATCGGCTAAAATGTGTAGTTGCACCGCGAAAATGCGGCAGACCCGATCTTAATGTTGCGCGACCGCGCTGCGAGAAATTGAGTGCATGCCGCCGCGGCGCGCTCAGCTGGCCGGACGGTGAGACACCGCGCTAAGGCTATTTTATCCTCCTCATACTGTGGTCCCTGTATTGTCCGCGAGCGACAAACGCATGAAAATGCGCAACAGCACTGCCGCGCTGTGGGGAAGAAATTGAAAGGTCGAAAGGTCTTAAGAAATTGAGACCACCAGGGCTGGGTCGGCGTTTCTTTTCTTCCCCACACCATTCGAATTAAGTTCATCGTCTTCGGTAAGAAATGCACACCTACAGAGGCACCGCTGACGGTTTGGCTGCTTTCGCTCGCTGACAAAACTCCCCGAATTCAGCGTTTCGCGTCCAACACAGCCGCGCGGATCGCCCGTGATTCCGACTGGTCTAGCCTGATCAGGCGCAACCGCGAGGCAGAATTCCTGAAAGCACAGATCTTATGCCACTCCGGCCTGATTCGGACCAACGGGCATTCACGGAATCGTCGGTAACTGATTGGGGGAGAAGGAGGAATTTGGCTCCCCGGGCAAGGCTCGAACTTGCAACCCTTCGGTTAACAGCTGTTGCGGTCAAAACTTTAAGCGCCACGTCTGGTGTCGCTTACCGAAGGTTTGCAGCCATTCTTACCTCTTTAGCTGCACCGAATCATGCACCCAGGGTCCGAATTCGCTCAGGATACCTTTCACTTTTCCTTCCGCGTTCTTCTGGCGGCAAATTCCGCCGGGAGTTCATCCCCCTCGGTAGGCGGATTCCCCTTGCCCACGCGACCTAGAATCCGGCTAACCTCAGCTGGATTGGCGCGTCGTGCGCGTTTCTCGAAGTACTCTTCTGTGCGCATAGCGGAAACCTTCTCCGCCAGGGCGAGTGTGATCAGCTGGTTGAGAGCCACGCCTTCGGATTCGGCGGCTTTGCGCGCTTCCGCCAAGAGCGTAGGTGGTACGCGCAAGGCAAAATTGCTTCGTCTCATGTATGCGCTCCTCCTTCGCCGCTACTCCGTTTCCTGACGAAGAAGCAGTTAACGAGACCGAACGTGAGAATTGGGAACCGTAAATAAATACATTGGCGGGATCAATTCCCGATGATTGCGCAATAAGGCGAGTCAACGTGTCTATCATGTGCGAGCGCTATCGCGCTTCGCCTGTGGATGCCAGCGCCGTATTCTGTTGAAATCACGATATTGGCGAGGGACAGCCGTGAAATGATCTACACTAACCCGATCTGACTGGCGGATAAGATCATCAAGGCCGGACACAATTAAGAATTCCAAGGAACACTTGGCCCCGCAGCACGAAGGTGGCGAAGCTTAACGCAAAGCCGGAGGCACTCGACGTCGACTTCGCGAAGTCGGCGATCGTTCTCGTCGACATGCAGAATGCTTTTGCGAGCAAGGGTGGATTGCTTGACATTGCAGGGGTGGATCTGGCGGACGCGCCTCGGGTCGTGCTGAGGATACGGGGCCTCATCGGTGCCGCGCGATCGGCGGGCGTGCCGGTGGTGTATCTGCGCATGGCCTACAAGCCGGACTTGAGCGATGCAGGCGGCGCGCGTTCGCCCAATCCCTATAAAGAGCTGGCGCTCCACACGATGCGGGCCCGGCCGGAACTCAGCGGCAAACTCCTCATCGAAGGAACCTGGGATGCGGCTATTGTGGATGACCTTGCGCCGGAGCCCGGGGATCTCGTGATCACCAAGACGCGCTACAGCGGATTTGCAGGAACCACGCTGGATTCGCAGTTGCGCGTGCGCGGGATTCAATTTCTATTTTTCGCGGGGATTGCCGCGAACGTCTGCGTCGAATCCACACTGCGCGACGCTTATTTTCTGGACTACTGGCCAATTTTGCTCTCGGATGGAACGATGCCTGCTGGCGCGCCAAGCGTATTCGAAGCGACGCTGTTCAACATAGAATCCTTCTTCGGATGGACAGTCACTTCGGAAGAGCTGAGCGCGCGCCTGAGGGTCTCGACGGCGTGAGCATCCCATGTGGACGGTAGACATCGACGTTGGCGGAACGCTGACCGACGGACTGTTCACGAGCGGCGATGACGTTGTGTGCGTGAAGGTGGATACGACGCCGCACGACTTGACGGTGTGCCTAATGGAGTGCCTCAACCAAGCCGCGGGAAAGGCGGGCTTCCCGGACGCAGTGAGCCTTCTCAATAACGTCAACCTAGTGCGGTGGTCCACCACGATTACGTCGAATGTTCTCGCCGAGTTGCGCGGGGCACGAATCGGATTGCTCGTCACGCAAGGGCACGAGCAAAGCCTCTACGGCAAGGACGGTCGGAGTTCCATTCTTGGCCGGCTGGTGAATGACCGCGACGTGATTGGCATCCATGGCTCCGCGCAAGATAGCGACATCATGAATGCCGCGCGCTCGCTTCTGGAAAGTGGCGTGCGCCGGATTTGCATCAGCCTGAAAGATTCCCACCGCAGCCCCGAACGCGAGATCCTATACAAACGCATCATTGATCAGCAATATCCCGACCATTTTCTTGGATCCGTGCCGGTGCTCGCCGGGATCGACATCTCAAAGAGCCCCGATGACCAAACGCGCACTTATTGCGCGGCGATCAATGCCTACACGCATGGCGCGCTCGCTGCCACTTTGTTCAAGGCTGAGGACGAGCTTCGCGAAACCTCAAAGTATGAGGGAACTTTTCTCGTCGGCCACATCAACGGCGGGTTCGCAGGAATTGCGAAAACCAAGGCCATCGACACCATAGAATCCGGGCCAGTTCTGGGAATTCTTGGCAGCGCGCATCTTGCCAAGCTCTATGGCCTGCACGACGTGATTGCCATGGATATCGGGGGCACGACGGCGAAGATCAGCGTTCTCTCCGGCGGGGAGCCAATCTATCGTAAGCCCTCGGATCTTTTCGGCAATCCGCTCGAGCTCGCGTTGCCGTATTTGCGCTCGATTGCGCTTGGGGGAGGCAGCGTCGTCAAGCCGCTCCATGGCGCGCCAGGAGCGGACGTACAACTTGGCCCCGAGAGCATGGGTTCGTTTCCGGGGCCCGCGTGTTACGGGCTTGGCGGAGACCAAGCTACACTTACGGATGCATTCGTCGCCGCGGGCATGATCAATCCGGAATATTTTCTGGGCGGGTCTAAGCCGATTGATCGCGACCTCGCGCGCACGACCGTCGAATCGCTCGTCGCGCAGCCGCTGCATCTTTCGGTGGAGGCGGCGTGCAACACGACTATCGAACGCGCGTGTGAATCTGTCGCGGACTTGATTGCGAGCGCGCAGTCGGAGCTGAGGCAGGATTTGTCGCATCACACTCTGTTTGCGTACGGTGGGAACGGTGGCCTTTTCGCTGTGGGCGTGGCCGAAAAGGCGGGGCTCGAATCTGTGCTTGTCTTCTCGCTCGGCCCGCTGTTCTGTGCGTTCGGCTCGTCGGTCTCGGATATTTGCCACGTGTACGAGCGCGTAATTCCGGAGCCGAATATTTCCGAGGCAACTGTCGTCAGGCTTTGGCAATTGTTCGACGAAATCAAATCGGAATGTGTGAAGGATCTGCTCGGAGAGGGAATTCGTCCGGCCGATCTGAGCTACACGATCGAGTTTGAAGTCGCGGGCAGCAGCGGGCATGGCGTTACGGTGCCTTGCCCGGAATGCGCTCTGCGTAGTGCGCCGGAATTGCGGGCCGCGCTCTTGGCCGCTCTAGATGCGCGCGGCGAGACGCGCGTTAGCGAAATTTGTCTCGGGATGTTTCGCGTGCGCGTGAAGAAGGCGATGCCAAAGGCGCGGCTCGTGGACCGACCGCTTCACGGCGCTGATTCCTCGGACGCGCGAATCGGGACGCGAAAAGTTTCGTGGGGAAGCCGCGCCGGCGATGCGCGGGTGTATCGCTGGGAGTCGCTGCGCCCCGGCAATCAAGTAGCGGGTTGCGCGGTGCTCGAAGGAGTGAATACGACGTACTACATCCCCCACGGCTGGGCCATAACCATCGATCACTACGGCAATGGGAAAATGACGCGCGGCTGAAAGCCCGCGCGCTCAAACACGCAGCGTGGATGGGAGCTGACGATTTGGCTGAAAATCAAAATCGGCTTCGAGTGACCGAATATCTCGACCTCGATCTCGACAGTGAACAGTGGATGTGCAATCGCTGCGGACGCTTGCTCGGTTCGGCTCGGGAGAATTACAAAAGAGGTTGCCTCGTTCACGACCGTGATCCGCGTGAAATCCATCCGGCGATTGTTCCGGGCTCGTTCAATTTTTCTCCCGACCCGCTGTGGGTTCGCATCCTGGAGTTTTATTGTCCGGGTTGCGGCACGCAGGTCGAAACCGAATACCTGCCGCCGGGTCACCCGATCACTCACGACATCGAGATTGATGTCGAACAACTCAAGGAACGGCTACGCCGGGGTGAATTCATTATTCGCGGCCAGCGGCTCGAGGTCGTGGAATGAACTCCATCGATATCGACGTCGGCGGAACCTTTACTGATCTGGTCCTCAATTTCGAGGGTAAGGCGCTGATCAGGAAGGTGCCGACGACTCCCTACGATCTTTCCGTTTGTTTCTCTCGGGTGATCGAAGAAGGGGCCAGCGCGGTGGGAAGGAAGATGGAAGAGCTGCTTCCGGCGATCGGCATGATCCGCTATTCGACGACAATTGCGATGAACCGGCTGATCGAACGGAAAGGGCCGCGCCTCGCGTTGATCACCACCGAAGGCCACGAAGACGTCGTTCTCATCGGTCGGGGCGCGCAGTGGATTGATGGCGCGCGCGTGGCCGAACGTCGGAATCTGGCGGTTCAAAAGAAGCCGGACCCTCTCATCCCGCGCGACATGATCGCGGGCATCAAGGAACGCGTGGATTCGCGGGGCGCCGTTATCCGCCCGATAGATGAAAATGACGTCCGGGAGAAAGTCCGCCACCTCGTAAATCGTGGCGCACGGGGCATTGTTGTGTCGCTGCTGTGGGGCTTTCTGAATCCAGTGCACGAGCGGCGCGTCAAGGAAATCATTCGCGACGAATACAAAGAATTTCACATCGGCTACCTTCCGGTCGTTCTTGCCGGGCAGGTGAACGGCAAGTTGGGCGAATACGAACGCACACTCGCCGCAATCCTCGACGCGTATCTCCAGCGCTCCATGCAAATTGAGCTCTCCGCGATGTGGGATAAGCTGCGCGAGCGCGGCTACAAGAAGCCCTTGCTGATGATCCAGAGTTCCGGCGGCATCGCCGAAGTCTTTCGCACCACCGCGTGCCGGACGTTCAATAGCGGACCCGTGTCCGGACTGATGGGGGCGCACCACGTCGCAAAGTCGTTGGGCTACCAAAACGTCGTCATGACCGATATGGGAGGCACCAGCTTCGACGTGGGGTTGGTCGTCAAGGACAGCGTCCGCAGCTACGATTTCCGCCCGATCATTGACCGGTGGATGGTCGGAATTACGATGATCAAGACGCTCTCGATCGGCGCGGGCGGCGGCTCGATCGCATCCCTCAACCGCCTGCTTCAGAATCGCGTGCAAGTCGGCCCGAGGAGCGCTGGCTCGATGCCGGGCCCGGCGTGCTTCAGTCTCGGCGGGACCGAGCCAACGGTCACGGACGCCGACGTTGTGCTCGGCTATATCAACCCCGATTACTACTACGGCGGCCGAATGCGCCTCGACAAAAATCGTTCGATTTATGCGATTCGCGAAAAAATTGCAAAGCCATTGGGTGTAAGCGTCGAAGAAGGCGCCGCACTGATCCGGAAGATCGTCAATGGCAATATGGCTTCAGCGATCATGAAGGAAGTTCATCTCCGCGGCTATAGCCCGGAAGATTTCATTCTCTTTGTTGGCGGGGGCGCCGGCGCCACACATGCCGAAGGTTTCCAGGGCGACATCCGCAAAGCCGTGACGTTTCCGTTTTCGCCGGTGTTTTGTGCGTACGGCTCGTCCACGATGGACATCATGCACGTCTATGAAATTTCGAAGAAGCTCACTCTGATGTCTCCGGGGAGCCAGCAACTCACGCAGGACTACGCCACGTTCAACGGCGCCGTCCAGATCCTGCTCGAACAGGCCAAGAAGGATCTTCTTGGCGATGGCCTCGATCCCGAGAAGGCAGCTTTCGCTCTCGAACTCGATATGCTCTATGGCGGGCAGTTCCACGTCAAGCGCGCACTCGCGCCCCGGATGTCTCTGCACTCTCCGAAGGATGTCCGGGAGGTCTGCGACGCGTTCAACAAAGAATTCAGCGAGGCTTTTAGCCCGTTCGTCGTAAATCCGGAGGGTGGCGTTTTCGTGGAGAGTTTTATTCTAAAAGCCATTGTGGCGACGCCGAAAGTGAACCTGCCGAAAATGCCGCTTGAAAAGAGCGATCCATCTTCGGCGCGCAAGGGCGAACGGCCGGTCTACTGGGCGCAGGAGCGGGATTTTCGAGCGACGCCGACCTTCACGTACGAATCGCTGCGCCCGGGTAACGTCATCGAAGGCCCTGCAGTCATCGAAGGCGAATACACAACGATCGTCGTACCCCCGGCAATGCGTTTTTCGATTGACGCACGGGGGCTTGGAATTCTGGAAGGATCAAGCCACGGTTAGGAACGAGGAAACGACATGCCGATCCCGACACTGGCGGAAAAACTTGAATGGCTGAAGCCTGCACCCGCCACGGCCTATGAAAAAGAGTGCGCCGCGAAAGTTCAGCAAGGCGATTACGAGATTGGTGTCCAGGTCACCAACGACATTCTCGACGAAGCGATGGAAGTTTTCGTGCGCTCCTCGCGGAGTTATTTCGGCGTGTCTGGCGATTCGATGGTTGCGATCTTTACCGCGAACGGCGACCTGATCAACGCTTCCTGCGGCACTTATCTCCACGCCATCATCCAGCCGATTGTAATCAAGTTCATTCAGAAATATTACCAGGACAACCCCGGCATCCGCGACGGCGACATCTGGTACACCAACGACGCTCTCTATGGCGGGATCCACAATCCGGACCAAGTCGCGCTTATGCCGGTCTTCCACAAGGGGCGATTGATCGCGTGGGCGTCGGCTGCCTTGCACACGACTGAAACCGGCGCGATTGAGCCTGGCGGCATGCCGGTGAGCGCAAAATCGCGATTCGAGGAAGGGCTCAATTTGCCCCCCCTGAAGATCGGCGAAAACTTCGAGCTGCGGAAGGATTTCCTCGAGTTTTACTCTGTGTACGGCCTTCGCGCGCCGGCCATGTTTATCTCGGATTTACGCGCTCGTTGCACGACGGCGGACCGCGTTCGCGTGCGCCTGCTCGAGCTGGCCGATAAGCGCGGGCAGGATTTTGTTGGCGGGCTGATGCGCCGGATGTGTGAGACGGCGGAAGAAGGAGCGCGAAAGAAGATCCGGGCACTGCCTGACGGAAAATTTCGCGCGGTCGTCTTTAACGACGCGATCGGATGGACGCCGGCGCTTGTCCGCGCCTGCTACCTTACCCTGACGAAGCTCGGCGAACGGCTCGTTTTCGACTTCCAGGGCACTTCGCCCGAGAATCCGTCCTCTTACAACGTTCATCCGCAAGCCGTTGTCGGACACATCGCCAATTTCTTCTACGAATATTTGTTTCACGACCTACCCATTTGCAGCACCACGTTTGCACCGATCGATTTCGTGTTTCCCGAGGGCATCCTTCTGAATCCGGACAAATCCGCCGCGACGAGTTGCTGCGTGTTCATCGGCATGCAGACGCGGTGCGCGACACACAATGCGTTCGCCAAAATGGCATTTTCAAGCGCAGGCCTGTGGCGCCAAATCGCGGCGGCCCCCGGCAGCCAGCACACGTCGCAAATTTGCGCCGGGCTATCGCAGTGGAAGCTCGCAGTCGCTGATGTGCTCTCTTTCTCGCTCAACACGATGGGCCAGGGTGGACGCGCGACTTCCGACGGCATGGACGCCTATGGATTTGCCTGGTGCGCGTTTGGCCGGGCTCCCGATTCCGAGCAAGTCGAAAGCGAGCTGCCCATCACGGTCACGCTTTCGCAGCATTGGAAAGATTCCTGCGGCCACGGACTGCATCGCGGCGGCGCGGGCGGCGTGCAACAATGGATGGTTCACAAGGTGCCGGAACTCGTCTCGATGTGCATGGGCAACGGCACCAAGGTGCCGCTTGGGCAACCTCTGTTCGGAGGCTACGCGTCCGCGCCGATTCCTGGTATCAGCGTGCGAAAGGCGGACCTGCTTGAATCGATGCACAAGGGTGACTCGAGCGTCACGCTCGATCACCGCGCGATCCTTGAAAAGGGAACCATCCACGGCGAATGGAGCTACGAATTGGTCGCCCGGACGCCGAAAGTCTATAAAGAAGGCGATCTGCTGTTTGGCTTCAGCGGCGGTGGGCCGGGCTACGGCGATCCGCTCGAGCGCGACCCGCAAGAGCTTCTTGAAGATCTTCGCAAGAACATCATCTCGGATTGGACGGCGCAGAACATTTATCACATCGCTTACGATCCCGAACGGCGCAAACTCGACGCCGGAAAAACCGGGGATCGTCGCGATGCGGAGCGCCTAGCGCGCCTCGCGCGGGGAAAGCCGTACGACGAATTCGAGCGCGATTGGAACAAGCTAAGTCCTCCAAAGGAAATTCTGCAGTGGTATGGCTCCTGGCCGGACGCGAAGCCGACCGGACCGATATTCCGGCCATGAATCGATGATGGGGGGGGCATTCCATCCACGGCAAGCGGTCAAAGAACTGTTGCAGGGGATTGCGCCGTCGCGCCCGCTCTTGCTGCCGATCGTGTTTTCACTCGGAGCGCGAATCGAGAATCTTCCACTCCGCGATTTCCTGCTGAACCCTACGAAGATTTCGAACGCACTACGACAAATCCGCACACACTTGCGTTCGGATGGTGTGACCTGTTATTTCGATCCATTTCTAGAAGCCGAAGCGCTGGGTGGCGCGCTCGCTTGGGACGCGGAGGGTCAGCGGGCCTCGCTGCACTGGCCGCAGCCTGGTGAGACCAGTGATTTGCCTGACGGGCTTCGCTCGCCGGATGAAGCGGTGAAAAGCGGGCGCGTTCCCGTCGCCGTCGAAGTCATCGCGCGATTGAAACCTCTTGTTGGAGGTCAATCACTTTTGATGGCGGGCTTGACGGGCCCATTCACTTTGGCCGCGCTTCTTACTCAATCGGACGATACCAACGGGAATCACGATCGTGCCCCAAGCTCTGCCGCAATGGAATTTGCCGGTGAAGTGGCCGCGGCTGTGGCTCGTGCGTTTGTCGAAGCTGGCGCCAGCGCAATTTTCGTTCGCGAGCGAATTCGGTCCTCACTCGCGGCCGAAACCGCCGCAGAGTGGGTCTCGCGCCTCGCGACGACGATCAATATCATTCGTTTCTATGAGGCGCTTCCTGTTCTGCTATTGCCTTATCAAGAGCCGACTGCGGCGAACAATAGCTTAATCGCAGAGCAGGCCGGGGATTGCGTCCTTTGCGCCGAGGCGCGCTCAATGTCGCCGAGCGGATTCGGATCTTTCGCAGCGCTCGGGCCTTCGAGATTCGGCGTCGCGCTCCCTCCCGCAGTATTCGAATGTGGCGCATCGAACACAGAAGAGGTGGCGGGGCTGATCTCGCCAGCGATTCTCGATTTGCATCCCGCCGTCATCACGACGGCCGGTGACGTGCCCGCGGGCGTTGATTTGAAGCTGTTGAACAGTTTATGGGATGCGGTGCGTTTCTGACTGCACATACGAGGGACCAGCAGACTTCTGCGACTCTTCGAGGCCGAAAGTGCTACATCCTTATGTATGTGTGCAGGAAGTGTGAGCAGCCCCCGCTTGAGGATTATGGCGCAACAGAATCGCTGCGCTAGGGAGTGCTCAGGGGCCGCTTTTCAGACGCTCGAGCCGGGAATCGCAGCTCTCTGAGCACGGATCGGAGATTTGGCGAGGGACAGGTGTCTCAAGCGCAAGAGCGTCGCTTAAGTTACGAAAAGAAAGGATGCGGAGTAAATCCGGCCGGCAGTGCGAGTTCAATTCTCGCCAGATCTTTCGCGTTGTAGGAGTACTCCTGGCCGCACTCATCGCAACGAACGGAGAAGGCTCCCTCCAACGCAGGCGGAGGCGAGAAGGCGTCGGTTTCGCCGAGCGGGATCTTGTGCCCAAAGAAAATATTGTTGCGGTTGTGAAACTTCTTGTTCTTGCAGGTGACCACCCACGCGTACGGATCATCGTAACTCATCTTGCGGCTCCTTCCCAAAGCCCCGGGGAATCGTTGCTCTTTACTGAGCTAACCCCGGATTCTGGGCCATGTCCTAGACGCGTCTAAGGCAAACCCACGGGACATACCTCACAGGAAAAACGATCGCTCATGGTTGCTCGAGCGCACGGCTTCTCCGGAAGCTGCTATAACGCCGCAAAACACTAGCAAGAGAATACAGAAACTCTCGGTTCTGCAATAGCCGTCGTTGGGTTAGGCTGCCCATACGGTTCGGAGCGACTAAACCGTCGGACTAACCCATTAGATTACATTGTCCCTGTTAGAACCTTTTGGTAATTGACCCCAGGCTTAACTGATGTTGAAGTGCGCTCCGAGTTGAAGCTGTCCGCGCACTCGATTGCACCCTACCAGGAAGTGGTGCGAACCAGCGATCGAGGAACTCGCCGCGGGGCTCAGCCCAGCGGCCCCGGATTTCTGCAGTCGGAACTTCCCCAGGTAGAAGCATTCGTTGTCAGGGGTGAATGGTCGGGCATCGGACCGAGTGACTCCAGCCGACTTTTCTTCCCACTGGGGGTCGTTACGACGATGCAACAGAGCGAGGAGAAAAATGAAAAACAAAAGAATTTTGTTTTACATGGCGATTACGTGTTTGCTTGTCCCGTTGTCCGCAATGGGGCAGGCGAGCAACAACAATAATGGACCGTTTCTACCTAAGCAGACTGATCAACCTCAGATTCCAAACGTAGTAAACACCAACGAAACCGAGTTCCAAAGAGAGGGTCACTTTCTTGATTTCATCGGAAGCTACATCCCCGAAAGCGCGGCTTCTGCCAGGGCGTATTACAAGGCGATCGACCCGTATGGCAAAAAGGCAACGTTTCAACAATGGCTGGTGAACGCGGGTTTCATCGGCCAGGCGACCGATTGGCGCCCCAACGGCGCGCAAGATGTTAGGATTCAACCCGGCTGCGCTGCAACCAACTCTTGCACCCACGGCCCCAACATCATCAGTGCTGACGCGCACGTAATCGTGCTGAACGCCGCGGATTTGGGTTTTGTGCGTAATCAGTTTATTCGGTGCATTCCAAGTTGTACGGCGAAGAACCCGATCATCTACACCTATCTGGAGAACTACCCGGTCGGCCCCTTTGCAAGCGGTACAAACGGGAGCGGATTTCCTAACAAGTCCGGGTACCCCAGCAACGCAGAAGTTGATGCGGCAATCCACTCCGCGATCACGCGGCCTTTGGGCGTGTTGGGCGGCGACGGCGTCAGCCCTTGTCCTGGTTTTGGAGGTGGGGCCTGCGTCGAGCGAATTGCCGACGTAGCGTTTGAATGGGCTCCGCCGGCGACGAACCCCACATCGTCGAGCCGTTTCGGGCAGTTGTACGCCTACATTTACCAACATAATGGGACGGACCCCGTCGCCGGGCCCATTACTGTCGAAACGACAGACTTTCCATTTTCTTTCAATACCGCCCCGATCTGTGATTTTGTGGCGGGGAACTGCCCTCACACACCTCCAGGCACAACCCAAGTTGTCGGTGGCATCCCAATCTTCGTGAATCCCTCCGGCCCAGGTTCCAATCCGCCCTCCGATAAGTTTGCACCGAACCTGGACGGCATCGGATTCAAGCAGCATCCCGGGGTCTGCTTGACGTGTCACGGTGGTCAGCCCGCGAAGTTGACGAGTAGCGGCGCATATCCACGCGGAGGGAATATAAACGGATTCAGGTTCCTGCCACTCGACGTCAAAAATCTGGGTTTCGCCGCTGCACCTTACACCGATGTGGGTGTTGGGAACGGAGATTACACGTTGGCAGGGCAGCAGGCCCAGATCAAGGCCTATAATATCGCGGTGTTAGCCACCGTGCCGATATCTGCGGAGGATGATGGTACGGGCGCGGTGCGCGTGGCTCATCTCCGGGAAGTCATTAACGGGTGGTATTCGTCGAACGGGAACTACTCCAATGATAGCTTCATGCAGAGTAACACGCAAAATACGGAGTTCATTCCGCAGGGCTGGCGTGAACCTCCGAATGGGACGGCGCCACTGCATAGCGAGGACCTCTACAAGCAGGTCGTCGGACCTTCGTGCCGGTCCTGCCACTTCAACCGCGAAGTGTCCCTGGACTTTGGGACGTATGCTAACTTCCATCAGGATTCCGATCTCACCCAACTGGCGTTGATTGCCGCCTGCAAGCAGGGTCATCCCGACCCGCCGGATCCGGGCGCGAAGTTCATGCCCCTGGCACACCTGACGTGGGTCAGGTTCTGGGAGACGCAAAATGGGAATACAAGAAAGCTCTTTGACGGCACTCAATTGACGAACGAGGTCGATCGCCTGGCCGACGACTTCGGATTCAGTCCTCTTGGCGTGCAGGGTTATTGCAATACGAACCCATAACGCACGCCCGTGACGGCGGGCCTCGCTGAATGTCCCGCCGTTCGCAGCGTCGAGCCAAGTTAGAGCAAGTTAAAGGGAGCACCCGGCGCCTCTTGGACGTCGGGTGCTTGCCCCACATTCACTTGCAGTCCGTTCTTAAGCATGGCAGAATCCGACCAATCAAATTCGAATTTAACTCTTGGGTTACAGTTTCACCCCCGGCTCTTGAACGGAAAACTTCCAGGAGGCTGCGATGGAAAATGAGGTTAATCGTGCTGTCGGAGCAAGCGTTGAGGTAGAACATGGTCAACAGGGCATGGCTGAAACGAGAAAGGAATGGGAGGTCCCGAAACTGCGGAAAGTTGAGGTTGCCGAACTCACCGCCCTCAATGGATTCACGACGAGCGACGGGCCGATGAGTTCCTAGGCAGAAGAGTCGTTTTCTGAATCGCTTCGATGCCGGGCAGGCCCCCAGACGCACCGGTTTCGAACTTGCCCGTCGGGTAAACGAGGGCCCAGGTATTCCCCTTCAGTGGAGGCGAGGATGTCGCTCAATGCGTATCGCGCCTACGGGCTTAGCATTCATACCGACCTCATTTGTCCTGAGCTTCCACGGCATCCCCATCCCATCCACGATCCCGATGTGACAATCACTTTGCTTCCTCGGCAGGAGGACACCTATTATCTCCTTGCGGATTGTCGTTGCGAGGTACAGCCGGATTGTTGTCAAGTGGATGTGGCCGGCGTAGCGCGCTATCGCGTCGAAGAAGGACAGCGAATTCTGATTCAACCCGTCCCTGATGCGTCACCAGAAAAGGTCCGCTTATTCCTTCTCGGTTCCGCCATGGGCGCCCTGCTCTATCAACGGGGATTGCTGCCGCTCCATGGCAGCGCCGTTATGTCGCAGTGGGGCGGAGTGGTTTTTGTCGGCCCGCAGGGATCGGGAAAGTCCACCCTGGCGGCCGAGTTCCATCGCCGCGGATACAAGCTGTTGAGTGATGATGTCTGCGCCATCGAGAGTACGCCCAAGGGCCTCCGCATTCTTCCCGCGTTAGCTCAATTACGGCTGCGTGCCGACGCGTATCAGCAGACGGGCCCACCGCCTGAGGCGTATTTCGATGTCGACAAATTCGCAGTGCCCATGGGCGAGAAATATTGTTCCCAACCGGCGCCGCTGAGAGCGATACACATTCTCTCCGACGAGGGCGCGGAGTATCCGCGCTTTGAAATTGTTCGCGGCCTCGATCGAGTGCGCTGCTTATTTGAAAACCTTTATCGCCCTCACTTCCTCGTGGGCCAGCGAACCCAAAACGATCTGGTGCGCTTGGCGGGGCAGATTGCCCAGCGCGCGACGCTCGCAACGGTCACTCGCAGGCGGGACACGACAGCCACCGCGGACCTGGTTAGATTTCTCGAATTCACTTGGACCGAGCGCTTTGGATCAAGTTTGAACGAGAGAAGAGTTTCATGAGCCATTTCGCTCCTGAAGACCGGTTATCCCGAACCGCGGGCCTGCTTTCTACCGAACTCGACCAGGAAACGGTTCTGATGAGCATCGATGCCGGCGCCTATTACGGCCTGCCAGGAGTGGCCCGGAGAATCTGGGAAAAGCTGGAAAATCCAACGAGCTTTTCCGAGCTCGTGGATTGCCTGGAGAGGGAGTACCGCGTTTCACGCGAGGCTTGCGTATCGGACGTGGAAAAGTTCCTCGCTGAAATGGAACGGGAAGGGCTCCTGCGTGTGGAATGAACTGAATCGATACCGGCGACTCCCCGGATCGCGGCGCCTGCTGCTGTGTGAAGCGCTGATTGCTATGGCCCTAGCGCGTTTCGGGCTGGCCTTTCTTCCCTTTAGGCGGATTGCTCTTTGGTTGGGTATTCCAGAGACGGAAAGCCCCGTGAACGCGGCAGCGGAGCAAGTCGAGGTCGCGACAGAGATCGGCTGGGCGGTCGGCTGTCTCGCGCGCAGAGTTCCGTGGGATTCGCGCTGCCTGGCCCAGGCGCTGGCGGCAACCTGGATGTTGCGCCGTCGCGGACTTGAGCCGACCTTGAGTTTCGGAGTGGACTTGGAGAAGCACCGGGAGTTTGTCGCGCACGCGTGGTTGCGCTTCGGTTCCTGCTTGGTGACCGGCGGCGTCAGTCACGAGCGATTCAAGACGCTCGCCAGTTTCACGCGAAAACGGTCATGAGCGGCATCTATGGAATTTGCCGGTTTGATGGAGCTCCCGTTGCGACCGATTGGCTGAGTCGAATGCGATCGGCGATGGCGTTCTACGGCCCTGACGGAGGCGGAAGCGGAGCCGAAGAATCGTGCGCGATCGGTCACCTCCTCCACAAAGTCGCGCTCGAAGATGCGCACGAACAGCAGCCGGTACGGGGATGCCGTGGTCCCATCGCGTCGGCGGCAAGACTCGACAATCGCGAAGAGTTGCTAGCGCTCTTTCGTATCTCGCCGAGCGCTGCGGCGAGCGTGGCGGATGGGCACCTCGTCAGCATGGCTTTCGATCGTTGGGGTGAAGAAGTCAGCGTTCATCTCGAGGGGGATTGGGCGCTGGCTGGCTGGGATCGTCGCGAACGCAAGCTGCTGCTCGCAAGAGACGTGTTCGGAAGCGGCAATCTCTACTTTCATCAAGGGGAAGGTTTCATCGCCTTTGCGTCCAGCCTTAAGGCGCTGCTCGCCCTTCCCGACGTCACCAAGCGGCCCGACCTCCTACGCCTCGCCGAGGTATTGGTTAGCTGGCAGCATGACGCAGAGCTGACCGCGTATCTGGGCTTCCGACGGCTCGTTTGGGCACACTCCCTCTCGGTGGGACCCGATGGGCACACGAGGCATTGGCGCTACTGGTCTCCCGAAGGGCGCGAACCGGTGAAATATCGGCGCGACGAAAGCTATGAGGAGGACTTTCTAGAGCATTACACCCGGGCAGTTCAAAGCTGCCTGCGGACGACGGGGTCCGTGGCAATCACGCTATCGAGCGGCCGCGACTCTGGATCAGTAGCGGCCGTCGCCGCTCCGCTTCTTGCCAGTCATGGAAGGGAACTCACGGCCTACACTGCGATCCCATGCCTTCCCTCGGATGGCGCGCCGAAAGCGAGGGCTGGGAATGAGTGGGATCGAGCGCACGAAACTGCGAAGATGGCTGGCGCCAACGTTCGCCATGTCGCGATCAACGCCGAAGAGTACAGTGTTCTTCGAGGAATCGAGTATCTCCTTGACATCCATGACGGACCCAGCCACGCCGCCAGCAACCACTATTGGCTTCAGGCAATTGCCGACACGGCCGTTGGCGACCGGACCGGAGTGTTGCTGACCGGACAGATGGGTAATGCGACGGTTTCATGGACAGGCAGCGGAAAGGCGCTGCTGGCCCTTTTTCACAGACAACCGCGCGTGGCTTGGCAGTTGTTTCTGCGTGCCGAACCGAACCTCTGGCTCACCCTGAAGCGGCAAGTGCTTAAGCCAGCGCTGACCCCAGCACTGCGCTCAGTGCGCCGTTTGCGATCGGTTGGCAGGCAGCCTTGGCAGGGCTATTCCGCCCTGAATCCTCAGATGGCTTCCGCCCTGGAACTGAACACACGGATGCGAGAGGTGGGACACGACTCGACGTTTACCCCGTCGGCATTGGAAGATCAACGCCCCAATTTTCTGAAGCCGGACCGGGGCATCGGAGCTGGTATTTGGTCGGAGATAGGGGCCGCACATTCGATTTCAGTTCGAGATCCGACTTCAAACCTTGCCATGCTGGAATTCCTGCTTAGAGTTCCCGACGATCAGTTTCGCCGGCGCGGACAGGATAGCTACCTCCTCAGGAGGACATTTAGCAGCCGGCTGCCCGAGCCGGTGCTGGAAGGGCGCCGAAGAGGGCTTCAGGCGGCGGACCTTGGTCATCGCGTTGTGAGAGAACTACCGGCCATGGAGGAGTGTCTTGACGCTCTGGATGCGCATCCGGCTGCGAGGGAGTTACTCGATATCACCCGGATGCGGACATGCTTGAACAATCTCGTAGCCAAGGTCGATCCCGAAACGAGTCGGAATGCCGGCACAATCCTTCTCCGAGGATTGGGAGTGGGATTGTTCCTGAGCCGTTTTGCATAGCGGTGAAAACTGCGCTCACGGGTTCCTCGCGCTGTTCATAGATGAGGCCTAGTGAAAATTGCGGGTAGAGAAAAAGACCATAAGAGCCCGGGAGACGAATCATGCCTCAGAGCGAGTGGCTCCGGAAAACCAGCCCGGCTTTTCAATTGATGATAGCGAGCTCCTGGATCGCTCCCGACTCGCATCGAGATATTCAGGATCGCGCGGTGCAGCGAGCGTGCTATGCCCGCCCGAACTGGACTGAATATCTGGACCTGGTCGATCGACATCGCACGCCTGGCTCAAGTTGGGCCGCGCTGAAGCGGACTGCAGGAGTACATGTACCCGAGCAGGTAGCGCGAGAATTGCAAAGACGTAGCGATCTTTGCCGATGGCAAGCGATGCTCCACCTTCAACTGCTTGCCGGAATATTGAAACGTCTCAACCAATCCGGAATCCCAGTGATGCCCTTGAAGGGACCGCTTCTTTCGTTCGCTCTCTACCGGGATGCGGGGCTACGCCACTCCAGAGATCTGGATATATTGGTCCCTCAACCGGAGATTCACCGGGCTCAGGAGTGCCTTGAAAACATGGGGTGGCGTCTCGGCGCTGAATATTTCTCTTTGAGCCCTCGTCAATGGGAAGCGAGCTTCCAGAACGAACATGATGTCGGCTACGTTGAGCCTCAGCAACGCTGTCAGTTGGAACTTCATTGGCAGTGGCACTCGGCTCAAAAGACGGAACAATACTGGGCGCGAAGCACGACAAAGGAGCTGTCAGGATTCTCCTACCGGGCGATGAGCCGGGCAGACCTCCCGATCTATCTTTCTGACCACGGTGGTGCACATCAGTGGTTTCGCGCCAAGTGGCTCGGCGACCTAGCGCGCCTTCACTGTAACGGCCAAGTGGATTGGATAGACGCGTTGGCGCGTGCTCGTGCCCTTGGTCAGGAGCGGTCCATGCTTCTCGGTCTGCTACTCTTCAGCGAATGCTATGATCTTGAGCTCCAACACGCGCTGGGAAGTCTACGTAAGACGTTGCCTCATCCCCTGGCCTCTACGGCCGTCCGCGCTCTCACAGCTCGAAATCCTGAGCGAAACGCATGGACGGCTCTCAAGGAAGGCGTTCAGACTTACCGTTATCATCGAGTGCTATGGCCTGATAGGTCCTGGTCGAAGAACCTGATTCGGCTTACCCACTGCCGACACGATTTCAAAATTCTTCCGCTTCCGGACGGGGCTTTTTGGCTGTACGCACCGCTTCGACCATTCCTTTGGGCGTGGCGACATATCACGCGAACCAGTCGAGAACACGGGGCCTGCACTTCTGCGAAGCACCCATATTAGCTCTGCTGTAGCCCAGGGAGAAGGGAGGAACGGACCGCAGCCGTATCCAAGCTAGTCGCCGTTCCTATCAGAGAATGGCTTTTCTGCAGGACAGGTCCGCTTGTTCGCGCCGGGCAGCTTCTAACTGAGCTGTGTTGCGCTCCTCCATCTGGACCGATGGATAGCTGCTTCGACGCTCCCGAAACCGTCCAGCCCGTTCGCGCAGGAATGCCGGCGGCGTTAGAACGCCTGCGTTAGTGCGGTTGATCGCAGATTGCACCGCAGGCAATCCAGGCTGAGCGGGGGGATCGCGGCCCCGGCCGCGATCTTTTTTTACTACCTTCGCCACTCCTGTATTTACGATGCGGTTAAGATTACATAGATTACTGTAACTGTTTGCGTTATAGCAAAGACGGTTGCCTCTTCCCGTCTATTATCTCGCCTTCGTTACTGGAGTGGCGTAGTGCGGAGTTCGCGTCGGCCGGTAGTTCCGGAGTCGTGACGCGAACGCGCCAGATTCCTCGTCCCCAATCCGCGCCAGCACGTTCCACGTTCCAAATTTACTTACCGCCCTTATTGTGTTCGGCCCGTAGAGAATTTACGGCGATCCGCAGCCGGGAGGATACATGTCTATCGGTAGGTTCCGCTGTCTTTCACTTCTTCTGCTTGGGTTGGTCTACATCGTCTCGATTGCTGCTAACGCGCAGTCATTCCGGGTGCAGTGCCCGACCAGCACTGTCACGCACCTAGATCCTGGGAACAGTGGCGTGAATAATGCCGAGCCTGCATACACCGGGCCGACACAATTCGGCCCAGCAAAAGACGCC
>Ga0307478_10000027_pt1 | contig 211067 bp, 185 predicted proteins | sample atmos_gasesECM4C_2_FD_203713 | JGI IMG/M metagenome (GOLD analysis project Ga0307478, IMG submission 203713) | Hardwood forest soil microbial communities from Morgan-Monroe State Forest, Indiana, United States - atmos_gasesECM4C_05 | ecosystem: Environmental > Terrestrial > Soil > Temperate...
CCTCTCTGATAACAGGCGACAAAAGTGGAAGCGTTTATACTGCTGGCAGTGCAAACGCAAACTATTCTGGTGACGGGCGGGGCGGGGTTCATTGGGTCGAACTTTGTACTGCAGTGGCTGCAGCGCGAGGCTTCCGTGGTGGTGAATCTCGACAAGCTGACGTACGCCGGGAATCCGGGAAATCTGGAGACAGTGACTGCGCATCCCCGCTATCGGTTTGTGCATGGCGACATCTGCGACCGCAAACTAGTGAGCGAGCTGCTGGGACGGGAGCGTCCGCGCGCAATTGTGCACTTCGCAGCCGAGAGTCACGTTGACCGGTCGATCCACGGGCCGGATGATTTTGTGCGCACCAACGTGAATGGGACTTTTTCTTTGCTCGAAGAAGCCCGCGCATATTGGACCGAACTAAGCGAGGACGAGCGCGCGGCGTTTCGCTTTCTGCATGTTTCTACCGATGAAGTGTATGGGTCGCTGGGGCCGAAAGATCCGGCGTTCTCGGAAATGACTGCGTACGCTCCGAATAGTCCTTATGCGGCGTCAAAGGCAGCGTCTGATCATCTGGTGCGGGCGTATCAACACACCTATGGATTGCCCACCCTGACCACGAATTGCTCGAACAATTATGGACCGCATCAGTTTCCTGAAAAGCTGATTCCGCTGGTGATTCTGCATGCCATGCAGGGGAAACCGATTCCGGTGTATGGCGATGGCCAGAATGTCCGCGATTGGGTGTACGTGGAAGACCACTGCGACGCGATCCGGACGGTGCTCGAGCGGGGACGCGTCGGGGAAACTTACAACATCGGTGGGCGGAACGAGTTGAAGAATATGGATGTGGTGCGAACGATTTGCGGGATTCTGGATGAGTTGAGGCCAAAAGATCCGGTGATGCCGCATAGCAAATTGATTACGATGGTGACCGACCGGCCGGGACATGATCGTCGATATGCCATGGATTCCAGGAAGATTGAGAGTGAGTTGGGGTGGCGGCCGCGGGAGACGTTTGAAAGCGGAATTCGCAAAACGGTGGAGTGGTATCTGGCTCATGAGGGGTGGATTGCTCAAGTGACCAGTGGGAGTTATCGGCAGTGGATGGCGAAGCACTATGCGATGTGAGTGGGGCAGCATTCAGCACTTAGCACTCAGCATTCAGCACTTAGCACTTCGCATTTGGTGGGCGGCATCCGAGGCGGGTTTGAAAGTTAGATTCACATCGGCTGTGGCATCCCACCCTTTCGCAAAGTGCGCGAAAGGATGGGGCACCCGTCAGTTGTTTTAGGGGAAGGATCCTAAGCGGGAGGGGGCGGTGGAATCCCACCCTTTCGACTGCGCTCAGGGCATGTTCTTTCGCAGAGTGCACTGAAGGATCAGGCAAACGGCTGAGATCAAAAGCGACCGCTAAGATCGCAAAGAAAGTTGCGCGAAGGACGCAAAGAAAAGCAGGTATGGTGAAAGATAAATCGAAAGCTGCATATGGGGTATAAGGGGATCATTCTGGCGGGCGGCTCGGGGACGCGGATGTATCCCGTGACTCATGCGGTGTGCAAGAGTCTGCTGCCGATCTACGACAAGCCGATGATCTATTACCCGCTGTCGACTTTGATGCTGGCGGGGATACGGGAGGTGCTGATCATCTCGACGCCGGAGGATTTGCCGCGGTTCCGGCAGTTCATGGGCGATGGATCGCGGTTGGGGATGAATTTTCAATATGCAGTGCAGCCGCGGCCGGAAGGCATCGCGCAGGCGTTTCTGGTGGGAAAAGAATTCATCGGGAAGTCGTGCTGCGCGCTGGTGTTGGGCGACAACATTTTTTACGGGCATGATCTGGTGAAAGGTTTGGCGCAGGCTTGCGAGAAGACCATGGGCGCGCGGGTGTTTGCATATCCGGTGCAGGATCCGGAGAGATATGGCGTGGTCGAGTTTGATGCCCAGGGCCGGGCGGTGAGCCTGGAGGAAAAACCGAAAGCGCCGAAGTCGCGCTATGCGGTTACAGGAATATATTTCTACGACAATCAGGTGGTGGAGATCGCAAAGGGATTGAAGCCCTCGGCGCGCGGGGAACTGGAAATCACCGATATTAATAAGGAGTACCTGAAGCGCGGGCAGTTGGACGTGTCGGTCATGGGCCGCGGCATGGCCTGGCTCGATACCGGAACCCACCAGGCAATGCTCGAGGCATCTTTATTTATTCAGACCATTGAAACCCGACAGGGATTGATGGTGGCTTGCCCGGAGGAGATCGCGTACCGCCAAGGCTACATTACGGCGGAGGAATTGGAGACGATGGCTTCGGCTATGAAGACCAGCAGCTACGGAGGTTACTTGTTGCAGTTGCTGCGGGAGAGGGTGTTTTAGATTGCAGTAAAACCTTCACCACAGAGGGCCCAGAGGTCACGGATTTGCGTTTGATAATCAAGAGCTCTTAATCGCAGAGTTCGCAGAGAACGGCCCCCGAGTTCGCGGAGAAAAGCTTCGTACTATGGGGATCACGGCTGCTGGAATGGGTTTACGATACGCACCCCGTCCACTTCCCTTGCGGCTTGCATGTCTTCCGTGAAAAGAACGCTACAACCGGCTTGTTTGGCCGCCCGCAGTACCAAAGCATCCCAGAAAGAAAATCCGTGGATTCGGTGCAGGTCGATGGCGGCGAGGATGTCGGCAACATCGGGAGTGGCAACATCAAACTCGGCGAGCAGTTCCACTTTCCGACGGGCGACGCCAGCGTCCACGTGCAGCTTTTGGGTTACGGTCACAAAATACTCTTGTAACACTTGTAATGAAACCACGCCCGTACCCGCACGCCGGTGATCTGAGACCAGCGCGACAGCGCGCCGCTGCTTTGCGGGAGCCGCTTTGTCGTCCGCATAAACCAGGACGTTGGTGTCGAAGAAACTACGAGCGCTCATGAATCTCGTCCCGGTTAAAGCGCCAACCACGGGAATGTCCATGACCGGAAAGGCGCTGGAATTCTGCGATGCTCTTTTCGGGGTCATCGCCGCCGGCCAGCCGTTGCAGATAGTCGCGAACCAGTTGATTGAGACTCTTGCCCAGGGCATCCGCTTTCTTGCGGGCTCGTGCCACAAGTTGCTCATCAATAGATAAAGTTACATTCATGAACACAGTATATGTGTACACGTATTATGTGTCAATCCTGTTATCTCTACAGTGAAGCTGCAAGAGTTTGCATCCCCGCCGTCTCTAGCCCGTTGAATGTCTACTTAAATATCCTGTATTCAACGATATCCGTAACATAACGCTGGCACCCGGCTTGCGTCCTTCAAGTATGTGAGGAAGCCTGGAGCTGGGTTTTGCGGGCGATGGATCGTAGTGCTGGCGGTTTGCGTGCCTGCATGTTTGGCCTCGGTAAACCCGGCGCGGCCTGGCCTTGCTCCGCAATGGGATACGGAGAGGACAGTCTGGCCTGCGTCGTTTCATCACACAGCGCAGCGAGCCATAACTCGCTGCGAAAGCGCGCGTCCGGCGGAAGCGTTGGCAACTCCAGATCCACTGCTCGACGGGATTGAGGTTAGAAGCAAAGTCGCAGTAAGTTTCATTATCGGCACCGACGGACGAGTGCATTCTCCCGTGGTGATCGAGAGCGGCGGATCAGGCGAGGATTTGAGTGTGCTGGAAGCGGTGCGGGGATGGCGCTATCGTCCGGCAACCTGCAACCGGGTTCCCGCCGAAACCGAGAGCAAAGTAGAGTTTTCCAGCCATTAAAGGCAGTTTTCAATTAAAATGAGCGAAATCTATTTAGAGCAGCGGGTTTCGACGTGGGTCAGGAAAAACCATCTTTGCAGCCGAAGAGCGTGCCTCCGGGCGCGCGCAACCAGAAATCCGCGCAGATTCCTTCTTTGCAGGAATTGATTGACCGCATGAAGTCAGATATGGTTCAACCAAAATCCGACGAGGGAAACATCTCCGAAGCGCTTGAGGCGGTGCAGCGCATGGTGCTGCAGATGGAGAGCGACGACGGTGCAGGCGCCGTCGCCGAAGCCCAGGAGCGAGTGGGTTGCCGCTCTTGCGGTGGTCCGAATCCGCCAGGCAACCGTTTCTGCGCGCGCTGCGGAGTGCCGTTGCAGGATGCGCCACCGGGCGAAGCTCCGGCTGGCGCCATCAATCTACTGAAGCCGGGTGAAGCCGGCGCGGCAGGACAGCATTTCTATCATCATCATTATCATCATCATTTCTTCGCGCATTCCGAGGGGCAAACTGGGGTTACCGCCGGCTCCGTGAGCGGCCCAGCGGCGACGCGGGAACTGGCACGTGGGCGTACACCCGCAGCCACCGGCTTGAGCCGGGCGGAAGCCGCAGTACGGAAGTTGTCGCAGGACTGGGCGCTGGCTTGCAATACCAAACATCTTGACGATCTGATGGATCTCTACACCGCGGACGCGATGGTGGTGCGTCCGAATGTGCCGCCCATACGCACTGCTGCTGCCATCCGCGAATATTTTGTGACCGCGCTCGAAGCCGGCTTGGGGGACGTGGAAATGGATCCCCTGCGAGTGGAGTTGTTGGGAGAATTTGCCTACGAAGTAGGCCGCTGCACCATGCTGGTTCCGGCCGCTTTGGGGAAGCGTCGAGAAGAACGCGGGAAATACGTCATTCTAAGCGCGCGCCAGGCAGGCGAGTGGAAAGTGATTGTCGACTCCTGGTCCACCGACCTGAGCCTGCTAACCGGCGCCGAAGCCAAATCGCAAGCACCAGGGATCACAATCCCCAGACCAACCACAAAGACCGCCTAATCTACTCGCTCGTCATCGATTCAACCAGAGCAAGCGATTCGCCAACGACCCGGCGACTGTTTATCGCAGTTGAGGAACTCCGAATTTCTGCTCGTACGCAAATCCTGACGATGATTCGTCGGAAGTCACGCTTTCACTTCGCGAGAGAAATGCTCCTTGACGCTCTCGCCGAAGGCGTGCACTTTGTCAGTGAGAGCTTCGCGAGTTTCGTCTCCGCTGGCTGGCGCGAACAGAAGCCCGGCGCCCAGCCCAAGGCCAATTCCCGCAGCAAAGCTAAGCGCGTAGCGGGCAGCGTGGTCCTGTCGACCACGTATCAGGTGCGTGGCCCGGTCTGTGAAATCGTTAGCCCGGTCCCTGACGCGGTTTCGGACGGGTGCGGTAGCATCGTCAGCTTGATCGAGAAAGTAAACTCCGGTTCGAAGCAGCATTTTGAGTAGTTTGTTCACGGAACACCTCTCTAAGAATGAGTGACGGATAAACTATGCAGGAGGATAAGGGCGTGGTCTATCCCTTGAATCCTGTACAAAAGACAGAAAGTTCCCATGCTGTTCGAAGGGGCTGTTGTGGGGGGGGCCCGTCGAAGATTCTTATGCGACTGACATCGGAAACTCCCGTGGAAGCATCCTAAGGAATCCATTTCGCCGCCATAACGGCATTCTTGTATAGTGTTCCGGTAGCCACATTGAGGCCGAGTCCGCTTTAGTCGTTTAAGTCTAGTCTGAGAGGAGATGTCATGGCCGATAAACCGAGCACTACCATACCCGGAACCGTCGAAAAGATCATCAAGTCTCCGTATCCCAGCGAACCGGAGAAGGCGCAGATCGCAATCGAGGGGGCGGATCACCTGTACAAGGAAATTCGCATTGAGAACACACTGAAGGATGAAAAAGGTAATAAGGTACGTCTGAAGCAGGGGGCTGAGGTAGAGGTCACTGTCGAAGCAGATAAAGAAGCTACAACGCCCGCGAAATAGAAAAAGGCCGCACAGTGGCGGCCGTTACCGCAGGCGATGCCATGACCAATCTTCAGACTGCGCTTTTCCGTCCGGTTACCAGATTGATCACGAGAATTACCAGGGCCAGCACCAGCAGAAGGTGGATAAACCCGCCCAGCGTATAAGAGCTGACCAAACCTAACACCCACAGAACAAGCAGTATTACAAATATTGTCCAAAGCATGTCAGATGACTCCTTTCATGAGTCTCGCCACCTCATGACGACAGTAGCGCGCCATATTCTTCGCGCACATACCGTGCATGCTGTACACCCCGATCAGATTTTGGGTATTCAAGTTCCCTGTCGCTCGTTTCTTGACTCTAAAGACGCGGACTAATATAAGGAGCAAGTAATGCGCAGAGACGAACTAATGAAATCTGATCTGCTCAGTGAATGCGTGCTGCTGGGTAGCAGCCTGGTCGCCGTCGTCGCCTTCCTAACGGTACTGGCTGCGGCTCTTCGATAGGACTTTAGTCTTCAGTAATAACACGGCGGAAAAGATCAAAACCGATTGCCTACGGTTATCTCTTACGGGCAATCTCTACTGACAAGCTGCGATTGAATTACGGTTCACGCTGGATTGGCCTGCGGCGTCATGAGGACTATGTTCAAAACATGCAAGAGTTATCGGCTAAATCCGAAGCACGCCAAGGAAGAGGTATTTCACAAATGAATCTCAAACGAAGTATGCGGACTTTGATCTTTGGCTCGTGGTTGCTCGGGAGCGGAACGCTGCTCTTCGCGCAGCAGCCGGCCAACCAGGATGCTCCTGCTCCGGCGGACAACACACAGACCAATCAGCGAGATCGGAACCCGAACGAAGCTACCGCGGACCAGCAAAAGGATAATCGTTCTGACCGCGACATCACCCGGCAAATTCGCCAGGCGATTATGAACGACAAGTCTCTATCTACCTATGCACACAACGTGAAGATCATCACGCAAGAGGGCCAAGTGACGCTGAAGGGGCCAGTGCGGTCGGAGGATGAGAAGAAGGCGGTTGAACAAAAAGCCGCTGATATCGCGGGCGAAAATAAGGTAAACAGCGAACTGGATGTCAAGGCCAAGAACTAAGTTTCATAAACCGAGTGGAACCAAGGAGGAATCATAATGTCAAGTAAGAACATAGCGGTTTTTGGTATTTATCCGAGCTATGCAAACGTCGAAAGCGGCGTTGATGGCTTAAGGGCAGCGGGCTTCAGCAACCGGGACATCTCCGTTCTCTTCCCGGAAAGCGCGGGATCCAAGGACTTCGCGCATGAGAAAGGCACCAAGGCACCCGAGGGAGCCACAGCCGGAGCAGGAACCGGATTGGTTGTCGGAGGAACCATGGGATGGCTGTTGGGCATCGGTGCTCTTGCTATTCCTGGGCTGGGGCCCTTCATCGCCGCCGGGCCGATTATGGCCGCTCTGGCAGGAGCGGGCGTGGGCGGGGCGGTTGGTGGCATCAGTGGCGCTCTGGTGGGATTGGGAATCCCGGAGTACGAGGCCAAGCGCTACGAAGGCCGGGTGAAGAATGGCGGCATTCTGTTGTCAGTTCATTCCGACAATTCCGACGAAACCAAGCGGGCCAAGCAGATCCTGGAAGCCACCGGGGCCCAGGATATTTCCTCAACCCGCGAAACCAGTTCCGATGAGAGCAAGGCCGACAAGCAGCTTCGCCGCGCAAGTTAGTTTGGAAAGGAAGCAATTGTAAACCGTGGCGCCGGGCTGCGAGAGCTGCCGTCGCCACCCCAACAAATAATTATTAAGGAGAATCCAAATGAACTCGGACCAACTGAAGGGTAAGTGGAAACAGATGAAGGGGTCGGTAAAAGAGCGATGGGGCAAGCTGACGGACGATGATCTCGACATCATCGACGGCAAGCATGATCAATTGATCGGGAAGATCCAGGAAAGATACGGAATCGCCCGCGAGGCGGCGCAAAAGCAGGTTGACGAGTGGAACGCCACGCTCGCTCACGATGACGATGTCGAAAACCAAAGACGCAAGGTCCGCGATGCGGATATGGAGATGGAGATGGACCGGAAGCGTAAAGCCAGCTAACCATCTTCAACTCTGCGAAGGGAAAAAGGGAGCCATGCGGCTCCCTTATTTCTTTATTTCTTTGGTACTCGCCAGGTTTGCCGTTAAACAACGGCGGAACCTGATTGATCCGTCACATGTAAAGGCACTTGCACCTGAATGATGTTGTTCTTGATGGCGTACACGACGATGTCGCGGATGGAGTGAAAGCCGAGTTTTCGCATAATGTTGCTGCGATGAGTCTCCGCGGTCTTGGTGCTCAAGTTAAGCGCGGAAGCTACCTCCTTCGAGCTCTTGCCCTCGGCCAAAAGCTGCACCACTTCGCGCTCGCGCGGAGTCAGTTGCGGTACCTTTGGAGAATGACCACTGGTTCCATTGTGGCCTTTGTCAAGAAAGCCCGCCAGCACCATGTCGTTCACTCGAGGAGTGAAAAACATCCGGTTGCGTTGTAGCGCATCGACAGCCGATACCAGGTCACGGGCTGCGTCCGATTTCAGAACAAAGCCGCGAGCCCCGGCATCCAGGGCCTCACGTATCACTTCGTCCGAATCGGTGATGGTCAAAACAATGACTTTTTGGCCGGGATTGTGTTGCGTCAATTGCCGCGTGGCAGCCAAACCGTTGAGATTGGGCATACCGACATCCAAAATCACCACGTCGGGTTTCAATTGCCTGGCCATTTCGACGGCTTCGCGCCCGTCTTTGGCTTCGCCGCAGATCTCCCAACCCTCGTGGGTCTGGAGAAGCGTACACAACCCCCGACGTACAACTTCGTGATCGTCCGCGATCAAGATACGCAGCTTCATAACTTACCTCCCTGGGAAAATCTCGAACCGCTAATTCACCAATCCAATATTCGCGGCGGTCAGTTGGTACTGCCAGTCTCCCCATCTTTCGGGGAGGTAAACGGCATGTGCTGGCTTGCCGCCTCTACCGCCGCTGGTAGATCCCTGGCCACATTGGCCTTGACCACATAGCCTCTCGCTCCGGCACTCCTTGCCTCGTGCATCATTTGCGCGGAATCATGTTGCGTGACGATCAGAACCTCAGATCCCGGCGCGCTTTTTCGGATCCGCCTGCACGCTTCCAAGCCGTCCATTCTTGGCATACTGACGTCCAGAAGAATGACATCCGGTCTTAGGCTGTTGGCTTTGTCCACAGCTTCAATTCCGTCTTCCGCTTCATCGATAACCTCCCACCCGGGGTAGCCACCAAGTAACGTCTTTAGCCCGTGCCTAACCGCCGGATGATCGTCGACTACCAAAATGCGAACTGTCATAGCGTTTACCAGCTCTGAGGACGGGCTAAACGCTGACGATTCGCCCTACTTCAATCCTCACTACCACCTCCGTCGTGCAACGTTGCCTAATATCACTATGCAGGGGCGGGGTGCACTGGTATCGAGACCCGCACCCATGTTCCGCTGCTATCCGACTCGAGCTTTAGCCTTCCTCCAAGTTCCCGAATTCGTTCGCGAATGCCTGCCAATCCTACGCCCCCGCCATCACCGGTCGATTCGAAGCGACTCAGCAATTCTGGTGGCAGCCCACATCCGTTGTCTTTCACTTCCAAGAACACTCGTTCCGCGTCTCGCTTGACCATGATCTCGGCCGCGGAGGCGCCTGAGTGACGATGCACGTTGGTCAAAGCCTCCTGAAGCACTCGAAACAACGCGAGTTCACAGGCATCGGGTAATCGCCCGAGATTTTTGGGCGCGTCCAGAGTCACTTGCAGTCCGCTGCGCTGGCCGAAACCTTCCACATACCAGCGAGCAGCCGAGGCAAAACCCGACGCATCCATGGTCGGCGGATGAAGCAAGTAGGCCAGGGTGCGCACTTCGGACATACACTGCTGCATCAACTCCTGGGCTTGCGACCACAATTCCTCGCGGTCCGGAGATTGACGAAGCATGTCTACATTAAGCTTCAGCCCGACCAAGTATTGTCCCAGGCTGTCATGCAGTTCACGGGCAATGCGGCGACGTTCCGTGTCCTGCAAGGTCAGCAAACGGGATGAGAGCCGTCGCAGTGCAGAGGTACGCTGCTCTACCTGAGATTCCAATTCGGCCTTGGAACGGCGCAGCATCTCTTCAACCTGCTTGCGCTCTGCCACCTCGTTTTCCAACACCTGCGCTTTTTGCTGCAAGTGGGATATGGAGCGAAGCCGTTGTTCTTCGTCGATCAGCGCGGTGTAGCTTTCCACTGGAATTACGTGAGAATGTTGTTCGCAGATCTTCAGAAACGAGTCGCTGTGGTATTCACGGTCGAAACCACTCATAGGGTAGGCGCAATGGAGGGACAAAGAATAGTTCCGTGCAAGCTCATTCCAAAGTTCTTCGAGGCGAACCGCAGCCTCAGCATTTCCCTCCGCCCACAGCAAAGCGACCATCTCTCCGAATGCGGAGATGCGGGAATCTCTCCCTCCGTTTGCTAGCGCAGCCCGCGTTAGCGCGCTACCCACGACCTCGGTAAAAAGTGCAGCGTCGGGCCACCCGTCACGCATGAACTTGGTCAGAGTTTCGGCCGCGTCGATGGCGACGTACCTGCCCTCTTTGGCGGCCCGAGCCACATCCAGCCCCCTCGCCTTCAAACGTTGTGCAAGCCCATCGCGGTGCGCCTTGGTAGCGATGACTATAGCCGCATCGCCGGCGCCAAGTGCAGTGCCAATGAAACGACTCAAGCCATCAAGCAGGAAGGTGTCTTCGCCGTAAAATTGCACGGTGTGCGCTGCATGGCTGACGCCGCCTGAAACGGTAATCTGAGGCGACACATCGTTCCCGCGCGGAATGCTGTTGGTGCTCATTTTAGTTCGTGTGTTATAAGTTCGTGTCTTGGATAACTTCCGTTGCCGCCTTCTGATTCGACTGTAGTCTACTTCCGCATCTTGCCGCAGCGAATACAGGGAATCCTGTAGTGCCGCATTTAGGAAACCAGCAGTAAAAAAGCTGGTGCCAAACCCGCAAGACAGCGCCCCAGCGAAGAAAACAAAGGTAGCGGCCTGACGAATTTGGCTACTTCGGAGCTTTCCAAAGGTAGAAGTTTTCCTCGTCCGACAAAGTTTCGATCTCCAGGCCTCGTGATATGGAAGCGCGATGAACCGCCGATCGCAGGTTCGCGAGCGTGGTTCCATCCACCTCGGCGAGGGGAATCTTGATTGCCGAACCAGCAGGAAGGGTTTCCAGGTCCTGAAAAATCCCACCCACCAAATCATGGTGTTTCCCGCGCCGGTTCCGGCGAATATCGGCCAAAATGACGCGGTCGTAGTTCAAAGGGAGCTTCTGACCCTTAGGACTGGTTTCTTTAGCCATACGCACCTCGTACGTTGGTGATGTTACGAAGACGTTATATTATTCTTTTTTCGCATTGTCAAGTACTTTTATAATTTTTTATCATTGCTCTACGGATACGTTTGCAGTACGTTATAGATGAATCGCAGGAAGCGATTTGCGATCTGTTTCTTCTAATTGTTGCGCTTTCGTTAACTCTTCCGGCTTTCTGGGTTTAATTCGTCAGCAATATTCCCACCCTTTTTTAGTGGGAGGGGTACTCTGAATGTGAGAACAGGCAGGGGTCACTATGACGACGAGCTACGTATGGCAGGAACTATACCGGGCGGCATTGCTTGAAGTTCGTCCCGAGCAACTACGGCCGCGGATTGATGCGGCGGAAGCGGCGATCCAGCAACGCCTTGCGGAGCTACGGCAAGGCGATTCCAGTTGCGAGGACGAGCGCCATGCGCTTGTCGATGCATTAGCCGGGTTACGAATCCTGGTGAACACGGAGTGTACCCCACGCGTACCATCGTTTGTCCTGGTCCAACAAAGGGAGCCGGGATCATGAGCCACTCCTTATCATCTTTACCTTTTTGTCGCAAAACAGAAAAAGCCAGGAATTGCCACAACTTGCTTATGTCATCCCGGGTTAGAAGAGATATGATGACGGATAGATTGGATGCCGAGTGGCAGGAGCTCCGTCCGCACGTGAGCATTGAAAGCGATATGGCGAAGTTGTCGCGGCTTACGGCCGAATGTGGCAAACGCAACCGCAAAGCGGGACGTCCGGAGCCCGCGCATCGGCCCTTGATCTAAATCATGTCCCCCCGCAAGAAAGCCCAACTAGCGTTCGTGTCCGCGGTGGTGCTGCTATTGCTCACCGGCCTGGCTGGCTACCTCACCATCGCCCGTTTCCTTGATAGCGAGAAATGGGTCATCCATACGCATGAGGTCCGGGACGCGCTGGCCGAAGTTGATTGGGCAATGCTGAAGGCGGCACGCGCCCGAGGCGGCTATGCGATCTCGGGGAGAGATGAGCTCCTGGCCCAGTTCGAAGCCGCCATACCGGAGATTTCCGGCAAACTTCGGCACTTGCGAGATCTGACTCAGGACAATCCAAAGCAGCAGGAATTGTGCTCGCGTCTGGAAGATATAACCGCCCGCAGAGTCGCTCTGCTACGGGAATCTATGGAGATGAAATACGAGACGCCGGGAAGCGAGCAGCGGTTGCAGGCCGAGTTTGCGCGCGAGAATCTGCCCCTGGCGGATGAAATGAGTTCCGTCATCCAGCAGATGCGGGGAGAAGAAGAGCGGCTGCTGCGGGTGCGGAAAGCGGCAACACACCGGCTGTTTGTTCTGACCGTCATCACTTTGTCTGTCGCATTTGTCCTGGCGTTCATCCTATTTTCCGTCCAATATCGTTTCTTATCCATGGAATTGACGGCGCGCGAGCAAGCGGAACGGGGCGCGCGGGAGAGCGAAGACTCATTGCGCCGACTCACTGGCAGTCTGCTGAAGCTGCAAGACGCGGAGCGCCGAAAATTCTCTCGCGAGCTTCACGACAGTCTCGGCCAGTATCTGGCGGGTGTGAAGATGACGCTCGAGATGTTCACCACCCGCCGCGAAGAAACAATGCTGGCGGAAGCGGTCGGACTTCTGAATCAAGCCATAGCCGAGACGCGCACCATCTCTCATTTACTACACCCGCCGCTGTTGGACGAAGCGGGATTATCTTCCGCGGCCAAATGGTATTTGGAAGGCTTTGCACAACGCAGCGGGATTGAAATCAAAGTTGATCTGCCCGAGGATGCGGGGCGCTTGCCCAAGCCGGTGGCGCTCGGGCTCTTCCGAGTTTTGCAGGAGAGTCTGACCAACATCCACCGCCATTCCGGAAGTGCGAAAGCTGAAGTCTCTCTTACGGTTTTGCCCAGCCAGGTGATTCTTAAGGTCAGAGATTACGGAAAAGGGATCGCGCCGGAGTTGTTGAAAAGTTTCCGGACCAAGGGAACGAAGTCCGGAGTGGGACTGGCGGGGATGAGGGAGCGTATGCGCGAACTTGGCGGCCAGCTTAACATCCAATCCTGCGCACCTGGAACCATGATTTCTGTGACTATGCCGATCTCGGAATCAACCCCCCTGGATGCCACAGCTGCCGACTGACGGTCAGTTAGGAAAATAGGTCTCTTCCCGCAACAGCGCTCCCACTGCGTCCACCACAGAACCGATATCAGCCTTGGCGCAGGTGCCGCGGACGCCGACCTTGCGAGCCTCATCTGAGAGCTGCTTGGAAAGGTATAGCGTTACCATCAGGATCGGTGTTTTGGGTGAGAGTTTACCAATGATTCGAGCAGCATCGAGGCCATTCATCTCGGGCATCTGAAAATCGAGAACCACCACATCCGGGTGTATTTGCGGGAACCTGTCAACCGCTTCCCGACCATTGCGGGCTTCGTCACACACGCGCCAACCCTCGTGTTGTTCCAGCACGTCGCGAAGATAGCGTCTTACCGAAGGGTTGTCGTCCACCACCAGAATACGAGTCACTTTACTCCCTTCAAGGGGCCAGGGCGTATATGTCTTGTAAAACGAGGCTACGCGCAGCGAAGGCGCCAGGCAATACATTGAACGCCTGACACCGAGTGCTACCGATTGGCTTTGACCTAGTAGTTATCCCCCTTTTTTCCCGGAGCACTGGCCAGATTACACACCAACCGCCCCTCTCGCTTCTGACAAATCAGTAACTTACGGTTGTGGCACGGCAGTTGCTTTCTACAATCAGGTATTCACGCCATACACAGGAGCTAAAGAAATGGCTGAAACCAAGAGTAAGGGACGAGAGGGCAGTGTGAAAGACTGGCGTGAATTGTGCGCCGCAGCGGCCGTAGAACCCGACTCAGAGAAACTGGTCGCTCTTGTGAATCAGATTCTGCGCGCGTTTGACGAGCGTGACCAAGCGGTCACGCTCCCCAGCCGCACAAAGCAATATTGTGGCCAACTGTAAGACTGTACAACTGTCCCAAAACCAGCCGCGCGCAAACAGCCAGATCTAGAGCTGGGTTGTTTCCCGACTCTCGATCTGGAATGTTTGCCGTTTCGTAAAAGGGCTGTAGCTATACACGTCCGAGGACAACCAGTACGAGCAAAATGAGAACGATCATGCCCAGGCCGCCACTTGGATAGTAGCCCCAGCCGGTGCTGTAGGGCCAGGTGGGTAATGCGCCGATGAGCAGAAGAACCAGGATGATCAGCAGAATAGTTGACATGAAATTCGCTCCGTAGACTAGAAGTCACCGGCGTGCGAGGCCGGTGCTGATTTACTTAACTGGACAAGTCGCTTGCGTCCGCCCCGTGCTTCCATCCCGTCCAGACCTTACATACGCCTGAAACATGCCTGAGCGCTTGGCGGCCTACGCGTTGGGTTGCACGAACGGCAGTACGTTGTTGACACACGCTGGCGGCATCGGCATACGCCATTTTTCCACCATGGGCAGTGACGGCACCGACCTGGCGCGCGAGCTGCTCGGACGCCCGTTGCGACGGGTTTCAGCGCGGGTTTCCGGCGCACATGCCAGGAAGTCGCGTATCTTAAGCTTGGCCTTATGAAGCTGTGATTTTGAATTGCCCACCGAACAGCCGAGCAACTCCGCGATTTCCTGGTGCTCGTAACCTTCGACTTCATGCAGCAGAAATATCGTCCGATATCCTTCAGGAAGTTCGCTGATGGCCCGAGTCAATGCCACTCGGGTTATAGAGCCGACCAGACGATCATCTTTGGTGCCATATTCGCGGCGGACCTGCTTGGCATTGTCATTCTTCGTGGTGTAGGGCTCATCCAGTGAAACTTGCACCAATGATTTTTTCCGGAAATGCATCAATACTGTGTTCACCGTGATGCGGTAGAGCCAGGTCGAGAGCGCTGAGTCTCCCCGGAAGCTTGAGAGCTTGCGGAACGCCTGCAAGAACGCGTCCTGGGCCAGGTCCTCCGCCTCTGCGGGGTTGTTGGTCATTCGTAAACACAGGGAATAGATCCGCGACTTGTGGGCATGGAACAGGGCAGAGAACGCATCCGAGTCACCTTGTTGGGCGAGCCTAATCACATCGGGACTCAGAGGAAAAGTGGCTGTGCTATTGGTGTCGCTGTTCACTTGCGTCTCCTTTCGAAATAGGGTGCATCATGTGTTTGCTGACCCATGGCCGTCGCATCCACAGTCGGGAGGTTAGAGGCACAAGCGAAAATGGTCTATCCAGTACGCGCCGTAGGGCTCTGGATAAGTTGCTGTACGCTCTCGGGGCTTTATCTTTTGATTGATCATTGATCTTTTGCGGTGGTGACGACATCTTTTCCGTATACAGCGAATTTCTTATACGAATTACAGACTTCGCGGGATTTTGTAGAAGGTGGGATCGCACCTATGCTTGCGCGCATGAAATGGTCCTCAACGTGCCTACCTAGCGAGCAGGGGTCGGTTTTGAAACTGACTCCTGCTTCTCGCCGTTCCGGCAGGTAGGAGGGCATCGCACATGTCCACTCCATGAACTCGTGCAACCGCAGACCTCTGGAGGATAAGAATGAAAATCGAGTCTTTGCGCGATCTGTATGCGGAACAACTCCAAGGTCTCTATGATGCTGAACTCCAACAGATCAAGGCGCTGCCGAAGATGGCGAAGGCGGCCTCGTTGGAAGATTTGCGAGTTGCATTCGAGGATCATCTAACAAAGACCAAGGAACATGCTCACCGCATTGAGATCATCTTCGAGCAGATGGGCGAGAAGGCCCGGGGGCGGAAATGTGAGGCGATGGAATGCCTGTTGAAAGAAGGTGACGAGGTCATTCAGGAAAATATGGAGGGCGCACTCAAGGACGCAGCCCTCATCGCCGCAGCACAACATGTGGAGCATTACGAAATTGCTGGATATGGATGCTTACGCGCCCACGCGACAATATTGGGCGAGGATGTTGCCGCGGCTTTTCTCGCTCAAACCCTCGAAGAAGAAGAGGAAGCTGACAGGAGGTTAAATGGTATTGCGGAGCGTCTGCGTCCCGATATTCCGAGGGGACGAGACCAGTCCGAAGACAGAACGGTAAGCCCGAGATCAATGTCGGTGGCCTGAGTGACCTCTGCTACCGCTTACCAATTCAGTGCATGGGTGATTGACTGTATTGCGCCAACACACCACCTCTTTTTTAATGGGCATCGAAAGGGCAAGCAATCATGGCTGACTCCAAGGATCATTTGAAAAGCGTGGTTGAGCAATCACTCGCCATTCTTAACCAAAACAAAGACGCAGCAAGAACCGACACTTCCCGCCGGCGATCGCTGCCGGTTTACGTTGACGCGGCCAACCTTCAGAAGGCCGCGGTGGTCAGTGCGTCGAATGCATTGGCATCTCTCTGGAAGATCTCAGCGCCCGGCCGTGCCGAAAGGCCACCCAGGAAAGTGTTTCTGCAACTAAAACTCACCAACGGCGCATAAACCTGGAATGTGCGCTGTGATCATCAGCATAATAGGAGTGAGTCATGACCAACGAGACCGGAAAGAATTACGACAGCCAATCGAAAAACGACACTGCGGACTATAAGAAGAACCCGGCGCAGGAGAGCGGACAGCGCCCGCCGAAACAGCAGGATCCCTCGAAGAAGAACCCTTCGCAGGCTGATGATTCGCGGCCGCGCAGTGGTCAAGAGTCTGACCAGCCCGAAAAAAGGCGCGCCTAGATTTGCATGCAGGTTGTACTAACGGTCCCCGGCGAACCTGCCGGGGACTTGTTATTCGGCGTACAGGATTTTCCGTAGCTGACTACGTAGCTCAAGGGATGGGCAGCGACCCGGGTCGCAAATAAGGTTTAAAGAGAGTCCGGTCTGGGTAGGACTATATCGGAGGCGATGTGGAATGACTTTGCTGAGAGCGATTGTCGCAGTACTTCTGATTCTTTGGTTGCTGGGTTTCGTACTCCACATAGCCGGAAGCTTGATTCATTTGCTGGTGGTGATGGCATTGGTGATTTTTGTAATCGACCTGGTCGGTGGCCGTAGCCGCACCGCCTGAAAATAGCCTGGAGGAAAAATGAGTGTTGAGACTTTGAACAAATGTGCACATCCCGCGTGCGGATGCGGCACCACGAAAGATAGCAATTACTGCAGCCAGTCGTGTAAAGAGGCCGCAGATCTCACCGAGATCAAGTGTCAGTGCGGACATTCCGGCTGCAAGGGTTAAGCCGATTCCAGGAAGATTGATTTGTTGATCTGAACTCCGGTAACACCGCCTTTCAATCCACGCAACCCGCAGCAGCAAAGCAGCACCGGGCAAGCGAAGGATGATCGCGCAAGAGGAAAGACAATGCGTATTATTCCCTCGGTTCGTTCTCTGTTGTTTGCAGTTGTAGTGTTTTCACTTGGAATGCTCACTCTGCCGACGCCGGCGTCAGCGCAGATCGGCATATCGGTCAGCATTGGTCCGCCAGTTCTGCCAGTGTACGAACAACCACCCTGCCCCGGCGATGGCTACCTCTGGACCCCCGGATACTGGGCCTATGCGGATGACTACTACTGGGTGCCGGGCACATGGGTACTGGCGCCGGAAGTTGGCTTCCTCTGGACACCACCGTGGTGGGGTTGGGGCGGTGGCGGATTTCTCTTCCATGCGGGCTACTGGGGACCGCACATCGGATTCTATGGCGGGATCTCCTACGGATTTGGCTACTTCGGCGTTGGCTTTGAAGGTGGACGTTGGGACAACGGTCACTTCTTCTACAACCGTTCGGTCACGAACGTGAACGTAACCAATATTCACAATGTTTACAACACCACGGTTGTTCACAACACCACGGTGAGCCGAGTCAGCTACAACGGGGGCAACGGTGGTATCACTGCACGTCCTACGCCCGAAGAAGAAAGGGCCGCGAGCGAAAGACACGTTGCACCTGTAGCCGCGCAGACGCAACATGAAGAAGCTGCCCGCAATGATCCCCAGCAAAGGGCATCGGTAAACCACGGCAATCCGCAAGTCGCGGCCACTGCCCGCCCCGGAGAATTTAAGGGCGCGGGCGCTGTACCGGCGAGAGAGGGAGCGACCGAAGGCAATCGCGGCGAAGCTGAACCGCGTGGCAACGAGCCTCGTCCGGAGAACAATGCTCCCCGCCCGACTCCGAATGACGCGAGAGACCTGCAACCGCACGAACGTCCTGCCGCGCCAAACACTGGGAACACGAAGTTGGACAAGAAATATCAACAGCAGCAGGACAAGCTGGCCGCGCAGCAAGAAAAAGAACACCAGAAACTAGCGGCGCAACAGGAAAAGGACCACCAGAACGCGGTCAAACAAAATGCAAATGAAGCCCGAAGGCAGCAGATGGAACAACAGCACCAGCAACAAACGCAGCAGATGGAAGCAAGGCACGCCCAGCAGCAACAGCAGATGCAGGAGAGGCAACAGCCGCGATCTGGCGGCGGCAAGCCGAAATAGTAAGGCTTCGAACCCGGCGATAACGCAACTCCAGCTTGTATAGATGGAGTTGCGTGCCGGCGAGCGGGCTGAAGCACACGTTGCGAGCACTACCGCGTAAGCCTGGGGATCTGTTACGCAACCTCGAACTCCACCCCCTGACGCAATGGATCACTGTGCCGGACTGCCAGCGTTCGTCTGCATCGGCGTCACCGACTTCAACTGGTCGAGCGCAGTCAGCACTCCTTGCCAGCGAGCTGGATCTTTTTTCGTGTCGATCGGCGCCGAAAGGTCCGAGTAAAATTGCAACAGGTTATTACGCAGCTCGGGCGATGTCTGATTAAACTTCCGCTTGGATAGCTGATCCAGCAACTGCGCATAGGTGTCGTCGGCCAGCGAGTATTCTGCTGCCGCAGTCACACCGCCGTCATCGAGATCGCAGTTGGGCAATACCAGCGTGTTCGCGCTCACCTGTTGGAGAAAAGCCCGGTATTGGTCGACCGTAGTATTGATGCTCTTGATATACAGGTCTTCGGTTTGTGGAGTCGGATTATTAAACTCCAGCTTTCTGAAGGGACCAATCTTCGGAATAAATCGCAGCAGTGTCGATAGAATGCGCGTACCGACACCGGGCTTCACATAGTCCTTCCCCCAATCCTTTTCGTAATCCGAGCGCGAAAGACGATACAAGAACTTCCGTTTCGCGAAGTCTGGAGTTTCACGCATCAGGTCTTTCTTGTGGACTTGCAAGGCGACTTGCGTCATTTGCGGGATCAGCCGGCTGACCGCCCAACGATACGAACCCACCGCCAGATCCTCATGAGTGAGCACGTCTTTCAATTCCTCTCCGTACACCACGGGAAAGACTCGCTCCAGGAGCGGCTTGGAGACTTGGAATCCAATGAAATCGTGGTACTGCTGCGAGGCATAGCGGTTCTTTGCCACTTGCACGGTGTCGAATCCAAACTCGGTTTTCAGATGCGCAGTCTTATCCTGGGCATAGCGGACCGACTTGCCAAACTTCGCGCGCAACTTCGGATACTCAATGGCGACCGATTGATTGACAGCAGGATGCCCCGCGATGTCCGACGCATAATGCGACAGCGCCCCTAGCGCGAAGGCATACTCATCAACGTCCTGACTCTCGATCAACAACTCGTGAACAAAATCCCCGCTACGAACATAGTGAACAAGGTTGCTAAACTCCTTCGACCCAAACGGATAATATCCCAGGTCCTGGATTACGGCGCCGCCGTAGGCGTAGGCATGGGCTTCGCGGAGCTGGTCAGGGGTAAGTCCGGGGAAGCGCTTCAGCAGCAGAGGCTGGATCTCATCAGTCCAGAGAAGATCGACGATTTCTTCGTGGGTCAGTACGGAGTACGCGGAGAGATTGTCGCCGCATATCAGTAGGGTGAGAAGAAGCGCCACCGCGCGAACGGAAAACAGTCGCCAAGTTTTGGCGATGACGCCTGGTAATGTCGCCGCGCGGGGCATGATTCAAATCCGGCCGAGGACGAGGAGAACGACAACGATAAGGAGGACCAGTCCGAGACCTCCGGTTGGGGCATAGCCCCAGTCGCGGCTATGCGACCAGCGCGGTAGCGCGCCGAAGAGGGCCAGGACCAAGAGCACGATCAATATAGTTCCAAGCATGTGTTGCTCCTTTTCTCATACAGCGAGACGGCGATGAAAGTCACGCACAAAGGCAGGACTTTGATGCGGTCTTATTCCGGTGCGGTTGTTCCTGGCCTCTAAGTTGGCATCGGAGAGTGCTATAGGGAGGGCCAGCCTTAGTTATAGGTGTTTGAGTGATTTTTGGATGGTCAAAACTGCTCATGTGTAGAAAGAAAAATGGCGCGAGCCCTGGTGGGCCCGCGCCGGTGAATTGACCGTTTTCGTTACAGCCAATTCCTCACTTACGGGGGTGTTCTTCTTCGGCCGGGGCTTCTTTCGCCGCAGGATGAGGTGCAGGTTGCGCATGAGCTACGGTCGCCGGACGGGGAGCAGGTTGGGCGTGCGCTGCCGTCTCCGGACGGGGAGCAGGCTTAGCGTGAGCCGCCGTCACCGGGTGAGCAGCCGGCTGGGCATGAGCTGCCGACGGCTTGGACTCAGTGGCCGGACGAGGCACGTTTGAGCGCGCAGCTGGAGTGCTGTGTGCTGTCTCAGGGCGAGGGGCCGGCTTGGCGTGGGCTGCGGTCGCCGGGCGGGGAGCGGGCTGCGCGTGAGCCGTAGGCTCTTTAGGCGCAGGAGCAACCTTCGGCTTTGCGGTCTTATTCTCATTCACACGAACTGCTGCAGCTTTATTTTCGGTGGCCTTGTTCTCGGCTGCCTTATTCTCAGCGGCTTTGTTTTCGGTGGCCTTGTTCTCGGCTGCCTTATTCTCAGCGGCCTTATTTTCGGTGGCCTTGTTTTCGGTCGCCTTGCTCTCGGCTGCTTTATTCTCAGCGGCCTTATTCTCGGCTCCAGCTTCTTTGGCTTCGACTACGCCCTTGCCGGTAAACTCTCCCGGTTTAGAGGTTGCCGCGATGGCCGGCTTGCCATGGTTCACTGAGGCCAAGAGTTCGTGGTTGGAACTGGCAGCCTTTACGTGCTCGGTTTGGGCTGCAGTTGGCGGGGTGTGGCGCTCTCTTGCCGCGGTTTCTTCTTCGGCGGTCGGACGGGATTCAATCCCGCCGGTGCCACCGTTGTAGCTAACGTGATTGTTTGTGGTGTTGTTGATGACAGTCTTGTTATAGACATTGGTAATGTGCGTCTCGCCAATGTTATTCACTGAACGGTTGTAGGCGAAGGCTCCATTATTCCAACGTCCACCTTCATAGCCGACACCCCCGTAACCGAAGCCGTAATTGACGCCGCCGTAGAAGCCGACACTCGCACCCCAGTAGCCGCCATTCCAAGCAAAGGCACTACCACCCCAACCCCAATAGCCGGGGGTCCAGAGCAAGCCAACTGCGGGAGGCTGAGCCCAGGTGCCTGGCACCCAGAAGTAGCCTTCGCCGCCGTAACCCCAGTAACCGGGGGTCCATAAAAAGCCGGCGGCGGGAACCACAGGTTGCTCGTACACAGGCAGTCCGGGTGGAGCAAGCTGGACAGATACGGCAAACTGGGCGAACGAGATGGCCGGTATGGCCAGGATTAGAAGTGTTAATAACGGTAAACGGAGATTACGCATTTTGAATCACCTTGCCCGATCATCCTTCGATTGCCCGGTTATACTTTGCGGCTGCGGGCTGCGCGGATTAAAAGGCGGTGCGTCCTATACCAGGATTCCACTGCTAGGATTTCATGGATAGATTGCCAAGTCTGAGCACAATGGCTCACTTTGGGGGAAATGGCCGGATTGGGAATCGTCAATCCTGGACATTGTTCTCATTCGCAAAGAACCACGAATGAGTGGGGTACCGGCAAGAAAGAAAATGGCGCGAGCCCTGGTGGCTCGCGCCGGGAATTAGTTCGTTTGCTTACGCCTCGACGGATTGTCGCAACGGGTTGCCGTCAATTCACTATTGGTGCGGATGTTCCTCCGCTGGGTTTTCTTTCTTTGGCTGCGGTGCAGCCTGCGGACGAGCAGCAGTCGTCTTGGGAGTGTTCGGCGGACGAGTTTCAGTTTTAGGAGCGGCTGCCTGGGGACGAGGAGCTGGCTGCCCATGAGCGTCGGGCGGCCTAGGCGCCGTCATCTCCTTATTAGATCCGGCGGGCGGACGAGGGGCAGGCTGCGCATGATCCGCCGGCTCTTTAGGAGTGGCCATCGGCTTTGCTGGCGCAGCTTTATCCGCCGTAGGTTTGCTCTCAGCAGGCTTGTTCTCTGCTGGCTTGTTCTCTGCAGCCTTGTTCTCGGCGGCTTTGTTTTCGACAGCAGCCGCCTTGGCTGCGACCACACCCTTGCCGGTAAACTCTCCTGGCTTGGAGGTTGCGGCGATTGCCGGTTTGCCGTGGTTCACGGACGCCAGTAATGCATGGTTTGTGCTAGCGGCCTTTACGTGCTCGGTCTGAGTTTGGGTAGGCGGTGTGTGTTGCTCGTGTGCTGCCGCCTCTTCCTCCGGGGTGGGACGAGAGCTGATTCCACCAGTACCGCCGTTGTAGCTCACATTGTTGACCGTGGTGTTGTTCACGACGACGGTCTTGGTATAGACGTTGGTAATGGTGGTATTGCTGATGTTCGTCACCGAGCGGTTGTAGGCGAAGACCCCGTTATTCCAATATCCGCCTTCGTAGCCGACACCACCAAAACCGAAGCCGTAGTTAACCCCACCGTAGAAGCCGATATGCGGTCCCCAGTAACCGGCATTCCATCCGAAAGCGCCGCCGCTCCAGCCCCAGTAGCCGGGCGTCCAGAGCAAGCCAACAGCGGGAGGCTGCACCCAGGTCCCGGGCACCCAGAAGTATCCTTCCGGGCCATAGGCCCAGTAGCCGGGGGTCCACAAATAACCGGGAGCTGGCACCGCGGGTTGCACATAGACAGGCAATCCAGGGGGAGCGATTTGAACAGACACGACAAACTGCGCGTGGGAAATGGCCGGTATGGCCAGCACCAGAAGTGATAGAAGCAGCAAGCGGAGGTTACGCATACGTGAGTCTCCTTGCCATGTCATCCTTCGATTGCCCGGTTGTGCATTACTGCTGCGGGCTGCGCGGATTGAGAGGCGACGCGTCTTAGGAGTCTACTATCAGGATTCCTGGGATCGATTGTCAAGTTCTGTAAAGGTTATGGCAGCGTGAAGGCGATGATCTCATCGCTCTGCTTCTCTTCCGTCACCTTGGGATGCCCTCCGGCGGCGATGACTAGAGACTGCATCGGCGGGGCGAGCGAGAATGGGCGCCAACTTGCGCGGATGGATTAAACATGCGGACACCCAGCCGAGGGCTGGCAGCGTCCCCACCCTGTCGCAAGCTGTGCGACGAGGATGGGTGCTGAAGCAGGTACGGTGCGGCTAAAGCGTGAAGCTGAGTGCAAGGTTAACGCCCGGATAGACCGGGTTGCACAGGTAGTACACGCCGCCGATGTCAACTACGAAGACGTCCTGGGTGTAGAGCCAGTTGGATGGCCATACGCCGACGAATCCGAAAGAATAACCGCCGTATTGGAAGCGATGGTTTCTGTAATCCGCCTGGCTCACACGGAAGGTGTGTTCGCGTCCGAAGTTCGCGCGGAATTTATCATCAGGAATGCGGCCGTGCTGCGACTGCTCACCAGCCTTAGCTTGCTGTTCGTGCTGCTGCGTGGTTTTTTCTTCCTGCTTGGTATTCTTTTCTTGCTCCGCAGTCTTCTCTTCTGGCTTTGCGGGTTTGGCTTCCTGTGACTTTTTCTCTTCCGCTTTGGCGGGCTTGTCTTTCTGTTCCTGCTGGTCCTTCTGCTCTTCGTGTTGCTCCTGGGCATAGAGCGGAGCGGCAGCGGTTGCGAGCAGCAAAGATAGAGCTGCGGTACTGATGATTCCTGCTAGTTTCATAAGTGTTGCCTCCATTTTCGAATCGTTAAGTGCGTTTGCTTTACTGCAAGATTTCTGTGGTCGACTGCGGGGTCGTCATCCCTTACCGATGCGAATATTGCTGACGTTGTGAAACAATCCAAATACGTTCAGCAGCCACAAAACGACGGCAATGACTACGACGCCATTCAGAATTGACTTGATGGTTGCCTGCATTGGAATGAAGCGATTGACCAACCACAGCAGGACACCCACCACGATAAGAACTTCCAGGAGTTGAATTAAAGGCATGATGCTTGACCTTTCTTGGTCGCGGGCTAACCCCTCCCATCCGTCTGGAGGTGTTGCCCTAATTTTGATGTTCGGAGCTTTAGGGTCGCGAATCGTGTTCGCCGGAGGTAACGCGGCAGACACGCGGATGATGGAGCATCAAGCATGACAGGTGCGGACGATGGTGTCTGAGCAAGATAGCTCACAAGTGGGCAATTCGCCGCTGATTTAGCAAAGGGACACGGATGGAACAACTCTAAGCATTGTCGCTGGAGGATGCGTGCTTGGGGCGTTTAGTTTCGCGGATCTGCTCTGCGGTGAACCCACTTCCGCAGGTGCTGCACCGCCAATAATTGGCGGAGCCGCCGGGCTGATTCTCCGGACGCCGGGCTTGCACCAACTCGCTGCCGCAATCGGGACATTGTCGTTTTGTCATAGCGTCAGTTTAACGGCCCTCGGGAAAAGCGGATGCTCGTCCCTGGAATCATGATCCCTCATGCCGGAAAGAATAGCTGGTCTGAATTGCTCACTTTGGTTGGGGACGTGTTCCCCAGGGGCTAAAGCCCGCGTTTTAATGAACGTGACGGCATGACTAAAGAGTAGTGTCCTGCCGTTCGCGCGGCACATGGGCGGTTCGGAGTGAGCAATCCTGCACAGAATGGTCGGGGGTTGGCGTGTCATTGTGAGGACGGCGAGTTTCGTGCCGTGGAGTGCCTGGTGTCTTCTATTCTTTGTTGGCTTCGTAGGCTCGGCGGTTTCGTCCGGGATTCACTTAGGAAGCTCTTTGCCACGGAGACATACCCCGGGCAGTTCCCCTCACAAAGAATGTGTCCGTTCTGCGGGTTGATTACTGCACGATCCAAAGCATCTTGTTTGGAGTGTGGGAAGTCGTTACAAGAGGTTCATCCGTAAGGACCAGGTGCGCAAAAGGAGATAAACATGCTTTGGACAATATTTGTTGTGCTTCTGATTCTGTGGCTTCTGGGTTTTAGTCTGCACGTGGCCGGTGGTTTGATTCACTTGCTGCTGGTGGTAGCGTTGGTGGTTCTAGTGATCAACCTGGTGAGTGGCCGCCGAGTGGTGTAGTGAGGGCTTCCTTATTTATGTTGAGTAAGTAGGCGCAGGCCACGGCTGGTTACTGCCTTCAGGATTCGCAGCGCCGCCTCGCCTGAGCTCTCCGGGCGAGCATGCTTGGCCGCAGCCAGATCGCGGTCGAGATGCGTTTTGGCGGAGGGATGCCCCGTGCTGGCTGTACATCTCTCTTTCGGCTTCGCTCCGCACATTGGGCAGCGCACGGAGAGTATCTGCTTTAGCGTAAGTTTCTCGGGCTTCACGACCATAGTATTGAACATAGTTTCGCTGGAAAGATGGTCAATCTTGCTCGGAGGAGTTCGACCGGTTCCGAAAGGGGAACCCATCCGGCGTCGAGACTATTTTGTCGGTTCCAGAGAAACGACCTGAGTGATCGGAATTGTCAGGGTCGGTTCGTCTGGACTTTTTGCGGTCCCCAATCGCAGGGTTGCCGTGCCTTGAGCTTCTTTCAGGAACACATAGAATCCGTCGCGTCCAATGACCTTAACGTGATCTCCGGCCTTCATGGGGAATCTCCAGTCTCAGCGCGCTCTTGGGGAAGACTGCGAAGTTTTCTAAGTGCGCCACGGCCCGCCAAGTTTGGCCGGCACCCAGGGCCGCACATGCAATGAAGCTGCGTGCTGATTAATGGCGGCTGCCGCCTGCGTACGGCGGTTGCCTTCGGTGTTGTTGAAATCCAGAGTGGTGACGCTATGTTCGCAGAAGGTGCAGGTGAAGGTGGTGCCGCCATTCACCGGTTTCGTGGTGTAATATCTCACATCTTCATTGTAGTCCTTTTTTGCGAATCGACACTCGGGCAAGAGGTGCGCAACTTTAGAGTAGAAAATCTGTTGTGCGCGGGCCGGGAGTGTTTCAGCCCTTAGCTTTTACGTGAAAACCGCGGCTCAAAATACCGGCTGGGTTAACCCTGATTTCGCTCACATTGCACACTTTTGGCCGGCGTCGAGAGTGGGCGAGAGCGAGCAATTGTGAACAGATGTCTGGACCAACAAGAATTAATCTGGATTGGTGAGACTTAGAGTTTGGTCCTCGGTGGTTCTCGCATTTTTATGGATGCCTTGCCAGTTGAAGGCCAATGTGGCCGTTCTGTTGGAAGAACCCTATGGTTATGACGGTGCATTTGGTGGCGTCGGTCATGCGGCGGTTTATCTAAATCGGGTCTGCGCGGCTTCACCAACTTCGTTGCGACGTTGCCATGAGGGAGAGTATGGCGTGGTGATCAGCCGCTACGACCGCATTGGCGGCCATGATTGGCTTGCCATTCCGCTCATCCCATATCTTTACGCCGTCACCCAGCCGCAAGATATCCCGGCGTATGCTGACGACAAAATCGTCGGCCTGCTTAGGGATCAGTACCGGCACGATCATCTGCAGGAGTTGGCGCCTGACAATCCCTCGGGGCAGGCGTCGGGTGGGAATTGGGTGCAACTCGTCGGGTCGGCCTACAACCGCACCAGCTTCACCTACGAACTCGAAACCACGCTGGAGCAGGATGACGCATTGATCGGCTGGCTCAACGGCAGCCGGAACCGTCCTTTATATAGAGTTGTGACACGCAATTGCGCGGATTTTGTCCGGGACATCGTGAATTTCTATTATCCGAAAGCTGTGTCACGAGGTATCGTCGCCGATTTCGGCGTTACCACGCCGAAACGGGTTGCCAGGTCAATCAGCAAGTACAGCCGGCGGCATTCAGATCTGGAATTCGCGAGTCGGGTGATTCCGCAAGTCCCGGGAACGATTCGACGCAGCAAGCCGGTCCACGGCATGGCGGAATCCGTGTTCAAAGCCAAAAAATATTGGCTCGCACTGGCGTTCTTTCAACCGTATATCGCGGGGGGATTCGCGGCTGCCTACCTGGCAGATGGACGTTTCAAGACTGACAGAAAGGCGATGATCTTCAATCTGGAAGCCGTCGAGTCACCGTTGGCGGGCGACCAACCCTCTGCTCCGAACGGAGACCTGGCTGAATTGCCACGGGCTTTGGGCGCGCAAATCACCGTGAAGCCAGTTGAGAAGTGAAGTAACATTTCTGTGAAGACTTGATTCACATAACCACCGAACCAATAAGGAGAAGCGAATGTCCAAGACCTGGGAGCATTATCACCATGCTGGCCGTCATCACGAGAAGGCAGCCTACCACTACCATGAAGCGGCAAAATACTATCAAGCCGAAGATCTCGAAAAAGCTGCGCACCACGCCTACCTGGCACACGGACACAATCAACACGCCATGTATCACGATGCCGAGGCTGCGAAGCTCCATGCCGAGCGCAGCGACGCACCGGCGACACCCGCTTACGAGCAAGGAGATGAGAAGAAGAGCGCCGCCTAGGGAGATTCCCTACTCGGGTTACAGATGTTTACGGGTGTCGGCAGAGTACATCAGGAATCGTGGCGAACCGATTTCCATAGGCTCTCAATCGTGGAGAACGATATTGAGCAGTGAGCTATGGACCTGTAACCCACCTTCCACGCCTCCAGCGTAGTGAATGAAACCCAATTTCCTGAAGCGGTTCATGAAAAAGCTGACGCGTGAACGCGTGGTGCCGACCATCTCCGCCAGGGTTTCCTGACTGATCTTGGGAACCACGGGCTCGGGCACGCCTTCCTTACCGAAATGAGCCAGCATAAGCAGGACGCGGGCGAGTCGCTTTTCGCTGGAGTTAAACAGCTGGTCGACCAAGTCCTCTTCATAGCGAATATTGCGGGCGAGCAAATAGGCTACGAACATGTCGGAAAAGGCGTGTTCGCGATGAAGAGCTGCCATCATCGCCCTCTTTTCGATGCGCAGCAGCTGGCAATCGGTCATGGCAGCGGCAGATCCCATGCGGAGAGTCTGCCCGGCCAACGAGCCTTCCCCAAAGAAGTTTCCCTGGCCCAAGATGCCAATAGTGGCTTCCTTGCCCACCTTGGAGACGACGCTGAGCCTGACTTTACCCTTCTGGATGTAGTAAACAGAATCAGCGGGGTCGCCCTGGGTGAAGATACCTTGTTTCCCGGCAACGATCAGGCTCTTCCTGCCTTCGCCAATGGTGGCTAGAAAGGTGACCGGATCGAACCCGCCGGCCTTCTTCTTGGATGCTGCAACAGAACCCATATCAGTCGCTATTGTAGCCCTAGGCGTATTCTTGGTTCATCAGTTACTTTTCCGACGCGGCCAGACGCCGATCTCGATGGGGATCGGTCCTCGGCTGTCCGGTTGCGAGCTCACACTTTTCTCCCACCTTGGCGCCACAGGTAGGACACCGCACCGCGAGTGCTAGTTTTTCGGTGACTTTCATAACTCCATAATGCGAGCTTACGTGGCCGCAAGATGGTCAATTTTGACCAGTGCGGCCAACACGCGATGGTGCAGGGGCGATGGAGTTGGTTCCGGACATTGAGCACGAAATCGCGCGGGGGTAGAATTGATAAGTGTTCGCGGGCAATGGGAATCGTGGATGTGAAATTGAGCATCTAATCGTGAAATGAAAGAGCCGGAGAAATCAATTTTCGACCAGCAGTACCGGGTGGTGGCGGTCGAGGGCGACCGTTTGCTGGTGCGTGGACTTGTGAGCGGCGAAGTGCTGACCATCGTCAACCCCGAACCTGCGACTCCGCTTACTGCTGAAGAGTACCCGCCGGGAAAACTGATCGTTTTGAGCGATCCCTCTACCGCGCCGGAAAATTAACCTCCGCCGCGCACGCCCATCGCCGTCCCGAGTGCTATGCTGTTCCGCTATATGGGCAGCGTGCCCCTTCTCATCAAATTCTTCGCGTTAACCTTCAGCGCACTCCTGCCGCTGATTAACCCTCTGGGATCTGCGTTGGTGCTTCTCGGCATCGTAGGACATGCACCGGCGGCCGTTTTCCGCGACCTGGCGCGGAAGATTGCGATCAGAACCACCCTCTTTCTGCTGGTGATCGAACTGGTGGGAACCGGGCTGCTCGAGTTCTTCGGGATTTCCCTTCCCGTGGTGCAGGTGGCCGGAGGACTGGTGCTGGCCAGCATGGGCTGGACCCTGCTGAATCAACCGGAGAGTATGCCCGAGCCTGGGCGAACCGTGCCCAAGGTGGATGGCTCCGAAGCGGTGGCGGAGAAGGTTTTCTATCCTCTTACATTTCCAGTAACCGTCGGCCCGGGCTGTATTGTCGTCATGTTGACCCTGACCGCGCACGCTTCGGTGAAGCATACGGTGCTTCAGGATGTCATGGCTCACCTGGGAATTTCGCTGGCAGCGGTGGTTTTGAGCCTCACGGTCTGGGTGAGCTACGCTTACGCCCCGAAGATCACCAAACGAATTTCGCCGCAGACGGTGCACGGAATCCTGCGCATTGTTGCTTTCGTGCTGCTTTGTATCGGAGTTCAGATCACGTGGAACGGTGTGGAAACTCTGCTGAAGACAGTGCTGAAGGGATAGCAGATGGCGCCCTGCCATCATCCCGGCCAAACGAGGCCGTCCGCCGCTACGCGCGAGAGAAGATACAGTTTTACGGTTTAGGTTCGGGCTTGGCCGGGACCAGGACGGCCATCCCACCAGATCTTCGGATCAGTCGGTGGATTCAGCATCTTGGATAGCTCCAGCTTGATTTCTCGCAAACGATTCGTCCGCAGCTCAAGCGCCGACTGATCGACGGAAGTGTGATCGGTCTTTTCCGAGCACTGAATATTCAGGTTGCGCAAATCAGTGATTTCCTGGCGAAGGCTGGTGAGATGCTCTGTAAGGCACGGCATGTCTTCATCATACTCTGATTGTGAAGCAGCGCCGACATTTGTTTGGCCTCGGAATAGGGCTTCCTGAGCGGTAATCAGAGGTAATCAACCCGCCTGCCCAATCAGCAGGACATAGCCGTCGGGATCCTCCACGCGCGTCTCTCCCTTGAGCATGTGCTGGGGATAGCCGATGGGCGCGGCTTTCACCCCGTGCGCCATCAAGTGATCACGCAAAGCCACCAGATCCTTACAATAAAGATAAAAGAGCACCGCCTGTTGGCTGGGAACGACAGGATCCGAGGCCAGCGAAAACATGAGTTCAGCACCTTCGCACTTCACGTACGCCCATACCAATTGTCCCTTGGGATTGTGAAAAGTGTCACGCAACTCAAGGCCGAGCAGAGCGTAGAAATCGATGGAGCGTTGCACGTCGGCAACAAAGGCCATGGGGACAAGGCCGGTGGCTTTGGCGTTCATGCCGGAGATTGTAATAGACGGCACCCGCGCAGCTCCCCATAAATTCTTGTACGAGGAGGGCCATTTTCTGGGTTAGCTCGTCTAAGCAATCCAGCCGCATCTGAGCTGTCTTGTCGGCGGATTTCCTAAGTCGCTTTCCTGAGGAGGAGTGAACATGAAGAAACTGTTATTGTCAGCCTGCTTGATGGCGTGCCTGGGTGCTGGGGCAATCGGAGCATGGGCACAGAATGCAGACGCCACCGCCGACCACACGGCTCCCTCGTACGACATGAAAGGGCAGTCGCTGGCCGACTTGCAGGTGGTGCAGAAGAAATTTGTCGATCTTGCCAACGCTCTGCCTGCCGGCAAACTTACCTGGCGTCCTTCGGCGGACTCGCGCTCGTTTGCGGAAGTCTTTCTCCACGTGGCCGGCGAACGCTACCAGATTCTGGCGCTCATGGGAACTGAGCCTCCCGCTGGATTCGATGGCAAGACCTACGAGAAATCCACGACCGACAAAGAACGGATCGTCGAGGAACTGAACAAGTCGTGGGAGTTTACCCAGAAAGCGATCAACAGCATGGCCAACGCTGATTTCGCCAGAGCGATCCCGAAGCTCGGCCCGCAGGCGAATGCCGGCGACGTGATTTACATCCTGGTCGCCGACGCGCACGAACACCTGGGCCAGGTGGTGGCTTATGCGCGAGTGAATGGCATCGTTCCGCCGTGGACGGTGGAGCAGCAAAAGAAAGCCGCGGAAAAGAAGGCTGAGAAGAAGTAGGGGGGAGCAGCGTTCGGCACTCGGCACTCAGCATTCAGCACTCAGCATTCAGCCATGCCGATGGGTGGCCCATCTTTGCGCGTTTTGTGCGCAAAGGTGGGCCTATATTTCTGTCCCAAAATGGGGCTTGACTACGGCTATTTGCACTCCTCTGTCAGCTTCCTCTTCCCTTCCCTGCTTCACTAATTACAACGTTGGAGACATTTATGCCGAAGCTGCCGACCTCAGCGGCCGAGACTTAATCCGTACTCGCACTCCCAAAGCCTTGGGCGAACTGGCGGAACTGGCATTCTCTTTCAAGGCTGCCAGTCTGGGCTTCGGCGTGTCGAAGCCTCTGGGTGACAATCAGCCTTTTGATTTCATCCTGAATGCCAGACACCGTCTCTGGAAAGTGCAGGTCAAGTCCACCTACCGCGTGAGCCGGTGGGACGCCTACGCTTTCCGTACTCTTCGCGCCCCCGTCGGTGGAGAGCATCGCCTCTATTCCGCCGATGACATTGACATACTTGCGGGATGGGTCATGCCCCTCGATGTCTGGTACATCATCCCAGTGCTGGCTTTTGTCCCGCGTAAGGGCTTCACCGTCTATCCGCACCGGGAAATAGCCACCGGACAGTACGAGCCTTTTCGTGAAGCCTGGTGTCAGTTGGCATGTTCCGGCGAGCACGCCTCGGACAACCGTATATTGATCGACCGCTGCCCGGCGAGTGAGAACATTCAGGCGGCTTCTCGCCCGAATTCACCCTTCCCTCTGAAGGGAGTGCTGGATCGATTGCAGGCACGGGCGCCGGGTAGGATACTCCACGGGCGATGAGGGGTGGGGGGCGTCCCGTCTGGTCTCGAGTTTTCCTAGGAGAAGAACACCGCCTGAACAATCTTGAAAAGCGCATAGATTGACACCGCAGCGCCCGCAAGTCGTCGCATGAATACGGCGGGGCCATAGCTTTGCAATCCATCGGCTAAGGCTTGCTCTTGCTCCTCAAATGTGCCGTCTTCGTTCTCCGTAATAAATACCTTGTGCTGCGGCGAGAACTCGGAAACGAATGAATCCGGCATAGTTGTTGCATCGACGGTCGTGCCGATGACAGAAAAGTTGTAGAGCACAGCAGCATACAGTTCAATCATTTCCAGCGAAGACCAGCGTTTCAAACCTGCTGTTTTGCGACGGACAAGACTCCGATAACGATAACCAGGTACAGCAGGCCCATGAATCCGTGCCAGAAATAACTGAGGTATCGCGCTTTATCTTTCGTCATTGCTCGTCTTTCCTCCTGTCGTTCCGAATTTTGACGCTAACGATCTTAACGCTTGCCTAGAAGGTCGGCTCCGGTTTATATCTGTCTTCGATGGAAACGATTTCCCCGCGCCCGCTCTCACGGATTGAACCAGGGCCAATCCCAGCCAGGGGCCAGCATGAGCAGAACGGGGTGAGTGAGGCCGATGTGTTGCTGCACGCGATTGTGGTCACGGCCAGAAAGCCGCTTACGGTCACGACCAAGAGCGCGTTGCGTCGGCTGGTGGTGAAGACAGCGAGGGAACTTGCGCTGGACTTCTGACGGGAAATGGAACGTCACCTAGGGTGCGTGTCGTTGATAAGCCGATGTTCCCGAAGTGACCCCATGTTCGGCCAAGTGTATGGCATCCCAATCGACTACGGAGCCGAACATGTTTGTTGTTAAGACGGCCCGCTACTTGTACTGGTACACGTTAATCGGGCTCTCGCAACCCTCAGAACCGCAGGTTGCAAAAACGACAGTGTTCACACCGACACCGTCCAAGCCATTCAGATCCCAATGGTCTTGATTCGGGATATCAATTCTCTGACTCGGCTGTTGGTTGGGTATGCTGCCCCAGCCTTGAAGAGGCTTGTAGTAAATATCCTCCGCTGCATCGTACAAAGTGAGGACGGACGCAGCGGACACGATCATGTCATCGCCTGCGACATTTGTTGAGAGATGCACGCTGTCACCGAAATACCTTCCAGTCTTGGAAGATCCCGTGAGTTGCGCGGTTGGTGTGCTGCTGTTGCTCCAGCCGGATGCCGGTCTTGTAAATATGTCTATTCGCCCCTGGTAGTCGTCATACGGGACGGCGCTCGTGGCAATCGTGTTACCGTTGCTAGCCACATAACAACCAAAGCCCATTGTGCTGTCCGGAGAGTACGTTAACTCCGCCGTCTGCGTGGAACTAGTCCACCCGCTCGGAGGCTCGACAAATACGTAGATCGCGCTAGCCGCGCCGTCGTCTGGACAGGACCCCGTTGTAATTGTGTTGCCACTGATAGACAGGGTCCATCCCAGTTGGTCGCTCGGAGCTCCGTCAGACGCCGTTAGTCTTGCCTTCGCGTAATAGGTTTGAGGTGGGTTGTCCCAAACAAAGATAGCCCCTTGATTATGGCCGTCCTGAGCCGCACCAACGGCGATCGTTTGCGCATCAATCGCTACGCTGTCAAATGTGGGTTCTGTTATGCCAGTCGCCTGCAACTCAAATGATTGACTGACGCTAGACTGGCTCCCCCACCCGTTAGCCGGTTCTTGCCAGACCAGCAGCACTGAAGTTCCGTGAATGCCGATGTTCCTGGCGTTGGTGTCCAGATATATAAATCCTTCCGCAACTACCGTGACATCGTCGGTTGCGACCCCATAATTTGTCCCGCCGATTCCCATAACATTAGGATCGGAGCACGTCAGTACCGTGGTCGGTTTCGAAGCATTTGCCCAGCCCGTTTCAGGCTTCTCGTACAGAAACACATCGGGCGCATAACCCACCACCACTGTGTTACCACTTGGACTGACGTTGACGTCCACCAGCTCTCCTCCGCCGACGTTCAACTCGGCAACCTGCTGCCACGAAGATGCGAAACACGCCAACGCGCTGAGGATTACGGCAAGCAAGAATAGCAACTTTTGCATAGGGCTCTCTCCTCGCCAACCTGCTCGACCTGAGCTCTCGACAAACCCATCTGCGCTCGCTTCTAACGGGAAATTCCGTCTAGTTCTCAAGAATCGCCCAAACAATACATCTCCGCGCCGCGCGGGAAACGCCGAGCTGTGAAGGATTATCTTCCCCTACCCGGCGGAGGTCAAGGTAGAAGCCTACACCCGGTACCGACTCCCTGGAATGAATTCCAGTCGGCACTTAGGGCAGACGACGCGATGAAAATCGACGCGACGGATTTCAGCCGGTGGAATTTCGTGTCCGCAGTGTGGCAGGTTGTCGGAACTGGTTTATTACGTGCCAACCGAAACTGCCCACGGCATCTATGCGAGTCTCAAAAGATTCGCCGCTGATCGCAAGCATGGAACCGGAGACTGGTACGAGCAGACCACCAGCAACGGACTGCGCTGGTTGGAAAAGACGTGACGGGGGAATATGGGGACAGACGGGACGTTCACTAGTTTTTCTTTAGGCTCAGTGGCGTGAAGAAACCGGGGTACGTCCCGTCGGTCCCCAGGTTTCCCGATTACACCCCGCCCTATCGCGGCCACGGCGCATAGGGCACGCAGGGCGTTCTGATCAACAGATTTCTCAGTGACGCAGAACCGTACTATCAGATAGTCTTAGACCCGACACAAGGTGCAATCGCTTGCGCATTGAAAAGCCGACATTAGGAGAACATTATGCCGCCAGTAGCTCATGGCTTTTATCCCTAGTCGTCGGAATCATCTCGTTCTTGGCTGACTAAGATTTCTGACGCAGCACTTCGAGGTCAACATGACAAACACGAAGCTGTTTTCGATCTGGACCGGTGAGTATATCAGCCTGATAGGTATCACGATTCTGTTACTCGCAGGGTTCTGTGTTGGCCAATCTGCGATCTCGCTGTCGCCCAAAGGCGGGCCCACAACCAACCTGCGGGTCTCGGGCAGCGGCTTCAAACCGTACGCTGCGATTGACATCTACTTCGACACCAAGGAGGAGGCACTCGCTATCGCCGACAGCGCAGGAGGGTTTTCCAAGATCGCCATTCGGACTCCCGCCTCTTCCCAGGTGGGTACCCATTGGGTGAGTGCGGTAGAGCGTTCCGGACATCTCGGCGTGCAAGAACGATTCAATGTCTTCGTCAACTGGACTGAGTTCCATACGGTAGACATGGCGCGCTGGAATCCGTATGAGAATGTGCTGAACGTCGATACTGTAGGAGCCCTCCAGGAGTTGGGAAAATACTTCACCGGCGCGAGTGTATATTCCTCACCCGTAGTAGCGAATGGTGTGGCTTATGTCGGGTCGAGCAACTACAACCTGTACGCGATCAACATCCACACCGCCGCCAAGCTGTGGAGCTACACCACTGGTGGTGACGTGTATTCCTCGCCCGCCGTGGCGAATGGTGTGGTCTATTTCGGCTCATTGGACAACAACGTGTACGCGTTGAACGCCAGCACCGGCGCCAAGCTGTGGAGCTACGCCACCGGTGGTCCTGTGTATTCCTCGCCTGCAGTGTCGGGCGGAGCGGTCTATGTCGGCTCGTACGACAACAACGTCTACGCGCTGAACGCCAGCACCGGCGCCAAACTGTGGAGTTACACAAACGGTAACTATGTGTATTCGTCGCCCGCAGTGACGGGCGGCGTGGTCTATGTCGGCTTGGGGGAATACGTATATGCGCTGAATGCCAGCACCGGCGCGAAGCTGTGGAGTTACGGCACTGGTGGCTCCGTGTTTTCCTCGCCTGCGGTGGCGAATGGAGTGGTCTATGTTGGCTCACTCGACCAGAACCTCTACGCGTTGGATGCCAGCACAGGGGCCAAGCTGTGGAACTATACTACCGGCAACTATGTGGCGGACTCATCGCCTGCGGTGGCGAATGGAGTGGTCTATGTTGGCTCACTCGACCAGAACCTCTACGCGTTGGACGCCAGCACAGGGGCCAAGCTGTGGAGTTATACCACGGGCAGCTATGTGGATTCATCTCCAGTCGTAGCGAATGGCGTGGTTTATGTCGGCTCGTTCGACGACATCCTGTACGCGCTGAATGCCAGCACAGGGGCCAAGCTATGGAGCTACACCACCAACAGCTCGGTGTCTTCCTCGCCCGTGGTAGTGAATGGAGTGGTCTACGTTGGCTCATTCGATGACAACATTTACGCCTTCGGCCTGCCCAGTGGTTTGGCGCCGCCCCAAGAGGCAGATTCCAAGCATCCTGACCTGAAGGCACTTCGCCCTGACTTCAGCCTCAAGGTGTCCCTGCCGGGCACCGACTGACCGGAGAGTCGATAACTACTCAGTCCCGCCCGCGTTGACATGCGAACGTAGACTCACGGGATCACGTTGAACGGCACGTTGCTGGTCAACGGCCCGCTGGAAACATGGGGACAGACGGGACGTTCACCAGTTTTCGCGCCCAGTCTGGGACGGTTTTATCAGGACGGAAAACCGGGGTACGTCCCGTCTGTCCCCAGGTTTCATCAAGCCGCCCCTTGCTTTTCCGATTCCTCGCGGTTAAGACGCTTCTGCTTCTTTTCTAGTAGCTCGTTGACTTCTCGTACAAGCTCAAGCATTTTTATAGGATCTTGCTCGGTCGCCGCTAACTTCGCAAGCTCCATCCAGCGTTCTGTATTCTCGCGCATTTCAACCTCCCAGTGCGTGCTGCGGAGAAGGCCCGGCAGTTCGCACAATTTCAATTCCCGCCGATTCGAGCTACGGTCTTGGCTTGACTCTTGGTGGGAGCCCGCCTCATGGCATTCAGGCGCTCTTGTTTTTCTTCGAGGAGCTTCGTGACTTCCCGGACGATAACGAGCAGCCGCTTGGGGTCCGTTTCATTCGCTGCCAGCCGGGCAAGGGCCTCCCATCTCTCAAGGGGTTTGTGCATGATGTCCTCACTTTTCGAAAGATGGCGTACCGGTAAAAACCCTGACACAAACGAAAAGTTGCTGCGGCAGGGATGGAAAACCGGGGATAGACGAGACGTTCTTCTCCACCTTCCATATGCGGGATCCCTCCAGTTCGCCTCATTCGCGCGGAACTTCCACGCCATCCGGCCCGTACAATACAACTGACAGCTCGTGAACTGATATGATTTCCGGGCTGCGTTTAACTTCTCAGTCTCAAGACAAGAGGTCGCAAGCATGTCCTTCATCTGCAAACGTTTAGTGTGGTTTTGTGTGTTTTTGGGGGCTCTCCCAGCCATGGCGCAAACCCCAGCCGGACCGTCCATTCCCACCACAACTTCGGCCATCAACTCTCCTACGCCTATGTCGCAGCGGGTCGTGCATTATGAGATTGACGCCAAGTACAACGCCAAAGCCCACACCGTGGACGCGGATGAGACACTCACTTACCACAACCTCACCGGCCAGCCCCAGGACACGTTTCCCTTCCATCTTTATCTAAACGCTTTCCAGCCCACCTCCACTTGGCTGCGCGAAGGCAAACGCGAGGGCACTCGTAACCAGGATTTTGACAAGTGGGACCCCAAAAGCTACGGCTCCAGTGAAATCAAATCTCTCGAAGTGATCGGCCAGGGCGACCTCACTTCCCAGTTGCAATTCATTCAGCCCGACGACAACAACAAAGACGATCACACTGTCGTCCAGGTGCACTTACCCAAACCGATCCCACCCGACGGCTATGTTCAATTCAAAATCAAGTTCCACGATCAGTTCCCGAAGACCCTCGAACGCACAGGATGGGACCGCGACTCGATCGTCGCCGGCCAGTGGTTCCCCAAAGTCGGAGTGTGGTGGCACGGCGCATGGAACTGCCATCAATTCCACGCGTACACCGAATTCTTCGCCGACTTCGGTGTCTACGACGTAAAAATTACTGTCCCACAAAATGAAGTAGTAGGCGCCAGTGGAATAGAAGTAAGCGACGTAAATAATCCCGATGGCACCAAAACATTGTCCTACCACGGAGACGACATCCACGACTTCGCCTGGACCGCCAGCCCCCACTACAAAATTGTCGAAGACACCTTCAACGGCAGCATGGGCCCAGTAAAAATCCGCGTAATGTTACAGCCGGGACACATGTTCCTGGCCGACCGCCACACCCGAATCGTCCAACAAACCATGACCCGCTTCGACCACTGGTACGGCCCCTACCCCTACAAAACCCTAACGGTAGTAGACCCCGAACCAGGCGCCCAAACCTTTGGGATGGAGTACCCCACGTTTATTACTGGGGGGGCGGGGTGGTTTGATCCGGAGGGTTCGGTGTCGGAGCCCGAAGGAGTCGTCGAACATGAATTTGGGCATCAGTATTGGTATGGGATGGTCGCTACCAACGAATTTGAAGATGCCTGGATGGATGAAGGTATCAATCAGTACACCGAAGCCAAAGTTATGGACGATATCTACACGCCGTCAACTTCCTTGTTCAACCATCTTTGGGGGATGGATGCTGGGGAGCGCGATGGTGATCGCCTCTTTATGTTGCCGGTGGCGGACCTTGATCCGATGACGCGCAAGGGTTGGCAGTTTTTTGATTCGGACTCTTATGGCGGGATCACCTATGGCAAGACCGCTGTCGTTCTGCTCACACTGGAAAGCATCGTTGGCGCAGACACCATGCAGCGGGCGATGCACACTTATTTCATGCGTTATCGCTTCACCCATCCGGTGCCTGAAGACTTCCTGAAAACCATCGAAGAAGTTTCCGGCAAGGACCTGCGCTGGTATTTCAACCAGGCGGTTTATGGAACGGCGGTCCTCGACTTCCGAGTCCACAAAGTCAGCTCGGTGGCGGTCGATTGGTACAAAGACGATCTCAAAGAGAAGAAGGGTGAAACTGCCTATCTGTCGAATGCCTGGATTCAACGTAAGGGAGACTTCGTCATCCCGGTCGACGTTGAGATCAAATTCGATAATGGCGAGAAGGTCCGTGAACATTGGGATGCACAGGACCGCTGGGTGCGATATCAGTATCAGAAGAAGGCCAAGATCGAGTCGGTGGAGATCGATCCTGATCACAAGCTGCAATTCGATCGCAATAATTTCGACAACAGTTATCTGGTAAAAGCGGACGCCGCACCGGCGAACAAGCTGGTGCATTACTGGGAATTCATCAGCCAGTTTATGACCCAGGTCGTGACCTGGTTCCTGGTCTAGGAGAAACGTATTCATGAATGAGAATAAGAGTCTGCTGTCCGCGGGAGCCGGCGTTGCCAGGCGCAACCTGCGCTACATCATCTGGTTCTATCTGCTGAGCATTCTGTTTGCGTGGTCTGGAGCGTCGGGTTTTGCCACGCACGCGCATGACATGATGGACCACAGCCTTTATTCCGACGGAGTGCTGCATGGGTTTCACCCGGCGGTGCTGATTGAGATGATGAACCGCCCCGAATTCGGGCCCACCAAGAGCACCACGATGCCAGCGATGTCTTTCGGAATTCTGTTCCTCTTGGTAAGTCTTACATTCATGCCGGGAGTATTGCTCGGCTACTCTTCGGACCATCGCATTTCGCGAGACGAATTCTTTCGCGCTTGTGGCCGCAATCTGTGGCGGTTTGTTCGCTTGTTCGTGATGGCTGCCATATTGGTTGGAGTGACGGTAGGATTGCTGTCCATGGGCTTGGATGCGCTGGCGAAAGCTGCGGACAATACTAACTACGAGAGACTGCCTTTCTTCACCAACGTTGCCGGCTGGATCATCATTCTTTTGGCCTTGACTAAGATTCGAGTCTGGTTCGATCTGGCCGCAACCGACGTTGTATTAAGCGATCAGTCGGCGGTACGTAAGTCGGTAGCTTTTGGATTCCGCGCCATGCGCAAGAACTGGCTTCGTTTATTGGGAACATACGTGGCCATCACGTTGGTCGCAGTGGCTATGTTGATGGTTGGGATTGTGCTCTGGAACATGATTGTCCCGTCGAGCAGCATTGTTGGAGCTTTCCTGGTCAGCCAGTTGATGATGCTATTGTTGCTGGCGATGCGTTTCTGGCAGCGGGCGGCGGCAGTGGCGTTTTATGTGAAAGAGATGGCGGAGCCGGTGCTGGAGATGACTCCGGTGTCAGTGGTTGTGGCGCCGGTGGCTTTGTAAGTTCTTCTGTGGCGGGATTCATTCCCGCCGCAGAAAAGTGCCCAGGTTAGCGCCCCAAAAACGGGGGCGTTGGCTTGGAGGGTTCGGGACTGGGCGCGAACCTGGGGCACCGAGCCTAAAATCGGATCCGGGCGGGAGCCTCAGGCACCCCTATGTGAGCGGGCCTGCCTGCTAAGGAATCTCGAAAACGACCCCGTAACCGTTGCCGCCGTCATATGTCGTCCCGTAAAGATGATTTGCTGCGTCGAGGGTCACGCTCGCATAAGGATTGCCACCGTCCCGACCCCCCGTAAAGCCGTAGACGGCGGTTGGCCTCCATTCACCGTTTGGCATCAGGGTTAATCGAAACACGGCCCCATGGCCCGCCCAGGTCGTGCCGCACAGATTTCCCGCTGCATCAAAAACTACTGAAGCGCGCGGCTCGCCGCCGGTACGTGGGAAGTGGTAGATGATCGTTTCTGCCCAAGTACCATCTGAATTAGGCGTCAATTCAAAAACGGTTCCACAGCAGCCTTCCGGTGGGTTGCCCCCGGCGTTTGTAGTGCCAAAGAGATTCCCTTCGGCGTCAAAAGTCACTCCACCGATAGGGGCCGCGCCATCCGTGCCGTTCTGGAATGAGTGGAGCGTTGTTTCTGACCAGCCCGAGGGCGATGGGGCGAGTTCAAAAACGGTGCCGTAATCGTAGAGACCTCCTGCCTCGGTTGTGCCAAAAATATTTCCAGCGCTGTCGAATGTTATCCCCGCCGCCGGGACGTTTCCGTCGTAGCCCGAGAAACCGTAAAGCAGTTGCTCTCTCCAAGTACCATCCTGATTGGGTGAGAGTTCAAAAACTGTTCCGTCACCGCCGGGTCCACCTCCGATGGTAGTTCCGTAGAGGTTGCCCTGATTGTCGAACACAAGGTTCGATGCAGATCCGCAACTGTCTGCAATGAAGTCATACAGTATGGTCTCATTCCAGGTGCCGCCCGGCTCTGGACTCAGCTCGAAAACGACACCACAATTGGCGGTCCCGCCGAAATCTGTAGTTCCGTAAAGATTCCCAGCGGCGTCGATTGTCAACCCGGCAATAGGAACGCTCCCATCGTCGGTCCCGCCTTGGAAGGCGTAAATTTGTTTGCATGTCCATCCGCCCCCAGGCTTGCGCAACACTTCGAAAACGGTCCCGTTGGGAATTGACGCAGGATCTCCTGCACCATTAAATCCCCCGGTTGTACCGTAAAGATCTCCAGCTGTATCAAAAATCAAGTTCGAGCGGGAATAGGCATTGGGCTCTCCTGGCGAAATACAGAGAGTCTTTTCCGGGACCGCCGCCCACGCGCTTGCCTGAGGCCATGCAGTGATCATCAAGACAAGAAGTGAAAATCCCAGTCCGCGTGACATCGATCTTAGTCGCATATGTTTACCTCAGCCTATACGAAGTGATCCACTACGCTATCTTAGGCTCGCACGCCCGCTTTGCAAATGCTTCATCTCTAGCAATCCTACCGGACACAGTCTCGTGCGGATAGTAGGACTGTTCGCCTCGGTTCGCGCCCCTTTTCTGCAGTGTAGTGCGGCAACGGCCGTGGCCCAGGTTTCCCCAGGGAAGTATAACTCAGGCTGGCGCGTCCCACGTGCCGGGTGCCCCACTCATTCGCGTACTTTGCGGATGAGTGGGAGCTGTCACCATCAGACTGTTGAACCATCACATCCAAACTTTACCCTTGTGGATAATCTATCTAAGTGACTAAGGGACTCATTCGTTATTATGGTACCCAGCATCTGCATTATCACTTGTAGTTGCTACCGCCGCCAGCCGCAACTCCATACCGCTGGTCGTCGTGACCTATTCCTGACCATCCTCGAAGAAGCCCGCTATAAGTATCGCTTCGTGGTTCATGGATACGTCCTAATGCCTGAGCACTTTCATCTGCTCATCACCGAACCGGAAGTGGGCGACCCTTCGGTGGTGATGAAAGTTGTCAAGGAACGATTTACGCGCCTACTGAACCAACGCCGCAAAACACCCTCCGCCCAGCCCGTGCTCTGGGATTTTACTCCCGCGCCGATCTGGCAAAAGCGTTTCTACGATTTCAACGTGTGGAGAGATAAGAAACGAATCGAGAAGTTGCGCTACATGCACCGCAACCCGGTGAAGCGCGGACTGGTGATGGAGCCTGAGCAATGGAAGTGGAGCAGTTTTCGCGCCTACTGGAGCCGCGAGCGCGGCCTCGTGCGGGTGAACTATCAGGAGCGGCCACTGGAGATCAAAGCTTGTCCGGTGGAGGAGTTTGGGGTCAGCAGCAGCACACAGCGCCCACTCATTTGCAAAGAACGCGAATGAATGGGGCACCCGGCTGAATTGCCCCCCACCCTATCCGAAGAGTACGTGATAGGTTGGGGCACCCGTCGGTCGGATGATCCAAGTGCAAAATGCATAGGTCCTTCGTCGGGAACCTTCGCGTTGCGAAGGTTCCGCTTCCTCAGGATGACAAGGTTTGGAGTAATTGCCCTGACAGTTGTGGTGGTTCGAACGTTGGCGGACAAGAGTGTCCGCCCCACACGGCTGGTGCCCTAGGTTAGCCAAAGAGCGACAAATGTGGGGCACCAAGATAGAGAGGGAGTTGCTCCTTGCCAGTTACATCTGGCCGAAGCGTGGGCCACCGGCCCAGACAAATATTTCCATCACCGTTAATGGGAGTCGGTCGTGGGCGAAAGCTCAAAGATGGTGCCGAGTGCGGAAGTAGGACCTAGATTAGTGACCCCGAAAACATTCCCAGATGGATCGACTGTAAGTCCTCCCTCGGGACTTGCTCCGTGCAGCCCATCAAAGTCGAACAGACCGGTGTACTTCCAGGCGCCATTCGACTGCGGTGACAGCCGGTAAATGGTGCCGCATCCGTTAAGACAATTGGTGTAGTCTCCTCCGGCATAGGTGGTGCCGTACAGGTTGCCCGCCGCATCCATGTTGAGGCTCGATGACGGGAAATTGCCCTCGCCCGTCGAAAATACATGCAGGGTCGTTTCCTTCCAGGTTCCGTTCCCATTCGGTGAAAGCCGGAACACAGTACCGCAACCATCCGCCGTGCAATTGAGGTCGCCACCCTCCACCGCGGTTCCGTACAGATTGCCCGCTTTGTCAAACACCAGGCTATATTCGGGATTCGCGCCGTTTGCTCCGTTAAAGCGGAAAATCGTTGTGAGCACCCAGCTTTCGTCGGGGCCGGGCGACAGCTCATAAACCGAGCCATACTTGGTCAGGCGGCCTTGTTGGGTCGATCCGTATAGATTCCCATCTGCACCGAGGACCGGCCCCGCGTAAGGGAACGCTCCATTGCCGCCGGTGAAGCTCGCCAGCGTGGTCTGCGTCCACGTTCCATCTCCCTGAGGCGAGAGTTGATAAACGGTGCCACATCCGTCTCCACCGTCGCACTTCAAGGCGCCGCCATCCTGTGTAACCCCGTACAGGTTGCCCGCCGAATCAAAGACGATATTTCCTAAAGGAGCGATTCCGTTGACCCCATTGAAGGTAACAATCGTATTAAGATTCAATGTCCCCGGTGAAAGTTCGTACACCGTCCCGTAACCGTATTCGCCGCCGAGGTACGCAGTTCCGTACAAGTTCCCCGCCGCGTCGAATATCGGACTGGTGAGCGGATATCCGCCATCCGTGTCATCAAATTCGATCAGCGTAGTGAACTCCCACTCTCCATGACTTCCCGGCGACAGCCGAAATATCGTGCCGCATCCCTGCCCCTCGCCCGCGCAATTGAAATTGCCGCCACCGAGGAACGCAACCCCGTACAGATTCCCATTGCTGTCGAGGGTCAGAGCCGATTGCAGATCAGCCCCCGTGAGGCAACCCGGATCGCAATCAAAATAATGCAATACTTTGAAGGTATACCCGTTATCAGCAGGCGCCGGCGTGGCGCTCGCTAGCGCGGCAGCTGCCAACACGGCGACGATCACTGCCAGTCCAATTCTTCTGGCGATCATAATCACTCTCAAGGGTGGATTCGGCGACCACATCTGGCGCGAGAGCAAGCCACGGCCGGAATGTTAATGTAGGTGGGCGAGAAGCTGCAAGAGGAGAACGGCCCTATGTCAGCGGACATTGGCGGACAAGAGTGTCCGCCCCACACGGTTGGGGGCCCAGGTTCGCGCCCCTTTTCTAACATGTAGTGCGGCAACATCCTTGGTTTCGGGGCGCTAACCTAGGCGCCGCCGGTTGGCTCCGAGACAGATCCTGTACACTACGAAAACTCATAGCGCGATCAAAGTACTCCTACTGATACCCATATAAATCGACAGATGACGCGGTGTCGTCTCTTCGAGAAAATCCACGATTTCGTCACCTCGCTTGTCAGCGTCGCACCCGAATTCAAGAAGCTCACGTCATTTGCCTGATTTGCTCCCGCAGGTGGACATCGGCCTGCACGATTCGCGGGGTGGGTCGTCACTCGTCTCGCACGGAGACTTTGCACGGACCAAAAGGAGAAGATATGAGCGCAGTAAGACGGTTGCGGAATTTCTGGGTACTGTGGGTTACGACAGTTGTTCTGGCTTGCTTCAGCAATGCAGTCGCTCAAGCGAGCTACAGGATTACCGATTTGGGCACTGAGGGAAGTGACAATCTGGCTTGTGCCATGTCCCTCAATGATCAAGGGTGGACGGAGATCATGGCTGGGAACTTGCCGCCGGGGGAGCAGGATAGCATACTCGGGACACTTCTAAACGGACGCGCACTGATAGACCTCAACGGATTCAAGTTCGACATGGGCACGCTCGGAGGACAGAACAGTTGGATGAACTGGGGCCAGATCAACGACTTCGGGCAGGTGGTAGGTTATTCCGAAACCAATGTCCTAGATCCGAACGGCGAAGACGTTTGCGGCTTCGGCACACACCTTGAGTGTCGCCCGTTTCTTTGGCAATTGTTCCACATGAGCGCTCTCCCGACGCTCGGCGGAAATAACGGGCAGGCGAGCGCGATCAATAACTGGGGACAAATCGCAGGATTTGCGGAAACCACTACCGTGGACCCCGGATGCCCGCCCAATCTGATTCGATCGCCGGTGTTGTGGGAAAACGGCAACGCCAAAGCAAAAGCTCTTCCTACGCTGGCTGGCGATACAGACGGGGTCGCATTCGGGATCAACGATCGCGGCCAGGCCGTAGGCGACTCGGGAAACTGCAGCGGAACGACTATTCACGCCGTATCGTGGGAAAACTTCACCGCCTCCCAGCTTGCTGACTATGGAACGGGCTCTATCGCCCAATTCGTAAACGACCGGGGTCAAATTGCTGGGTTAGTAGGCAGCGCTGACGGCACAACCCAATATGGCGCGCTTTGGCAGAACGGCGTACTCACAAGCCTCGGCCTTCTGCCGGGAGATTTTGGCGGCCTGGCCAGCGGTATCAACAGCAAGGGCCAAATCGTGGGAAGCAACTTCGACTCCGAGTTCAGTTGGTCCCATGGCTTCATCTGGCAGAACGGCGTGATGACCGACCTCAACACCCTGATTCCTGCCAGCTCCAACCTTTTCATAACCATGGCTAACGAGATCAACGAGCGCGGACAAATCTCGGGCATGGCAATCGTACTCAGCGGGCCGAATGCGGGGAACATCCACGCCTTTCTGTTAACCCCTGCAAACCAAAGCCTGGGCAAGTCGGTTGCGGACGTCGTACCCACACGCCCGAAATCCAATTTGCCGGCGAATGTTGGCAATCAGCATTCGCAGAGAGTCGGACTCGTTCACTTCGGCCGATAACGGGATTCGTACCCGAGTGTGTGCACGGGATTGCTGGAATTCTTTGCCAGGGAGGGCACTTTTGCCCTCCCTGTTTTCTGCGCCGAGAGCGCCCAATCATTGAGATCCCTGAAGGAATACGGCTGGTGGCCGAGGGTCGCGCGCCTGTTCTGAAGTGCAGTGCGGCAACGCCCTTGGTTTCGGGGCGCTAACCCAGGGCACCAGGCAATTGGGAGAGTATCCAGTCTTTAGATACTGCAGCTGTCTTTCTTGCCGAACGTCAGTAGACCAACGTCGGTTAGGCCAAAATAATTGAAGACACCCTTGCCGATGTTGCCGTCACTGGCATGAGCGGTGAACACTTCGAAGTCACAACAGTCGCCTTCGCCCGAGGGAAAGGTGAAAGTTACAGTGATGAGCCCATCGACGACGGTGAAATAGCCGGGGTACGGGCTGTTATTGGGGATCAGCTTGGCCTCACCGCTGTGCGGGGCGCCGTAGCTGCCATCGTCGTTCAGCGACATGCAGTAGGCGCCGTTGGAGCGCTGCGAGTGGGTCACGGTTGCCGGCCAATCGCCGGTGTAGCTCTGAGCCGTGGCCGCGTTGGTCATGAGGGCGAAGGCTGCAACCACAAAGGCCATTGCGATGGATCTAGTGTGTCCGGTCATTTTGTCACCTCGGGATGAGAGTCGTTTCTTCAGCGCCATGAACCATAACTAACGGAGACTCAGCCAGTTGTCATGCGAATGTAAAACCGTTGTAAAAACTCCGATGGCTTTCCGATTCTCGGGTTGCTCTTGATGGCGCTCAACTCTCTCTCGCTGTTTCCCCTAATGGCCGGGCCGCGTCTGGCTACCAAATGGACCCGATAGCAATCAAGGCAACGCCGTGGCACTCTTCAGTATGCGTGCTCGACGGCTAGAAGACCGGATTTTGGGATTGTGCGGGCGCGTATCATTTGCACCACGGCCCCGGTTGGATTCCCTGCTGGAGTTGCAAACCGCACTCCGTGAACACACCGAGCGCCTAAGAGCAAAGACTTTAGAGCGGCTGGCCAGAGGAGAATTTAAAGAACGCCGCCGCGACTTTCTTTTGGACATTTGACCGCTGACGCGGGCCGCGAACTGGCGATTCTAGGTACCTTCCTGTTCCATCCTCTGGATCTTGGGAGCAATCATCCGTATTTTCTCGATGGTAGTCTCCGCGATGCGGCGTTCGTATTCCTCTTGCCGCGCTTCTTGACGTTCCAAAGCCCGCAGACCGGTGAGCGCGTCGCTTAGTGCCTGGCGTTCCGTGGTATGGAGGCCGGGTAGCTCGCACAGCTTTTCAATGCGGGCCGCAATTTCCAGGCGCGCGTCCCCGATCCGTCCGGCCATCTTTGCGTGCTCCAACTCCACCAGTGCGGAACGGTACAGCTCAACCCATCTTTCCTTTTCGTAATCGCCCATCTCAGTTTCCAGGCGTTATGGCCCGGCCTCCTTCTCATCCGCAGAGATTTGATGCCGTAAGGCGGGATCGGGATATACCGGATTCGATGTAGCCGTTGCCACGGTTCGCGAGTCGTGAACGGTGTTCGGCGCGGGCCTTGATGGTATTGTACTCCCTTATTCTGGGGCTAATGCGGGACAGATGCCCGCGGCGCGGGCTTGGCAATCGGTTCGCAGGGTGATCCGCGAATTGCAGTCGCCATCGTGCTGGCAGGCCATGAGACACCAGGCTTCGCGATAACACTCAAAGCGGGATTTGCTGCCCTGGTGAGGATAGAACCAGAGACCGGCGCGTCCGTCGACGGCGGCGATGGGGAGAACGTACCAGGCGTTCTCAGGCACGACGTAAGCCACGAGAAAGTCGATGTTGTTTTTATTGTAAGCGACTTTGTCGCCGCTGGCCTTTACGGTGTAGCGGCGGTGGCGCTTCTCATAAGCGGACTTCACTTGCACCCGCCAACTTTTGGGGCCGCTGTTCACAATGAAGTCGAAGGGGGCGCTGTCTCCCCAGGGCTTGGCCACTTCGAAGCCGAGGCTGATGGTTTTGCTGAGGAATGCGGCTTCGGCGGCTTCTCCGCGGCGTTTGGCGGTGCGGCGTTTGGGAAAGCTGCGGGATGAATTGAGGTTGAGAGCGACTAACGACGTTTTATCTGCGAGGTCTTTTTCCATAGGGCAAAACAAAAGGCGCAGGTCAAGCCTGCGCCTTGCTTCCTCCGATCGGCATGTGCGGTACAAACAGAAAAGGCGCAGCTTTTGGCTGCGCCCTTTTTATTTCTGTTCTAAGCTCAGAATAGCATTTTCGACGGGTAAGTGAGACACGCGCGGGAAGTTTATATTGTCCACGGGGTCAGAGGGATGGGAGGAATTGCACTGTTTTTAGGCCTTGACAAGAATTTTAGAGGGGCTAGACCGAAATGGGAAAAGGGGGTTGGGAGTGCCGAAGTGGGAGGTGTGAGTTGCATTCTGGGGGAACGTGGGGCTCCGGGCACCTATTCTTTGCTACCTTGGGTTCACTCCCGGTCCCAGTCCAGCGCCATAGTATTCGGAGACTGCCATTTTCTCATCCTCTGTAAGCTGCCCAGCGATGCTACGCATTCGCACATTAATGTCATTCGTGCGGTATCCATTCGCAAAGTGCTCGAGCTGGTCCAGCAGATAACTACCGTTCTGATTAGCGATTGGAGGAGCTCCCTTCACATACGCGACGGGACCATGGCACGACTGACAGGGTGGAATGCCGCGCTGGCCATCTCCGAAAACAATGAGGCGGATGGCAATCCGCGCACGCGAAGGGTCCTGCATGGCTTGGGGAAAGGCTCGGCTGTCGTGGGGATCTCCCGCAGTAGGCAGCATGGAGTAGTACGCTGCCAAGTCGGCCGAGTCGCGCGCGGAAAGTCTGTCGGCAACTCCTTGCATCACTGGCGATATCCTCTTTCCGGATCGAAAATCCTGCATCTGTTTCCAGAAAGACAACTGGTCTTCACCCGCTAGATTGGGAATGATGGGAACGGAGCTGAATCCCTCTTCGCCATGACAATGATTGCAGCGTCGGGCAATGAGCAGCCCGCGGAAGGCGTTTCCGCCGGAAGCAATGGCAATCGTTTCGTGCGTCCACGCCACGTTCGAGGGGACGCGAACCGCGGGGCCAGGATTCCCTGGCTGCGCGGAAGAGTCACTTCCCGACAAGAAGAGTGCCAAGGCCATGAATAGAAGCGCGAGCGTGCCGAAGCATGGGATGGTTATTCGCAGGAGCGTAGTCTGACTAACGTGGCCCACAAGTCCGCCTTTCGTCGGGGAGCAAGGAAGCAAACTGGTCTCGCGGGACTACCTCCAGCCGGCCTCTCATCGCGTAATGTCCAGCTCCGCAAAACTCATGGCAGGGGATCTTGAAGTCGCCTGATTTATCAAAGGTGAAAGTAGCTTCGGTCACCGCGCCAGGCACAGCTTTGAGGCCATAACCGGTGCCTAGGAAGCTCAGCAAATGCACGGCATCCGCACTGGTAATTCGAAAATGGACGGGAACGCCCGCCGGGACGACAATGCATTGCGGCACAAAAACGTATTGCTGCGCAATCATGCGCATGGTGAGTGATCCTGCCGGACCCTGCGCCGCTCCTAGATTGCTTTCGACGAATTCCCCCCGCAGATGCAGCGTAGCGGGATCCGGGCCTTCGCCACCGCCAAGAAAATGCCATACCGGCAAGTCCACCATATAGTAGCGAGTGGACAGAATTGCCAGTCCCAACAGCGTCATTGCCGCTGCAAACCCAAGCTTTTTCTTCATCGCATTTCAGATCACGCGGAAAACGTGGCCCCGTCTACGTCAATCAGCACTGAATGTATGGCGTGGAACCGGCCATGCTGGCGCGGCTGCACGATTATGCTTCATCATCAGCAATCTTGCCGGACGCAATCTCGCTCGGATAGTTGAAGAAGAGTTGATTGCCGTCGGGATCATCGACCACCAGGAGCCGGTAGCCCCACGAACCATCCTTGACCGGGACGCCCTTGGCTTCGAGTTCGGCGCGTAGCGCGTCCAACGCAGCGACCTGCATCTCCGGTTCAGCGTTCAGGGAAATGAACATCAGGCCCTTGCCAATCTTCTCGGGCCAGGTGTCGGCGAGGATAAGCGCGCAGCCCTGACGGTCGACTTGTGCGATATGCGCTCTGCCATCCTCGTCGTAGCGCCAGGGGCTGGTGAAGCCAAGCCGGTTAACGTAAAAGAGGAGCGAGGCCTCAACATCCTTTACGTGTAAGACGGGGCGTGCGAACCAGTCTGTCATCGGCTACATGTCCTCAAATAATTATAGATACCTTCTGCTTAGTTTCCGTGGCCTAGGCGATTGCGCCACTCAGGCGGGAGTTGGTTCATGAGTTCCAGAAAGACGGCATTTGTCCATCCAAAACCGATGATGTTGCCGCGGTACCCTTCTGCAACCTGGATATTGGAGGAGTCGGTCACGACGTTGTATTTCTCACGAATATTCGCGTCGCGTTCGAAGTTGGCCAGCACCATCGAAAGAAACTTGTAGGAAATGCGATCGGCCTCGGCGGTGAAGCCGTAACGCCTCAGTCCCTCGACAGCAATCAACTGCATGGGAGCCCAGCCATAGGGATAGTCCCACTGCACGCCGGTGTCTTGCGTACTCATCGCCAGGCCGCCTTCATGCTCAAAAACGTGAAGGTTCTTAACCACAGCTCGCGCTTGCGCGTCAGTTGCGATTCCTGCCCATAGTGGATAAAACGTGGTTACGTATTCGTACGAGGACATTTTCTTCTGCTGAAACTCGTAATCGAAGAACATTCCGGGTTGCGCATTCCAGAGCAGGGTCTGGATGATACGTTTCCTCTTCTCCGCCCGCTGCCGCCACTGCGCGGCTGCGTGTGGATTTTCGAGCAGGGTTGCCATTTTCTCCAGATCGTTCTCAGCCTTGAAAAGCAAGCTGTTGAGGCAAACCGGCGCGTAATGGTCGGTGTCGGCGCCGTAAGGTCCGAAACGAAAGGTGATGTCGAACCCCGACTCGCGCATACTCCGATCACCCTTGTAATATTCGGGACTTAAAGAGACGTACTTCACCACGCCACACTTCGCGTCGTCCGCGGAAATTCTGCCGTTGCAAAGCCGCAGATGATATTCAGGATGAGGCAACGACTCAACTGTCGGAGCTTCGACGAGATACGGACTTGGCTTTCCCTGTTGGACTAAGTACTTCAACACGTCTTGGTAGTAGCCGGCCTCATCGTGCAATCCCTCCGGAACCGGTCCGTCGGAGAAATCGTAGTATCGCGAGAGCCCCGTGGTCCCAGCCAAGTGGGGATTGTGGGTCCACATCTGGTAGTCGCGTTCGGCGTAGCTGTAGGCCTTTGCCAGCCAGGTGCGATCGTCGCGTCCCTTAGCCTTATCCGCTTCGTAGACTGCAATGATCATGGAACTCAAGAACGGGGGCTGCGAACGAGAAAGGTAGTAAGTGCGATTTGCATTGAGTAGGGCGCCGTAGTGCTCTAGCTCAAAAAAGAAGTTTTCGACCATGCCGCGGGCCAAGTCGATTTTTCCTGCCCGCAGCAATCCCCGAATGATGAAGTAACTGTCCCAGCCATACATCTCATTGAATCGGCCGCCAGGGACGACGTAGGGATTCTCCAGGAAGAGTAATCCCGGGGGCTCGATTTGCCGCGCTTGTACCTCTCCCGCTCCATGGATTACGTACGGGAGATGTTTGACGCGAATTTCACAGTTTGCCGACGGCGCGACCAGCGACCCTGGAACTGACACGTCAGCGGGCAAATACAGCACTGAGGATTCCGCAAGTTTGGTATCGGCAACGCCCTCACAATCGGTGGTGGAACGAGTCAGGGTATTCCAGGCGGATGAGATGTATTGAAGGATTGCGTGCAGCCTATGGCCTGCGTCCGACGGGTCAGGAATGGTTTGCGCTTCGCCCCACACGCTGACAGCATATAGGGCGATCAAAAGCGATGTCCATGCCATCCAGTGCCTGTAGGTTGAACCGTGCAAATGTGATAAACCCCCGGCGGTGGCCCGCCCCGAAAAAAACGGGACTCCGACCGGCGTCTTAGGGAGTAATCTTGAAAATCGTGCCGGTGGCATCGTAGCCTCCGCCGCCCACGGTCGCCCCGTAAAGATTGCCTGCGCTGTCACTCGTCAGAAAGGTCGGATAGTAGCCGTCTCCGTGATCTTCAAAGGTATATAGGACGGTCAATGCGCCGGTTCGGTCCAGGCGATCCACTGTCCCGCAGCCTCCCGAACACGCAAGCGGGTTTCCGCCATAAGTCGTCGTGCTATACAGATTGCCAGAGCGGTCGTAGGTTAGACCGTAGTATGGATTTTCACCGTTAACGATGTTTTGGTTGCTGAAGTTGTACAGCGACGTGCCCTTGCCCGCCGAGTTCATTTTGAATATCAGCCCGCAGCCTGGCACTCCGCTGCAATCTTGAACACCGCCGTAGGGAGTCGTTCCGTACAAATTTCCAGCAGGGTCCAGAAGGAGAGTTGCGTAAGAAGCAATCTCCTCGCCATCTTTTCCGCCAGCAAAAGCGTGCAAGACTTTGAACTCGCCTGCCGCCGTCAATTCAAATACGGTTCCGCATCCAGTGCCATAGCCGGAGTTCGGATTGCAATTCAAATCACCGCCAACATTAGTTGTGCCAAAGAGGTTACCGGCATTGTCGACGACAACTGCTATGGGAAATCCTCCGTCAGTGCCGCCAGTGAATGTGTAAAGGACGGTATGCTTGCCGGTCGTGTCCAATTTGAAAATCGTGCCACAAGCGCCGTAGTTTCCGCAGCCCGCCATTCCACCACCGCCGGTTGCTCCGTACAGATTGCCTTCTGCATCCCGTATCAGACCGTTGGGGCCGGCTCCATCTGCGCCGCCAGCGAAGCGGTACAACACGGTAAATTGGCCGGTCACTTTGTTGAGTTTGAAGATGACCCCACATCCCACCGGCTTGGTTATGTTGACGCAATCCCTCAAGTCGCCGCCATCAGCGGTAGTCCCGTAAAGAGTATCTGAGCCGTCGTAGGCCATGTTCCCCAGGGGGTTAGCTCCATCTTTTCCGGTAAAGGTATGCAGCACCGTCAGGACGCCTGAGGGATCCAGTGCGAACACCACACCACAGCCGGGGTTCCGGCAATGACCATCGCCACCCCAGTTGGTAGTTCCGAAAAGGTTGCCGCTTGCGTCCTCGATGAGCTGTCCCTCGGGGCCGCCTCCGTCCCCCAACCCGGAGAAGGCATGCAGAAGACTATAAGTTTGTGCGTGCGCTTCGGCAAGCAAGAGCGCCGCCGAAAACAGGATAACCGCCAGGAACGCGCGTGGAGTAGGCATCGAAATCTCCGAACGAATGGGACTGGCGTCCCAATCTTGCTTAAAATTCTAGCATAACAAACTCGCTGGCCAAGCGGACAAGAACCGAGGCGGGTTGCCCGCCCGACGCGTCAAGGGCGCAAACTAATGGGAGAACATGAAACACGCGGCGCACAACCGGCGGCGCTCGTTGAATCCCACCCCTTCGACTATGCTCAGGATGACATCAAAATTGTGATGCGAAGTTCCGGGATGGCACACTAGAAGGAGCCATGAAAGCCGCCGTCTTACACGAACCCGGCAACATATCGAAACGTCCTCTACAAATCAGTGATGTCCCTCAGCCTCAGGTTCAGCCGGGGCATGTCTTGCTGCGGGTGCGGGCTTGCGGAGTCTGCCGCACCGATCTGCACATTGTCGAGGGTGAATTGCCGGTTCGCATGAAGGACGTCATCCCCGGACATCAAATTGTTGGCGATGTGGTGGGCGGTGCAACTGCCGAGCTTCCCACCGGTACACGCCTCGGCGTTTCCTGGATTGGCGGCACCGATGGCGAATGCTGGTATTGCCGCCACGACGCGGAGAATCTTTGTGACGCACCGACCTTCACGGGCTATACGGTGAACGGCGGCTATGCCGAATATGCGCTGGCGCGCGCGGATTTCGTGTTTCCGCTGCCTGCCGCACTCGACGATCTGCACGCCGCCCCGCTGTTGTGCGCCGGGATTATCGGCTTCCGGGCGCTTCGGGTTGCAGGGGTTCAACACGGCGAGAAGGTTGGGGTGTTCGGCTTTGGGGCGTCGGCGCACCTTGCCATTGCTGTGCTCAAAGCGTGGAACTGTGAAGTCTATGTCGCGACGCGGGGCGAGTCTCACCGCCGGCTGGCGGCCTCGTTGGGGGCAACGTGGGTAGGCAGCGAGAATGACAAGCCGCCGGTGGCGCTCGACCGCGCCGTCACTTTTGCGCCGAGTGGCGAGGTGGTGATTACGGCTTTGGCGAGCCTGCGCAAGGGCGGCGTGGTTTCGATCAATGCCATTCACCTCGACTGCATTCCGCAGTTCGACTACGACAGCTTGCTCTGGGGCGAACGCCAGCTGCGCAGCGTGACCAACATGACGCGCGACGATGCCCGCGATTTCCTTCGCATCGCGGATGAGATTGGTTTACGGCCCAAAGTGACAACGTTTCCGCTCGACCAGGCCAACGAGGCGCTGCTGGCGGTGAAAAACGATGCTATCGACGGGGCTGCGGTGATTGTGCCGTAATCCTACCGCTTCGACCACGCTCAGGGCAGGCTCTATCGCAAAGGGAGCGATAGGATGGGGCACCTCGACAAGATTGGCCACATCATCACAAAATTAAAGACGCCCTGGACTCTTTCGAATCCAAGGCGCCTGAACAGCCCTCCCCCGAAAACTGCTCACTTAGGAATGTAAAGCTATGGGGAAAAATCGTAAATGGCACGAACAGGCGATTGCCTCCACGGACGTGCTATTGGGTGAGAACGCGAGAGAAGCTGCACGTTAGTGCAAGCCTTATAAGGATGCGAGCCAAACGCGCGATTATTGTGTCGCAAAGAAGCGCGACACATCGCTCGCGGCTCGCCCAGATCCTTCGCTGCGCAAAGAGCGCTTGCTCAGGATGACAAGTATCATTCTCTTTCTCCTTGAATTCATTTATGCTTTGCGAAGCCTTCAAGGGGGAAACTTGATCCGGTCTCGTCTTTTTGTGGTCGCGCTGTTTTCATGCAGCTTGCTTTTCATGTTTGGAACCCAGAGCCACGGGCAATCGTACCCGGCGAGTACTTATCAGGATTTGCATTGGCGCATGATTGGCCCATTTCGCGGCGGGCGAACGCGGGCGGTGGCGGGCGTGCCCGGCCAGCCTGGCATCTTTTATATAGGTCAGGTTAATGGCGGGGTATGGAAGTCGAACGATTACGGGCGAACGTGGAATCCCATTTTTGATTCGCAGCCGACACAGTCGATTGGCGCGATCGCGGTGGCGCCGTCGGATCCCAACATTATTTATGTAGGCAGCGGAGAGGGTCTGCATCGGCCTGATCTGTCGGTTGGCAATGGGATTTATAAATCAACCGACGCGGGAAGGACGTGGACACACCTTGCACTGGAGAACGCGCAACAGATTCCGGCGCTGGTGGTTGATCCTCACGATCCCAATCGATTATTTGCGGCGGTGCTGGGACATCCTTATGGGCCGAGCGCGGAGCGTGGTATTTTCCGCTCGACCGACGGCGGGGTTAGCTGGCAGAAAGTGCTTTATAAAGATGAGAACACCGGCGGCTCGGACATTGCGATGGACCCGTCGAATCCTAACGTGATTTATGCCGCGTTATGGGAAGTTCGGGAAGGCCCGTGGGAAGACAGAAATCTTTTCAGTGGGGCCGGCGGCGGTTTATTCAAATCGGGCGACGGCGGCAACACGTGGAAGCAATTGACGAATGGCTTGCCGAAAGATCTGGTACAAGCCAATATTGCCATTGCTCCCAGTCTGCCCAGCCGAATTTACGTTACGCTGGGCACCACTCAGGTTGGAGGCTACGCATCGGGCGCGGGGCTGGGATTCTACCGCTCGGATGATGCTGGCGAAACCTGGAGCGTGGGCACAACTGACCCTCGCCCGGCAATGCGCATTGGGGGCGGCGATCTTCCCATTGCGCGAGTCGATCCCAAGAATCCTGATGTGATTTACAGTACGGGTATTGTCACAGTGCGTTCGACTGACGGCGGCAAGACCTGGATGAGCATTCGTGGTGCGCCGGGCGGCGACGATTATCAGAATTTGTGGATTAGTCCGGACGACCCGAAGACGATTCTTCTGGTCAGCGACCAGGGCGCGATTATAACGGTGAATGGGGGCGAGAGTTGGAGCTCCTGGTACAACCAGCCCACGGCGCAGATTTATCACGTTTCGACTACTAACACGTTTCCGTATCGGGTGTGCGGAGCGCAGCAGGAGAGCGGTTCGGTGTGCATTTCGAGCCGGGGGAATGATGGCGAGATCACGTTTCGTGATTGGCATCCGGTGGGCGTGATTGAGTATGGCTATGCGGCGCCTGATCCGTTTGATGCGGATGTGATTTATGGCGGCGGACGGACTGAAGTTTCGAAGTACCACATTTCCACCGGACAAGTGCAGAACGTAACCCCGATTCCGATTCGCGGCGCTTATCGGGCTAATCGTACGGAACCTACGATGTTTTCTCCGGTCAATCCGCACATTCTTTACTATGCCGCTAATGTGTTGTTCAAGACTCTGGACGGGGGGAATTCGTGGCAAGCGATCAGTCCGGATCTGACCAGGCCGGATCCGGTGGCGCCTCCGAGCATTGGTCCGTTGCTGTCGAAAAACCCTGACGCTGCCAAACAACGCGGAGTAATTTATGCGCTAGCGCCGTCGTTCCACATGGTGAATACGCTCTGGGCGGGCACGGATGATGGCTTGATCTGGATCACGCGCGATGGCGGAAAGAATTGGAGCAACATTACTCCGCCGGAATTGACGCCGTGGAGCAAGGTCACGCAGATGGAAGCTTCACATTTCGACGAGAATACGGCTTACGCTTCGGTCAGCCGATTTCGTATTGACGATCTGCATCCTTATATATACCGCACACATGACGGTGGCAAGAGTTGGCAGCGGATTACGCGCGGCCTGCCGGATTCGCCGGTCGATACGGTTCGGGAAGACCCGGTGCGCAAAGGTTTGTTGTTTGCCGGGACGGAAACTTCGGTTTGGGTTTCGTTTGATGACGGCGACCACTGGCAATCGTTGCAGCTGAATCTGCCGCACACTTCGATGCGTGATCTGTGGATTCATGAGAACGACCTGATCGTTGGGACGCATGGGCGGTCTTTCTGGATCCTGGATGACATCTCGCCGCTGCGGCAGATTACGGATGCTACGGCGAATTCGAATGTGTTGTTCAAACCTGCGCCAGCTTACCGGGTGCGGCGCAGCACGAATCCTGATACCCCGATTCCGCCGGATGAGCCTTTGGGAGAGAATCCGCCGGACGGAGCGATTCTTAATTATTATCTGGCCAAAGCCGCGGAGGGGCCGGTCACGATCGAAGTGTTGGATAGCAAGGGTGGTGTGGTTCGCCGTTATTCGAGCGCGGATCAGCCAGAGCAGACCGCGGCTCAACTCAACCAACAAATAATTCCGTTGTACTGGATTCGTCCGTTTAGTGCTTTGTCGACTGCGGCGGGGATGCATCGCTGGGTGTGGGACCTGCGCTATGCCAAGCCGGTGGCGACTCATTATGACTATCCCATCTCAGCGGTTCCTCATGACACGCCGCGAACTCCGCAGGGGCCGCTTGCGCTGCCGGGGGCATATAGCGTCCGGCTGACGGTTGGCGGACAGAGTTATAACGCGCCGCTGATTGTGAAGATGGATCCGCGAGTCAAGACTCCGCTTGCAGGATTGCATCAGCAATTCGACTTACAGATGCGTCTGGCTTCCCTGTTCACGGATAGCACCAAGGCGGTGGTAGAGGCGAGATCGATCCGCGAGCAGATTAAGGCGATCTTGCCGCAAGCCAGCGGGCCTATCAAAGACTCGATTCAGGCGTTCGCCGACAAGCTCAAACTTGTCATGGATGGTCCTGACAAACCCACGCCGGGATCGAAAGAACCTACGCTCAGTCGAGTCAATGGAGCGGCGGACACGCTTTATACTTTGGTTGACCAGGCGGATGCGGCTCCCACTGCGGTCCAGACGACCGCGGCCACCGAGGCTGAGCAGGATGCGTCGGTTGCGTTGAAGCAATGGGAGGAGATGAAAGCTTCGGATGTGTCGGCGCTCAACGCCCAACTCCGCGATGCTCATTTACCCGAGCTTAAGCTGGAAGTGCATAGCGATCCAGGAATGGGTGAGGGGGATGAGGATTAGGCGGCGGCGCCCAGGTTAGCGCCCCGAAAGCGAACGCGCTGTCGCCGGAGACTTCAGATAGGGGCGCGAACCTGGGGCACCGGGTTCGCCTGGCGTTATACTCACTGCTTGTAGGCAGCGAGCCAACCGTCTTCTCTCTGGCTTCTGGAAAGCTACATACTCATGTCGTCCACAAGTCCCTTAGATCGCCCAGCAGGCAGTTCCGTGAAGTTCCTAGACATCACGTTCATGGCGGCCAATGCGGTCGGGATCGTCCTCTACCTTTTGCTTGCATCTCGCGGCTGGGGAATACCGAAGGAGCACGGGATGGTTCCTGTCACAGGCGAGCCCTTTGTGTGGGCTCTAGCGTTGCCTGTGTTGGGAGTCTTCCTGTTGGCAGACATCGTATGGGAGGCTTGCTCTTTCGCGATAGGGCGTCCAAGCGAAGGCTGTGGTGGTTTGTCACTGCGGCGGTGTGGCTACTTGCAATCAGCATAGATTTTTCCCGTCACTAACCCCAAATGACATTGACACCTCTGTCCTCCCTGCCTAGACTGGACGCGCTTTCCCGCCACTCCTATCATGACCTTCAGGCAATCCAACTACTGGCTGGATACTGTCGCCCTGCCTGCCGCCACTTCCGGCGATTTAGCGCCGCTGGTTGATGTTGCCATCGTCGGCGCGGGATTTACCGGGCTTTCTGCTGCGCGTACTTTGGCCAAGCGCGGTGCGAAGGTTGCGGTGCTTGAAGCTAACACCATCGGGTGGGGAGCAAGCTCCCGCAACGGCGGCATGGTGCTGACGGGCATGAAGCTCGATGTCGAAACCCTGGCTGCGCGCTATGGGATGGAAGCCGCCAAGCGGATGTATGCGGCCTCTCTGGCTTCTATTGCTTTTGTGGAACAGATTGTTCGCGAGGAACAGATCGATTGCAACTTCTCGCGCTGCGGCCATCTTGAAGTTGCTTGCAAGCAGTCACATTTCGATGCCTACGCGCGGTCGGTTGAACTGATCGGTCGTGAGTTTAACCATCAGATTCGCGTGGTTTCGAGGCGGGAGTTGCGATCCGAGATTGGTTCCGACATTTACTTCGGCGGAATGGTTGACGATCTCAGCGCCGGACTCAATCCTGCGCGCTATGTGGCTGGATTGGGCCGCGCCGCACTCGCTGCCGGAGCTGGCGTCTTTGAGAATGCACATGTGCGACGAATCACGCGCTCATCAAACGGCGGGCAATCTGGCTTCGAGCTCGACACTTCCCGTGGACGCATTTTCGCGAAGGATGTTTTCATCGCGACCAGTGGTTACACATCTTCAGCTACTCCGGCGCTGCAAAAGAGAATTATTCCTATCGGCTCGTTCATCATCGCGACTGAACCTTTATCCGATGGGCTGGCGCGGGAGCTTAGCCCGCGCAATCGCATGATTTTTGATTCCAAGAACTATCTTTATTACTATCGGCTTACTCCCGACAATCGCATGTTGTTTGGCGGGCGCGCTGCCTTCTTTCCAGAGACGGCAAATACCATCCGCCGTAGTGCCGAGTTGCTGCGGCGGGGCATGATCGAAGTCTATCCTCAGTTGCGCGACACCAAGCTGGCATACGCGTGGGGAGGCACACTCGATTTCTGCTTTGACACCATGCCGCATGCCGGACAGATGGATGGAATCTACTACGCGGTGGGATATGCGGGGCACGGCGTGGCCATGGCAACTTATCTTGGAGCGAAGATGGCAGAGCAGATCAGCGGCGGCCGGAGCGACAATCCGTACGAAAACATTCCCTTCCCCGGCGCGCCGCTGGGGCTTTACAGCGGCTGGCCCTGGTTCCTGCCATTTGCTGGAGCGTATTACAAAGTTCTTGACTGGATCAGCTGAGATAGAGAACTCCTGACAGCCAGAAGAACGCGCGCGATCATGGCGACTTCCAAGCTGTATGATTCTTGAACGGTGTCGCCAAACGGGCAAGGATTCGCCCGGCGGGAAGTCCGCACGATGCCGAGATACAAAATCATGCGAAAGCGCGTGTCGTTACGAAAACCGTTTCTGGCATCGTTGGCAACCCTACTTGCCGCGGTTGCGATCGCTTACGGTTCGCTCTGGATGTACGCTGTGCGTCAGACGTCGCGCCCCGTGGTGGAGCTCGGCTTCAATAACCAGCACAACCCTCGGTATGATCAGACAACGCACTCGCAGTCAGTCGAGGATGTGGTGCCGGGGAGCCCCGCGGAACGCGCCGGCCTGCGGGTTGGCGACCGCATTATTGGCGTAAATGGGCGAGCGCTAGACACCGACCTCGCTTCCAACGAAGCCTATGTCCGTGGCCGGCCAAGCGACCCGGTGGAGTTCACCGTGGAGCGCGCCGGGCAACCCGCGCCGCTTACTCTGCATGGCGTCTTTCGGGCTGCCGCCGCGGCTGGAGAGTCCGACAGCATCGCCCGGTCCTCGGCGCGGCAAATCACGGGATCGTTCCCCGTTCCGTTTCTGCTGGTGGGATTCGCCGTCCTGTTCTTGAGGCTGGAGGAACCGCACGCATGGCTTCTGGCATTGCTATTCTGCGGGTTTGTCGCCGCCCCCGGTTTTGCGAACCCCTTTACGATCTCTCCTCCACCACTTCGCGCATTTGGTTTTGCTTTTCGCGCAATTTTTTTGGGGATGCTGAGTCCGCTTTTCTATCTTTTCTTCGCGGTGTTCCCGCTGCGGTCGCCTCTGGATCGGCGCTTGCCGTGGTTGAAGTGGCTGGGACTTTTGTTCGGAGTTTGCGTCGCTCTTCCTGCTCTACGGACTGGGGATCCAGGCCTTCGAGTAGTGATTGGCCGACTGGTAGGCAGCCGCAATGCTGATCTCATCGACGCCGGCTTGAACTACGACTTACTTGCCCTGGGCATAATCTCTCTGGCGCAGAATTCGTTTATGTCCGCCGTCCCACGGGAGGCGCGGCGCAAATCACGGGTGATTCTGTGGGGAACCGTGGCGGGTGTTCTGCCCATTGTTCTCGAACGCATGGCGGAGGACTTCGCCGGATATCAACCTTCTTTCTGGGTCGATACCGTGCTGGTGCTCGTGGTGTCCTTGTATCCCCTCTCGTTCGCTTACGCCGTGGTGAAGCACCGGGTGCTTGAGATCCCAGTCCTCCTCAAGCGGAGCGCTCGCTTTCTACTGGTGCAATGGGGAGTGCATATCCTCGGAGTGATAGCGACTACGGCGATAGTTCTGTTCCTGGCGCGCACCTTCTCGAAGCAGATCTCGACGCACCCGGAAATCTCCGTGTTTCCAGTATTTGGCTTTGGTGCGTTCATGCTTTGGCTGGGCATCGCTGGGGGAGAGCGAGTCAACAAGCGCCTTGACCGGGCGTTCTTTCGAAGCGCATACGATGTGCGCTTGATTCTTGAGAATCTGGCGGAACAAACACGGACCGCAAGCGACGGACGCCAACTGGCTATGCTACTCGAGCGCCAGGTGAGGCAGGCGCTCCACCCGAAAACCCTGGCCTGTTACCTTGAATCGGGCAATGGCCGGCTGGCCGTGATTTCGGGAGCGATCCCCGCGGCGCTCGAAACGCTGGCGACAAACATACCAGTTCTCGTCGAACTTGCACGGCGGGGCAAACCTTGGGAATTGTCGCCATCCGATTCCGACGGCGCCGAAGAGTTAAAGACGCTCGCACCCCTCGCACCGGAATGCCTGGTGCCGATTCTGGGACGCGAGAACAACCTAATTGGCCTGCTGGTGCTAGGGCAACGGCTTTCCGAGGAACCTTATTCCGGCGAGGACAAGCGTTTGCTCGCTTCCGTGGCGGCGCAGGCGGGCATTGCCCTGGAGAACATACGTCTTGCCGAGAACATGGCGGAGCGAATCGAAGCAGATCGCCGCATCACTCAGGAGATGGAAATCGCCCGCCAGGTGCAAGCGAGGCTTTTTCCACAAAAGTTACCGGCGATGAAGACGCTTGAGTACACGGGCTGCTGCATCCAGGCTCGGACAGTGGGCGGGGACTACTACGATTTTCTGGAGCTTCGCCCCGGCCGCCTGGCGCTAGTACTGGCGGACATCGCGGGCAAAGGGGTGTCGGGGGCCCTGCTGATGGCCAATCTGCAAGCTAACTTGCGCAGTCAATACGCCATCGCGATCGACGACCTGCCGCGACTGCTCACATCCGTCAACCGCTTGTTCTATGAGAGCACCAACGATGCCAGTTATGCGACTCTGTTTTTTGCGGACTATGACGAGTCTACCCGCAAGCTCCGCTACGCGAATTGCGGGCATCTTCCCCCGGCTTTGCTGCGCGCCAGCTCGCAAGATCAGGCTTCGAAGCCGTCGAAGGTGGAATGGCTGGACTCCACATGCACGGTAATGGGATTGTTTGAGGCTTGGCAGTGCGAGATTGCGGAAGTGCAGCTTGCTCCCGGTGACACGCTGGTACTCTACACCGATGGTGTCACCGAAGCCGCCAACACCGAAGGGGAAGAGTTTGGCGAGACACATTTGCTGGACACTCTTAAGAGTCACGCTTCCGTTCCGGTGGGTCCACTACTAGAGGCGGTGGTTGCAGCGGTCCAGCAATTCAGCGGCGGAAGCGAACAGCAGGACGACATCACACTGGTGATTGCGCGGTGCCGCGCATGACAATCTCCGGTCGGTTGTGTGAGGCAACCGCGATGTCAATCCCAACCATCCTTCAGCGGGACATGAAGTACTCGACCTCGCGCTCGATTTCGGCAATCGCTATCGGTGTCAGCTTCGCCTGTTTTAATTGATCGTTGAGTTGCGCCAGACGACCGGTCTTCAATTGGGACCACTCTGCGAGTCTCGCCTTCATCGCCTGATCCGACTGCTCATATACGGCAATCGCCTGTGAAGGCACGGCGCGATCTCCGCTTTCCACCACTCCGAGTGCGGCGGAGAGTCCGCTGTTTGCTTCTTTCATACCCATCGATCCATTTGACGCATTACCGTCGATAATTTGCGTGATCTCTGTTTGTATTTGCGTGACCGCGGCTTTGAGCTCGGTTCGCGCCGCGTCCAGTTTCAAGTCGCCTAATTGCTTTTGTACCGACTGCATCTCAGCTAACGCCTGGCGGCTGCGGATGGTTCCCACAAATACCTGACGGCCCAGGTCAAGTTGCTTCGCCAATTCTTCCGGTGTGGCGGCAGATCTGGGATCCATAGCAACCTTCAACGGCTGTGTCCAGGTTTTGCCATCGACGGTCAGTCGGACTTCGTAGTTTCCTGGCACAGCTCGGGGACCGTGCGGAGCGAAGAAGTCGTCTTCATCTTGCGGTGGGCCACCGTCACTCCCAGAACTCCCCCAAGCCAGATTCCAAACGAAGCGATGCATGCCGGCAGTCTTCTCCAGCGCCTCCGGTTTCGGGAACCAGCGCTCGGCAATGGCCATCGGAGGCAATTTCACCTCCTTGGTCTTCGACGCAAAGCTCCGCACCAGCTTTTGCTGGCCGTCAAATATCTCAAGCTTGACCTGGCTTGCGGCAGTCTTCAGGTAATAGTCGATCACCGCACCGTTCGGCGGATTCTCCGCGGTGGGCTCCTCGGGCGGTAGAGGTGTTCCGAGGAACCCGTCGTTATCCACCCGCATGGCGGTTCCGGGCTGGAAAAGCCACGCCGTCTCCGCCTTCATCGCGGCACTCTTCTGACGCAGAGGAGTGATGTCGTCGAGAATCCAGAACGAACGACCGTGTGTGGCAATCACCAAGTCGTCTCCGTGGATGACCAGATCATGCACCGCGGTCACGGGAAGATTCAGTTGCAACGATTGCCAGTGATCGCCATCGTCGAACGAAACATAGACGCCGAATTCAGTCGCGGCATAGAGCAGACCGCGAACCTGCGGGTCCTCGCGTACTGCTCTTAAGAATGAAGGTTCACTGATGCCGTTGGTGATGGCTTGCCAGGTGGCACCGTAGTCTCGTGTGCGATACAGATATGGCTGCCGATCATCCAGCCGATGCCTGTCGACTGCCGCGTAAGCCTCTGCGGGGTCGAAGTGCGAGGCTTCGATCAAGGAAATCTTGCTCCAGTCGGTCAGGCCTTTCGGAGTTACATCCTTCCACGATTTTCCGCCGTCACGCGTTATATGGATTAGTCCGGTGTCGCTTCCCGCCCAAATCAAGTCGCCGTTCAAGCCCGAGGGCGCAATCGTGTAGACCACGCCGTATCCGCGCTCTTTGGCGTTCTCGACTGTCGGCGGACCGTCGGGCTTTTTGTCGCCCTCGCGCCGGGTTGACCCGGTGAGATCCGGACTGATGGTTTCCCAGTGCAGGCCGCCGTCGAGCGTCTTCATTACAAACTGTGTTCCCAGATACAGAGTCTTTTTGTCGAAGGGCGAGAACAAGAGAACAGGCGTCCAAGGGTCGCGATACTTGCGCTCAAAGATTTCACTTCCCCAGCTCTGCACCGGCCAGGGGGTGACGTTTTGACTGAAGGATGTGCGTAAGTCGAATCGAGTTACGCCGCCATAAGTCTCGCTCACATAAAGAATGTTGGGATCGCTGGGGTCGGGCGCGATGTAGCCGCTTTCGCTGCCACTGGCGGGAAACCAGTCGCGCGGCGTGATCTGCCCGGAATCGCCGCGGCTCTTAACCCCGACCGCACCGCTGTCTTGCTCATTGCCGTAGACCGCGTAGGGAAAGCGGTCATCGGTGATGACATGGTAAAGCTGCGCGGTCGGTTGGTTGTACCACGTGCTCCAGGTCTTGCCGTAGTTAATGCTGACGGTCGTTCCCTGGTCGGTCGCCAGCACCATGCGCGACGGATCTTTGGGATCAACCCAAATCTGGTGATAGTCATCCCCGCCAGGAGCGCCACGTAGGACGGAGATGGTCTTGCCTCCATCTTCGGAGCGATAGAGCGCAACGTTGGGAATGTAAATAACGTCAGGATTCTGAGCGTCGACCGTGATGCTGCCGAAATACCAAGCGCGGCTGGTGATCCGCCGATCGGAGTTTGCCAGCATCCAGGTATCGCCACCGTCGTCCGAGCGATAAAGCCCACCCTTCTTGGCGTCGATCAGCGCATACACCCGTTTGCCATCGGTCGACACTCCGACTCCGGTGCGCCCCCAATCTCCGTCCGGAAGTCCAGCTGCGGTCAAGTGCATCCAGGTGGCTCCGCCGTCGCGAGAACGATACAACCCGCTGCCCGAGCCGCCGATGGGTGCATAGGTACTCCACGGCGGACGCCGCGCCCGCCACATGGTGGCAAAAAGAATATCAGGATTCCCGGTTGCGATGGCCAGATCCGATGCTCCAATGTCGGGGCCTTGATCCAGGACTTTTGTCCAGCTTGCCCCGCCATCAGTGGACTTGAAAACACCGCGCTCGGCGTTCGGCGTGTACGCATGTCCTAGCGCTGCGACGTACACAACTTTCGCATCTCGCGGATCGATCATTATGCGGCTGATCTGTTTCGTATCGCGCAAGCCGACGTTGCTCCAGGTCTGGCCACCGTCGGTTGATTTGTAAACGCCGTCGCCGGAGGACATGTTTGACCGAATGTCCGATTCGCCGGTGCCGGCGTAGATCACTTGCGGATCAGACGGAGCCACGGCCAGCGCGCCGATTGACGCTACATGTTGACTATCGAAAATGGGCTTCCACACCACGCCAGCGTCGGTCGTTTTCCAGATGCCACCATCCACAGCGCCGAAGTAGAACGTGGTTGCATTGCCAGGAATGCCGGCTACGGCAACGGCACGTCCTCCGCGAAACGGCCCAATCAGCCGCCATTTCAGAGCGCTGAAGAGTTCGGGAGGCACAGTTTGGGCTGGTGCGAAAGACAGGTATGCAAGAGCAAAGAGAAGAGCGAGAAAATAACGTTTGCGATTCTTCAACGAGCCGTCCTCAGACTAGGTTAGACGTAGTGTATCGGTAACCGGCTTGGTGCGGCGAGCTTTCGTAGATTTTTCTATCGCAATGCCTGTGCCCTTTGTGGTGCGATTACTATTTCTTTTCCACCTTCATCACATTGTCTTCTGGATTCCGGTCAATCAGTTTATTCAGGGGATCAATGCCCGCCTGCGCAGGTTCCTTATCGACGATTACCGTCAGCTCGGTCTGGTCTTTTTCGATCTTCTGCTTCTGTAGATAAAGATAATTTCCCTGAGAGTCGAGCACTCCGATGTCAATCCAGTCGTGGATTGCAATCGGATGATCCTGTCCCTTGGCGTCTGCCCGTGCTTTCCGGGCTTCGACCGTCATATTCACCTGGTACTTGCCGTCGGCTAGCTGGACATAATTTGCGGAGCGCGTCCGATTGTCGTAAAGCGTTACGGTCTCCCAGAGATCTTCGTATAGATATTGATACTCCGGCGGGGTGTATTTCTTCAGGTAGGCGACGAGATCCAGCGAAGTCGGGTAGGGAGGACCTTTGAATGCATACGCCTTCACGAACTCGGTGAGGGCCGTGTTTACGTTTTCCTCGCCGATGTAGTCCTGCATGGCGTACATCACCACTGCGCCCTTGCCGTAATGAATGTATCCCTGGTTTTGGTCGACGCGTTCCAGCGGAGGCTCTTCGTTGCGTTCTTGCGATCGGCCGCGGAGATAATTTTCCAGTTCATAGCGCAGGAACTTTCGCATCGAGCGCGGCCCGTAGCGATGCTGCATCACCATCAGGGCGCTGTACTGGGCCAAGGTTTCGACGATCGACGTGCCGCCTTCCACGTTGGCGCTCATCACCTGATGCGCCCACCATTGGTGTGCTACTTCGTGCGAGGTCACATAGAAAGGAATGTCGATTGCCTCGGGGTCTTTGGGATCCACGTAGGTGATGAATCCGATGGCCTCGGAAAAAGGAATGGTGTTGGGGAACGACTCGGCAAAGGTGTCATAGCGGGGAAATTCGATGATGCGTTCCTGATGGAACTGGAACGGGCTGAAGTTCGTGCTGCAGTACTCGAGGCTCGATTTCATGCCGTCCATCATGCGGTCGAGATCGAATTCGTGGCCGGGCTGGTAGTAGATCTCGAGATTCACGTCGCGCCATTTGTCGCGGCGAACCGCGTAGCGCGCGGAGTTCATCGACGCGATGGCGAGAATTGGAGCATCCATTTTGTAGTAGAAATAGCGGCGTCCATTCTCTACCCATTCTTTCTGAAGATACCCAGGCATAATGGCGATCTGATCGGGGTCTGTACTGACTGTCCCTTCGAAGGTGATCCAGTCGGCCTCGTTGGAGATGCCGTTGTCGTTGCGGGCCGCCACGTCCTCGAGCTTGGGCATACGCTTCAGCGTGTCGATGCCATGCTTGTGGCGGGTACTGTCGTCGGTTAGTTCGATGTCGGGCCAATAGCCGATGTAGGGTGCGTAGGCGCTGTTTAGAAAACTGCCATTGCTGGCGATGTCGGTATTCGGGCTGGAGTTTACGAAGCCAATGTTTTCATATTTAACCGAGAAATCAAGTCCGACGCGACCATGAGGCGGTAGCGGCGCAGGAAGTTGATAGAGGTAAAAACCGAGACTGTCGTCCGCCAGAATCGAGGTTTGTCCGCCGGCGAATTGCAGCTTGTTAATCTGGACATGTTGCCGAGGCAGCGGGGCCAAACCAAAGGGCCACACGGTGATTGCAACCCGGTCAATGTTTACTAAGGTTTTATTCTCGAGCATCATGGTGCCCTGAATCACCACGCTCTTTCCCGGGTCAAGGTCAACATTCATCTTCACGTCAGTGATGCGCGGGTGCGGCAGGTCTTTGTACTGTCGATACTTCTTTTCATATTGCGCACGGTCTTCGGCGACTCGCCAGTTAGTGCGATAAGTATTGAGAACGTCGGTGTTGTAAAAAATGTAGCCACCGGTGGCGAGAAATAGAACCAGGCAAACGGTTAGCCCGGCAACGGCCGGCCGAGACAAGCGTTGCACAGCCAGACGCAGGCGGGTTCGGAAACTTCCTTCTGTACTGCGCAGCCACAGAAGGTTGGTGATGATCGCCAGTCCGACCGCAGCGATTACCCAATAAAGCTGATACCAAAACAGCGGGACGGAGAAGGGTCCGTAGCCGTTGATGTCGGAATAAATATAAGGAGGGGTTTGGCCAAAGCGATAAAGGTAGTTCTGCAGTCCCAGGTTAGGCACAGCGATAGTCGCAATGAAATAGAGCACCATTACAAAGTGCCCGAGGTATTTATTGTTGATGATGGTGTGGACCAGCAACGCCAGCACGCACAGAATGCAGTATTGCACCAGGCGAATGCCAAAGAGATCCTTGAAATAGAGTCCGAACTGAAAGCGGTAATAATGGTGCATGAGCTGCACCGCCAGTCCTGCCGCCAGCGTGACCAGCACGATCAGTACCTGGATCAGCAGCAACGTGCAAAGCTTGGAAGCGAATAGCACCCAGCGCTGGACGGGGAGCGCGTCGACAATTTGGCTCACACCCGCTTCGCGCTCCCTCCATACCAGTTCGCCGGAATAGAAAGTAATGATGGCGAGGGCGAAGACGAAAAAGCCGCCGGTCGCCAGTTCCAACATCTGGTAGGTCAGTGGATAGACGTGAGTGGAAAAGGGATTGTTGATCCCATTGGCGACGAAAATGGAGAACAAGCCGCCTGCCAGCATCAAAACTATGAAGAAGACATTCTTGACGGTTTCCGTGAACTGAATTCGCGTTAGCGATAGAAACTGCCAGAAGGATGCCCCGGCTGAGAAAACGGGATGAGAAACAGGCAAAGCCTGTGTCATCGCGGGTGCGATTTCTTCTTCACTTGCAAGTGACTTCGACTGCTTGCCGCCTCGCGTGCCATAGGCAAACGAGAATTTGAAATAGGTCAGCAGCAGCACCAAGACGCCTACCCCAAGCCAGAGCGCGCGGTTGATCAGCAGAATTCCGGTGAATGGAACCAACTGGGTATTGCGCTGAAACGGCGTCCAGTATTGGGTGATACGGTCCACGGCATTGCTGCCGAACGGATCGGCCAAAGCGCCCTGAACGTTCACTGTCAAGTTGTTAGAAAGTTGTGCCGCCACAAAATAACCGATCAGCAGGATCACACTCCCTGCATACACCGGCAGCATCTTTTTGCCGAGCGCCGCCAGGCCGAAGAAGATCGCGGTCAGCAGCACCAGATTCGGCAGCACCAGAATCAAGTACGGCTGAAGATAGGCGGCGAAGTGTTGCGGGCCCAGCCGGGTGGGATCGATCCAGGGCATACGACTGCCAAGCCATGCTCCCGGTCCCACGCCGGAGAAAATCAAGATTTGGATGAGCAGCGCCCCCAGGAACCGGCCGCCCAGGTAATCAAACTTGCTGATGGGTAAAGTGAAGAATAAATCCGTGGAGCGACTGTCGCTGTCCTGATAAGTGGCCTGGCCCGCAATTGCGGCCGTAACGATGACTCCAAAGAACGTAACGAAACTGATGATTGCCTGGAGCGTATACGGCGAATTCACCAACACTTTGCCGCCGGTGCCGAACTCCACAGTTGCGCCGGGAATGGCTCCGCCGGACATCAATGTGAAGAGATAGCTGAGTCCGCAGAAGACCAGAAAATAGATGTACGTTGAAATGCGGCGTAGCCTCTGGCGAACTTCGAACCCGGCAATGGTGAGCACCATGGGTCAGTTCACTCCGGAGGCGGTTGGCGGATTGAAGAATCCGCGAATGGTGGCGAAATACAAATCTTCGAGGTCAGGTACGACCGGCTCAAATCCGGCGCCAGGCTGCTGCTCGTTCAGCACGTGGATGAGCGTTCTGCCTGCGAACAGGCGGACCAGCACGACGCGATATTGCGCCTTGTGTGCGTCCAGTTCCGATGCGGCGATCGATTTCTTCCACACCCGGCCTTGCAAGCTGTTCACCAGCGCTGTCGGCTCGCCGGTCACCAATACCCGGCCCTGATGGATGATCGCCATGCGTCCGCACAGGTCGCTGACGTCGGAAACAATGTGTGTGGATAGAATCACGATGATGTTTTCGCCGATCGCGCTCAGCAGATTGTGAAAGCGAATCCGCTCCTCGGGATCGAGTCCGGCGGTAGGTTCGTCCACGATGATCAGCCGCGGATTGCCCAGCAACGCCTGCGCGATGCCGAAGCGCTGCTTCATTCCGCCGGAGAAACCGCCCAGCGGTTTGCGGCGATGCTCATAGAGATTGGTCTGCTGCAAGAGTGCCCGCACCACCTCGCGCCGCTCTTTGCCGTTGGCGATGCCCTTGAGCGCAGCAAAATGGCTAAGCAGTACCTCAGCCGAGACCTTCGGATAGAGGCCGAATTCTTGCGGCAAGTATCCTAGCACCCTGCGCACTTCATCTTTTTGTTTGAGGACGTCAATGCCATCCAGCGACGCGCTGCCGCCATCGGCTTCTTGAAGCGTCGCCAGAGTCCTCATCAGCGTGGACTTCCCTGCTCCGTTCGGACCCAGTAGTCCGAACATGCCCAGCGGAATGCTCAGCGAAACATCTTGCAGAGCTTGCACTCCGTTGGGATAGCGCTTCGATAGTTTTTCAATTCGTAGTTCCATACACACCTCTAGCCGGTCGCACTGTTAAGTACGTCTGGGAGAATAATAAGGTTCCCGGGCTATGGATTTGTCGTTTCGAGCGGGATTCATCCGCAAGAGCATCCACTTTTCACTTCTTGTAAACCACGCCACCCTTCATCACGAATTTCACCTTCTGCAACACGCTGATGTCTTTCAATGGATCGCCCTGGACCGCGATCACATCCGCGAAGTAACCCGCCTTTAAGACTCCTATCTGTCCATCCCATCCCAGTAGCTTGGCTCCATTCAGCAGATCAGCCTGCAACGCAGCCAGCGGAGTCATTCCGTATTTCACCATCAACACGAGTTCACGCGCCTGCGTGCCGTGGGGAAATGGCCCCACGTCAGAACCCACGGCCATCGGAACTCCAGCGGCTAGCTGGCGGGGAAACTCCTGCGCATGCAGATCGAGCATTTGCCGTTCGTATGCGGCTTGCTCGGGCGAAGCAGCATGATCGGCAAAATACTCGAAGATAGTAAATGTAGGAACGGCGTAGATTTGTTTCTCCCGCATCAGCCGCATGGTCTCATCACTAAGATGGTTGGCGTGATCAATGGAAACCACGCCGGCTTGCGCCGCATACAGGACTCCTGGTTCTCCGGTGGCATGAACGGCAACATGTTTACCGACCCGCGCGGCCTCGAGCACCGCTGTCGCCAATTCGGGTTCGGAGTATTGGTAAACCGTGGAATGTTTGCCGTCGCGTAGCTTGTCTGGTCCGGTCTCATAAATCTTGATGAAATCCGCGCCCTCCTTGAATTGCTGCCGGATCACGGCGACTAATTCGTCCACACCATTCGCGTAGGTGGCGTTGGAAAGAACGTGCTGCGCCGGATTGAAGTGATTGGCATCCTCGTGACCGCCGAGAATGTCGATTGCGTTGCCGCTGGTGCGCAACCGCGGGCCCGGAATCAGACCGTTATCAATGGCGTTGCGGACGGCGGTATCCGCTGAACCCGCGCCTTCGGTGCCCATATCACGTTCCGCCGTGAAGCCTGCCATCAAGTCGTCGCGAGCCGCGATGGTGGCAATGATCGTCCGCTGCGGCACCGACTCTTCGACGGTTTGCAAGTCTTCAGCGCCGGGATGGAGAAACAGATGAACGTGAGCATCGATCAATCCCGGCAATAACGTGGTGTCACCAAGGTCAACGGTCTCCGCGTCCGCCGGATGCTTTACGGCGGAGCCAGCCTCCACAATCCGCTCGCCCTGCACCAGCACCTCGCCGGGGGAAACCATTTGGCCGCTCTCGATGTCGAGCAGGCGCGCGGCGTGCAAGACAATGGGATGACCGGCAGGAACCTGGGCCCGTCCAGGAATCAGCGTGGATACGAGGAACACCGCCAAAGCAGCAGAGAAATAAGGTCTTGTCGCCATGACGGGCGATGGTACCACTTGCCAGGGTCAACTTTCACGGAACTTTCTTTTTTCGGTCTCCGTAGCTATCAGTGGCGACGGTTTGAGCCGTCATTCGCACGCCCCGCGTGCTGAATATTCAAAGGAGACCCAACATGGACGGAGAAATGGTTGGATTGGTGGCGGTGATCATGATTTTCGGTATTCCGATCGCGGGAATGTACACCTACTATTCCGTGCGCAAACTGCGCTCACAGGAACGCCTGGCAGCGATTGCCAGGGGCGTCGATGTTCCCATGCAGCAGGAACTTTCCCCGGCGGCTAATTCGCGGCGCTCGGGAATTTTGCTGGTAGCGGGGGCGCTCGGCTATATGCTGACTTTTGCGCTTATCGGACGAATGGAACCCGATGCCTGGGTTGCCGGCACCTTTGGCGTGATTCCCTTTACCATTGGGTTGGGGTTCTTTCTCGACTCCGCCCTGGTCCGTCGTGACGCGCGCCATTCTTAATCTGGGCTTCCAAATTATCCCCACCTTTGCAAAGAACGCGCAAAGGTGGGCCAGCCTCTTGACCATTCTGTAGGTCAAAGGACTCTTCGCCTGATCTTGCCCCAAAGTGTACAATTCTTCAGTTCGACCTCCCCCCTTCAGATTTGCCATCGAACCATGCCGCTCCGCCGATACCAGAGCATCGCTGCTGCTTTCCTATTCGCTTTGTGTCCTATCGCCTTCGCCCAATGCCCACATGCCGGCGACAATGTTGGCTCGATTCCCTACCCTCCCGGTGGCCCATATCAAGGAGTTTCCTTTCGCGTGTGGGCCCCGCATGCGACCGCGGTCAGTGTGAAAGACCCGATCTCGGGTCGCTCCGAGCCACTGGTTGAGCAAAGCAAAACCGGCTACTGGTGTAAGGACATTCCGGGCGTAAGCGTCAATCAGGACTACGACTACGTAATCACGACTCCGAATTTCGGCACGGTCACCCGCCGAGACCCCAATGCTCGCGTAGTTACCTCGGCCAATAACGGTCACGCCATCACTTACGATCCTGCGGCATACGTTTGGCAGGACCAGAACTTTACGCCTCCGCCATTCAACAAATTGGTGATCTATGAAATGGACGTTGGTCAATTCAACGCCGGGCCGTCGGGATGGGGAACATTTCAAGCTGCGACCGCCGAACTCGGCCATATCAGCGGGATGGGTTTCACCGCCGTCGAGTTGCTGCCCGTGACCCAGTTCGATGGCATCGACGGTAATCCTTATGCCCCGACCGATCAGTACGCTATCGACAATGCCGAGTATGGCGGCCCCGACAACCTGAAAGCATTTGTCGACGCATGTCATCAGCGGGGGCTGGCCGTCATTCTGGACGTCGTCCACAATCATTGGGGACCTTTTGGTCTTGCGGAGTACGAGTTCGATGGCTGGCATACATCCACTTATCCGGGTGGCATCTATTTCTATGATGACTCAGCTGCGACCGACCGCTACGACTCGCCCTATGGTCCGCGTCCCGACTACTCTTATCCGGTGGTTAAGAATTACATCCTTGGTCAGATCACAATGTGGTTCAACGAGTACCACGCCGACGGATTGCGATGGGATTCGGTCTCGAACATCTACAACGCCTGGGGCGGGGGCGTCGGCAATGACCCTCATACCGGCAAGCCGGGAGTTTCGTTGCCCGATGGAATCAACTTGCTACAAACCGCAAACACTACCTGGCCGCAGACGTTCAAGATCGCGGAAGATATCTCGTTCAGCAAAGAACAATCGTCGGACACGCTCCCGGTCGCGAGTGGCGGGCTGGGCTTCGACGCGCAGTGGAATGCCACGCTCTCCTACTTCGTGCGCAAGGATTTTCCTTCGGCGAATCCGATTAGCCTGTCGGATGTAGTCTCCGGAATGACTTCGACCTTCAACGACGTTTACTTGCAGAGCGTCGCTTATATCGAGTCGCACAATGAACTTACCACTGCCAATTCGCGGCTCTATCAACTGGTCGATCCGCAGGACCCAACCAGCCGAACCGCTCGCAAGAAGGCAGCACTGGGCGCAGGCATATTGTTCACTTTGCCCGAGGTGCCGATGATTTACCAGGGGGATGAGTTTCTCGATCCCAGTTGGCTGGATAACAAAACCACTTTGAATTGGACGAACGCCGTCACCTGGGCGGGAATCGTACAGCTCTACGGCAAGCTGGTGAATCTCCGCACCGATGCGGCGGCAATGTCGGCAGGTCTCATCGATCCTGACCTAAACATCTATCAGCAAGACAAAACCAACGACGTGCTGGTGTACGACCGTTACAACGTATCCGCGCCGGGAGCGGACGATGTCATTGTTGTCGCGAACTTGAGCAGCACAGTTTTCGGCGCCGGCTACCAGATCGGATTGCCCTACGGCGGGACCTGGCAGGTTCTGTTCAACAGCGACAGCAAGGTTTATAGCAGCGACTTCGGCAATGTCGGCCCGGATGGGCCGGTGACGGCGGTTAACGTTCCGTTCGCCGGCCAACCCTACAGCGCAATGGTCCCAATCGGCGATTATTCCCTGCTGATTCTGTCGCAAGCGGAACCATAATCCTGAAGTAGCAACGCAACCATACAACTACAAGAGGTTATGTTGCATCGTTCCCTTTGAAGACCTGATTTCCCAGGGGCGCTCAATTAAACTCTCCGGACCCGCAAGCTACAATTGCGGTGAGTAGAGGGTGCTAACCCACAGAGTTGAATCGGAGGAAGTGCATGTTCGCGCATCGGGCCGTTCCCCGTTGGCTATCCATCTTTCTCTGTTTCTCACTCGTGGTTATTTCGTTACCGTTGACCGCTCAATCTCCCCAAGAACAGGAGCAGGTGCCTGGTCTTTCGATCCGTGTCAGCAGCCGGCTGGTGCTGGTTGATGTGGTCGTGACCGACAAGCATGGTCAACCTGTGCTCGGGTTGAAGCCCACCGACTTCACTGTCACTGAGAAGGGCAAGCCGCAGAAGATATCTGTCTTCACCCCTCCGAATCAGTCGGGCACGAAACCTGCTGCCCGCACCTTGGCTCCCGGAGTGTATTCGAATCGCCCCGAGTACCGCGCGCCCGGTGGCCCGCCCACCGTCATTCTGCTCGACGCCGCCAATACCCCTCTGGCGGAGCAGACCAATGCACGCACGCAGATGCTGAAGTGGGTGATCGACGAATATCGCCCCGGCGACCGTGTGGCCGTCTTCGCGCTGACTGAGAAACTGGTATTACTCTCAGACTTCACAGACGACCCCCAAGTCCTGCTCAGTGTGCTGCGGCAGTATGTGGCGCAAAAGTCGGCGCTAAACAGTACCCCTTCTGCACCCATCGCGCCCGCAGAGATAAGGGCACCCGGAGTCTCCGAATCATACATCAGAACGGTTGGCGAGCTTGCCGATGTGCATCAGGGAGAACTCCACAGAGTTGCGGGGCATCGCGCCGATATCACCGCAGCAGCCATGCGCAGCTTAGTGCGTATTTTGGGCGGCATCCCCGGACGCAAGAACATCATCTGGCTGACCGCAGGCTTTCCCTTCACCCTGGTGACGCACGCCACCGGGCAGGAGGCCACAGGTTCTCACATGAACGACGAACAACTAGCTGCGATTATAAACCTCGATACCTCGCAAGACGCGCAAGTGAATGCGGCCGAGACTGGGGGGTTTGAGACCGGCCTTGATTCCGGGCAGCAACAGCTCCATGCCAGCGCGATTCGAGACATTGCTGCGCAGTTTGCCAGTTCGCAAATCGCCATTTATCCCGTCGATGTTACCGGGCTCCTCCCCGGTACGGAACCAGATTCTTTCAACCGTCAGCAAACCATGAAGGACATGGCCAAAGAAACAGGTGGTCAGGCTTTCGTGAATCGGAACGATCTTCATCGCAGTATCGAGCAAGCTTTTGCTGACGAAGCCGCGTCCTATACGGTTGGCTATTATCCAGAGGACAAGAAGTGGGACGGCGGCTACCGCACGATCTCGGTGAAGGTAAATCACGAAGGTGGGGAAGTCCGCCACCGCCGTGGCTACTTCGCGCTCGATCCCGCGAAAGAGAACGAGAAACTGTTTGCGCAGGACCTTTCGGACGCCATCCAGGACAAAATCTCCGCCACGCAGATTCCTTTTTATGCGAAAGTGTCCTCCGTCGAAAAAGGAAAAACGCGAGTGGATTTCATGGTCGATGGTGATGCTCTTTCGGCGGAGGACTCAGGCAAGGGCAAGCATCTGAACCTGAATTTCGAGGTAGCGATCTTCGCGCCAGATGGCAAACAGATTAGCAATCGGGTCATGAAGGTCGATAAAGTGCTGCCACTTGACATCTACCAACAAATCATCCAGCAGGGTTTGAGCGTGCATCTTGACGTGGACACGCCTCCGGGAAGGAACGTGGCTTGGATCGCCGTCCGTGACAACCACAACGGCTACGTCGGCACGCTGCAAGCCTCCATCGGCCAGTAGGCTGGTGTCTTCCAGATGAGAGCTTAGCTGTGAACCTGGAGGGAAATACCAATGGGCTGGCCTTCGAACAACAGGTTGAGGTCGATCGCAGTGGAGTCTGCGAGGGAACGCATATCGTAGTCGCTTCCGGTAATTACTGTTGGTGGGGAGAGCATGCAACCATCCCCCAGACCGGGAATCTTGTTTTTAAAGTTGCCAGCCACCAAATTAGCGATCTCTCCCATGGCGTCTGACACTTCGGCGCCGACCTTGCTCACGTCGACCCCCAGCATCCTGGAAGCTATGAGCCGGGCTGACTTGCCGTCGCAGCGAACGCTTAGCACGCCACATAATTTTCCGGCCAATCCGACCATGGAAGTAATGTTTAAGTTGGCCTCTGAAGGCGTCTCTGGCATAGTGAGCTTGCAGCCCAGCATGAGTTCGAAGACTTCCCGCGCTGCGACTTCCATCAGCGGCAGCCAGTCTTGGTGGCGACCGTTGCCGGCCGGCATTGGGTACGCAGATTTCATGATTTGTGTTCTAACACCGGAATGACATGTTCCCTGACCTGATCTGGTGTAAACGGTTTGCGAATGTAACCTCTGGCGCCGGATGACAGTGCCTGCAAGACATGAGACTCGCTGCCTTCGGTGGTAATCATGACCACGGGCACGTTCTTGGCGTTGGCGACTCCAGAGAGCTGTTTGACGAACTCCAGCCCGTCCATGACTGGCATGTTGATATCGCAGAGAATGAGATCGACGGAGTTATCCTGGAGAACGGTAAGAGCCTCCGCTCCGTTTCCCGCCTCCAGTACCTGCTTTAGATCGATGCCTGCCTGGCGCAGGGAACGTTCCACGATCTTCCGCATTACCGAAGAATCATCCACAATGAGGGCTCGTATGCTGTTCATCAGACAGTACTCATCCTCCGCAAGGCGGAATGCTCAAGAGTCTTCCTCTTATAGCGGCTGACTGGTCTATCGACGAAGAACGGACAGGACTTTAGGGCAGAGGAACACGAATCCGCGAAATCTTCGCTGATGTCGCGATCTTGAGAAAATCCGAAGTCTCGATGGACGACGTGATGATCGTGCGTTCGATATACTGCACCTTTGAAACTGCGCGGTGTTTAAGTCATGGCTGAGATGGCACTATCTCCGGGCGTGAAGCTGGCTTGGCGGGTCGCTGGTGACTTAGCTTTCCAGGAGAAGGACCCATTCATCGAACCGAGGCATCTTTTCTTTGGAATTTTCTCGATTGGCAAGCTGGTCAGCGCAGCGGAAAAGGGGCACAAGAAGGATGACTTGGTAGTGGGCGTCAAGCCGGAAGCGGAACGACTGGACGAGCTGGCCGGCCGGCACAGCCTAGATATTGTTTCGACTCGCCGGGCGGTCCGGCGGGCTTCCGCAGCACGCGCACCGCGGAGTTCGGCGGCCTTACCGCGGGGCCAAGCCCTCAGTCGATCGGACGCCTCTCGCCGCATATTTGAAGAAGCTGCTACGCAAAGTTCTTCGATACTGGACGTGCCGTCTCTGCTGCGAGCCTTGCTTCAAGCTCATGATGCTGAAATCGAAGAGGCAACCGTGGCGATGCGAGCAGGCTTGACTGCAATTCTGCGAGAGCTGCAACCGGTCGAGTCGCTAACACAACTGGTCTCGATGAGTCTTGACCCTCGACTGACCGACCTCGACACGGCCGTGTCCCAGGAATTCCGTGAGGTAGTGCAGGTCACGGAAGCCGTAGATACCAAAATTGCCATCCAGGCCTACCAGGCTCTTGATCCCATCAAGCGGCTAACAGTGTTGAGCGAACTCACATGGGAGTTCGGTACTCAAGGACTCTTGGAGCCCATGCTGCAAAAAGCCGTGGAGCAACTGCTGCGTCTGGTTAGTACGGGCGAGCGCTGTGCGATTCTGGTGAATGACGCCACTGGCAGCGAACTTCTGTTGAAGGCGCATGGGCCCATGGGCACGGTTCCGATGATCAGTATGACGTCTGCAAAACGTGCCATAAGCGAGCAGAAGGGTTTCATTTGGAATCGAGGAAAAGAGCCTGAGCCGAAAAAACAATCGAAGATTGAGTCGGGAATGTATGTGCCCCTGGTGATCAATGGTCAGGCCATCGGCGTGATTTGCATTGATTGCTCATGCGGACAACAAAGTTTTGGGAAAGACGATCTGCTACTCGTCACCTCGCTCGCCCATCAATTGGCTCTGGCCATTGCAAACCAGCAACTCCAACTGACGTTGAAGCAGAACAGCGACGTTCTGGAAAGGCTGTTGACCAACTTTTCACCCAAAGTGCGGACCCGTCTGCTGCAGCGTGCACAGATGGGCCGATTGCGCCTGGGCGGCGAGCAGTCGGTGGTGTCTGTACTGTGTGCGGACATCCGGGGATTTACCAAATTGACCGCGGGCATGCCTACCGACGATGTCGTTTCCCTTCTGAACGAGTATTTTGCCGCACTGACGGAGTGCATATTTCGCAACGACGGCACCATCGACAAGTTCGTGGGCGATGCCATCCTGGCGGTTTTCGGTAGTCCGGAGGCGGATCCCCAACATTGCCGGAAAGCGGTCGTGGCAGGGATGGAAATGCAGGAAGCAGCGCGGGAAGTGAGCAAGCGGCGCAAGGCGAAATCAGAGGTGAGCTGCGAGATCGGGATTGGAATCCATACCGGGCAAGTGCTACACGGCTTCATCGGATCGCCGGAACGGATGGAATTCACCATCATTGGAGAAGCCGTGAATCGTACTTCCCGCTATTGCGATGGCGCCAAAGGCAGCGAGGTGCTGATCAGCCCGGAAATCTATCAGCACCTGTGGAACGCAGTCGAGGTGCAACAGGTTTCGATCCCCACCAAGCACGAAGGCGATTTCGTCGCCTATCGCGTGCAGCGGGTTCGCGATCCCGGCGAGCGTACGATTGTAAGTTCCTGATGTCGTGTCTCAGTTGGTAGGATCACGCGGGAACTTGAGGTAGGGCAGCCGTACATTTCGAATCACGACTTGATCCGAGCGGATCTTTGCGGGTGCCTGAAAGTCCGGAACTCCGCAAGGGCCGCCGAATCCGCAGGCGGCATCCACGGCCCCGGCGGTTACGAAGTCATCTTGATCGACACCATCTCCGCTGACCCCCAGACCGCCGACCAGAACACCATTGCGATATAGCGGCAGGCTCCCAGGGAAGAAAACGACGCCGCTCATGTTGTTGGTGTTGGGCGCTCCGGATTCCGATCCCTGGGTGCAGGGATTGGCTGTGTCGTAAAGATATAGTTTGAAGAAGGGTCCATCGCCCGATCCGTCGATTCCCGGCGGAAACAGCGGCTGTGCGCCAAAGCTGACGGTGCGATTGGTGACGGCGGTTCCCACCGGCACGCCAGGTAAATCCCTCACGCCTGTGGTACTGAACCAGATCACATTCCGGGCTTTGGAGGCCGCCACGTCGGTACTGAAAATGGTTCCGTCGTGCATGCGGTAAAGGCCAAGCAGCGTGCCGTCGAGGTCGGAGACGGCAATCGTCATCTTCGCCTTGGAGTCGGGTGGCAGGCGGATCACAGCTCGGGTTGTGTTTGCGGTGGCTACGGCATTCATGATGATCTCGTTTACATCACTCGCAGACAACATGGTTCCCGGGTTGGGGCCGACCAGATAGGTCTCAGGGGGCAATACTCCTGTCTTAGCGGGGACGCTGTAAGAGCCAGCTAGTGTGCCGGCGGATGTGCCCGGCGGCTGGGTGGTTTGATTCACGAAAGGCAACGCGACGCCGCCGATGATTACTACTCCCGGCGGTGGAAGTTCAGAGATGCTAGGCAGGAATCCGGAATTCTTCGAAGCTGAGAACGCCGCGAATTCGGCGATCTCAGACGAGGTGCTGACCACGCCCACCCCGCCTACGACTCCGCCATGGAAGAGCGGCACTCCGCCGGGATTGACTGCGAGCGGATTGCTATCGTTGGTATCCGCTTTGCCCGTAATGATGCCCAGGCCGGGTTTGCTGCCGTCGATTGACCGCGATGGATTTAACGCTTGTCCCGGAAGGAAATTGGTGCTCAGGGTGCAGCCGCGGTTGGTGTTTTCGATTCCGTACAGATCGGCGTTCGGAGTGCCGGCTACTCCGGGTGGAAAATGAATGCCCGCGATGAATCGCACGGTGCGGGATGAGAGTGGCGCCTGATCGTTACTGAAGAAGGCAGCGGTGCGCGCCAAACCGACTGCCAGCTCGTCGGCTGGCACAATCTGGCCGAAGTTTCCCATCGATGTGGTTGGCGCTCCGGGTGTTTCGAATACAGCCAGGATATTTCCCGCACGGTCGGCGACCGCGACCACCATGGGAGCGTCAACGGATGTCACTGCATTCTGCACAACTGTCTTTACGTCGGAAATGCTAAGCGGGGTCACTGTCGCGGGGGGATCAGACGAGTTCGATGCCGAAGAACCGCTTCCACCTCCGCCGCCGCAGGACAAACACAGCAGGACGGTCGCACAGACCACCAGGGAGAACCCTAAGAGGTAAAACGGTCTGGTCGTGGTCTTCAAAATCGTGATCTTCAAGATCGTGGTCTTCAAAATTCGAGCTCGCTTCTATAGATACTCAGGACTTGGCCGCTGCCACCGTCTTCGCGGTGTGGTTGTTATTCAGCCTCCACTTTCGGCCATCGCGGGCGAGTAAGTCATCGGCTTCTTTCGGTCCCCAGGTGCCCGCGGGATAGTTCGGAAATGTGCGTGGACGCAATGCCGTCCACACATCAAGAACCGGAGCGACCACGCTCCAGCCCGCTTCCACCATGTCGGCGCGCTGAAACAGCGTAGCATCGCCGATCATGCAATCGTGCAGCAGCCTCTCGTAACCGGTACTCGGCGAGCTGCCGAAATAATCCGAATAGGCAAAGCTCATATCCACATTCCCAAGACGCATGATAGGGCCTGGGAACTTTGCGCCGAAGCTGAGGGAAATGCCTTCTTCGGGCTGGATGTTAAGTACCAGAATGTTCGGCGCAAGACTCTCCACCGGCGTATCGCGGAACAAGACGAACGGTGCGCGCCGGAACTGGATCGCAATCTCGGTATGCCGTTGCGGCAGTCTTTTTCCAGTTCGCAGGTAAAAGGGAACGCCCGCCCAGCGCCAGTTATCGATGTGAAGCTTCATGGCTACGAAGGTCTCGGTCGCTGAGTCGGGATTCACGCTGGGTTCCGAGCGATACGCGGGCATGTGTGTCTCCGCGTCATGGCCATCTCCATATTGCCCACGAACCGCATGGGAGAGGACATCTTCCGCGTTGAGCGGTTGAATAGCGTGAAGGATTTTCGACTGTTCATCGCGCACTGCGTCCGCCTGAAATGATATGGGAGGTTCCATGGCGGTGAGAGAAATCAATTGCAGGATGTGATTGGGCACCATGTCGCGCAAGGTGCCGGATTGATCGTAGTATCCGCCACGCTGTTCGACTCCGACGGTCTCAGCCACCGTAATTTGCACGTGATCGATGTAGCGCCGGTTCCAGATCGGCTCAAAAATGCCATTGGCAAAACGAAATGCCAGAATGTTCTGTACGGTTTCCTTCCCCAAGTAGTGATCGATGCGATAAATCTGCTTCTCATGCACAACTTTTAAAAGCTCGCGGTTGAGTTTGCGCGCCGAATCCAAATCCCGGCCGAAAGGCTTTTCTACGATGATCCGCCGCCATTGCTGGCTGTCGTCGGGAACAAGATTGGCAGCGCTTAACTGCTGCACGATCGGAGCAAAAAACGTGGGCGCGGTCGCCATATAGTAAAAGTAATTTCCCTGGCAGCCGTGGTCTTTGTTCACCTTATCCAGCAGGTCGCGAAGCTGCGCGTAGGCGTTGGGATCGCCGAACTCGCCTGGCATGTAGTAAAGACGCCGAACAAACCACTCGGTCAGATCATTGTCAAGGGCGCAAGTAGTGAACTCTTTGATGTCTTGGCGGAATTTGTCGCGGAACTGGTCGGTGGTCATGGCCTCACGGGCCAATCCGATCACGGCAAACTCTCGCGACAGCAGGTTGGCCGCCGCAAGGTTGTACAGCGCAGGCATCAGCTTGCGTCGAGTGAGGTCGCCGCCTGCGCCGAAGATCACCATCGCGCAGGGATCCCCCGGTCTCCCAACGTGTTCTGTCGTCACTTCCGCCAGACTCGAAACGCTCATATCGGTTGTCTCATGGGCGGCAGATTCGTATCCAATCCCGATGGCGATCGGAAAGAAGCTACCAGATTTGCGATTCTCGCGTGCCGCCCATTATGCCTCGGCTGGGGACAAAGTCAAGCAACGCTTGCTGCCACGCTGTGGTTGTGATAGGACTTAGCCCCATCCGGTTACAGTCACAAGAAAGCGATTTTAGTCGGGCGATGACGATGGACATGGCGAGAGCACCACTGTTGACGAAGTCGTGGCCTTCTCGCGCCGTCCTTTCGTGCCTTCTGGCATGGTCTGGCGCAGTGCTGGGACAAGGGACGTCCGGCGCTCCTCAAACCCCTTCGGTGCAGCGGATTCCGGGCCACATTTCGGCTGTCACCGCGTCTCTGCAAGGCACAGTAACCAATCCGCAAACTAAACTGGGCATCCCCGGCGTCAAGATCAGCGTGCTTCGGGCAGGTACTGTAGTTAGCGAAACACGGACGAACGCCGAAGGCATCTTCCGGTTAATTAACCTGGCGCCGGATACGTATGAGCTTAAGGCAGAGAAAGACGGCTTCGAATCCTTCGATCTGCCGAGTCTCCGGATTAAGGGCGCTCAAACCAGGGATCTAACGCTTGAGCCGATCACAAGCGCCGCTCCGTCGACAAAGGGTCCGTCCGGAATTCCCGGGGCCGTACCCTCGCCTGCGGCGCCCCCATCTCCGCCGGCTGGTCCTTATCCGGGATTACGCACCGCACAAACGTCTGCTTCCCCGGGACCGCTGGGAATTGCGCCGGAGCAAGTGCCCCCGGATTCCGCAAACTTCGCCAAGGAACCCGACCGGTGGGATGTCCCCATGCCGGCGTGGGATCGCTATGGCAAACCGGGTGAGTTTCCCTATACCAAGCCGCATTGGTACGACCCGTTCAATCGCAACCGGCTCAAGGGAGACCAACCGGTCTTCGGGCAGACGTGGTTCTTCAACTTCACCGGGACGAGCATCACCGGGTTGGATGTGCGCCGCGTGCCGGTGCCCAGCGGGGTTTCCGCGGAGCAACCCGACAGCAGTGACTTCTTCGGCCGGGGGGAGCAAGGCGCCGCCTCACAGAGTTTCCGTTTGTCATTCGATCTTTTCGAAGGCGACACCAGTTTTCGGCCCATTGATTTCCGCATTCGCTTTACACCGGAATTCAATCTCAATTTCCTGCAAACCCGCGAGCGTGGCCTGGTCAACATTAACGTTCAGGATGGCACCAACCGCTTTGACACCCACGTGGGTCTGCAGGAAGGATTCGTCGAAGCGAAGATCCACGATCTGGGCCCGAATTTTGACTTTGTCTCCATTCGTGCGGGCATTCAGCAATTCGTGAGCGATTTTCGCGGCTTTATTTTCGCCGAGGAGCAGCCCGGTGTGCGCCTCTTTGGAAATCTGCGCTCCAATCGGATCAACTACAACCTCGCTTATTTTTATTTTCTGGAAAAGAACACGAACAGCGGGTTGAATACATTCGATCCGAGGCATCAGCAGGTTTACATCGGGAACATCTACATCCAGGACTCATTTTTCAAAGGCTACACCACCGAGTTTAGTTTCCATTACAACCGCGACGATCCCACGATTCACTTCGACGACAATGGATTCCTGGTTCGCCCTGCGCCGGTCGGGCTGGTGGTGAACGATGGCATTCTTCAGCACGGCATTCGGGCCTACTACCTGGGCTGGGCCAGTAACGGTCACATCAAGCGGGTGAATGTGAGCCACGCGTTCTATCAGGCTTTGGGCCATGACACCCTCAATCCCATCGCCGGAAGACGCGTCGACATCAACGGCAGAATGGCGGCGCTTGAGTTGTCGGTCGACAAAGATTGGGTACGCCTGCGCTCGTCGTTTTTCTGGGCTTCCGGCGACTCCGCGGACCGTTCTAATGCTCTCGGACTGAGCGGACGCGGTGGAACCGCGCACGGTTTCGACACCATTGTGGATGAAACCCAGTTTGCCGGAGGCGCTTTCAGCTTCTTCGATCAGCAAGGCATTCGCCTGACCAGCACGGGAATCGCGCTCACCAACCCCGGAAGCCTGCTGGTTAGCTTGCGAAGCAACAAGGAAGAAGGCCAGGCGAATTTCGTGAATCCGGGGGTATACATATTTAACGTCGGCGCTGATTTCAATGTGACCCCCAAGCTGAAGGCTTTCGTCAACGCGAACTATCTTCAGTTTGACCGGACTGAGCCGCTGCAAATCCTCTTATTCCAGAATCACATTCGGCACAGCATTGGTACTGATACTGGATTAGGTATTCAATACCGGCCGCCGCTGACAGAGAATATTGTGATCACGGCAGGAGTATCGGATTTAGTTCCGGGCGCAGGGTTTCAAGACATCTACAACAAGCGAGTGTTGATTTCCGGATTTTCAACGATCAAGCTGACGTTCTGAGCTGAGTTATGCTGCATTTTTCTTGGCGACGACTGGGGCAAGTGCTGGCAGCAGTGGCATTTGTCTGCGTAGTCTTGGCTGTGTTCGGCCCTCCGAGTAGGACGGCTGCGTCAGAACATGCCGTGGAACTATCCCCGCAAGCTGGTGCAGAACAAAATTCGCCTGGACTTGGAGACTCGCTCGAAGAGGCGCAACAGAGATCGGCTGGTTGCATCACTTGCCACAACCCCATGGACAGCCCGACGATGCACACTCGGGGGACCGTTCGACTGGGGTGCACCGACTGTCATGGAGGAAATGCCCAGACTGCGCTGCCTCCCGGTGTAGCGCAAGGCTCGCCGCAGTATCAGGAGATTACCCGGCAGGCGCATCCGCGGCCTCGCTTTGCCAGCAATGCCGATAGTTCGGCGAATCCGGTTCGTGCCTACACCAATTGGCTGAAAGAGGACGCGGAGTACATCAAGTTTGTGAACCCTGGCGACCTGCGGGTTGCCGAGCAAACCTGCGGCCGCTCGGGATGCCACACCGCCGAAGTCCAGCGCGTGCGTACCAGCATGATGACTCACGGCGCCATGCTGTGGAGCGCTGCACTCTACAACAACGGGGCTGTCCCGTTTAAGAATCCGCATTTCGGTGAGAGTTATGCTCCCGACGGTACTCCTCAAAGGCTGCAAACTTTCCCTCCGCCGACGGCGGAGGAAACCCGCGTGAAGGGCGTGCTGCCGTATCTGGAGCCGATTCAGCGATGGGAAGTTTCTCAGCCCGGCAATGTTTTGCGAAGTTTTGAGCGCGGTGGCGAGAAGAAGCCTGAAGTAGGAATCCCGAGCCTCGAAGAAGAGCCGGGAAAACCAGACGTGAAGCTTGGCGAGCGCGGCTTCGGGACTTTGCTGCGCACCGACCCCACTGTTCTTGGTTTGCAGAAGACGCGACTGCTCGATCCGTTACTGTCATTTCCAGGAACGAATGATCAGCCCGGCGACTACCGGGCCAGCGGTTGCAGCGCCTGTCATGTGATCTACGCCAACGATCGCTCGGCGGAACATTCGGGACACTATGCTGTCGGCGGCAACCTGGGGCAAACTGCGACGCTCGATCCAACCATCCCGAAGAACGAATCCGGACATCCCCTCAAACATGAATTCACACGATCCATCCCATCGAGCCAATGCATTGTTTGCCACATTCATCCTGGCACCAACATGGTAGCGACTTATTTTGGCTACACGTGGTGGGACAACGAGGTTGATGGCGACAAGATGTATCCGAAGGAGCAGCGGCATCCCAGTGCGGCGGAACAGCAGCAGGTCCAGAAACGCGACCCGGAACGGGCTGCCATTCGCGGCAACTGGGCCGACGTAAATTTCCTGGAGAAGACGGGAACGCCGGAATTCAACAGTGAACTCAAGAACACACAGTTCGCCGACTTCCATAGTCATGGCTGGATTTTCCGTGCGGTATACGAACATGATCGCAAGGGAAATCTACTGGACGCCGATGGCAAGCAGGTTTCGTTCACTGATCCCGACAAGTTTAAGAAAGCCGTCCATTTGAAAGACATTCACCTGGAAAAAGGCATGCATTGCATCGACTGCCACTTTGCCCAGGACAATCACGGCAACGGCAAGTTGTACGGAGAGACGCGAAACGCAATTGAAGTCGATTGCGTAGATTGCCACGGTACTATTCAACAACGCGCCACGCTGCGCACATCAGGAATCGCCGCACCTGCCAACGGAACTGATCTTGCGGGACTTCGCACTCCCTGGGGGACGCGCCGCTTCTATTGGGATGGCGGCAAGCTCTTCCAGCGTTCCATGCTCGAAAAAGACCAGCAGTGGGAAGTGGTGCAAGTGCTCGATTCGATCACTCCGGGCAATTCGCATTACAGCGAGAAATCGCGGCTTGCGAAGACGATTCAGAAAGATGCCGTCACCTGGGGTGATGCCAAGGGCGATCAGTCCCAACTGGCTCACCCGAACAGCGAGATGACTTGCTACGCCTGCCACAGTTCGTGGGCACCAACCTGCTACGGCTGCCATTTGCCGATGGTCGCTAATCAAAAGATGCCCATGCTCCACAACGAAGGTCTGACCACGCGCAATTGGACCTCGTACGACTTCCAGGTCCTGCGGGATGATGTGTTCAGCCTGGCCATCGACGGTACGGTCACCGGACACCGAGTTGCTCCAGTGCGTTCGGCCTGTGCGGTGCTGGTCAGTTCACAAAACAACAATCGCGACTGGATCTACTACCAGCAACAAACCGTTTCCGCCGAGGGCTTCAGCGGACAAGCGTTCAGCACCTTCGTTCCGCACACCGTACGTGCAAAAGAAACCAAGGGCTGCACCGACTGCCACGTTTCGAAAGCCGGCGATAACAATGCATGGCTGACCCAGCTGCTGCTTCTTGGCACGAATTACATGAATTTCATGGGCCGCTATATCTACGTGGCCACGGGCACAAAAGGATACGAAGCGGTCGCAGTCACCGAACATGATGAACCTCCCGCCGTCATTGGCAGCGATCTGCAAAGGCTGGCGTATCCGGACAATTACAAGAATCACCTGAGCAATCACAGTGAGTTGAAGGAAGCTTACGGACATGCCGGATCGGAAGTGTTGGACGTGCAGGCTCGCGGCGAATATTTGTACGCCGCCATGGGCAGGCGAGGGCTACGCGTCTACGATATTGCCAACATCGACGACAAAGACATTTCTCAGCGCACCATTACGGCACCGGTGTCTCCGCTCGGCCAGCGTTTCTACGTTCCCACCAAGTTCGCGGCGGCGGTAGCCACGCCCACGACTTTGGCCGTCGATCCCTTGCGCACTCACCGCCCGGAAAATGAAGAACAGTCGATTCACCTGATGTATGGCTTCCTTTACGTGGCGGACAAAGTGGAAGGCCTGGTTGTGATCGGCGATCCCAACCTGAAGAGCCGGAGTCCGGGCGTGGGTACGCTGCTCAATGGCGATCCGAACGACAATTTCCTGAAACGTGCGCTGGCTTTCAATCCCAACAGCGCCCTGAACGGGGCGCGCAGAATCACCATCGTCGGAACCTACGCGTACATTCTTTGCGATGCCGGCTTGGCTGTGGTGAACCTGAACAACCCGCTCAAACCGGAATTGGTGGCGCAGATCGGCGCGCCTTATCTGATTGAACCGCACGGAATCGCGGTGCAGTTCCGTTACGCTTTTATCGTTGACCGTGAGGGATTGAAGGTGTTCGACATCACTCACCTCGATCATCCTGTGCCGGTTGACGGCGCCAAGGTTCAGATCGAAGACGCCCGCAACATTTACGTGGCTCGCACTTACGCTTACGTTTCCGCCGGCAAGCAGGGCGTGGCTATCGTGGACATCGAGCATCCCGAACAGCCTAAGCTTGACCAAATCTTCAATGCGAATGGCGTCATGAATGACGTGAACGACGTGAAGATGGGCATGGTGTCATCGGAACTGTTCGCCTATGTGGCTGACGGCAAGAACGGGCTGCGTGTCGTTCAGTTGTTTTCTCCTACAGATAATCCCAACTTCGCCGGATTCAGCCCGCGTCCGACTCCGAAATTGATTGCCAGCCGCCACACCGCAGGCCCGGCGCTGGCGATTTCAAAAGGCACGGACCGTGATCGCGGTGTCGATGAAAGCGGGAACCAGATAGCGGTGCTCGGGCGGCGCGGGGCGCGTCCGTTCAATCAGCAGGAGCTACAGCATATGTATCTTCGCAACGGGCAGGTGTATACGGTTAGTGATGATCCTCCGGGGAAGGCGCACTAACGCACGACAGATACTCTCACGCCTTATTGACAACTGCTGACACCGTCACAGATACTGCAACCTGCGCATGTAGGATGCAACGGCACGACGCCGAAGGGCAATGCCCACCTACGATCTCATCGTGGAGGCCCACATGCCCAATCTAGAGAACCTCAAAAAGCAAGCTAAGCTCATATTGCGGTGGCATCGCGAGCGCCACTATCCAGTCGCCGCACAAATCCGCGAGCAGTTGCCTCGTTTCCTGAATATGTCCGACTCCGAGATTCTTACGGCGAGCTTTAAGCTCAGCGATGCGCAAGAACTGGTCGCAAGACAGCAAGGCTTCGATAGTTGGCAAGCCCTGAAAACCGGGCTTTCGAAAACGCCACTCAAGGTGAAGTCGTCGCCATCCAAAGCAGCGCCATCGAAAGCAACGATTGTCGGTGCAGAGCCGCAACTGCTCGTCACTGATATCCAGAGATCATGTGAATTTTTCCGTGAGAAGTTAGGCTTTTCGCTTGTATTCAGTTACGGCAAACCTCCCTACTATGCGCAGGTGGGTCGCGACGCGGCGCGTCTCAATCTAAGGTGTGTCGAGCGACCAGTAATCGAGTCGACGATCCGCGATCGGGAGGAACTGTTGTCAGTATCTATGACCCTCGCTACAGCGGACGAGATCAAGCTGCTGTTTCTTGAGTTTCAGTCCGCTGGTGTTGCCTTTCACCAGACCCTGAAAAAGCAGCCTTGGGGCGCCAAGAATTTCGTGGTCAAGGATCCGGATGGGAATCTGCTGCTGTTTGCTGGACCGGCAAACTAACACTAAATGCAGGGCGAACCGCGGCCCTCACGCCCTAATGCTGAGGATAGTGTAGACGTCTGTTTACAACAGTTGACTCATCCGCGCACAATTGCGTGTATGAATCAGGAAAAAGCAGAGCACGGCCAGCGGCAACAGTGATGCGAAACTGGCGTATACACGCAGTCATCGTGGCTTGGTGCCTCGTAGCAGTCTCAACGGAGCACCGTTTCCCCGGTTGGAGCGGTGCGATTGCGGTTGGAGGAGCGGTCCCAGCCCTTATTGTTTATTCAACGTCGAAGGCTTGGCGCGAAGTTTGGTATTGGGTCTCAATTGCACTTTTCGCGTTGCTCCAAGTTCCATTGATGATTCATGTGCAGCCGTTGATTGTTAGGTTTAAATTATCGTTTCTGTTCCCCTTCGCATTTGCTGACTACTTCGCGGTGGTAATGATCATGCAGTGCATTGCTTTGGTCTTCTCCAAGGTTTATGCGAGGAGTTTGCCAAGGCGCTAGTTGGCGTAACATCACCATTTCACTCATTGACCGCATCATGACAGGAGGACTGGCTGGCTTCTAACGAAGATTTCGATCTCATCGTAATCGGCTGCGGCCCTGCCGGGGAAAAGGCGGGCGCGCAAGCTGCTTACTTTGACAAACGCGTCGTCGTCATCGAGTCCGCCGAGCATGTGGGCGGAAGCTGCATCAATACCGGCACTGTCCCCAGCAAGACACTTCGCGAATCCGCGCTTTACTTTTCTGGCCTCAAGCAGCGCGGTCTCTACGGCATCGATTATTCACTCAAAGACAATCTCACCATCGGCGATTTCATGCACCATGAGCGAGAAGTGGTTGAGAGGGAACGCGAGCGCATCCTGAAGAATCTCGCGCTGCATCACATCGAACTCGTCCGTGGCCGGGCGTCTTTCGAAGATGCCCACACTGTCTCCGTTTCCGGCCCGGATGGCATTCGCCGATTGCACGGCGATGTGATTCTGATCTCCACCGGAAGCAAGCCGCACCGTCCAGCGGAAATAGCTTTCGACGACGTCCGGGTTTTTGATTCCGACACCTTCTTGCAGATGGATCACATCCCGCAAAGCCTGGCGGTGATCGGCGGCGGCGTGATTGGCTGCGAATACGCGTCGATCTTCGTCGCGCTCGGGGTGCAGGTCACGCTGGTCGATGGTCGCAACCGCCTGCTTCCCTTCCTCGATGCGGAGATTTCCGAAAGACTCCGCGTGCGGCTCGCCGCGCTGGGAATGCAGTTCTGGTTCAACGAACGGCCCGTGACGGTACAAACCGATGCCTCGGGCGTGCAGTTAGCCATGAAAAGCGGCAAGACGCTGCAAACCGAAGCTGTGCTGTTCGCTGCAGGGCGCCGCGCGGCCGTAGACGGCTTGTCTCTCGATAAGGCGGGTCTGGCCATCAACGACCGCGGATATATTTCCGTCGACGAGCATTACCGCACCGCGGTACCCCACATCTACGCCGCCGGTGACGTCATCGGATTTCCCGCGCTGGCTTCGACATCGATGGAACAAGGACGCGTAGCCGTTTGCCATGCCTTCGGCTTCAAGTACAAGCAGCGTGTCGCCTCGATGCTGCCTATGGGGATTTACACCATTCCCGAGATTTCTGGCGCAGGCGAGACGGAAGAATCGTGCAAAGAGAAGAAGATCGATTACTGTGTCGGTCGCGCTCTCTATGCCAATAACGCCCGCGGCCACATCATCGGAGACACCGCAGGAATGCTCAAGCTTATCTTCGCGCGCGCCGACAAGAGACTACTGGGAGTGAGTATCATCGGCGAGAGCGCTACCGAGCTGATTCACATCGGAATGATGGTTCTCGACCACAACCTGACCATCGACGAGTTTATCGAACAAGTCTTTAACTATCCCACTCTCAGCGAGACCTATAAATACGCCGCGTATGAGGGCTTGGGCAATCTGGCCGGTCACAAGATGCGCGAAGGCTAGCCGGTTGGAATTGCTGATGGAACCGGCCCGCTGCCATGCTCGTATAAACAGATCAAGGGGCATGCATGCAGACTTTAAAAATCTCTTTCATAGCGAGCCTGATCGGAACCGCAGCCGGCTTCTGGGCTTGGAAACTTGATTTGACGAAGATGTTCTGGCCCGCGCATCCCCAGCTTGCAGGCTTGTTTCTGACCATCCTTATCACAGTTGCGGTACAACTGAGCTGGCCTAAGGACAAATCGAAAGCGTAGCCAACTACGATCCGTGCCGCCGCGCTCTCCTGATGGACCCAGCCTCCGTTGCCATCGGCGGCGTATAATCTGCGTAGTTAATTTCTGCAAGGTGGATCATTCATGGCTTCAGACAACGGCACTTCTGCGAACGGTAACGGGCACAGCGTTCCTCCGCCTCGGGTTGAATGGATCGCGCAGCGCAAGGCGCAGAACACCGACGGCAACTTTTCCCAGATGCACTACGCACGCGAGGGCATCATTACGCAGGAGATGGAGTACATCGCAGCGCGCGAGAAGCTTTCCGACGAACTGGTGCGTGACGAGGTCGCCTGCGGGCGGATGATTATTCCCGCCAACATCAACCATCCTGAATTGGAGCCGATGTGCATCGGGGTGGCATCGCTGTGCAAGATCAACTCCAATATTGGCAATTCGGCGGTGACTTCCAACATCGACGAGGAACTCAAAAAGCTGCACACGTCGGTGCACTATGGCGCCGACACGGTGATGGACCTTTCCACCGGAGGCAACATTCATGAGATTCGCGAAGCCATTCTGCGGCATTCGCCCGTGCCCATTGGCACCGTGCCGATATACGAAGCGATCTCGCGAGTGAAACGGATTGAAGACCTGACCGCGAGCGTGATGCTTGAAGTCATCGAAGAGCAAGCCGAGCAGGGCGTGGACTACATGACCATCCATGCCGGCGTGCTGATTCAGTATCTACCGATGGTTTCGAAGCGCATCACCGGCATCGTGAGCCGTGGCGGAGCAATCCTGGCGCAGTGGATGGCGCATCATCATAAGCAGAATTTCCTGTACGAGTGCTTCGATGACATCTGCAAGATCTTCGCCAAGCATGACGTAAGCTTTTCTCTTGGTGACGGTCTGCGTCCCGGCTGCATCGCTGATGCCAGTGACGAAGCACAATTTGCGGAACTGAAAACCCTCGGCGAGTTAACCAAGAAAGCCTGGGCGCATGACGTGCAAGTCATGATCGAAGGCCCTGGCCACGTACCGCTCGACAAGATTAAGGAGCAGGTAGATAAAGAAAAGGAACTTTGCTACGAAGCGCCGTTCTACACGCTGGGGCCGCTGGTGACCGACATCGCACCCGGCTACGATCACATTACGTCGGCGATAGGCGCTGCCATGATCGGCTGGCACGGCGCGGCCATGCTCTGCTATGTGACTCCCAAAGAGCATCTGGGCTTGCCCAATGAAAAAGACGTGAAGGACGGCATTATCGCCTACAAGATTGCCGCCCACGCCGCCGACCTGGCGCGACATCGGCCAGGCGCACAGGACCGCGACAATGCCTTAAGCTTCGCCCGCTACAAATTCGATTGGGAGAAGCAGTTCGCGCTTTCACTCGACCCCGAGACCGCGCGCTCCATGCACGACGAGACTCTGCCCGACGACTACTACAAAGAAGCGGCCTTCTGCTCCATGTGCGGCCCGAAATTCTGTTCCATGAACTATTCGAGCAAGGTTGATGAATACAACAAGCAGGTGCATGGGTTGGAGAAGAAAGACTATTCGGAATTGGTGGAGAAGTTGGTGAAGATCGGGTAGGCTCTGCCCCGGGGCGGACCAATGCAATCACGGCTCGGCCTCCTGACTCGTATCTCGCTTCAATGAAGCTACCTCTCCTGTATCACCGCCTCCACTCTCGCCTCCAGGTCCAGACGAACTTGCATCAAATAAGCCTTTTCCAGTAGGGAGACTTGTGTCTCCTTGTGTCTGGGTACGGGCGGTAAGTGAAGCAAGCGGATTAGTGCTGTAATTCCAGTAAGTCTTTGAATCTCTTCGAACATCGGTGCAGATTACTGCCTTCTGGGGTGGCTAGGCTGTGATGTTCATCACACCAGTCTGGACTTGAAGCTGTGGAGGACTGGACGTGTGCGGCCTTTTCCAGGATGGAACATCCGCCTCTACTGAGTGCGGCTTTTTCGTTGACCCTACCATACCGCAGGAATATAATCTGCTCCGCGGATTGAGTAATGACTTTGTTCAGAACTTAGTCTGCTTGCAGTTTCTCTCCTGCAGTAAGATTTGCGCCCCGGGGCTTCAGACTTTCATCCGCAGGCGGTTCCCATGAAGGGTTCTGTCGCAAGAATAAAGTCGGTCAACCGCGCGCCGTCCCCGGTTCGCCAAGTTGAGCTATATCCGGTTGTCGGCATTGGAGCCTCTGCGGGAGGCCTGGAAGCCTTCACTGAGTTGCTGCGTGGGCTGCCACAGAAGACCGGCATGGCTTTTGTGCTGGTGCAGCATCTTGATCCCAGCCATTCCAGCGATCTGCGAGAAATCCTGTCGCGGATCACCAAGATTCCGGTGCAGCAGGTGACCGACGGCGTTGCCGTCCGGCCCGATAACATTTATGTGATCCCGCCCAATACCAGCATAGCCATGAAGAATGGCGTGTTGCGGCTGGCGGCGCGGGTGCTCACTCGCGGACAGCACATGCCCATTGACCATTTTCTGCGCTCTCTGGCAGAAGATCGTGGTACCCGAGCCATCAGCGTGATTCTCTCGGGCACGGCATCTGATGGAACCGAAGGGTCGCGGGCTATCAAGGCCGCCGGGGGCATCACTTTTGCCCAGGAAGAGAAATCGGCCAAGTACTCCAGCATGCCTCATAGCGCGGTCGCGGCGGGCTGCGTGGACTTCATTCTGCCGCCCGCCGGAATCTCAAAAGAACTCATCCGAGTAGCACAGCATCCTTATCTGGCGCCGACTTCGGCGGTGAAATCGGACCTGGCGATCTTAGCTGGCGGCCAGATGGAAGTTCTGCTGACACTGCTCCGTGAAGCCATTGGAGTCGACTTCACCCACTACAAGCAGACCACCTTACGGCGCCGCATTGAGCGCCGCATGGTCCTGCACAAACTGGAGAAGCTGAAAGACTATGTGCGCTATGTTCGCAATACTCCGGGGGAAGTCGAGGAGTTATACCAGGACATTCTGATCCATGTGACTGGATTCTTCCGCGATCCAGAAGCCTTCGAGGCGTTGCGTAAGCACGTTTTGCCAACTTTGTTCCGGGACAACACAAAGGGCGGCACGGTGAGGATTTGGGTCCCCGGCTGCTCAACCGGCGAAGAGGCTTATTCGCTGGCGATGGCCATGCTGGAATACCTGTGGCTGGAAACCACGAAGACCGCAAAGCCCGGTCTGGGCACCACTCCATTTCAGATCTTCGCTACCGACATAAGCGACGGCTCTCTTGACCGAGCCCGGGCCGGTCTATATTCCGAGGCTTTGGTCGCAGGCGTCTCCGCGGAGCGCCTGCGGCGGTTCTTCATGAGGATCGACGGGGGATATCAAATTGTTAAACCAGTACGAGAGATGTGCATTTTTGCCAAGCAGAATATCGCCAAAGATCCTCCTTTCTCTAATCTCGACTTGGTTAGTTGCCGCAATCTTCTGATTTACCTGGGCCCGTTGCTACAGAAACGCGTGGTTCCGACTTTGCACTATGCTCTCAAACCCGGCGGCTTTCTGTTGCTCGGCGGGGCCGAAAGCCTGGGGACATTTTCGGAATACTTCGTGCCGCTGGACAAGAAAAACCGGATTTACCAGAAGAGGAATTCGACGGTGCGTCTGCCGACTAACTTCAGCTCTCCTGAACCAGCGCTCCGCCGGAGTGCCGAAGCCAAACCCACGCGCGAGGGATCGTCCGCTTCAACGGTTGAAAAGGAACTGGACCGGGTGTTACTCAAGCGCTTTGTGCCCGCCAGCATCGTGGTCAACGAAGAGATGGAAATTGTGCACTTCCGTGGAAAGACAGGCCTTTACCTGGAGCCGGCGATCGGCCAGCCTAGCTTCAGCCTTGCCAAGATGGCGCGCGAGGGCTTGCTGGTAGATCTTCGCGCCGCCTTGACTAAAGCCAGGAAGGGAAATATCGCTGTGCGTAGGACAGGGGTGCGGGTTCGGTCCAACGGGCACACACGTGAAATAACTTTGGAAGTTAGTCCGTTACGCAGACAAAGCGCGGGGGACCGTTGCTACGTGATCGTCTTTCAGGAAGCGTCTCCTGCTCGCTCCAAAGGGGCTCAGGAAAAACCGAAGGGTTCTAAAACAAAGACTGGCATTTCCCGGGAGAACGGGCGCCTGAAGCGCGAACTGGCCGAGACCCAGGAACAGTTTCAAACGCTGATCGAGGAGCATGAGACGGTCAGCGAGGAATTCAAGTCGGCCAACGAAGAAGTGCTTTCCGCCAACGAGGAACTGCAAAGCACCAACGAAGAACTGGAGACTGCCAAGGAAGAGCTACAGTCCAGCAATGAAGAACTCACTACTCTCAACGAAGAACTGCAAAGCCGAAATTCAGAATTGACCGCGGTCAATAACGACCTGCTAAATGTGTTGGGCAACGTGACCATCCCGGTGGTGATTGTGGGACAAGATCTGCACATCCGCCGCTTTACCACTCCGGCACAAAAGCTGCTGAACCTGCTGCCCAGTGATGTGGGACGCCGCTTGAGCGACATACGCCCGAACCTGGATGTGGAAGACCTGGGGCAAATCGCGGGCGAAAGCATCGAGAATGTCACCACCGTGGAACGGGAAGTACGAGAGACCGGGACCGGGACATGGCACCTGCTCCGCGTGCGTCCGTACAAGACTTGGGACAGCAAGATTGACGGTGCCGTGATCAGTTTCCAGGACATTGACGTCATGAAGCGCAGCCTCGACCAGATGCACGAGCATGCGGATGCCCTTATAGAGACTGCCCGCGAAGCCATCCTGATCCTGAACCACAAGCTGCAAGTGATCAGCGCCAACCTGACCTTCTACCGGGATTTTGAGGTCGCACGCGAAGAAACGCAAGATCGCCCGATCTATGAGTTAGGCAACGGGCAATGGAATATCCCCAAGCTGCGCGAGTTACTGGAAAACATTCTGCCGAACAATGGGCGCGTGGAGGATTTCGAAGTCAGCCACAATTTTCCGCATCTCGGAACACGCAGGATGATGCTCAATGCCCGCCGCATCGAGCCCCAACTCGGGCAGAAGTTGATTTTGCTTTATCTCGAGGATGTAACGGAAAAAGGATCCACGTAGCGCTGTCTAGCCCAGCACGTCGCTAATCTCCTCTTTGATCTTGTCCGAGGCGGCGATGCCAATGAATTCTCCCAACGCGCGATAACTTTCGAATTGCAGCTCATCGAACCACTGATCCGCCGTGCTCTGGTGCGGAAAGGTTATGTGTTTGTCGTAATACTGCCAGACGTCATCGGGCAGCCGGTTCTCTTTTTGGCGTATGGTTTCGCTGCCGGTTGGAGTCTTTGGCCGTATCGGCATGCTGGCCTTAACATAAATGAACTTCCCACGGTCTTTGGGGTCTTGAGGGTTGTAGAAGATATCTCCCACCACAAAGTTGTGTTCGCTTTCGCGCCCGTCATCCGCTGGACGAATCTGCCGGAAATCGATGACGATTTCCGCCCCCAGATCGGTGCGCGCCTTCTCCATCAGGTCGACGAGATTTTGGCATTGGTATTGATCGTCACAGTCGGCATCGCAAGCCACAATCAGCTTGCAATGCCGCCGCAGCAGCTCGTATACAGCCAGATTTTCGAAGTGGCCCCCGTCGGAGAGATACACGTAGCTCTTCTTCTGGTCGCTCTGCGCGATCAGTTCGGAAAACAAGTAGCCCAAACCCAGCTTGGGGCCGGGGCTTTGCCATTTGCTGCGATAGCGCGGATTTCCCATCCACCATCCCAGACGTACATCGAACAGGGTCATAAATAGACCGGTTGCCGCCGACGTGTAATACCCCATATTGGGGCTGGCCGCAGCGCCGGAGATGGCCATGGCTGTTCCTAGCGAAATACCACCCTCCGTTTCTACCTTGGCGATAGCTTTTTCTGTCCGGCCTGTCGCGGTGGGAGAGTAAGTGGGCACAAAGGTTTTGCCATCCAGATTCGCTCTTTCATACCAGGATACCCCACCTCTCGGCGCATTCACCTCATACCCGCAGTAGAGTGGAGTAAAGATGAAAGACTTGGCCCGCCGCGTGGCATAACCGAGTTCCTGACCGGAGGTAATGTTCAATGCGGCATTCAGAATCGGATACGGCCCGGGATAACCCTCTCCAAATTCTTTCAGATCCACGTCGTCAGCCGGATCGAAGCCGGTAAACGCCTGGGGCCTTCTGTCTGAATTCGAAGCTCCCAGATAGCAACGCACCAGGCGGTTGCGATAAAAATGGTGCAGCGAGAAATCGTTAACGTCCACCCGCCAGGACAGTCCTATCGATGAACCCAGCAGGATGAGCATGCCGAGCAACAGACGCCACCCGTGTTCGTGATATTGCACCCGCCAGTACAGTTCACACAATGAGCTCCAGTCCGGACTGGGAACAGGAGTTGCGGTCGCGGCGCCGCAACAAGAAGACCACGTTTTGCTGGAATGCCACAGTTTCGCTGTATCGTCGCCATCGAAATACGCGCCGACGCCGATGTGGACCGCCGTCGACAGCAGCAGCAATAGTCCCGCTGCAAATACGTAGGGCGCTGCTTTGGCAATTGCGTTCAACAATTGCGGTGATCGAAGCACACGCGCAACCAGGCTTTTGGTTCCGCCCGAGTCAGTCTTAGGGTCCGCATCCTTCGAATTCTTGTCCTTCGCGGTCTGACCAGTGACCTTGGCGCTCTTGGCCGCTTGGACGCCTAGGTAATTGTGAGCGAGCCACAGCACAGCCGCACTGATCGACCAGTTCCCCATTTTGAAAAGCGCCCAACGCACGAGCAGAGGCCCGAACGCACAAATGCCCGCTACCGCCAGCCACGCCAATGTAACCAGCATCATGTACCCGCCCAGGCGGGCCCACCATTCCCGAACCAGGTCGCGGCAGCCGCGGCCCGTAAGCCCTAAATGCAGGGCGCCAACGGCAAGCAAGCACAACATTACGGCACCCGGGCCCAAAACCAGGACCACCCAATTCACTGCGCCACATCCTGGGACAGCGGTGCACAGACGCGGTTTGGAAAGTAGTCCCTCGTACACCCACAAAAGCGCGCCTCCCACCAACCCCGCGATCGGCGAGAAGATTAGCAGCGCGGAAATAGAAACGTCCCGCCCCGGCGCGGACGATTCTCGTCGCTCCTGCTGACGGCGCCACGCAAACGCAGCCACCGTTCCCCAGGCCATAAAGTAAAATAGGGCTCCCGCCACCAGCCACATCCAAAGCGGATATTCTTCCAGCTCTTGGCAGCGCCACAAGCCGGTGTTGAGCACGATACAGGCCATCAGATACGGAAGCATTACGCTGGAAGTGACTTTTATCCTGCGGAAGAGCGTGGGCTTGTGAATGTCGCGGAAGGCAACTCGGTTGGCGATATTATGCGCCATGGAAACCGCGGCGCCGAACATCAGAGCAGCGCCGCCAATCAACAGTTCCAAGCCGTAATCTCGCGATTTAGCCAGCAACAAAAGCAAGCTCTGGAAAAAGGCGAAAACTCCGAGAAAGAACAAGCCTAGGATGGTCTGATTCAGAAAAGCGTTTCGCGTCCAAGTCCCGATCATGGCCCAGGTGTCCCCTGAGATCATTCCAGAATTCGGGGTCAAGTAGTTGCTGTACATGCGGAGCCAATGCAGGAACGAGCGCTCCCGGCGCAGATAGGGTTTGTATTCTTCGGGCCGGAGCGCGGCCTCGAGGTCGGCAAAGGTTTTTTCCGGCTGAGTTTTGAGGTACCGCTTGGTCACCGCTGCCAGCCAGCTACCGATGTAACCGCCGCCCGACACCGTCGAGAGATAGTCGAACTTGCGCAGCAGCTGATTCCGCGCCAGGCCTTGCAAAATTCCGAGATTAAACGTCGCACTGCGAATTCCGCCGCCGGAGAAGGCCAGACCGATGAGGGAGTCTTTTGTTTTCTCATCCGGCACGCCTCTGGCTCGCCGGGCGAGGTTGATTTGATCGATTTCTTTATGTAGTACGTCCGCGAAGGTGACCGGGCAATCGGCAGGTCGAACGTCTAACGGTTGGCTGCAGGGGTCGTCGTTAATCCCGGGCATAGGAAGGCCCTTTCACCCCCAAGTGAATTAGCGGGAAAGTTAAACACAGCGGCGGCAAAAGTCAATAGCTAGTGGGAGAAACCAGCCACGCCGTCCCACGCCAGTTGAACCGCGATTGCCAGGAGCAGGAATCCGAAGATTCTATTGATTGCACCCACAGCGCCAGGTCCCAGGCGTTTGACCAACGGCCCTCCGAGACATAAGAACAAATAAACCACGAGGCCCAAGGCAACGATGCCGATTACCATCCCGAGATAAGCAGTCATGCTATCTGCGTCCGCCGCGAGTCCCATGACTACGCCAATGGAACCCGGCCCGGAAAGCATCGGCATGGCCATGGGCGTCAAAGAAATGTCTGCTTTGGTCGCGGCCTCATCAGTCTCTGCGGCGGTCATGCGCCCGTTCCCCGTCACCATGCCCCAGGCGGTATTGGCCACGATGAGACCTCCGGCAATCTTCAGCACGGGCAGGGAAATTCCAAAGAAGATCAGCACGAAGCGTCCAAAGAAAAGGAAGACCACAAGAATTGCGATTACGTAAACCGCGGTCTTAAGGGCTGTGCGCTGGCGTTCGGCATCCGGCAAGCTTGAGGTCAGCGAGAAGAACAATGGAACCCCTCCAAAGGGATTGACGATGGGAAACAAGGCGAGGAAGGTGGCGACGGCTGCCGAAGGCAGATCGTGCAAAACTTGCGCCAGTGCGGGGGCTGCCGTCATGCAGAGTTAGATTACCATCTGCATCAGCAATCGCTCATCGGTCCAGAACAAGCAGAGTTAGCGCTATCGGCCTTCAAGTTCGCTGGCGGCACGATCCAGTGCCGCAGCCAGCGCCGCGATCTGCTGGCGCACCTGCTCAGCATCGTGCCGGTCTATGGCCTCATTGATTCCAGGAATTACCACCGCCGCATAACCTGTATAACGCCCGGGAGCATACACGGCGTGGCGGAACCACGAACGCTGGGGCAAGCCTTCAGGAACCAGCAAGCCGCGCTCGGCGGCACGTAACTCCAGGTTGAGTTTGTCGGGATCGTCGGCAGGCTTCGCTTGTTTCTCGAGCATTTTTGCGCCAGCCTGCTCGAAGCGCCGTGCTGCCTTTACGGCATCGAGGAAAATCACCTGCTCAGCGCCGAACTCGGTATCAGCTTTCTTCCGCGCAGCCTCGATATATGCACTCACTTCCTTGCCATATTCTTCGTAGTCGTAGGGCAACACATCGGCATCGGCCATGCGCAAGACTTCGATGCCGAACACGCGTGCCATTTCCTGCTCGTACAGGAAATCGGGATCGGCGAAACGCTTGAACCAGTTGAAATTGTCGAAGGCGGAGTGATACACGCCGTACGGGCCATTTGACGTGATGTCCGTCGAAGGCACCCCCAGATGTTGCAGGAAGACAGTGTAGTCGGAGCCGCTACCCAAGTCCCCGACGGGGACATCCACATTGCCCTGCGCTGCTGGCGTTCGCCTGCTGTCCCCGATGGCATCGGTGGGCGACGGGCCGGATTGCGCTCCTGGCTGCGATGCCTTTTTCCAAACGTCGTACACCGTGCCACCCTTCGGACTGGGCACAGCTTTGGTTACGTCGGACAGAAACTTCTTTAGGCTGGGAACCGACGAAGCTCCAAAGGCCGCGCCTGATACTGCCACGTCCATATTGAAATACGCGACTGCATTGGCCAGTTCGGTCTCATGTTGTTCTCCCCATTCCGTCGAGCCGACGAGTCCTTCTTCTTCGGCGTCCCAGCTTCCGAAAACGATGGTTCGCTTGGGCTTCCATCCTGACTTCAGAAGTTCGCCCAATCCGTGCACTGTTTCCAGCATGGCCGCTGTGCCACTGTTGGGATCGACGGCGCCGTAGACCCAGGCATCGCGATGATTCCCGGCAACAACCCATGTATCCGGCGAACCTTTGTCTGATGCCTGGCCGCGCACCCGGCCGATCACGTCCCAGATGGTACGGAATTGGTAATCCTGCTTAAGGTGCATCTTCACTTTCACCGGGCCGGGACCTACGTGATAGGTGAAGGGTAATGCACCTTGCCATTCGCGCGGCGAATCTGGACCGGTGAGATGTTCGAGGATCGGCCACGCGTCTCCATAAGATAGCGGCGTGGTTGGAATCCTTGGCAACTGTGCTGATTGTTGTGGAGGCGTGCGCTTGGAGTCGGGAAGCGAAGGCACGGAAGCGATTCCAGGCGTGGTTGGATCACCGGGAAACTCGAACATAAATCCAACCGATCCTCGTTGTACGCCGGTTGTCGGACGCCAGGGGCCGTCGGGATACTTATCACCTCGGCGCCAACCGTCATCGGCAGGATCGGAATAAATGATGAGTCCGGCCGCGCCGTGCTCTTGCGCGACTAGCGCTTTCACTCCGCGGAAGTTCTGCCCGTAGCGCGCCAGCACGATCTTGCCCCGTACGTCTACTTTGAGTTGTTCCAGTTTCTTGAAGTCCTCGGGCGTGCCGTAATTGGCATACACCACTTCGGCCTCAACATCACCTGATGGCGACATGCCGTTGAATGGCATTACCACGCGGGGATCGTCTGGCAGAGGGTCGCCATCCACGTGCTCCCGGGTCGGGCCATGCATCTGAACGCCAGCGGGCGCGGTTACATCCACACTGATTTCGGACGGATAGTTGATCCAAACGCGGTATTCGACAATCTCGGTTTCGAGGCCAGCCACGCGGAACTTTTGTGCGACATAGTCGGCGGTGGCTTTGTCTTCTGGAGTCCCTGCCATGTGTGGCGCCTGAGTCAGCGTATGCAGATGCTGTTCGGCGAGTTTGGGATCGGGAACCGCGAGAAAACGGCTTTCGACAGCCGTTTCGGCAGCGGAATCCTGGAATCCGAAAATCGTGGAAGGCGAAGAGGGCTTCGAGCCTTTGGCGTCGCCGAATTCAAAAGAGGCGGTGAACAAAACAAAGAGGAACAGAACAACTGCCGTTCGAACTTTCATCAGGCTCCGGCGGTTCCGGTTTGAATCACTTTTCCGACACCGCAATCAGATAGAGATTCATAGTAGCAAACCCGAGGGTGGAAACCCGCGTCAGCGAAAACTTTTAGAATAGATGCATGGCTGCGCAAGATTCTACCGCTCGCTTTTCCTCCCGCGTCGAAAAGTATGTGCGTTACCGTCCCAGCTATCCGAAGGAGGTTCTGGACCTGCTTCGGAGCCAATGTGGACTAACTTCGGACTCGGTAATCGCCGATGTCGCGTCAGGTACGGGAATCTTTACGCGCTTGCTGCTGGAAAATGGCAATCGAGTTTTCGGCGTGGAACCGAATCCGGAGATGCGGCGCGCGGGAGAAGAATATCTGGCTTCGTTTGAGCGCTTCACAAGTGTCGATGGTACTGCGGAGGCGACCAAACTCGGTGATCGCAGCATGGACATTGTCGCCGCGGCCCAGGCGGCACACTGGTTTGATCGGGTCAAGGCTCGCCGCGAATTCGTCCGGATTCTCAAGCCTGGTGGCTGGGCGGTGTTGATCTGGAATGAACGCGAGACGGATTCGACTCTGTTTCTTCGTGACTATGAGAAGTTGCTGTTGACCTACGGCACCGACTATCAGGAAGTTCGCCACGAGCGCACCACTGACGAGATCGACGGCTTCTTTGCGCCTTCACCGTTTCAATCAGCAGTGCTGGTGATGCGCCAGGATTGCGATTACGACGCGCTCGAAGGTCGATTGTTGTCGTCGTCGTATATACCGAATTCGGGTCATCCCGGGTATGAGGCAATGCTGCTAGAGTTGCGCGAGATATTTGATAAGCACCAAGTGAACGGTCAGGTCGTGCTGGCGTATCTAACCCGCGTTTACTTCGGGCGACTTGCGTAGGCCTCTGTGGCCCCTCTGTGACCTCTGTGGTTTAGGGTTTGCTTTGAAAAGCCTAAACCACAGAGGTCACAGAGGAACACAGAGTAAATCTGATGTAATCAGGACTTCAAATGCCACAGGAAAAAAGCTTTCACATGACACCCGACGAGTTCCGCCGCCATGGACACGCGATGGTGGACTGGATCGCCGATTACCACACGCGAATCGAATCTTACCCGGTGTTGTCGCGGGCAAAACCCGGCGAGATTCGCGCTTCATTGCCTGCGCATCCACCAACACGGGGCGAGAGTTTCGACGCCATTCTCGGCGACATCGAAAAACTCATCGTTCCAGGAATCACTCACTGGCAGTCGCCAAATTTCTTCGCCTTCTTCAATTCGAACACCTCGGGGCCGTCCATCCTTGGGGAGCTGCTTTCGTCGGGCCTCGGTGTGCAAGGCATGCTCTGGGCCACCAGTCCGGCCTGCACGGAACTGGAGACGCACGTTCTCGACTGGCTGGTCGGAATGCTGGGTCTGCCGGAAAGGTTTCTCTCGACCAACACCGGTGGAGGAGTGATCCAGGACACTGCTTCCAGTGCGTCACTCTGTGCGCTACTCGCCGCCCGCGAACGCGCTACGAACTACGCCAGCAATCGTCGAGGGGCCGACGGAAAGCTTGTGGCCTACACGTCCACGCAGGCTCACTCTTCCATCGAGAAAGACGTCCGAATCGCGGGCATGGGGCTGGACAATCTTCGCCTGATCGACGTCGATGACGATTTCGCCATGCGGCCGGATTTGTTGGAGCGGCAAATCAACGCCGACCGCCGCGCCGGCCTGACCCCCTGCTTTGTTTGCGCAACTATCGGCACCACATCCTCCAATGCGATCGACCCGCTGCCGGAGATCGGCCGCATCTGCCGCGAAAACAAAATATGGTTCCATGTCGATGCTGCCATGTCCGGGACTGCCGCGCTTTGCCAGGAGTTTCGTCACACTCATGCAGGCGTCGAACTCGCCGATAGTTATACGTTCAATCCGCACAAATGGATGTTCACCAATTTCGATTGCAACTGCTTTTATGTGGCTGACCGCAAGGCTCTGATTCAAACCCTGAGCATTCTGCCGGAATATCTTCGCAATCAAGCCACGGAATCGGGCGCGGTTATCGATTATCGTGATTGGCAGGTTCCGTTGGGGCGCCGCTTCCGCGCGTTGAAATTATGGTTCGTGATCCGCCACTACGGGACCGAGGGCTTGCAACACCATGTTCGCCGCCATGTCGAGCTGGCACAACAATTCGCGAGCTGGCTGAAAGCCGACAACCGTTTCGAGCTGGCAGCGCCCGTTCCGCTAAATCTGGTCTGCTTTCGTCACAAAGGTGGGGACGATGTGAATCACGGATTGATGGACCGCTTGAACCGCAGCGGCGATCTCTACCTGACACACACCAAACTGGCGAATCGTACGACGTTGCGCTTGTGCGTTGGCCAGACGAATACCGAAGCGCGCCACGTGGAACGAGCGTGGAAGAGAATTCAAGAAGAAGCTGATAGGGTCGCGTGAGTTCCGCAACTAATGAGTTTGCGGTTTGTCGGGTGATGCGGGAGTCGCCGCCGCTACTGCAGGCTTCACCGCCCCCGCGTTCGCCGGAGCCGCCGGATTCACTCCAAAATCCCACACGTAAGTGTTCATGCCATCGCGGCCGAGCAACTCGACCACGGCATACTCTCCCGGCTCGAGCGCGGCCGTCGGCGTCACTTTGACCCAGCCACCGCTCAATTGCTGACAGGTCGTCGTCACCAGGTTTTGCGTTTGGGTCGCCTTGCCCAGCGGGTTCACCTTGATCACGCCCACAATGCGTTTTCCGTCCTTCAACTTTGCACGCACAATGTGAAAACGGTCCCAGGGTTGCTCCGGCTGTTGGGGCTGCTGTGGTCGCTGGGATGCTTGCGATGCCGCCTTGGAATCTGAAGACCCTTCTTCAAACGAGAGGTTTATAAAGATCGAAGGCACGGTCGTGTGGGCCTGCACGGTGGCATGCACGCCCTGAATTTCAATGGTCTGCTTGCTGCTGCTAATGGGAATGGGAATGATGGCGGCACGAATCATGTTCTGTCCGCGGTTGCGGTTCACCTGCCCGTCGTTCTGCTGTAGTTCCACAAGCTGCGGCTGATTCTGAAAAGTATCCAGCAATAGGAACAAAGCATTTTCCGGGAGGTGCAAATCGGGAGCCACCAGTGGAGTCTTGGCTTCTTCCTGGACACGTTCCGCGGCCAGCTCTTTGTCCACCTCAACGGCTTCGGGACTAGGAGCGCCGGCGGCGCGATCCTGCTCGAACTTCGAGGTAGCCTTCCAATCCACCAGGTCTTCGGGCACTTCCTCCCAATCGTTGCGCTCCGCGCTCAGGTAGCGCACACGATCACCTTTGATCTCCCATCTAGTGGCCAGTTGGTAGGTACCATCTTTGAGGATGAGGCGCTTGGCGAGTTGCTGGGCGGAAGTGGCGGGAGCGAAGGTTACCAGACAACTAGCGAGCGCAAGTATCCAAATCGGTGAGCGAACCAAATCGGTGATACGAAGGCTACTCATCGCCGGCCGCCCTGCGTCGTTCTACGATCAGTTCGTCAACCAGAGGGGTACCAGGTTTCACATGACGCCGAACCAGGCGCTTGGCGCGTTCAATTCTCGCTTTCATGGTCGAGATGCGCAATTCGTCGTCCTCGATCCGTAGTACGACTTCGTCTCCAAGATTGATGCCCAACGCCTTACGAAAGGATGCCGGAATTACAATCCGTCCATCTGCGCTAACGCGGGCCCAGTTCTGGTGTTTCATATCCTTGCGACATTACAAATGAACGGCGACATTCTGTAAACTGTATCCAAGTCGCCTGCACGCCTTTTTGCCCTGCCTATTTCCAGTTTCCTTCCACAGCCCTTTCTGGCATAATTGATCGTGCACCCCATCTGCACAAAATTCCACTCAAAATTTAGGGCGAGGAACCGATGTCGGCAAAGTACATCTTTGTAACCGGCGGTGTGGTGTCTTCTTTGGGCAAGGGTCTGGCGGCAGCTTCGATCGGCTGCCTGCTGGAGAGTCGCGGCCTGAAAGTTAACCTCATGAAGTTCGACCCCTACCTGAACGTCGACCCGGGAACCATGTCGCCGTTTCAGCACGGCGAAGTTTTCGTCACCGACGACGGCGCCGAGACTGATCTCGACCTCGGCCACTACGAGCGCTTCACTCACGCCAAGCTGTCTCGCGACAACAACTGGACCACCGGCCGCATTTACGAGCAGATCATCACCAAGGAGCGGCGTGGCGACTACCTGGGAAAGACGGTCCAGGTCATTCCCCACGTCACCAACGAAATCAAGGCTGCGATGAAGAAAGTCGCACAAGATGTTGACGTGGCCATTGTGGAAGTTGGCGGCACGGTGGGCGACATCGAATCGTTGCCGTTTATGGAAGCCATCCGCCAGATGCGCCAGGAACTGGGCCGTGAGCGCACATTATTCGTCCATGTGACGCTGGTGCCGTTCATAGCTGCCGCGCAGGAACTCAAAACCAAGCCCACGCAGCACTCGGTGAAGGAACTATTGAGCATCGGAATTCAGCCTGACATTCTGCTTTGCCGCACCGATCGTTTTTTGTCGAAGGACATCAAGGGCAAGATCGCTCTCTTCTGTAACGTGGAAGAAGAAGCGGTCATTACGGCTAAAGACGTGGCATCGATCTACGAAGTGCCGGTAGTGTTCTCCCATGAGGGCGTGGACACGCTGGTGCTTCGCTACCTTCGCCTCGAAGCCAAGGATCGCGATCTCTCGAAGTGGGAAGACATCGTTCACCGCGTCTATAACCCGAAGGCTGAGGTCACGATTGGCATCGTCGGCAAGTACGTCGAGTACGAGGACTCCTACAAATCGCTCAAGGAGGCGCTGGTCCACGGCGCGCTGGCACACAACCTGAAGCTGCAAGTGAACTGGATCGAAGCCGAAGGGTTGGAAACTGGCGACCGCACCTACGAAGAACAGCTCGCCGATTACGACGGCATCCTGGTTCCCGGAGGCTTCGGAAAACGTGGTATCGAGGGCATGTTGATCGCCATTCGCTATGCCCGCGAGAAGAAGGTGCCATATTTCGGCATTTGCCTGGGAATGCAGACTGCGTGCATTGAGTTTGCCCGCAACGTCTGCGGCTTGGCAGAAGCTAATTCGAGTGAGTTCGATCCGGCAACTCCGCACCGGGTGATCTACAAGCTGCGCGAACTGCGCGGGGTCGAAGAACTGGGTGGCACTATGCGGCTCGGAGCATGGCCCTGCAAGATCGAGCCGGGGACTTTGGCTCAGAAGATCTATGGCCAGCTTGAGATCAGCGAGCGCCACCGTCACCGTTACGAATTCAATCGCGAATATGAAGGCACACTGACTGCAGGCGGCCTGAGAATTTCTGGTTCAACCCCCGACGGAACGTACGTGGAGATGATCGAACTTCCTGATCATCCTCATTTCATCGGCTGCCAGTTCCATCCGGAGTTTAAGTCCAAGCCGCTGGAACCGCATCCATTGTTCAAATCATTCGTTGGCGCGGCCTACGAGCACGGCCTGAAGCGGCGTGCGGAAAAAGCAGCAGCGGAGATCGAGATGTTCCATCGGCCCGAAAAAGTGGGGAAACGCTAAAGACCAACACAGAGAGCGGCGACGACCATGGAGCGCATTATTTCCTCCGTGAAACCTTGCGCCCTCTGTGGTTAAAAGCATGAGTATTTCCTTCCAAGTCGAAGGCATCAACATTGGCTCCGGCAACTTGTTTCTCATTGCCGGCCCGTGCGTGATCGAGAGCGAAAAGCATGCTCTTTTTATGGCGGAAGTGATCAAGGGAGTTACTCGAGCTTTGAACGTTCCCTTCATTTTCAAAGCCTCTTACGACAAGGCCAATCGCACCTCGATTCGCAGCTTTCGGGGCCCGGGATTGGCCGAGGGCTTGCGCATCCTGAAAAAAGTGAAAGACGAAGTGCACGTGCCCGTGCTTACCGATGTGCATGAGACGAAGGATGTCGCCAAAGTAGCGGAAGTGGCCGACATTTTGCAGATCCCTGCCATGCTCTGCCGCCAGACCGACCTGGTCGTGGCCGCCGCCATGAGCGAGCGTGCCGTGAACATCAAGAAAGGCCAGTTCGTGTCACCGTGGGACATGAAGCACGCGGTTGAGAAATGCCGCCAGGCTGGCAATGATCGAGTTTTCGTTACTGAACGCGGTTCCAGCTTTGGGTATGGCAATCTGGTAGTCGACATGCGATCACTGGCGATCATGCACAAGTTTGCGCCTGTGGTTTTCGATGCGACCCACTCGGTGCAGTTGCCGTCCGCCGCGCCCGCCGATGGAGATCAGCCTGCGGCCAGCGGTGGGCAGCCGGAGTTCATTCCGGTCCTTGCTCGGGCCGCAGTTGCGGCCCGAGTGGACGGTGTATTCATGGAAGTCCACGATAATCCCAAAGAGGCGAAATCGGACGGGGCCAACGCTCTCGATTCGACCAGGTTGCGAGGCGTGTTGAAAGAGTTGTTGGCGGTGCACAAAGCTGTAGCGGCGGCGCATGTAAAGCCGTAAGCCGCGTGCTCGTAGAATCTGCTACCATCCCACTTCATCAAGACAATTCGTTGCGCACATGCATGTCGTCATCACCATCATCGGCGTTCTCGTAGTCTTTGCCGTCTTGCTCGACGCGTTTGAAACCGTGGTCTTACCGCGGCGAGTGCGGCGGCAGTATCGGCTCACCTCATGGTTCTACCGGCGAACCTGGGTTCCGTGGAGAAAAATCACCACTCACATAAAGTCTCCCAGCCAGCGGGAGAATTTCCTTGGCTACTTCGGGCCACTGTCCTTGCTGGTGTTGCTTGGTCTGTGGGCAGCGACGCTGATTTTTGGTTTTGCCTTGATGCAATATGGCGCCGGCGAACATTTTCAATTGAGCGGAGAGCCCATTACTTTTGGACGGCTGCTCTATCACAGCGGAGAAACTTTCTTTACCCTGGGCTACGGAGATATCGTTCCAACCTCTCCATTTGCTCGCCTGCTGGCCGTACTTGAAGCTGGAATGGGATTCGGCTTTCTGGGGACCGTGGTCGGCTATCTGCCGACGATCTATGCGGCATTTTCACGCCGCGAGGTGCAGATTTCTCTCTTGGATGCACGCGCTGGCTCTCCGCCCACGACCGCCGAACTTCTTGGTCGTTTTGGCAACCGGCAACAACTGGAATTCGACCTAATCCTGCGCGAGTGGGAGCGCTGGGCGGGTGAAGTGCTGGAGAGCCACATTTCTTATCCACCGCTTAGTTTTTTTCGCTCACAACACAGCAATCAATCCTGGCTGGGCGCTTTGACTACGATCCTCGACACCACCGCCTTGATCATCGCTGGAGTGGATAATGTGCGCTGCGAACAAGCGAAAATCACGTTTGCCATGGCGCGGCATGCCGTGGTCGATCTCGCGCAAGTTATCAGGGCGACTTATGATCCGCAACAACCTGACCGGATGCCTGACGAGGAACTGGCTCGACTACGCAAGAGCCTGGCTGAACGCAATGTAAAGCTGAAAGAGGGGCCGGAAATCGAAGAGAAGCTAAGGCACCTGCGCTCACTGTATGAACCTTACTCCCAATCCATAGCCCGGGCCCTGCTGATCACCTTGCCTCCGTGGATTCATACGGATAAGAAAAAGGATAACTGGGAAGCGGGCCCGTGGGATCGAGCGATCCAAGCGAAGAGCCTGGTCATCTTAGGTCAGCCGAATGTTCGGCAGCCCAAGGCGGACGAGCACTTCTGATTCTCCCAGCGTGCTAACATCTTTTCTTCCTGATGAAAACAATTGGCGAAAACGTGGTGCGCATCGAAGCTGAAGCCTTGCGTGCGCTTGCAGACCGCATTGCCGGGTCCATGGCCAAAGCGTTTACGCACGCTACGGAATTGTTGCGCGGATGCAAAGGTCGCGTGGTGGTCACCGGCATGGGCAAGAGCGGCATCATCGCGCGCAAAATCGCGGCTACTCTCAATTCCACGGGCACGCCTGCACTCTTTATGCATCCCGTCGAAGCGGTACACGGTGATTTGGGGATGGTTGTACGCGGAGACGTGGTGCTCGCCCTTTCGGCAAGCGGCGAGACTGAAGAGATATTGCGATTGCTGGCTACCATGAAGCGATTGCGGGTTCCACTGATTGCGATGACATGCGATGAGATTCATGGCGCGGGATCGAGGAAGAGTGGACGTTCGACACTGGCCGCAGCAGCCGATGTTGCCTTGGATTGTTCAGTCGCCAAAGAAGCCTGCACACTAGGTTTGGCGCCGACCGCTTCCACTACTACGATGCTGGCTCTCGGCGATGCTCTGGCCATGACGTTGGCCGAAAAGCGTGGTTTCAAGGAAGAAGATTTTGCCAACCTGCATCCCGGAGGCAAGCTGGGCAAACGGCTGGCGCGAGTCGAGGCGCTGATGCACGCAGGAGATGCGGTGCCGCGTGTAAATCCTAAAACAAAGATGCCGGATGTGATCTACGAAATGTCGCGCAAGAAATTAGGCATGACCGCCGTGGTTGAAGGCAAGAGGCTAGTTGGTGTGATCAGCGATGGGGATTTGCGACGGTTACTTGAGAAGCGCGGCAAAGACGCGCTCGATCTGACCGCAGGGCAGTGTATGACAAAGAACCCGAGGACGATTGCTCCCCAAGAATTCGCCGCCACTGCCTTGGCACTGATGGAAGAAAAAAAGATTACCTCTCTGGCGGTGGTCGATGGCAAGGGCAAACTGGAGGGAATCGTTCACCTACATGATTTGTGGGGCACAGAGATGATGTAGGAAAAGATTTAGTAATTGAGTAATTGGTAATTGCGGAATTGAAATCCAGCGTTATGATCCGCACCAAGGTGGTTTTCGATTACTCAATTGCTCAATCACAAAATCACTCAATCAGGTGGTTCCATGTATCACTACGATCCCAATACCGCTCTCGAAGAACTGACCGAAGAAGCCACCCTCCCCAACCCGGTCCATGTACGCGACATGATTCTGCGCAAGCGGCTTTCGGCGGACAAATCGCTGGAGATGAATCGCCTGTTCGTCGAATATCAGAAATTCTTCGGCGAAACGCAGAAGCTGGGGAAAGAGATCCTGAAGCGGTTGGTGGGATGAGATACGGACCGGACCATTCCAAAATAAGGCATAGTCCTAGACTGAGCCCGGCGCATCTAGCTCTGTTTTTAATTTTCATTCTTAGTGCGGTATACGCACCCGCGCAGGAGTTTCTTAGGCAGCAGATTCGTGCCATTGCTATCGATGCGCACGGCAAAGTGGCAGTGGCCTGCTCCTTGCCTGGCTCATCGCTAAATTGTGACCTCAATCCAAACGCTCACCCTCCCATGCAGTCCGTCTTCAAACTGCCTCTAGGACTCATGGTTCTGCACCTCGTCGAGCAAGGCACACTTTCGCTGGATCAGCCGGTGCAGTTCCGTCCCCAGGACCGCATCCTGCCGCACGTCTACAGTCCTCTGCAAGATCAGTACCCTGACGCCGGGGTCGATGTGCCATTGCACGAGCTTCTACGGTTGGACGTTGCGCTGAGTGACAATGTAGCAGCGGACATTTTGTTGCGTCTCGTGGGTGGGCCGAAGGCCGTCAACTCATATATCGCCGAACTCGGCATTCGCGGATTTCATCTTCGGGATAGTGAAGCCGACCTTCATCACGAAGTGTCGGCACAATACCGAAACTGGTTTGCGCCTGCGGGAGCAGTTCAACTACTTCGCCGGATCAGCGACAATTCGCCGCTAACGCAGGAACACACTGATCTCCTTTTAGCCTGGATGACACCCTCTGATCGCACGAACCGTTTGGATGGTGATTTGCCGAGCGGAGTACGTGTCGCTCACAAATCTGGCACCTCGGACGTAACCGATGGTGTGGCGCACGCAACCAACGATATAGGACTCATCCCACTACCCGACGGACCGCGAATTGCGATTGCGGTGTTCGTGACTGATTCGACTGCAGACCAAGCCACCCGCGAGAAAGTAATCTCTCGTGTCGGCAGAGCCGCCTATGATACGAGTATCCGTGTGCATTAGTCCTTCCAATTGAGCTGCTATGATCGGGGTTTGTCCGGCGCGGCTGGTGCGGAAGTCGCGCGCGACTATCTCTTTCGACCCAATCATTTACAATAGCCAATTCCCCGCTACTCAGGACTCATACCCATGCATCGCTGGTCCGAATCGTTTATTCCTACGTTGCGCGAGGCTCCGGCGGACGCCGAGGTCGCCAGCCACAAGTTTCTCGTGCGGGCTGGATATATTCGCCAACTGGCCGCCGGAATCTATTCTTATCTCTTTCTAGGAAACCGGTCGTTTAACAAGATCATGGCCATTGTCCGTGACGAAATGGACAAGATCGGCCAGGAATTTTATCTTCCGGCGCTGCATCCTCGCGAAGTTTGGGAAGCCAGCGGGCGCTGGTCGGTAATGGGTGAGAACCTATTTCGCCTGAAAGACCGCAAGGGGGCCGATTTGTGCCTGGGCATGACCGAAGAAGAGGTCATGACCTCGATTGCCAGCAAAGAACTTCGCAGCTACAAACAGTTGCCCCAGATCTGGTACCAGATTCAGTCGAAGTTTCGTGATGAACCTCGGCCGAAGTCCGGATTGTTGCGAGTCCGACAATTCATGATGAAGGACTCGTACTCGTTCGACATTGACGCCGCCGCCTTGGATGTTTCTTATAAGAAACACTACGAGGCCTACTGCCGGATCTTCGACCGCTGTGGGCTGAAGTACATGATCATTGAAGCCGATTCGGGAGCGATGGGCGGCTCGCAGTCGCAGGAATTCATGGTACGCACGCCAGCGGGCGAGGACCAAGTGGTGAGCTGCGATGCCTGCACCTACGCGGCGAATCTGGAAAAAGCAACGTCTATGCTCGAATCGGTCCAAGACCTTGCCCCCGATGGCGATGGCAAGCCGCTTGAAGTCCATACTCCGGGACAGAAAACGATCGAGGACGTGGCACGCTTTCTCGGCGTTTCGCCGAAGAACAAGATCAAAACTCTCGCCTATATGGCCGAAGAGAAGGACGCGAAATCCGGGAAATCGCGAACACGCGCAATCGTGGTGCTCATGCGCGGAGACCATCAACTCAACGAAGCAAAGTTCGCTGCGGCCAACGGAGGCAAAGAAACTCGTCCCATGCAGGAAGACGAAATCAAACAATTGTTTCGTTCTCCAGCCGGATTCCTTGGACCTGTCGGCATCGAATGGGCCAAAGACCTGAAAGATTACGACCGCCCACTCCTGTTGATCGACCTTGCTTTGCAAGACCGTAAGAACCTAATCGCCGGCGCGAACAAGGAAGACTATCACCTGAAGAATCTAACCCCGGGCCATGATTTTCATCCAACAGCTTACGCCGACTTGCGAAGCGTTACTGCGGGCGAGGCCTGTGCGAACTGCGGCAAGCCGCTGCGCATCGACACTGCCGTGGAGATCGGTCACATCTTCAAACTCGGCTACAAGTATTCCGAGTCGATGGGCGCGCGCGTGCTCGATAAAAATGGCAAGGAAGTCACATTGATCATGGGCAGCTATGGCATCGGAATCGAGCGCATTCTCACCGCCGCCATCGAGCAGAGTAATGATGAAAATGGCTTCTGGCTGCCGCCGACGATCGCCCCATTTGAGATTGTTGTCTGTCCCACCAACATAAAAGATGACATTCTGTTGAAAACCGCTATCGACATCTCCCATACCCTGGAAGCTGCCGGTTTCGACGTGTTACTGGACGACCGGGACGAACGGCCTGGGGTTAAGTTCAAAGATGCCGACCTGGTGGGCATACCCTTTCGTGTCACCGTAGGGAAAAAGGTTACCGAAGGTACTGTGGAGGTGGTTCAACGCTCGACTCGTCAAGTACAGGATGCTAGCATCGGCGCAATAGCAGAGCATTTCAAAGCTTTGCGACCGGCGCACTAGCATTCTGGCGCGCTGGAACGGGAGCGCGCTATGGGAACCATCAAACTTCTTTTTGGCATATTTATCATCGTTGCTGCGGTTTTCCTGGGGGCGGAACTGATCCCTGTTTACTACGCGAATTACCAGTTCAAAGATATTGTCGCAAACGAAGCCACGCTACAGACCTACACCACCAAGCCTGAGTCCGAAATTCAGGACGGCATCTTCAAGAAGGCGCAAGAACTCCAGATCCCGCTCGCCAAGGACCAGATCAAGGTTACCCGCCACGGTACTACAGGTACCGGCTCACTCAGCATTCATGCACCTTACATCGTTCATGTGGACTTGCCGGGGTATCCTCTGGATTTGCACTTTGACCCCTCGACCGAGAATCAAAGTCCTTTCTAAACCGCGCGGGCTTGAGCGCCGTGATTTAGAATGTCGCTGGACTCCAAATCCTGCCGATCGACAGGACCGTTTTCGCTCCGCCCGATATGCGCGGAGTGACGATTCCTGCATCCAAAGAAATGGGTCTGCATGTTGCTTTGTGAAGCCATGCGGTTCTGGCTGAGCGGATTCCGCTAATCCAAGTGGCCATCAAAATAAAGATTCCGAAGCGCAGAAAGAAAGCCCAGGCCGGCAAGAAGTCTGCCTCCCGCGACCCCGTTATCCGGATCGCGATTGCGACGTTCGTCGTGCTGGGAATCATTATCAGTGCGTGGTTTTCATACTTCTACATCAAGTATGACCGCATCATTCAGCAACGATTCAAAGGTCCGGTGTTCAGCACTTCCGCCAAGATTTACGCCATCCCGCACCTGGTGAAGGTAGATGAAAAAATCGAGGCGCGCGAGATTGCGGCCCAACTCCAGCGAGCCGGCTATTCGAACGGCGACTCACCCATCGGGAGCTACCGGCTGCTGAATGGCGGCATCGAGGTTCGGCCAGGCCCGCAGTCCTATCACAGCCCTGAACCAGCCACCATTCGCATTCAGGAGGGACATGTGGTCAGCATCACTGGCAAGTCGGGTGATCTGTCCGCCTATGAACTGGAACCCCAGATGATCACGGCGTTGTTTGATGTTGAGCAGCGCTCGAAACGGCAGGTGGTTAAGTACGATCAAATTCCGAAAATCATGGTGGATGCAGTGCTGGCCATCGAAGACCGGCGATTCTTCCAGCACAGCGGGGTGAATTTTCTTCGCATGGCGGAGGCCGCCTGGATTGACTTCATGCACGAGCGGCATGAGCAGGGCGGGTCGACGTTGACGATGCAGCTTTCCCGTGGCTTCTTTCTGACGCCGCAGAAAACCATCAAGCGCAAGCTGATCGAGATGCTCATTGCCGAGGAACTGGAGCAGAAGTTCAGCAAGCAGGAGATTTTCGAGTTCTACGCCAACTGGGTGGACCTGGGCCAGCGAGGTTCGTTCACCATCAGCGGACTGGCCGAGGCTTCTCGCGCCTACTTCAACAAAGACCTGAAAGATATCACCTTGCCCGAGGCGGCTCTGCTGGCCGGTATTATTCAGCGGCCTAGTTATCTTTCTCCCTATCGTCACCCCGAACGCGCCTTAGAACGCCGGAACCTCGTTCTGGAGAGTATGGTGGATACCCACGCCATTACTCGTGCGGACGCCGATAAGGCCAAAGCCACGCCGTTGAAGCTCGCTCCCCCGAATGTGGAAGCCAGTGATGCCCCGTACTTTGTCGACTTGGTCCGAGACACACTAACCAGCAAGTTCAACGAACGCGAGTTAAACGAACAGTCCTATCACATCTATACGACACTTGATCCTGACCTGCAAAAAGCCGCTGCCCAGGCGGTGGAATCCGGAATCAAGTTGGTGGATGACCAGGTCACAAAGCGTCGCACCAAACGTATCAAGGTGGGAAAGAACAAATTCGAGACCCAGGTGGAGCCGGGTCCGCAGGCGCAAGTGGCGCTGGTCGCCATGGATCCGCATACCGGTGAAGTGCTGGCGCTGGTTGGAGGCAGGAACTACGCCTTCAGCCAACTGGACCACGCAATCGCGAAACGACCGACCGGATCAATCTTTAAACCGTTCGTTTATGCTGCCGCCATCAACACCGCCGTTAGTGGCGGCACTCCCGTGTTCACCCCAGCATCCATGGTCACCGACCAGCCCACTACGTTCGCATACGGCGATCAGATTTATGAACCCAGGAATTACCGAGAGGAGTATCACGGCGAGGTCACCGCCCGCTATGCACTGGCAATGTCGCTTAACAACGCAACCGTCAAGCTGGCGGAAGAGGTTGGCTACGATAAGGTTGCGGACTTGGCCAAAGCCGCAGGGATCGTCTCGGTAAAACCCACTCCCGCCATGGCTTTGGGAGCTTATGACGCGACTCCTCTCGATATGGCCGGGGCTTACACCGTCTTCGCAAACTCGGGAGTTCGAATTTCTCCGTTGCTGGTGAATTCGGTTCGCAACGCAGCCGGCGACGTGGTCATGGACTGGAAGCAGGACAAACGGCCGGTACTGGATCCCCGCGTCGCCTATGTCATGACGAACATGATGGAGGGGGTGTTTAATTTTGGCACAGCGTACACAGTGCGCACTCTCGGCTTCACGGCGCCGGCCGCGGGAAAAACTGGGACCTCCCATGACGGCTGGTTCGCCGGCTATACCAGCAATTTGCTTTGCATTGTCTGGGTCGGTTTTGACGATTACAGCGACATTCACCTGAGCGGCGCCCAAACCGCCGCGCCGATCTGGGCGGAGTTCATGAAAAAAGCGGTCACTTTGTGGCCCTATTCCGACACACGCCCGTTCGCGCAGCCGACCGGCGTAGTTGACGTACAGTTGGACAAAGCCACCAATTTGCTGGCCACGCCGTCCTGTCCCGATACTTATACCTCGGCTTTCATCGTGGGTACGGAGCCGACTAACACCTGCGACCAGGGCACGGGAGTCAAGGGATTTTTTTCTCGCATGTTTGGGTTGGGCGGAGACAAGGCCTTGCCTCCACCATCCCCGGACGGAAAACAGCCCGGTGACACCCCGCCTGAGGACGCTAAGAAGAAAAAAGGTTTCTTCGGTAAAGTAGCGGGTATCTTTAGGGACGACAAATCGTCTAACAACGCGGCACCGCCGCCCCCGAACAGCGGAAATACTCCGCACTAAAAAGCGGGAGCCGGTGTCTATTGGAAAAGAGGTGGGTCTATGCATCGCAGCTTTGTATTCTGCCTGGCGGTTGCAATCTTGCTTGCCTTACCCAATGTGTACGCCCAAATCGAGTTGGTGCAAATCACGCCTCCACCGCGTCACCAGGCCGAGCCCCCTGCTCCCAATGCTTCGGTGGACGAGCTGGACGCACGCGGCGACGAACTCCGCGGTCAAAAAGCTTTCCTCGACGCTTTGGATTACTACCGGGCTGCTATAGCGAAAAAGCGCTCTCCGGCACTTTACAACAAGGCCGGCATCACTGAGCTGGAACTTCGACGCGACCAGGAAAGCACCAAGGATTTCGAACGCGCGATAAAGTTGGACCATCAATTTGCCGACGCCTGGAACAATTTAGGAGTGGCTTGGTATTTGCAGGAGAAGTACGGCAGAGCAATCAAGGACTATGAAAAGGCCATCAAACTGAAGCCGGATGTCGCATCCTTCTACAACAATCTGGGGGCAGCATGCTACGGGAAGAAAGAATGGGAAGAAGCCACTGCCGCCTACGGCCACGCGTTGCAGCTCGATCCCGACATCTTCGAACGTACATCGCGAACTGGCGTCACCGCACAGTTGCCATCCCCGGAGGAACGTGCGCGCTTTGAATATCTGATAGCCAAACTCTATGCCCGGCAAGGAGACGTTGATCACTCATTGCAATACCTGAGGCGCGCGATGGAGGAAGGTTACGCCGGCATCAATGACGTCTATAAGGATTCGGACTTTGAGGGTTTGCGCAAAGACACCCGATTCGCCCAGTTGATGGCTTCGAAGCCTCCGGCGATACCCGATTAGAAGTGCCGCCATTTCAATCGCTTGCAAATTACAAAACTTTACATTTTTGCCGCAACTTTTCCCGGGGGTTGTGTTTCTATTGGGAAATACTCCTGAAAGCAACAGGGTGAGTAAGGAGAAACGGTAGCCCATCGGTTGTCGACCCGAGCACGCCCCAAGCAGACAATCGGTGGGCTTTTTATTGAACCCGGCACTTAGCATTTGGCACCTGGCATTTGGCCAGAGCATCAGAGCGCGCTTCTAGACCGCAGCTGACCAAGTGCTAAGGGCTGCTCTTCGGGCTTCGTTCCCCGATGTACTCTTCCACTACCCGCTTCCACTTCCCCTGAGCTTTTAGGACAAACTCAATCGCGTCGCGCAGCGCGCCGTCTCCTCCGGCATGAGGAGTAACGTAATGCGCATCTTTCTTTACTTCGTCGCGAGCGTTCGCGACGGCAACGGCCAATCCTGAATGGCGCATGGCGGGGAGATCGATAACGTCATCTCCAACGAACCCAACTTCGCTCGCGCTCAATCCTTCCTGCCGCAGAATTTCCTTGAGGACCGTTAGCTTGTCCTGAATGCCCTGATGGATATGGTCCAGCTTGAGATCATGAGCGCGCACGGCCACCGTTTCGGAGATGCGTTTGGTGATCAGTCCGGTCTTGATGCCGCCCAGCCGAGCCAGAGAAATGGCTGTGCCGTCGTGTGCATGAAAGCCTTTGGCTTCGATCATCGAAGAACTAGCTACGCCGAAGCCGCCCTGCCCGCCGTGCTTGGCGGCATGCTCTAGAGTGGTTTGCTGAAATCCCGGGGGAGCGGGAAGAAAGAACAGCTTGCCGTCGGTCATAACGCCGTCCACATCAAAAAGCAGGAGTTTGATCTTCTTGGCGCGGGCCTTGGGAGAGTGGGATTTAGGCATCGCCGGATTCTAGCATTCGTCAGAGTATGAACTTCATTTCGTTCTCCTGTTCCCCGCGCCTCTCCGCGAGACTGTCCTTATAGGCGAACAATTAACGAAACCGGCGTGGTAGAATATCCCGAATGTCCACCTTCCCTGCCTCGCTCGCCTGGGCCCACCCTCTAGTACGGGATTGGTTTGTCCAGCGATTTGGCACGCCTACCGAGCCACAGGAACAAGGATGGCCACACATTCTCGCCGGCCGCACTACCCTTATTTCTGCTCCCACTGGCTCCGGCAAAACGCTAGCCGCATTTCTTGCCTGCATCGACCGTCTGGTTCGCAAAGCGCTCGCTGGTGACCTCCAGGATCGTACCGAAGTGCTCTACGTTTCGCCGCTCAAGGCGCTAGGCAACGACATCCAGAAGAACCTCGAAATCCCACTCGGCGAGATTCTGCAAATGGCTGGAGAACGCGGCCTGTTGATGCCGCAGATTCGCACCGCCGTCCGTACTGGTGACACCCTCATGCATGAGCGTCGGGCTATGTTGAAGCACCCGCCGCACATTCTCGTGACTACGCCTGAGTCGCTGTACATCCTGCTCACCGCCGAGAGAAGCCGCGCCATTCTGCGCGATGTCGAGACCGTTATTGTCGACGAGATTCATGCCGTAGCCGACGACAAGCGTGGTGCGCACTTGACACTGACGTTAGAGAGACTGGAAGCGCTGTCTCACTTCTCGCCCCTGGTTCGCATCGGTCTATCCGCGACCCAAAAACCCATCGAAGAAATTGCTCACTTCCTGACTGATAACAGCCGGCCCGAGCCGGTAATCGTCAACGTCGGTCACAAACGGCAACTCGACCTGGCCGTTGAAGTTCCTGCAACTCAACTCGGCCCCATCGCCAGCAACGAAATGTGGGACGAGATCTACGACCGGATCGTCGAACTCGTCGGCCAGAACAGGTCGACGCTGGTGTTTGTGAATACCCGCCGTCTCGCCGAGCGAGTGTCGCATCAGTTGGGCGAACGGCTCGGTGAGGACAATGTCGCCGCACATCACGGCAGTCTGTCGCGCAAGCTGCGGCTGACCGCCGAGAACAAACTCAAAGATGGGCAGGTAAAAGTGCTGGTCGCCACTGCCTCATTGGAACTGGGAATCGACATCGGCACGGTGGACCTGGTGATTCAGATCAGCTCTCCGCGGGCCATTGCAGTCGCGCTGCAGCGAGTCGGGCGGTCTGGCCACTGGCGCGGAGCAATTCCTAAAGGCCGATTCTTTGCCACCACTCGCGACGAGTTGCAGGAATGCGCCGCACTGGTGCGAGCAATTCACCATGGCGATCTGGATCTCCTGATGATTCCCGAAGCGCCGGCCGACATTCTCGCTCAGCAGATTGTGGCGATTTGCGCCGCAGGAGGGTCGGGAACAGCAGTTCCTATGCCTGGAGTGGAAGACGCGGGCTGGGATGAAGACGACTTATTCGCCCTGGTCAAGCGTGCTTATCCATACCGCAATCTGACACATGAGACTTACGAGTCCATCCTCGAAATGCTTTCAGAGGGGATTGCCGCGCGCCGCGGCCGTTATGGCGCCTATCTGCATCGCGATCGCGTGAATCATAAGCTGCGTGCGAGACGTGGGGCCCGGCTGGCAGCCATCACCAGCGGCGGTGCGATTCCTGAGAACGCATTGTTCAATGTGGTCGCCCAGCCGGAAGGCATTATGGTCGGCACAGTGGACGAAGACTTCGCGGTTGAAGCCAACGCCGGCGACATTATGTTGCTGGGCAACACCTCATGGCGAATTCACCGGGTAGAAGGCAAGTCCGGCCGTGTGCTTGTCGAAGACGCGCATGGCTCGCCGCCCACCATTCCCTTCTGGCGCGGCGAGGCACCGGCGCGCACCCAGGAGCTTTCGTTCCATGTGGCCGATCTAAGAAAAGAGATTAGCGACCGTTTGCGTAACATCTTTCCCGTAGGTGTCTCGCAAGCTCAGCCTGAGGTTGCAGAGACTGTCGCTTGGCTGAAAGCAGAATGCGGTCTGGACGACTCCGGTGCCGAACAGGCAATCGAATACATCCTGCAAGGCCGGGCAGTGCTGGGAGACGTGCCGACGCAAGCCACCATCATCGCCGAGCGTTTCTTTGACGAGGGCGGCGGCATGCAACTGGTGATTCATGCTCCCTTCGGTGGACGCATCAACAAAGCATGGGGGTTGGCTCTGCGCAAGCGCTTCTGCCGCAGCTTCAATTTCGAACTGCAGGCTGCCGCCACTGATAACGGGTTGAACATCGCGCTGGCCGAGCAACACAGTTTTCCTCTCGCCGACGTGTTTCATTTCTTGAACGCAGAAACTGTGCAGCCGATTCTTGAGCAGGCTGCGCTGGCGTCGCCGTTTTTTGCCACTCGTTGGCGTTGGGACGCCGGCCGCGCCCTTGCCTTGTTGCGGTTTCAAAGCGGCAAGAAAGTTCCGCCACAGATTCAGCGCATGCGTTCCGACGATCTGATGGCATCCGTCTTTCCCGATGTTGCCGCCTGCCAGGAGAACATCGAAGGCGACATTCAGATCCCCGACCATCCTCTGATCAAAGAAGTCATGAAAGATGTCCTCACCGAGGCCATGGATCTGGACGGCCTGAAGAAGCTGCTGCGCGATATGGACACAGGCCGAATCCGCTGCATCGCCGTGGATACGCCCGTGCCTTCGCAGTTCTCCCATGAGATTCTGAATGCGAACCCCTACGCCTACCTCGACGATGCGCCGCTAGAAGAACGCCGAGCCCGAGCAGTCGAGATGCGCCGCATCCTGCCGGAATCGGTCCTCGAAGAGGTGGGCAAACTTGATCCAGCGGCGATTGCCCAAGTCCGCGAAGAAGCCTGGCCCGATGTCCGCGACGCGGATGAGTTGCATGACGTTCTGCACACACTGATTGCCATGCCTAACGACGGCCAAGCTTCGCTCGACCGGGCAGACGAGAGCGCCTGCCCCTACGTGGGTATTGCTCTTTCACAATGGTCTGGTCACCTTCAGAAACTGGTCCGGGATGGGAGAGCAACCAGCGCTGTCGCCGATGGCCGGCATTATTGGGTCGCGACGGAGCGGGCTAAGACTTTCTCTCTGCTCTTTTCTGGCACGATTTTCGATCCCTTGCCATCGGAACTCGAAAGCTCCATTCCGTCTCGCGACGAGGCCCTGCTAGCGCTGGTCACCGGCTGGATCTCACACCTCGGCCCTACCACCGCTCCGCAGCTGGGCGAACTGCTTGGGCTATCTTCCTCTGAGATTGACTCCGCATTACTCCGCATGGAAGCCAGCGGAGCAATCTTGCGCGGGAATTTTACCGGCCGACACTCCGAGCACACGGAGTGGTGCGAGCGCCGGCTGTTGGCACGAATCCATCGCCTGACGGTTGCCACGCTCCGCAAGCAGATTGAGCCGGTTACCGCGGCGCAGTTCATGCAGTGGCTCTTGCGTTGGCAGCATGTGGCTCCCGGAACTCAGGTCCAAGGTGAGCGTGCAACGCTGGAGATCGTGCGTCAGCTTCAGGGGTTTGAAATTTCTGCCAACGCCTGGGAGCGACAGATTCTGGGGCGCCGCATAGCCGATTACGATCCCAAGTGGCTCGATCAACTCTGCCTTACCGGAGCTGTCGGCTGGGGGCGATTGTCTCCGCACCCCGCAACGCTCGAAGATTCCGCCGCCGGCAAGCGCCGCGTGATTCCCACCAGCGTGGCGCCCATCACATTTTTCATTCGCGAAGAGTCCGACTGGATGATGCCGCAGCATTCGGCCAGCCATCAACCTGAAGCCCGCGGTCTGAGCGACGGCGCCCGACAGGTTCTGGATTTCCTGCGGCAGCGGGGCGCATCGTTCTTTGCCGACATTGTTCGCGGCACCGACAAATTGAAGGCTGAAGTGGAAACGGCGCTCTGGGAACTAGTCGCAGCTGGAGTGGTCACCGCCGATGGGTTCGACAATCTTCGCTCGCTCATCGATCCCAAACGCCGCGCCGGGCAAGGCAGCGGACGCAGCGCGCGTCCCCGCCACAGCTCCGGCCGGTGGGCGTTGCTCTACACCGATCAAGCTGTCGAACGGACCCGAGCGGTCGAAGCCACCTGCTGGATGCTCTTGAAACGTTACGGAATAGTTTTCCGTGACTTGCTTGCCCGCGAAACCAATCTGCCCAAGTGGCGGGAACTGCAAGTTGCCTATCGCCGGATCGAAGACCGCGGAGAAATTCGCGGTGGCCGCTTTGTGGACGGATTCATCGGCGAACAATTTGCTCTCCCGGTCGCCGTCGAATCCCTGCGCGCTGCTCGCAAACTGCCGCTCACGCAGGAAACCATCACGCTTTCAGCCGCGGATCCGCTGAATCTTGTCGGCATCATCATGCCGGGGGAACGTGTCCCCGCCATCTCCAGCAAGATCGTGGTTTTTCGCGATGGTGTGCCGGTTCAGGAAGCTGAACATTCAACCCTGCCGCAGTCCCTGGCCATGGATTGATCGTTCGTTGTCACGCCGGAGTTCTTAAGGCAGACTCAACTTCAGCAGGATTGCGGGATCCAAATAAATTCCTTGCCATCGTACGGCAACGTGCAGATGGGGTCCGGTGGCGCGCCCGGTACCTCCGCTCAAGGCAATCTGCTGTCCCCGCTTCACGTGTTCTCCCTCTTTTACATCAAATTTCGACAGGTGCATGTAGATGGTAAGCAGTCCCTGCCCGTGATCTATAACGACACAATTGCCTTCGAAAAAGAGCATCTGCGCCAGCAACACGGTTCCGGCGTTGAGCGCGGCGACCGGTGTGCCCGCTGGCACTCCGAAGTCGAGTCCTTGATGAACGCTCTGCACGTTGCCGTTAAAGACGCGGGCAGTTCCGAAAACATCTGAGATCGGCGCACTCACGGGAGGAAGAAAATTGCCCATCCATTCGCGTTCCGGGCTCACTTGCCCCAGCACACGCTGCTTGATTGCCTTATCCTGGTCGATTTCGCGCAGTTGTTCCGGGCCCGGCTCCGTGTACTGCTTGGGAACAGTCACCGATATTTGACGATAGTTGGCCTTGCCTACCGGGATCGCTTGCTCAAAAGAAATTTCATTCCCGCTGTTTGTTTTGCCTATCAGCGTCAAAGCATACTTGCCGGGCTTGGTTTCAAGGCTGGCGCCGGCAAATCCTCGCCAGGTTTTGCTGGGCGGATCGAAAGAAAAGAAGACTTCATGCTCGAGCCATTTTCCCGAGAGTGATTCCAACCTGCGCGGTGACGTCACCTGCAACAAAACTGGTGATCCGTTCATGACGCGTTTCGGCTGCCAGCGCACCGACCAGGAATTGGTACCGCGGCTCGCCGGCTTGCTTGAATCCGCGTTGCCGACGGCAAAAGGGACAGCGACGATCAACAGCAAAGCAATGATCCATAAGCGAATGGTTGTGATCATGTGAGGATTTTTGGTGGACCTGGTCGGGATCGAACCGACGACCTCTTCCATGCCATGGAAGCGCGCTCCCAGCTGCGCCACAGGCCCACATTGCGGTGGGGACAAATCAATTCTCGCCTACCTAGTAGGGATAGTCAAACACGCGCACCGAGTTGCGGATCCGACAAATTTACGAATCCATGGAAAATGCGTATCCTGAGGGCAGCCGGCTTATGAAACTCACCCTCGGGTTCTTTTTGGTTCTCTACTCCGTTCTGCTCATTGCGCAGACCGTACCTCCGACACCGGCCAAGCCGGCGGAGACTCCGGCACCGGTTCCCTACTCTTCGGTCAGCCAGGTGAATCTGCTGCTTTCTCAACTGGAACAAAATTCGCAGGCAATCCAGCGGGATTTATCCGAGTTGCGAGTCGACAAGTGGAAGACCGACGCCAACACCAAACACGGATCGCAGGCTGACATCGCCTCGATTCAGCGCAACCTTCAAACGGCGCTCCCTGCAATCGTCGCCGAGCTGCAGAAGTCCCCGGAGAGTTTGCTCTCGACATTCAAGCTTTATCGCAATCTGGATGCACTCTATGATGTGTTTGCTTCTGTGACGGAATCCACCGGCGCTTTCGGCACCCGCAGCGAATACCAGGCATTGCAGAACGACGTGAGCGCTCTCGAGAGCTCGCGGCGAATGTTCGCCGACCGTATGGAAACACTGGCTGATGCGAAGGAAGCTGAGCTGACAAAACTTCGCACTGACCTGCAAAACGCGCGGATGACAGAGAAAGTCGCGATCCCGCCCAAGAAAACCGTGGTGGATGACACCGAACCGCCGCCCAAGAAGCCTGTCAAGAAAAAGCCCGCACCCAAAGTACCGAAGCCACCAGCCAGCACTGCGCCAGCTCCCGACGCAACCACCCCACCCCCTGCGGCCAGCCCTGCGCCGCAGTAGACTCGAACCGAGGGGCTCTAGCGTACTGAAAACAAAACTCTTTCACTAGGGAACTTCCGGTGACGAATTGGGGTCTATAGATGGTAAGGGAGACGCCGAGCGCCAGGGAATCCCAAACTTCGCGTCAATCCGCAGCGAGAAAGATCCTATAATGGAGTCTGAGCCATGCGAGTGATGGCGGGAGTGTCCAGCTTGGGGAATCTCGCGGGAGCCATTGGAGTTCGAGAACAGGAATCGGCCATCGTGTCCGAACTCAAGGCCGGGTCCGAGCAAGCCTACGCCTGGCTGATTGGCGAGTTTCACCAGCCGGTTTATAGCCTGATTTACCGCATGGTTTCCGACCCAGCCGACGCACCTGATACCACTCAGGAAGTCTTCCTGAAAGTATTTCGAGGCATGAAGCATTTCAATGGTCAGTCCAGTCTCAAGACCTGGATCTACCGCATTGCTTTGCACGAGGCATCGAACCGCCGGCGCTGGTGGTTTCGGCATAAGGCCCGAGAGACTTCGATTGAGCCGATGGAAACCGATGCCAGCTCGTCCTCGGCGCTGAAAGATTGTCTGGCCGACGACGCCGAGTCCCCGTTCGATCGCTTTGCTCATGAGGAAGTGAGAACGCGAGTGGAAGATGAGTTACGCAAGGTTGCCGAACCCTATCGCACCACTGTGATCCTGCGCGACCTCGAAGAGATGTCCTACGAGGAAATTGCGGAGGTCACGCAAGTTTCCCTGGGGACGGTGAAATCACGATTGACCCGCGGACGGCAAGCCTTGAAGGATCGTCTAACTGGATATGCGAAAGAAGTAGGTCCAGCACTTGGATTACGTCCGGCGGAGCCGAAAATAGGTCCACGATCAGAGGTAGTCGCCGCGGGACTGCGATGCGAGGTGAGATCATGACATGCAGCCAGGTCAAATTGTTGCTTTCGACGTATCTTGATAGCGCCATGACCGGCAAGCTGATGCTGTCCATGTCCGGGCATCTTGACACTTGCGATCGTTGCCAGCATGAATATCTTGCTTTGCGCCAAACCCAGCAGTTGCTGGCTACGGCCGGCCGCCGGAAGGCGCCGGGCGATCTGGCTTTGAAGCTTCGCCTGGCGATCTCTCGCGAAGCCGCGCAGTCGCGTCAGCATAGCCTTTCTATTTTCTGGATTCGCGCGGAAAACGCCCTTAATGCGTTCATGGTTCCGGCTACGGCCGGCCTGGCGACTGCGGTGGTGATCTTCGGATTTCTCATGGGCTTCCTGGCTCTGCCTTTGCAAGCGGGCAGCGCCGATGTCCCGCTGATGTTGAGCACGGCTCCGCAACTGCAGGCCTCGGCCTTTGGGATGGCGCTCGATTCCATTAAAGACGATTCTTTGGTGATCGAGGCCTACGTGGACGCGAACGGACGCGTGCAGGACTACCGCGTGTTGTCGAATCCTGACGCGGCCAACGAACTGCCTTCACAGGTGAAAAACATGCTGATCTTCACCACTTTTCGCCCTGCCACGTCGATGGGCCGGCCAACTTCGGGAAGAGCTGTGCTCTCGTTCTCGCGAATCAGTGTCAAGGGGTAGGAACGGGTAACCAGCTCTCAAAGAGCTGGGTCCGTTGACCCCCCGCCCGGAACCTCTTAAACTGACAGACATACTTACCATCCTGCAGGAGGGTTTTCCTGGGCCATCGATTTCGAGTTGCGGTTATCGCTGCCCTGTTGGGGCTGCTAACACAAGTTTGTCCGGCGGAAAACCTGCCTAATGTGACGTTGGACACAAGTGAGACTTTATTCAGCGTTCTTGCTGCCATCAACACCTGTGGTTATAACGCAGAACTAGATTCGTCCGATCCGGTCCGTTTGCAGATCCGCGCGGAAGTGGCCAAGGCATCGCAGGCTTTCGACCAGGCAAAGGAAGAAACCCTGCTTCTGTGCCAGTTCTATCATGACCATGAGCAGCCCGAGCCCTCGCGGACGCTCTCGCAATACATCTCGTTGGCGCTTCGCCTGGAAGCCCCACCGACATTCGCGTTCAAAGTCAAAGACGCTGACCTGCCTCCCGATGCCGCTCAGGTGGCCGGCATCGTGCCCATCTTGCAAAAGTTCTATGACGTGGCGGGCTTGCACGCCATCTGGCTCCGTCATCAGGTCGTCTACTCGAGCCTCGCGGGCCGCTATCATGATCCACTCTCCAAGATGTTGTTCGACACAGAGATCTATTTGCGGCTGCAGTCCTCGGGGTACCTAGGGCACACTTTCACCGTCTATCTCGATCCCATGGGAGCGCCAGGGCAGACCAACGCACGCAACTACGGTGCGGATTATTACGTGGTGATTTCTCCTGGCCAGGGATCGGGTCTCAAAATGGAGCAGATTCGGCATACCTATTTGCATTATCTGCTGGATCCGATGGCGGTAAAGTATCCCAACAGCATCAAGCGTCTGACTCCGTTGCTGTTCGGAGTGAAAAAAGCGCCGATGGACGAGAGCTTCAAAGAAGATGTTTCATTGCTGGTCACGGAATGCTTCATTCGCGCCGTTGAAATCAGGATCGGCGAACCCAGCAAAACGCCGGAAGCGCAGCGGCAAGCGGCAGTGGAGCAATCGGTGAAGCAGGGCTACATCCTGACCCGATATTTTTACGATGCACTGATACGGTTTGAGAAAGGGCCGGTCGGCCTGCGGAATGCTTATGCCGAATTGATTAGCGACATCGACGTGAGCAAGGAGCAAAAGCTCGAATCGCAAATCAAGTTCTCGACCGAAGCCGATGCGGAGCTATTGCGGGTGTCACGCCCTCCTAAACCCCAACTGCTGGTAACCGCTGAACAACGCCTGTCCGCCGGAGACTCAGACGGGGCCAGGAAGCTCGCGCAGCAAGCTCTGGACGAGAAGGGCGAGGATCCGGGCCGCGCTTTCTTCATCCTGGCGCAAGTGGCCACAATGAACCGCGACCTACAGGGTGCGCGCAACTATTTCGAGCAGGCCCTGGGCGTGGCGCATGAGCCCAAAGTCGTTGCCTGGTCGCACATTTACCTCGGAAGGATTCTGGATTTGGAGGAAGAGCGGGCGGCGGCCCTCGATCACTATCGCGCAGCTCTAACCGCCAGCGCGCAGTTGCCCGAGGTAAAAGCCGCGGCCGAGCGCGGCATTCAGCAACCCTACGAGCCGCCCAGTCGTCCCCAATAACGACAGGCCCGGAAAACATTTCTGTGATGCTAGAGTGAAGGCCAGAATCGGAACTTTAAGGAGAGAGCATGAAACGAACAGCCATAACCGTCGTGATGTTGGCGTGGGCAGGCATGGTCGCGGCGCAGCAGGCAACCACTCCGCAGAGCCAACCGTCATCGCAGCCAAATGCGGGCCAATCACAGGCCGGAACAACTCAGCCAGCTGCTGCTCCTCCTCAGGGAAAGCGCCCGCCTCAAGCCAAGACCAAGCCGGAATATGATGCTTACAACGCCGCGGTTAAACTTGCGGCTGCCGCACCGGGCACCCCCGTCGACCCAGTCGCGCTGGCGAAGGCCGCCGACGATTTCGCCACCCAGTTCCCCGACAGTGAACTCCGTATTCTGTTGTTCAAAGTATCGATGCATGCCTCCCAAAACGCCAACAATGGAGATCTGATGAACGCGGCGGCGGAGAAAGTGCTGAAGATCGATCCCGATGATCCCGAGGCCTTGGTTGGCGATGCGGAGTTCATCGCTGAGCACACTCGCGACACCGACCTCGACAAAGACCAGCGTTTGGCACAAGCGCAGAAATATGCTTCCCGTGCGGTGGAAACTGTCGATACCGACGTCGCCATCCCGGCCGGCACTCCCCAGGAAAAAATCGACGCCTACAAGGGGTTTGTGCGTTCTTCTGCGTACTCGGTTCTGGGCACCATCGCCTTCAATCAGGAAAAATATCCTGACGCTGAGAGTTATTTCCGCAAATCGATCGACGCTTTACCGTCACAGCCGGATCCGGTCGTAGTTCTGCGCCTGGCGATCGCACTCGACAAACAAAACAAGTATCCGGAAGCGCTGAAGGAAGCCAATCATGCGGTGGATCTGACTCAGGAAGCAAGTGTGGCTGGGAAGCTCGCGCGCCAGGAACGTGACCGATTGACACAATTGACCGGCGGCAGCACTCCCGCGCCGGCCTCCAAACCGCCTGCCGCCCAGAACCCGTCTCCCCACTGATGAAAGATTCAGCTGGAAACTATTACCGGCCTCCGCTTGCGGGCTGCGATTGCGATGTGCTTTGCCCCTTTTGAAGTGATGAAATCAAGAGACATGGCGGACCTGGAGCAGACTCTGGGCTACACCTTCGTCCGGCGGGAATTACTGGAACAGGCCCTGACCCACAGCTCACAGGCACGCGAAGTGGAGTCGGCACAACCCCTGGTCAGCAAGCGCGCCGGCGACAACGAACAGCTCGAGTTCCTGGGCGACGCCGTTCTAGGTCTCATCACGACCGAAGAATTGTTCCATCACTTCCCCCAGTTCCGCGAGGGCGAGCTATCCAAGCTGCGCGCCCACCTGGTCAGCGAGAAGCATCTAATACGTGTGGCCCAGGTTCTCGAACTGGGCCACTACTTGCGCCTGGGACGGGGCGAAGAAAAGAGCGGAGGCCGCAACAAGACCGCTCTCCTGGTGGATGCCTTGGAGGCAATTTTAGGAGCAATGTACGTGGACAGCGGACTAGAAACGGTGCGGCGGGTAGTGCTTGATCACATCGTGTCTCCAGAGTTGGAGATCATTGCGCGCAATGGCAGCAGCTTACCCCTGAACGATTACAAGTCTGCCCTGCAAGAAAAGCTTCAAGCCATCGGGCGCCCTCAGCCGGCCTATGTCCTGGTGAAAGAGCGAGGGCCCGAGCACAGCAAGACTTTCACCGTTCAAGCGAGACTCTTGAAGATGGACGAGCCTAGCCAAACCGAACTAGTCGGGCAGGCTGACGGATCGACGAAAAAGGACGCCGAGCAGGGAGCTGCCCGGCAATTGCTCGAATATCTGGACTCACCGCCCCCCGACAAACGTAGCCGCGGACCCGGCGGAGGACACGCCGCAAAGTCATGACCGAAATGGCCTCCAGACCGCGCGCCCAATGGCCCAGTTCCCTGCAATCGCTGCTGACCACCGTCGTCATTGCCGTGTTTGTAATAGTGTTCGTGGTGCAGGCTTTTCAGATTCCTTCGGAGTCCATGGAAAACACTCTGTTGATCGGCGACTACCTGTTGGTGGACAAGCTGCGCTACGGCGGAAGCGAAAGCTGGAATCATCTGATGCCGTATCGCCCGATACGCCGGGGGGACATCATTGTCTTCCGCTATCCTCTCAACCCCAGCCAACATTTTGTGAAGCGGGTGGTGGGCGTACCCGGCGACCGGGTGCGGCTTATCAACCGGCAGGTGTATATCAATGGCACAGCGCTGCGGGAGAATTACGTCATTCACACCTCACCAGCGCACGACGTGTTTCGCGACGAATTCCCCCGCCTCAACCTTCCAGTTCCTGGGCTGGACGGGGCTTGGTGGCTGCAAATGAAGAAGTTAGTGGAAGACGGCGAACTGATCGTTCCGCAAGGCAACTATTTCGTGATGGGCGACAATCGTGACGAAAGCAGCGACAGCCGCTACTGGGGCTTCGTCCCGCGTGAAAACATTATTGGCCGGCCCTTGTTGATTTATTGGTCCTTACGCAGCATTGACGAAGATATGCAGGTCGCCACTACGCCGGGTGATAGACTTTATCACTTCGCCTATGCGGTCAGCCACTTGTTTCGGATCACTCGTTGGAACCGCACGTTTCGTTTAATCAATTAACCAGAGCCGGCCAACCCTGGTTCCGACTCGGCGATAGGACAAGGACGCATTGATGGCTATGAAAGAGAAAGAAGCGCAACCCGAAAAACCGCGGGAAACCACAATGGAGTTCCTCGCCTCGCTTGCAGCCGTATTGGTGACCGGCCTTTTCATCATCACTTTTATTCTGCAGGCGTTCGAGATTCCATCGAGTTCTATGGAAAATACCCTCCTGATCGGGGACCACGTCTTTGTAAACCGGGAGCAATTCGCTCCCGCCACACACTGGATGGGCCCACTCCTTCCCTATCGCCAGATCCATCGGGGGGACATCGTAGTGTTTCTTTCGCCGGCTGAACCGGGACTGTATGTCGTGAAGCGGATCATGGGCATTCCGGGAGATCGCATCCATTTGCGTAACGGCATCGTTTACCGCAATGGCGAAAAGCTCGACGAGCCTTACGTCATTCGCCAGGGAGCGGATTCTTATAATCCTTATCGCGATAACTTCCCGGCGGTCCCGCCTTCGGAGTTCAACAACATCGCCCCGAATTGGCAATTGACACTCCAGTCCAACATTCAGGGAGATGATATCGTAGTCCCCCCCGACAGTTATTTCGGGATGGGCGACAATCGCGACGTCAGCTATGACAGCCGGTTTTGGGGCTTTATCCCGCGCGAAAACGTAATCGGCAGGCCGATGTTCATCTATTGGTCATTTGAGACGCCTGCCAACCAGTATTTGGAAAGAGAAGTCAGCCAGCGAATTGGGTTTCTCGCGCACGTTGTGTTTCACTTCTTCGACGAAACTCGCTGGCGCCGCACCCTCAAGGCAGTGAAGTGAGATTGGTTCGCTCCAGACGCGGAATGATCCTCCTGGGACTTGTCCTCCTGGCGGGGCTCTGCCTAGTCCGGCCCGGAGCCAATCGGTTGCGGTCCCGCATTGTCGGCTCCATCAGTCTGGCTCTGGGACGGTCCGTGGATGTCTCTTCGGTGAGTTTGCGTTTCCTTCCTCAGCCGGGATTTGATCTGGAAAACTTCGTCGTCCATGACGATCCAACATTCGGCGCGGAGCCGGTGTTGCGGGCTCAAGAAGTCACCGCTTTGTTACGCCTGAGCTCACTTCTGCGCGGACACCTTGAGATTGCCACTCTCAGCCTCACTGAACCTAGCCTTAATCTGGTGCGTAACTCAGAAGGCCACTGGAATCTGGAAAACTTGGTAGAGCGCGCCGACAAAATCTCGGCTGCCCCTACCGGCAAAGCGAAAAGTGAAAAACGTCCCGCATTTCCCTACATTGAGGCCCGCGATGGCCGCATTAACTTCAAGTTCGGAGCGGAAAAGAAGCCTTATACCCTGACCGGTGCCGACTTTTCCCTGTGGCAGGACTCGGAAAACACGTGGAGCATGCGGCTGAAAGCACAGCCCACCCGCACCGATTTCAATCTGACTGATACCGGTATTCTGCGGGTGACAGGATCGTGGCAGAGAGCTGCCGCGTTGCGTGACACTCCTCTCCAGTTCAGTTTTCTTTGGGATCGAGTGCAACTCGGGCAATTCACCAAGCTTGCCTATGGCAGCGACAAGGGCTGGCGGGGTGCGGTGCACGTCACGGCCGGGCTCTCGGGTACTCCGGCTCATCTCGCCATAATTGCAGATGCTGCCGCGGAAGACTTCCGCCGCTATGACATTCAAGGTGGCGGCACCATGCGTATCGCGGCACGATGCACCGCTCAATACAGTTCACTCGACCATACCCTTTCCGATGGCAACTGCGACGCCCCCGTGGCCACTGGATCAATCCGCCTTACCGGCAGCATTGCCAATCCTTTGGGCTCTCCGAGCTACGATCTGGTACTAGCCGCAGAGAGTGTGCCCACGCAATCGCTGATGGTTCTCGCCCGGCACACCAAGCTGGGCCTTCCGGACGATCTTGTCGCAACTGGCGAGATGAGTGCGCAAGCGAGAATCCGGAGCCCGTCCCAGGGACGCTTGAGTTTGTCAGGGTGGCAGGGAGACGGAGAGATTACCGGAATCCGGCTTCGCTCCGGCTTCACAAACGCAGATCTCGCACCGAGCGATATTTCGTTCACTATTACTTCCGACGGAATGGCTCCGCGCGTGAATGTGAATCCATTCCGTCTGTCCCTTGGGCACCTGGCTCCGGCGGTGTTGCAGGGACATTTTTCGCATGATGCCTATGACTTCGAATTAAAGGGTGAGACTCAACTGCAGAAGCTATTGCAAGCGGCGAGGACGGCGGGAATTCCCACTCCGCAAACCGCCGCCGAAGGTTTCGCTAAACTGGATGTTCGCGTCGCTGGATCTTGGGCACAGTTTGCACCCGCGGAAATAACCGGGAAAGCCCACCTTCATTCGGTTCGATCCCGACTGCGTGCCCTCGATGCGCCTTTCGACATCATGGCTGCGGATATCACTCTTAGCCCTCACCAGACCGAAGTCAGCAACCTGTCCGCCGTGATGGTGGGAACTGCATGGCGCGGATCGCTAACCTTGCCGCGTCCCTGTGGGACGATGAGTACATGCGCAATTCGCTTTGATTTGCATGGCGACCAAATCGCGACCGATCAATGGATCCCGTTATTGTTTCCCAAGGCGCTACAGGAGCCGTGGTATCGCTTCGGCTCGTCTTCGGTTCGCTCCGGAAGCCCCAGCCTGCTGGCGCTGGATGCCGCCGGCAACCTCAGTGCGGACAAAGTCATTGTGCACAGCCTGATCGTGAACAAGGTTTCTGCGAAGGTTGTGATGCAGAGCGGGAAGCTCGAGGTGAACGATCTACGCGCTGACCTTTTGGGCGGTAGACATAAGGGGGACTGGACCGCCGATTTCACCTCACAGCCGCCGCGATATACAGCCAGCGGAGGCGTGGATCGCGTGGCTCTCGGCCAGCTTGCCACAGCTATGGACAACGCCTGGATCACTGGCATGGCTACGGCCAAGTACCAGGTGGACGCTTCCGGACTCACTGCCAGCGAGTTATTTGCCTCTGCCACCGGCACGTTCAAGATCGAAGCCTGGGACGGAGTGTTACGCCATGTCGTTCTTTCCGAGGGTGAAGGTCCGCTGCCGATGCGACACTTGACCGCCAATTTGAAGCTACGTGAAGGCCAGTTCGAGATTCAGGATGGCGATCTCGAAGCCGAGGACGTCGAATATCGATTGACCGGCACCGCTTCTCTGGGTCGAGTCTTGAACCTGAAGTTGGCCCGCAACGGCACTCCCGGCTTCAATATCACTGGCACTCTTACTCAACCCCACGTTACGCCGTTGGTTGCAACGAGCGCACAGGCGGCTTTGCAGCACTAGGGAAACCGTTTACGTTCATTACCGAGAGATCGAACCTGATCTCTCATTTCACCGGCACATACCCCGGCCCGCGCAGCACTTTCCCCGGCTTGGCGCCCGTCATCTTTCCCTGATCAATCACTGCGGTTCCATTCACCAGAACGTACTCCATACCTTGCGACAACTGGTTGGGGTCCGCAAAGGTCGCCAGATCATGCACAGTCGCGGGATCGAAGATCACAACATCCGCCCACATGCCTTGCTTCAGAACTCCGCGGTCGGTAAAGCGCATGCGTTGTGCCGGAAGAGCTGAGAACTTGCGGATCGCGTCTTCTAAGGTCAGCTTCTTTTCTTCACGGACATATTTTCGCAGAATACGTGGAAACGTCCCATAGGCCCGCGGATGGGGATGCTCCTGCCCTAAAATGCCCTCCGGTGATGTTCCCGAAGAATCGTTGTCGATCGATACCCACGGCTGCTGAAGGGCCAAAGCGACATCGGGCTCCGACATTCCGAACACCGCGACGTAAGTGAACGCCTTGTCTTCAATAAGCAGGTCGAATAACGCATCCATAGGGTCTTTGTTCCAGAGTTTCGCAATTTCGGCCAGCGTCTTTCCCTGCAAGGGCAGCAGCTTTGGGTTCTGTACGACTCCAATCAAAACCGACTCTGGACTGGGGATCTCGAGCCATTCGTTGTCCCACTCCGTCGAAGGAGTCTCCATATCTTTTCGCATGCGCGCCCGTGCAGCCGGATCTTTTAGGCGCTCCACTAACTTAGCCGCGCCGCCGTCGTGTGCCCACTGCGGAACAAACGCAGAAAGATCGTTGAACCATGCGGGGTAAGCATAAGTATTGGCGCTGACGTCGATTCCCTGGGCTCTCGCTGCGTTGATCTTAGCCACCACCTCCGGCATGCGTCCCCAGTTCTGCTTGCCAGCGACTTTGAGGTGCCAAATCTCGACCGGAATATGCGCTTCCTGCCCGATGCGCAACGCTTCATCAATCGCGACCAAAACGGAGTTGCTCTCGTCCCGCATATGAGTCGCGTAAATGCCGCCAAACTTTGAAGCTTCACTCGCAAGCGCGATCAACTCTTCGGTCTTGGCATAGGGTGCGGGCGCATACTCGAGCGCAGTCGAGACCCCCACCGCGCCCTGCTGCATGGCCTGCCGCACCAGTTCTTTCATCTGCTCGAGTTGGGCGGGCGTTGGCTGTTTGTTCTCGTCTCCCAGGACCATGCGGCGTACCTGCGTAGCGCCCACATAGCTCGCCAAATTTATACCGATTCCCTGCTTCTCCAACTTGGCAAAATACTCGCCCAAAGTTCGCCAGTCGGGGTTGAGATGATAATGATCGTAGGTCGCGCGGTCGGCCGCGATGATGGCATCGTTGAGCGGGCCGGCTGAGTTCCCTTCTCCGGTGATCTCAGTCGTAATGCCCTGGTAGATTTTCGAGGGCACACGCGGATCAACCTGGATTGTCAGCTCCGATTGCCCGAGCATGTCAATGAAGCCCGGGGCCACCACTTTGCCCTGGGCATCGATGGTGCGCGTCCTGGCTGCATCGCTCAGGTTGCCGATCGCAGCGATCTTACCGCCGCGAATCCCGATATCGCCGGAATACCAAGGCGATCCGGTGCCATCGATGATATGGCCGTTGGTGATGACCAAGTCAAAAGCTGAGCGTGGCGGGTGCGTCTGCGCCAGCACAACCCAGCCCGATGAAAGCAGGGCGAGAACCACGAACAACTTGACCGATAGTCCATTGCGAAAGAAATTCTTCATGTACGTCCTCCGTTCAACGCTCGTGCTCTCCAAGCTAGAGTCAATCCCATCAAACTCCAAACGCCCAACGCCAGCCATTCGTAGGAACTGAAATGTCCAGGAACGGCAGGGACAATCTTCATAAGTATCATCAGCAGACTCACCACCACGCCTGTCATGGCGACCACTCGCTCCAGCGGCCTTGGCCGCATACAGTAATATGCAGCACACGTCCCCAGCCAGCCTATGGCAGACGCCACCGAACCGACCTCAGTAATCGGGACAAGAATTGCATCGCCCAGAAACATGCATACTGCGGTTGCCAATCCAATGCAAAACACAGCCACCGATGGCGTTTGATTCTGCGGATGCACCTCGCCAACTCGCTGATCCACCAGTCCACGGCGTCCCATTGCAAACAGGACACGGCTTGCCGCAACCAGATTGCCATTGAAAACCTTGAGCAGCGAGAGTAATGCCGCCGCTAGAATCAGGCTCACAATCCAACGAGAGCCTATGGCATGTTGGAATGCGACCGCGGTCATGAATTTCTCACCAGTAAGTTCGTGCCAAGGCGCAACAAATCCGACGGCGGCGATAATGATGGTATAAAACAAGATCCCAACCACGATCGCCATCCAGATCGCGGTAAGAAACTGACGTGAGTGGAACTCCGGCCTCGCTTCCTCCGCTCCCTTTACCACCGCTTCGAACCCAGTCATGAAATAGGGAACAATCTGAATCACCAGTAACACCGAGACAAACCCGCCTTGAGTAAACAGCGGCGGGAAGTTGCGCGGTGAACCTTTGCTGACGCCACAAGCAACAAAGAGCAGAAAGAGCGCCAGCGTCCCAAATGTCGTCCAGTTCTGAAAAGTTGCGCTCAGCCGGATGCCGCGGTAATTCATCGCTGTAAGCAAGGCAGTCAAACCCAGTCCGATGACCAGGTGCGGCAGATATACCGGACGTCCGGCAATGCGGTAGAGTTCCATGGAATCGAGCGCAGGAAAAATGTAACTGGCAATCCTGCCGATCGCCACCGCCTCCCACGGACAAACGATGAAGTAAGCCAGGACCATCATCCAGCCGGTGGCGAAACTAATCGACTGCGGAAACACTTTGGCGGTGTAGGCGACTTCGGCGGAGGCATCGGGGATCGCCGCCACCAGCCGGCCATAAACGAACCCGATGGGCAACAGCAGCGCCCCACCAATGGCGAAACCGAGAATTGCGCCGAGGGTACCGCCGCGCAGTAGCCAGTCGTCCATCACAACCAGCCATCCCACCCCGACCATGGCGCCCCACCCCAGGGCGAAGTAGTCTACCGCGCGTAGCTTGCGGGCAAGAGTAGTCACAAGATAGGCGCGAATTATAAAGCATCCTGGATTTGGTGATGAGCTCCGCGTACTCTGCGGCTATGCTCTGCGCTCTCAGCCTTTTAAGGTGGTGGTTTGCCGAGACCTGATGAACCTTAAAACGCGGAGGCCGCCAGAGAACAGTACGCGGAGGAAATTCAGATTTTGCTCGCAGGCCAGCCCCGTCGAAGCCACGCGCTGTGCTATGTTTTATCTTCGTTAATTTCTCCGAAAGGCACTTATGCCTCGATACGAATATCGCGCCATCGGTCCGACTCCCGCAGCCGAGAAGGCATTCTTAACCTGGATCGAGAAGCTCGACCAGGAGTTTATTAACCGCGATCCCGAGAATCGCAGCACCGTGGTTCGTAACGCGTTGCATGAGCTTTACCTGGCGCGTCCCTACAGCGCCCCGCACCTGAGCGCGCCTCTGGCCGAGCAGGTGATGATTCACTCTTTCGATCCGCGTAACGCCACGCTGGAGCCTGAGTCCTACGGTGACGTCGACGTCACCAAATACAACGAGCGCAAGCCGCTGATCTGGTTCTGGATGATGTATGACCGTTCTCCAGCCGGTTTAAACCATTGGCTCGGACACAAAGTGCGAGCCATGCTGGCCCGCCACGTCTTTAAATATTGTGGAAAGAACGTCAAGATTTTCCATGGAGTCGAGGTCTCCTATGGTTATAACCTCACAGTGGAGGACAACTGCACCATCCACAAATACGTGCTGTTGGATGACCGTGGCGAGATCATCATTCATGAAGGCTCGTCTATCTCCGATTACGCCAACGTTTACTCTCACGCGCACGATCTCAACGATGGCATGATCGTGAGCAATGAAAAGACCGAAATCGGCCCCAGAGCCCGCGTGACTTATCACGCTACGGTTATGAGCGGCGTCAAAGTGGGCGAGCATGGCATGGTGGGATCGATGGGCGTGGCCTCGAAAAATGTAGAACCATTCCACATTGTCGGCGGCATCCCGGCTAAGACCATCAAAGTGAAATCAATTGCGCCGGAAGAGGCGCAGAAAGCGTTTCAAGATAAAAAACGTGTATGAGTCGAGCGATGACGTATTCTAAGAAGCTTTGCATAGGTATTAGTGCGGTCTTGTTGCTTGGATCGTTGCTCACATTTGCGCAAGGGCAACCGGAATCCGGCGCTTCAGTGACCACGCCGACACAGGCCAGCCAACAATCTGCTCCGAAACGCATTCGTGTTTCCGAAAGTGCGTTCCTAAAGATGATCGTGAGCCGAGTCAATCCGACATTCACAAAGGAGGAGCGGAAGGAGCAGAAAGAAAAGAGAATTCAGGGACCCGTGAGCATGCGCGTCATCATTGCAACCACTGGCGACGTCTCGGAGGTGACTCTCATCAAAGGCGACCCTTTCTTAGCTCGCCCGGCCATCGAGGCCGTCAAGCAGTGGAAATTTCGAGCGCCCACGCTGAAGGGTGTTCCGGTTGAGGTAGAGGCCACGATCATATTGAATTTCACTCTCTCGGACGGCTAAGCACTGCGTTCCAGGCCATTGCCATCTCCCCATGTTAGTATCAAGTCCAACATCGAATGACCCTGCAGCATGTTGACATCCTGTTTCAGTTGATCGCATTTCTGTTCGCGATCAGCATTCACGAATCGGCGCACGCCTGGATGGCCAACCGCCGCGGCGACCCCACCGCACGCATGTTAGGACGAGTTACGCTCAATCCCATTAAGCATATAGACCCAGTGGGAACGGTCCTACTGCCGCTGATCGCCATGTTGACTCACTTTCCGATGATCGGATGGGCCAAGCCTACGCCCGTTGACCCGCGTAACTTTAAGAACCCGGTTCTCGACGACATTTTGACCGCAGTCGCCGGCCCAGTGAGCAACTTCATGGTTGCCACTGCCGCCACAATTCTGTTGGCACTGATTTCTCTGGCTGTGCCAGAAGGCCGAATGATCGTTCAAGGCGCGCTTGGTGGCTTTGTCGTCAGCAATTCTGCATTCGTACCCGTGGCCCTGCTTCTTTACAATTTTCTGGTTATCAATGTTCTGCTCGCCGTGTTCAATCTGATTCCGGTACCGCCGCTCGATGGCAGCCACGTGCTCCGTCATTTCCTCTCGGAGCGTGTGCGGCAGGCGTACGACATGGTGGGAATCTTCGGCTTGATGGCGCTGGTATTTTTTGGGGGCAATCTGCTGATGGGGCTGATCCGCCCGGTAATCCGCGTTTACACTTCCATTCTGATGAACATCTGATGCCCACCTCACCCCAAAATCGCAAACGTGTCCTAAGCGGCATGCGCTCCACCGGCAAGCTGCATCTGGGCAACTACGTCGGTGCCCTGCAGAACTGGGTTGCCATGCAGGACCAGTACGAATGTTTCTTCTTCGTAGCCGATTGGCATGCTCTTACAACCGATTACGCCGACACCACGCACGTGAAGGAAAACTCAATCGAAGTTTTGCTGGACTGGCTGGCGGCTGGGCTTGATCCCGAGCGCTGCACCATGTTTATTCAATCGCACGTGCCGCAGCACGCCGAGTTGCATCTGCTGTTCTCGATGATTACGCCCCTGGGCTGGCTGGAACGTGTGCCCACCTACAAAGAACAGCGAGACAATATTGCCGAAAAAGACCTGAGCACCTACGGATTTCTTGGTTATCCCGTTCTCCAGGCCGCCGACATTCTCATTTACAAAGGCGACTTTGTCCCCGTCGGCGAAGATCAGGTACCGCATGTGGAACTAACTCGCGAAATCGCGCGCCGCTTCAATCAGTTCTATAACTTAAACGGGAAAGCTGTTTTTCCCGAACCTCAACCGCTTCTGACGCGCACCCCCAAACTTCCCGGAACCGACGGCCGTAAGATGTCGAAGTCTTACGGCAACACCGTTATGCTCACCGATCCCGAGCCTGTGGTTCGGCAAAAGTTGAAGACCATGGTGACCGACCCCGCCCGCATCCGGCGTACCGATCCAGGCAACCCCGACGTTTGCCCGGTAGGCGACCTGCATAAGATCTTCAGCGACCCGGCTACCATGGCTAAAGTAAATGCTGGCTGCCGTTCCGCCGGCATCGGGTGCATTGAGTGCAAGGGCTGGGCGGCGGACGCCCTAGTGAACATTCTTGTCCCCATGCAGGAGCGCCGCAAGAAATACGAAGACAATCCACGGCTGGCGTGGGATATTCTTGAGGCAGGATCCGCCAAGGCTGGCAAGGTCGCTTCGGCCACCATGGCGGAAGTGCGGGATGCGCTGCACATGTCGTTGGATTACGAGGGCCGTTAGCAACGCCCGTGAGCAACGGCTGTGAGCAACGATAGATGAGAGAGATTTTCCAAACCGCAGGAGCAAACGCGCTGGCACCGGCCGCGCCGCCGGATTCCTCCGCTGGTCAGAAAAAAGAGAGCGACTCGCCCTTCTCCGTAGCCGTTACAGACGTCTACGAAGGCCCCCTAGACCTGCTACTCGACCTGATTCGCAAACAAGATATCGACATCTACGACATCCCCATCGCCAAGATCACGGCGCAATATCTCGCCTATGTAGAAAAGCTTCGCGAGCTGGACGTAAACATCGCCGCCGATTTCATCTACATGGCCGCAGTGCTCATCCACATCAAGTCCAAGATGTTGCTGCCGCGGGATCCGGCGGCTGGTTCTGAAGAGCAGGAAGATCCGCGCGCCGAACTGGTCAATCGTCTGATTGAGCACGAGAAGTACAAGTCTGCCGCGCAGATGTTGATGCAGAAGCAACAGATCGAAGACGCGGTCTGGTCGAATCCGGCGATCAAGGAATTCATGGACGCCGAAGGAACCGAACCCGAAATCGCCGCCGACGTCATTGATCTGGTCAAGACGTTCCAGGTGATTCTGGATCGCGCCCGCACCCGGCCAATGATTCAGGTTGATGAAGAGACGGTCACCGTCAGCCAGATGATTGAATATCTGCGGCGGCGGCTGGCGTTGGAAGACCGGCCTATCCGATTGAAACTACTGCTGCGCAACATCGAATCCCGCCAGACGCTGGTTTGCATGTTCCTCGCGCTTCTGGAACTGGTACGATTGCAGGCGATCCAGTTGCGTCAGGACCGCCTGTTTGGCGAGATCCTGGTGCGCAAGCATGTTGGTTTTGAAGCCGTCATCGCCGAGCAAGCCGCAATACGAGATGATTGGCGCTAGCGTGTGTTACCCAGAGGCAGGTATAAAACTGCCCACGACTTTATGAGCCTTAAAGCCAAACTCGAAGCCATCATCTACGCGGCGGAAACTCCGATCACACTTGATCACCTGGTTCAGCTTGCGAAAGAGTCGGTCATCAACAATGGTGCGGCCGACGAGGCCGAAGTTCGCTCCCAAGTTCGGGCGGCATTGGAGGAACTCAGCGCCGACTTTGCTTCTGCCGACCACGGCATCGAGATCCGCCAGGTAGCCGGCGGCTATCGCATGTCCACCAAGCCTGAGCAGCATGATGTAGTGCGGGCATTCGCCAAGAGTCTAAAGCCTCCGATCCGTCTTTCCATGCCTGCGCTGGAGACGCTGGCCGTCATCGCCTACAAGCAACCCGTCACCGTGCCGGAGATCAATGACATTCGTGGCGTGGATTGCAGCGGCGTCATTGCAACTCTTCTGGATCGAAAGCTGGTTACAACCTCCGGGCGTAAGGCCGTGATCGGCCGGCCGATTCTTTATAAAACGACCAAGGAGTTTCTCCTGCGCTTTGGGTTAAGCGATGTCGGCGAGTTACCCAGCATGGAAGAATTTGGGAAGCTGGTAGCCGAGTCTTTCCAGGGCGACTTGTTGCCGGCGCAAGAGATGACCGAATCCGAAACGCCGCTGGCAGATACCACGGCTGAAGATCACACGCTGGCGGTGGTTCAGCCGAGCGAGAATGACCCCGCGGCTTGAACCCCGCCGACATTTAGGTACAGCAACCCTTCCGGGAATCCTTATGCCCACTGAGCGCTTGCAAAAAATTATCTCCGCCGCTGGTGTCACCTCCCGCCGCAAGGCAGAAGCGCTGATCACCGGAGGATTGGTATCGGTTAACGGGCAGGTGGTCACGGAACTGGGCAGCAAGGCTGACCCTGAGCAAGACCACATCCGCGTGAATGGAAAGCTGCTGCACGGGGCGGAGCGCCATATGTACTTGCTGATGAATAAGCCCAAGGGATATGTCACCACGCTGAAAGATCCCGAACATCGCCCCACGGTAATGGACCTTCTGCATAGAGTGAAGGCCCGGGTCTACCCCGTCGGGCGCCTGGATTACGCGAGCGAAGGTCTGCTGCTGCTGACCAATGATGGTGAATTTGCAAATCTGTTGATGAAAGCCGCCTCGCATGTCCCCAAGACCTATATGGTCAAAGTCGCGGGCACTCCTCCGCCGGAGGGCCTGGACCGCCTGCGCGAAGGCATCTCGATCCCGACTGATCGTGGAAAGAGAGTCAGAACCGCGCCGGCCCGGATACAAGTCATCCGCAATGCCGCTAATCCCTGGTATGAAGTCACACTGACCGAAGGCAGAAATCGCCAGATCCGGCGCATGTTCGAAGAGATCGGCCATCACGTGGAAAAAATCAAGCGGGTGCGCTATGGCCCGTTGCAATTGGACGTGCATCCCGGAGAATATCGCAAGCTTTCGACCGAAGAAGTCACCAAACTAAAATTGCTTATCCCTACGAGCCGCCGCAAATAGACTTTTCTCTGTGTTTCTCTGTGTCCTCTGTGTCCTCTGTGGTTAGGCTTTTCGACGGTGCCCACAGATGACACATTCCCCAGCAACGTGATAAAGATTAAGTAGCCAGAATGACTGACTTCAGCCAGTTTGTGCCTGCTCACATTCGGAGCCTGGGCGGGTACACTCCCGGCAAATCGCCGCGCCAAGCGCAGCGGGAGAGCCACGTGAACTGCATCAAAATGGCCTCGAACGAGAACCCTTGGGGACCGTCGCCCAAAGCGGTTGCAGCCATGCAAGCGGTGCTCAACGACTGCAACTTCTATCCAGATAACGACGCCAGTGATTTGCGCGATGCTCTGGCAAAGCGCCATGGAGTGCACCCCGACCAGGTTGTCCTGACCGCCGGATCAACCTCGCTTCTCGGCATCATTGCGCGTACTTTGCTGTCGCCCGGCCTCAATGCAGTAACCAGCGAGCGGTCGTTCATCGTTTACCCCATTGCGACTCAAGCTGCGGGCGGCCAACTGATTCAGGTCCCGATGCGCCGCGACAGCTTCGATCTGGAAGCCGTGGCCGCCGCGGTCGATGGCAACACCCGCATCATTTATCTCTCGAACCCCAACAACCCCACCGGGACGGTTGTAGTTGCCTCCGATCTCGATCGCTTTCTCGACAAACTTCCCGAACACATCATCGTGATTCTGGATGAAGCCTACTACGACTTCGCCCAGCATTTCGCAACTCGCCGCGGGTTGGACTACTCGCATGCGTTGCAGTATGTAAACCAGGGCCGCAAAGTCGTTGTGCTGCGAACCTTCTCGAAAGCGCATGGCTTGGCCGGTGTGCGAGTGGGATACGGGATTGGCCCGGCCCAGCTAATGTCGTACTTTGCCCGCATGCGGACCACCTTTTCTGTCTCCGCCCCGGCGCAGGCCGCCGCACTGGCTGCCTTAGAGGATGGGACTCACGTGCAGAAGGCGCTGGTGAATAACGCGGAAGAGGCCGAACGTCTCGCGGAAAGTTTGCGGGAGTTGGGGTACGAAGTGATGCCCACTTGGGCAAACTTCCTCTATTGCGAGCTGGGCGAGGATGCCGCTGCCGCCGCTCAGCGGCTGCAAACCGAAGGCGTGATCATTCGTCCGCTCGGTCCCTGGGGAGCGCCGACTGCGATTCGCATCACCATTGGAACGCCGGAACAGAACGGAACATTCCTTAAAGCGTTCAAGAAAGTGATGGAGCGCACGATGGTAAAATCAGGCTAACTTCCGTTCGTCTGCGGCAAACGGGCCGCTCCGTACAATCCGGCGTCACTGCCCAACAATGCTCGGGTCACAATTGTCTTCTTGGTCCCCATCGGCTTCACTTTTCCCGATGCTCCCTGGCCATGCGAAGGCTCCGGCGATGTGGCCGCATAAACCATGGAGCGATGCCGCAGTTCCTCGAACATCGCCGGAGCGAACGCATCCCATGCACTCGAAACGCCCCCGCCGATCACATACATAGGAAGATTCAAAGCGTTCACCATATCCGAGAGAACAATCCCTAGAGCTCGCCCCACCCGCTGGAATATCTTTCGGGCCTCTTCATCACCTTGGATCGCCAGGTTGTACACCGCCTTCGCATTGAACTCGACATTCGCATTGACCGCCTGGGCGAGCCCCGGTGCAACATCGCGGGCGATGGCTTCGCGAGCCATGCGCACGACCGCAGTGGCCGAGGCATAGGCCTCCAGACAACCGCGGTTGCCGCATCCGCACAACGCACCTTCTGGCTCCACGGTGGTGTGGCCGAACTCCGCCGCCATGCCTGCCATCCCGTGCCAAATACGTCCTCGCAAAACCAGCCCACCGCCGACGCCCGTGCCCAGCGTCAACATGGCCATATCATCAACGTCCTTCGCGACCCCTAACCACTTTTCACCTAAAGCCGCTGAGTTGGCGTCATTCTCCAGAATCACCCGGGTTCCTAATCGCCGCTCGATCTCGGCCCGCACTGGGTAGTCAGCCCAGTCCGGCAAGTTCGGGGACTCGCATACCATGCCGGTTTCCATGTCGATGATCCCCGGCACACCGATTCCGATTCCCAGTAGCTTGCCCGAGTTCTTGTGTTTTTCCGATAGCTGCTGTATCGCAGCACACATGTCATTGACCACGTAATCGCGTCCCAGGGCAACTCTCGTGCCCAGCGTGGTCTTTTCCACCAGATTGCCCTGCTCGTCGACGGCCGCGATGCGAAGATTGGTGCCGCCGAGGTCCACGCCAATGGAATAGTCGGTCATGAGCAAGAACCGTCAGAGTACCACTGGAAATGGTCGCTGTCGAACTATTAAATCGTTTCCGGCCTAGCACAACGAAGTATCCAGCCAGGTCATTTCTGGCATTTCGGGCAGTAATGAGCGCTGCGTCCGGCAATCACAACCCGCTTGACTGAAGTTTTGCAAACCAGGCAAGGTTCGCCTTCCCGTCCGTAAACGCGGTGTTGCAATTGGAAGAAACCCTCTTCACCGTCCGAGTCCACGTAGTCAGAGATGGAAGAACCACCCAGGGCAATCGCCTCTTTCAGGACTTCCTGAACCGCCCGGTACAGCCGGCCAAGATCATCCCGGGTGAGACTGGTCGCTCGTCGCCGCGGTCTGACGCGTGCCCGAAAGAGCGATTCGTCTGCGTAGATATTGCCCACTCCGCTCAATAGATTCTGATTCAGCAAAGCGCTCTTGATCGGAGTCTTGCGGCCGTGAAACAACGTCATAAACCGCGCCAACTCTACGTCCAGCGGCTCAGATCCAGGGGCCGCGAAGCCATTGGAAACGCTCAGCCGGCCGAAACGGCGCGGATCCACGAATCGCAGTTCCCTTCCCGATGCCAATCTTGCAATGGCATGGGTGTGCTTGGCGATTTCTTCTTCGGGCGGACATACCAGCATGCGTCCGGTCATCCCCAGATGCACAATCCACTGAGCGGTGCTCGATGTAGGCGCGGGCGTCCTCGCCCGTGCAGGTTTGGACCTGACCTTAGTCTTCTTGGCAATCCCAGCCCGTCCTCCATTTTCCAGATCGAACACAATGTGCTTGCCCACGCGCCGCACACCGGCGATACGCTTCGACTCGAGAGCCGCCACAATCTCTCTCGCCGACGACTTCAGTGGCTCGGGCTTCGATCCCAGCCAGATTGACTCGATCACGTCTCCTGCCACCCGGCTGTTGAGGCCGCGAGCGATGGTTTCAACCTCGGGGAGTTCAGGCATGAAGGTAGTTTACAAGCTTCGGGCAGAACGCTTCATCAACTGCGGAGGTTTCGATTGCCCATCATCCACCGGGCGGGTTATCATTGCAAGTACACCTCTGCCCCACATAAATCCTTGTAATTCAGCAATTGGTCGTTGGCGTGGGCAACGAGTGTGTGCGACCCCGCATTTGCGGCCTGGGTCGGCCGCGCGAATCAGTTCAGTGGAGCTGGCATTTGAAAAAAGGCAAAGCTGCGGTCATCGTCGGCGCCCAGTGGGGCGACGAGGGCAAAGGCAAGATTGTGGACGTGCTCTCGGAGAATTTCCCAGTCGTGGCCCGCTATGCCGGCGGTCACAACGCCGGACACACCGTCATCATTAATGGCAAGAAATTCATTCTCCAGCTGGTGCCGAGCGGTATCCTACGCCCGGACTGCCTCAGCGTCATCGGAAATGGCGTCGTGTTCGACCCCATGGCCTTCCTCAAGGAAATCGGTGGGCTTCGAGAAGCCGGAGTAAAGGTCGACGGCAACCTGTTCGTCAGCAACCGGGCGCATGTGATCATGCCTTATCATCGCTTGATCGAACTAGCCACGGAAAACGCTCCCGGAAGGGTCAAGATCGGAACCACTTCCCGCGGCATCGGCCCGGCTTACGAAGACAAGATGGGACGCCGGGGTTTGCGTGTCGCCGATCTGCTTGATCTGCCGCTACTCAAGACCCACATCGAAAACGCCTGCCGCGAAAAGAATATGATCGCGCATGCGCTCTTCAACTCTGAGCCGCTCGATCCCGATAAAATGTTCGTGGAATATTCGGCCGCTTCGGCCAGGGTTGCTCCGTTTGTGTGCGACACCGCAGTGCTTCTGAACCAGTCACTCGTGCACGGCAAGTCGATCGTGTTCGAAGGCGCGCAAGGCACCATGCTCGATATCGATCATGGTACCTATCCCTTTGTGACATCCTCCAGTGCAACTTCCGGCGGCGCCGCCACCGGCACCGGTGTGGCCCCCACCGCGATTGACACCGTCATCGGTGTCAGCAAGGCCTATTGCACGCGCGTTGGTGGCGGACCGTTTCCAAGTGAAGCTCTCGATGCCAGCGGAGATATGCTGCGTGTTCGCGGCAACGAGTTCGGCGCCGTCACCGGCCGCCCGCGTCGCTGCGGCTGGTTGGACTTGCCTCTGTTGCGCTACGCTGGCATGATTAACGGAACCTCCTGGCTAGTGGTCACAAAGCTGGATGTACTCGATGAACTGGCGGAGATTCCGGTGTGTGTGGGATACAAGATCGATGGCAAGAGGGTTGAAGATATTCCCGCGCAGGATAGCGGATTCGGTAAGATCGAATGCATCTATCAAAAGCTCCCGGGCTGGCGAACTTCCAGCGTAGGAACTACGAAACTCGAGGAACTGCCGAAAGCGGCGCGCGAGTACCTGGCATTTCTAGAAAAGGAGAGTGCCACCCGCATCGGCATGGTCTCCACCGGGCCGGGGCGCGAGCAGACAATCATGGTGGACGAATTCGCGGCTAAGATGGCGGACCTCACCGGAACCAAAACCAGAGGGCAGGCGAAAAATTGAGGATGGAGTGAACGATGGTTGTTCTGGCTGTGACGTGGATGGCAAAGCTGGGTCACGAATCAGAAGTGGCCAGCCTGTTTTCGAAACTCACCGACGAATCCCGTAAAGAACCCGGTTGCGTCATGTACCAGGTCCACCGGCACAAGACCGAACCGCGCCGCTTCTTCATCTACGAGCAATACAAGGATGACGCCGCGCTGGAAGCCCATCGCGCCGCGCCCCACTTCCTGCAATACGCAAAGAAGGACTTGCCGAGGCACGGCGACCGCGTCGAAGGGCAGTTGTACGAACCGCTGGGGTAAGAGTTACTTCTTATCCGCCATCAGCACGCCGCCCGAAGCATAGCTTTCCTTCGATACTTCATTAAACGTCACAACGACGGCTTCCCGCTTGGCTCCAGCTTCTTCCACCATGACGTCGGTGATGCGCTGCGCAACTTTGCGTTTCTGCTCGACTGTGCGTCCGCTGAGCATCGTGATTTGAACCAAAGGCATGAAGTCTCCTATTGTGCCAGTTCGTAGCCGGCGAAAAAGTAGCTCAATTCGAAGCGCGCCGTGTCGTCGCCGTCAGAGCCGTGAATTGCATTGTGCTCGATGTTGGTCGCCCACTTCTTCCGGATAGTGCCTTCCTCGGCCTGCGCCGGATTGGTTGCTCCCATAAGCTTCCGCAGGTCAGCGATGGCATTTTCCTTTTCCAGGGCCAGCACCACGATCGGCCCACTCGACATGAAATCGGTCAGCGAGTTGTAAAACGGACGGTTCGCATGTACGGCGTAGAACTGTTCCGCCTGATGCTTGGAAATTTCCAGCATCTTCATGGCGATAATGCGGAAGCCGTTTTTCTCGAACTGCTCAATAATGTCGCCGATGGCATTCTTGGCCACCGCGTCAGGTTTAACAATGGTAAAAGTCCGTTGCAGAGTTTTCATGATTTCGTCGTTTGTCCTTGAATCGTTTGATGGTACTTACAGTTCGGGATGTCTCAAGCGCGGCCTCGTCTTAGGCTCTGGCAGCGGCGCCCATCGCCGCCACCACGGTCTCACCAATGTCCGCAGGCGACTTGGCCACGCGAATCCCAGCTGCTTCCATGGCTTTGATTTTCTCCGCGGCAGTACCTTTGCCGCCGGAAATGATGGCGCCAGCGTGGCCCATTCTACGTCCTGGAGGAGCCGTCTGCCCGGCGATGAATCCCACCACTGGCTTCTTCATTCGCGCCTTCACGTACTCGGCGGCAGTTTCTTCCGCGTTCCCGCCGATTTCTCCAATCATCACCACCACTTCGGTCTGCGGATCTTTGTTGAACAACTCCAGCGCATCCAGGAAATTCGTCCCGATGATCGGGTCTCCACCGATTCCGATCGCCGTAGACTGCCCGATATTCCGAGTCGTGAGCTGATAGACGGCCTCATAGGTCAACGTCCCGGAGCGTGAAACAATTCCAACCGGACCCTCCTGATGAATGCGTCCCGGCATAATTCCGATCTTGCACTTGCCGGGCGAAATAATCCCCGGACAATTCGGCCCGATCAGCCGCGAGCGGCGGGTCTGCAAGAATTCCCACGCCCGCACCATGTCAAGCGTCGGAACGCCTTCCGTGATGCAAACGATCAACTCAACCTCCGCGTCCGCAGCTTCCATGATCGCGTCGGCGGCAAACGGAGGTGGCACGAAAATCATAGACGCATCGGCGCCGGTCTTGTCGACTGCCTCTTGCACGGTGTTGAAGACTGGCCAGCCTTCGTGGGTCGTGCCGCCTTTGCCCGGCGTCACTCCGCCTACAATCTTGGTCCCGTACTCGGCGCATCCCTTGGCATGAAAAGTGCCCTCACGCCCGGTCAGCCCCTGCACCAGCACTCGCGTCGATTGATCTATGAGAACGCTCATGAAACCCCTGTCTTAAACCTTGTCATCCTGAGCGGAGTATTTCCTTCGCGAAGCGGAGGGAATACGCAGTCGAAGGATCTCGATCTAATACGGCTTATCCCTTCGCCGCCGCAACCACCTTCTCCGCCGCGTCCTTCATGGTCGCCGCCACAATGAAATTCAATCCTGACTGCTGCAAAATCTCGCGGCCCGCTTCAACGTTGGTCCCTTCCAACCGCAGTACAATCGGAAGCTGTATCTTCGTTTTCGTCGCCGCTTCCACCACGCCCTTGGCCAGCGTGTCCACTCGCAAAATGCCGCCGAAAATGTTGATCAGCACCGCTTTCACATTCTTATCGCTGAGCAATATTTCAAACGCGTGCGTCACCTGTTCTGCATTGGCGCCGCCGCCCACGTCGAGGAAGTTCGCCGGCATCCCGCCCGCGTACTTGATGATGTCCATGGTCGCCATAGCCAGCCCAGCGCCGTTCACCATGCAGCCCACGTTCCCGTCGAGCTTGATGTAGTTCAGACTGTACTTCGAGGCTTCGACCTCCAGTGGATCTTCCTCAGTAACGTCGCGCAGCTCTTTGATGTCCGGATGCCGAAAAAGCGCGTTGTCGTCAAAGGTCATCTTGGCATCGAGCGCGAACAGCCTGCCATCGTTGCAACTGACAAACGGATTGATTTCGCATAGCGACGCATCCGTTTCCTGAAACGCCCGAAAGAGGCCTGTCATAAAACGCACAGCTTCGTTGATCTGGGATGGCTTCAGGCCCAGCTTGAACGCCAACTTGCGCGCCTGGAAAGCCTCCAATCCCATGCCCGGCTGAATGTATTCTTTGAGAATCGCGTCGGGATTCTCCGCTGCGACCTGCTCGATTTCCATTCCGCCGGCGGCCGAGGCCATAAACACCGGCCTCGCCTCGACCCGGTCAATCACGATCCCGAGATAAAGTTCCTTCTCGATCGGTAACGTTTCTTCGATCAACAATCGCCTCACCACGCGGCCTTCGGGCCCAGTCTGGTGCGTGACCAGCGTCATCCCTAGAATCTTGCCAGCCAGATCTGCCGCTTCCTCAACCGACTTTGCAATCTTGACGCCGCCGCCTTTGCCCCGGCCACCGGCGTGAATCTGCGCCTTGACCACAACGCCCGTGGCTCCGGCATCGAACAGCGCCTTGGCCGCGGCCTGTGCCTGCTCCCGGGTTTCCGCCATCTCGCCTCGGGGTACGGCCACGCCATACTTTTTCAAGATGGCTTTGCCCTGGTACTCATGAATCTTCATAATGATTCTCGTTTAGCTTATGATCGGCAGGAATTTGATTGCGGCTTAACCACGGGCTGCAAACAATTGATTCTATAGAAGCGCTGGAGATTGAGCAAACGAGATGGAGCCGGTTGTTGATCTGCACTTCTCCGCGCACTCTGCGGATGTTCTCAACGATCTCTGCGTTTTAAGGGTGTGCGAAGTCGGAATGCTACTCTAAAGCTCTTCATGATCCTCGACGCCCTCCATCGCATCGCTAATCAGCGAGAGTCTTTATCTCGTGAAGAAGCACGCTCTGTCATGTCCGATATCCTCGCCGGCAAGTGCACCGACACGCAGATCGCGGCTTTCCTGGTAGCGCTCCACATGAAAGGCGAAACAGTCGAAGAGATTGTCGGTTTCGCGGAAGCCATCCGCGCGGCAGCCACGCCCTTGCCGCTGTCGACCTCAAACGTAGACGTTAGCGGCACCGGCCGCGACGCCCTCGTCGACACCTGCGGCACCGGCGGCGATGCCAGTGGAACCTTCAACATTTCGACCGTAACCGCTTTTGTAGTCGCAGGCGCCGGTGTCCGCGTGGCCAAGCACGGAAACCGCAGCGTGACTTCGAAATGCGGATCAGCCGACGTTATCGAAGCTCTCGGCGTCAAAATCGATTTGCCCCCAACTCGATTAGCCGCTTGCCTCGCCGACGTCGGCATCGCATTTCTATTTGCCCCGGCTATGCATTCGGCAATGAAGCACGTGCAAACCGCGCGCCGCGAGCTTCGCCTGCGCACGGTTTTCAACTTGCTGGGCCCGCTCACCAACCCAGCCCACGCTTCCGCGCAGGTCGTGGGAGTGTATTCGGTCGATCTGGTCGAGAAGTTGGCTGAAGCGCTCAGCATGCTCGGTCTGCGCCGCGCCATGGTAGTGCACGGACTCGACGGGCTCGACGAGATTACGATCACCGGCCCTACGCGCATTGCCGAAGTAAACAACGGATCAGTACGAACCTACGAGGTCACGCCAGAGGATTTTGGTATGAAGCGTTCTTCGCTCGAAAACATCTCGGGCGGGGATGCAGCGGTCAGCGCTGCCATCATCCGAGAGGTGCTGAGCGGAAAACAATCGCCCAAGCGTGATGTGGTCATCTTGAACGCTGCAGCGGCGTTAGTAGTGGCAGACAAGGCCGAGCACTTGGCTCAGGCGGTGCCGCTAGCGGCGAGGTCTATCGATTCGGGCGCTGGTGCGCGAAAGCTCGCAGAGTTAGTGCGGTTCACGCAAGAACGCTAACCACAGAGGGCACAGAGTTTCACAGAGAAAAATCCTCTCTGTGCTCCCTCTGTGCCCCCTGTGGTTAAGCCTTCCCTGCCGCCTTCTTCAACCGCTCGATCTGCTCCAGATGATTCGGCCCATGCTTCGACATCATCTGCACGTAATCGGCAACCGTGACCGGATGATCTTTCTCGGGATGGCGCGCTGACTTCTGCAAGTCTTCCGCCTTCAGCCGACGCAGCAATTGCAGCGTGGCATGCCGGTTGAGTCCGTAGAGCGCGACCAACTCCGGCGGCGACGATTCCATATATCCCAGATTCTTCGCCCAAGCATCCTGATCAATCGGCGCGAGTACCGGGTCTTTGTCCGCCACCATTTGCCGCATGCGGTAGGCGTAAAGGATTTCCATGTCCGCCAGGTGTGCGAGGATCTCCAGGATGCACCACTTGTCGGGCGAAAGTCTGTAGCGCAGCGTCTTATCAGGCAGCCCCAAAACCGCAGCCGCAATCTCCTTGGGACTTTTTTCCGCCAGGTCGATATGTTTCTTTAATTCCGCTTCAGTCATGAGGCACCAACTTTAATTGAGTAATTTAACAATTGGGTAATTCAGTAATTGAAAACCAGGCCGATTTTCCAATTACTGAATTACCCAATTGCTAAATTCCACAATTCTTCACCCAATCTGTACTTTCTCCATCCACTGCGCAACCTGCACATTCCATCCAAGATCCTTGGTGATCGTGTCCTTCAATTGCGACGCCGCCGCAGGCTCTCCATGTACCAGATACGTCACGCCTGGCTTCTGTGTAAAAGTATGCAGCCATTTCAGCAGCTCCGGCGTGTCCGCATGATCGCTGAACTGCTCGAACACCGCGATCTGCGCCCGGATGGAAACCATATCGCCGAAGATTTTCACTTCCGGCGCTCCGCTCTTAATGATGAACCCGCGCGTTCCGGGCGCCTGGAAACCAATGAACATCACAACATTTTTCGGATCCGGCAGCCTTTGCGCCAGGTGATGCAGAATACGCCCGCCGGTCACCATGCCGCTGGAAGAAACAATGATGCAAGGATATTTGGAATCGTTGATCTTCTTCGAATCCTCCGGCGTAGAAGCAAAAGTAAAACCCGGCCACTGAAGTGGCGACCCATACTGGCCGATCAGCTTGCGAGTCTCCTCGCTGTATTCTTCGGAATGCTTAATGAAAATCTCGACCGCCTTAATCGCCATGGGGCTGTCGCAATACACCGGGATCTTCGGGATTTGCCCGGACTCCATCAACTGCTTCAGTATGAAGAGGAATTTCTGAGTGCGCTCCACGGCAAAGGCCGGCACCACCACGGTCCCGCCGCGCTGCACGGCTTGGCGAATCACTTCTGCCAGCCGGGGCCTCGGATCGTCCGTCGGATGCTGCCGGTTCCCATAGGTGGATTCCATCACCAGAACATCCGCTGCCTCACCCTCGGTCGGCCCGGAATGCAATACCTTCCCTGGAGTAAGCCACTGGTCGCGAACTCGGCCAATGTCTCCGGTGAACAGTAGCCGACGGCTGCGTCCGTCAATCTGTAACGTTAGCTCCACCATCGATGATCCCAGAATGTGCGCCGCTCTCACAAAACGAAACGACAGCTGCGGACTAAGCTGCTGCACTTGCTCGAACTGCACCGCCCGGAAGTACTGCAACGCGCTCTCAGCTTCCGCGAGTGTGTAGAGCGGAAGTGCGGGATCGTGTTTGGACTTCTTGTGTTTGTTATAAAACCTCGCATCTTCCTCTTGTAGGTGACCGGAATCCGTCAGAATGATGCCACACAGGTCGATGGTCGGCGGGGTAGCATAGATCGGGCCGCGAAAGCCTTCTTTCACCAGGCGCGGAATCCACCCACAGTGGTCAAGATGGGCATGAGTCAGCACCACCGCGTTAATCTCACGCGCGGGAACCGGCGTATCCTGCCAGTTGCGCTCTCGCCACTCCTTCAGACCCTGAAACATGCCGCAATCGATGAGTACCTGAAAGGCTTTGTCGCCGGCGGAATCGGTCCCGGTGTTGATCAAATGCTTCGAGCCGGTTACGGTACCGGCAGCCCCGAGAAATTGGATGTAAGCCAAGAAATTTCCTTTCCACCTTATGGATGCAACGTTTCATGATTCAACAAATCAATCTTATATGTGTTGTTGCTCATGTCGCTCTCGGGCACGCTGCCGTCGTTAATCACAACCTCCAGCGGCTTCGAGGACGCCTCGATCCGCACAGATGTTTTAGCCTGCCCCCGAAGCTCCACGCGTTGACGGACCTCGCCACCCTCAATCCTCAGCAGCACCGGCACTTCGGCGCCTGCGCGGCCAAGATTCTCTAAAGTCATGGTCACCAGAAAGCGTCCGCTGTCCAGTGGACGTGAGAAAACAGAAACAACGCGAAAATCCGGCAGCCCGCGGTCGTGGTAAACCCAGTCATCGAAGAACCACTGCAAATCCCGCTTGCTGCCAGTCGTGATAAGACGCGGCATATAAGTTGGATCTTTATCTTCGTTGGCGTGATAGTTGACCAAAGCCTCGGTGGGCAGATTCCCCAGCATGTCCTTCAACATCCACCACACGTACATCGACTTGGCTTGCAGGTATAGATCATCCGGAGCTTCGACTAACGAATGTGCTGTTTCGGGGCTAGCTGCGGTCTTCGCCGTTCTTTCGGCATCGACCAGCGCTGCCGTGTGCCCATTCAGATAATCAAGCGCCGATTGCAGGCCCTTGTGTTCTTCTACGAATGCGGCCTGAGCATAGTGCGCAAGCCCTTCCTGAATCCAGGCTCGCGGGGATTGCACCTGTTGGCGGGCGATTGCGTACACCATGTCCAACTCGGCCTCGTTTGTTAGGTCGGAGCCGAGCGGAGTCAGCAGCATGCCTTGGGTGACAAAAGGCGAAGCATACGCTTCAGGCAGCCCGAGGATTTGCAAATTCCCCGAACCACCCTCGACCCGAACCGCGGGATCAATCTGCGAAGCAGCCTCCGCATAATCCTTCGCCGTCTCTTCCTGGCCGGGGAGATATACGACGTCAATTGAGTTTTGCGGCGGAAGTTGCAGATAGCTGGCAATCACAAATGTCGGCACGTTCACCCCGGGTTTCATGAGATGAAAGGCGCGAATTGTCTTTGCCGAGGAATCCGTTTGAACTTCGGCGACACTGGGCGTGCCGCTAAAATATATCGCCTGCTCAGAAGTCGACTGCAACACCAGGTCCATCGTCGTGTCCACATGCTTTACGATCCAGCGCCCTACCGCCTCCGGCACGCTATTCCCTTCAGACAAAATCGCCGCTTCCGTCGCCACCGGATACCATGCCACATATCCAATCCCACGCACCGCAGTAAACGACTTGCTGATCTGGTCCCAATCGCTGTGCTTGGCTTTATCCTCAGGGACGCCGATTCGCGTCAGCCGCGATGTCTCAAGCGAGATGACTCCTTCGTATCCGATCTCCAGCTCAACCGTTCCTTTCGGAGGAACCTCGTGCGGCAAACTGACAATGGCTTCGGAAAGCGCGCCCGTGTGGTCAATGTCAGACGTATATTCGTGAGTTTCGAACTGAACCCGCTTCCCGGCAATCTGGATCGATTTCCAGGTCAGCGTTGAAGAAACCTGCAGCACCAGGTTCTTCTGCGCAACCGTCGAGTCATTCCGCAGCATGATCTTGCCGCGCACGCCCAAACGCTGCTGCTCCGGTTCGACCCGCACATCCAGGTCATAGTGGGTAAAGGTGAACGCCTCGCGATCCAGGGCCAGGGCGGGCAAGGCCAATCCACAAAGGACAACAAGGGCACACGCGAACTTCATCAATCCTTCTTCTTCCGTCGCTGGCGAACTACTTCATATAACATCACACCCGCTGCCACCGACACATTCAGAGAAGGCACTTTCCCCAGCATCGGAATCGAGACTAGAAAATCGCACTTTTTCGCTACTAGATCGTGTACTCCCTTGCCTTCCGCCCCCAACACAATGGCGCAATCCATGTTGTAGTCCAGAGAATCGTAGGATTGTTTGCCGCGCTCATCCAGCCCTACCGTCCATAGGTTCTGCGCCTTCAAATCTTCCAGCGTGCGCGCAATGTTGGTCACTTTTGCGATGGGCATGTGCTCGGTCGCCCCGGCAGAAGCCTTGGTGACCGTCGCGGTCACGCCCGCAGCTCTGCGTTCTGGAATCACCACGCCGTCGGCTCCGGCAGCATCGGCAGTACGCAAAATCGCGCCCAAGTTGTGCGGATCTTGTACTCCGTCCAGCACCACAATCAGCGAATACTGCCCACGCTTGGCGGCAACTACATCTTCAAGTTCGTTGTATTGTTTTGCCGACGTAACGGCAACCACGCCCTGATGCGCATTGTTTCCCGCCATGCGGTCAAGTTCAGCGCGTCCAACGAACCGCACTGCCACTCCTTGCCGTCGGCACTCTTCGACCACGCGTTGCAAACGCAAATCATGGCGTTCTTTTGCCACTCCCACCCATGCGAAAGCTCGCCCTCGCGCCTTCAACGCCTCGGCCACCGAGTTGATTCCGTAGATGTAATTCATGAACGTTCAGTGTAATGCCTGAGGTTCACGCCAGACCACTCCCGCCAAGCGGGCGCGTCCCGCCGTGCTCAGCCTCTTCAAACATGGCTTTCGAGATATGGGTTCTCACGAATGAAAGCAATAGGTCCGCGATGTCCATGTACGCCCATGCCGGCCTAACCCGGCCGAATCCGGACGATGCCATGTTGAACCTAACCCTCAGCGTTGCCACGTAAGAAGCTAGAAATAAGTAAGTTAGAACCATTACCGTTCTCGCGACTCCGGCCTGCATCTTTTCTCCCGCGTCACCCGTATATCCGGTAGCATGAACGCCGCAGCTTTATATTTCGTGAATGGGATGGAGTCCGAGACCAGCGCCATCGCTCGTGGTCTTCGCCGTCGCGATCCAGATCTGCTCGACCGTCTGATCGAGCAGTATCAGCATCGCCTGCTGCGCTATTTGACCTACCTCACCGGACACCGTGAACTAGCCGAAGACCTCTTTCAGGAAACTTGGATTCGCGTCCTCGAACGCGGCCATCAGTACGACGGCAAACACGAATTCAGCACCTGGCTTTTTTCTGTGGCGCGTCACTTATGCATCGATTCCATGAGAAAGAAAAATCCTGTAAGCCTCGACGGTCTGCTCGACGATAGTAATGACGCCCGCGCCCCGCTCGATCCTGTCGACATACGCCCCTCCGCGCTCGAAATGATCGCGCAGCACGAACACGCCGACCGCATTAATGCTGCCCTGACTTGCATTGCGGCGGAATACCGCGAGGCCGTGGTCCTGCGCTTTCAGGAAGGGCTGACCCTGGATGAAATCGCTGCCGTCACCGGCGCACCTTTGGGCACAATAAAATCACGTCTGTATCGCGGATTGAACCTGCTGATGCCGCTGTTAAAAGGAGCGCAGGCATGACGCGCGATGTCCATCAACAAGCGCAAGAGTGGATTGCTCTCACCGGTGTCGACGGCCTGGGACTGGACGATGCGCAGCAATCGCAGTTGCAGACGCATCTGCGGGAGTGTGATTCCTGCCGCGGATATGCCGACGCTACCAGCCAGGTGGTTCGCTCTCTGCGCTCGGTGCCTATGGCGGCAACCCCGGTGCTGGTGCGGAGGACGCAAGCCCGCGTCCGCCAGCACGCGCAGCTACTCCGTCAGCAACGCGAACGCTTGTGGATGGTAGGGATCGCGTGCGCGGGCATTGGATTCTCTGCGTCCGTGACCATACCGATTATGTGGAAAGTTTTTTCCTGGCTGGGAAATTGGGCAGGAGTTTCCAGTCCAGTGTGGGAAACCGGTTTCGGCATTTTTGTGATTGCCCCGGCCCTTCTGGTCAGCGTTCTCTTGTTAGCTCGCGGCAGGCACCTGACTGACGATGCCGGCCGTTGGCGCAGCTGAGATAAGAATTGGAGGCATTATGCAAGAACCAAATCAAAAACTGACTGGCTTCGCATCCGAGATCAGACTCATCTCCGGATGGGTGTGGGCTTTGGCGCTGCTTGGCTTCTTCACCATGCAATATCTGTTCAACGTGGTGGTGGCGCGCCAGCCCGATGCTCCGCCGGCCTGGGCGCGGCCTGTGCTGGGTTTGTCCGTCGGCCTGATGGTGGCCTTTTATCTGTTGCTGGTTGGTTACATTAGCCGCGATTTCAAGCTTGTCGCACCTTGGGCATGGATTCTGGCTGCGATCGGCTTCGTCAGTATGCAATTCGTGTTCAATGTGGTCGTGCCGCGCCAGCGCGATGCTCCCCCGGCCTGGGAGCGGATCCTGCTGGGCGTGCTCGTCGGCCTCATCATCACCTGTTACCTGTTGCTGATTGGCTACGTCAATCGCGATTCCGGACGCCGGGGCATGAGCCGCGCACTCTGGACCACGGTTGCCGTTCTGATTCCAAACGGCCTGGGAATCATTCTGTACTTCATTCTGCGCCAGCCCGTGGTGGGGAACTGCCCGCAGTGCGGACACGGCGTGCAGCACGGTTTCAATTTCTGCCCCCAATGCAATTACAAGTTGAATCCCAGCTGTCCGCAATGCCAGCGCATGGTCCACCCGGAAGACGCCTATTGCCCCTTCTGTGGAACCTCCCTGCCCGGCCACGCGGCTCGGACAGCCGCGGCTCCGGTTGAGGCTCGCCGGTGAGGCTGGGTCTCAACGTTGATTTGGAAAGAGCGCACGATTATGAATCTGATCTCCGTCCCGCCTGCTGCCATCGCGCCTCCGCCAGCGAAGAGTTCTCCGGCACGCCGCATCTTGTTCGGGCCCAACGGTCTGCGCGCCGTCTGGCGCCTGCTCATCTTCGCTGCTCTGTTTGGAGGTTTGTTTGCCAGCGTCACTCTTATTCGCTTCGGCGGACCTCAAGGCGTTCGGGATGCAAAACGGAACCTCGGGCAAACTATCCACACACCGTTTTTCATGAGTAAGTCTGAAGCGATCGCATTCCTGCTTCTCTGCGTCGTCACCTTGATCATGGGAAAAATCGAAGGTCGCAAATTCAGCGAATACGGTTTGCCTTTGCGGCAGGCCCTGCGAAAGGACTTCTGGGTTGGTTCTTTGATCGGCTTTCTGACCATCAGCGGCACGCTCTTCACGATGTTCCTATTTCACGGATTCCGTGTTACCGGTTTGGCTCTTCACGGCGCAGCAATCTTGTCGTCAGTAGTCGAGTGGGGAATCACATTCCTCATAGTAGGATTGTGTGAGGAGTTCATGGATCGTGGATACCTCCAGTACACGCTGGCGACGGGAATCGGCTTCTGGCCAGCGGCGTTCGTGACCTCGGGCGAATTTGCCGCAGGTCACATCTTCAATGCGAACGAGACCCGCCAGGGCCTTGCCGCGGTTGTGCTGTTCGGGCTCCTCCTCTGCCTTTTCTTACGGCGGACAGGGAATCTCTGGTGCGCGGTGGGCTTTCACATGGGATACGACTGGGGACAAACTTTTTTCTACGGAGTTCCCAACAGCGGCATTGTGCCCTATCACAATCTGCTCCGTTCAACCTTCAGTGGGCCGCGCTGGCTTACGGGCGGCATCGTTGGCCCCGAGGCCAGCGTCTTAACGCCGATTGCGTTGCTGGTTGTAGCCCTGATTTTCAGCCGCTACTATCGCGAGAACCGGTATCCGATACTCAAGACAGGTTCGTCGCCAGTGGCCGTGACGGCTTCGTGACTTCATCGTCCCTGGCTCAATTCTGGTATCCTCCCAGTACGGCACCCCGGGCGATTTAGAATGTGCGGTCCGGCGCAGTATTTAGAGTATTGCCGACACTCCAGGAGGCTCGATTTGATAAATAAGTCTCTCCGCCTTTTCCTGCTGGTACTGTTCTCCGTCCTGCCTGCCGCCCTTTTCGCACAAGAGGATTTTTCCGCCGATATCGTGAATAACAAAGATAGCGGCAACCAGAATCACGCAAGAATCTACGTCACCAAAGACAAGTGGCGCATTGAGGGTATGCAGGAAGGCCGCATGGGCGGCGCCGTCATCACCAACCTGACGACGCGAATGAGCGCCGTCCTCATTCCTGATCGCAACATGTATATGGAGTTCCCCCAGGGCCAGGGTCCCGCCGGCCAACGGATGTGGGGTTTCTTCCAGGCACGCGATATCGACGATGCTTGCGGCGAATGGTTGAAGTTATCCTACAACCAAGGCGGCACCTGCCACAAAGTCGGCTCCGATAGCGTCAACGGCCGCAGCACCGTCAAGTACACGGGCACCAACTCGAAGGGTGAGACCGGCAGCGTTTGGTTCGATAAGAAGATCGCCTTTCCCATCAGGTGGGAGGGTGAAAAAGGTGGAAGCGGCGAATTGCAGAACATAAAAGAGGGTTCACAGCCGGCCAGCCTGTTTGAAATTCCCTCCGGCTATCAGAAATTCCAGATGCCGCCCGGTATGTCAATGCCTAACACGCAGCCCCACTGACGGGCTGCGGTGAGGCTCGAAATACTGCGCTTCGCTGGCTACAAGCGTCACAGGAGTAGACATGTCCTTATCGGCTGTAATCGTGGACGATGAGCAACTGGCCCGCGATGAACTCGCGTTTCTGCTCAAGAATGTTGGCGACGTCGATGTCGTGGCCCAGGGCAAGAACGGAGTCGAGGCTGTCAACCTCATCCGCGAACACAATCCTGACATGGTATTCCTCGATGTCCAGATGCCGGGACTCGATGGCTTCGGCGTGATCAAGAAACTGCTCGACCGCAAAGTGCCGCTTCCCCAGATCGTCTTTGCCACCGCTTTCGATCAATATGCGGTAAAGGCATTCGAAGTAAATGCGGTCGACTACCTCCTCAAACCCTTCGACAAGAAACGGGTCTTACAATCGGTGCAAAAGGCCCGCGTCAAGCTCGAAGGCGCCACTCCAGCCTCCGACAAACTCGAAACCTTGGTGCGAATGCTGGAGTCGCAAAAACCACAAACCTCCAAGATCTTGCTGAAAACCGCCGGCCGCATGTTCCTGGCAAGCCAGAAAGACATCTGTTTCGCATCCATCGAGGATGGAATCATTACCGTCGTGACCACTGGGGTCAACGGGATGGAGGGTCAATCCAACTGCCGTACTCTCGAAGAATTGCTGGACAGCCTTGACTCCACTCTGTTTTGGCGCGCACATCGTTCCTATCTGGTAAACATCAACCGCATCAAGGAAGTGGTCCCCTGGTTCAAGAGTTCCTACCAGTTGCGCATGGACGACAAGAAACAAACCGAAGTCCCGGTCAGCCGCGCCCAGACCAAACGTCTGCGCGAACTCTTCGGACTTTAGCGTCAAGATCGCAAATCATTTCTATTATTCTTATTGTTCTTGATACCATACCCGGTATGGTACTATCGACGCATGAGCCATACCATTGCGGACAAACAGAGGCTGGTTCTGCGGGCGAAACGTATCGAAGGTCAGGTCGCTGCCCTCGTCCGAGCTCTTACCGAAGAACGCGACTGCTCTGAGGTGCTGCAGGTCATGAGTGCAGCCAGAGGAGCGATGAACAGCCTCATGGCAGAGCTTCTTGAAGGCCACATTCGGAGTCACGTTCTCAACGGAAAACAGAAACCCACCGCACAGCAGGCCATGGCCGCTGATGAAGTGATCGACATGGTTAAGTCGTACTTGAAGTAGCTGCTTCGTAGAACGAAAGGAATTTCCATGAGTGCTTCGCCCTCGATCGAAAAACCCCCAGCCATCCCACCTCAACTCGAAGCGAGGAGGAATTCCCCGGGACTGAGGAAGCCTGACCACGACTCCGAGCCCGAACAACACGGGCAAGGAGTGGAACGGGCTGAACTCGCCCGGATTGCCTTCGTGGCCTTGGCTGCGGCCGCGGTCTGGTTCCGGATTTGGGAGCCATATCCACGCATCAGCGTAATCGGCATTGCCGCTGCCCTCATTGGCGGATATCCCATTTTCAAAGAAGCCTTCGAGAACATCGTTGAACGCAAGATGACGATGGAACTTTCGATGACCATTGCGCTTCTCTCGGCCTTGGCGATTGGAGAATTCTTCACCGCACTGGTCATCACTGGCTTCGTTCTGGCTGCCGAGGTTTTGGAAGGTCTCACAGTTGGCAGGGGCCGGCGGGCCATCCAGAGTCTTCTCGATTTTCTCCCCAGAACCGTCGCAGTCCGCCGCAACGATCAGGTGGGGGAGGTGGCGTCCGACCAGGTTCAAGTGGGTGATACGGTCATCGTTAAACCGGGCGGGCGCATCCCGGTGGATGGCGTTGTTATTATCGGCCGCTCTTTTGTGGAGCAAGCGGCTATCACCGGCGAGGCCATGCCGATTGAGAAAGCGCCAGGAAACGTGGTCTACGCCGGGACCATCAATCAATCCGGGTCCCTGGAAATCGAGGCTCAAAAACTCGGCCGCGACACCACGTTCGGCAGGATCGTTGAAGCGGTCGAACGGGCTGAGAAATCGCGCGCTCCCATTCAGAAAACTGCTGATCGTTTGGCTGGTTACCTTGTGTACTTCGCCTTGGGCGCGGCAGCTCTGACATTCATCATGACACACAATGTCAGGTCGACCATCTCGGTCGTGATCGTTGCCGGGGCCTGCGGTATTGCCGCTGGAACTCCCCTTGCAATCCTCGGAGCAATCGGCCGAGCGGCGCATCAGGGAGCAATCGTGAAGGGCGGCCTCTACCTCGAAGCGCTGGCCGAAGTTGACACGGTGCTTTTGGACAAGACTGGCACTCTAACTTTCGGGACTCCGCAGATTCGAGAAGTCGTCTCCGCCAATGGGTTCACAGAGCGTCAAATTGTGGCGGCTGCTAGCATCGCCGAGCGCAAATCCGAACATCCCCTTGCCAAGGCGGTTGTTGCGCGTGCCACGGAGCTCGCCATTCCCCTCGCCGATCCCGATGAATTCTCTTACACCCCGGGGAAGGGAGTCCGAGTGACCTACCAGGGGGACGTAATCTTGGTCGGCAGCCGCGCGCTCTTGACGCAACACGACATGACAAATCTTCCTGTCAGTGGAAACGGCGCCGATGGAGCCTCGGAAGTCTATGTCGCGCGAGCCGGGCAGGTTCTTGGAAGCATCCGCATTGCGGATGTTTTACGGCCGGAAGCCAAGAGTGCGGTTGTGGCCCTGCGACAGATGGGTTTGAAAATTGTTCTATTGAGCGGAGACTCGCAAACTGCAACTTCATCGGTCGGACGCGACTTGGGAGTAGACGAGGCCGTGGGAGCACTCCTCCCTGAACAGAAGGCGAATTGGGTAACCAAGCTGCGTAGCGAAGGGCATAATGTCGCGATGGTCGGTGACGGAATCAACGACACTCCAGCCCTAGTCGAGGCCAATGTCGGCATCGCCATGGGATCGGGAACTGATGTCGCTCAGGAGAGCGCGGACGTGATCTTGATCGGAAGCGACCTGTCGAAATTAGTCGAAACCCTGCGGATTGCGCGACGTTGCCGCGGGATTATTATGCAAAACTTCGTGGGCACGCTGGCCGTGGACAGCGTCGGAGTCGGAATGGCAGCCTTTGGTTTTCTCAATCCGCTGCTTGCCGCCTTTATTCACGTGACTTCAGAGTTGGCATTCATTCTAAACTCTACGAGGTTGCTGCCCCGGAATTCCGGAACTGGGCATTGAGCTTGAGGGGTTGTAGCAAAGCTTGAGGCGTGGGTATGCACTTTGCTCACTTGATCCAGAGTTGGAAAGGGCGGCCTTGGGCAGTCCTAATTGCTGTCGCGATCACTGGAATCTTGATCGCAGCTTTTGTTTTGTTGTCCGGCAGATCAACAGCAACCTTCGAAATGGATGACTTGTATGGCCTATTGGATTAAGTGGCGCCCGCAAATAGGGATGGATCTGAAACTGTGAACGAGGATCAAGATTGTCCGCTGAAAACGAAGCGCCTCGTAGTCGGGCAAATTACGGTTTGCCGAGGCTGTTGTTGCGGCAATACAGAGCGTGGCCTGCCAGAAGTCCCGGTGGAGTGGCTGAAAGGTGAATGGCGGAAACGCGGGCTGCTGAAACGAGTCCAGTTGACGATCAGCGGTTGTGTTGGGCCATGCGATGTGCCCAATGTGGTCGTGATTACCAGCTCCTCGCGTACAGAATGGCTGGGGAATGTCGTTAAGTTCGACCAGTACCGAGCCTGGTGGAATGGGCTGTCCGCTGTCGTGACGCAGGTGAAATGTTGGCCCTGCCAGGCGAATTCCATGAATACAGGATTAGCCCCTTCCGCAGATAGAGCGGCACCCATTATCTGACGTCACGGGCGCTGACCGCTCAACTGGAGCTCCCGTTTGGAATCGACGAACTCGAAGGCCTCTTGGATTAATGTTCCGGAAGTGCAACTCTACGACCCAAAAAGTGCATCCGACCCCAAAAGTTACTTGCCAGACGGGTGTGGGTTGTGTTCTAACTGTGTTTTGGGGCGTTGCGCTTGACACCGACTCATTCAACCAAGAGCGCTTTTCCCAGGCTATTGTTTCTTGCCTGTGTCCTGCTGGTGGCCTTCGCCGGCTTTGCCCAGGCTGTCCACGTTCATTCCGAGAACTCCAAGCTACCCAGTCATGAGTGTTCTGTCTGCTCGGTCGCCCACGCGGGTGTTATCGGCAGTTCCGTATTTCAGTCAGCTCCGCTCGTAGCTCACACCGTTTTGGTCGTATCACCGGAAACCGTTTCCGGGTCTTCCGGCTTCGTCTTCTTCCTTCGCATTCGCCCGCCTCCGGCAGTCTAGGTTCTGCTCAGAATCGATCTGGACCTGCATTATCAGGTCCCTTTCTAACCCTGCTTTCTCGATTCTTCAGGAGGAATCATGCTGGCTTCTTATGCGAAGTCGCTACGTGCGGCTCTAATATTGTCTTTCTCTATTGCTCTTTCTTTTGGACTTGCCCTCAACTCTTACGCGCAATCAGGCGGTAACTCGACCACGGTTAACGGGACGGTCTTGGACTCGTCGGGCGCCGTTGTTCCCAACGCCGTAGTCGAGATCCGCAACCCGGTCAGTGGCTTCGACCGGCAGACCATCACCGACAACTCCGGCAAATTCACCATCTCCAATGTCCCCTTTAATCCCTACCACCTCACCGTCGTGGAAAAAGGGTTCGCGTCCTTCGTTCAAGATGTTGACGTTCGATCCGTCGTTCCCATCAACCTCAGCGTCACGCTACAGGTGAAAGGCACGACGGAAACCGTGACCGTCGAAGCGGGAGAAGATCTGGTTGAAAATGATCCCACTTTCCATACCGACGTAGATAAAGCGCTCTTCGACAAGATTCCCCTGGAAAGCGCATCGTCGTCCTTGAGTTCCCTCGTGACTCTCTCCACGCCGGGCATCGCGGCCGATTCCAATGGCCTCTTCCACGGACTGGGCGACCACGCCGAGAATTCGTTCTCCGTCGACGGCCAGCCCATCACCGATCAGCAGAGTAAAGTCTTTTCCAACCAGCTTCCCGTCGATTCGATCGAATCCATGGAAGTGATCTCCGGCGCTCCACCCGCCGAATACGGCGGTAAGACCAGCGTTGTGATTGTTGCGACCACGCGCTCGGGCCAGGGCGTAACTACGCCTCATGGCAGCATCACCACTTCCTACGGGTCGTTCGGAACATCCAACGTGTCCGCCGATCTCGCTTACGGCGGTAAGAACTGGGGGAACTTCATCTCCGTAGGCGGCTTGAACAGCGGCCGGTTTTTGGATCCGCCAGAATTCACCGTGCTCCACGACAAAGGCAATGAAGAAAACCTGTTCGACCGCGTGGACTATCAACTGACAACCGCCGATTCGATTCACCTGAACATCGGCTACAGCCGGAGCTGGTTTCAGACACCGAACTCGCTCGACGCCCAGAACGCGACTCCGTGGAGTGGACTGGCCGGAATCGAACCGCAGATGGCAGTCTTCAACGGCAAAGATCCGAACGGAAACATTGTCGGACCAACCGACCAGCGCTCCAAGATTGGATCATTCAACATCGCTCCTTCCTGGACGCACGTACTCAACGCCAACGCCGTACTCACCGTGGGTGCGTTCGTGCGCCGAGACGATTACAACTACTACCCCAGTAATGACCCTTTCGCAGACCTCGGGCCGCCCAGTCTTCAGAGAGAATCAGTGGGTCAGAACCGCACACTCACCAATGCAGGGCTTCGATCCGATATCTCCTATGTCAAAGGCATTAACCAAATCAAGGCGGGAGTTACCTACCAGCAGACTTTCCTCGATGAAAAAGATACTCTCGGGATCGTCGATCCAACCTTCAACGCACCATGCATAACGTTCGTCGGCACCAGTTCAGTCAACCCGTATCCATTCGTCGCGGCACCCGGGCTCACGAGCGCGGATTGCCCCGGCACCACCGGCGCCTTACAAGCAAATATTGCCTCCAACCCAAACGCGCCCGGCTCTCCGAATTCGACTTCCCCCATCCCCAACGCCGCCCTTTACCCCAATTTCAATCCGATCCTGGCCCCTTACGACTTAACCCGCGGCGGAAGCCCGTTCACCTTCAATGGCCACACCGACGTGAAGGAACTCGCCCTGTACGTGCGGGACAACATCACCAAAGGAAACTGGTCTTTGAATCTCGGTATTCGTGGCGATTTCTACAATGGAATCACCATCGCGCGGCAAGCTGAACCCCGTGTCGGCATCGCCTACAACATCAAAAAGACGAATACGATTCTTCGGGTTTCCTACGCGCGCACATTGGAATCTCCCTTCAATGAGAATCTCGTGCTTTCCAGCATCGGATGCAGCAATCCTGTCCTCAACCCGCTTCTGCTCTGTTCCTCGCTGGCAACCAATCCGTTGAGTCCCGGCTTTCGCAACGAATTCCACGCGGGCCTGGAACAAGCATTCGGTAAGTACCTGGTCTTTTCTGGCGAGTGGATCTCAAAGTACACGCACAACGGCTACGATTTCAGTGTGCTCGGCAATACGCCGATCACTTTCCCCATCGAATGGCACAATTCCAAGATTCCGGGATATGCCGGCCGCGTAAGCGTGCCCAACATTCATGGCTTCTCAGCGCTCGTGGTTTTCTCTAGCGTGGCGGCCCGGTTCTTCACTCCCCAGATCGGCGGTGCCGGTGCCGTACCCTCAACCTCTGTCGGGCTTCCATTTAGAATCGACCATGACGAACATTTCAATCAGACCACCCACTTGCAATATCAGCCTTGGAAACGTGGCCCTTGGCTGGGCTTCAATTGGCGTTATGACAGCGGACTTGTGGCTGGCGCAACGCCGTGCTACGGGATAAGTGCAGGTAACGATTGCCCGCAGTCCGTCCTGATCGGAGGAGTGCCCAACGTGAGCCTAATCGCTGCTAACGTGGGCGGCGTGCCGCTTTCTGCCGATCAGGAGTCAGAGGCCGGGTTCACTTGCAACGGCGTACGCGCGACCCCGACCCAGCCTTTGCCTTACAATTGCGCCGCATCACAGTTTGGATCCAATCTCATCCGTGTGCCTGGAATCAATGCCGAGAATGATGACAAGAATCCGCCCCGCATCGCCTCGCGGAATCTCTTCGACCTCTCCATCGGCCATGACAATCTTTTCCACGGAGAGAGATACAAATGGAGCGCGCGCTTGACGGCCATCAATCTGGCTAACAACTTCGCGCTCTACAACTTTCTTTCGACCTTCAGCGGAACCCACTATGTAACGCCGCGTGCGCTAACAGCAGAAATCGGGTTCCATTTCTAGGTGGGACATGATCAGGGAGGACGGCTGTCGCGGCCGTCCTCTGGTTTTCACCTCATGGGCACAAAGCGTGCCGCAGCCGGCCATCGCGTTATAGAAACAGAACCCCAAAAAAGCGCGGCCGGTAGGAGGAACCCCAGCCGCGCTCCCAGGTTCACATCAGCTACGCGGCTAGCGCTTCCAGCGCAATCCGATTCTGAATTACCAACGTCGAACCGTCGAGGCGAATCAGTTCTTTCTTCTTCAAATCGCCCAGCAGCCGGGTCACCGTTTCGCGCGACGACCCAATCATCTGCGCCATCTCTTCGTGGGTTAGTGTGGGGCGGATACGGAGTTCATTGGAATCTGGCTTGTCCCGGCTGGTCGCCCCGGACAACAACAACTTCGCCAGCTTACCCGCCGACGAACGGGCCAAGATCAGGTCGTGAATGTCCTGATAGGCCGATTGAAACTCTCGGCTCAGGGCCTGGGACGAGTGCAGCCCCAGTTCGCCGCTTTTCGCGATCCGCTGGAGCAAGGCTTCCCGTTCAATGAAGTTCACCTGGCACGGCCCCGCGGTTTCGGCAGTCACCTGAAACGGCTGACCCGAAATGACCGCACTCAGACCCAATACTTCGCCAGCCTCAGCAATCTTCAGGATCAGAACTTTGCCGTCCCGCGAAGTGGTTGAGAGCTTGGCTTTGCCCGAGCACAGCACGTATGCGCCGCGTGGTATCTGGCCCTCGACGAACAATAATGCTCCCCCCGGGAACGTGGTCAGGTGACTGGCCTCGGCGAGTGACTTTAGCCCCTCCTGAGAAAGACCACAAAACCAGTTGTCCTTGCGCAATTTGCAGGTGAGGCAACTCTCGATGATTTCCAATCCGTACGGAGTATTCATTTCCGCCGCTTTCTTGAGTTCGCTCTCCCTGACTGCAGGAGTATGGTTGGTGGTCGTGTGGTTTAGCTTGGCCTTGGCGCGGCGCAACTGTCGCACTAAGAGGCGCGTATGTTTCGTCTTTGCCAGTAAATCCGCTGCCAACGCACGGGCGTTGTGGTCGGTCGAGCCCAGGAAATGAATCAGCTCCCAGCCCGCCGCCGTGTCTCTTTCGCGATGCCATCTCAGACTGCAGCCCAGCAGATAAAGAGGATCCGCGGGAGCTTCTTGTTGCAGGCGGTAACCGAGGGTTGGGAGACGCGAGCCTTCCAGTTCAGTTTGCGGCGCGAGCGGCCACCGTGCCGCTACTGGAAAGCCACTAGGGCTGCGACTCTCCCCGGAGTGTACGTGCGACGTATACATCTTCGTTCCTTTCCTGGAAGACCCATTCGGAGATGGGAATCGACCGAGGCCTGTGCTCAAGACACAGCCGTCGCGGGCTAAATTGGGGGGAGTCACGTTCCCGACGGATAGACTTTACTGGCACTCGCAGTACCAAACTGGAACTCCGCGCTAAGTGAAGACAAACACGGAGTGGGCTGCGCTACCGCCACTATATAAAGACCGGTGGAGAGGGCCTCATATGACGACCGCCCGGCAGAATGCCGAAGCTACGGCACTGCCGATATAGAGAGAAGCGAAGGCCGAACTTCTAATTCTGATACTCCTCGCGTGTAATTCCCAATTTCTGCATCCTGGACTGAAGCGTGGTCCGCTTCATCCCCAACTGAGCGGCTGCCCCACGAACTCCTGCGATCACTCCTCCAGTCTCGCGCAAGACGCGCAGAATGTGCTCGCGCTCTATGTTCTCGAGGGTGATATTCGCACGCGGCGGAACGGACAGCGAATTGGGAGGTGGATCCAACTCTGCCAGAGGCGCTCCCAAGGTGGACCCCGTGGACAGAATTACCGATCGCTCGATGAAGTTCTCCAACTCCCTCACATTTCCCGGCCAGTGCCAATTGGCCAGAGCGTTCATCGCCTCCACAGGAATATTCTCGATCTTCTTATGCATGCTGCGGGCAAACTTCTGCACGAAATAGCGCACTAGCAGAGTGACGTCCTTGTCTCGCTCTCGCAGCGCTGGCATGCGAATGGGGAAAACGTGTAGCCGATAGTAGAGATCACTGCGGAACTCGCGAGTGGACACACATTGAGCTAGATCGCGATTGGTGGCCGCCAGCAGACGGATATCCACCTTGATGGTACGTATGCCGCCCAGCCTTTCGAATTCCTGGTCCTCCAGCACCCGCAAGAGCTTGGGCTGCAGCTCCAATGGAATGTCTCCCACTTCGTCCAGAAACAACGTGCCGCCATCCGCCAGTTCGACCCGGCCGACTTTCTGACGGATGGCTCCGGTGAACGCTCCTTTTTCGTGCCCAAACAATTCGCTCTCCAGCAAACCCGTGGGAATAGCTGCGCAATTCAATTTGATAAAACTCCCGCTCCGGCGTGAACTCAGGCGGTGAATAGCTCGCGCGATGAGTTCCTTCCCGGTACCCGTCTCACCCAGTATGAGCACCGTCGCATCGCTGGGAGCGACGGTCTCCACCTGCGCCAGAACGTGTTTGAGAGCCGGGCTTTCTCCGATGACTTCCACAAAATTCTGTGCGGAGTGGACCTCGCTCTCCAGGTTGAGCTTTTCCCTTAGCAACTTGTCTGAGAGCCTGGCGATCTCGCGATAGGCTCCCACGCTGTCCAGAGCGCTCGCCACCCGAGACGCGAAGTGTTTCAAAAAAGTGATCTCTTTGGGCAGGAAGGGACTGTCCTGGCTCCATCCCAAACTAAATGTTCCCAGCGTGCCTTTGGGCGTCGTAAGGGGGATGGAAAACAGTGACTGAATCCCAGCTTCCAGCAACCGCATTAGGTAGGAAGAATGGCTGGCAGAGAGCCTCTCACGATCATAGACGATTGTGTCGGCGTTCAAAAAGGCAGGGCCCCAAGCCTCTTCGGTCACTGGCACTGTGACCTCGGAGCCAATCACGCGGCGGGCGACTTCGAAATCCAGCGCATACGCCCACAGTTGACCAATGCTTTCATCGTAGAGTGCAATGCTGGCGAAATCTGGCTGAACCGTCCTACGTAGGAAATCGGATGTGGCGAGAAACAATTCCTGGTCGCCCAACTTCAAAGTCAGCAGAGTGCTGAACTCCGCCAATGCTTGCAGCCGTTGCATCTGAGTCCAAGCCCAGGATTGGAGGTCCTCCTCTGATTTGCTGGTCTCAGACACTTCAACCACGATGGCGCCCACCTGCCGGACACGTCCCGCGGCGTCCTTGATCGGAAAGTAGTTCTCAATCCAGCGAGCCGTTTCTGTTCTCGCCGGCAATTTCGCAATCAACTCAAAATTCGACAGCGGCTGCCCGGTCGCGAATACCTGATGGAAGGCGGGCTCTACCTTGGCGGCCGCGTCACCCAGAATGTCGTGGACGGTCTTGCCCAGATGCGCTTCGGCAGGGATTCCATTCATTCTTGCCAGCGCATCGTTGATTCTCACATAACGGAGACTCTCATCGCAGACCACAAACCCAACATTAGGCGCGTCGAAAAAGCCGCCCCAGTCGTCCTGCGCTGCCGGTCCAGAACCAGGCTCAAGAAACTGTTTGCTGTTTTCCGACTTTGCAATGATTTCGTCGAACTGCATTGGGTGCTCCGCCGATTCCGTTGTTTGTCTGGGGAATTGAGTTCTCTTGGACGAAGGGCAATTGCGGGGAGGAGGTCTGCTTATCAAACCCGGATGCGTGCGGAACCCGCGCGGTCCGGAACATAAGTTATTCGAAGCGAGAAACTTGGAACACACTCCGGGTGTTGGCGGCGGGACTATTCCCCCGCGCCCGTGATGAGTGCACGAAACGAAGTGGCCAGCAGGAACCATTTGCGCGAGCCCACGCTGATGCCCCCCTCGTGCAAACCTTCCCAAACACCGCGTACAGTGTGTTGCCAAAGAATAATAGACAAACTCGGGCCTTACGCAACATGTTTATTTCTCACGGTTACCTTTTTGGGAAAACATCATCCCTACTTTCGCGGTCCGAAGCAATCAATAATATCTCCTGCATATAATCACTGGGCGTGATCATTGTTCCGAGCTTCTTGAAGCTAATTTATTGCTAACATCCTCCATTCCTATATGTTAAGGTGCATGTGCCGAAATATCGGCACACGCAGATGCCTCGATCCGAACCTGCAGAACGTGACCTCGAGTTGGCGCTTGCGGTCGCCGGCTTCTTGCAGCTAACCAAGTGCACACTCCTTGTTAAGCAGCGAGTAGCCAAAGAAGCGGCGCGGCAGTTCGGCTTAGGCGCCCGAGAGATTTGGATATTGCTGGCCGCTCGTTGCAAGACACCGGTAACCCAGAAACAAGTCGCCAAGCACCTCGCGCTCAATGAAAACGTTCTGGTACTGCTGCTTGATCGCCTGGAGAAAAGCGGACACGTCCGGCGAGTTCGCAACCCTGCCAATCGCCGAGAACAGTTTGTGCGCCTGACACCCAAGGGGGCGTCTGTCGCCCGTCGCGTGCTCGCCGCCAAAACAAAGTTTTATCGCACCGTGTTCACGCCCCTGGATGACGCGGTCATTCAGGTCCTGCTTAAAGCAGCACAAGATGTCCTGACTTTTGAGGCAACTCGAGCCAAGTCCGCTCTCCCCTGAGGATGTTGCGCCGTCCACCGGAGAGCAATGGCGACGGCTGTTCCCGGAATATAATCTCTGCATGGCCCGCGGATGGGAAAGCAAGTCCATCGAAGAGCAACAATCTCAAGCGGCCTCTTCTAGCCGGAAACTAGGTCCCCGGCCCACCCCGGACCAACTAGCAAGACAACAGCAACAGCAGGGGCTTCTCCTCTCCCGCGCCCGAGTGATTCAGCAGCTCGAAACTGCCCAGAACTCCCAGCACCGAGAGATGCTGAAAGCCGCCTTGGTAGAGCTTGACGCGCGGCTTGCGCGACTAGGCTAAGTCGTCGTGCACCGCGTCTTGGCCTGATCCTGACGTATAATTACCGCATCCCATGAAAGCCTATGTTTATGTTTCGTTGAAGAAGAGCGTTCTTGATCCCCAGGGCAAGACCATTCATGGCGCCCTTAAGAAGATGGGATTCAAGGGGGTGAACGAAGTCCGCCAGGGAAAGTATTTCGAGCTCACGCTGGATGGCGGTCTGACCCGGACCGACGCGGATGCAGAAGTCGCACGCATCGCTCGCGAGGTCCTTACCAACCCCGTTATCGAAGAGTTTCGTTACTCCCTCGAAGATTAGGCCCTATGACCCAGGGCTCGGCAGGCTCGCAATTGCCTGCGAAGCAAGATAAGCAGTACTTTGGTCACCTATAAAAATCTTTCATGACGCGGCGCGTGTCGCTTGCCGTAGTCTGTAATGGTGATCTGACAAAGCATTTGAGTCCGAGCCCCCGCCGAAAGCAGGAGAGCAGAACAATATGTGCGGAATTGTTGGCTACGTCGGTAAGAAGCAGGTCGTCCCTGTCATTATTGAGGGGCTTAGGCGTCTGGAGTATCGCGGCTATGATTCTGCCGGGATCGCGGTCTGCGGTAATGGCGAAGGCCTGCAAGTGCGGCGCGCCGAAGGCAAGCTGCGTAATCTCGAAGAGGTCATCCGGCTCAAGCCGCTCGACGGCACCTACGGCATCGGTCATACTCGCTGGGCTACGCATGGCCGCCCCACAGAGGAAAATGCGCATCCTCATCGTGACTGCACTGGCAATATCGTCGTAGTGCACAACGGCATCATCGAGAACTACGTTACGTTAAAGAAAAAGTTGATCGAAGAAGGCCATACTTTCACTACCGAGACCGATACTGAAGTCATCGCGCATCTGGTCGAGAAGTATTACTACAAAACTGGAAACGGCCATAGGCCCTCGCTCGAAGAGGCCGTGCGCAAAACAGTTGGCGAACTCACCGGCGTATTCGCGCTGGGCGTGCTCTCGTCGGACTCTCCCGACAAAATCGTAGCCGCTCGCAATGGCCCGCCTGCGGTCATCGGCCTGGGCAAAGACGAATACTTCATCGCGTCTGATGTTCCCGCCATCCTCTATCACACCCGCGATCTGTTTTTTCTCTCCGACGGCGATCTGGCCACGATCACTCCCGAAGGCGTAAAGCTCACCGACTTCCTCGGCAATCCCCGCACCCCTCAGATCCAGCACGTGAATTGGGATCCCATAGCTGCCGAGAAGGGTGGGTTCAAGCATTTCATGCTCAAGGAAATCTATGAGCAGCCCCGCTCCGTCCGTGACACTACCTTGGGACGCATTTCGCAGGAGACCGGCCATATTTTCTTGGATGAAATGCAGGTTACGGAAGCCGAGTTCAAAGCGGCGAAGAAGATCAATATTGCAGCTTGCGGCACCAGTTGGCATGCGGCACAGGTAGGCAAGTTCATGATCGAGCGCCTGGCGCGAATTCCGGTTGAAGTCGATTACGCCAGCGAGTGGCGCTATCGCGATCCGATCATTCCACCGGATACGCTGACCATGCTGATTTCTCAGTCCGGCGAAACTGCCGACACCATCGCCGCGCAGCGCGAAGCCAAGTCCAAGGGCTCGAAGACGATCGCCATCTGCAATGTTGTCGGATCGATGATCACCCGCGAAGCCGCTGGCACGATTTACACTCACGCCGGTCCGGAAATCGGCGTCGCCTCGACCAAGGCCTTCACCGCTCAGCTCACCGCGCTTTATCTTTTTGCGCTTTATGTGGCACAGACGCGGGGAGAAATGAGTGCCGAGCAAGCCAAGACCGCAATCACGGAACTGCTGCGTCTGCCCGCCAAGCTTGAGCATCTACTTACGCGCGATGAGGAATGTGAAGCTCTTGCAAAACTGTATGTCCGGGCGCAGGATTTCCTGTTTCTTGGCCGCGGCATCCACTATCCCATTGCGCTTGAAGGCGCGCTCAAGCTCAAAGAGATTTCTTATATTCATGCTGAAGGTTATCCTGCCGGCGAAATGAAACACGGCCCTAATGCGCTGATCGACGAAAACCTTCCCGTTGTAATTTTGGCAACGCGCGATGCCAATGACGAACTCTCGCGTATCCGCTATGAAAAGACAATTTCGAACTTGAAGGAAGTTAAAGCGCGGTCGGGGCAGGTTATCGCTTTGGCTACCGAGGGTGACGAAGAGATCAAAGACGCTGCCGATCATGTGCTCTACATTCCTCCCGCGCCGGAAGAGCTGGCGCCGATTCTGGAGATCGTTCCGCTGCAGTTGCTGGCTTACCACATCGCTGTCCGCCGGGGTTGTGACGTGGATCAGCCGAGGAATCTGGCGAAGTCGGTAACGGTGGAGTAGGAAATCAGCACTCAGCATTCAGCACTCAGCATTCAGTCGCAGCCGATCAGAGAATTCCTCGACGGGCCGACGGTAGATGACACGGGCATGGGGTCCCTTCGACTTCGCTCAGGGCAGGCTCTTCGACTGCATCGTCGGTCGCTTCGCGAACGACGATTTCGCTTAGGATGGCAGGACTATAGAATCATAGCGATACTCGACACCATCTAAATAAGTGATGGCTCCCTTTCAAACTTTCACCGCGCGGCTTGGCCGCTCCACTTCCCTTTCTGAATTCACCAAGCACCTTGAATTCGAAATGAAGGCTGTCCCGCGATTCGGTTTCGTCGCGGGGCAATGGATGTCGTTCAAAGCCACCAAGCCGGACGGCGAGGAAATCACGCGGGCTTATTCGATCGCGTCACCGCCCAGTGAGGACAACCGCTTTGCGCTTTGCCTGAACCGGGTGCAGGATGGTTTCACATCGAATTATTTGTGCGACATGAAAGAAGGTAACGAGATCGCATGCCAGGGGCCGTTCGGTGATTTCATTCTGCGACCTCCCATGCGCGATACAGTCTTCATCGCCACCGGCACAGGGATCGCGCCGTTTCGATCGATGCTGCATTGGCTTCTTGCCGAGGAGTCTCGTCATCAAGGGAAACATCTCTCGCTGATCTTCGGCAACCGCACTGAAAGAGACATTTACTATCACGACGAATTCCTGCGATTGGGGGCGGAGCATCCTAACTTCCACTACCAGCCGACACTGAGCCGTGGAGGCGAAAGTTGGCAAGGTTTGCGCGGATATGTGCAGGAACACGTCCCCGCGATTGCACAGGGCCGCACGGACATGCATGCCTACGTGTGCGGCCTGGACAAGATGGTCAAAGCCAACCGCGATCTGCTGAAGTCGCTGGGCTGGGACCGGAAGTCGATTTTGTATGAGAAGTACGACTAGGACAATCTCGCCGCAGATTCACGCAGATCAACGCTGATATAGCTAGCGTAGCGGGCCGCGCTGTTCTCGAACCAGACGTGCGCTATCGATCTCGACATTAACTGGCTCGCGGCGGTGGAGACGCTCTCTGAACTCCGCCAGCGTGGGCCGTTTGTCGGCTTCTTCGATCTCCGCCAGCAAGTAGTCCGACAATGACTTGCCGGCCACACTAGCGCGGGCTTTCAAGCGGCGATGCAGCGCGTCGGGAACATCGCGAATTTGGATGGTCTTTGACACTTCATCAGCATACGTTCGTGGGGATCGCATGTCCACGTGACCGACGGCCGAGACGTTTGGGGTCGGCGGGATCCTGCATTTCAGGTTGCACAGCTTGCAGGCGTCAAAGCGATAGTCTGGCTGGCGTTCTACCAATAGAAGATTGGGATGATTTGGGTCACGGGGGCACGCCATCTGGCACCAGGCTTCGCGGTAGATTTCGCAGATGCCGCGGCTCGTGGTTCGCTGGGGAAAGAAGTAAAGCTGAGGGTGCTGTTCCGCTATCGATATGGGGACTACATACCACAGATCTTCCGGGACAATATAAACGGCCAGGAAATCGATTTCGCCGGTGGCATAGCGGCGATTATTGCCTCGGCACTTAACCACATAATGCGAGTCGACAAAGCGCACGGTGGATTTGACCTGAATGCGCCAGAGCCGACTGCCGGAGTCAGCGATGAAGTCGTAGCGCTCGCTGTCTCCCCAGACACGAGCAACGCCGAAGCCGAGGCTGGTGGCTTTGGCGAGGAAAGCGGCTTCCGCGGCTTCGCCATGCGCTTTACGCGTGGTGAGGCCGACGGCATGGATTGTGGGAATGATGGTTGACGTAAATGCCTCCAAGTTCTCGGGGAAATAAAAAAGGCGCAGCCGTTAGGCCGCGCCTTTTTGTCTCTCTATTTTTAGGATAGCAAATTGGAAGGGTAAGTGAGACACGAATTGGAAATTTATTTCTGGATTAGATTCAGGGGGCTAGCGGGAAATGTCGATGTCAAGGGGCTTGACAAGGTGTTTCCCGAATCGAGAAAACTTGGGGACGGTGCGACTAAAGTGCCCGAATTGGGACGGAAGGGTCAAAATCTTTACCACAGGGGGCACAGAGGATCACGGGGTGGTTCTGTGGTGGCGCCCTTCCCGCGATCAAGGCAGCAGCTTCCGGTGATTCTTCCGTATCCATTGCTCGACTCGCGCGCGTAGAGTCGCTGCGAGTTCGTACATCTCTTGTGCTTCTTTGTCCGAGACCGAGCCAGCAACATCGTAGCTGCTGATATTTCGCTTCTTGCGAAAGCTGTCGAAGGTGTCGATCAGCTTGTGTTCGGGAGCCAAGGTGAACTCCAGCGACTGGATGACCCGGTGATGATGGCTCTCACGGCTGGCGCGGTAGCCAGCCGCTGCCAGGGCCGCGGTCGCTGACTGGAGAGCGGCGTTGTATGCGATGGCAAAGCGCCAGTCGGCCGGCAGGTTCTTGGTCTGGCAGGCGTCGAGGTCGCGATCAGCGAGGGCGAATAGATTGGCAATTTCTTCTCTGCTGGATGTGTGCTGCACCAGCCATCTATTTCGCAGCCAGCTTTCTAAGCTCGTCTTCACTACCTAACACAAATACCTTTTGGCCGGCCATTACGCTACGCAGAAAGTGATTTTTGGCGGCTAATTTTGAGCGGAATTCGGAAACGGGAAATACGGTTGGGTTGATCTCGCGGCGGAGCGTCTTCTGGGCCGGGCCTAGCGCGGTCACAACCTCACTGAACGACGCTTTTCCGATGACCATGAGATCCACGTCGCTGTTGGCCTGCTCGCGGTTGCTGGCGACCGAGCCGTATACGAAGGCGGCGTCAATCTCAGGCTCCAGGGTGGCGAGCGCCGAGCGGATGGCGTCGTGCACGCCGACCGTCTTGGTGATCAGCCGCTTAATCTCGGGGAAAATCGGGCTTTGTTTATTTGCGCGATAGAGAACCTGATTGCCCTGGGCACGGCGCACGATGAGTCCCATGTGAGCCAGTTGCCTGATTTCACGCTGCAAAGCGCCGTTCCCCGTCCCCACGGTTCGGATGAGTTGACGCAAGTAGAAGGATTCGTCCGTGTGGCCGAAGAGCAGGGCGAGCAGGGCGCTGCGAGTGCGGCCAAAGAGAGTGGGATCAGGCGCTAAAGTTGATGTACTCATTATGGGTACTATTGTACCTAATACGGGTACCACAGTCAAAACGATGCTACTCACAATGTCATCCTGAGCGCAGCAAGCACTTCGCCGAGCGAAGTGTTTGCGGAGTCGAACGACCCCGTGCCTGCTGAATGTGAGATTGGCGCGGCAGGGAGTTCCCTCCCAGCAGTTGAGAGCATCGTGAGAATCCCTCGCGGGGTTCATCGATGCGCCGACGGGTATGGGGTCCCTTCGACTTCGCTCAGGGCAGGCTCTTCGACTTCGTGGCTGCTTCGCATTCGCGAAGCAGCCACTGCGCTCAGGATGACAGGGTAGGCGGAGGTTTCGGCATGTGGAGGGCAAAATTGCAATGAGCCCCTTCCCTCGTCCCGCTAAAGGCGAGACATGGGCGCCCGGCTCGCCCGGACGTACTTAGTTGCCGATGTCTATGAACATACTTTTGGGTGTGATGCTCTTGGGTTGTTCTTCGTCTACATAGGGTATGTCAATATGGTTGAACCCGAAGAACGCATAGATTTGCGCCAGCAGTCCGTATACGACATGGCCCACGTCCATGGTCTCGAAGCGCGCCGTTAGCTCCGCCGTGATGGCCGATGCATCGGGCGCGACCTTCTTTTCTCCGGCGCGGGGAAAGCGAAGGTTGTCGCGGTCGGAGGACAAAGTACACGGCACTCCGTCCACCGTCATATTCTCAAGTCGAACAAAGAACCTTATATCCCTTGGACGTGGCTCGGCTTGTTTGAACACCTCGGACGCCAGTCGTACAAAATTGAGCGTTACCTCTGCAAGCACAAAGTTGCGAATGGGCAGTCCGACGCCGGCCTTCGGCTGACGGGCCCAGCACAGAAGGTCGTAATCTCCTGGACCGATGGCTATGAGCGCCCCGTCCTTCCACAGGTCGATTATTTCGTATCCCTGCATAACGGAGCGCCGCAACTCCCCTTTCACAATCGATGACGGCCTAGGAGCTTTGATCGCAAAGCCGTCTCGTCGCAAGACAGGCGGTTGCTCTAGTAGGCTCACGACAGGCGCATCGCGAGATTCGAAGAGCTGCGGGAACCCAGAGTCGGACGTAGATTCGGCCGCTAGCACAAAGTTTGGCTGGCCGACTCGCCCCACTGCGTTCTCCGCTTCTACTACCCTTTCAGCAATCCTTGTGGTTGGACGGGTTATTCCTGAAGCGTAAGGCAGGCGTTCTGCAAGCATTACCTCAACACTCGCAAGCCTTTCGGAAAATTCGGCAAACCGCATTCCGTCCTTGAGTTGCGAGCGTAGCGTTGCGACGGACGCCGTCGGGATCTTGTCAAGCACTCTCTCGAAGTATCCGATCATGGTCCCGAACACCTTTCCGTCCGGAGCAACCGCTCGGACCACAATGTAGGGCTTGTCAGCAGATACGCTGGCCGGGACGACGATTGCTGCGACCCCTTTGCTTGGGTCGGTCGGCGACCGATAAAAGTCTATCGCGATTGAGTGTATCGGAGGATGTACCCAGTGCTGAAGGACGTCTCGATACTGCTCGGTGTCAAACAAAGAGGCATCGTAGGGGCGACACGACTCGATCTCCTCAATGGAGGTGGAGATGTTCTTTCTTGTTCGAAATCCTATGAGGATGATGCCCCCCGAAGCGTTGGCCAGCGCGGACACGTCCTTTGCTAGCTCTTGCTTATACCAATCGCTGTTCGAGAGTTTGTAGGGCTCGCCCTTCGCCTCGACGTGAAGGCTCTCCGCTGTACCAACGAGTGCCTCGAATTCTCCGTTTCGCAAAAGGAGTGTCAACTCCGCGATGTCCTGAATGTTTGCCATTTCTCCTCGGGATTGGTTTGGAGGTTCCCCTTCACTTTTATGCTTTTCCCAGCGACTTTTGATCTTATCAAGGCATCTAAACCTTGACAACGATTCACTCAGGTCTTAGCATAGACCCGAACGCAATCATCACGACATTGATTACAAAGCACTTAGTAGAACTAGGAGGGACATGACATGTCCAAGATTATCGGTATTGACCTGGGAACCACCAACTCCTGCGTGGCAGTTATGGAGGGTGGCGAGCCCAAGGTGATCCCTAATGAAGAAGGTGGGCGGACTACGCCTTCGGTGGTGGGATTCACCAAGACGGGCGAACGGCTGGTGGGGCAGGTTGCCAAGCGGCAGGCCATCACTAATCCGGAGAACACGGTTTACTCGATCAAGCGCTTTATGGGGCGGCGCTATGACGAAGTCAGCGAAGAAATGAAGATGGTGCCCTACAAAGTTGTGCGCCAGGGCGACAACGTGGCGGTGGTGGCGCAGGGCAAGGAATATTCCCCGCCAGAGATTTCGGCGCTGATTCTGCAAAAGTTGAAGAAGGCGGCGGAAGACTATCTCGGGGAGAAAGTGACCGAGGCGGTCATTACTGTACCTGCGTATTTCAACGATGCCCAGCGGCAGGCGACGAAAGATGCCGGCAAGATTGCTGGGCTCGATGTAAAGCGGATTATCAATGAGCCGACGGCGGCGGCGCTGGCTTATGGCCTCGATAAAGGTAAGGACGAGACCATTGCGGTGTACGACTTCGGCGGCGGAACGTTTGATATTTCGATTCTTGAAGTCGGCGAAGGCGTGATCGAAGTGAAAGCCACTAACGGCGACACTCACCTGGGCGGCGACAACATTGATCAACGGCTGGTTGATTGGTTGATTGACGAATTCAAGAAAGATGAAGGCCTCGATCTGCGCGGCAAGGGCAACGAGATGGCGCTGCAACGTCTGCGGGACGCGGCGGAGCGGGCGAAGATTGAACTCTCGACCACGATGGAGCACGAGATCAATCTGCCGTTCATTACTGCCGATGCCAGCGGGCCGAAGCACCTGGTCAAGAAACTGACTCGGGCGAAGCTGGAGTCGATGGTTGAGGACATCATTCAGAAGTCGGTTGGGCCGTGCAAGCAGTGCATGAAAGATGCGGGCGTGGATGCCTCGAAGATCAACGAAGTGGTGTTGGTCGGCGGACAGACGCGTATGCCTCGCATTCAGGCGCTGGTCAAGGAATTGTTCGGTAAAGAGCCGCACAAGGGCGTGAACCCGGACGAAGTAGTCGCGATTGGCGCGGCGATTCAGGGCGGCGTGCTTAAGGGCGAAGTCAAGGATCTGCTGCTGCTGGATGTGACTCCGCTGACACTGGCGATTGAAACGCTGGGTGGCGTGGCGACTCCGATGATTCCGCGGAACACGACGATTCCGACCAAGAAGACGGAGACGTTCTCGACTGCGGCGGATAGTCAGACTTCGGTTGAAGTCCACGTGTTGCAGGGCGAACGGCCGATGGCGGCGCAGAACCGGACTCTGGGCAAGTTTCACTTGACCGGAATTCCGCCGGCTCCGCGCGGCGTGCCGCAGGTTGAAGTCACTTTCGATATTGATGCGAATGGGATCCTGAATGTGACGGCCAAGGACAACGCTACGGGCAAGGACCAGAAGATCACGATTACGTCGTCTTCCGGCTTGTCGAAAGAAGAAGTGGAGCAGATGGCAAAAGATGCCGAAGCCCACTCGGCTGAAGACAAAGCCCGGCGCGAAGAGATCGACGCCAAGAACCAGCTCGATACCATGGTTTACAACGTGGAGAAGATGCTTAAGGAGCAAGGCGAGAAGATCTCGGGATCGGACCGTGGCGATGTGGAGAACGCGATTGCCGATGCCAAGAAGGCGCTCGAAGGCGGCGACAAGTCTGCCATGGACAAGGCGCGCGAGACGCTGACCAAAGCGTCGCACAAGCTGGCGGAGCAGATGTATAAGGCGGCTCAGTCGCAGGCTGCTCCGGGGGCGGGCCCGACGGCAGGAGACGGGGCTGGCCCGGAGCCTGGCGCGAATGGCGGCGGGCAAAAGAAGGACGAAGGCGTGATTGACGCCGAGTATGAGGATGTAGAAGAGAAGAAATAAGCTGTCAGCTTTCAGCCTAGGCTGTGCTGGCAGGAAAAGCGCCACGGATTTACGCGGATCAACGCGGATTAAAACAATCCGTCAGGATCGGTTTAAATCCGTGGCTTGTTTTTGGGTTCTGGGAGGGGAAAATGCAATTTCAAGTGAGGGGAAAATGCAATTTCAAGTGAATGGAGAAGATTACTTTCTGAAGTTTGTCGAGGATGAGAACCGTTTCTACGTTTTCCATGCGACGGAGAATGGCGTGGACCGCTTTCCGGTGTATGTGGACGCGGCTAAGCAGGAGTGGGCAGAGACGTTCAGGAATGGCAGCCGAAAGATTCAGTAGACATGGCCACGACTGCAAAAAAAGATTATTACGAGGTCCTCGGCATAAAGAAGTCTGCCTCGACCGACGACATTCGCAAAGCTTTCCGCAAGCTGGCGCGCAAGTACCATCCTGACGTCAACCCGGGCGACAAGACGGCTGAGGAGAAGTTTAAGACCATCTCCGAAGCCAATGATGTCTTGAGCGACCCCAAGAAGCGCAAGATCTACGATCAGGTCGGTTTCTACTCCGACAATATTGATCCGGCGACGGCCGAGGCCTATGCTCGCGCCGGCGCCAGCGGTTTTCCAGGCGGCGGTGTGCCCCCGGGCCAGCCGCGGCCAGCAGGCCAGGAAGTTCCATTCGACTTTAGGGGATTTGATTTCTCCGACATGTTCGAGGGTGCGCGGGCGAGAAAACCGAGTGGCAGCGCCGGTGGTTTCAAGGACATCTTTTCTGGTATCTTCGGCGGGCATGGTGGCGCGCCTGCTCATGAAGGCCCCGAGCCGGGATCAGATCTTGAATACCAGGTCAATGTTCCCTTCTGGACGGCGATTCGCGGCGGCGTGATGCGGCTGAACGTTACCCGCCGTGATGTTTGCGCCGACTGTCACGGTCAAGGCCACATTGAATCGCCAGGAAAGTGCCCCGAGTGCGACGGCGCTGGACAGATCACGCAGACCGGCGGACGCATGAAGTTCAATGTCCCTTGTCCGCGTTGTCACGGGACGGGCAAGAACATTTCCACCTGTGCTGCGTGCCACGGCGAAGGTACTGTGGAGCGCACTGAGCCGTTGGAAGTGCGGATCAAGGCTGGGACACGTAACGGCCAGCGCATCCGGCTGAGCGGCAAAGGTAATGCCGGACTGCGGGGCGGGCCGAGCGGCGATCTTTATGTGATTATTCGAACCGGCGATCACCCCGTGTTTCATCGCGAAGGCGATGACATTCAACTCACGGTGCCGGTGACCGCGACCGAAGCGGCTCTGGGTGCGAAAATTGAAGTGCCGACGATTGATGGCCGTGCCATGTTGAAGATTCCCCAGGGGACCCAGTCCGGCCAGAAACTTCGCCTGCGCGAAAAAGGCGTGCCTTCGGCCACGAAAGACGGCGTGCGCGGCGATGAGATTGTCGAGGTTAAGATTACCGTTCCCATTCCGCGCGACGAGAAGACTAAAGAGTTGCTGCGGGAAATCGCCAAGCTGAATCCGGAAGACCCGAGAGCGGAACTGTTCAAAGAGCTTTAACCACAGAGCGCACAGAGGATCGCCAGGTGCTTCTGTGTTCCCTGTGGTTAAGGTTGTGGAGTCACTTCTTGCTGGGATCGTCCGCCGGATTCACGTAGTTGAATTGCAACGGCGACATGCCGTGCACTTGAACCACCGTGGGCCCGGAAGCCATTGCGTAGTGGTGCATGTCGGGATCCAGATAGGCGAAGCTGCCCGCGGGGAACGTCATCATTTTAGCTGCCTCGACTTTGTCCCCCATACCCACCTTAAAGCTGCCCGAGATGACGGTAACGTTCTCCCGCTTGGGATGCCAGTGAGGCGCAATCTTGTAGCCGGCGGGCATCTTCAAGCGGATGGTGAAATCGCCGCTGTCAGCCATGGGATTACCTTCGAGAACAGCAAGCTGCGCGCCAGCAGCCACAAACGGCGGAGGTGGGCCCCATTTGATCTGACTTGGTGTGAAAGCATTCTGTGGGGTTCCAGGTTGAGCGAACAGGATAACGGTGCCGATCAAGAAAGCTGCAACAAGCATTTTCTTCATAACACTTCCCTCCTGAGAGAAACGGCTTTCGTGAAGTGATTAAATTTATACCAGATCATCAGCGGCATTCTCTTGCGGTGGTCCGCTGTCTGGCAGCGCCGAGCTGTTACCTCCGTACCTAGCCGCCCGCTACAGATTTTTTCAAGAATTTTCTTGCATCTGTGGAGATTTCCCGTAATCTCATATCTGCGAACTAACTTCAGCCGAAATGCCCGGAATCGCTGTAACCGGGAGCCTCGCGGCCTTTATTGCAGATCAAGGGAGACGAGGTGGCTGAGAGTGATTCGATCGAGGAGGAAGCCATAGAAATTGGCACCAGCTAGCGCACCGCGTCAACAAATCCAGCCACCTGCCGTTGTAGCCCCCCGGAAAAAGTCCGTCCGCCTCACGCTCTGGCCACTCGTCGCCGCCACCTTCTTTATGGTGTCAGGCGGCACCTATGGCACAGAAGACATCGTGCATGGCGCCGGCTATGGCCGCGGCATTCTCATCTTGTTGTTGACTCCTATTCTCTGGAGCCTGCCTACCGCCTTCATGATTGGCGAACTTTCGAGTGCGCTGCCCTACGAAGGCGGCTACTACGCCTGGGTTCGTCGCGCCATGGGCAACTTCTGGGGATTTCAGGAAGCTTGGCTTTCGCTGGTGGCCTCGATTTTCGACATGGCCATCTATCCAACGTTGTTCGTCCTTTATCTCAACCGCTTGTTTCCGTGGTTTGCGGAAGGACATCGCGGAGTGATGGTCGCTCTGGGGGTGGTGATCGTTTGCGCTCTCCTTAATATTGCGGGCGTGCGCGTTGTCTCGACCACGTCGTTGTGGCTGTTCTTTGCGCTTTCGGCGCCTTTCATCGCGATTGTTTGCATCGCGCCTTTCAAGTTCGGAGCACTGGCCCACGTCGCCACCAAGGCGACGAATCCCAGCGTGGACATCCTGACCGGCCTGTTGATCTGCATGTGGAATTACATGGGCTGGGACAACGCTTCGACCATCGCGACCGAGGTCGAGCGCCCGCAGCGAACGTATCCTCGGGCTATGCTGGTGGCAGTTGCAATCGTGGCCTTGAGTTACATCGTGCCCGTGGCGGCGATGTGGATGACCGGACTTCCGTCCACCGCTTGGGACACCGGTTTCTGGGCTGATATCGCCGGCATGCTGGGTGGGCCGCTGCTACGGATTGGGTTGGCTCTGGGTGGCATCATCAGCGGCTTTGGGATGTTTAGTGCGTTGGTGATGAGCTACTCGCGTCTGCCACTGGCCATGGCGCAAGATGGCATGCTGCCAAAGGTGTTTGGCAAGCTGCACCCACGCACACGTGCTCCCTGGGTTGCGATCCTTGCCCTAGCCACCTGCTGGGCAATGTGCCTCGGATTGGGATTTGAGCGGCTGGTCACCATGGACATCCTGCTTTACGGCGTCAGCCTGTCGCTGGAGTTTGTTGCCCTGGTCGTCTTGCGGGTTCGTGAACCTGACCTGCCACGCGCATTCCGCGTGCCCGGAGGAATGTTCGGGGCAATCGCCGTCGGCATTCCTCCCATGCTGCTACTCGGGTTCTCCATCGTACGCAGTGAGACTGAGCAAGTGCTGGGGATGAGTTCGTTTGCTTTTGGCATGCTGCTGATTGCCGCCGGCGTGGTCGCCTATTTCCTCAACCATGCGGTAAAGCCGCAGGGCTGGGCTGCGGCACCTAAGAAGCCCGAAGCGATAGCCTGACAAACCGAGCCGATTTGCGCAGATCAATGCAGGTCAACACCAGGATCATCTATTATCCGGGTAATCTGCGGCTTGTGCTTTAATACCCATAGGCATGACCAAGCGCAAATCCAAGGGAGCTTACATGATCTCGGCAGTCGCCGAGATGTATGAGATCCATCCCCAGACTTTGCGCCTCTACGAGCGCGAAGGTCTGCTCAAGCCCTCGCGCACCGAAGGTAACACTCGCCTTTATACCGACGAAGACCTGCAACGGCTGGAGTTTATTCTTTCTCTGGCACGCGATCTGGGTGTAAACATCAGTGGCATCGCGATCATCCTGCAAATGCGCGAGCGCACGGAAGAGATGCAGCGCCAGATTCAGGATTTCGTGAAATACATCCAGGAAGAAGTACTTTCCCGCGCGAGTGCGGCAGCCGATCCTTCGCGCGGGGCCATTGTCCCGGTTCGCCGTTCCATGATCACGCCTGCACATTCTCCCAGCCGCAAGCGTTAGTTTTATGACCCAATCCAGGGCGTCCACGGCATCGGCGATGCTTCACCAGATGTGTCCGCGATGCCGCTCCGCCCGCATGTTCCGCACTTCTATTTTCCGGGGCTTTCCCAAAATGCACCAACGCTGCCCGGCCTGCGACTTGAAATTTGAGCGCGAAGAAGGATATTTCCTCGGAGCCATGTACATCGGCTATGGCCTGGCACTGATCACGATTGTGGGGCTGGGATTGATTCTGTGGCTCGCGACTTCATGGTCATTACAGAAGGTCACGGTCTGGGCAATTTTGTTGTTCCTGCCGCTGGCGCCAATCCTGACTCTGTTTTCGCGCGTGCTTTGGATTTACCTGGACTGGGCAATCGATCCGGAAACGTCCACAGACCAGAAATAAGATACCTATTTCGAGCCGCGCAGGTATTGGTCAGTCTTATTGATCCAATCGGCGCGCGGGGGATTGAAGACGTCGAGGTCGACGGTGTCTTCAAGGGCCTCGGCTTTGTGGGGCATGTGCGGCGGGATGGTTAGCACCTCGCCGGAGCGGACGACGATTTCTTTTCCGTCAATCCAAAACTTCAATGCTCCATCGAGAATGTAGGTTATTTGTTCGTTGTGGTGGCTGTGCTCAGGGACAATGCAGCCTTTCTTCAGCAGCACGCGGGCGAGCATAATATTCTGCCCGACGATGAAGTGGCGCTGCAAAAGGGGATTCAGGTCTTCGAGGTCGACTGACTTCCAGGAAATGTGTTGATGTTGGGGTTTCTTCTTGGTGGCGGTTTTCCGTTTTGTTTTTGGCTTGGGCATGGGTTCTCCGGATCAGTGCGGATGGCTATTGACACGCGGGCGAGGGCGCCCGCGCTACGCTTGGCTGCCAGGCGGCGGAAACCCGCAGGATTCTTTCGACAGCCTCCTGCAAGTTCGCAGTGGAGGAGGCGAAGGAGAAGCGGATAAAGTCGCGGCCAGCGGACCCGAAGGCAGCGCCGGGGATGGCAGCAACACCAGCTTCTTCGAGCATGATGCGGCACAGTTCTTCGGCGGTCACGCCAGTGTCGCTGATATTGACCCAGGCGTAGAACGCGCCTTCTGGCGCTTGGCAACGGAATCCAGGAATACGGTTTAGATCACGAATGAATTGCTGGCGCCGTTGGCCGAAATCCCCGACCATGCGAGGTGTGGCGCCGTCACGATCACGTAGAGCCTCGATGGCTGCATACTGGCTGAATTCGGCAACACAGGTATAACTGTTGATGGCCAGCATCGCCAGTGCGGGGACGATACGAGCAGGAGCGACGGTGTAGCCCAGGCGCCATCCGGTCATGGCAAAGCTCTTGGAAAAACCGTCGAGGATCAGCGTGCGATCGGCCATGCCGGGATAACTCATCATGGATTTGAATTGTGCACCGTAAATAATCCGGGCGTAGATTTCGTCGGAGAGAACGATGATGTCATGCTCGACGGCGAGCTCGGCCAGGCGGCGCTGGATGTCGTCGGTGTAAACCGTCCCGGTGGGATTGCCGGGAGAATTGGTGATCAGAATCTTGGTGCGTGAAGTGATCTTCGCGGCAATTTCCTCGGGATCAGGCTGAAAATGGTTGCGCTCGGAGAGTTCAAAGGGAACGGGAACCCCGCCCAGGCCGAGCGTGATGGAGGAATATCCTGGGAAACCGGGATCGGGATAGAGGACCTCGTCACCGGGGTCGATGAGCGCCATCATGGCCATGAAGAGCGCGATTTTGCATCCGGGAGCGAGGACGATTTGGTCGGCGGAGACGTTGAGATTGCGAGTGTCGTGAAGATACTGGACGATGGCCTCGCGAAGAGCGGGCACGCCGGCGACGGCACAGTAGCGGTCTTTGCCTTCGTCGAGGGCACTCTTGAGGGCGTCGTTCACCGGGGGCGCGGGGTGGAAGTCGGGCTCACCGAGTTCCAAATGGATGATGGAGCGTCCTTGACGTTCGAGTTCGCGAGCGCGGGCGTTGACGGCGAGCGCGCCTTCACCAGTCATAACCGCCATGCGGGAAGCAAGAGGCTGCATCGTGATCCTTCCGAGAATTATAAGGGTTGCGGGGCTAAAGAGCTTTGGCCACGGATTTACGCGGATTTGACAAGCGTAACCACAGAGGGCACAGAGGTGCACAGAGGAAAATCGCCATCCCACACCCCTGGTGAGCGATAATCGGAACCAGGAGTTTCTATGAAGAAGCAACAGCATCGCGCGGAGACGAAGGCGGTTCGCGGAGGCACGGACCTGCACAAGAAGAACGGGCCGCTGGTCACGCCCATCTATCAGACTTCGACATTTGAGGTCACCGACAACGAACAGCAGTTGCGGGCGACGCCGACGGACATGTTTTATACGCGCTATGGGAATCCGACGGTGACAGTGGCGGAGAACGCGATCGCCGAACTCGAAGGAACTGAGAGAGCCCTGGTGTTTGCTTCTGGAATGTGTGCGATTACGACGCCGGTGCTGGCGCTGCTAAAGAGTGAGGATCACGTGGTAGCGCAGACGGATATTTATGGAGGCGCGACGAAGTTTCTGGGGCAGTGGCTGCCAAAACTCGGGATTGAGACCTCATTCGTGGACACGACTGATTATGAACAGTATGAGCGCGCGATTCGTCCTAATACGCGGTTACTTTACGTGGAATCGCCAACTAATCCCATGCTGCGGGTGATCGATTTGCGCCGAGTGGCTGGGATTGCGAAGAGGCATGGGCTGATCACGATGATCGACAGTACTTTTGCGACGCCGATTAATTGTAAGCCAGCGGAGTTTGGGATCGATTTGGTGATGCATTCTGGCACTAAGTTTTTCGCGGGGCACTCGGACCTGATTTGCGGGGCGATTGCGGGTGGCGGAGAACTGATAGACAAGATTCATTCCGCCCGCACTACGCTCGGAGGATCGATGGATCCGCACGCGGCGTGGCTGCTGGTGCGGGGGATCAGGACCATGGCAGTGCGAGTACAGCGGCAGAACGAGAGTGCGCTGCTGGTTGCGCAATATTTGGCGAGGCACGGGAAAGTGCGGCAGGTTTATTATCCCTTTCTAGAGGGGCATCCGCAGCGAGCGCTGGCGATGGAGCAGATGGCGGGGGGCGGTGGTGTGGTCAGCTTTGAAGTGGAGGGCAGCGGCGAGGATGCGCGCCGGATGTCAGAAGCGTTGAGCCTGTTCACTCTGGCGCCGAGCCTGGGGGGAGTGGATTCGCTGGTTTGCCTTCCAGTTTTCACCTCACATGCCATGATTCCGGCCGAGCACCGGCAGAAAATGGGGATCACGGACCAACTGATTCGGCTGTCGGTGGGGATTGAGCATGTGGATGATCTGATTGCGGATCTGGAGCAGGCATTGGCGGTGGTTGGTTCAGCAGTCAGCATTCAGCAGTCGGCATTCAGCACTTAGCAGTTGGTTTCTGAATTTGCGCCAAAAGCAGTTCTCATTTCCCGCTACCGGTCTTCAGTCCGCATAGCCTTCGCCTTTCGGGACGATGCGGATGAAGTGGTCGGTGAATTTCGAATGCATCCCCGGAACTTCGTATTTGGGCATGTGACAGGAGACGCAGTTGTTGGCGCTCACGGTGCAGATCTTCATGGAGTGGCCGCCGGTGGGAGCAGGCGAGCGGTGACAGCTCAGGCATCTATCGTCATATGAAGCCAGGTCGCGTACTCGCGGTTGATGGGGATTGTGGCAGGCCAGACAGGTAATGCCATTGTTGCTTTTGATCCAGCACTGGCTCCTTTCCAGACGGTAGGGTTGGAAGCGAAGATTACGAATCCCGAAAGTCTTGCTGAGAACCACGTCCACATAAGAGCGGTGACATGCGCCGCAGAAATCTACCTGATCAACCGGATTGAGCTGTCCGGGATCCAGAATTGAATTTAGCCCCAGCTTTATTTTGTCCGCCTTCATTGCCGCCACGTGCTTTGCGCCGGGTCCGTGACACGCCTCGCAGGTTACACCGGGAATCAGGTGGCTAGGATCGAATCGACGATTGGTGGTCGAGGCAGTGGTATGGCAGCCAAAACAGCGTCGCGTCTCTCCGCCATAGAGCATGCTACGCCCCAAAGCGTCCTCGAGGGTGGAAGGTGCGGCCTGCGATTGTCCCGGAGTTGAGTCAAGTCCGTCGAGCGCCGGAAAGTAACTCACTCGACTTTCGTAGAAGGTGCCGTTGCGTTCGAGAATGTAGGTTTGGCCGGATTGGCCCAAGCCGAATGCCCAACTAAGAGGTAGTGAAATCGTCTGCTTACCGTCACTGACAGAATACAGGCTACCGTTCTCCTGCCGTGAGATCTGGTAGTTGTACGGCGGCAGGGTAAACGTTAGTTGGTCATGGGAGCGCAAAGCCTCGGAATCCGCGGGGCGCATAGCGGCGTGGGCCATCGGGGTCTGGGTCTGAGTGCGAAGTTTGGAAGCATGACAGGCGGCGCAAGCATCCGGTCCTAGGAATTCCTCGCGCGAAGCTGTGCCTTTTGTAGGCCACCATCTTGTGAGCTGTACGCGGTCGTCGGTGGCCATGGGGACGCTGGCGGGTGCGGGAGGCTTGACCGAACTAGCTAAGGCGACGCCGATTGAAAGCGTTGCCAGTCCGAAAAGGAGCCTGCCAAGTCGCATTGGGTGCAATTGTCTCATTGAGTCAGAACGAGATGAAGAGAAGCGTTCTCGGCCGGAGGTAAGGCTTCCTCAGGGGCTAAGGCCCTCGCTCTTAGTGGACGGTGCCAGCACGGCTCGAAGCCGTGCCCTCCCAAAACCTACCGGCAGGATGCCGGCTGCAAGATCTCAGAACAGGAACTTCGCGCCGAGTTGGAGAATCCGTGGGCTATAGACTGTCCCGACCTGCAGGAAGTTGGATCCGGGTCCGGGAATGAAGGTTCCTGTACCGGAGGAAAATCCAGCGCTACCGGCTGCGCCGCCCTGATCACCCGCCAGCGGGCCGTATTCAACGTGATTGAAAATGTTGAAGGCTTCAGCTCGGAACTCGAAGGCCATGCTTTCTTTGATGGGGATGTGCTTGAACAAAGCCATATCAATGTTCCAGTGGCCGGGATTGCGCAAGAAATTGCGGCCTGAGTCTCCGAGGGTCAGACCGACCGGAGCCGCGAAAGCGTTGGGATTGGCAATGAAGGAGCCAAAACCGGATGCGCCAACATTAGCAGCGGGGTTAACCTGTGGAATGTTCTGATAGGGATTCGAGATGACGTCGGCATAGGATTGACCGGCGCCGGCGCTCGAAGCCACGCCGTTGCCAAGACCGGCATTGTCAGGAAATCCAGAGCCGTTATAGGCGCTGAAGGGAGTGCCTGTCTGCCAGGTGCCGATGCCAGAAAGCTCCCATCCCCCCAGCAGCTTGTTGGTCATGCCAGGACTCTTGAAGAACGGCAAATCATAAATGGCGCTGGAGGTAAAGGTATGGCGCTGGTCGAAGTTGGAGGAAGCACGAAACGCGGCAAAATCGTAGGCATTCAAAATTCCGCCATCACCGAAGAGGCCACCGTCGGAAGCTGAGTCAATAGAATGGCTATAGGTGTATGAAACATTCAACTGCATCGTTCCAATACTTCGACGCAACTGCGCCTGGAGGGCGTTGTAGCTGGAAGAAGCTTTATTGTCCAAGGCGGTGATGTCGCCTAAGCCGCGGAAAGGACGGAAGGGATTGGGGTCGTTGCCGCAAGCAACCGACAGGTTTATGGCGGCTTGCCCAGTAACCGGAAGTCCGCTTTCGGTAGTCATGGTGCCGCAATCATCGTGCGGTTGACCGGTAGCTGGATCGATCGCATCAATAGGCTGGTTCGCCTTGACATATGGATTCAGCGCCGCAGGAACCGGGTGTAACTGGTTGAGCTCGTACTTCCGTCCCAAGTCGGTGCCTTTGCTCCCAACATACGAAAGAGTAGCGACGGTACTCCAGCCAACATCGTGCTGAACGTCAAGGTGCCACTGCTGAACGTAGGGCCAAACCGCCTTTGTAGGGATAGAAACCACATTCAGAGGAAATAGCAGACCTGTCCCGCCTCCGATGTGGCCATATCCGGAGATGTTGTACTGGGTGGGAACCTGGACCAGCGGAGGAGCGCTTTCCAAGGCTTCGCTGTCAGCTTCGTTGCCGTTGGTGTGGTCGAAGAAGATTCCGTATCCGCCACGGATCGCCCACTTCCCATCTCCTTTGGGATCAAAAGCAAAACCTAGCCGAGGCGCGGGATTGAACAGATGTCCCTTCATGCATCCCGCGGGCGAGCCGTTGACTCCGCATTGCACCATGCCATTAAAAGGGTCGCCGGTTCCAGGAATTATGGCTCCCTGTTGACCGGTTACGTTTCCAGTGACGTCAATTTGGGGAGCTTTGGCCGCGCTCCACGCAGACGGCTCGAAGTTGTATGCCTGATGGTAGCGCTCGCGATAAGTGCCAAAGAGACTGAGGCGCAGTCCCATGTTCAGCGTCAACCGTCTGGTGGCATGGAAGTCATCCTGGAAGTAAGGTTCCAGGATCTTGTAGCGGTTGTAATACTTGGGCTGGGCGTTGGATTGGGAAAAATTAGCGATGTTGCCCATCAGCAGATCGGCAAAGGGGTTGCCGCTGGAGACGGGTGAAGTCGGGTCGAAGGTGAGAAATCCATTGGTGGAAGGAACGGTTCCGGTCAGTTCGTTCTTCTGTGCGGCAACAAAATAGGCGCCAAATTGCAGATTATGCTTGCCGATAATCTTGGTCACGTTATCGCGGTAGGTGTAGGTGGGGTTGGCATTGTAGGGGCCGTTGGGGACAAAACCCGCGTCCTCCTGGAACCCGCTGCTGCCATACGCCCCTCCTAAGCCTCCGGCCACGCTGATGCCGGGCAAGGCGCCATTGCCGGCGTTCGGGAATAGACTGCTGATAGCGAGGTTCGCCGGACGTTGCCACGCATTCGGGTTGGGAGTTCCGGTATTGGTGAGGACGATGTGATCGGTGGTGTAGCTGAAAACGAATTCGTTCAACAGGGTAGGTGAAGCAGTTGCGGTGAGACGCGCCACCAACGCTGTGGCCGGGCCAACAAAATTCGTCTGAATCGTCGGGAAACTGGCGCCATCGCTCCATAAAGGAGTGGCGGTTACGGTCTCCCACGAGTCGTGGGCATAACGAAACATAGCACGGATTTTGTCGCTAAAGTTGTGGTCGACGCGTACCAATTCCTCGCGCCAATCGGTAGCCTGAGACGGGGCTGCCGTGAACACGTTGCCGGAGCCGCCGGTTGGGGAAGGAATCATCCCCAGTAGCGGCGCGGAGGCTGGGTTGACGGGGACTTGATTGCCGGGAAACGGCTGACCCGCAAGCGGGTTCTTAACACCATTGATTTCGGCGGGTTGCACAGGGCAATCCAGTCCGGGACAGAGATCGCTGAAGTTTCCTCCGCGCTCCGCCACGCTGGGAACAATCACATTAAAGTTCTGACCGGGAACTCGGTCCCGACGCCACTCCTGCGACCAGAAAAAGAAAGTCTTTTGCTTATCTTTGTTGTAGTGGCCGGGAATGTACACCGGGCCGCCGATGGTGTATCCCCAATCGTTCTTGTGATACGCCGGGTTGGTAGTCTGGAATTCGGGTGTGGCGTTGAAAGCCTCGTTGCGCACGAATTCATAGGCATCACCATGGAATGAACGGGTCCCTGACTTGGTCTCGGTCTCAATGGTGCCGGAGCCGTTGCGGCCGTATTGCGCTCCGTAGTTGGAGGTCAGGACGCGGACTTCACCGATGGCGTCAATGCTAGGGGTAACATTCAGCGTGGAATTGCTGCCGTTATCCATATTGTCGCCACCGTCCAGTTCCCAGTTGTTGTACTCGAGGCGGCCACCATTCACGCTGTAGTTCACGTTGGCAGTGATGCCGTATTGCCCCTCTGAGGAACCGGTCTGATTGGTAATGCCGGGGGTGAGCGTGATCAACTGAGTAAAAACGCGGCCATTGAGTTGGAGTTGGCTGATCTCTTTGCTGGTGATGGTTCCGGCCAGTTCATTGGACTGGGTTTCCACCTGGGCGACATTGGTACCTTCTACGAGTACCTCTTCCTTGGCCGCACCGACTTGCAGAGCGGCATCGGCACGGGCCTTCTCGGCGACGCGCAGGATGACGCCAGTGGCTTCGTACCTCTTGAAACCCGGTGCGGTGATCGAGAGGTTGTAGGCCCCTGGCGGAATCGCGCTGACCAGGTAGTCGCCGCTGCCGTTGGAGACGGTGACGCGCTTGATGCCATGCTCGGGATTGCTGACCGTTACTTGCGCGTTGGGAATGGCCGCGCCGGTCTGATCGGTGACAGTGCCGGTAATGGAAGCAGTGTCCTGGGCAAGCAGCGGAGCGGAAAGGCAGCCGACAAATACCAGCACCCACAAGAGACGGTATTTCATGGTCAACTCCGTTCTAACTTAAAAGCGAAAGTAGAACATCGACCGGGCCCAGTTTGTCCCAGCTTTTAATTTCCATCCTAGAGCGCAACCCGCTTGCGCCAGCATTACTCAATTTGGTACGCAGGCACCCGCAGGTTTCACCAATTACGCTTTGCCGGTTCGAGACATTGTTCCCCTTGCGTCTAACCCGAAAAGTCACGAAATTCGTTTATTAAAACGTATCAATAGTGAGGTAGCGCTATGGCGGTGTCAAGGAAAAAATACCCTTATTTTGTCAAGCGGGCAGGGTAGGCGATCACAATAAGCGACGGGTGGATTCGCGAACCGCCAGTTCCGGAGCAATCTTGCGATGCACAGCCGAGAGCTTTCGCTTCTCCAGCACGGCATTCACGCCATCCAAGGCAGTGCTAACGGCGATGGTGCCCATAACTTCCATGGGCTGACGAATCGTGGTCAGCGACGGAGTGTACAACGCCGACGCAGCGACGTCGTCGAAGCCGATCACGGAACAGTGTTCGGGGACGCGTAGTCCGGCTTTGGCCAAAGCACGGATGGCTCCGAAGGCAGTCATGTCGTCAAAAGCCATCAGGGCGGTAAAAGGACGCTTCTGCTTGAGCAGGTCTTCGGTAAGTTTGTAGCCGGCCTCGAAACTGGAGACGGGATCTCTGGATTCGGGAAGATCGAGGACCAGGCGGGAATCGATCTCAAGCTCGCAGGATTTGGCAAAGGATCGAATTCCCTTCCAACGCGGGGCGCTGTCGGCCAGAGTCTTCGGGCCGCGGATGAAAGCGATCTTGCGATGTCCCAGGGAGTAAAGATGCTCGAGTGCGGCGTGAGCGCCCAGTTCGTTGTCGACCATGATGGAGCTGATGGAATCATTTTGCAGTTCGCGTCCAATCATCACCGTAGGAATGCTGCTCTTTTCCAGGTCGGCGAGGACATCGATGTCCACGAAAAGCCAGTTGGCCAGAACGATGAGGGCTTCCACGCGGCGGTCGAGCAGCATTTCCAGATAGCGCTCGAAGCGGCTGCGTTCGTTGTGAACGTCGGTGAGAATGGGAAGGTAGGACGACTGGTAGAGAGAATTCTCGATGCCGCGAAGCACCAGAGTGCAGTAAGGGTCAGTCATGTCGAAGACCATGACACCGACGGTGTGACTGCGCTGGCTGCGCAGGGAGCGGGCAAACAGGTTGGGACGATAACCCAGTTTCTTGGCGGCCCGTTCGATAGTCTTCTTGGTGTTGGCGGGGATGTAGCGTGCCAAAGGTGCATTGTTCAGAACAATGGAAACGGTCGTAGAGGAGAAGCCGCTCTCCTTGGCGACATCGCGAATTGTGACCATGTTACTTTTCATGCGGGATCCGCTGAAGGCGTTCACGCGGTTGCAGCCTGCTTGAATTCGGGCAGGCGCTGGCGGACACTACAGCAGAGAGTGAAACCAGTGTCAAGTTCAGGGTTGCGGTATAGAGCGGCGGTGCTTCTGCTGGCTTGCTGTCAGGCGGGGAGCGCGCGGCTAATGCCGACGGGCCAGACGGCAGCGTTGTCGCAGAGATCGACTGCTAAATCGTCCGGAAATCAGGCTCAGAGCGCTGATCCCAAGCAACTGTTTGAGCAAGGAGAAACAGCACTAAGACAAGGTGATCTGGTTGCAGCAGAAAAGGCGTTTAAGGGAGTGCTGGCGGTGAATCCGGCGGTGGCGGGAGCATACGCAAACCTGGGGGTCATTGCCATGCGGCGGAAACAGTGGCCGCAAGCGCTGGAGTGTTTGCGGAAAGCCGAGCGTCTGGCGCCGCAAGTGGCTGGGATTCGTCTGAATGTAGGACTTGTTTACTATCGACAGAACGACTTTCAGCGAGCGATTGCGCCGTTTGAGTCGGTGGTTCGGGACGTGCCGGACTCTTACCAGGCGCGGTACCTGCTGGGATTGTGCTACTTCTTCAATCAGCGCTATGCGGAGGCGGTAAACACGCTGGAGCCGCTTTGGGGGCAGGCTTCCAATCAGTTGAATTTCCTGTACGTGCTGGGAATCGCAGCTAACAAGGCAGGACGGGCTGACCTGGAGCAGCGAGCGCTGGGGCGCTTGGTGGAAACCGGCCAGGACACACCGGAGTTTCATCTGCTTATGGGTAAGGCCCACCTGAACCGGAAAGAATACGACGAGGCGATCACAGAGCTGGAAACCGCAGCTAAGGCTGCACCCAAACTTCCCTTCGTTCACTTCAATCTGGGCATGACATATATGGAGAAGCAGGATTTGGAGCGAGCCAAGGCGGAGTTTCTGAAGGATATCGAGATCGAACCCGATGTTGCTTACGACTACGATCAGCTGGGGCTGGTGTTTTATCTGCAGCAGCAGGATGAGGATGCGGAGAAGATGTTCCGTAAGGCGCTGCGGTTGGATCCGAAGCTTTCGAGTTCTGATTTCCAACTCGCTCGGGTCTATCTGCGAGAACAGAAGTTAAGGGAAGCGCTGGCGGCGATTGACGTAGCGAAGAAGTTGAGTCCGGAGAGTGAGAGCGTCTATTACGTGCGCGGGCAGATTCTGCAGCGCCTGGGACGCACACCGGAAGCCAAGGCGGAGATGGAAAAGTTTACCGCGATGTCGAATGCGACGAGAGAAAAGCGCCACCAGGAACTGGAATCGGGGCCGGTGCCCGACCCCGAGCTCGCTCAGGAACCGCAATAGTGATTTGAGTTTCGTCCCTGATATTGTGAAGGGATGGTTCGGATCCGGTGTCGCGGTGTGTTGTTTGATTTGGACGGAGTACTGATTGATTCCACTCCTGCGGTGGCGCGCTGCTGGAAGAAGTGGGCAGCAAGACATGGCCTCAATCCAGAAGAAGTTGTGAAGCGGGCACATGGACGGCCGAGCATCGCAACCATCCGCGAACTGCTTCCACAGGCTGACGCCGAGCGCGAGAACCGAATCGTGGAGCGGGCAGAGATCGAGGACATCGAGGGCGTAGTTCCTCTGCCGGGAGCACGGGAATTGTTGCAGGCGCTGCCGCTGGCTCGCTGGACAATTGTCACCTCCTGCACCCGGCCACTAGCGGAAGTTCGGCTGCGGGCGGCGGGTTTGAAGATTCCCGCAAAGATGGTGACGTGCAGCGACGTTGAGCGTGGGAAGCCCCACCCGGAGCCCTATCTGAAAGGCGCAGCGGCGTTAGGCATGGCTGCGACCGATTGCGCAGTCGTGGAGGACGTTCCAGCGGGAATTCGCTCGGGGAAGGCGGCGGGAGCGAAGGTGATTGCTCTGCGCACAACGGCGGCGGAGGAAGAGCTGCGGGAAGCAGGTGCAGATTGGATCGTGGGGAACTGTGGTGACATCGGCGTCGGGGGAGGACCGGGAGAGTTGGTAATTGAGTTGATGTGAAGTGGAATGGAACTCTGCTCCGAGAAGATGCGTACATCAGATTGCGGGAAGTGACCCGGCCGGGCGCTTTTGAGCAGGCTTCGCGAAACTACGATACACTTTTGGAAACGATTCTTTGCTTGGCCAGGCCCGTTAGCAGCCGGTTGGTCACACCGGGGCCTATTTCACCAGCGGTGTACTTATTCAATTTCACGCAGGAGATCAAACCATGTTTTTTGCCCGTCTCGCGGTTGTAGCTGTCGTCCTTTGTCCAGTTGTCGGACTTGCGCAGCAGATGCCAGCAACCGATCAAGCCCCCAAGCTGGAGCATTTCGATCCCAATATGGTGGACCGGACGCTCGATCCCTGCCAGGATTTCTATCAATACGCGTGCAGCAAGTGGAATGCCGCGAACCCGATTCCTCCCGACCAAGTGGCATGGGGAACGGGCAGCGGTTTGCAGTATTGGAACGAGAACATTGTGCGTCAGGCGCTGGAGAAAGCATCCGCACAGACTAGTGGACGCAGCGACTTCGAGCAGAAAATTGGCGACTATTGGCAGGCGTGCAGTGATGAACCGGCGTTGGAAACCGCCGGTAGCCGGGACTTAAAACCGGGACTGGAACGCATTGCAAAGATGAAGAGCAAAGCGGAATTGGCGGACCAGGTGGCGTACATTCACATGAGCACTCCCGGTGCGTGGTCGGGAAACGATAACCAGACGGGAGTAGCGCTGCTAGGATTCGGGTCGCAACAGGACTACGACGATGCCAGCAAGGTGGTAGCGTCCATCGACCAGGGCGGATTGGCATTGCCCAGCCGCGACTTCTACATGAAGGATGACGCAAAGTCGAAGGACATCTTGAGCAAGTATCAAACTCACGTGGCCAGAATGCTGGTTCTGACCGGGGAAAGCGCGACCCAGGCCGCGGCAGACGCGAAAACGGTGATTGCGATTGAAACCGCAATGGCCAAGGCGCAGATGGACAATGTGGCGCGGCGGGATCCGAAGAACGTCAACAACAAGATGAGTTTCGAGCAGATGCAGGCGCTGACACCGTCGTTTGACTGGAAGAAATACACGGCGGACATCGGAGCGCCGCCCTCGGCACCGCATTATCTGGTGAGCACTCCTGGGTTTTTCAAGGAGCTGGAAGTTCTGATCCAGCAACACTCGGTGACGGATTGGCAGGTCTATCTACGGTGGCAGTTGGTGCACGCGTCGGCGCCGTATTTAAGCAAAGCGTTTGCGGATGAAAACTGGGAATTCTTCGCCCATACTCTGTTGGGCTCAAAGCAACAGCTGCCGCGCTGGCGGCGGTGTGTGCGCGCGGCCGACCGTGATCTGGGAATGGCACTTGGGCAGGCTTACGTGGAGGTGGCGTTTCCTCCGGCAAGCAAGGAGCGGACGGTCGGACTGGTGCACGACTTGGAACATGCACTGGACCAGGACATAACGACCGTGGATTGGATGCAGGACGCGACGAAGGCGCAGGCAAAGATCAAGTTGCACGCCATCGAAGATAAGATTGGATATCCCGACCAGTGGCGGGATTATTCTTCGGTGAAGATTACGCGCACCAGTTATCTGAACAATGTTCGTGAATCAACCGCGTTCGAGTTCCATCGTCAACTCGACAAGATCGGCAAGCCGGTGGATCGTAGTGAGTGGACGATGACGCCTCCGACCATCAATGCCTATTACGATCCGCAGCTCAACACCATCAACTTCCCTGCTGGAATTCTGCAGCCGCCATTCTTCGACACCAGCATGGATGACGCGGTGAACTACGGCGCGATCGGGATGGTAATTGGACACGAGATCACCCACGGGTTTGACGATCAGGGGCGGAAGTTCGACGCGCAGGGAAACCTGCGCGATTGGTGGACGGCGGAGGACGCCAAAGCCTATGACCAACGCGGCGAGTGCATCGCCGACGAGTACACGCAGGAGATTCCCGAGGCCGGAGTCAAGCAGAATGGACATTTGACCCAGGGTGAGGACACTGCGGACAATGGCGGCCTGCGCCTCGCTTTTATGGCGCTGACCAACAAGCTGCAAGCGTCCGGCAAGTCGCTGGACGAGAAAGACGAAAGCGGATGGACGCCGCGGCAGAAGTTCTTCCTCTCGTATGCAAACGAGTGGTGCACGGAGTACCGGCCGGAGTTGATGCGCACGGCAGTATTGACGAACCCGCACTCAATTCCGAAATACCGGGTGAATAATGTAGTGGCCAATATGCCCGAGTTTCAGCAAGCATTTTCCTGCAAAACAGGAACACCGATGGTGCGGGCGAAGCAGTGCAGAGTTTGGTAAGGTTTTGATTGCAGGATGCCGCGCACGCGAGTGCGCGGCATTTTTTGTCCTCAACTGGGACGCGGATCACACGCGGGCAAGATGCAGGGCAAACCAGGTCTGGTGATCGAACCAAGTGGCATCGAGAGAGAAGCCTGACCTTTCCAACATCTCGCGAACCATAGGCATGGTGTATTTGTAGCTGCTCTCGGTGTGAATGCGTTCTCCGTTGGCGAGGCGAACCTGCCGGTTAAGCAGGCCCAGATCCACAACCTGGGGACGCAAGCTTACCAGACTGATTTCCATTCGTGACTGCTCCGCATTCCAAATTGCTATGTGCCGAAAGAAGTCGAGATCGAAGTTCGCCCCGAGTTCGCGGTTCAGCCGGGCCAGGATGTTTTTGTCGAACTGTTCAGTGACGCCCTGAGCATCATCGTAGGCGGGAACCAGAATGGATGGATCTTTCACCAGATCCGTTCCCAGCAGCAGGGCATCGCCGACGGCCAGCTGGCTACGAATCTGGCTGAGCATTGCGACTGCGGGGCCGGGGTCAAAGTTCCCGATGCTCGATCCCAAATACAGCACGAGCTTTCGTCCCGGGATATCCTGTAAGAAATCAAAACCCTGGCTGAAGTCTGCCACCACGGGGCGCACGGAAACTCGCGGACATTGCGACTCCACTCGCATCCGGGCCTCGGCGAGCGGGGCAGGAGAGATGTCAACCGGAAAATATGGGACCCGCAATTGGCGCCGGGAAAAAGCTTGCAGGAGTGTAGTGGTTTTGGTTGCCGTGCCCGCGCCCAGTTCGACCACGGTCACTCCCGGGCGAACCTCGTTTGCGATTTCCCCGCTGCGGTCCCGCAGAATCTCCAGCTCAGTGCGAGTTGGATAATACTCAGGCAGGCGAGTGATCTGCTCGAACAAAGCCGAGCCGGCCTGATCGTAGAAAAGTTTGCAAGGGAGAGTCTTGGGAGAGCTGGAAAGCCCCAACTCGACATCCTCAGCGAAGGATGGCAGCGATATGAGTTCGCGCGCGATCATTTGGCCAACCTGAGTCCTGAGAATTGCCACCGGGCATGTGGCGGGAAGAAATTGCGGTAGGTGGCGCGGATGTGACTGGCGGGAGTGGCACACGAACCGCCCCGCAGTACCATTTGATTGACCATGAATTTACCGTTGTACTCGCCGATGAGACCCTCGGCGGGTTTAAATCCGGGATAGGCTACGTAGGGGCTCGAGGTCCACTCCCAGACGTCGCCGAACATCTGTGGAGTTTTGCCGGCTAAGCGCGGATACACTGGGCCTTCTTGCAGAAAGCTGCCTCTTGCCGAGATGCGGGCAGCGGCCACTTCCCATTCTTCTTCAGTCGGCAGGCGGGCGTCCCGCCAACGCGCGTAAGCATCAGCTTCGTAGTAGCTGATATGGCAAACGGGATCGGCAGGATCGATGACTCTAAGTCCTGCCACGGTGAACTGCGACCATGAGGTACGATCATCTTCTTTGCGTTCCCAGTAGAGCGGGGCACTCCAACCCTCGGCGCAAACTTTGTCCCAGCCATCGGAGAGCCACAAATCGGGACGACGATAGCCGCCATCCTGCATGAACTCCAGGTATTCGCCATTACTGACGGAGCGCGAGGCGATGCGAAACGGTCGCAGCAGAACTTCGTGGCGTGGGCTCTCATTGTCGAAAGCGAAACCGTTGCCATCGTGGCCGATGAGATGAATGCCGCCTTCGATTTCAGTCCAAGTAAGAGGTGAAGCAGAAAGTTTCGAAGCTGGGCTGAGAACGGGCTCGGGATGCAGGGGGCTGGACCAGAGAGCGTGTTTGATGTCGGTGAGAATCAACTCCTGATGCTGCTGCTCGTGATTGAGCCCAAGTTCGACCAGAGTGAGAACTTCATCGCCGGCATGTTCCAGCAAAGACAAGACCGCAGCATCCACATGCGATCTGTAGGCATGCATCCGCTCCAGGCTGGGACGCGACATCAGCCCACGCGACCCGCGATTCGGGTGCGAACCGAGTTGTTTGTAATACGAGTTGAAGAGGTACTGGAAGTGGGGATCGAAAACTTGATAACCGGGAGAGTGCGGCAACAGAATAAAAGTCTCGAAGAACCAGGTGGTGTGCGCGAGGTGCCATTTGGTGGGACTGGCATCGGGCATGGATTGCAGCATCTGGTCTTCCGCAGAAAGAGACCCAGTGATCCGCATGCTGGTGTCGCGAATCTCGGCAAAACGCTCGCGCAGCGACGAGCCTACAGCGATGGGAAATTGATGTGCGAGGCTGGCGGTCATTGATCACTCCCCCCAAAACGAGTTGACGTGCGCTACAAACCTGAGACGAGGTGGAACGACATCGTACTATTGATGCCCGGAAGAATCCATGAGGTGTGAAATTTTGAGAGTTCGTTTTGAGCGGCGGCATACCCCAATGTTTTCATGCTGATGGGACGCAGTCCCGTCGTGAGCTTGAAATGGGGAGGTGGCAGGTCAGGCGCTTGCCAGCGCCGCACTAGCCACCATTGCGCGTAATTGTCCTGTTTACAATCAGTTGCAGATGTTACCAATAGGCCATTCGGGGGCACAGAGGGGCCATTCCGCAGCGGGGTGAGACGACATAGTATGAATTGTCCGCAAAGGAGAGATGTTATGCATCAGGAAATGGTTCCGAGCAGCCTCCTGGTTTCACTCGCTCACTCTTATGAAGAAGACCCTCGCCAGTTTGTGACTTTGCCCAAGCCGGTAGTGGATTCTTCCTTGGCGCGCATGGCTGTAGCTGAACTGAGAAATCAGGGCTACGTGGAAGAACAGATGCGTGGAGTGGTACGGCTGACGATGAGCGGATACAAGTTCTGTAAGCGGTAGTTGAGGTCTCCTTTGGGGGTTGGTTGGTCTGACACTCATCCCACGGCTTTACGCCGTGGGTTTTTTCTTGCGCCGAAAGCATCAATGCGGCTGCAGGTACAGTTCGGCGATGTGGCCGGCGATCTTACCGGGATCGGCGTCGGCAAGGTTGGTTAGGACTACGACTGTGAGTTTGTCGTCCACGTAGCGTGAGATGTGGACTTCGAATCCCTGCCATGCGCCGCCATGATCAAGCAACCGGCGGCCGTTCTGCTTGGTGACGCGCCAACCGAAACCATAGTCGCCGGGATTGGGCTGGCCGTTAAGGAGTTTGGTGGGAGTCCACATTTGTTCGAGGCTGGAGCGGTGAAGAAGTTTCTCGGTGTAAAGCGCCGCGTCCCATTTCGCAAGATCCAGGATCGAGAAGTAGAGAGCGCCATCGGCGGTGGTGTTCAGCGTGGGTGAAACCCATTCCTGATTTTTCAGCTCTCCTTTGACCAGGCGATATCCGGCAGCGCGGTTGGGGATGATATCGGCCTCACTGATGATACGAGTCGTGGTCATGCCGAGGGGGCGGAAGATTCTTTCTTGCAGGAAGTCTCCATAGAACTCACCTGTGACCCGATGAATGAGGATGCCCAGGGTCAAGTATCCGAGATTGGCATAGCTGTAGTTGGTGCCAGGCGGGAACGCCAGCGGTATGCCTTCGACAATCTTTAGTAGATCGGCCTCGGTGTAGTCTTTGCGGAAATCGAATTTCTCTGGGTAATCGGTGAATCCGCCGGTGTGGCTGAGGAGTTCGCGGATGGTCACTTTGCGCCAAGCGGGGGGAGCGTCTTTGAAGTAATTGGTGATGGGATCGTCGAGCTTTATCTTCCCTTCTTCGACCAACATCATCACTGCTGTCGCTGTGAACTGCTTGCCCACTGAGCCGGACTGGAAGACGGTCTCTGGCTTGACGGGGACCTGGAGTTCCACGTTCGAGAAACCGTAGCCCTGAACACGGACGATTTTGCCGTCGCGCGCAACCAGAAGAGACAAGCCAGGGATGTGCTGGCGCTGCATCTCGGAGTGGACGTAGTCGTCGATGGAGGCGGAGGTTTGGGCGAAGGCTGGGGAGATCAGACACAGCGCGACCAGAAACAGCGGGAAGCTGCCGCGCTTCGCTCCGCTTTGACGGGCGAGACGCCCATTCCCACACGAGCAGCTGCCGTTCAGAACGTGACCCTCGCGGCTAGCTGGCCGATGCGGGGAGTAGCGCCGCGAAATGTGCCCGTTGTGGTGATCTGTCCGAAGACCGGGCTGTTGATGTTGGTAGCGTTGTCGAGGAATGTGGGTTGCGCGAACTCAGGGTGATTGAGCACGTTAAAGAAGTCCACGCGCAGTTCGAGGCTGACGCGCTCGGTGATTGTGGTCACTTTGGCTAGGGTAAGGTCAACATTGGTTAGACCGGGACCGCGCAGAGTGTTGCGATGGAGACCGTAGGTCCGGTCTTTGGGATTGTTAACGGGGTCAACCGTCGGGAAGCAGGGATTGGCCAGGCCGGTGGAACTGTTGTTAATGAAGTAGGCGCTGTTCTCCAGCGGGACGTTGGAAAAGCTGTTGGGATCAAAATAAAAGTTGCCGGTGACGGGGGTGTAGCTGATCTGGCATCCGCCAGTTACCGGGTTCACTCCGTAAGTGATTTCGTTAATGGTGCGCTGATGGTCGGGGTTGAAAGTGGTGAGCGGCCCGAGAACAGCGGCATTGGTCAAATAAGGATCGCCGGCGCCTGAAGTTCCTGGATTGGTGGGGTCGTTAATTCCAGGTAACGATGCACTGATGTCGAAAGGGAAACCGGTTCTCCAGGTCACGATGGGATAGAGGCTCCAACCCTTGGTCAGGCGTTTGGGGCCACCCGTCCAGGCACGATCAAAAGGCAGGTCCCAGCCGCCACTGAAGGTAATGCGATCGCGGACGTCGCTATCGCTGGAAGCATAGTAGAGGTCAGGGCTGTAAGCAGGGACGTAGGAATTGCGCTGGCGGAACCCGGAAGCGTTGTCCAAGCTATGAGAATAGGTGTAGCCCAGGGTGAAATACACGGTGCCGATGGGGGAGTTCTTCGGCTGTCGCGTGAGGCTCGCCTCCAGCGCATTGTAGTTGGCATCGGAAACGTTCTGGAATTCGGGGATCTGGCCGAAGCACTGTATTCCTATAGTGGTTCCACATGTGTTATTGCCGGGCGTTTGATCGAGTACACGGGTGGTGGTCCCGAGGATCATGGGATTGATGTCTCGCAGCGAAGTCAGGCCATGGGACGAGCTGCCGACGTAGTTGGTCTCAAGGACTATGTCGGCGAAGACATTGCGCTGCAGGCTCAGGTTGTACTGGTAAATGTAGGGTGTGCGGAGATGGGGGTCCACGAAATAGACAAAGCCGCTGCTGTTGATAGGAACATAAGGGGCGAAAGACACGTCGGGGGAAGGCGGCTTCGAGGGAAAAGAGTTTGGTACACCGGCAGCCACGAACGGCTCATTCATGTAGTTGACCGCTCCGGAGCCTGGTCCAACGGGGTTGAAGAACAAACCGGCGCTGCCGACGAAGGGAGCCTGGCCATTGAATTGGAGGTTATCTTCAGCTTTGAGGATGTCGTAGAACATACCGAAACCGCCGCGCAGGCTGGTCTTGCCGGAGCCCGTCGGATCCCAGGCAAAGCCGACGCGAGGAGCAAAATTCTTGGTGTCGGGGAAGTTTGTACCCTTGGGAGCGCCGGGATCGCCGGGGAAGACCAATCCGGTCGGTGCATTCACAAATCGGTGCGACTGTTCTCCTGGAATAATGGAGAAAGTGCGCCCTTCGGTGTCGCTCTTGGGTGTGCTGTATTCGTAGCGAAGCCCAAGTGTCAGCACCAGGTTCTTTCGAACGTGCCACTCGTCCTGCGCGAAGACGTAAGTGTTTTTCTGCCGAATATTGGAAGGGGCCTTAGCGGCCTGGAGGTAGTCATAGGGAATACCGAGCAGGAAATCGGCGTAGGAGTTACCCGAGCCAATGCCCCCGGAGCCGTAGTAATCGAATTCACCGTTGATGATGTAGTCGTAAACCAGGTTTTCCTGATAGGGAGTAAACCCGCCACCGAATTTCCAGTTATGTGTGCCGCGCGTCCAGGAGACGGAGTCTGTCCAGGAGAAGGTGTTTTCCACGTACCGTGTGGGACCATTTTCACTGTTTCCGATGGAAAGCCCGGTATCGAAAAACAAGTTTGTGGGACCAGTGGGGACATCTGGAGTAACGGCGACACCGAAAGTCGAAGGCGCAGGCAGGGCCTTTGCCGGAGTATCGCTCAGATAATTGCTGCGATGGGCGATGAAGTGAAATTCGTTGAGCAAGGTCGGCGAAAAGACTCGCGCATAGCCAATATTGGTGTAGTAGTAATTGGCTACGGTGAGGCTGGTGAAGCCGGGCACGGTGGCAAAATCAAGCGGAGTGGAAAAAGGTGTGCGGTTGACGCCTATGGTGGCGGAAATTTTGTCTTTGGCACTGAGGTTGAAATCAAACTTGGCGGTTAATTCATCGGCGTTGCTGTACGCGCTCAAACTGGTGGAAAGCAGACCACCGGGGGCAGTGGGAATCAATCCCGCCTTGATGTAGGCCTGTGCAACGCTGTTGATCTGAGTTGGATCGATGATGGCTCGAGCCGCGAGCGCTGAATTGGGCTGGAAAAAAGGATTGGCCAGCAAAAACGCGGCGACATTTGGATCAGGCCCTCCGTTCGCCGATTGTGAAAAGTTTCCCTGCACTTCCAATGGCGTAAAAACAGGGCTGTCGACGTCGGGAACCGCTTGCACCTGCCGCTGGCCCTGGTAGGCAAGGAAGAAAAAAATCTTGTCTTTGACGATGGGACCACCAAGAGTTGCTCCGAACTGGTTGCGTTTCAGATCCAGGCGTGGGATGCCCTGTTGGATATTGAAGAAGTCATTGGCGTCGAGCACCCGGTTGCGAAAAAACTCGAACAGGCTTCCGTGTATCTGGTTCGTGCCGGACTTTATCACTTCGCTGATGATGCCTCCGCCATTGCGGCCATACTCAGCCGTGTAGTTACTGGTGAGTAGCCGGAATTCGGCAATGGCATCAGGATTGGGATCAAGCAGGTTACTGTTATCCAACAGATCGTTGTTTTGGCCGCCATCGAGCAGGAAGGTAATCGAATCGGTGCGGCCGCCGGCAATGCTGAACTTGCCGGCGGCATTGTTGTCGTCGTTGCTCTCGGTGACACCTGGCTGCAACAGCGCCAGATCGAGCGTATCGCGGCCGTTGAGCGGCATGTTAGTGAGGGTGCGACCGGTGACGGATTGACCCAGGGTCGCATTCACAGTTTCCACGGCGGCAGCCTGCGCCCCTACTTCAACGGTCTGACTGGCGGCTCCGACTTCCATTTTGATATCTACGCGCAAGGCCTGGTTGATAAGCAGTTTGTATTCATTGCTGGCAACCGTGCTAAACCCCTCATGCTCCGCCGTCACCTTGTAGTTCCCGATGGGCAGGGCGAGAATCTGGTAATAGCCGTCATGATTGGTCGACGTTTTACGGCTCACCTGAGTGGCGGTGTTGGTGACGGTAACCTGAACACCGGGAATCACGGCTCCAGTGGCGTCGGTAATTGTGCCTGCGATTCTTCCGGTGGCGTCCTGGGCGCGGGAAAGCGCCGGGACCAGCAGCAACGTGAGGGAGATCAGGGTAACTGTTAACAGTTTCATTGGGGGCTCCAAGTGTTCGCCGCAATTCATGAAGAGTGAAATAGCTATGCTGCTGCCGAGCATTCCGCTTCAGGAGAGGATGCGGTGTGGGAGAATCACAGGCCGGATTCGAGTTTCCCGGAATCAACCAGGCGTTCGACCTGCTCCAAGGTGTACAGCGGCGGCGAGACGGAGTTCTTGACCATGGGTCGTGGTGTCCCTCGACGAAGTGTCCCGCATCTTGTCAGAGGGGATGGCAGAAGTCAAGCGTAACCACTCAATCGCCTGGGGCTAGATTTTTTGGGTCTTCCAGCGGCCACGCTTAAACAGAATGGCGCTGGCAGCAGCGATGGAGCATTCGGCGACCACAATGGACCAGAACACTCCGTTGGAGCGGAAGTCGAGTGGGATGGCCAGGCAGTAGGCGAGTGGGATTTCCAGCAGCCAGAAGCCAAAGAAATTCACGATGGTGGGAGTGACAGTGTCGCCCGCGCCATTGAAGGCCTGCATCATCACGAAGGCGTAGGCGTAGCCAATGTTTCCGTAGCTGACGATACGCAGACAGGACGCACCCAAGGGAACAACAGCAGGATCCTGAGTGAAGAGCCGAATGATAGGCTCGGCGAAGAACACGAAGAACACACCGATGACGCCGAGGAAAATCATGTTGTAGAGGCCGGTTCGCCAGACTGCGAGTTCGGCCCGCTCAGGGTTTTTGGCTCCTAGATTCTGACCCACCAGAGTTGCAGCAGCGTTACTCAATCCCCAAGAAGGCAAGATCGCAAAAACCACGACCCGTATGGCGATGGTGTAGCCGGCGAGGGCTGCAGATCCGAAAACGCTGATAATGCGCACCAGTCCGATCCAACTGGTATGGGCGATGGCGAACTGTAGAATCCCGGTGAGCGAAACCCGCAGCAGACGGAGCAAGATGGTCAGGTTCACGCGAATCTGCCGACGGAGAATGCGGAGGCGTTCGGTACCGCGCGACAGGCGATAGAACTGATAGCCCACGCCAATGCTGCGTCCGGTGAAAGTGGCGAGGGCAGCTCCGGTGACTCCAAGCCGGGGAAACGGCCCCAGCCCAAAAATCAGGCAGGGATCGAGAATCAGGTTGATGATATTGGAGACCCAGAGCAGGCGCATGGCGATGGCGGCATCGCCGGCGCCGCGGAAAATGGCATTATTGAGAAACAGCAGCAAGACGGCACCGCTGCCTCCGAGCGCGATGCGGGTGTAGCCGCTGCCGAGCGAAACGATTTCCGGAGACGCGCCCATTAGGCGGAGCAACTGGGACGCCCAAATCCAGCAAGGAACGCCGATCGCCAAAGAAACCAGCAGGCCGAGCGCGACCGCCTGAACAGCGGCGACGGCGGCTCCTTCAGGATCTTTTTCGCCGATGCGGCGTGCCACCATGGCGGTGGTCGACATGCCCAGTCCAATGCTGACGGCAAAGACAAGGCTAAGCAGCGATTCGGTTAGGCCGACGGTGGCCACTGCATTAGCACCGAGCCGGCCCCCAAAAAACGTCAACTACGGCGAAGAGTGACTCCAGAACCATCTCCAGCACCATGGGCACGGCGAGCAGGAGGATGGCACGGTTCAAGCTGCCCTGGGTGTAGTCCTGGTGAGAGCCGCGGATTGCCTCGCGGAGCGAAGCCCAAAGTGTGGGTGGAGAGGCGATGGCGGCAACTGAGTCCATAGTTCACTTGCGCGTTCTTACCGCCCTCGGCGCGAGAGCATAATAAGGGCAAATCTATTTGGACAGAACAAAAGCGAAATAGATATCGGACGTGGAGAATGACAAATTATAGAGGATGATGCAGCTTAGTGTCCCCGTCAGCTAACGCGCCGCCGGCAGCCGAAATAAACGCCGGACCGGTGGTAGAATGGCGGCTGTCTTGCCACCCGTCTTGGGACTCTTCTCAGTCCCCACGCCAGTAGTGCTGGCAAATGTTTGGTCATCTGTGGCATCCAAGGAGTCGCACCTTGGATCGACCCATCCCCGGAGGCTTCAATGGCATCTTCGTTTGACAAGAAACATTCCCCCAACAACTGCATCAATGGACGACAACGTCCCGCCAACCGCAACATCGCCACTTGGCTTTCCTGTTTAACACTGTTCGTGATCTGCGCAGCAGGAATAGTTTTCGCTACTGACGTGGTGACCTACCACAATGACATTTCCCGAAGCGGACAGAACCTTGCGGAGACTATCCTTACCACCAGCAATGTGAATTCGACGAACTTCGGCAAGTTGACCATGCTCCCGGTGGATAGTGTGATCGATGCCGAACCCTTGTATCTGGCG